>ERZ1673740.5-NODE-5-length-576864-cov-26.062230_pt1 | contig 576864 bp, 708 predicted proteins | sample MGYA00580221_ERZ1673740 | MGnify/ENA primary metagenome ERZ1673740 (study PRJEB41218, sample SAMN15661786) | gut metagenome | host: Homo sapiens | place: Canada: London | collected 2015-08-20/2019-03-30 | study: EMG produced TPA metagenomics assembly of...
GAATAGCCGTTCCGCAGTAGCGGAACTGGCATTCCGTTTGAGCGTAATTTGCATAGTCAGGCATTCTTTTATTGGATGTGACTTGTTTTACAGAAGGGAAAAATTTTTCTGCAAGTACAGCATCGGTATCGCTTTCATCAAGTGGCCAGGAGATATCTAATTCCTTAGCTCGCTTTAAAACGCGATTGACCGTTTTCTTGGAGACATTGCAGCTGTCGGCAATGTTCTGCTGACTGAGTCCCAGACCACTAAGTCTGAGAATCTCTCGATACTTGGTCATAGTCATGACCTCCTTTGAATGTATTTACACCTTTTGGTGCATGATTACATTCTAAGGGATTTATGATAAAGGTTTCCACCACCGGAATGGCGGTTTCCTTAAAAACGGATTTGCGGTTTCCTATCTCCGGACAGTGGGGACATGGAGACCGGATTATTCATCTTAGCCAGCTCATCCCTTGCATCCTTTCTGAGCCACTCGAAGAAGGCGATAAGTCGGTTGTTCATAAACTTAGCTTTCTTAGAAGCACCGAGATAGTCAGCCTTGAAATTCGTGTTGTAGCAGCAGTAGAGTAAGAAATCAGTCAGATCAGGCACTACAGCCTCGGCTCCTTCAGCTTCGAGCAGGTCAACCACATAGTTGTTTGCTGCAGGCAGGAACTTGACGAGAATCTCACCGACCACGCCGACACGCGGCTTAATCTCATCTGTCATAGGCAGATTGTCGAAATTCCTTATGATTTCGCGGCACATCTTTTTGTATTTCTTGTGTTTATTGTAAGAAAATTACAAAATATGTAGATGCAGTGGTGGTGCCTGGCACCATTAAATTTTTATATTCTTTATTGTGGCAATGAAATCAGCAGTTGCTGGACAGAAATGAGAGCTGAATTTGGACAAGGTAAGAAATCATAAATATTGTATTTTACATGGCAATCCGCTATACTAGAGTTAAGTATAGCGGATTATTTTTTGGAGGCTTTTATGGCAAATACTTTGAAGTTACCGGTTGGAATTGAAAATTTTGAGGAAATTCGTAAACTGGGGTTCTATTATATTGACAAGACAAGGCTTATAGAACAGCTTTTACAGGGATGGGGAAAGGTGACTCTTTTTACACGTCCAAGGCGTTTTGGAAAGACACTCAATATGAGTATGCTTAGGAGCTTTTTTGAAATAGGAATGGACAAATCTTTGTTTGACGGCTTATATATTTCTGGCAACAAAGTACTTTGTGATGAGCATATGGGTAAGTATCCTGTCATATTTCTTTCATTCAAGGGTGTGGATGGTTTAGACTTTACTACGGCAAGACGTATGCTGTGTGCTATTTTAAAGGATGAGCTTGACAGACATTACTATTTGAAGACCAGTGATGTATTGACTGATGAGGATAGAATACTGTTTACAAAGATGCTTCATGGGCAGGATGACAATATTGAGGATAGTATACGAATGCTTTCAAAGCTGTTGTATAAGCACTATGGTCAGAAAGTAGTTATTCTCATAGATGAGTATGATGTGCCACTCGATAAAGCTTTTCAGAATGGCTACTACAAGGAGATGGTTTCTCTCATCAGGGGGCTTTTCGGGCAGGCGCTCAAGACCAATGAGTTTTTACAGTTTGCGGTGCTCACGGGCTGCCTTCGCGTGTCAAAGGAGAGCATTTTTACAGGGCTCAATAACTTTGAAATCAATTCTATTGTGGATATTGACCATGATGAGCAGTTTGGCTTTACTGATGATGAGGTCATGAAACTTCTTTCTGATTATGACAGGAGCGAGAGGTACCCGGACGTAAAGGAATGGTATGACGGTTATCATTTTGGTAATGCGGATATTTATTGTCCATGGGATGTGATAAATTTTGCCAAGAAGCTTGTTTCAGATCCGTCAGCCAGACCGAGTGCGTTCTGGATTAACAGCAGTGGCAATGATATGGTGAAGCGCTTTGTGGACAAGGCTGATCAGACCACGAGAGATGAGATTGAGAAGCTCGTGGCAGGTGGATTTGTGGAGAAGCAGCTTCGGCTTGATCTGACCTATGATGAGATTGACAATACGATTGACAATCTGTGGAGTGTGCTCTTTACTACAGGCTATCTCACCAAAATCGGAGAGGTCAAGGTGCCTGACAGTGAGAGCTATGCCTATAAGCTTGTGATTCCTAATAAAGAGGTGCGTGAGGTGTTTATTCTCCAAATTCAGGAGTGGTTCAAGGCTGTTGTTGCAAAAGATGATGATACTATGAAGCTTTTATCAAGGGCAATTCTGGATAAAGATGAGAAACAGATTGCCAGGCAGCTAAACATCGTGATGAGCCGCATGATAAGTATACTCGATACAAAGGCGCCTGATGCTATGAAGGAGAATTTCTATCATGGCTTACTTCTTGGTCTGCTTCGAGGCAGCAATCCGGACTGGCTTATCAAGTCGAATCGTGAGTCGGGAGATGGTTTTAGCGATATTTTAATCATGCCGGAGGATCCTGATGCGGGCATCGTTATAGAGGTGAAGTATGCTAAGGAGATGAAGGAACTTGACGCAGCGTGCGAGGCTGCGATAACGCAGATTAAGGACAAGCGCTATGATGAGACTCTGCGTGATGAGGGCAGGTGTGATATTTTAGCCTATGGCATTGCTTTTTGCAGGAAACGGTGCAGGGTGGTTGGAGAGAAATTTTAAATTGGCTGTAATCGTTGCTGGTCACACTGTTAGGTGTGAACAGTAACTATCTGGGATGTTGCATCCGGTAATGAAAAATATATTGCTTTCGTAGTCAAAGTATGTTACGATACTCCATGGTTACAAATTACAGTGACAGTTATTATATCATTTAAACAAAAGAAAGGTAGGAGAATAGTTATGAGCGACAACTTCAATATGTATGATCAGGCGAATCAGCAGGGCAATCCAAATATACCGCCTATGCCGCCGATGGAGGAAAAGAAGGGAATGTCAATTGCATCTATGGTGCTTGGTATTATCGGTCTGGTATTCTGGTGTATTCCAATCCTTGGCGGACCTATTGGTATTGTAGGACTTATCCTCGGTATCGTAGGCAGGAAAAAGGGTGGAAGGGGCATGGCAACCGCTGGTATTGTTATGTCAATTATTACCATCGTACTTGCAGTTATCAATGCTATTGCTGGTGTTTATCTGCAAACATCAAATGTCTTGAACCAGTTATAATCACATAACAGGTGATATCTTTAATTGCATTTTATTTTTTAATCCGCTATGCCAGAGGTTGGTATAGCGGATTTTTAGATTCAATTATCATTGTATTAAAATAAAAAAGTACGTATTAGGAAAGGTGGAAAATAAAATGAAAAAACGAATAATTAATTATAGACTTAAGATTGACAATCTGCTTGCCAATCCTGATAAGATATCAAAAGAAGAGTGGAAGAAAATACTGCAGGAACACCTGACACAAATAGCCTTCTTCCAGCATGAGCGCCTCGTGCACCTCATAGTGACAGTAACCTTTGCCATACTTACCATGATGTCAATAATTGCATCCATCATGATAAGCAACCCAATGCTTCTTGTTCTTACACTGTTATTCTTAGTGTTGTTGGTGCCATATATCATGCACTACTATACACTGGAAAATGAAGTGCAGAAGATGTATACCCAGTATGATGAGATTTTGAAGCATCTGTCCTAGCTAGCATATAAGCGAGTGCAACGAGCAACATATGCACATATAAAAGTAGAAAGTTATCAAAGACAGAACCCGGCGCAGCCGGGGCTTTTGCCCTTGCCCGCATATACGAAGCTGCTTAGAGTCTGTAGAATTGCATACGAAAACCAACAACGCCCATGCATGGACGCATGGGCGAATTTTTTACTTCTTAAGCTTCTTCTGTGCCGTAGAAAGCATCAGCTTAATACGGTTCAGCTGGTTCACCTCAGAAGCACCTGGATCATAATCGATAGCCACGATATTGGCATCCGGATGATCATGTCTGATTCTCTTTATAACTCCCTTACCCACAATATGGTTCGGTAAGCATGCAAATGGCTGTGCACAGATGATGTTTGTGACGCCCTCATTGATGAGCTCAAGCATCTCCCCTGTCAAAAACCAGCCTTCACCGGTCTGATTACCACACGAAACGATAGGAGAAGCATACTTTGCGAGATCCTGCACGTGAGCGGTTGGCTCAAAATGCTTGCTCTTAGCCAGCTCATCTCTTGCATCCTTTCTGAGCCACTCGAAGAAGGCGATAAGTCGGTTGTTCATAAACTTAGCTTTCTTAGAAGCACCGAGATAGTCAGCCTTGAAATTCGTGTTGTAGCAGCAGTAGAGTAAGAAATCAGTCAGATCAGGCACTACAGCCTCGGCTCCTTCAGCTTCGAGCAGGTCAACCACATAGTTGTTTGCTGCAGGCAGGAATTTGACGAGAATCTCACCGACCACGCCGACACGCGGCTTAACTTCATCTGTCATAGGCAGATTGTCGAAATCTCTTATGATTTCGCGGCACATCTTCTTGTATTTCTTGTGAGAGAGCATCTTTGTATTGCCGACAAAGTCGATGACTCTCTTTTTCCACTTCTCATGGAGTGCATTGGCACTTCCCGGCTCTTTCTCATAAGGACGTACCCTGTAGAGACAGCGCATAAAGATATCGCCAAACTCAAGTGCATACAGTCCGTGCTGGATGAGGCTTGGAGTAAACTTAAAGCCCGGGTTTTTCTCGAGACCTACCATGTTGATTGAGATAACAGGTACATCAGGATATCCGGCTTTTTCGAGGGCTCTACGGATAAAACCGATGTAGTTTGTTGCACGGCATCCGCCACCTGTCTGTGAGATGAGGATGGCTGTGTGTGTCATATCATAGTTGCCTGATTTGACGGCTGCCATAATCTGTCCTACGACGATAAGTGAAGGGTAGCAGGCGTCGTTGTTTACGAACTTAAGTCCCACGTCCACACATTCCCTTGCAGGGATATCCGGTATGACCATATTGTAGCCGGCTGCCTTAAAGGCCGGCACGAGAAGGTCAAAGTGTATAGGTGACATCTGAGGGCAGATGATGGTGTAGTTGTCCTTTTTCATCTGCTCGGTGAATACAACACGCTCGTAGTTAGACGGTTTTAAGTCACGCTTTTCATGCTTGGCTTCCTTGACTCTTATGGCGGCAAGGAGCGAGCGGATACGGATTCTTGCTGCGCCCAGGTTGTTTACCTCATCGATCTTCAGGCAGGTGTATATCTTGCCGGAGCCTGTCAGGATATCATTTACGCAGTCGGTTGTGACAGCGTCGAGACCACAGCCAAACGAGTTGAGCTGGATTAAGTCAAGGTCATCACGGGTCTTTACAAAGTTGGCTGCTGAGTACAGTCTGGTGTGGTACATCCACTGATCCATGACGATGAGAGGTCTCTCAAGCTCGCCCAAATGGGATACTGAGTCCTCTGTCAGCACACAGATGCCATAGCTTGTGATGAGCTCAGGGATACCGTGGTTGATTTCCGGGTCCACATGGTACGGACGGCCTGCGAGCACGATTCCGCGACGTCCGGTGTCCTCCATGTAGTCGAGCACTTCCTCGCCCTTTCGCTGTATCTCAAGCCTTGTCATTGCAAGCTCCTTCCAGCCTGCGGCTACCGCATCACGAATCTGTGACTCAGGCAGATTGAAATCGCCTTTTGAGAAGGTGGCTACGAGCTGCTGTGAGATAGTTTCCTCACTCTCAAATGACATAAACGGATTTATGAATTTAACCTCGCCTGAGGTAATCTCGTCCACGTTGTTTTTGATATTCTCAGAGTATGATGTGACAATAGGGCAGTTGTAGTGATTGTTTGCATCAGGAAACTCCTTGCGCTCATATGGCACTGCCGGGTAGAAAATAAAATCTACATTTTGTTTTATGAGCCAGCTTATATGACCATGTGTGAGCTTTGCAGGGTAGCACTCTGACTCACTTGGGATGGAGTCGATACCCATCTCATAAATCTTTCTGGTAGATTGTGGTGACAGCACTACAGAAAAGCCGAGACGTTTGAAAAATATAGCCCAGAACGGATAGTTCTCGTACATATTCAAGGCTCTTGGGATGCCGACTGTACCGTGTGGAGCATCCTTTGGGTCAAGTGGCTCATAGTCAAATATACGCTTGTTCTTGTATTCAAAAAGATTTGGGATGTTATCCTTGTTCTTCTCCTTGCCCAGACCCTTTTCACAGCGGTTTCCTGTGATGTACTGTCTGTTGTCGGAGAATTTGTTTATAGTCAGAAGACAGTGGTTTGTACAGCCCTGACAGCGTGCGAGCTTTGTGGTGTAGGTAAGCTCGTTTATCTGGTCGATTGTGAGCATTGTTGTCTTGTAATCAGCCTCATGGCGCTCACGTGCGATGAGTGCGGCACCAAAGGCACCCATGATACCTGCGATATCAGGCCTTGTGGCATGTACACCTGCTATTTTTTCAAAGCTTCTAAGAACGGCATCATTGTAGAAGGTACCGCCCTGGACTACGATATTTTCACCGAGGTCGCTTGCATCAGAAAGCTTGATAACCTTGAAAAGTGCATTCTTTATTACTGAGTAGGCAAGTCCTGCTGATATATCTGCGACAGATGCGCCCTCCTTCTGGGCCTGCTTTACCTTTGAGTTCATGAAAACCGTACATCTGGTTCCGAGGTCGATAGGGTTCTTTGCAAAAAGGGCTTCCTTTGCAAAATCCTGTACTGAGTAGTTTAAGGACTTTGCGAAGGTCTCAATAAATGAGCCGCAGCCTGAAGAGCAGGCCTCGTTGAGCTGTACTGAGTCGACTGTCTGGTTCTTTATCTTGATGCACTTCATGTCCTGTCCACCGATATCGAGGATACAGTCTACCTTTGGGTCGAAGAATGCTGCTGCGTAGTAGTGGGCTACAGTCTCAACTTCGCCGTCGTCCAATTTTAAAGCTGCCTTTAATAAAGCCTCTCCGTAGCCTGTAGAGCAGGAGTGTACGATGTGTGCATCCTCAGGAAGCTTTGCGTAAATCTCCTGGATAGAACGGATGGCTGTAGCGAGAGGGCTTCCGTTGTTGTTGCTGTAGAATGAGTATAAAAGGTCTCCGTCCTCGCTTACGAGAGCGATTTTGGTGGTGGTTGAGCCTGCATCTATTCCGAGATAGCAGTTGCCCTTGTATGTAGAAAGGTCACCGGTCTTTACGTGATTGTTGCCGTGACGCGTTGTAAATTCATCGTAATCAGCCTGATCCTTAAAAAGAGGCTCCATACGTGCCACCTCAAATTCCATCTTTATGCCGTTTGAGAGGCGGTCGATTAAGGATGAGAGTGTGGTGACAGAGTTGTCTTTATAGTTTAATGCAGAGCCTATTGCTGCAAACAGATGAGAGTTCTCAGGAACGATAGTGTGCTCGTCATCGAGATTTAAGGTTCTGATAAATGCTGATTTAAGTTCAGACAAAAAGTGCAGAGGACCGCCAAGGAAAGCAACATGTCCCTTGATTGGCTTACCGCAGGCGAGGCCACTGATGGTCTGGTTTACCACGGCCTGAAAGATTGAAGCGGATAAATCCTCGCGTGTGGCTCCTTCATTGATGAGAGGCTGGATATCTGTTTTGGCAAATACTCCACAGCGGGCTGCGATAGGGTAGATGGCCTTGTAGCTTTTTGCGTATTCATTTAGTCCTGTAGCGTCTGTCTGGATGAGAGAAGCCATCTGGTCGATAAATGAGCCTGTACCGCCGGCACATATGCCGTTCATACGCTGTTCCACGTTGCCGCCCTCGAAGTATATGATTTTGGCATCCTCGCCACCTAGCTCTATTGCCACATCGGTCTGTGGAGCATAGTGTGTGAGTGCGGTAGATACAGCTATAACCTCCTGTACGAATGGCACCTCAAGGTGCTTTGCAAGAGTGAGTCCGCCGGAGCCTGTTATCATAGGACAAACTGAAAGGTCACCTGTCTTGTCGTAGGCCTTTCTGATAAGGGACTCAAGTGTCTCCTGTATATTTGCAAAATGACGCTCATAATCGGAAAAGAGGATATTGTCATCGGCATCAAGAAGTGCAATCTTGACGGTTGTTGAGCCGATATCAATGCCCAACTTATGTAAGCTGTTATTTTCCATAGTGGTTCCTCCATAATGTATTACTTATATGTTTTTATATATCTTTCTTCTTATTAAAATATATAATTGTTCTATTATCAAAACAGAGATTATTATACGACAGATATCGACAAATTACAATGACTATAATTATAAAGAATTTGTGAATAATTCGCAGTCTCGTTGACAAAGTATGATTTAACTATCATAATAAATTTTGTAATAACCGCCGCCCTTTGCACTATAGTGTAAAAGGCAGCAATAATATGACAGGAGGATGCAGATACGTGGTTTTATTGCATCAAAACCATGTCTGCTAAAATGTATGAACTGGCTTAACAAACTAGAACAAAAATATGGAAGTAAAGCGATTCCGAATATCACTAGAATATTTATCGCTGCGAATCTGATAGGCAGTGTGCTGCTTTTGACAAAGGGAGATGTTGTCCTTTATTATCTGCAGTTTTCAGCCTCTGCTATTTTGCACGGACAGGTATGGCGTCTTATAAGCTGGATTTTTGTGCCGAGCGGCAGCATATCATTTTTACAGCTTTTATTTATATTCTGTCTGTGGACGCTTGGAGACAGCATGGAGTCATATCTTGGCTCTTTTAGGATGAATGTGTACTTTTTCGGAGGCTTTTTGCTGTATGATATAGTAGGAATGCTTGCATTTGCAGTGACACATGTATCCATCAATCTGACTATGTACTATATACTTATAGCTATGTATCTGATGCTTGGTCTTTTGATGCCGGAGGCAGAGGTGAGGCTTTACTTTGTGCTTCCTATAAAGATGAAGTGGATGGTGCTTGTTTACTTCGTGATGTTTGCATATGATGTGTATACCTATATGAGCTTTGGATGGCAGATTGGATTGGCATACGGCTCAGAAATCGTACTTGCACTTATAAATCTGTTGGTATTCATTTATGGCTGCAAGCACAGGCTCTCATTCAGACAGAATATGCACCAGAAGAGGAGAAAGGCACAGTTTAAGGCTCAGTTTTCCGAACCTCGCCCGGGAAGTGGCATCTCACGTCACAAGTGCTATATATGCGGCAGAACGGAATTGTCAAATCCTGAATTAACATTCAGATACTGCTCGAAGTGCACCGGCAACAAGGAATACTGTCAGGATCATCTGTTTACACATACGCACGTATAATATACATGTACTACTTTTTCTAATTCATTGACAAAGTAAACTGATGAATTTATAATGGACACAGTATTATTTTCGGAGGAACATTTATGGAGAACGAGGCAACAGTTTCGAAAAATTTTATTGAACAGATTATTGAGAAGGACTTGGCTGAGGGTCATTGCAAGACTGTAAAGACCAGATTCCCACCGGAGCCAAACGGTTATTTGCATATCGGCCATGCGAAGTCTATTCTTTTAAACTATGGACTGGCAAAGAAGTATGACGGACAGTTCAATCTCAGGTTTGATGATACAAACCCTACCAAGGAGCGTCTGGAGTTTGTAGAGTCTATCGAGGCCGATGTTAAGTGGCTTGGTGCTGACTGGGCTGACAGGAAGTTTTTTGCATCCAATTACTTCGACAAGATGTATGAGTGTGCAGTAGGACTGATAAAGAAGGGAAAGGCATATGTATCTGATCTGACACCTGATGAGATAAGAGAGTATAGAGGTACACTCACAGAGGTCGGCAAGGAGGATCCATACTCAAAGAGAAGTGTTGAGGAAAACTTAGACCTTTTTGAGCGCATGAAAAACGGTGAGTTCGAGGATGGCACAAAGGTACTTCGTGCGAGAATTGACATGAGCTCTTCAAACATCAATATGAGAGATCCGATTCTTTACCGTGTGGCTCATATGACACATCACAATACAGGTGATAAATGGTGTGTATATCCTATGTATGATTTTGCTCATCCTATAGAGGATGCTATTGAGGGCATCACACATTCTATATGTACTCTTGAGTTTGAAGACCACAGACCGCTGTATGATTGGGTGGTTATTGAATGTGGATTTAAGAATTCTCCAGAGGAGTCGCCAAAGCAGATTGAGTTTGCAAAGCTCTATCTGACTAATGTTGTAACAGGAAAGAGATATATCAAGCGTCTTGTTGAGGACGGTATCGTTGATGGCTGGGATGACCCGAGGCTTGTTTCTATAGCAGCGCTCAGACGCAGGGGCTTCACACCAGAGTCTATCCAGAATTTTGTTGATCTGTGTGGTATATCAAAAGCTAACAGCTCTGTTGACTACGCTATGCTTGAGTACTGTATCCGAGAGGATTTAAAGGCTAAGCGCCCTCGTATGATGGCTGTGCTTGATCCGGTCAAGGTGATTATCGACAATTACCCTGAGGGACAGGTTGAGTATCTTGAAGTGGACAATAACGTGGAGAATCCTGAGCTTGGAAAGAGAAAAGTTCCTTTCACCAGAGAGCTTTATGTGGAGAGAGATGACTTCATGGAGGAGCCACCGAAGAAGTATTTCCGTATGTTCCCTGGCAATGAGGTGCGTTTCATGAATGCTTATTTTGTGAAGTGCAATAGCTGTGTGAAGGACGAAAACGGCAATATTACAGAGATTCACTGTACATATGATCCGGCATCAAAGGGTGGCAACAGTCCTGATGGCAGAAAGGTCAAGGGAACTATCCACTGGGTTTCAGCCGAGTATGGAAAGCAGGTAACTGTACGTCTTTACGAGAATATCGTAAATGAGGAGCTTGGAGTGTACAATGAGGACGGAAGCTTAAATCTTAATCCTAATTCACTCACAGTGCTTGATAACTGTGTAGTGGAGCCGGAGCTTATGAGTGCCAAGGCTTATGACAGCTTCCAGTTTGTCAGAAATGGCTTCTTCTGCGCGGATTGCAAGGACTCAAAGGATGGACAGCCTGTATTTAACAGAATCGTCTCATTAAAGAGCTCATTCAAGCTTCCGACAGCTAAATAGTTTTTGACTAAAAATAAACAGAAGAGAAGAATAGAGGTAAAATATGGATTTAAAGTCAGGTATTGACAAATTCGGTTTAAATCCTGAAGACATAAATGATCTGTATGATGAGGATAAAGCAGCTGCCACCGGGGATGCTCCGGTGGCAGCTGCTGTTCAGACAGAGGATGAAACGGATTTTGTTTTTGCAAAGAATATAACATGTCCGGTGTGTGATCAGAGTTTTCAAACACTGACGGTACGGACATCAAAGATCAGGTTTGCTGGCTCTGATGATGATTTCAGACCGGTTTACAAGGGAATTGATACAATAAAGTATGGTGTCACATCGTGTCCGCATTGTGGTTATAGTGCGATGAATGGAGACTTTGTACATGTATCGAGTACACAGATAAGGCTGCTTAAGGAGCAGGTTGCTGCCAAATTTAAGCCCGGCAGCAAGTCGGTGCCTTTGTTATATTCGTATGATGAGGCAATAGATAGATTTAAGCTGGCGCTTTTTTCAGCGATTGTTAAAAGGGCTATGCATAGTGAAAAGGCATATATTTGTCTTAAGATATCCTGGCTTTATCGCGGCTTGATCGAACAGCTTACGGCTGATGGTATCTCAACGGAAAGTGAAGAGCTTGTAAGTGCACAAAAGGCAGAAAAATATTATTATAAGCAGGCTCTTGATGGAATGACAAGAGCGGTTGCGACTGAGCATTTCCCTATATGTGGTATGAATCAGGATACGGTTGATTTGCTTTTAGCTCAGATGAATTATAAGCTTGACCATTGGGATGTGGCTTCAAAGCTCATTGCAAGGGTGCTTATATCAAAAAGTGCTTCTAGACACATTAAGGATAAGGCACTTGATTTAAAGAATGAAATTATTAAAAAAATAAGAGATGTGAAATAATTGCTGTTATTTCACATCTCTTTTTCTTTTATTTGTTGTAACAATTAATTACTTTTCTTGTTCTCAAGCTCAAGAAGCTTCATTGCACGCACCTTGAGTGGCAGACCAAACAGTGTGATGAAGCCGTCTGCATCATGGTGATCATATAAATCTCCTGTTGTAAAGCTTGCAAGAGACTCACTGTAGAGTGAATATGGTGAAGTAGTGCCGGCCTTGATGATATTGCCTTTATATAATTTGAATTTAACTTCTCCGGTTACATATTCCTGTGTTGACTCTACGAAAGCCTGGATTGCTTCACGAAGTGGTGTGAACCATTTTCCTTCGTATACTACCTGAGCGAGCTTGTTGCCCATTTCTTTCTTGACCTCCATTGTGGCACGGTCAAGGCAGAGCTCCTCGAGCTGGTCATGTGCCTCCATGAGGATTGTTCCACCAGGAGTCTCATACACACCACGTGATTTCATACCTACTACACGGTTCTCAACGATATCGATGATACCGATGCCGTGCTTGCCGCCGAGACGGTTGAGCTCTCTGATGATGTCTGCTACCTTCATCTTTTTGCCGTTGACAGATGTAGGAACACCCTTCTCAAATGTCATTGTAACATACTCACCCTCGTCAGGAGCATGCTCAGGTGTGACGCTTAATACGAGCAGATGGTCATAGTTTGGCTCCTGTGAAGGATCTTCAAGCTCAAGTCCCTCGTGGCTGATGTGCCAGAGGTTACGGTCACGGCTGTAGCTTGAATCTGTGCCGAACGGAAGGTCGATTCCGTGTGCCTTACAGTACTCGATCTCAGCCTCACGTGAATCCATTTTCCAGTTGTCCTGACGCCATGGAGCGATTACCTTGATATCAGGAGCGAGTGCCTTGATACCGAGCTCGAAACGGATCTGGTCATTTCCTTTACCTGTAGCACCGTGGCAGATGGCTACAGCGCCTTCTTTTCTTGCAATCTCTACAAGCTTCTTTGCGATGCCCGGTCTTGCCATTGCTGTTCCAAGGAGGTATTTGTGCTCATAAACTGCGCCGGCCTGTACACAAGGTACGATGTAGTCCTCACTGAACTCATCACAGATATCCTCTATGTAAAGCTTTGAAGCTCCGGATAATTTAGCTCTCTCATCGAGTCCGTCAAGCTCCTCTCCCTGTCCGCAGTTGATGCAGCAGCAGATTACGTCATAGTCATAAGTCTCTTTAAGCCATGGAATGATAGCAGTGGTATCAAGTCCGCCTGAATAAGCTAATACAACTTTGTCTTTCATAAGTGCGTGTCCTCTTTTCGTTTATTCTTTATGATGGTAACCATTAACTGCTTTTGTGTCTAAAAGCCTTGAATAATTACTTTAGAATAAATATATACCAGTTCTTTACATATTGCAAGTGAAAAAATATACATTATTCATGTATAATTATACATAATTTTGTATAATTTTTCTCTTTACGGATTGAAATTACTGTACTATATTATTATGTATGATGCGTCAGACCCATTTTATATGGTTATGCAGAAATACAATATGAAAAGAGGAAATACTATGATAAAGGCTGGTATTATTGGAGCCACCGGATATGCCGGAGCAGAGCTCGTGAGAATTTTGATGAATCATAAAGAGGTAGAGATTGCATGGTATGGCTCACGAAGCTATGTGGATGAGAATTATGCCGATATCTATGGAAATATGTTTCAGATAGTTGATGCAAAGTGCATGGATGATAATATGGAGGAGCTTGCAGAGTCTGTTGATGTGATTTTCACTGCGACCCCACAGGGCTTTTTGGCAGGCGTGCTCACTGAGGATATATTAAGTAAGGTAAAGATTGTCGATCTGTCAGCGGACTTCCGTATCAAGGATGTAGCCACATATGAGAAATGGTACAAGATTGAGCACAAGTCGCCGCAGTTTATTGATGAGGCTGTATATGGTCTGTGTGAGATAAACAGGGACAAGGTCACAAAGGAGACAAGGCTTGTTGCAAATCCGGGCTGCTATACCACATGCTCCATCCTTACAGCTTATCCGCTTGTGAAGGAGGGACTTATTGATACAGATACACTTATCGTCGATGCAAAGTCAGGCACATCAGGCGCAGGACGTGGTGCAAAGACACCTAATCTGTTTTGTGAAGTAAATGAGAGCATGAAGGCATATGGCGTTGCCTCACACAGACATACCCCTGAGATAGAGGAACAGCTTGGATATGCGGCAGGAAAAGAAATTCTTATCAACTTTACTCCGCATCTTGTTCCGATGAACAGAGGAATCCTCGCTACAGAGTATGCGACACTTAAGAAAAAACCTGATGGAACACTTCCTACATATGATGAGATTAAGGCAGTTTACGATAAGTATTATGCAAATGAGAAGTTTGTCAGAGTGCTCAAAAAGGGTGTCTGCCCTGAGACAAAGTGGGTTGAGGGCAGCAACTATGTGGATGTAAACTTTGTGATTGATGAGAGGACCGGCAGAATTATTATGATGGGTGCTCTTGACAATCTGGTAAAGGGTGCTGCAGGACAGGCGGTTCAGAATATGAATCTGTTATTTGGCTTCGATGAGGCAGAGGGACTCAATATGGTTCCTATGTTCCCGTAATAATTAATAATAGGAAAGTAATTATCAGAAAGATGCATTATAATGCTGATAGTTATATAAAAATATAAGGATGATTTAATAAAATGAGTAATGAGAATAAATATGAAATAAGGGTTATGACGATAGATGATTATGACGAGGTGTACAGCCTCTGGCAGACCATCCACGGCTTTGGAATCCGTTCTATTGACGACTCAAGAGAGGGAGTCCTTAGATTTCTTAAGAGAAATCCGACTACGAGTGTTGTAGCGGTAGAAGATGGAAAGATAGTTGGAGCGATACTCTGCGGACACGATGGCAGAAGAGGCTGCCTGTATCATGTATGCGTGGATGAGCATTACAGGAAGTGCGGCATCGGGAAGAGTATGGTGGTTGCCTGCATGAGAGCACTTCAGGCAGAGCATATCAACAAGGTGTCAATCATAGCCTTCAAGGTGAATGAGCTGGGAAACCACTTCTGGAAGGAAGAGGGATGGACATTCAGAGAAGACTTAAACTACTATGATTTCACACTTAACGAAGAAAATATAACAAGATTTAACAAATAAGGAGCAGTACAATGGCAGATAAGAACATGGAACAGGTAATGGAAAAGGCACAGGTGCTCATAGAGGCACTTCCGTATATACAGAGATTTAACAGAAAGATTATCGTTGTAAAGTACGGCGGATCTGCAATGGTTGACGAACAGCTTAAAAAGCAGGTGATCCAGGATGTCACACTTCTCAAGCTGGTCGGCTTCAAGCCTATCATCGTACACGGCGGAGGCAAGGAAATCAGCAAATGGGTAGGAAAGGTCGGCATGGAGCCTGTATTCGTAAACGGACTCAGAAAGACTGATGCCGATACAATGGAGATTGCCGAGATGGTATTGAATAAGGTAAACAAATCTCTCGTTACACTCGTTGAGGAGCTTGGTGTGCAGGCTGTCGGAGTGAGTGGCAAGGACGGTGGCCTCTTAAAGGTAAAGAAAAAGTATTCAAACGGAGAGGATATAGGCTTTGTCGGTGAAATCACTGATGTCAATCCAAAAATTCTTTATGACCTGCTTGAGAAGGATTTTCTTCCAATTGTGTGTCCAATCGGTCTTGATGATGAATACAATACATACAATATCAATGCAGATGATGCAGCATGCGCTATCGCCAGAGCAGTTTCAGCAGAAAAGCTTGCATTCCTCACGGATATCGAGGGTGTATACAAAGACCCTTCAGATAAGAATACACTTATTTCAGAGCTTACAGTCTCAGATGCAAAGAAGCTTATAGGTGATGGCTTTATCGGCGGAGGCATGCTTCCTAAGCTCAACAACTGCATAGATGCTATCGATAACGGAGTTTCAAGAGTTCATATTCTTGATGGACGTATCGCACACTGCTTACTGCTTGAGATATTCACAAACAGAGGAATCGGAACAGCTATTCTTGGAGATTCGGAGGAGAAATTTAACAATGAGCAATAATATGGATAAACAGTCATACATTGATGAGGCAGAAAAGGAGCTTCTTCACACCTACAACAGATTTTCACTTGTACTTGATCACGGCGAGGGAGTACATCTTTATGATACAGATGGCAATGCATATCTGGACTTCGCTGCAGGAATAGCCGTATGTGCACTTGGATACAGCAATGAGCACCACAAGGAGGCATTAAAGGCACAGGTTGATAAGCTTTTACATACATCAAACCTCTACTACAATGCGCCTGTCATCGAGGCGGCAGACAAGGTGCTTAATGCAAGTAAAATGGACCGTATTTTCTTTACAAACAGTGGTACAGAGGCTATTGAGGGAGCTATCAAGGCTGCAAAGAAATATGCCTTTACAAGAGACGGCCATGCAGGTCATGAGATAATTGCCATGAACCATTCCTTCCACGGAAGAAGCATCGGAGCGCTTTCTGTCACCGGCAATGCACATTATCAGGAGCCGTTTGAGCCACTTATGCCGGGCGTTAAATTTGCAGATTTCAATGATTTAGAGAGCGTTAAGGCTCAGGTGACAGACAAAACCTGCGCCATTATTATGGAAACTATTCAGGGTGAGGGTGGTATTTACCCGGCAAAGAAGGAGTTTATCGAGGGAGTGAGAGCTCTCTGCGATGAAAAGGATATTCTTCTTATTCTTGACGAGATACAGTGCGGCATGGGCAGAAGTGGCGAAATGTTCGCATGGCAGAACTATGATGTGAAGCCTGATATCATGACCTGTGCGAAGGCACTCGGCTGTGGTGTGCCTGTTGGTGCATTTCTTATGACACAGAGGGTGGCAGACAAATCCCTTGCACCGGGAGACCATGGCACCACATACGGCGGCAATCCGTTCGTAGGAGCCGCAGTAAGTGCAGTGTTTGATGAGTTTAAGCGTCTTGATATAGTAAGCCATGTAAAGGAGGTTGCACCTTACCTGGAGAAGAGGCTTGATGAGCTTGTTGCAAAATTCGACTGTCTCACAGCCAGAAGGGGTATGGGACTCATGCAGGGCGTGGAGTGCAGCCTTCCTGTAGGAAAGGTCTCAGCAGAGGCTTTAAATCAAGGCCTTATAGTCATTACGGCAGGCAGCAATGTGCTTAGATTTGTGCCTCCTCTTGTTATCGAAAAGAGTGATGTTGACGAAATGATAGAAAAACTTGAAACAACACTTGTAATACTGTCAAAAAGTCTGTAAAATAAAGAGGACATCGATTTCTCCTTTGAGATTATGATATTAATCAAAGGAGACCATATGAAAAAAATAATATTATTAAGTGCGTTTATTTTAACAATAGCGTTTGGCCTTTGCGGCTGTAAAAAGGATGATGCCACAGTTCATTTTGCTTCTGAAACGGAGCAGACTGCTGTGGTTTCAAGTGATGTAAACAGACAGACTGCTGATTCCAAGGAGAAGAAAGCTTCATCCGATGGAGAACAGGAGCAGAAGGCAAAAGACACAGCAGATGACACTGATGAATCTACTGAGTGGTGCGTCTATATCTGTGGTCAGGTTGCCAATCCCGGTGTATACAGAGTAAAGCCGGGCGCGAGAGTTTGTGAGCTCGTTGATATGGCAGGAGGCATGCTGGATACAGCTGACAAAAGCTTTTGGAATCTGGCATCAGAGCTGTATGATGGGCAGATGCTGTATTTCCCGACTGTAGAGGAGCTTAAGTCGGATCACATACCTGAGGGCACATATACCACCGGCATAGATGGCTCGCTGATGAGGGGCGGCGCTGAGGAGCATATAGGCGTAAAGGATGGCAAGCTCAATATCAATACCGCAACTGTCGAGCAGCTAATGGCTCTTTCCGGAATTGGTGAGAGCAAGGCAAAGAGTATTGTTGAAGATCGCGCTAAAAATGGGTTGTTTTCTTCGATTGAGGATATCACGAGGGTGTCCGGCATCGGTGAAGCGATGTTTAATAAAATAAAAGATGATATAACAGTAAATTAGGAGTGTATAAATGGCAAAAAAAGTGCTGGTCGTTGACGACGAAAAGTTAATTGTAAAAGGAATACGTTTCAGTCTGCTGCAGGATGGCATGGAGGTAGACTGCGCATATGACGGTGAGGAGGCCTTAAATATGGCGAAGGCCAATTCATATGATATGATTCTTTTAGATGTCATGCTTCCAAAGATGGATGGCTTTGAGGTGTGTCAGGCAATAAGGGAGTTTTCTGATGTCCCGATTGTCATGCTCACTGCAAAGGGCGATGACATGGACAAAATTTTAGGACTTGAGTACGGCGCTGATGACTATATCACAAAGCCATTTAATATTCTTGAGGTAAAGGCCAGAATCAAGGCAATCATGAGGCGCACTTCACCGGAACGCGCACCACAGGTACAGTCATCTGTAATCGAAAAGGGTGATATCAAGCTCGACTGTGACAGCAGACGTCTGTTCATAAATGATAATGAAATCAATTTGACTGCAAGAGAGTTTGAACTGCTCGAGATTCTGATCAAAAATGAAAATAAAGTGTACAGTAGGGAGAGCCTTTTAAAGATTGTATGGGGCGAGGATTACCCGGGTGACGTGCGTACGGTTGATGTGCATGTCAGACGTCTTCGTGAAAAGATTGAGGCAAATCCAAGCGAGCCGAAGTACGTTCATACCAAGTGGGGTGTGGGATATTACTACAACCAGAAGTAATACTTTCAGAAAGGTTCTAAAATGTTTAAGAGTAAAGTACATTTTGCATTTTATAAGAGTCTGAAATCCAGGCTGATTTTCATGATTTTTGTTCTCGTTCTGGTACCGGAGGTGGTGCTGTGCTTCGGCATACTTAACACCTACGAGTCCAGAGCGGTTTCAATCCGCGAAAGTGAAGTGCTTAGTCAGGCAAAGATTCTCGCAAACAAGATATCCACAAGTAAATACTTTGATAAGGATGGCAGTGACTTGAGCAATATTGATGCTCAGATTGACACTCTTACTACTATATATGAGGGCCGTGTGCTCATAGTTGACAAGCATTTTAAGATTATTAAGGATACGTACAATTTAGATGATGGCAATACTATTGTCTCAGAGGAGGTTATCAAGACCTTCTCTGCTTCAGAGATTACAAACTACGATTCTAAAAACCACTATATCGAGCTTTCTGTTCCGATAAGCAATCCAAACGACAAGGATTCAAAGATAGAGGGAGCACTTGTTGTAAGTGTGTCGACGGACAATATATCGCTAAATATGTCGTATCTGACACAGATTGCGGTGACGGTTGCCATTATCGCAGGTGCGGTGGTGCTCTTTTTTGGTGTGCTTGTGCTTTTGCACCTTTTTGTTCCGATTAAGAAGCTTTCTGACGAGATATCAGACATTAAGGATGGCTTTGGAAAAGAGCAGCTGGATGTAGATGACTATGCGGAGACTGCTATAATAAGCAGGAATTTTAATGAGCTGATGAGCGGAATGAAGGTCATGGATGAGTCCAGACAGGAGTTTGTATCGAATGTGTCACATGAGCTCAAGACACCTCTTACTTCCATGAAGGTACTCGCAGATTCCATCAACAGCATGGGTGATGAGGCTCCGATTGAGATGTACAGGGAGTTCATGGGAGATATCACAAGCGAGATAGACAGAGAGACAAAGATAATAAATGACCTGTTATCACTGGTCAAGATGGATAAGTCGGCTGCTACGCTGAATATCGAGAGTGTTAATATCAATGACCTGCTCGAGCAGATTATGAAGAGACTTCAGCCGATTGCTGACAAGCAGCAGGTGGAGCTTGTACTCGAGAGCTTCAGACCGGTAACTGCAGAGATAGATGAGGTGAAGCTGACGCTTGCTTTTACAAACCTCATTGAGAATGCAATCAAGTACAATGACAACGAGACCGGTGGCTATGTTCATGTGTCCTTAAATGCGGACCATCAGTATTTCTATCTGAAGGTGGAGGACAACGGTATCGGTATACCGGAGGAGTCCTTAGAGCACATCTATGAGAGATTTTATCGCGTGGACAAGTCGCATTCGAGAGAGATTGGCGGTACAGGTCTGGGACTTGCCATTACAAGAAGCTCTATTCTTATGCATAGGGGAGCTATAAAGGCTCACAGTGTGATGGGAGAGGGCACTACCTTTGATGTGCGTATACCGCTCAACTATATTGTATAGGAGGCTTGACGTGAAAAGAATAATTATATTCGTGCTCACTGCAGTAATTCTGCTCTCCATGGGCGGCTGCACAAAGAAAAAAGCAGATAATACGGTTGAGGTATTTTGTCTGAATATGGATGTTACGAGCAGCGTGCCGGAGTCATATGTGCTTAGAAGCAAAAACTCAGATGTGGACAAGCAGGTGGATGAGCTTCTTGGAAGACTGCAGGATAAGCCTGAAGACTCAAGACTGCGCAAGGCAATTCCGGATGAGGTGTCTGTGAGAGGTCATGACGAGAAAAACTATAACTGCACTGTGGATTTCAGCAAGGAGTATTATGACCTTACGGCTGCGCAGGAGGTGCTCTTGAGAGCTTCTGTAGTCCGCACGCTCACACAGCTGGATAGTATTTCATATGTGACATTTACCGTAAACAGTATTCCTCTTGTGGACTCGGATGATGAGATTGTCGGTAGCATGGCTGCTGATGATTTTGTTGAGAATCCGGGTGAGCAGATTAATACAAGTGTGAAGGAGACACTCACGCTTTATTTTGCTGACAAGGATGGTACAGGGCTTGAAAAACAGACCAGAGTGATACATTACAGCTCAAATATAGCGCTTGAAAAGCTTGTTGTTGAGCAGCTTATTGAGGGACCGAAGGGCTCTAAGCTCAAGGCAACTCTTCCGGGCACAACAAAGCTTATCAATGTGTCTGTGGCAGACAGGATATGCTATCTGAACTTTGACTCATCGTTCAGAAATACTATTGACAATAAGCTGACAGAGGATGTGGTGCTGTATTCGATAGTTAATTCACTCACCTCACTTCATACTGTGGACAAGGTACAGATATCGCTTGACGGTGAGAATGACGGCATGCTGCTTTATAATTATAAGCTAAGCGATATGTATGAGTTTAATAAGGATATAGTGGATTCTGATGATTCCACGGAAAAAACTGAAAAATAGAATAGATTGGATTAGGAGGAGAAGAGTATTAGTAAAAGACCGATGTTTTTATTTGCGTTGGTCTATACTGCAGGAACTGTTTCAGGTATGTATGGCAGGGGCTTTGGGTTTTTGACCTTTGCCATACTGCTTGTGATTTTAATAGCTGAGTGTGTGGCGTCTAAGGGCAGTTTTTCCGGTGTCAGGCGCATAGTTGTTTTGCTTATCCTGATATCGTCAGCTGTTTTTGCAACAGCACAATTCAGATACGCTTCAGTGGATGAAAACCGTGACAGCTATATGCAGTATATGACAGATGAAAAATCTGTCATCGTCTGGGGGAAAATTTATAAAACTGAATACAGGTATTTCTCATACAGGTATTATATGACGGACTGTGTAGTGCAGCCCGGGTACGGCAAGGCTTTGGGCAGAAAAATATCCTGTGGTGATGTCGTGGTATACTGTGACAGCAAAAGCGCACATCTGGGCGATTATATGAAAGCTTGCGGCAAGATAGGCTTGTTTAAGTCTGCAACCAATGAGGGAGAGTTTGACAGAGCGCGCTTTTACCGTTCGCAGGGAATTGATTTCTCGGTGAATGCAGACAGTATTAAGACAAGCGCCGGTAAACATGCATGGTATTACCACGGACTTGAAAAACTTCGTGATACGCTGTCAGCTTCACTTCTTGAGGTGACTGATGAGACAACGGCAGGAGTGCTTTCGTCCATGCTGCTTGGAGACAAGTCGTATCTGGATGATGAGATAAAGGATTTATACCAGGTCAGTGGTATTTCACATATACTGGCTATTTCCGGACTTCATATTTCTATAGTTGGCATGGCCTTTTACAAGCTTCTCAGAAAAAGAAGGGTGAGCTATACAGCGGCATTTGTCTGTTCTGCGGCACTTATACTAAGCTATGCTGTTATGACAGGAAATGCCGTGTCCACAAGGCGTGCCGTGGGGATGTTCATACTTACAATGCTTGCGGCAGCTTTAGGCAGATGCACGGATATGCTCAATTCTCTTGGCATCATGGTCATTTACCTGCTGTGGGACAATCCTATGGTTTTGGAATATGCCGGATTTGTGTTCTCGGTAGGGGCAATACTTGCTATAGGTATTGTGACGCCTGTGATTAGTGCTCCTAAGGGCGGAAAATTCTGGGCATCAGTATCCATACAGCTTCCGATGCTTCCGGTTGTGGCTATGAACTATTATGAGCTGCCTCTTTTTGCAGTGTTTGTAAATCTCATTGTGATACCGGCTTTGCCTGTCGTATTTATTTCGGGTCTGCTTGCGTCTGCCGCAGGCTGCTTTGGCGTGATGCCCGGCAAACTGCTGGTGTTTCCTGCATTTGCGGTGTTAAAGCTCTATGAGGTGCTTTGCGGTCTTGTTATGAAGCTTCCGGGGGCAACGGTTATCACAGGAGCTCCTGATGGATACAGGATTTTCCTTTTTTATGCTGTTATGAGTGGCTTTTTGGTGGTATTTTCGCTTAAAAAACGTGCCACAGAGTGTGGCTCAAAAGAAAAAGGCCAAATCCTTTACAGTGTCCAAAGAGTGGTGTGTACAGCAGTCCTGCTTGCAATTTTGCTTGTGAAGCCAAAAACTGCTGCGCAGCTTGATATACTTGATGTGGGGCAGGGAGATGGCATATTTTACCGCTTTGAGTCAGGCACATGCATCTTTATTGATGGAGGAAGCTCTGACCGAAAACAGCTTGGCGATAATGTGATTATGCCGTTTCTTAAGTATAACGGCATACAGAGTATATCATACTGGTTTGTTTCACATGCAGACAGTGATCATATAAGCGGATTGTCTGAGGTGATAGACAGTGGGTATACTATAGAGCATATAGTTGTGGCAGAAGCGGCGGCTAAAGAGGAAGCTATGGAGGAGCTGCTTTTTAAAGCTAAGGAAGCAGGAATTGATATATGCCTTATGTCAAAGGGGGATTCGATTGAAATAAATGATGCATCAGGTTCGCGCAGTACTGCAAATGAAGAAGCTGATGGTATCATGTGCCTGTATCCGGGGCCTTATGATACTGCCTTAGACAGAAACGATATGTGTCTTGTGCTGAAGCTCACGGATGGCAGGTTTAGTGGTATTTTCGGCGGAGATATATCATCTGAGGTAGAAAAGAAGCTTGTTAATGAGTATGGGGATGAGCTTTCTGTGGATTTTTACAAGGCAAATCATCATGGTTCCAGGTATTCAAGCTCTGCGGACTGGATTGAGGCTTTAAGCCCAAGGTGGGCTGCAGTATCATGCGCGGTAGAAAACCGCTATGGACATCCGGCTGATGAAGCCATGGATAGGCTTATGGATGCAAAGTGCCGTATTTTATACACAATGCAAAGTGGTCAGATTAAGTATAAAGAGAGTACTATATATGAAAACAATAGACAATGATATAAAAGCAGGAGATTTCAAAAAGGTTTATCTGCTGTATGGACAGGAGAGATACCTCATAAAACAGTACAGGGACAAGCTGATAAAGGCTATGGTCAGTGAGGGCGACAGCATGAACTTTTCATCGTTTGAGGGCGATGGAATCAACCAGAAGGAGATAATTGACCTGGCGGAGACACTTCCGTTTTTTGCGGATAAAAGAGTGATTCTTATAGAGGATGCAGGCATTTTTTCAAAGGCAGGCGATGAGCTAGGAGAGTATTTAAAGGATTCACCTGAGAGCACGCACTTTATATTTGTTGAGGAGAGCGTTGATAAGCGTTCAAAGCTTTATAAGGCGGCAGCCAAATGCGGTAATCCTGTGGAGTTCAAGGAACAGACGGATGAGACACTTGCCAGATGGATAGGAATGAGGATTAGAAAAGATGGAAAGGGCATGAGCCAGGCTGCCTACAACAGCTTTATAGAAAAAACCGGCACAGATATGGAAAATATCGACAAGGAGCTTGAGAAGCTGCTGTGCTACTGCATGGACAAGGACGTGATTGAGCTTTCGGATGTTGAGGCGGTAACGACAGAGCAGATCACAAACAAGGTGTTTGAGATGGTTGATGCGATTGCATCACACAAACAAAAGCGTGCGCTTGAGCTGTATTACGATCTGCTGGCACTTAAAGAGCCGGCCATGCGTATTATGTATCTTATATCGCGCCAGTTCAATATACTGATGAATGTGAAAGCCATGACAAATAAGGGCTTTGGCAACAAGGATATAGCATCAAAGGCCGGATGTCCGGAGTGGGCGGTGCGCAAATATCAGGCGCAGTGCAGGGCATATTCGCTGGATGATTTAAAGAGGGCTGTGAGAGACGGTGTGGCATATGAGGAGGCTGTGAAGACCGGCAGGATGAATGACCAGATGGCTGTGGAGCTTTTTATAGTGCAGTACTCTGCAGATATGACCGGCACTCATGCGACAGGCAGTAAATGATATAACGCAAATATACAAAAAAGCAAATAAAAAAACCCATCGGTATGACGGCACCGAGGGGTTTATTATTTATTGCTATATAGTAATTAAGCTAATCCGTTAACAAGCTTTGTTAAACGAGATACTTTTCTGGCTGCGTTGTTCTTGTGGAAGATACCCTTTGAACCAGCGCTTGCGATAACAGAAGTTGCATCCTTTAATGCAGCCTCAGCAGCAGCCTTATCATTTGCAGCTACAGCAGCCTCAACCTTCTTGATTGCTGTCTTAACTCCTGATTTGATTGCTTTATTTCTTGCAGCCTTAGTTTCTGTTACTAAAATTCTCTTTTTTGCTGATTTAATGTTAGCCAACTCGTACACCTCCAAATATTTAATCTAATGTATGCCAAAACAGACACGGACGCTTTGGCACAAACATACTAGAATATAATATGTCAACCTTTCTGCTCTGTCAATACATATTTTGAAAAAAATTGCAAAAAATTAACATATATGTGATTTTGGAATATCATACAGGGGAGGTGTATTGATTTGTCGGCTGATAAATGGTGTGCAAGAACTGATCTGGCGCTTGAGACGCAGGAGAGCCTTAAAAAGGCAAACACAGATATGAGAGGTGTGAATTTCTCTGAAAAAAAGCTGGATAATGGAATCATAGTCAGTGTAGTGACAATTGACTCAGAAAATGCAGTCAGGGCTACAGGCCGTCCTAAAGGAAAATATGTGACAATTGAGGCTGCTATGCTGTCCGAGGGAGATGAGGAGTGCTGTCAGGCTGTGACGAGGGAGCTTTCAAGAGAGCTTAAGAGCTTTGTAAAGGCTGTCTGTGACAAGCGTATATATGCGGCACTTGTTGTCGGACTTGGAAACAGAAATGTAACTCCTGATGCGCTTGGGCCAAGATGCGTTGACAGCTTGTTTATCACCCGCCATATAGTAAAGGAATATGGCAGGTATGCGTTTAGCAACGAGAATGTAAACAGTGTGTGCGGCCTGGTGCCGGGCGTGATGGCTCAGACAGGCATGGAGTGCCTTGAGATAATAAAGGGTGTGGTGAGCGAGGTGAAGCCTGATTTTGTTGTGACAATTGATGCGCTTGCGGCACGCAGTACAAAGAGGCTGGGCTGTACCATACAGCTGACGGATACAGGCATAGTGCCAGGAAGCGGGGTAGGAAACCACAGGGACGGTATCAACCATGGCAATCTCGGAGTGCCTGTTATCGCAATTGGTATTCCGACAGTCATTGATGCGGTGACTATTGTTTCAGATGCGGTAAATGCCAGCCGGGAGAACACCGCAAAGCTCATGTCGCCTAAGTTAAACGGCATGTTTGTGACGCCAAAGGATATTGACGAGACGGTTAAGAGACTGGCAGGGCTTTTGTCTGAGGGTATAAATATGGCTTTTTCAAACGATGAATATGATGACTATAGTGAATAATGTTATTGCTTCGAATATCATTAGAGCCAGCCGCATAAGCTTTATGTAGCAGGGGCTGCCTGATGCTTTAGATGGGAGATGATATTGTGAAGAAAAAAATGATTGTGCTTATAGCATTTATATATATTGCGTCTATGCTGTTTTGCGGTGATGGTGTGGGAAAGAAGTTCGTGGAAGAAAAATTTCCGCACCTTACATATTCTGACAAGGAGTGTGATGATTCAAAAAAGAAGGAGCTGCGTATTGTGGAGGATGAGGATACAGCAGGAGGTATTCTCTCATACGAGGAGCTTGCTGCGATGGAAAATGAAAATGCAAGTGTCAGGAACAATATGCTGCCGGATACCGACCAGCTGGCATTTGTTGATGAAGCTGAAAAAAACGGTGAGCTGGCAGAGCTCAAGGAGCAGCAGAACGTGAAAATGCCGCAGGTAGATATGAGCTTTGATAATCTGGTAAAAAACTATTATCAGGTGGACAAGACTACATATATAGGAGCCGATGAGCTGTGTGAGGAGGTTTTGCTTGGACGCGATATGTCTATAGAAAAGTCAGGCAACGGTCCTGATATACTCATATACCATACACATTCGCAGGAGGGGTACAGTGATTCCCTTGATACATCAGAGACAGAGACCGTAGTTGGAGTGGGTGATAGGCTTGAATCACTTTTGAGGGAAAAATATGGCTACAATGTGCTGCATCACAAGGGGCAGTATGATGTGAATGACCGCGACCATGCGTATTCTAATTCACTTCCTGAGATTACAGAGATTATTGAGAAAAATCCGTCTATAAAGGTGGTTATTGACTTGCACAGGGATGGAGTGGCTGAGACTACAAGGCTTGCTGCCACAATAGATGGAAAGCCTATGGCACAGATTATGTTTTTTAACGGGCTGTGCCGTACTGCTGCAAGGGGGCCGATTAATAGTCTGCCCAATGAGTATCTGGGGGATAATCTGGCGTTTTCATTTCAGCTGCAGCTCATGGCAAATGAGTATTATCCGGGGCTTGCAAGGCGCATATACTTAAAGGGCTACAGATATAATATGCATCTGTGTCCGAAATCGCTGCTCGTGGAGGTGGGAGCGCAGACAAATACCAAGGAGGAGGCGTACAATGCAATGGAACCACTTGCAGATATACTCGATAAAGTGTTAAAATAATATAGACTTTATTTCACAAATCTGATAAACTTTGATGAGTTATTGAAAGCATTAGGAGGACATATGTCAATAGATCAGAGCAAAATCCGCAATTTTTGTATTATTGCCCATATTGATCACGGTAAATCTACACTCGCGGACAGAATTATAGAAAAAACAGGCACACTTACCAGCAGGGAGATGCAGGCTCAGGTGCTCGACAATATGGATTTAGAGAGAGAGCGTGGTATCACAATCAAGTCTCAGGCAGTCCGTATTATATATACCGCAAAGGATGGCGAAGAGTATATTTTTAATCTGATAGATACACCGGGACACGTGGATTTTAACTATGAGGTATCAAGGAGTCTTGCGGCATGTGACGGAGCTATACTTGTAGTGGATGCGGCCCAGGGGGTTGAGGCACAGACACTTGCAAATGTTTACCTTGCACTGGATCATGACCTGGATGTATTTCCTGTTATAAATAAGGTGGATCTGCCGAGTGCGCGCCCGGATGAGGTGGCACAGGAGATTGAGGATGTTATCGGTATTGAAGCTATGGATGCACCGCGTATTTCCGCAAAGACAGGACTCAATATAGAGGATGTGCTGGAGCAGATTGTAAAAAAGATTCCGGCACCAACAGGCGATAAAGATGCACCGCTTAAGGCGCTTATATTTGATGCAACATATGATTCTTATAAGGGAGTCATTATTTTCTGCCGACTGAGAGAGGGCTCTGTAAAGGTAGGAGACACAATAAAGATGATGGCTACAGGTGCATCTGATGTGGTTACAGAGGTGGGTTATTTTGGTGCAGGCCAGTTTATACCATGCGATGAGCTTTCGGCAGGTATGGTTGGATACATTGCGGCCAGCATCAAAAATGTCAGGGATACACGCGTGGGTGATACAGTTACACTCGTTGACAGACCGTGCGATGAGGCGCTTCCGGGCTATAAGAAGGTCAACCCTATGGTTTACTGTGGTCTTTATCCTGCGGACAGTGCAAAGTATCCTGATTTAAGGGATGCGCTTGAAAAGCTGCAGGTCAACGACGCTTCATTACAGTTTGAGCCTGAGACATCACTGGCACTTGGCTTTGGCTTCAGATGCGGATTCCTTGGTCTTTTACATCTGGAAATTATTCAGGAGAGACTGGAGAGAGAGTTTGATCTGGATCTCGTTACCACTGCACCTAGTGTTATTTACAAGATTCACAAGACAAGCGGTGAGGTGATAGATTTGACCAATCCTTCAAATATGCCGGATCCGTCAGAGATTGAGTATATGGAGGAGCCATACGTATCTGCAGAGATTATGGTCACAAGTGACTATGTCGGTGCGATTATGAAGCTGTGCCAGGAGAGACGAGGAGTCTATATCAGCATGGAGTATATCGAAAAAACACGAGCTCTCATAAAGTACGACTTGCCATTAAATGAGATTATCTATGATTTCTTTGATGCTTTAAAGTCACGCTCGAGGGGATATGCTTCGTTTGACTATGAGATGAAGGATTATGAGCGCTCAGAGCTTGTCAAGCTTGACATCTTAATCAATAAGGAAATGGTCGATGCACTTTCATTTATCGTATTCAAGGAGAGTGCATACGAAAGAGGCCGTAAGATGTGCGAGAAGCTTAAGGGTGAGATACCAAGGCATTTGTTTGAGATACCTATTCAGGCAGCAGTCGGTGGCAAGATTATAGCAAGAGAGACTGTTAAGGCGCTTCGCAAGGATGTACTTGCCAAGTGCTACGGTGGTGATATTTCACGTAAGAAGAAGCTGCTTGAGAAGCAGAAGGAAGGAAAGAAGAGGATGCGTCAGGTGGGCAATGTAGAGATACCACAGGAGGCATTCATGAGTGTGCTTAAGCTGGATGAGGAGTAATCGCACATATGAAGAATCTTGAGATTTATATTCATATACCATTTTGTGTGAGAAAATGTGAATATTGTGATTTTTTATCATTTCCCGCAGACGATGATGCAAAGCTTCGCTATGTCAAGGGGCTTATGGCGGAAATGATATTTTACGGCCCGCTTATGAAGAACTATCAGGTGTCGTCTGTCTATATCGGAGGAGGTACACCAAGCTCTATAGATGAGCAGTGGATTGCTGCTTTGATGGAGGGTGTGTTTGACTGCTTTAATGTGCTGCCTGATGCTGAGATATCCATAGAGTGCAATCCCGGTACGCTTAGCAGAGAAAAGCTTTTAGCATACAGGGATGCGGGAATCAACCGCCTGTCCATAGGACTGCAGTCGGCAAATAATGATGAGCTTAAGCTGCTCGGGCGTATACATACCTTTGAACAGTTTGTGACGAATTACGAGGTGGCCAGAAACGTGGGCTTTAAAAATATCAATGTAGATTTGATGTATGGTCTGCCGGGACAGTCAGCGTCACAGTATATGGCGACAGTAAACAAGATTATAAGGCTTCATCCGGATCATATATCGGCGTATTCTCTTATAGTGGAAAAGGGTACTCCTTTCTATGAAAAGTACAAGTTTGACATGGTGCGCCAGGAGGCGGGCATGAGAACAGAGTTTCTGCCTAATGAGGACGAGTTATATGATATGGAAAAGGCGGGACAGAAGGCGTTTATGGATGCCGGCTACAGGCAGTATGAGACATCTAACTATGCTAAAAGAGGTATGGAGTGCCGCCATAATATAGGCTACTGGACCAGAGCTGACTATTTAGGACTTGGAATAGGGGCGGCATCGCTTATATCAAATGTCAGATATACCAATACATCCGATATGGACGAATATCTGTCGCGCTGCCGTCATATACATGATGTGGGTGATGATATATTTAGGGCCAATCTGCATGTGGCAGCTGATGTTATAGACAAAAAGGGACAGATGGAGGAGTTTATGTTTCTTGGACTTCGTATGAATGAGGGGGTCACAAGAGAAGCCTTTGAGAGGGCATTTGGTATTTCGATAGATGCAATCTACAAGGATACGATAGACAGCCTGAAAAAACAGGAGCTGCTCGTGGTAAAGGCCGGGCATATATATTTATCGGAGAGAGGAAAGGATGTAGCCAATTACGTTATGGCACAGTTTTTGAGGGATTAAAGGAGAGTAAATTATGGATATGACTTTTAAGCTTCAGGTGTTTGAGGGACCGCTTGATCTGCTTTTATACCTGATAGAGAAAAATAAAGTAAATATTTATGATATCCCGATTGTCGAGATTACAGCGCAGTACATGGAGTATGTGGATCAGATGAAAAAGGATAACCTGGACACGCTCAGCGAGTTTCTCGTGATGGCAGCTACGCTCCTCGACATAAAGTCAAAGATGCTTCTCCCAAAGAAAGAGGAAGAAGAGCAGGAGCAGGAAGATCCAAGAGCAGAGCTTGTGCAGCAGCTGCTTGAGTACAAGATGTACAAGTGCATGGCAAACGAGCTTAAGGATCGCCAGCTGGATGCCGGCAAGGTGTGGTATAAGAAGAAGGACATACCTGATGAGGTCCTTGCATATGAGGAGCCTGTTAATCTTGAGGAGCTTGTCGGAGATATCCGTCTTTCTGATTTAAACAGAATCTTTCAAAGTATAATGAAGAGACAGGAAGAAAAGATAGATAAGGTCCGTTCGAAGTTTGGAAAGATTGAAAAGGAAGAGGTCTCCTTAGAGGAAAAGATGGACTTTCTGACAGACTATGCTGCCTCACACAAGCACTTCAGCTTCAGAGGGATGCTTACTGCATCGTCAAGCAAAGTGGAAGTCATAGTTACATTTCTTGCCATACTGGAGCTTATGAAAACCGGCAAATTAACTATCGTTCAGGAGCATATTTTTGATGATATCCGGATTGAGTCAAGGATTGTTGCATAAAGAGGGTTTGATGATATATGAATTATAAAGCTGCAATAGAGGCTATTTTATTTACCATGGGAGAATCCGTGGAGCTTGGAAGGATAGCCGATGCAATACAATTAAATGAAAAAGAAACAAAAAAGCTGCTTGACGAGCTGATCAAGGAGTATAGAAGTTCTTCAAATATAGGTATGAATATCATAGAGCTTGATGGGGCTTATCAGATGTGTACAAAGCCACAGATGTATGAATATCTCATCCGCATTGCAAAGCAGCCTAAGAAGAGGGTGCTTACGGATGTGCTTTTAGAGACTCTTTCGATCATAGCGTACAAGCAGCCTGTAACAAAGGCTGAAATAGAAAAAATCAGAGGTGTGTCAAGTGAACATGCCATAAGCAAGCTTGTCGAGTACAATCTGGTGCAGGAGCTTGGAAGGCTTGATGCTCCGGGAAGGCCGCTTTTGTTTGGAACCACAGAGGAATTTCTAAGGAGCTTTGGGGTTTCGTCTATCGACGAGCTGCCGGTATTAAGCCCTGTGCAGGTTGAGGAGTTTAAGCAGGAGGCAGAGGAGGAGATGCACGTGAAGCTTGATGTGTAGTGCAGGTGTATTGCGTAAGCTGCCATTTCATATAATATGGACATGCAAATAATCATATATATTACCGATGGAGGTAATTATATGATTATTTTTTTGAAAAAATATAAGTCGAAAATAGCTTTAATAGTTTTCATTTGTGTGTTGATTTGTACTGTCAGCTGTTTGCTTGATTTTAAGACAATAGAAAAGCAAAAAATGCCCGGTTTGGAAAAGAAAAGTGTGTTTATGGCAGCGGAAATGGCGGCTGAAAATACTGTTGCTAAGAATACTGACAAAGCCGTAAATGAACCCAGACTTCATGCTGTTTCAGCGGCATTATATGATGCGGATGACGAGACATTTATATATGGCAGAAATATGAGAGACAGCATGGCAAATGCCAGCACCACGAAGCTTCTTACGTGTATTGTGGCACTTGAAAAAGCTGATATAAATGATACTGTTACGATTTCACAAAATGCCGCATCACAGCCTGCGGTCAAGCTTGGACTTGTGGCCGGGAATAGCTATAATATGAAGGATTTACTCTATGGCATGATGCTTGAGTCGTTCAATGACTGTGCCTATGCGATTGCGGAGCATGTGGGCGGCTCGACGGAGGGCTTTGCAAAGCTTATGAATGAAAAAGCAAATGAGATAGGGTGCCTCGGCACGTATTTTATTACACCAAACGGGCTGGATGCTGAGAATGATATAAGCTTTCACCACTCCACAGCGGGAGATTTGTGTGTTATAATGTCTTATTGTGCGTGGAAATCACCAAAATCAACACAGTTTCTTGAGATAACACAGACTATGCAGTACACGTTTGAGACAGAGGGAGGTCAGATGGTTTTTAACAATCACAACAGGCTCCTTACGGAGACGGACTACTGCATATCGGGAAAGACCGGCTTTACCACAAAGGCAGGCTACTGCTATGTCGCAGCAGTTGAAAAGGATGGAAGGAGAATGTGCCTTTCTCTCTTGGGCTGTGGGTGGCCAAACAATAAAAACTATAAGTGGGCTGATGCAAAGAGTCTGGTGGAGTATGCGGTTTCAGATGCTGCCGAAGATTCTTACGGTGATGCTGCTTGTGTAACAACACAACAGACCGGTGATACACAGACAACGGATAAGCAGGCAGCTGACGAAGATATAACGGATAAACAGGAAGCAGGAAAAGAAACTTTGGCGGTAAAAAAAGAGGATAGAAACACAATTGACTTAAAATATATAGAAAACAACAAGAAGAATAAGAAAATTTGCAAGAATTTTCTCAAGAATTTTACAATTAATATAGGAAATTTTTTCTGAACAAAAAATAAGGTTAAAAATTTAACAAATTAGTTGAAAAAAATTTAGAAATAGTCTATTATCATACTAGCGAAAAATTTTATTTTTTTATAGATGGAGGATATAAAATGAGTAGTAACAATCAAAGCTTGGCAATGCAGCGTATTGCTAAGTTAGTCGACGAGAACAGTTTCATGGAAATTGGTTCTCTTGTGACAGCTCGCAGTACAGATTTTAACCTTACTGCAGCAAAAGCTCCTTCAGATGGTGTTATTATCGGACACGGTCTGATTGATGGAAATCTTGTATTTATCTACAGCCAGGATGCAACAGTTCTTAACGGAACAATCGGCGAGATGCATGCAAAGAAAATTGCTTCTGTATATGATATGGCCATGAAAATGGGCGCACCTGTTATCGGATTTATCGATTGCGGTGGTATCAGACTTCAGGAGTCAGTTGATGCATTAGACGGATTTGGTCTTATTTACGCCAAGGAAGTTGCAGCAAGTGGCGTTATTCCACAGATTTGTGGTGTATTCGGTAACTGCGGTGGCGGACTTTCTGTCGTACCGGCTCTTTGTGATTTCGCTTATATCGAAGAGTCTAAGGGCAGAATGTTTGTTAATACTCCTGATGCAATAGAGGGTAACCGCGTTGAGAAATGCGATACAGCAGCAGCTTCATTCCAGAGTGAGAACAATGGATGTGTAGACGGAATCGGTTCAGAGGATGATATTATCGCTGATATCAGAGCTCTTGTCAGCATGCTTCCGCTCAACAACGAGGGAGATGTATACACAGACTCATGTGAGGATGATCTCAACAGAGCATGTAACAGCATGGCTGATATGAAGGCTGATCCAAGATTCCTCTTATCAGAGCTTTCTGATGATCATGTATTCTTTGAGACAAAGAAAGACTTTGCCAAGAATATGGTAACAGGCTTTGTTAAATTAAACGGCATGACAGTCGGTGCAGTTGCAAACTGCAGCACAGTATATGATGCTGAGGGCAAGAAGGCAGAGGAGTTTGCACTTTCTCTTACTGCAAAGGGCTGCAACAAGGCAGCTGAGTTTGTATCATTCTGTGATGCTTTCTCAATTCCTGTACTTACACTTACAAATGTAAACGGATTCAAGAACTGCATGTGCTCTGAGAAGAAGCTTGCAAAGGCTCTTGCCAGAATGACATACGCATTCTCAAGTGCAACATGTCCAAAGGTTAACCTGATTACAGGCGAGGCTTACGGAAGCGCATATGTTGCAATGAACTCTAAGTCAATCGGAGCTGATATGGTTTATGCATACCCTGATGCAAAGATTGGTATGATGGATTCAAAGATTGCAGCTGAGATTATGTATCCGGGCGCTGATGCCAAGGAAATCGATGAGAAGGCAGCTGATTACGAGAAGCTTCAGTCTTCTGTTTCATCAGCAGCAGCCAGAGGATATGTAGACCTCATCATTGATCCGGCTGACACAAGAAAATATCTTGTAGGTGCTTTTGAGATGCTTTACACCAAATATGTAGATGCACCAGAGAAGAAACACGGAACTAAATAATAGAAAGGCGCATTTTGTTATGAAGAAAAAAATAACATATATCCTTAGCCTTCTTATGATTGTATGTATGCTTGGAGCATGTGGCTCTGACAATGCCGAAAAGACATATGGCGGATACACAACAGACGAGCTTCATACTGAGGCAACAGACAGCCTTAGCAACATCCAGAACTACATTACACTCGTAGATAGTTGTGGCGGTTATGACAGCTATGAGAAGAGTGTCAAGGAAGTTGAGGAGAAGACAGGCATGACAGAGGGTGAGGTTGTTTACAACACACTCGGACAGTCGGGAGCAAGCGTTTCAATGAAAAATATCGACGCTGAGCTTGATGCCGTTTCATCATGGCTTGATCTGGTTGACAAATACGGAGACGTAAAGGATGCAACTGATGGCAAGGATTTTACAGTAACTAAGTCAGGTGGTACACTCACTACCGATATGACACTTACATTTGGCAAGCAGGATGTAACATACGAATTAGTATATGATTCGGTTACCATGGAGGTAACAGGTATCTCACTTACTCCTGTTCAGACAATGGGGCAGAAGCTTGCTAAGGCAGGACAGAACACAGTAATTTCAATGAGTATTGTATTCTGTGTACTTATTCTTATCTCTCTTATCATTTACTGCTTCAAGTTTATTGCTCTTATCGGCAATAAGCCAAAGAAGGCAGAAGCAAAGAGCGAGCCTGAAAAGAAAGAGACTGCTGCTGCAGCAGCACCTGCTACAGACCTTACAGATGATACAGAGCTTGTAGCTGTTATCTCAGCAGCTATAGCAGCAAGCGAGGGTACTACAACAGAGGGCTTTGTAGTCCGTTCAATCAATAGAAGATAATTTAGGAGGACATTTGAGATGAAAAACTATACAATTACCGTTAACGGAAATGTTTACGATGTTACAGTAGAAGAGACAGGAAGCACACCTAGCACAGCCAGCGCACCTAGAAGAGCTGCAGCACCTGCTGCCGCTGCACCAAAGGCTGCTGCACCTGCAGGAGCAGGAAGCATCAAGGTTGAGGCCGGAGCTGCCGGAAAGGTATTTAAGCTCGAGGCTAAGGTTGGCGATGCAGTAAAGAAGGGTGATACACTTCTTATTCTTGAGATCATGAAGATGGAGACACCTGTTGTTGCACCACAGGATGGAACAGTAGCAAGCATTGATGTTGCTGTTGGTGATTCAGTAGAGTCAGGTGCATTACTTGCAACATTAAACTAATTCCAGGAGGTAAACTAATTTGAGTTACGTAGGTGAAACACTTTCAAACCTCCTACATCAGACTGCCTTTTTTAATCTGTCAGTCGGAAACTATGTTATGATTGCCGTAGCATGTGTATTCCTGTTTTTGGCTATTAAAAAAGGATTTGAGCCTTTACTTTTAGTACCTATTGCTTTTGGTATGCTCCTTGTTAATATCTATCCTGATATTATTGTAAGTCCTGAGCACTCAAGCAATGGAGTAGGTGGTTTACTTTATTATTTCTATACACTTGATGAGTGGTCAATTCTTCCTTCACTGATTTTCCTCGGTGTCGGAGCTATGACAGACTTTGGTCCGCTTATCGCAAACCCTATCAGCTTCTTACTCGGAGCTGCAGCACAGTTTGGTATTTTCGGAGCTTATTTCCTTGCAATCCTTCTCGGATTTAATGACAAGGCAGCAGCAGCCGTATCTATCATCGGTGGAGCTGACGGACCTACATCTATTTTCCTTGCCGGAAAATTAGGTCAGACAGGTCTGATGGGACCTATCGCCGTGGCAGCGTACTCGTACATGGCATTAGTACCTATCATCCAGCCGCCAATTATGAAATTATTTACTACAAAGAAAGAGCGTGCGATCAAGATGCAGAACCTTCGTCCTGTAAGCAAGCTTGAGAGAATTCTCTTCCCTGTAGTAGTTACTATCGTTGTTTGTACACTGCTTCCTACTACAGCACCACTCGTTGGTATGCTCATGCTTGGAAACCTTTTCCGTGAGTCTGGTGTAGTACGTCAGCTTCAGGAGACAGCAAGCAACGCCCTTATGTACATTGTAGTTATCTTACTTGGTACATCAGTAGGTGCTTCTACAAGCGCAGAGTCATTCCTTAATATGAGCACAATCAAGATCGTTATCCTTGGTCTTATTGCATTCATGGTGGGAACTGCTGCCGGAGTACTTTTTGGAAAGCTTTTATGCTTCTTTACAAAAGGCAAGATCAATCCACTTATCGGTTCAGCCGGTGTATCCGCTGTTCCTATGGCTGCCCGTGTATCTCAGAAGGTCGGTGCAGAAGAGGATCCAACAAACTTCCTTCTTATGCATGCTATGGGACCTAACGTAGCCGGTGTTATTGGAACTGCCGTAGCGGCCGGATGCTTCATGGCTATATTCGGTATTTAGATTTAATTAAGGAGGATTAATCATGTCAGAAGTGGTAAAGAAACCATTAAAAATAACAGAAACTGTTCTTCGTGATGCACATCAGTCACTGATTGCAACCAGAATGACAACAGAGCAGATGCTTCCAATCGTTGACAAAATGGACAAGGTTGGATACAACGCAGTAGAGTGCTGGGGTGGTGCAACATTTGATGCCTGCCTTAGATTCTTAAAGGAAGATCCATGGGATCGTCTCAGAAAATTAAGAGACGGCTTCAAAAATACAAAGCTCCAGATGCTTTTCCGTGGACAGAATATCTTAGGATATCGTCCATATGCAGATGATGTTGTTGAGTATTTCGTACAGAAGTCAATCGCAAACGGAATCGATATCATCCGTATTTTCGACTGTTTAAATGATATTAGAAACTTACAGACAGCAGTTACAGCATGTAACAAGGAAAAGGGACATGCCCAGGTAGCTCTTTCATACACACTTGGAGATGCTTACACACTTGATTACTGGATGGATATGGCAAAGAGAGTTGAGGACATGGGTGCTGACTCACTTTGTATCAAGGATATGGCCGGTCTTTTAGTTCCTGCAAAGGCTACAGAGCTTGTTCAGGCTTTAAAGGATTCTACAAGCCTTCCTGTCGAGCTTCATACACACTACACATCAGGTGTTGCTTCAATGACATACATGAAGGCTGTTGAGGCCGGAGTTGATATCATTGACACAGCTATGTCACCATTCGCTCTTGGAACAAGCCAGCCTGCAACAGAGGTTATGGTTGAGGCATTCAAGGGCACAGAGTTTGATACAGGTCTTGATCTTAATCTCTTAAGTGAGATTGCTGATTACTTCAGACCAATGAGAGAGGAAGCTTTAGCTTCAGGTCTCATGAACCCAAAGGTACTCGGAGTAAATATCAATACTCTCCGTTATCAGGTTCCTGGAGGAATGCTTTCAAACCTTATCTCACAGCTCAAGGAGCAGGGCAAAGAGGACAAGTACGAGGAGGTTCTCGCAGAGGTACCTCGTGTGCGTAAAGACCTCGGTGAGCCACCACTTGTAACTCCTTCTTCACAGATCGTTGGTACACAGGCTGTATTTAACGTACTCATGGGCGAGAGATACAAGGTTGCTACTAAGGAGACTAAGGATATCCTTCTTGGTAAGTATGGTCAGACAGTTAAGCCTTTCAACCCAGAGGTTGTTGACAAGGTTCTTGGTGATGATAAGAAGAATGCCATCACATGTCGTCCGGCAGATCTTCTTGAGCCAGAGCTTGACAAGATTGAGGCTGAGATGAAGCAGTGGAAACAGCAGGATGAGGATGTTCTTTCTTATGCTCTCTTCCCACAGGTTGCTACAGATTTCTTCAAGTACAGACAGGCACAGCAGACAGGTGTTGATGCAAAGGCCGCTGATACTGAGAATAAGGCTTATCCTGTATAGTATTTAAAAATATAATTCATGCTTTTGGATTTCAAGCAGGTCCGGCTTTGCCGGGCCTGTTTTTTTATATTATGTGGATAGGGGAACTTACGAGTATATTCTATGGCAAAAACAAAAAATATAAATTCGCTCTTTCATATAGAGGAAAAAAGTGATAATATTTTAAGGTATGAAAAAATCGCTGCAGGTCACACAAATATGTGAAGCACAGCCATAAACGGGAAAGCTCAGGAGTATATGATGTCAAATACTAACGACTTACTTAACAGGATAAATGCTAAATACAGTACGATGAGCAAGGGGCACAAGCTGCTTGCTACATACATAACTGATAATTATGATAAGGCTGTCTTTCTGACAGCGGCTAAGATGGGCGAGACGGTAGGAATTTCTGAGTCTACGGTTGTCAGGTTCGCTACATCGCTTGGATATAAGGGATATCCCGATTTTCAGAAGGCACTTGAGGAGCTTGTAAGGAACAAGCTCAATTCGGTTCAGCGAATGGAGGTCACATATGGGCGTATCAGCCAGTCACAGATTCTTGAGACTGTACTGCAGTCTGATCGTGACAAGATTAAGACCACTCTGGAAAAAATTGATGCGGATGCATTTGATCTGGCGGTAGATACTATTTTACAGTCAAGGAAAATTTATATTGTCGGAATCAGAAGCTGTGCACCTCTTGCGAGCTTTCTTGCATTTTATATGAATTTGATGTTTGAGGATGTGTGTCTGCTTACGACAAACAGCTCGAGCGAGCTTTTTGAGCAGATGGTGCGCATTGGCAGGGAAGATGTGATTATCGGTATCAGCTTTCCGCGTTACTCTATGCGTACTCTTAAGGCATTAGAATTTGCCAACAACAGGAGTGCAAAGGTTATCACTATCACAGACAGCATTCATTCACCGATGAATCTGTATTCTTCATGCAATCTGATTGCCGACAGCGATATGGCCTCTATAGTTGATTCACTCGTGGCTCCGCTTTCTGTTATCAATGCCCTGATTGTGGCTCTTTGCATGAAAAAGCAGAATATTGTCGCAAAGACACTGACAGAGCTTGAGGATATATGGAATGAGTATCAGGTGTACGAGAATGATGAGATTGATTACATTGATGACTCTATAAAGGTACATTACGCAAAGCTGGGGGATTCACAGGATGAGTAAGAATATTATTGTGGTAGGTGGCGGAGCCGCCGGAATGCTTGCAGCATATTTTGCTGCAGAAGCAGGGAATAAGGTTGCGCTTCTTGAAAAAAATGAGAAACTTGGGAAGAAAATATATATAACCGGAAAAGGCAGATGCAATCTGACCAATGCGTGCGATGTTGAGGAGCTTTTTTTAAATGTAAAGAGCAACAGTAAGTTTTTGTACAGTGCATTTTATGGCTTTGACAACAGTCAGGTGATAGCTTTTTTTGAGAGTCACGGCATGCCTGTAAAGGTGGAGCGTGGCAATCGTGTATTTCCGGTGTCTGATAAGTCGTCGGATGTGATTTTTGCTTTACAGAGAGCTTTGAAGGAAAAGAAAGTGGAGGTATTGCTTCATACGGAGGTATCGAAGCTGTGCTATGAGAAAATCACTGATACAAAGGCAGATGAAGAAGCTACTGATAAAAAAACTGAATTAAAAATAACAGGTGTCATATTAAAGGATGGCACCAAAATGGATGCTGATGCAGTCATTGTTGCCACAGGAGGACTTTCATATCCGTCTACAGGCTCTACAGGTGACGGCTACAAAATGGCAGAGGATGTAGGTCATACTGTGACAGAGTGCACACCGTCGCTTGTGCCATTTAATGTAAAGGAAGAGTGGGTAAAGAGTCTTCAGGGGCTTTCACTTAAAAATACGGCTATTTCCATATATAGTGGCAAAAAGAAGCTGTATGAGGATTTTGGAGAGATGCTTTTTACGCATTTCGGGGTCAGCGGCCCTATGATTTTGTCTGCGAGTGCATCAATTAAGCAAAGCCTTATTAAGCAGCCTCTTGACATGTATATTGATTTGAAGCCGGCTCTCACACAGGAGGCCTTGGACAAGAGGATTCTCAGGGAGTTTGAGGAGGCAAAAAACAAGCAGTTTAAGAATTCGATAAACAAGCTTTTGCCTGCAAAAATGATTCCGGTGATAATTGAGCTTTCAGGCATTGACCCGGATAAGAAGGTCAATGAGATATCGAAAGAGGAAAGAAACAGACTTCTTATGCTTTTTAAGAAACTGCCTGTCACTCTTAATGGTCCAAGAGGATATAATGAAGCTATTATCACAAAGGGCGGCATAAAGGTGAAGGAAATCAATCCATCCACTATGGAGTCGAAGCTTGTGAATGGACTCTACTTTGCCGGCGAGGTGCTGGATCTGGATGCATATACGGGAGGTTTCAATCTGCAGATAGCATGGTCCACCGGATATCTGGCAGGAACAAGTGCAGCGGTTTGATGATTTGTAAAACTATTTTGAGACACTTATAATAACAGTTATTTATGCGCATAGTGAATTGAGCAGCTGGGATTTTAATAAAAATGATGAACAACAATATTTTAAGGAGAAATTATGAGATACAATATAGCAATTGACGGACCGGCAGGAGCCGGAAAAAGCACTATAGCAAAGAGACTTGCAAAGGAACTTGGCGCAATTTATGTCGATACAGGTGCCATGTACCGTGCCATGGCATACTATTTTATCCAAAAGGGTGTGGACAAGGATGATATTGACACCATCACGAAGCTATGTAAGGATGTTGAGGTTTCTATCAGTTATGAAAACGGTGAACAGCAGGTTATCTTAAATGGTGAGAATATCACAGGCTTTATAAGACAGGAGGCTGTCGGCAATATGGCATCAGCAACAAGTGTTTATCCTGTAGTTAGAGAAAAGCTTGTTGAGCTTCAAAGACAGCTCGCTGCCAGAGAGAATGTGGTGATGGATGGAAGAGATATAGGAACTGTTGTGCTTCCTGATGCCAATGTCAAGATATTTTTAACAGCAAGCTCTAAAGTACGTGCAAAGAGACGCTTCGATGAGCTTACTGCAAAGGGTGAGAAATGCGATATTGATGCAATCGAGAAGGATATTATAGAGAGAGACCACAGGGATATGACAAGAGAGACATCACCTTTGAAGCAGGCGGATGATGCTGTGCTGCTTGATTCGTCTGATATGACAATCGATGAGGTGGTAGATAGAATGAAACAGCTTGTGAAAGAGGCATAGCGTATGGGAGAGCTTACTATCGCAAAGAGCGCCGGCTTTTGTTTTGGAGTGACGAGAGCAGTAAATATGGTCTATGAGGCAATTGAAAAGGAAAATGTGCCTATATACACCTATGGACCGATTATTCACAATGATGAGGTCGTAAAGGATATGGAAAAAAATGGCGTAACCGTCATAAACGATCTCGATGAGCTTTCTTCTCATGAAAAGGGTGTGATGATTATCCGTTCACACGGTATAAGCAAGGCTGAGTATGACAGGATAAAAAACTGTGGCTTTGAGGTGCTTAATGCAACCTGTCCTTTTGTATCAAAAATTCACAGATATGTGGAGGATTACAGCTCAAAGGGCTATGATATTATAATTGTCGGCAGTCCAAAGCACCCTGAGGTGTGTGGAATAAAGGGGTGGGCAGACGAAAAATGCCATGTAACCATCATAAATTCGCCTGAGGATGCCGAAAATTACATGAAAAATAGTACAAAAAAACTATGCATAGTGTCACAAACGACATTTAACTACAATAAATTTCAAGATATAGTTGAAATTATTGCAAAAAAAGGTTATGATATAACTGTTTTAAATACAATCTGTAATGCTACAGAGGTCAGACAGACCGAAGCAAGAAAGGTAGCACAGTGCTCAGATGTCATGATTGTCATAGGCGACAGGCACAGCTCCAATACACAGAAGCTATTTGAAATATGTAAAAACGAATGCAAAAATACTTACTATATACAGACAAGTGACGAAATGGATTATACACAAATCAGGTCCAACAATAACGTAGGTATTACAGCAGGGGCTTCAACCCCAAATAATATCATTGAGGAGGTTTCAAAGAATGTCAGAAATGAGCTTTGAACAAATGCTGGAAGAATCTTTTAAAACTATAAGAAATGGAGAAGTGGTAGAAGGTACCGTTATTGATGTTAAACCTGACGAGATTTTCTTAAATATTGGATACAAATCAGACGGAATTATTACTAGAAACGAGTACACAAATGAGCCGAACGTAGATCTTACTACTGTTGTAAAGGTTGGCGACAAGATGGAAGCCAAGGTAGTTAAGCTTAACGATGGCGAGGGTCAGGTTATCCTTTCTTACAAGCGCCTTCAGGCAGAGAAGGGCAGCAAGCGTCTTGAGGAGGCTTTTGAGAACCAGGAAGTATTAAAGGCAAAAGTTACACAGGTCTTAGCCGGTGGTGTATGTGTCAGTGTTGATGAGACAAGAGTATTCATCCCTGCAAGCCTTGTATCAGATACTTATGAGAAGGATCTCAACAAGTTCAAGGATCAGGAGATTGAGTTTATCATCACAGAGTTCGATCCAAGAAAGAGACGCATTATCGGAAATAGAAAGGTATTACTCGTTGAGCAGAAGGCTAAACAGCAGGAAGAGCTTCTTGCAAATCTTCACGTTGGCGATGTAATCGAAGGAACAGTTAAGAATGTTACAGATTTCGGTGCATTCATCGATCTTGGCGGAGTAGACGGATTACTTCATATCTCAGAGATGTCTTGGGGCAGAGTAGAGAACCCTAAGAAGGTATTCACAGTCGGACAGACTGTAAGAGTATTTGTTAAGAACATCAATGGTTCTAAGATTGCTCTTTCAATGAAGTTTGATGACGAGAATCCATGGAATGGTGCAACAGAGAAATTTGCTCCTGGCAATATCGTAAAGGGCAAAGTATCCAGAATGACAGATTTTGGTGCATTCATCGAGCTTGCTCCTGGTGTTGACGCACTTCTTCATGTTTCACAGATTTCAAAGGATCATGTTGAGAAGCCATCAGATGTTCTCAAGATTGGTCAGGAGATTGAGGCTAAGGTTGTTGAGTTCAATGAGGACGATAAGAAAATCAGCTTAAGCATGAAGGCTCTCCTTGATTCAGAGGATGATGGAGCAGATGTTGCAGATGTAAATATTGACGAGGTTGCTTCTGATAACGAGTAGTTTTTGATTTTAAAGCTGTCATATATAATTATATGGCAGCTTTTATTTGTATCGGGTGGCACATATTGGAGGATTGTGATGTTTGATCATTATGAATGGTTTAAAAAGGAAGTGTACAGGCTGACACAGATAGATCTCAATTATTATAAAGAGAAGCAGATGCGCAGGCGTATTGATACTCTTGCGAAAAAAAATGGGGCTGATTCTTATGAGACATACATTGATATGATTTCTGCAGATAAGGCTAAGTTTAAACAGTTTATCAATTTTATCACTATCAATGTATCTGAGTTCTACAGGAATCCTGATCAGTGGAGTTTTTTGGACAGAGAGGTCATTCCTGAGATATTAAAGAACAATACAGGGACGATTAAGATATGGAGCGCGGCATGCTCAACAGGGGACGAGCCGTATTCGCTTGCCATGGCTTTTTCGAAGCATGTTCCATTGTCTCGTATAAAGATACTGGCTACAGATATTGACGACCAGGTGATTGCGAGCGCTAAAGCCGGGCTTTACAGCGCAAAGTCTGTAGAAAATGTGCCGGCTGACCTGAAGATGAAGTACTTTACCCAGGTGGAGGGGTCATACAAGATATCTGATGATATCAAGCGATGTGTTACATTTAAGGAGCACAATCTGTTGAAGGATTCATATCCAAAGGATTACGATCTTATCCTGTGCAGGAATGTGGTGATTTATTTTACCGATGATGCGAAGGATATGATATACAAAAATTTCTTCAATACTTTAAAATCCAAGGGAATACTGTTTATAGGCAGTACTGAGCAGATAACTACATATCGTGAGCTCGGCTTTGAGAGATTAAGCAGTTTCTATTTCAGGAAGCCATGATATCTTATCAGAGGTTAAACAGATGGTCTGTTATATGTTTTACATATGACAGTACCATCTGTTTTGAATTTATAAAATCTTCAGTCAGCAGGAAATAGCTGTACTTATCCTTTATATCGAATCGAAACTCTGGCTTCATGAAGTCAGAGTACTGTCTGATGAAGGTACCGGTTTTGCGCACATAGCAGTTGTACGCCTTGCATTTTTCGCGGTATTCGTGGTCGACATATGCTGCGACGCTCTTGTGTATGGCCATGTCCTCCTTTGGCAGATAGTAGTAGTTTTTGTAATCACTGTAAAAATGGCGCATTTCCCCCTCGAATATCTCTGCACGCACATAGCTTTTTGTAGTGCCGATGGTCAGATAGATGTCATTGTCATGGAAGCTTACAGATTTTGGAACGGAAAATTTATTTTCAAATGATATGATAAGCTCATTCATCAGGCTGCCGTCGTAAGCTGTATATGGGTTTACGGATACACTGGTGATGTCTGCAATGCCATGTATGCATTCTTTATACGAAAGTATACTAAGGAGCTTTGTCATGCCAAGGACATCCTCGTAGTTGTGTGTCAAAAGCAGGGATAGCTTTTCGGCGTCCTTTTGGGCAAGATATTCATAATAAACGTTTATGAGCTCACCACCGGAATATTTATCCTCCCTATCTATACCAAGAAATGCTTCGATGCTTTTTTGTTTGTAGTTTTCGAGGCACAAAAGAGGCTTTATCGGTGAAAGCTCCTTAAAGATATCGAGTATCTGCACATTACAGAAGGGGTCTTCCTGCTTATATTTCTTGTATTTATTCTTTAAAAATGGTATATCAAAACCGACGCCATTGAAGGAAATGATAGTGCTGCAACCTGACAGACTTCCTGCGAAGGCTTCAATTACAGCTGCTTCGTCATCAGGCGTTTCGGCAAAATACTGGTCTATTACAATGCGGTTTTTGATGCGCCTTGCACAGCCTATCATGTAGACAATCGCTTTCACCGGTGAAAAGCCTGTTGTCTCAATATCAAAGAACATAGTGTTTTCTTTAAATATGCTGTCTGAAAAATTATCGGTTTTTATGTAAATTTCTTCATTGTGAAATGTTTTCATTTTTCAATTCCTGCCTTGAATATCATTTGTATAAACATTATAACATAAAGTATTAAAAAAAGTACATAATATACTATTTAACTAAAAATCATAAGTGGTATAATAGGAACAGTAATGTGCAATAGCATTTCCACGTTATTAATCTAAAAGAAAGAGGGGCACAAAAATGGGTCATAAAACGTTTATTGGCGGTGTTCATCCATATGATGGCAAAGAGCTGTCTAAGGATTCACCAATTAAAGAAGTTTTGCCCAAGGGCGACATGGTATATCCGGTTTCGCAGCATATCGGCGCACCGGCTAAGCCTGTTGTTGCCGTAGGTGACACTGTGTTGAAGGGACAGATGATAGCAGAGGCCGGTGGCTTTGTTTCATCACCTATCTATTCATCAGTGTCAGGAAAAGTTAAGGCTATTGAGAAGCGACGTGTGGCGGTCGGCGATATGGTTGACAGTATTGTTATCGAAAATGATGGCATGTTTACTGAGACAACATATGAGAGCGTCGAGGATGTCACTGCGCTTTCAAAGGAAGAAATCATCGAGAAGGTCAAGAATGCGGGAGTTGTCGGCATGGGCGGTGCCGGTTTCCCTACACATGTTAAGCTTTCTCCAAAGGAGCCGGACAAGATTGAGTATATTATCGCAAACTGCGCAGAGTGTGAGCCTTACCTCACATCTGACTACAGACGTATGCTTGAGAATCCTGAGGAATTAATTGGCGGCATGAAGATCATACTTCAGCTTTTTGACAATGCAAAGGGTATTCTTGGTATAGAGGATAATAAGCCTGACTGTATCGAAAAGCTCACAGAGCTCACGAAGGATGAGCCACGTATTGAGGTTTGTCCGCTTATGACAAAGTACCCACAGGGTGGTGAGAGACAGCTCATCTATGCTACAACCGGCAGAGCCATCAATTCTAAGATGCTCCCTGCTGATGCAGGCTGTATCGTTGATAATGTAGAGACAATTATTGCTGTCTACAATGCCGTAAAGAATGGACAGCCAGTCCTTAAGCGTATTTCAACAGTTACAGGAGATGCTGTGAAGAATCCTTCCAATATTTTATACAGCATTGGTACCTCATATCAGGAGCTGGTTGATGCTGCAGGTGGCTTTAAGAGCCAGCCGGAGAAGATTATATCAGGCGGTCCTATGATGGGCTTTGCCATGTTTAGTCTTGATATCCCTACTACAAAGACCTCTTCATCAATACTGTGCTTCACACATGATGAGGTGGCAGCATTTGAGCCACAGGCCTGCATTAACTGCGGTCGTTGCGTTGAGGCATGTCCTGAGCAGCTCATTCCAAGCCGTCTTGCGAAGTTTGGTTTGCGTGGACAGATGGATGAGTTTGAGAAGTGGCACGGACTTGAGTGTATTGAGTGTGGAAGCTGTACATTTGCATGTCCGTCAAGGAGACAGGTGGCTCAGCCTATTAAGACAATGAAGAAGCTTGTTCTCGCTGAAAAGAGAAAACAGGCCAGCAAAAAATAAAGAAAGAGGTGGATTAAAGTGAGTGATTTATATCATGTTTCATCATCACCACATGTACGTGCCAAGGATTCCACTGACAGAATAATGCTTTATGTCATTATAGCATTACTCCCGGCAAGTCTTTTTGGTATTTACAATTTTGGATTTAGAGCACTTTTTATCATTCTGCTTACCATCGCATCGTGTGTGGCATCAGAATGGGTGTTTGACTACATAGTTAAGAAAAAGAGCACAATTACCGACCTTAGTGCGGTTGTTACAGGACTGCTTTTAGCACTAAACCTTCCGGTTGCACTTCCATGGTGGGAGGCTGTACTCGGTGGAGTATTTGCAATCATTATTGTCAAGTGTATGTTCGGAGGACTCGGACAGAACTTTATGAACCCGGCACTTGGTGGAAGATGCTTTCTTCTCATCGCATTTGCGGCTGATATGACTAATTTCAATGTCACAAGAAACGGTGTGGATGTATACTCAGGAGCAACACCACTTGCGCTCATCAAAAATGAGGGGCTTTCAAGTGTCAATGTAAGGGATATGCTTATAGGAAATACTGCAGGAACTATTGGTGAGACATCAGTTATAGCTATTTTAATAGGTGCTATCATCATGATTTTACTTGGAGTCATTGATTTAAAGATTCCTGCATCCTACATTATTACATTTGCTGTTTTCATGTTCCTTTTCGGAGCACAGCAGTTTGATATCAACTATGTTGTTGCAGAGCTCTGCGGTGGCGGACTGATGCTCGGTGCATTTTTCATGGCGACCGATTATGTCACAAGCCCGATTACGCCGATGGGCAAGATAATATTCGGTATCTGCTGTGGTATATTGACAGGAGTATTCCGTTGCTTCGGTGCCAATGCAGAGGGTGTTTCCTTTGCTATCATCTTAAGCAACTGCCTTGTTCCTATTATTGAGAAGGTTTCTATCCCAAGAGCCTTTGGTATGGTAAAGGAGGCAAAGAAGAATGAATAAACGTATTGTACATGACGCTTTGATTTTAACTGCCTTTACTCTGGTGCTTGGTTTTATTCTTGCCCTGGTTCAGGGAATCACGGCAGAGCCTATCGACAAGGCCAATAAAGCAGCAGCACAGAAAGCATATCAGGCAGTATTTTCGGATGCAAAATCATTTGAGAAATATGATTATGATGCTGATGAAGCTGATAAGCTTGTATCTGATGCGGGCTACAAGGATACAATCGATGATATTGAGACTGCCCTTGATTCAAACAAGGAGGCATTAGGCTATGTCATCACAGTTACAGCCAAGGATGGTAGCCAGGGAAGTATCACATTCTCTGTAGGTATCAAGAATGATGGTACTGTAAACGGTTACTCGATCACAAGCATCAGTGAGACTCCGGGACTTGGAATGAAGGCCGAGGAGGCTGATTTCTACAAGCAGTTTGAGAACAAGAAAGTAGACAAGTTCGACGTTGTAAAGACCACACCTTCAAAGGATGATGAGATTGAGGCCATCACAGGCTCAACCATCACATCAAAGGCTATGGCCAACGGCTGCAACGCAGCTATTACTTACTTCCAGAATAAATTACAGGGAGGTGCCAACTAATGAACAAATATGTAGAGCGTTTATATAATGGTATCATTAAGGAAAATCCTACCTTTGTACTTATGCTTGGTATGTGTCCTACACTGGCTGTTACATCCAGTGCGGTAAACGGACTTGGAATGGGACTTTCCACCACGGTGGTACTTATATGTTCAAACCTTTTGATTTCACTTTTCAGAAAAGTGATTCCTAACGGAGTGCGTATGCCGGCGTATATCGTCATAGTTGCATCTCTTGTTACAGTAGTACAGTTTTTAATGCAGGCTTATCTGCCTAGCCTTTCAGCAGCACTTGGTGTATACATCCCACTTATCGTGGTTAACTGTATCATCCTCGGACGTGCCGAGAGCTATGCTTCAAAGAATCCGCCTGTAGAGTCTATCTTTGATGGAATGGGAATGGGACTTGGATTTACCATGGGTCTTACAATCATCGGACTTATCCGTGAAATCTTAGGTGCAGGAACATTCTTCAACATCAAGATTTTCGGTGACTGGTTTACTCCAATCACAATCTTTATCATGGCACCGGGAGCCTTCCTTGTACTTGGCTTCCTCGTTGCAGGCATGAATATCATCCGTAAAAAGATGGAAGCAAAGGGTACACCTCTTGCTGAGCCGGCAGGCTGCCTTTCAGGAGACTGTGCACATTGTGGAGCATCATGTCCATCAGCAAAAGCAGCACAGGCCGCTGTTGCGCCTAACACTACAGAAGGAGGGGATAAATAATGGGTACATTAGGTCATTTACTGCTCATTGCAGTAGCATATGCAATAGTTAATAACGTAGTACTTAGCCAGTTCCTTGGTATCTGTCCTTTCCTCGGCGTATCAAAGAACACAAAAACTGCTGCAGGAATGGGTGGTGCGGTAATTTTCGTTATCACAATCGCCACATTCGTTACACAGCTTATTTACAATTTTATACTGTATCCGCTTAATCTGTCATATTTGCAGACTATCGTGTTCATTCTTGTAATTGCAGCACTTGTTCAGTTTGTAGAGATGTTCTTAAAGAAACAGATGCCGCCTCTTTACAAGGCACTCGGTGTGTATCTGCCTCTTATCACAACAAACTGTGCCGTACTCGGTGTAGCACTTAACAGTGTAACAAAGGGCTACAATATCTTAGAGAGTGTAGTTTACGGCTTTGCCACAGCCTTTGGTTTCTTTATTGCCATCGTGCTTATGGCTGGTGTACGTGAGAAGATTGAGTATAATGATATTCCAAAGCCTTTCCAGGGAACAGCCATCGTGCTTCTTACAGCGTGTCTTATGGCTATCGCCTTTATGGGATTCTCAGGAATGGTTTCTGTATAGGATTGGAGGAAAAGTGATATGAATGTTACTGCGATTATTATTGCAGCTTTAGTTGTTGGAGCTGTCGGTATAATTCTTGGATTTTTCCTCGGTATTTCAGGAGAAAAATTCAAAGTAGAGGTTGACCCAAGAGAGGAAGCAATACTTGAGGTGCTTCCGGGCAACAACTGTGGTGGCTGTGGATATGCCGGATGCTCCGGACTTGCTGCCGCCATTGCAAAGGGAGAGGCACCGGTAGGACAGTGTCCTGTAGGTGGAGACCCTGTTGCGGCAAAGGTCAGCGAGATTATGGGTGTAAAGGTTGAGGCCGGAGTAAAGAAGGTTGCATTTGTAAAGTGCGCCGGCACCTGCGACAAAGCAAATACAGACTACGACTATACAGGAGTAGAGGATTGTGTTGCCATGTCATTTGTACCGGGCGGCGGACCTAAGTCATGTAATTATGGCTGCCTTGGCTATGGAAGCTGTGTGAAGGCATGTCCTTTTGATTCAATCCATGTGGTTGACGGAGTGGCATGTGTCAATCCGCTTACATGCAAGGCATGCGGCAAGTGCGTAGAGGCTTGTCCAAAGCACCTCATCGAGCTTATTCCATATGACACAAAGCACGTTGTAAAGTGCAGCTCAAAGGATAAGGGCAAGGATGTCATGAAGGCATGCTCAGTGGGCTGTATCGGTTGTCATCTGTGCGAGAAGAATTGTCCGTCAGATGCTGTCCATGTAGTAGACAATGTAGCTTATATTGATCAGGAGAAATGTACAGGCTGCGGAATCTGCGCAGAGAAGTGTCCAAAGAAGATTATTCTGTAATGAATAAAAGCTGTCACATATCATTATGATATGTGGCAGCTTTTTTATAAGCTTGCAGCTATTCTTTGCTTACGTTATACTCATCTGATGTCGTGATAATGCTATAATCATCTGTCACAAATATTGCCTCAACACCGGAAAGGGAATTGATAAGCTCCTTTGCTTTATCAATGCCAAGAGCAAAGCATGTGGTGCTTAAGGCATCTCCGTCGCAGGAGGAGTCGCTTATGATGGTGACAGAGTACAGATTGTTTTTGACAGGATAGCCGGTTGTGGTGTCCAGTATATGGTGATATAGCTTGCCATCTACTCTGTAGTATCGCTCGTAGATACCTGAGGTGACGACGGATTTGTCCTTGATTTTGACGGTACATATTGGCTCACCGCTCTCGTCGAAGGGCTTTTGTATGCCGACTGTATAATCACTTCCGTCGGATTTTTCACCGACAGTGAGGACATTGCCACCCAGGTTTATGATGCCTGAGGTGATTTTTTTGGACTGTAAATAAGCCTTCATCTTATCGGCGATAAAGCCCTTTGCGATTCCACCAAGGTCAAGCTTTGCTTTTGAATCGGTTAGCATCACATCGTTTCCGTTAATCTGTATATTGCGGTAATTTACATGTGACAGCTCGCTTTGTATCTGCGCATCAGACGGAACGACTGATGCATCCACCTCATTATCTTTAGAGTCGGTATTTTCAGCTATTTCGGAAAAATTCCACAAATCAGACAGCTTTCCTATAGTGATATCAAACCTGCCGTCACTTGTGTCGCCGTATTCGATGCCATTTTTTATGAGCTCAAGTGTATCATCGCTTACTGTGACATATTCTTTGCCGGCAGCGTCATTTATTTTGCTCACCTCTGAGTAACTAACTGTGTTTGACAGCATATCCTCATATTTCTTTGCCATATCAAAGCAGTCGTCTATGTATTTCTCGTCGGTAGTGCCATAAAGCGTAATCTGTATTATCGTGTCAAAGTAGAAGCCCTGTTTGGAAACCTTCTGCTGAGCCTTGGGCTTTAATTCACATGCAGACAGGCTTCCTGTTATTGTGGCAAGCGCCAAAAGGACAGGGACAAGATGTTTTAGTTTATTTTTCATAATGCATCCTTTATTAATTTCCTGGTTGTAAATTATTTATAGTTAAAGCTTAAATAGTAAAAGCATAAATATAACTTTGCGTCCGGGCTTTATAAAATTTAAAGCTGAAAGCAACAGAAATATAATAACACAAAATAAAAAAATGAGACAGTAGTAAAAATGATTTTGTATTTTGCATGAATATATGGTAAAGTAGTAAATGTATGCGTAATGTAATTATGTATGCATTTAGACTTACAATAGGAAAGATGATAGAAATGAGTTTTTTAGACAATTATAAAAGAGTGGTAATAAAGATAGGTTCATCGACGCTGACACATGCAGAGACGGGAAGCCTCAATTTTTCAAAGATGGAGCGTCTGGTGCGCTCAATATGTGATTACAGAAACAGCGGTATGGATGTGTGCCTCGTAAGCTCCGGCGCCATCGCGGTTGGACGTGATGTGATAGGCATAAAGGAGCGCCCGAGCGATATTTCAATAAAGCAGGCGTGCGCCGCAGTGGGACAGGGCAGGCTGATGATGACATATCAGAAGCTTTTTTCTGAGTATAATCAGAATTCCGGACAGGTGCTCATGACAAAGAATACCATAGTCAATCCTGTTTCCAGACGCAATGTTATGAATACATTTGAGGAGCTTTTTGATCTGAACGTGGTGCCTATTGTCAATGAAAATGATACGGTAAGCACATACGAGATGCAGTTTGGTGACAATGATACGCTGTCTGCTATAGTTACATCGATCACGAAGGCTGATCTGCTCATACTGCTATCTGATATAGACGGACTGTATTCCGACGATCCTCATGACAATCCGGATGCAAAGCTTATCAGAGAGGTTGATACGCTTGACAGGAAAATACTTGGCATGGCAAAGTCATCAACCGGCAGCGATGTCGGAACCGGCGGCATGGCGACAAAGCTTACAGCGGCAAAGATTGCCACATATTCCGGGGCCGATATGATTATCGCAAACGGCGGCAATATGGGGATTTTATATGACATTATGAATGACAGATATACAGGAACACTTTTCCACAGGGCAAAGGATGCAGAGTTTGTGCTTGCGGATTATATACAAAGAGAGATGGCACCTACATCTACAGGCGGCCAGTAATCAGCTATAAATTTGAAATCAGGAGAGTGCTATGACACAGGAAAAAATACAGCGAATCAATGAGCTTTACAGAAAGTCACAGGCAGAGGGACTTTCTGAGGCAGAGAAAAAAGAGCAGGATCTTTTGCGCAAGGAGTATATAGCAAACGTGAAGAAGAATTTAAGAAACCAGCTCAACAATATCGATATGGTAAACGATGACGGTTCGGTTGAGAACCTCGGCGAGAAATATGGAAACAAAAAAAGAAATTCGTAGCAGGCTAAAAAAGCAAAGGAGCCTTCTGGGTGCTGATGAGTGCCGCAGTATGAGCCATGACATTTATAAAAGACTCATGGTATCAGAGCTCGACAGGGAATATGACAACATACTTTTGTATTCAGCGATCAGAAATGAAGTGCATACTGATGAGTATTTTACCTATTTAATAAACAAGGCAAAAAGGATATATTATCCGAGGGTTTCGGGCAATACAATGTCATTTTACAGGGTAAGAAGCCTTGATGAGCTTAATTGTGGTTCGTTTAATATTAAAGAGCCTGATATGACGAAGGAGTATACGCAGGCGGATGGCAGGGCGCTTATGATAGTGCCGGGGCTTGCATTTTCGGATACCGGCTACAGAATCGGCTATGGAAAGGGCTTTTATGACAGATATTTATCGTCTTTTACAAAAAGAGACACTGTTATGGCAGTTGGAGTGGGCTACGATTTCCAGTTACTTAGCAGCATGACGTTTGAAGATGAATATGACGTACCCTTAGATGGGGTGATAACAGATAAGAGAGAGGTGTTTATTGATGAATGATTTAGAAAAAATTTGTGCGGATGCATACGAGGCCAGAGTAAAGATAGGAACACTGGATACGGATATCAAGAATAAAGTATTAAATGATGCAGCGGACAATCTGCTTAAGGCAGAAAAAGAAATCCTTGAGGCAAACAAAAGGGATGTGGCCACAGCAGAGGAAAATATGAAGGCAAAGAGTATGATTGACAGGCTCTCGCTTGACCATGACAGGCTCCTTGGCATGGCTGACGGACTCAGACAGATAGCAAAGCTTGCAGACCCAATTGGGGAAGTGATGTCTATGGCAAAGCGCCCTAATGGCCTTATTATCGGAAAAAGAAGAGTTGCAATAGGTGTTGTGGGAATCATTTTTGAGGCGCGCCCAAATGTCACATCAGATGCCTTTGGTCTGTGCTTTAAAACCGGCAACTGTGTCATATTGAAGGGTGGAAGTGATGCGATAAATACCAATATCGCAATAGTTAAGGCATTAAAAAAGGCTTTAACGGACAATTTGGTTTCTGCTGCTGCACTTGCACTTATTGAGTCAACAGACAGAGAGACAACAAATGCGTTTATGAAGATGGATCAGTATGTGGATGTGCTCATACCAAGAGGTGGTGCGGGACTCATACAAAATGTTGTCAAAAATGCTACAATTCCTGTCATCCAGACCGGTACAGGCAACTGCCATGTATATGTGGACAAGGATGCAGACTTTGATATGGCTGTTAATATTATTAACAATGCAAAGACACAAAGAATCAGTGTCTGCAATGCATGTGAGTCCATTGTAGTACACAGTGCCATAGCGGAGGCGTTTCTGCCAAAGCTGTACGATAAGCTAAGAGAGCATCATGTACAGCTGCGTTGTGATGAAAGAGCACAGGCAATTCTTGCCGGAAGAGATGATGTGACAGAGGCCACTGCCGATGACTGGGGTATGGAGTACCTTGATTACATCATGTCGGTAAAGATTGTTGACAGTATTGATGAGGCAATCGAGCATATCAACAGATACAACACATCACATTCTGAGGCAATCATCACAAATGATTATGACAACGCACAGAAGTTCTTAAATGAAATAGATGCTGCGTGCGTTTATGTAAATGCCTCAACCAGATTTTCTGATGGAAATGAATTCGGCTTTGGAGCTGAGATAGGAATCAGCACACAGAAGCTTCACGCAAGGGGACCTATGGGGCTTGAAGCACTGACAAGCTATAAGTATATTATTTACGGCAGTGGTCAGATCAGGGAATAGTCAGCTAAAGTATCATAGAATTAATTTGAGAGGAAATATAATATAACATGAGCTACGATATAGATATAACAAATACACCACCGGCACATGAGCCTGAGAGGCAGTATTACTACATGGCAAAGGCAAAGGATTTTGTTGAAAAGAAATCTAAAGAAATCGGCCGTCCTATGACTTATTTTGTAAAGACATTCGGGTGTCAGATGAATGCGCGCGACTCAGAAAAGCTTGTCGGAATACTCGAGCAGATAGGCTACGTTGAAGGAACTGATGAGCACTCTGATTTCATTGTATACAACACCTGTACCGTACGTGAGAATGCTAACAACAAGGTGTACGGCAGGCTTGGATATCTGCAGAACTACAAGAAAAAGAATCCTCTGATGAAGATTGCTCTCTGCGGTTGCATGATGCAGGAGCCGGAGGTTGTTGAAAATATCAAAAAGCACTATAAGTTTGTAGATATCGTATTTGGAACCCACAATATATTCAAGTTCGCAGAGATACTGTGCAACAATATCGAGTCTGGCTCACAGGTGATTGACATATGGAAGGATACCAATCAGATTGTCGAAGATCTGCCGGTGAAGAGAAAGTTCTCTTTCAAATCAGGTGTCAATATCATGTTTGGCTGCAACAATTTCTGCAGCTACTGTATCGTGCCATATGTGAGAGGACGTGAGAGAAGCAGGGAGCCTAAGGATATCATAAGAGAGATAGAAAAGCTTGTTGCAGACGGAGTGTGCGAGATAATGCTTCTCGGACAGAATGTCAACTCATACGGTAAAACTCTTGACAATCCTATAACCTTTGCAGAGCTTCTTCGCGAGGTCAATAAGATTGAGGGACTTAAGAGGATTCGTTTTATGACATCTCATCCAAAGGATTTATCCGATGACCTGATTATGGCGATAAAGGAGTGCGACAAGGTGTGCAAACATATGCATCTGCCACTTCAGTCAGGAAGCTCAAGGGTGCTTAAGGAGATGAACAGGCACTATGACAAGGAAAAATATCTCGACGAGGTAAAGAGACTTCGTGAGCAGATTCCTGATATTGCAATCACAACTGATATCATTGTGGGCTTCCCGGGAGAGACTGAGGAGGATTTCCTTGAGACAATGGATGTTGTTAAGCAGGTCAGATATGACAGTGCTTTTACATTTATTTACTCAAAGAGAACAGGCACACGCGCAGCCACAATGGAGAATCAGGTGCCGGATGATGTGGTCAAGGACAGGTTTGACAGGCTCTTAAAGGAGGTTCAGACTATCTCATCAGAAAAGGCAAAATGCTATGAGGGCAAAGTGGTGCCGGTACTTGCAGAGGAGATGGATGACCAGAAGGACGGCTATGTGACCGGACGTATGGACAATAATTCAATCGTACATTTTCCGGGTACCGAGGATATGATTGGAAATATCTACAATGTGAAGCTTGATGAGTGCAGAGGCTTTTACTATATGGGAGAGATAAAAGAGGATGCGTAAGCGTTTTGGCAGAAATGATATAATCCTGATATCGGTTATTGTAATTATCTCTGTCGCTCTGCTTCCTATATGGAAGCTTGTATATTTAAAGGGGCAGGATACGGATAGCGATGCATGTGTCGAGGTGACTATCGATGGAAGGACCTATGGCACATATCCGCTTTCAAAGGATGATACAATTAAGATAAAAAACGGCGATGGCGATGTTACTAATACCCTTGTCATAAAGGGTAGTGTGGCGGATATGACCTCTGCCGACTGTCCGGATCATCTGTGTGTGAAGCAGAAGGCGATATCCAAGGAGGGAGAGTCGATTATCTGTCTGCCGAATAAGGTTGTTGTGACAGTAAAAAGCGACATGAAATCCGATATAGATTCGATATCCAAGTGATACCCGAACATTTTTATAGAAAGAATGAGATAAATGAAAACCAGAAAGATTGCATATCTTGGTATGCTTATGGCACTGGCACTGGTGCTAAGCTATGTTGAGTCACTTATACCGTTTGCGGTAGGCATACCGGGAGTGAAGCTTGGGCTTACAAATATAGTGACAGTAATCATGCTTTATATAGCAGCACCCATGGAGACGTTTCTGCTATGTGTATTTCGCGCGGTGCTTTCAGGCTTTATGTTTGGAAATGCGTTCAGCATCATATATTCACTGGCAGGCTGTATACTAAGCTTTATCGTTATGTACCTGCTTAAGAAATCAGATAAATTCAGTTCGGTTTCAATAAGCCTGGTCGGTGGAGTGTGTCACAATATAGGACAGATAATAGTTGCGGCTATAGTTTTGTCAACCTACAGCGTAGTGTACTATATTCCGGTGCTTCTTGTGGCAGGATGCATCACGGGACTTGTGATTGGAATAGTAGCTTCACAGGTGCTTTTAAGAATTTCTGACAGCTTTCATGTATAGTTTTAATGGGCTGTAATCTACGTATATTTAATAATAAAAGGAGATGCTGCTGTTTTATGCCTGTGTGTCAGGCTACAGTCGAAACAGTAACAAATGGATTCAATGTATGCATATATAAAAGGAGAGCTTGCAGAAAAAAATATAGACAGCATTGTAGTGGAGGCTGCAGGTGTAGGCTATCTCATTTACATACCGACGCAGTATTTTGATATGCTGCCTGACGAGGGAGAGGATGTAAAAATTTACACCTACCTATGTGTCAGGGAGGATGCCATGATACTTTATGGCTTTTTGAGCAAGGATGATCTTGAAATCTTTAAGCTGCTGATTACAGTCAGCGGAATCGGACCAAAGGGAGGTCTTGCCATTTTGTCAACTCTGCCTGCCGATGATTTGCGTTTTGCGATTCTATCGGGGGATTCAAAGGCTATATCAAAGGCACCGGGAATAGGTGCAAAGACGGCTCAGAGAGTGATACTTGATTTAAAGGACAAGCTGTCGCTTGAGGATGCATTTGAAAAGAAGCTTGAGAATCAGGCATCCGGTGCTGCTGTATCCATGAACAGCACTGTGAAAAATGATGCTGTCATGGCGCTCAATGCGCTTGGATACTCATCTACTGAGAGTCTTAAGGCAGTGTCCAAGGTTGATATCACAGAGGATATGGATGTAGAGGATGTGCTGAAGCTTGCACTCAAAAATATGGGCTGATTGGACAAGCTGTAAGCTTAAAACAGAAACGGGGAACAAAACGTGAAAAGAGTAATTTCCACACAATTGCAGGAAGAGGACATAAAGATAGAGAAATCCCTGCGTCCTATGTATTTTGATGACTATATCGGTCAGCAGAAGATAAAGGACAATTTAAAAATATATATTGAAGCCGCAAAATCAAGGGGCGAGGCGCTCGATCATGTGCTGTTTTATGGCCCCCCGGGACTTGGAAAGACAACACTTGCAGGAATCATTGCAAATGAGATGGGCACAAAGATAAAGGTGACCTCCGGTCCTGCAATAGGTAAGCCGGGGGAGATGGCAGCCATACTCAACGGACTTTCGGAGGGCGATATACTGTTTGTCGATGAGATTCACAGATTAAACCGTCAGGTAGAGGAGGTGCTCTATCCTGCCATGGAGGATTACGCCATTGATATCATGATTGGAAAGGGCGAGTCTGCAAAGTCAATCAGATTTAACCTGCCAAAATTCACACTTGTAGGTGCAACAACGAGGGCGGGTATGCTTTCGGCACCTCTTCGCGACAGGTTTGGTGTGGTAAATCACATGGAGTTTTATACTGTCGATGAGCTAAAGCATATTATCGTCAATTCCGCAAAAGTGCTTGGAGTTGAGATAGATGACAAGGGAGCCTACGAGATGGCGCGTCGTTCAAGAGGTACCCCAAGACTTGCAAACAGACTGCTAAAGCGTGTCAGGGATTTTGCGCAGGTCAAGTATGACGGCAAAATCACCTATGATGTGGCAAGCTTTGCACTGGATCTTTTAGAAGTGGACAAGTACGGACTGGATTTGAATGACAGAAATATACTTCTCACCATCATTGACAAGTTTGCGGGAGGACCGGTAGGTCTTGATACGCTTGCGGCGGCAATAGGTGAGGATGCCGGAACCATTGAGGATGTTTACGAGCCGTATCTGGTGAAGAACGGCTTCATAAACCGCACACCAAAGGGACGTGTGGCAACAGAACTAGCCTTTGAGCATTTTGAGAGAAAAAGGGCTTAAAGTTGCAATTTATATCTATAAGGCATATAATAATTAAGTATTTGATATTGAAATTGATATTAATAGTAATATTAATACTAATATAGCTGGTTTGAATAAATGTGAAAACGGAGGATGATTAAATGTCTGCAAAAACAAATGCCGAGGTGGTAATAGACGGAAAGGTTTACACACTGTCAGGATATGAGAATGAGGAATACTTACAGAAGGTTGCGGCATACATCAACAACAAGATTGCAGAGTTTGATGATATGGATGAGTATAAGCATCTTCCGGGCAATATGAAGAGCACACTTATCGAGCTCAATATTGCGGATGATTATTTCAAGGCAAAGGCACTTGTCGAAAAGCTCGAGGGTGATATAGAGAATAAGGATAAGGAAATATACGATTTAAAGCATGATTTAATTTCCAATCAGGTGAAGACTGAGAATGCCGAGGCGAGCATGAAGGAGCTTGAGGCACAAAACAAAGAGCTTTTACTCAACAAGGCGAGACTTGAGGCAACTCTTGAGGAGTCACTTCTTGATGGAAAAAAGCCTGTTAAAAAATCTGCACATGCTTCCAAGGGGGCAAATGACAGTAGCGATAAATAGCAATAAAGGGGAACAGTTATCGTACACTGTTCCCTATTTTATTGCAGGTTTATATGATATCAAATGAGCATCTATATGAGGAAATATATGAGAAATAAAGATTTTGAACTTCTTGCACCGGCAGGCAACCTTGAGATATTTAAGGGCGTGATAGAAAGCGGCGCCGATGCTGTGTATGTGGGCGGAAGCATGTTTGGAGCCAGGGCATATGCCAATAATTTTACAGAGGATGAGCTTTTAGAGGCAATTGATTTTGCGCATTTACGAGGAGTAAAGGTGTATCTGACGGTCAATACGCTGATTAAAAACAGTGAGTTTTCAAAGCTCTACGACTACCTGCTTCCATACTACAAAAGAGGGCTTGATGCAGTGATAGTGCAGGATATTGGAGTGGTGAAGGCTATCCATGAGTATTTTCCGTCATTGGAGATACATACGAGTACACAGATGACGGTAACGGGAGCAGACGGAGTGCGCTTTCTTTCGCAGTTTGGAGTGACGCGTGTGGTCATGGCAAGGGAGGTTTCTCTTGCCGAGATGAAGCGCATACATGAGGAAACAGGCATGGAGCTTGAAGCCTTTGTTCATGGAGCATTGTGCTATTCGTATTCCGGACAGTGCCTTTTTAGCAGCATTTTAGGTGGTAGAAGCGGAAACAGAGGCCGCTGTGCACAGCCGTGCAGACTGCCGTATACCGTGGAGGGCAAAAAGGATGAATACATTTTAAGCCTTAAGGATATGTGTGGTATAAAGGCTCTTGACAAGCTGCATGATGCAGGCGTTTATTCGCTCAAGATTGAGGGACGTATGAAGCAGCTTGAGTATGCATGCGGAGTGGTAAAATACTACAGAAGCTATATCGACAGTATGAAGCCTGTTACCGATGCTGATTATGACAGGATAAAGGCACTTGGAAACCGCTGCGGTTTCACAGACAGGTATTATTTCGACCACAATGGCTCTGATATGGTGACTTATGTGAAGCCTAATTTCGTTTCAAATGCTGCAGAGCCTTCGCCTGAAAAGAGAAAGCTCTCGATAGAGGGCGAGCTTGTTTTAAGAGAGGGCGAGCCCGGAAGCCTCACTGTAAAAAGAGGTGATGTGACATACAAAGCCTCAATAGAACCTGTCAGCGCCGCACTTAAGGCACCGCTTGATAAAAAAGCCGCTATCGACAGGATAAACAAAACCGGTGATACAGACTTTGAGTTTTCACATATTAAAGCTCAAATCGGAGAAAACGTCTTTGTGCCAAACGGAGCACTAAACAAGCTGCGGCGTGATGCAATTTCAGGGCTTTGTGATAAGCTGTTGAAAAAGTATTACAGGAATGATGCACGATACGCTGATATGTCAAGACTTACAGCACTCCCTGAGCATGTCGTAAAAAGTGATGCAGCACATGATGAAGCTATAAATGATTACACCACCATATGCTCGTGTATGACACGCACGCAGCTTGATACACTTATTAGCTATGACTGCTTTGACGTATTTTATCTGGATTTTGACATGTATGACAGGAATACTCTGATACAGCAGTTTGCAGATGATGTGAAATGCCTTACAAAGCGAAATAAAAAAGTGTATCTCATGCTGCCTACGATATTCAGGGCGGATTCATCGGATTATTTTGTATCTATCGCAAAAGAGCTTGATAAGGTAAGCTTCGAGGGCTTTGTTGTGAAAAACTATGAGGAGCTTTATCTGACAGAAAATCTGTTTACAGGGAAAAAAGTTATTTTAGACCACAATATGTATACCTTTAATGATGTTTCAAAGAGTGCTTTTTTTGAGCACGGAGTAAGTGGTGACACAGTGCCGCTTGAGCTCAATTCAAGGGAGATTATGCATAGAAACAATATAGGCTCGCAGATGATAGTCTATGGATATTATCCGCTTATGACCACCGCCAACTGTGTGCACAAAAACACAAAGGGCTGTGATAAAAAGCAAAAGCTTATATATTTAAAGGACAGATACAATAAATCCTTTGCAGTTTGTAACAACTGTAAGGAGTGCTATAATACAATATATAATTCACTGCCTACCATGCTCACAAAGAACATAAGTAAGCTTAAGGAGGCAGGTATAAGAAGTTTTAGATACAGCTTTACAATCGAGACTCCAAAGCAGATTAAGGCGGTTATGGATGATAAGGTAGCTGAATATACAAACGGACATTACAAAAGAGGAGTAGAATAACATGGTACATCTGATAGTACAGCTTTCCAAGTATATTATGATAATACTTTTTCTCATATATACTTTTTTATGCTTTCATTTATTCAAGTATCCCGACAAGCCGAAAAAGCAGAAGCATATATATAATCTGCAGAGATTTTATATGTTTCTGATTCATTTAGATGGTTTTTTGGTGCTCTTTGTCACGACAATGGATACAAAGATAATAGGATTTTATATAGCACAGCTTGTGCTTTTTGAATCAATTTATTTGATTTATCATAAGTTTTATAAGAATGCCTCAGAGCTTGTGCTAAACAACATGGTGATGATGCTTTGTATAAGCATGATTATTCTAACGAGAATTTCGTTTGACAAGGCATTAAGGCAGTTTGTTTTTGTGCTTGCCGGAACGATATTTGCGTTTTTAATACCGCTTATCATGCAAAAAGGCACGATGTTTCGAAAATTGACATGGACATATGCAGGAGTAGGAATAGTTGGACTCTTGTCGGTGCTTGTGGTAGGAGTGGCGAGCAGGGGAGCAAAGCTCTCTTTGACATTTGGTCCTGTTTCAATTCAGCCATCTGAGTTTGTGAAGATACTTTTTGTGTTTTTTATAGCATCCATGCTGTATAAATCAACTGATTTAAAGCAGCTTGCCATAACAAGCGGCGTATCGGCAGTGTTTGTGCTGATACTTGTTGCATCAAACGACCTCGGTGGAGCACTTTTGTATTTCTTTACATATCTGGTCATGATTTATGTTGCTACAAAAAGGTTTTATATTTTTGCCGGAGGTCTTGCGTTTGTGGGGCTTGGAATGTACGCAGGCTATCATCTGTTTTCACATGTGAAAAACAGAATTGTTGCATGGCTTGATCCTCTTTCTGTCATAGACAAGGCCGGTTATCAGGTGTGTCAGTCGCTCTTTGCCATAGGTACAGGCGGACTGTTTGGCTTTGGACTGGGGCAGGGACTGCCGAATAAGATACCTATTGTGTCAAAGGACTTTATCATAGCGGCTATCTCAGAGGAGATGGGCGGTATATTTGCTGTCTGCCTCATTATGGTTTGTGTCAGCTGCTTTCTTATGATATTTAATCTTTCCATGCAGATGAAGGATGCATTTTACAAGTATGTGGCGTTGGGACTTGGCAGTGTGTATGCGCTTCAGGTGCTTTTAACTGTCGGCGGCTCAACCAAGTTTATACCGATGACCGGTGTGACGCTGCCGCTTGTGAGCTACGGCGGCAGCTCGCTTCTATCTACGATGATTATTTTTGGAATGATACAGGGCATGTATATTATGCAGGCAGCCCCTGAAAAAAGGAGAAATATAGATGACAAGAGACGAAAGGACCATGAGACAAAAAACAGACAAAAGCAGACAGCTAAAGAGCCGGGCGCGCAGGGAAGTCAACAGAGAAGGAGAAAATCGGCAGCAGGCGGCAAAAACAGCACGAAGACACAGAAATAGAGAGTATGCGGTTGTTACATATTTTTTCCTTATAGTTTTTGTTGGATTGATAGGTTATTTCTTATATTTCCAGTTTGTAAAAAGCGACGAATTCATCAACAGCCCATACAATTCGCTGCAGGATCTTTTCTCTAAGAATGTAGTGAGGGGCGAGATACAGACTAAGGATGGACATGTCATAGCTCGGACAAAGGTAGGTTCAGATGCGTCTGAGACAAGGGAATACCCTGACGACAGGATGTTTGCGCATGTGGCGGGCTTTGCCGTAAACGGTAAGGCAGGGCTTGAAAAGCAGGAAAATTTCTCATTGCTTCGCTCACATGAGTTTTTCCTTGACCAGATAGTAAATGATATAAGCGGTAAGAAAAATACCGGTGATAATGTCGTAACCACACTGGATTACGAAGCACAGGCGGCTGCATACAATGCACTTGATGACTATGAAGGTGCTGTCATTGCAATTGAGCCGAAGACAGGAAAGATTGCAGTTATGGTGTCAAAGCCTGATTATGACCCAAATACCATCGCAAGTGACTGGGAGAGCGTAAACGGTGATGGCAGCACTTCTCTTTACAACAGGGCAACACAGGGACAGTATGCTCCGGGCTCAGTGTTTAAGATTTTTACAGCACTTGAGTATTATAACGAAAATCCGTCTACATACAACGACTACAGCTTTGATTGTGACGGCAGTATTACAAAGGACGGCTTTACAATCCACTGTGCCGGCAATAAATCACACGGACAGGAGGACTTAACAAAGTCGTTTGCAAAGTCATGTAACTCGTCATTTTCCAATATAGGTCTTTTGGTGGATAACAATAAGCTTAATACCTTGTGTGACGATATGTTATTCAACAAGAATCTGCCTATAGCCTTTGATTCAAAAAAGAGTAAATTTGCACTGGATAACAATGCTTCGTCAGCTCTGACCATGCAGACCACGATAGGTCAGGGAAACACGCTTGTTTCACCGCTTCATATGTGCATGATTGCCGGTGCAATCTGCAATGATGGAAATCTGATGAGGCCATATCTGGTAGACCATACGGAAAATGCGAGCGGGGCGCTTGTGGAGCAGAATAAACCGGCTTCATACAAGCAGATTATGTCAAAGGATCAGGCAGCTTTTCTTCAGAATCTTATGGCAGCAGTGGTATCTGATGGAACAGGCGCAAAGCTAAGCAATCAGAGCTATGAGGCCTTTGGAAAGACCGGAACTGCCCAGGTATCAGATTCTACAGACCAGACAAATGCCTGGTTTGTGGGCTATGGAAAAAAGGATGGCTACAATGATCTGGCAATCGCAGTAATTGTGGAGGATTCGGGTGCCGGAAGCACATATGCGGTGCCGGTGGCAAAAAAGGTATTTGATAAATATTTCAATGAATAGGCTTGTTGCACTTTTTTTAGAAGTAGGTTATACTTAAGTGTAATGACAGACGTTATCGTTCATATTTCGCTTGAACTGACAGATAGCGTTTAAACCACACTTGGAGGAATGGCAATGATAGAAGCAACGAGCTGTGGCGGTGTGGTAATCTTTCGTGGCAAAATATTACTCTTATACAAGAACTACAGGAACAGGTACGAGGGGTGGGTACTGCCCAAGGGAACTGTGGAGTCTGATGAAGAGTACAAGGACACTGCAATCCGTGAAGTGAAAGAGGAGACTGGTGCCAGTGCAACGATAATCCAATACGTGGGTAAGAGCCACTATTCTTTTACCGTGCCACATGATACAGTGGAAAAGGATGTACACTGGTATCTTATGATGGGCGAAAGTTATTATAGTAAACCGCAAAGAGAAGAGTATTTCATGGATTCAGGGTTTTACAAGTATCACGAGGCATATCATCTGCTCAAGTTTGCAAATGAGAAGCAGATACTTGAGAAGGCTTACAATGAGTACCTGGATTTAAAGAAAAGCAATTTATGGGGGACACACAAGTATTATTAGTATTATTAAAAAGCAGTTTTAAAAACTGCTTTTTGAGGTTTTGGAATGAAATGGTATGAGGATTTATTTGTAGGAGAGTCTGTTACCGGAAAGATAAAGAAAATCAAGTGGAGGATAGAGCATAATGCTGGCATGCTTCACACATACATCATCACGTTTCCGTCAAATGAGGAAAATCTTTTGGATATCATTCCGACAAGAGAATTGCTGCAAAAGGGATATCCGAAGAAGAATCTGCACATAATCGCAGTAGCGGGTAATTATGATGAGGCGCTTTTGCTGGCCTGTGATATTGTTAAGGAGACATACGAAAATACAGGTAAAACAGATGTGAAGAGCTATTTAAAGAGCAGACGGAGGAAATAGATATATGATATTTACGATTTTAAAGGTCATAGGCATCATACTCCTTGTAGTGCTTGCTCTTATACTTACAGCGCTGCTTTGCGTACTGTTTGTGCCGGTTAAGTACAGGGCTGTTGGAAGCTTTGACAATACAGACATAAGAGCAAAAGCACATGTGTCGTGGCTTTTTCATTTGTTTGCACTTCATATAGAGTATGCACAGGAGACTGACGGATATATAAGGTTTGCTTTTGTGAAGAAGAAGCTGTTTGATAATTATGAGGCTTTGGATGATGACGATATGGATGAGGCAGCTAAAACTGAAACAGAAGATAAAGTCAGTGAAAACACCGGAGATGAGCCTAAAATACCGGCAGATGAGTCAGAACACATCACAGATGAACAGGCAGAGGATGAATGCACAGCACGTACGCATAATGAGTACAGGTCAGTAACTGATGAGAATCAGCATATAAAACAACAAACAAAGCTCACACATCAAAAAAGGTATAAAAAGCGAAACAAAAAGTCACATAAAAAGCAATTTAAAGATAAGTCAGAAAAAATAAAAAACTGTATCTATAAGCTAAAAAGAGAATACAGCGATGAGAGAAACAAAGCCGCTTTTTTACATCTGAAAAAAGAGCTTTTTATCATTCTTAAAAGAATATGCCCAAGGAGGCTTAAGCTTACAATGGTTTATTCAACCGGCTCGCCTGATACAACAGGTATTTCATTGGGGATTTTAGCATGCTTTCCTGTCGGCTATACAAACAGATGGCGGATTACACCTGATTTCGAGAGTGAAAATCCATATGCAAAGGGCAGCTTTGATATAAAGGGGCATGTGATAGTAATAAGTATTTTAGCGGCAACACTTAGAATTTTATTTGATAAAAACTGCCGCAGATTATATAATAGGATAAGCAGATAGGAGGAAGATATTATGGCAGATAATAGTTTCAATAACACAGTAGAGTCACTTTTCAAGGGGATGGACAGCTTTATCACTACAAAGACTGTAGTCGGTGATGCGATTCATATAGGGGATACAATCATACTTCCGCTTGTGGATGTGTCGTTTGGAGTGGCAGCAGGAGCATTTTCGGCAGAAAAGAAAAATAACGGAGCCGGTGGTATGGGTGGAAAGATTCAGCCTAGTGCAGTGCTCGTTATCCAGAATGGACAGACAAAGCTTGTCAATGTAAAGAATCAGGACGGCATGACAAAGATTCTTGATATGGTGCCGGACATTGTAAGCCGCTTCTCAAAGGGAAAAAATGATGACCTTAATCTCGACGATGTAAAGGTAGACGAGGCAGAGGACGATAAGCAGGATTAATTTCATATATGAAAGCAAATAAAAAGGACATCCAAACGGATGTCCTTTAAAATTCAAAAGATTCAAAAATAAAGACTAAGCTCTCTCAACTTTGCCAGATCTTAAACATGAAGTACATACATATAACTTCTGTGGAACTCCATTGACCTTGCAAGAAACCTTCTTAATGTTTGACTTCCAAACATGATTTGATCTTCTATGAGAATGGCTGACATTATTTCCATAATGAACACCTTTTTCACAAATTGCACATTTTGCCATGATATTGCACCTCCTTGCATTTCACTAAGCTTACCATACTCTTAAGCTCACAACAAATGTATTCTATCAGATTAAAATAAAGAATGCAAGGATAAAATATAAAAATATTTGCTTTTTGTGAAAAAAAAGGTATAATAACATTAGCTACGTCACAATATGATGGAGGTATATATTATGAAGGGACAGATGGATACCCAATATGGACAAATTTTAATTGATACAGATGTTATTGCAACCTATGCAGGCTCTGTAGCTGTAGAGTGCTTTGGAATAGTAGGCATGGCAGCGGTCAACATGAAGGATGGTCTTGTAAAGCTTTTAAAGAGAGATTACCTGAACCATGGAATAAATGTAAAGGTAGATGAGAACAACGAAATTACCATTGATTTTCATGTAATAGTAGCGTATGGTATTTCGATCGGCACTGTTTCGGACAATCTTATCGAGACGGTTAAGTACAAGGTTGAGTCATTTACAGGAATGAAAATTGCAAAGATCAATATTTACGTTGAGGGCGTAAGGGTAATTGATTAAGGAGGACTACAAAAAGTGGAGATCACAAGCATTAATTCAAAGCTCCTTGCAAGGATGTTTCTTGCGGGAGCCAAGAATCTTGATTCAAAGAAAGAATGGATAAATGAGCTGAATGTATTCCCGGTACCGGATGGTGATACGGGAACAAATATGACAATGACAATCATGTCTGCGGCCAAGGAGGTCAGCTCGCTCACAAATCCTACCATGGCAGAGCTTGCAAAGGCTATTTCATCAGGCTCTTTAAGAGGCGCCAGAGGAAACTCGGGTGTTATCTTATCACAGCTTTTCAGAGGCTTCTGCAAGGTTATAAAGGAATACGATGAAATAGATGTCACTATTCTTTGTGAGGCATGCCAGAAGGCGGTTGAGACAGCTTACAAGGCAGTTATGAAGCCTAAGGAGGGAACTATCCTTACAGTGGCAAAGGGCGCAGCAGAAAAGGCTCTTGAGCTGTCAGACGATACAGAGGATGTTGTCACATTTGTTGAAGAGGTTATAAAGCAGGCTGAGTATGTGCTTGACCAGACACCGGAGATGCTTCCTGTATTAAAGCAGGCAGGTGTTGTGGATTCGGGCGGACAGGGACTTGTTCAGGTATTAAAGGGAGCATATGATGCCCTTATCGGCAAGGTGATTGACTATACAATCGAGGGCGCACCAACAGGAGCAGCTCCAGCAAAGATTTCGGCTGAGACAGAGGCAGAGATTAAGTTTGGTTACTGCACAGAGTTTATTATTGTACTCAATGCGCCAATGTCAGACAATGAGGAGCACGCATACAAGGCATTCCTCGAGTCAATCGGTGACTCTATAGTCGTTGTAGCTGACGATGAGATCGTAAAGACTCACGTACATACAAACGACCCTGGACTTGCACTGCAGAAGGCACTTACCTTCGGCTCGCTCAGCAAGATAAAGATCGACAATATGCGTGAGGAGCATCAGGAAAAGCTCATCAAGGATTCACAGAAGCTTGCAGCACAGCAGAAGGCTGAGGAAGAGGCTTATGAAGCTGCTCAGGCTGAGGAAAAGACAAATAACATGCCTGCAAAGGAAATGGGCTTTGTATCTGTTTCAATCGGAGAGGGCATGAATGAGGTGTTTAGAGGCCTTGGAGTGGACTATCTCATAGAGGGTGGTCAGACCATGAACCCTAGCACAGAGGATATGCTCAACGCTATCGAGCATGTAAATGCGAAGACAGTATTTATCCTGCCAAACAACAAGAATATCATCATGGCTGCAAACCAGGCAGTAGACCTTGTTGAGGATAAACAGATTATTGTTATCCCTACAAAGACTATCCCACAGGGTATCACAGCGCTTGTAAATTATATACCTGACCACAGTGCCGAGGAGAATAAAGAGCAGATGATGGCTGAGATAGAAAATGTCAAGACAGGACAGGTGACATATGCAGTCCGCGATACTGAGATTGACGGAAAAACCATCAAGCAGAACGACTTCATGGGAATCGGCGACAAGAGCATCCTTTCTGTTGGAACAGACTTAAGGGCTACCACACTTGAGATGGTAGATGCCATGGTAGATGAGGATTCTGCGATTGTCAGCATCTATTTCGGAAGTGATTCTGATGAGGACTCAGCTAATGAGCTTGCAGCAGCAATCGAAGAGAAATATCCTGATGTAGAGGTTGAGGTCAACGATGGCGGACAGCCAATCTACTATTATGTTATTTCTGTAGAGTAAAGCCTTTTAAAGAATATAAATGATATTTATTATATTTAGGAGCAAATATGGATATAGCTTCACCGATTACCGCGGTTAAGGGAATCGGGGAAAAAACACAAAAAGCATTTGCTAAAATGGGAGTATACACCGTTGGTGATATACTCCTTCATTTTCCCCGGGATTATGTAAAGTTTCCGGAAATAACGGATATTGATGAACTGAATAATGTAAACGTAAGCAGCACCTATGCCATCCATGCTGTGATTAAAAAGGCACCTGTAGTGAAAAATACAGCGAGAATGCAGATTACATTGCAGGATATCGGCTCGCCCGGGCATATGATACAGCTGGTATGGTACCGTATGCCATACCTTAAGGCACAGCTTGTGCAGGGAAGACATCTTATATTTTACGGACATATTAAGCCAAAGGGCGGCAGATATGTCATGGAGCAGCCTGTGGTGTATGAGGTGCAAAAGTACGAGGCTATACGCGATACACTGCAGCCTGTGTATTCCGTGACAAGCGGTGTGACAAACAATCTGATAGTCAAGACGATAAAGGAGACTCTGTCACATGATACACTGTTGTCAGATTATCTGCCTAAGGATATAAGGCACAGGTACGGCTTTTGCGAGTACAATTATGCCATGAAGCAGATACATTTCCCTGATGACTTTGACGCGCTTGTGGAGGCAAGAAGACGGCTTGTTTTTGATGAGTTTTTTCTCTTTATCATGGGCATGCGGTATCAGAATAAAAAGCAGCAGAAGGACAAAAATGAGTTTGAGTTTACGGATGATGCTTTTATAGACAGAATGATTGAGAAGCTTCCATATGAGCTGACAGGCGCGCAGAAGAAGACAATAGATGAGATAAAGCAGGATATTAAAAGCCCTTATGTGATGCAGAGGCTTATTCAGGGCGATGTGGGCTCAGGAAAGACGATTGTTGCTTTTCTCCTTATGGCGTGGGCGTCAAAATGTGGCTATCAGTCTGCTATTATGGCTCCGACGGAGGTGCTTGCAAACCAGCATTATGAGACGTTTTGCTCACTGGTTAGTCAGTTTGGACTTGACAGTCCTGTTGTGCTTCTTACCGGCTCCATGACGGCAAAGCAGAAAAGAGAGGCCTATGAGCGCCTTGAAAACGAGAAAAATGCGCTTATTATAGGCACTCATGCGCTCATACAGGAGAAAGCGGATTTTTCCAATCTGTCGCTTGTTATCACAGATGAGCAGCACAGATTTGGCGTGAAGCAGAGGGAGAGCTTCTCGGATAAGGGAAGAAAGCCACATATACTTGTGATGAGTGCCACTCCGATACCGCGTACTTTAGCAATAATCATATACGGTGATATGGATATCTCTGTCATAAATGAGGTGCCGGCAAAGAGGCTTCCGATCAAGAACTGTGTGGTTGGCACGGCGTTCAGGCCAAAGGCCTACAGCTTCATCGAGGAGCAGGTGAGAGCCGGTCATCAGGCGTATGTTATATGTCCTCTTGTGGAGGAAACCGAAAACTCGGAAGGGGAAAATGTCACAGATTATGCAAATGTGCTTAAAGCGGCACTGCCAAAGGATATCACGGTAGATGTGCTTAACGGCAGGATGAAGAGCAAGGCAAAGGATGAGGTGATGCAGCGCTTTGCAAATAATGAGTCGCAGGTGCTTGTGTCCACAACAGTCGTGGAGGTTGGTGTAAATGTGCCCAATGCAACTGTCATGATGATAGAGAATGCAGACAGGTTTGGACTTGCACAGCTTCATCAGCTAAGAGGCCGTGTAGGCAGGGGGGATGCACAGTCGTATTGCATTTTCATCAATTCGTCAAATTCAAAGAAATCAAAAAAACGTCTGGAGATACTAAATAAATCAAATGATGGCTTTTATATAGCAAGTGAGGATTTAAAGCTCAGAGGTCCCGGGGATTTCTTTGGAATCAGGCAGAGTGGAGACCTTGCGTTTGCACTTGCGGATGTGTATCAGGACAGCGATGTGCTAAAGGAAGCATCTGAGATGGTGGATGAGGTGCTTGAGGCAGACCCGGCGCTTTGTACACCGGAAAACAGAATACTGAAAAAGAAAATGGATGAATTTGCAAAAGAACAATTAAAGAGAATGAATCTGTGATGAGCTTAAATGGCTAAAATAAAAGCTGATATCGCACGCATGACTATGCATGTGTATATCAGCTTTTTACTTTAAGCATTTTGGAATGGTTATGAAATAAGTATAATCTGCTTACTCAATCTGCCTGATATCGGATATATCCGGGTGAATCGTGAGAGAATAGTTTGTGTAATACACGACAAAGCCGGCTGCGGCACCGTTTGGCTTTTTGACATTTTTCTTTTGCAGATAGTCTATCTCTACCTTGTCGGCATTTTTGCCCTTTGAGTAGTAGCCTGCGAGCTTGCCGGCCTCCTCAAAGGTGCTGTCCGGCAGCTCTTTGTTTTCAGCTTTTACAATGACATGTGAGCCGGGCATGCCCTTGGCATGGAACCACCAGTCGTTTCCGGTTGCCAGCTTGAAGGTGAGCTCATCGTTCTGGTAGTTGTTTTTGCCAACGTACATATCAAAGCCGTCTGATGAGATATAGTGGAAAGGTTTGCTCTTTACCTTCTGTTTCTTTGAACCCTTTCCTTTTTTGATAAAACCATATTCTATCAGCTCATCCTTTATCTGGACGAGGTCGTCAGCGCTTAAAGCGATATCCAGTGAATTCTGAATTGATTCGAGATGGTCTATCTGGCCTTTTGTTTCAAGAATCAGCTCGTTCAATGCTTCGGCAGTACGTTTCATCTTTCCGTATTTGTCAAAGTATTTCTGCGCGTTCTCGGCAGGAGTTTTTGTGTTGTCGATAGGGATTTTGATGATTTTGTTGTCATCATAATAGTTTGCAGCTTCAAGAAACTTGTCGTCCGGTGTAAGTCCGTAGCCGAATGCGTTGATAAGCTCGCCGTATACCTTGTACTTTTCGCGTTTTTCAGAGTCTTTAAGCTGCTTCATCTGCAGGGAATATTTCTTCTGGTTTCGCTCCAGGAGGGTATTTACGTGTTTTCTCAGGTCGGCTGACTTCTGGCGAATACGTGTATAGGTGTTTCTCTCAGAGTAGTAAAGCTCTAAAACCTCTGATATGGATTCATATTTTGTGACCGTTAAATCGCTATACTGAGTCAGCTCTATTGAAGAAAATTCCTTTGGTTCATTGCCGTCACGCACGATATTCGGCGTAAAACGATTATTTTTTATGTCCTCCATCATCCATGTGAAGTTGCTTCCCAGGTGCAAAAGCTCATCGTGTGAGTAGGCAGCTACAGGGGAGTCCGCGTCAAGGCCTGCCCTGTGAGCCAGCTCATTTGCCACAAGGGGGCTGATGCCGGAAAAGGATGAGTAGATAGCCTTTGAAACAGTAAGCGGCTTTGCTGATATAATATCCGCAAACTGCTTCGAATCTACAGTCAGAGGATTATATTTATCCTCCTGTGTCGCGGGGATTGTGTAGGCTCTGCCAGGAAGCACCTCACGCACAGAGCTTACGGATGCGGGAATACGCTTGGCACTGTCTATTATCGTACCATCGGAGTCGGTAAAGATGATGTTTGAATATTTGCCCATCAGCTCGATAATAAGCACCTTGTGGCATAGATCGCCCATCTCGTTTAAGTGCTCGATTTCAAAGTTTATGATACGCTCCATGCCCGGCTGGTAAATCTTTGTGATGCGTCCGTTTGCTATATGCTTTCTTAAAACCATGCAAAATGTAGGGGCAGTGATAGGGCTTACCTTATTTGTGGGTGTCAGGTAGATGAATGGAAGCGATGCACTTGCAGACATCGAAAGCCTGAACGAGCCGTTTGGTCCCTTTAGGGTAAGAAGCAGCTCATCTGACTCAGGTTCTGCGATTTTACTGATTTTTGAGTTTAGTATTGTGCTGTTTAGCTCTGCAACTATATTTGAAATGACTATTCCGTCTAAAGCCATGATGTTCCTCCTTATTTCCTATAAATATTCTAAGCTGCTGAATATTTATAATCATGAATATTTATATTATAATATATTTGACGAAAATCTCAAGGAGTTATATAATAAACTCATCTATGCATATGCGAAAGGAAAAATTATGATTAAAAGTATGACCGGCTTTGGCAGATACGAGTACGCAGATGCAAGCCGTAAGATTACAGTTGAGGTAAAATCCGTAAATCACAGATATCTGGATGTCAATATCAAGATGCCTAAAAAGCTCAATTTCTTCGAGAGTGCAATAAGGACTCTGCTTAAGGAGTACATAGAGCGTGGTAAGGTTGATATTTATATCACATATGAGGATTTTACAGAAAATAATCTCTCATTGCAGTATAATAAGGCTCTCGCGGGAGAATATCTTAAGTATCTGAATCAGATGGCGGAGGAATTCGGACTGGAGAATGATATAAGAGTGAGCACGCTGTCGAGATATCCGGAGGTATTTGCGATGGAGGAACAGCCTGTAGATGAGGATGAGCTGTGGAGCAGTCTTGAGAAGGCTCTTCGCGGTGCATTTGAGCCATTTGTTGAAAGCCGCGTGCGCGAGGGAGAAAATCTTAAAAAAGACCTTTGCGAAAAGCTCGATAATATGGTATCATATGTTGATTTCATTGAGGAGCGTTCGCCACAGATTATTATCGAATACCGTGCGCGTCTTGAGGAAAAGCTAAGAGAGCTGCTTGCAGACAATCAGCTTGATGATTCAAGAATAGCCCAGGAGGTCACTATTTTTGCGGACAAGATCTGTGTAGATGAGGAGACAGTTAGGCTCAAAAGCCATATCCTTTCCATGAAGGATTCGCTAAATGCCGGTGGCAGTGTGGGAAGAAAGCTTGATTTCCTCGCACAGGAGATGAACCGTGAGGCGAATACCATCCTTTCAAAGTCCAATGATCTTAAGATTTCTGACACAGGCATCAGTCTTAAAACTGATATAGAAAAGGTCAGGGAACAGATTCAAAATATTGAGTAATTTTAGGAGATTGTGATGAGTAACACAGGAAAATTAGTTGTTTTTTCAGGCTTTTCGGGTTCCGGAAAGGGTACTATCATGAAGGAGCTTATGGCAAAGCATGGTGATGATTATGCACTGAGCGTATCAGCCACGACCAGAGGTCCAAGGCCGGGTGAGGAGCATGGCAGAGAGTATTTTTTTATCTCAGAGGAAGAATTTGAACAGATGATAAAGGCAGATGGACTGCTTGAGTATGCCAAGTATGTAGATCATTACTACGGCACACCAAAGTCATATGTCAATGAGCAGCTTAGCGCCGGAAAGAATGTGATTCTTGAGATAGAAATCCAGGGAGCTTTAAAGATAAAGAAGCAGTTTCCTGATACGGTGCTTATGTTTGTGTCAGCGCCGAGTGCAGATGAGCTTAAGGACCGGCTTGTAGGAAGAGGCACAGAGACAAAAGAGGTCTGTGCACAGAGACTTTCAAGAGCATATGAGGAGTCTTTAGGCATAGAGAAATATGATTATTTAGTGGTAAATGATAAGCTTGACGATTGTGTAGAGCTTGTGAATGATATCATTCACAGCTCTGACGACACAAAAAAGAATCAGGACTATCTGGTATCATCAAATATAGATTTTATAAATAAAATGAGAAAAGAGCTTTTAAGCTTTTCGAAAGGAGATAAATAATATGATACATCCATCGTATGTAGAGTTAATGAAGGTAGTAAACAACAATGTAGAGATAGGTGAAGAGCCGGTAGTAAACAGCCGTTATTCTATCGTTATTGCTGCAGCAAAGCGTGCACGCCAGATTATTGATGGTGCAGAACCACTTATCGCACGCCCTAAGTGCAATAAGCCATTATCTATTGCTGTAGAGGAGCTGTACACGGGAGCTGTCAGAATCGTCTCAGATGATGAGGATTTAAACGAAGGCGAAGAGGCTTAATCTAGGAGGGGAAAGGCTGTTTTGTCTTTCCCTTTAATTGTAAATACTTACATTTGAGAGGTACTATGAAATTATTATTTATTTCGCTTGGATGCGATAAAAACCTTGTGGATTCAGAGTATATGATAGGCATGCTTGCAAATGACGGCATTGAGATGACCGATGATGAGACGCAGGCTGATATCATTATCGTAAATAGCTGCTGCTTCATAGGTGATGCAAAGGAGGAGAGTATCAATACAATTCTCGAGATGGCTCAGTATAAGGAGACAGGCAAATGCAAATCACTTATTGTGACAGGCTGTCTGGCACAAAGATACAAGGATGAGATTTTTAAGGAAATCCCAGAGGTTGATGCCATACTTGGCACCAATTCATATGATACTATAGTTGAAGCTGTCCATGAGACACTTGAAAAACACAGATACAGCAATCTGCACACCTTAGAGGGCCTTCCCAGCATAAAGACAAAGCGTATTGTCACCACAGGAGGGCATTTCGCTTACCTTAAGATAGCAGAGGGGTGCAATAAAAACTGTACCTACTGTGTCATTCCATCTGTCAGAGGCCGTTACAGAAGTGTGCCGATGGAGGATTTGATTGAGCAGGCGAAGAGCCTTGTGGAGCAGGGAGCAAAAGAGCTTATACTTGTTGCCCAGGAGACCACACTTTACGGAGTGGATTTGTATGGTGAGAAGTCACTTCATAGGCTTTTGGATGAGCTCAATAAGATAAGCGGGCTGTTCTGGATAAGGATTATGTACTGCTATCCTGAGGAGATATACGATGAGCTTATAGAGTCCATGATAAAGGATGAGAAGGTATGCCATTATCTGGATATGCCAATCCAGCACTGCAATGACGATATTTTAAGGCGCATGGGTAGAAAAACAACAAAGGCTGAGCTTATGGAGCGTATCAGAATGCTGCGTGAGAGAATACCTGATATCACACTAAGGACCACACTTATATGTGGCTTCCCGGGTGAGACACAGGATAATCACGAGGAGCTTATGCAGTTTGTAAATGATATGGAGTTTGACCGTCTGGGAGCCTTTACGTATTCCCCGGAGGAGGGCACAAAGGCAGCTGCAATGCCTGATCAGATAGATGAGGATATAAAGGCTGACTGGCAGGCAGATGTCATGGAGCTTGAGGAAGAGGTCATTTTTGATAAAAATGAGACACTAAAGGGTAAAGAATTATATGTTTTCATAGAGGGCAAGGTGGCTGATGAAAATGCTTATATCGGCCGTACATACAGAGATGCACCGAATGTTGACGGATATATATTCATCAACACTGATGAGACACTTATGACCGGCGATATATGCAAGGTTATGGTGACCGGTGCGTATGAATATGATTTGATAGGAGAACTTGTAAAATGAATTTACCAAACAAACTTACAATCTTAAGAGTGATACTTATTCCGTTTTTTGTATTTTTCCTTATTTCACCGTTTTTTGACGGATACGGAAATTATATAGCGCTTGCGATATTTATCATTGCAAGTCTGACCGATATGGCTGACGGAAAAATTGCAAGAAAATACAATCTTGTTACAAATTTCGGCAAGTTTATGGATCCGCTTGCAGACAAGCTGCTTGTATGCTCTGCAATGATATGCCTTGTTGATTTAAAGCTCATCCCTGTATGGGTTGTGCTTATTATCATTGCAAGAGAGTTTATCATAAGCGGCTTCAGACTCGTTGCATCAGACAATGGAATTGTCATTGCGGCAAGCTACTGGGGCAAGTTTAAGACAACCTTCCAGATGCTTATGGTTATTGTTATTATTTTTAATATCAATCTGCAGCTTGGCTGGTTAAATATCCTTGGAACAATCCTCATTTATGTGGCACTTGTGCTCACAGTTGTTTCGCTTATTGACTATATTGCAAAGAATAAGGACGTCTTAAAGGACCAGAAATAGACTATAACAGGGAGAAAAGTATGAGAATAATAGCAGGAACGGCGAGAAGCCTCCCTCTAAAGACTATTGAGGGAAAAGATACAAGACCGACTACTGACAAGACGAAGGAGACTCTTTTTAATGTCATGCAGTTTGATGTTCCCGGAGCATATTTTTTAGATCTGTTTGCGGGAAGCGGACAGATAGGACTTGAAGCGTTAAGCCGCGGTGCAGCCTATGCTGTATTTGTGGAGAATTCAAGAAAAGCTGCTTCATGCATCGAGGACAATATCCATTTTACAAAGTTTGATAAGGTCTCAAGGCTTATGATGACGGATGCTGTCACGGCAGTACGTACGCTTGAGGGCAAATACAAATTTGATATCGTGTTTATGGACCCGCCATACAATAAGGAGCTTGAAAAGGAAGTGCTTATTACACTTTCGGACAGCGATATATTAAAGGATGATACACTTATCGTGGTTGAGGCTTCAAACGATACTGATTTTGATTATCTCACAGAGCTTGGTTATGAGATAGTCAAAGAAAAAATTTATAAGACAAACAAGCATGTTTTCATAAAGCGTGCATAGGAGATACAATATGAAGGTAGGAATTTATCCGGGAAGCTTTGATCCGGTGACATTTGGACACCTGGATATAATAGAGCGTTCAGCAAAAATAGTTGACGAGCTGGTTGTCGGAGTACTCAATAATAGTGCAAAAAACTCGTTGTTTTCTTTGGAAGAACGTGTTAGTATGATAAAGGAAATGACAGCACACATACCAAACGTCAAGGTAGGGTGCTTCGAGGGACTTTTAGTTGATTACATGAAGAAAATCAATGCAACAATCATAATAAGAGGATTGCGTGCAGTGACAGATTTTGAGTATGAGCTGCAGATTGCACAGGCTAACGGAGTGCAGAATCCGGAAATAGAGACGGTTTTTCTCACCTCGAGCCTCAATTATTCATATTTAAGCTCTACAATTGTCAAGGAATTTGCATCATACGGAGGAGATATATCAAAGTTCGTACCTGAACAGTTCATTGATAGAATTTATGCCAAATACAATATTACCAGGTAAGGAGACAGTATTTATGAGCAGTAAAATGGAACAGATTATTGAAGAAATCGAAGATTATATTGATGGCTGCAAGCCGTCACCTATTTCAAGAAACAAGATTCTTGTCAATCGTGAACAGTTAGAGGAGCTTCTTTCAGAGCTTCGTACAAAGACCCCTGAGGAGGTCAAGAGATATCAGAAGATTATCAGCAATAAGGAGGCTATCCTTGCTGATGCACAGGCGAAGGCTGATCAGATAATCGCGCAGGCTCAGATTCAGACAAATGAGCTTGTCAGCGAGCATCAGATTATGCAGCAGGCATATGCACAGGCGAATGAGGTAGTGCAGATTGCAACAAAGCAGGCACAGGAGATACTTGACAGTGCCACAAACGAAGCAAATAATCTCAGAATGAGTGCCATGGCATATACGGACAGCCAGCTCAAGAGCATTGAGGACATCTTAACAGGCTCTATTGAGACTTCAAAGGCCAGATATGACAGCCTTATAAGTTCACTGCAGCAGTTTGAGGATGTTGTTGCAGCAAACAGAGCAGAGCTTTTCCCACCGGAAGAGAATGGCGATGAAGCTGCAGGAGCAGAGTCGTCTGACAATGAGGCAGCTTCAGATACATCTGATGATGACATAGAAATCACCAATATTTCCGATTCAGATGAGAATGCGAAATAGGATAATACATAACAGGCATGAGAGTATGCTCATGGCTGCCTTAAGCAGTATGTATCTGTAAAGCCTAAAGCCTGTATCCCGGAATATTGATTTGGTCTGGACCATGCATGATACACCGCCAAATGACAGAAGTGCAATGCACAGCACTATTGACAGTGTGCGTGGAATGCATAGACCGCAGACTATGCCGATACCGTTTGTGGTTTCAAAAAAGGCACCTATTATGTCTGCCGACAGTGGCATGTTGCAGTCAGCCTTTTGGGCAATGGTCTGTGGGATACGTGAGACTATAGAGAACAATACAATATATCCACAGAGTTTTATAAGGGTTTCAAACCCTTTCATTATTCCGGCATCAACGATTTGCATGTTAAGCTTAAATCCTTGAGCCGGGATTTTTTGTGTTAAGCTTCTGTTTTTGTTAATCGAAAGCATAGCTATCATTCCTATAGCAGATGGCAGATAAAGTGACACAAGATAAATGCTGTAGTGGCTGCATATGTTAAGTTGCTCGGACAGTGCATAGGTAATGATAAATGGAAGGCTGAAATGGTTTGCCAGTGCACTCAGTATTTCCCTGTGATTTTTATCTATGTATCCTTTGGAACAAAAATCTGCTGTGAGCTTTGCTCCTATCGGAAATCCAAATATTATGCCTATTATGTATGTAAAAAGCATGATATGCTTTTGAGGAATGTTTTGCAGCACATTTGTTGAGATAATCAGGTTAGATAAAATCGTAAATATAAATAGAAGCGGAAATATCTGGTTGAACCATAGCATTATGCCTGCTTTAGCGCACGTACTTACCTGTGCCGGAAACAATATGTAATAAATACAAAATAGCAGTACAAAAGCGATAAACAGTAATTTTTTAAGTTTGTTTTTACTCATGTGACAGTATATGTGGAGAGAAATATTAATATGATTCGATTAGATAAATTTTTATCAGAGATGGGGCTTGGCACACGCTCTGAGGTAAAAAAGCTTATAAAGACCGGACAGATAGCCATAAATGGCACGGTGGCCGTAAAACCTGAGACAAAGGTAGATACTGATGCCGACGAGGTATCGGTTAACGGCAGAATAGTTAAGTATCAAAGGTATGAGTATTACCTGTTTAATAAGCCCTCAGGCTGTGTTTCTGCGACCTGTGATAATGTGCATGATACAGTCATGGACTATATCACGGATGCTGTGCATGATGATTTGTTTCCTGTCGGAAGGCTTGATATAGACACGGAGGGGCTTTTGCTTATCACAAATGATGGAGCACTTTCGCACGAGCTCTTAAGTCCTTCAAAGCATGTGGCAAAGACTTACTATGCACGTATCGATGGTGAGGTGACTCGGGATGATATCATCAGGTTTAAAGAGGGCATTGATATAGGTGAGGAAAGACCTACAAAGCCTGCGGAGCTTGTTATTAAAAAAAGTGGCAGCGTATCCGAGATTGAGCTTACGATAACAGAAGGAAAGTTCCATCAGGTCAAGCGGATGTTTGAGGCGCTTGGAAAAAGGGTAATCTATTTAAAGAGAATATCCATGGGACCGCTTAAGCTGCCTGATGACCTTAAAACAGGGACTTACAGAGCTTTGACACAGGCTGAAACGGATATGCTTATGCAGATAAAATCCGGCAAATAAAATAATTTTTAATTATGAGGTATGATATGAGTAATGGTTTTTTACCAATTTCAAAACAGGATATGATAGATGAGGGCATTGAGCAGCTTGATTTTGTGTATGTCTGCGGTGATGCATATGTGGATCATCCGTCCTTTGGACATGCAATAATTGCAAGGCTGCTGCAGGCACATGGCTATACGGTCGGCATCATTTCACAGCCCGACTGGAAGGATGATGAGTCTATATCCATACTCGGGGTGCCGCGCCTTGGCTTTTTGGTTTCGGCAGGTAATATGGACTCCATGGTAAATCATTATTCGGTTTCAAAGAAAAGAAGAGCAAAGGATTCATTTACACCGGGTGGCGTGATGGGAAAGAGACCTGACTATGCGACTGTCGTGTACTGTAACCTGATACGCCATACTTATAAAAAAATCCCTATCATAATAGGCGGCATCGAGGCGAGCCTTAGGCGCATGGCGCATTATGATTACTGGTCAAATAAGGTCAAGCGCTCGATTCTTTTAGATTCCGGTGCGGATATCATCTCATATGGCATGGGAGAAAGAAGCATCATCGAGATAGCGGATGCGCTTGCCAGTGGTATGGATGTAAAGGATATTACGTTTATAGATGGTACCGTGTTCAAGACAAAGGATAGGGATATCATATATGATGCGATTGAGCTTCCTGACTATGACGTTATAAAAGAGGACAAGAGGGAGTTTGCAAGAAGCTTTTACATGCAGTACTGCAATACTGATCCTTTCTGTGCAAAGAGGCTCGTAGAGCCATATGACAACTCTACGCTTGTGGTGCAGAATCCACCGCAAAAGCCACTGTCGCAGGATGAGATGGATGAGGTCTATGCACTCCCTTATATGAGGACTTATCACCCAAGCTACGAGGAGGCAGGCGGAGTGCCTGCTATAAGCGAGGTGAAGTTTTCTCTTATCAGCAACAGAGGCTGCTTTGGAGGATGTAACTTCTGTGCACTGACCTTCCATCAGGGCAGGATAATCCAGACAAGAAGTCATGAGTCAATCATAGAAGAGGCAAAGCTTATCACGCAGGATAAGGACTTTAAGGGCTATATCCATGATGTTGGAGGCCCTACAGCCAATTTCAGGCAGCCGGCATGTAAAAAGCAGCTCACAAGGGGAGCGTGCCCTACAAAGCAGTGCCTGTTTCCTAAGCCGTGTAATAACCTGATTGTTGACCACAGCGACTATATACAGCTGCTTAGAGAGCTTCGTGCACTGCCAAAGGTGAAAAAAGTGTTTATCCGCTCAGGTATCAGGTTTGATTATTTGATGTATGATAAAGATAAGACGTTTCTTCGTGAGCTGTGTGAGTATCATGTCAGCGGACAGCTCAAGGTAGCTCCGGAGCATATCTCCAATGCTGTTTTGAGCAGGCTTGGAAAGCCGAGTGTAGAGGTGTACAACAGCTTTGTGAAGGCATACAAGGATATGAATAAAAAGATAGGCAAGGAGCAGTATCTTGTGCCTTATCTCATGTCTTCACACCCGGGCTCAACACTTAAAGAGGCGATAGAGCTTGCAGAGTATCTGCGAGATCTGGGATATATGCCGGAGCAGGTGCAGGATTTCTATCCGACACCGTCTACCATCTCTACATGCATGTACTATACAGGGCTTGACCCGGCAACACTTAAGCCGGTGTATGTCACAACTAATCCACATGAGAAGGCTATGCAGAGGGCGCTCATCCAGTACCGCAATCCAAAGAACTATGATCTCGTGCACGAGGCACTTGTGAAGGCCGGCAGGGAGGACTTAATCGGATTTGACAAAAAGTGCCTGATAAAGCCTAGGAAAATGCATACCGATGGCGGCTGGGACAAAAAAACTTCTAAGTCTGATAAAAATTCAAACAGCAGCTATGGCAGCGGCAAGAATGCAGGTGTAAGGAAAAACTTGAAAAATGCAACAGAGCGAGGAAAAAACGGAGGCGGAAGTAACACCGCAGGCACAGCGCACAAAAAGAAAACAATCAGAAACGTCCACAGGAAGAAAAGATAAATAGTTAATAGCAGATATTTGATAATATACAAGATAGGACTATGAAAGAATTTAAAGCTGGTAAAAACGAGGCAGGCCAGAGGCTTGACAAATACCTTAAAAAGATACTTCCAAACGCAACCATGGGCTTTATTTACAAGATGCTCAGGAAGAAGAACATAAAACTGAATGATAAGAAAGCGTCAGGCACAGAAATTGTGTCAGTTGACGACAAAATCAAGATTTTTCTGTCAGATGATACATTTGCTAAGTTTTCCGTCAATGAGGACAGACTGATGAAGGACTTTAAGGCACTTAGTGCACTAAAGCCTGACGGACTTGGTGTGGTATACGAGGATGATGACATACTGGCTGCAAACAAGCCCGTCAATATGCTGTCGCAGAAATCAAAGGAGACTGATATTTCTGCAAACGAAAGGCTTATCGGATACCTGATAAAAGAGGGAAAGCTTGATTTTGACACATATAAGAGCTTTAAGCCATCGGTGTGCAACCGCCTGGACAGAAATACATCGGGGCTGATTCTGATGGGTAAATCGCTTCATGGACTGCAGTACCTGTCACAGGTGCTTAAGGCCAGAACCGCAGAAAAGTATTATATGGCGCTTGTTGCAGGAGAGGTTGATGAGCCTATGACCATAGAGGGCTTTCTGACAAAGGATGAGGCTGTAAATAAGGTGCAGATAACCAGGGAGCCCATAAGTGATGAATCACTGCCAATAAAGACTGCCTACAGGCCTCTTAAGACAATTGATATGAGTGCTTCGTGCCATAAAGCAACTCTTCTTGAGGTGCATCTGATTACCGGAAGAAGCCATCAGATCAGGGCACATCTGTCATCGATTGGTCATCCGATCATAGGTGATATAAAGTATGGTGATAGAAGGATTAATGCTTTTTACAAAGAAAATTATCATGTGACCAGCCAGCTTTTGCATGCGCACCATGTGATTTTGCCTGATGGCAGATATATAGAGGCGGCTTTGCCTGACATATGGAGCAGGGTGGGGCTTTAAACCCGTCATTATTTACTTTACATCGCATAGCTTACAGTATTAAGGAAGATAGAAACGATATGGCAACCTGGAATTCAAGAGGCTTAAGAGGCTCGACCTTAGAGGACATGATAAACAAGACAAATGAAAAATACAGGGAGAACGGCCTGGCGCTCATACAAAAGATTCCCACTCCGATTACACCTATAAAGATGGAGCCGGAAACCAGACACATTACACTGGCTTATTTCGAGCAGAAGAGTACGGTTGACTATATTGGCGCTGTACAGGGAATCCCGGTATGCTTTGATGCAAAAGAGTGTAATACCGACACGTTTCCCCTTGCCAATATACATGAGCATCAGGTAGAGTTTATGAGATGCTTTGAAAAACAGGATGGTGTTGCATTTATCCTTATATCGTACACACACAGGAACGAATACTATTATCTCACATTTAAAAAACTGACAGAATTCTGGGATAGAGCTGCAGAAGGCGGCAGAAAGAGCTTCCGCTATGAGGAGCTTGAGCCGGCATTTTTCCTCCCGGAGGTGCCCGGAATACTTGTGCCGTATCTGAACGCACTTCAGCTTGACTTAAATTGCAGGGCTTGACAGTATTACTATCGTATGGTAGCATATTACCACGATAACACTTTACTACATGAAAGCGAGATTTTACAGATTATGGAAAATCAATTATTACACACTCCGGACGGAGTAAGAGACATATATAACGGAGAATGCAAAAAAAAGCTGTATTTGCAGGATAAGCTGCATCGTACACTTTTAAAATACGGATATCATGATATCATGACACCTACGTTTGAGTTTTTTAATATTTTTGGAAGCGATGTCGGAACAACCCCTTCAAAGGATTTATACAAGTTTTTTGACAAGGAGGGCAATACGCTTGTCCTTCGTCCTGATTTCACACCTTCTATTGCAAGAAGTGCGGCTAAGTACTATATAGAGGACGATATGCCTGTCAAGCTGTGTTATCTTGGCAATACTTTTATCAATTCATCGGATTATCAGGGCAGGCTCAAGGAAAGCACACAGTGCGGTGCAGAGCTGATAGGTGACGGCTCTATCTCTGCAGATGCCGAGATACTTTCGATGACAGTTGAGTCGATGCTTGAGAGCGGACTTAAGAATTTCCAGATTTCAGTCGGACATTCGCAGTTCTTTTACGGTCTCACAAAGGCAGCAGGGCTGTCAGGGGAGCAGGAGGAAGAACTAAGAGAGCTCATAGCAAATAAGAATTTCTTCGGTGTGGAGGAGTTTGTTGACAGTCTTTCAATGAACGACAAGCTAAGGAAGCTGTTTGGACTATTAGACAATTTCGATTTACAGGATGAGCAGCTTATGGAGGCTTTAAAGCTTGCGAAGGGATATGATGAGATATTATCATCTATTGATACTCTGCTTAAGCTTAGAGAATATTTAAAGGCATACGGCATCGAGAAATATATTTCGTATGAGCTTGGACTTATCAGTGACTACACATATTACACAGGTATTATTTTCCAGGGCTACACATATGGTACAGGAGAGCCTATTGTAAAGGGAGGCCGTTATGACAAGCTGCTTTCACACTTTGGAAAGGACGCTGCTGCAATCGGCTTTGCAATTGTTGTGGATCAGCTCATGGCAGCATTAAGCCGTCAGGATATTGATGTGCCTGTCATTGAGAATTCCTCACTTATAGTATTTGAGGAGGCTGCATACCATGCGGCAATCAAGCGCTCTATGGAGCTTCGAAGAGATGGAGTAAATACACAGATGGTGCTTAAGGACAAAAATAAAACGAAAGAGGACTATGCTTCATATGCGGTAGACAACCGTATAAACAGAGTAGAGTTTATAGAGGAATAAAAGATGAGTGATGACAGATATTTAACCTTTGCCCTGGGAAAGGGCAGACTTGCAAAGAAGACCCTGCAGCTTTTTGAGCAGATAGGCATCACCTGTGAGGAGATGAAGGATCCGGATACCAGAAAGCTGATTTTCGTAAATGAGGAGCTTAAGCTTAGATTTTTCCTGGCAAAGGGACCTGATGTGCCTACATACGTGGAGTATGGCGCTGCCGATATCGGTGTGGTAGGAAAGGATACCATCCTCGAGGAGGGCAGAAATATATACGAGGTGCTTGATTTAGGTTTTGGAAAATGCCGCATGTGCATATGCGGACCGGAGAGCGCAAGGGAGCTTTTACAGCATCATGAGCAGATAAGAGTTGCCACCAAGTATCCTCATATCGCAAAGGACTATTTCTACAATAAAAAGCATCAGACGGTAGAGATTATAAAGCTAAACGGCTCAATAGAGCTTGCTCCGATTGTTGGACTTTCAGAGGTGATTTGTGATATAGTAGAGACCGGAACTACACTTAAGGAGAACGGACTTACCGTGCTTGAGGAGGTCTGTCCGCTGTCTGCGAGGGTTGTGGTAAACCAGGTCAGCATGAAGATGGACAATGAGCGTATCACAAAGCTCATAAGTGATTTGAAGACTGTTATCAAATAGCGTATAATTTATATCAATACATGATTTTAGACGGAGGCTGTAATGAGAATTTTAAAACTTACAAAGGATTCACAGAAGAACATATTGGAGAGCCTGCTTAAGAGAAGCCCTAACAACTATACAGAGTATGAGAGCACGGTAAATGAGATTATAAACAATGTAAAGGAAAACCGTGACAAGGCTGTTTTTGAATACACAAAGAAATTTGATAAAGCGGATGTGGATGCATCAAATATCCGTGTCACAGAGGAAGAAATAAAGGAAGCATATGAGCTGGTTGATGAGAAGCTTCTTGCCGTTATAAAAAAGGCTCTTGTAAATATCAGAAAATATCACGAGAAGCAGCTGCAGAACTCATGGTTTACAACAGAGGACGGCATCATTTTAGGACAGAAGGTCACACCTATAGCAAAGGCAGGAGTATATGTGCCGGGCGGCAAGGCTGTCTATCCTTCATCCGTACTGATGAACGTGCTTCCTGCAAAGGTAGCAGGCGTTGAAAAGATTGTTATGTGTACACCATGTGGAGCTGACGGCAAGGTATATCCTTCCACACTTGTAGCTGCAAACGAAGCCGGAGTAGATGAAATCTACAAGGTAGGCGGTGCACAGGCTATCGCTGCAATGGCATTTGGTACAGAGAGTGTGCCAAAGGTAGACAAGATTGTTGGACCGGGAAATATCTTTGTTGCCCTTGCCAAAAAGGCTGTGTTTGGATATGTCAGCATTGATTCAATCGCAGGACCTAGCGAGATTCTGGTGCTTGCAGATGAGACTGCAAATCCACGCTATGTGGCAGCAGATTTACTTTCACAGGCTGAGCATGATGAGATGGCATCAGCTATCTTGATCACAACAAGTGAGGAGCTTGCAAAGAAAGTATCAGAGGAAGTTGATAAGTTTGTTGAGGTCCTCTCAAGAAAAGAAATCATTGAGAAATCTCTTGAAAACTACGGATATATACTTGTTGCAGAGGATATGGATGAGGCAATTGATGCAGTAAACGATATCGCTTCAGAGCATATGGAGATTGTCACAAGAGATCCTTTCTCAGTCATGACAAAAATCAAAAATGCAGGAGCAATCTTTATCGGAGAGTACTCATCAGAGCCTTTGGGAGACTATTTTGCAGGACCAAACCATGTTCTGCCTACAAACGGAACAGCAAAATTCTTCTCAGCCTTATCTGTAGATGACTTTATCAAAAAGTCAAGCATTATCTCATATTCAAGAGAAGCACTTGAGAGAATACATACAGATATTGAGCAGTTTGCAGAGTGTGAGAAGCTTACGGCACATGCAAATTCAATCAAGGTTAGATTTGAGGATTAGTCAAAGGAGTAAGAAATGGCAGATAGATGCGCTAAGCTTAGCAGAAAAACAAAAGAGACTGATATTTCGGTCGGTTTAAATATAGACGGAACCGGAAAATCAAATATAGACACAGGCATAGGCTTCTTTAACCATATGCTGGAGGGCTTTTCAAAGCATGGTTTTTTTGACCTCGATATGACATGCGACGGTGATTTAAATGTGGACTGTCATCATACTATAGAGGACTGCGGCATAGTGCTTGGTAATGCCATAGCACAGGCTGTCGGAGACAAAAAGGGCATAAAGAGATTTGGAAGCTTTATTTTACCGATGGATGAGGTGCTTGTACTATGTGCCATTGATTTATCAGGCAGACCGTACCTGCAGTTTGACGGCGAGTTTACCTGTGAGAGAGTCGGCGATATGGATACAGAGATGGTGAGAGAGTTTTTCTATGCCGTTTCTTACTCTGCTGCGATGAACCTGCATATAAAGGTTTTGACACCGGGAAATAATCATCATATGATAGAAGCTATGTTTAAGGCATTTGCCAAGGCGCTTGACGATGCCTGCACCTATGATAGCAGAATAAAGGACGTGATGTCCACGAAAGGAAGTTTGTAATTTGACTGGTTTTAAGAACATCGTTGCTACACTGTATTTAAAAAACGGCCAGGCCGTGAAATCAGCGTCTGATATGACAGTTATGGGCGACGTCTACAATCTGTGTCAGCTCTACAATGACAGTGGCATAGACAAGATTATTATTTTTGATCTTTCAACTGATGATGATGAGCATGAGAAAAACATACATACGATAGAAAATATAAACAGAAATATCGACATAAAGGTGTGCGCCGGAGGCAATATCAACCGCATAGAGGACGTGAAAAAGCTGCTGTATGCAGGCTGTTTACAGGTTATCTTCAATGCCACAAAGGATTCAAGCCTTGAGCTTGCAAATGTGGCAAGCGAGAAGTTTGGCAAGGATAAAATTCTTTTGTCAATCAGCAATGTAGACTATATTTTCAAGCATCAGGAGGAGATAGAGGATACCTTTCATGAGCTTTTGGTCTTGAATATAGATATAATAGATGCGCTTGAGAATCTCACATCCACACCGTATGTGGTCTATATGCCGCAGTTTGACATGGATAAAATAATTGATGTCATGAAGCGTGAAACACTAAGAGGTATTGCAGGAGAGTTTATCAATGATCCTGAAAATGATATCATGGCGTTAAAGACAAAGCTTTCTGACGGAGGAATACTTGTTGACAATTTTACTCCCGACTTAAAATGGTCTGATTTAAAGCTTAATTCTGACGGCATGGTGCCTGTCATAGTGCAGGATTACCGCAATGAGCAGGTGCTCATGCTTGCCTATATGAATGAGGAGGCCTTCAATGTCACGATAAACAGCGGCCGCATGACCTACTGGAGCAGAAGCCGCAATGAGCTTTGGACCAAAGGACTTACATCAGGACATTTACAGTACGTAAAGTCTTTGACAGCGGACTGTGATTATGATACTATCCTTGCGAAGGTTTCGCAGGTGGGAGCTGCATGTCACACAGGTAACAGGACCTGCTTTTTCAATAATATCGTGAAAAAGGAGTATGTGGAGAAGAATCCACTTACAGTGCTTGAATCAGTCTATGCGGTGATAGTTGACCGTATGAAGAATCCAAAGGAGGACTCGTACACCAATGCCGTCATGGAAAAGGGCATAGATGAGATATTAAAAAAACTCGGACACGAGTGCACTGAGATTATTCTGGCAGCCAAAAATCCGGACAGTGATGATTTGAAGTTTGAGATATCGGACTTTATGTACCACTGCATGATTCTTATGGCTCAGAAAAATATCACATGGGCAGAAATCGCAGGGGAGCTGGCACAGCGATAGCCTTAAAACACAATAATTATTTAGAGGAAATTATATGAGAAAACTAGCTTTAAGTGATGAGATACTTATGAAGGTAGACAAACCGGCTAGATATATCGGGAATGAGTTCAACTCAGTAATGAAAGACACATCGCAGGTAAATATACGTTTTGCGATGTGTTTTCCTGATGTTTATGAGATTGGTATGTCACATCTGGGAATCCAGATATTATATGATATGTTCAACCGCATGGATGACGTGTGGTGCGAGAGAGTTTATTCTCCGTGGCCTGATCTGCATGAAATCATGAAGCAGGAGAATATACCGCTTTTCGGACTTGAGTCGCAGGAGCCTATAAAAGACTTTGATTTTGTAGCCATGACGTTGCAGTACGAGATGTGCTACACAAATATTTTGCAGATACTTGACCTCGCACAGATACCGCTTCGTTCAAGGGATAGAGCGGAAGGCTGCCCTATTGTGATTGCAGGCGGTCCTTGTACTTACAATCCGGAGCCGATTGCAGATTTCTTTGATATATTTTATATCGGAGAGGGCGAGACACAGTACGGCAATCTCTTTGAGCTTTATAAGAAGGCAAAGGCTGATGGTCTTTCAAGGGAAGAGTTTTTACATGAGGCTGCAAAGATTGAGGGGCTTTATGTACCTGCTTTGTATGAGGTGGAGTACAATGAGGATGGAACAATCTGCTGTATGAAGCCTAAGTATGATGATATTCCTGTAAAGATAAAAAAACAGGTGCAGGTAGATTTGACTAACTCAACCTACCCCGAGGCACCGGTTGTGCCTTTTATCAAGGCTACGCAGGATAGAATGGTGCTTGAAATACAGCGTGGATGTATAAGAGGCTGTCGTTTCTGTCAGGCCGGTATGATTTACCGCCCAAACCGTGAGAAAAAGGTTGACCACTTAAAGGACGTTGCAGCGGCTCTTATCAAAAATACAGGACACGATGAGATTTCTTTAAGCTCCTTAAGCTCATCCGACTACAAGGAGCTTGACGAGCTCATCACATTTTTGCTTGATATCTGCAAGGAAAAGAAGATAAATATCTCCCTGCCTTCACTCAGAATTGATGCGTTTTCGCTCGATATCATGCAGAAGGTGCAGGATGTGAAAAAAAGCAGTCTGACCTTTGCGCCTGAGGCCGGTACACAGCGCCTTAGAAATGTTATTAATAAGGGCCTTACCGTGGATGATATAATGAACGGCTCAAAACAGGCATTTGAGGGCGGCTGGAACAAGGTGAAATTTTATTTCATGCTCGGTCTGCCTACAGAGACAGAGGAGGATATGAGGGGCATTCCTGAGCTTGCAAACGATGTTGCGGCATTGTACTATGATACCGTTCCAAAGGAAAAGAGAGCCGGAAAATGCCAGATTACGATAAGTACATCATTTTTCGTGCCAAAGCCTTTTACACCATTCCAGTGGGCGAGAATGTATGAGCCTTCTGAGTACCTGGGCAGAGCTAAAATAGTAAATGACCATGTCAAAGAGCAGCTCAACAGAAAGAGCATCAGATACAACTGGCATGAGGCATATGTCACTGTGATAGAGGGCATACTTGCAAGAGGCGACAGAAGGCTTTGCGATGCGATAGTAAAGGTATACGAAAAGGGCGGATATTATGATGCCTGGACAGAGTATTTTGACTATGACAGATGGATTGATTCGATAAAGGAATGCGGACTGGATCCGGATTTCTACACGATGAGAGAAAGGCCTTTAGATGAAATATTCCCATGGGATTTTATCGATATAGGTGTGACAAAGCAGTTTATGATAAGAGAGTGGGAGACAGCCCATAAGGAGACAGTCACTCCTAACTGCCGCATGAGGTGCTCTGCCTGCGGTGCAAAGAGCTATGGAGGAGGTGTCTGCTATGAAAATTAGAGTGAAGTTTAAAAAATGGGGCTGCATGAAGTTTATAGGACATCTCGATATGATGAGATACTTCCAGAAGGCGGTCAGAAGGGCAGATATTGATATCCGCTACTCAGAGGGCTATTCTGCTCACCAGATTATGTCGTTTGCGGCTCCGCTTGGAGTAGGCATCACAAGTGATGGTGAGTACTTTGACATAGATGTAAATACAACAGAGTCTACAGAAAAAAGCATAGCGGCTTTAAATGCTCAGATGGTGGACGGAGTAGAGGTGACAGGCTATGTGCTTCTGCCGGATGATGCAAAGAAGGCTATGTCGCTTGTTGCGGCTGCAGACTATGTGCTTAGCTTCAAGGAGGGCTATGAGAGCCCATACACCATAGAGGAGTGGAAGGAAGCGATAGATAAGCACTTTTTTGACGAGCCATCCTTTGTTGTGATGAAAAAGACTAAAAAGAGTGAGAGAGAGGTAGATATAAAGCCTCTTGTATACAAGCTTACAGTCATGGAAAATAACAAAAAGCCTGAGTTTTTCATGCAGGTATCAACAGGGAGCATTGACAATATAAAGCCTGAGTTTGTGCTTCAAGCCATATACGAAAAGTGTGGCCTTGATTACAATCCGCTTGCCATACAAATCCACAGGCAGGAAGTGTATGCAAGAAAAGACGATGGAACACTCATTTGTCTGCTTGACATGGGAGAAGAAATCTCATAATGAACAGGATTATTCTGACTAAAACAGTAAAAAATAATAATACATACACAGTGTATGCAATGATGGACGAAAACGGAAATTATAAGGATTTCCAGCTCCTTCCCGAGAAGGATACGATAATAAACAATATATATGCGGCAAGGGTAAATAAGATACTGCCGGGCATAAATGCGGCATTTGTGACCATAGCGCAGAATAAAAGCTGTTATCTGTCGCTAAATGATGCAAAAAATCCTGTATACACAAACAAAAAATCAAAAAAAGAAGGATTGTGTGAGGGCGATGAGATACTTGTGCAGGTCATAAAGGATGCGCTAAAGACAAAGGATCCTGTGGTCACAACAAAGCTTTCTATATTCGGAAGCAATGTGATTCTCACCAATTTTGATACACAGATAGGTGTTTCATCGAAGCTGGATAAGGAAAGGGCGGCTCTTTTACGTAAGGCTGTGCTTTTAAGTTGTGCAGACCACGAAAAAGAGGGCTATGGCATCATAGTCAGAACCAATGCCAAAAATGTGGAGGATAAAGCGGTTTCGCAAGATGCGTATTCGGTAGCACAGAAATATAATCAGATAATAAAAAAGGCACCGCATCAGGCACTCTATTCATGCGTATATCATGGGATGAGCGATTATCTGCTTTTAATGAAGACAATTGATTTTGCCACGGTGGAGTGGATAAAGACTGACTGCGATGACATATATGACAGTCTTCTTACAGAGTACGGCATATATGACCATGCTCCTGAAAAGATAATGAGATATGACGATTCAGCTATCAGCCTGTCAACACTTTATGGCATAAGAGGGCTGATTGATAATCTGACCTCGCGCAGGGTATGGCTTGACTGTGGTGGCAACATCATAATAGAACAGCTTGAGACACTTACCTTTATAGATGTAAACAGTGCAAAGAATATATCGTCGGGGAGCAATAGCATATTAAAGACCAATATGGAGGCTGCAAAGGAGATAGCCAGGCAGCTTAGGCTCAGAAATATCTCCGGCATGATAATAATTGATTTTATCAATATGAAGTCTGAGGCATCAAAGGATACGCTTATTGAAGCGCTCAAACGGTATATAAAGGACGATAATACAGTCTGTACCTTTGTGGATATCACGAAGCTTGGACTGGTGGAGCTGACAAGAAAAAAAGTCCACAAATCTCTTAAACAAATTTTAGAAAAAACACTTGACGAATAGATAGCTCTATGCTAATATACTGGAGTATGCCGCACAGTGAGGTATAAGTTTGCGACTTTCGCAACACCGTAACTGGCGAGTAATGATAAATAGGAGGTGCCATATGTACGCAATTATAGCAACAGGTGGTAAGCAGTACAAAGTATCTGAAGGCGATATCATTACCATTGAAAAGCTTGGCGTTGAAGCTGGTGAGAAGGTTACTTTTGATCAGGTTTTAGTTGTAGGCGGAGATGATCTCAAGGTTGGAAATCCAACAGTTGCAGGTGCAACAGTTGAGGCTTCTGTAGTTAAAGAAGGCAGAGCTAAAAAGGTTATCGTTTACAAGTACAAGAGAAAAACCGGATATCACAAAAAGAACGGACACAGACAGGCTTTCACACAGGTTAAGATTGAAAAAATTAACGGATAATGATAGCTATAACCGTTTATCAGAATTCAAAAGGACATAAGATGGGCTTTAAGTCAAAGGGACATGCAGGTTTTGCAGATTCCGGTTATGATATAATCTGTGCCGGGGTTTCAGCGCTGGTGATTAACTTCATCAATTCCGCTGAAGAGCTGTGTCATGCTGAGTACAGTCTTGATACAGACGAAGAGACAGGTATGATTGACTACAGACTTGACAAGCCTGCGACAGGTGATGTTGCACTGCTTATGGATTCCATGATTCTGGGACTAAAAGGAATACAAAGAGACTATGGGAATGAGTACATCATTCTAGACTTCAAGGAGGTGTAAGACATGTTGAATATGAACCTTCAGTTTTTTGCTCATAAAAAGGGAGTTGGTTCTACAAAGAACGGACGTGACTCTGAGTCTAAGAGATTAGGCGCTAAGAGAGCAGACGGACAATTCGTAAAAGCTGGTAATATTCTTTACAGACAGCGTGGTACAAAGATTCACCCTGGTACAAACGTTGGTATCGGTGGAGATGATACATTATATGCTAAGGTTGATGGCGTATTAAGATTTGAGAGAGTTGGAAGAGATAAGAAACAGGCTTCCGTATATCCAGTAGTGAACGAATAAGATTTAAACCCCGACTTTTATTAGCCGGGGTTTTTATGTTGTAAATTAGCAGCGTGTAGTAATCTGATTAATCATAAATGAGGGGCAAAATACCTTTTGAACCTCATATCATTTTGTTATTACTGTGTCCTATATAGATATAGTATAACAGATATAGCATAGTAATGATTTGTCATAAAGTATACTGAGTGTTTTATGCAGACATTCAGCATGAGGTGGAAAATTATGTTTGCAGATCGTGCAAAAATTATCATAAAATCAGGAAAAGGCGGAGATGGTCATGTATCATTCCGCCGTGAAAAATACGTGCCGAACGGTGGTCCGGACGGCGGTGACGGTGGAAAGGGCGGAGACGTTATATTCCTCGTGGATAAGGGAATCAACACCCTGACAGATTATCGTCACAGAAGAAAGTTTGCAGCAGAGCCCGGACAGGAGGGTGGCAAAAAGAACTGCCACGGAAAGAATGGTGAGGATCTTATACTTAAGGTGCCGGAAGGTACACTCATAAAGGATGCAGCAAGCGGAAAGGTCATAGCAGATATGTCCGGTGACAATACAAGGCAGGTGATCCTACGTGGAGGAAAAGGCGGTCAGGGCAACCAGCACTATGCCACATCCACCATGCAGGCTCCTAAATATGCACAGCCGGGACAGGATGCAATAGAAATTGAGGTACAGCTTGAGCTAAAGGTAATAGCGGATGTAGGGCTTGTAGGCTTTCCAAACGTAGGAAAATCAACACTTCTGTCACGAGTTACCAATGCACAGCCAAAGATTGCCAACTATCATTTCACCACATTACAGCCAAATCTTGGTGTGGTTGATATGGATGAGGGCTTTGGTTTCGTAATCGCTGATATCCCGGGACTTATCGAGGGAGCATCAGAGGGCATAGGACTCGGTCATGAGTTTTTGCGTCATATAGAGCGTACCAAGGTCATGATACACATGGTTGATGCGGCCGGTACTGAAGGCCGTGATCCGGTTGCTGACATCAAGGCGATAAACAAGGAGCTTGAAGCATACAATCCACAGCTTCTCAAAAAGCCACAGGTCATTGCAGCCAACAAAATAGATGCCATAGCGGGAGACGAAAATGAGGTGATTTCAGCCTTAAGAGCCGAATTTGAGCCACAGGGCATAAAGGTATTCCCGATATCCGCAGTAAGCGGTAAGGGCCTTAAGGAGCTTTTGTACGAGGTGAAGAACCTGCTTGCAAATTGTCCTAAAGAGGTTACTGTATATGAGCCTGAGATTGATCCTGCACTTTCATTCTTTAAGGATGAGCCGTACGCGGTTGAGGTGGCAGCCGATGGTGCATATGAGATATCAGGTCCAAAGATTGAGAAAATGCTCGGATATACAAATATGGACTCGGAGAAGGGCTTTGCCTTCTTCCAGAGATTCTTGCGTGAGCAGGGTATCATCAAGGAGCTTGAAAATATGGGCATCGAGGATGGAGATACTGTCCGCATGTATGATTTCGAGTTTGATTATTACAAGTAAGGAGAAGAGTATATATGAATTTATCAAGTAAACAACGTGCATATTTAAGCAGCCTTGCAAGCACAATTAACCCTATTTTCAATATTGGAAAGGCATCGCTTACTCCGGAAATCATCGAGGCTCTTGATGCAGCACTTGAAAAGAGGGAGCTGATCAAGGTTGCAGTTCTTAAAAACTGCATAGATGATCCAAGAGAGATTGCAAGTGTAATCGGTGAGAGAACACACTCAGCAGTGGTTAAGGTAATAGGCAAAAAAATGATTTTTTACCGTCCTGCGAAGAAAAATCCAAAGATTAAGCTTCCGGAATAAGCCATGAAAACAGGGATTTTTGGTGGGGCATTTGACCCGATACACAAAGGTCATATATACATGGCACAAAAGGCGATGGAAGAGTATTCTCTTGACAGGATTCTGCTTGTTCCGTCAGGTCACTCGCCGAACAAGACTGAGAATGCAATGACAGCATTTAGCCACCGGTACAATATGTGTAAGCTGGCATCAGAAGCAGTGCCCGGTATTGAGGTGTCTGATATTGAGATAAAGGATGAGTCCACCAGCTATACGTATGTTACACTCCAAAAGCTAAAGGCGCTTTATCCGGAGGATGAACTGTATTTCATCATGGGTGGAGATTCTCTGGACTATTTTGAGTCATGGATGAGACCTGATGTCATAGCCCGGACAGCAATTATTCTTGTTATGGTGAGAGAAAATTTTCCAAAGCTGCAGATGGAGGAAAAGATTGCTCATATCAAAAATCTGTTTCCTGCAGATATAAGACTTTTAAAGTGTGACAGGATGGATGTGTCGTCTACCCAGGTCAGAAAACTGCTACGTGCCAAGTCGCAGGCAGATGGGTATAGGAGTCCTAAAGGAGCGGAAATGTTTCTGGATGCTGCAGTTATGTCATATATACAGGCTAATAATTTATACAGGTGATAGAGTATGGAAGTAAAAGAAATAAAGAAAAAGCTAAAGAAGAGCCTTGATAAACAAAGGTATCAGCATACGCTCGGAGTGATGTATACTGCCGGATGTCTTGCCATGGCAAACGGCTATCCAATAGAAAAGGCAATGCTTGCAGGCCTGCTTCATGACTGTGCCAAGTGTCTTTCGACTGAAAAGAAAATCGAACTCTGTGTAAAGAAAAATATAGACATAACAGAGGTAGAGATATCAAACCCGGGTCTGTTACATGCAAAGGCAGGCATGGTGCTGGCTGAGGAAGAGTATGGCATTAAGGATGCGCAGATACTGCATGCCATAAGAGTGCATACTACAGGAGAAGCAGATATGGGGCTCCTTGACAAAATACTCTTTGTGGCAGATTATATTGAGCCAAACAGATGTGAAGCACCGAGGCTTGAAGAGATAAGAAAGCTTGCTTTTTCAGACCTTGATAGGACTGTTGCAGAGATATTGTATGATACAATCAATTTTCTTAACACAAAGAGTGGGGCAATAGATCCGACTACCCAGATTACTTACAATTATTATGCTAAATACAGAGACAACAGGGAGGAATAACTGCTATGCAGACAATCGATTTAGTTAAAAAGATAGTGGAAGCACTTGAAGACAAAAAGGCAGAGGATATCACAGTTCTCGACATAGGAGAGGTTTCTTCTATAGCAGACTACTTTATCATTGCAAACGGAAACAATGCAAATCAGCTCACAGCCATGGAGGATGCTGTGGATGAGGCTATGTATACAAACGGAGTGCATCAGAAGCAGGTAGAGGGAACAGGCAACTCTACATGGATTCTCATGGACTATCAGGATATTATCGTGCATCTGTTCTCTAAAGAAGACAGACAGTTCTATGATCTCGACAGAATATGGAGAGATGGAAAAGTGGTGGATGTACATTCACTGTAGTATTTATTCTATGATTAAGGAATTATAAATCGAAACCGGTAATTTAAAATATCGCACCCATATGCCGAGCTGTTTAGCTTAGCATATGGGTGCGATATTTTGCAATTAATATTAGAAGAAACGAAATACTCCAAACACTTTGCCGAGTATTTCACAGTCCGGAACTATGATTGGATCCATTGTGTCGTTCTCCGGCTGAAGACGAATGTGGCCATTCTCTTTGTAGAAGGTCTTTACGGTAGCGGAATCATCTATAAGTGCTACAACCATGTCTCCGTTTGAAGCATCACTCTGCTGCTCGACGAGGATATTATCACCATCGAAGATACCGGCATTAATCATACTCTCTCCCTTGACTTTAAGCATAAATGACTGCTTATTTGGCATATACTCAGCAGGAACGGGAAAATAGGCTTCGATATTTTCCACTGCGAGTATCGGCTCACCTGCAGCTACACGACCGACCAGAGGAACATTAACCATCTCGCGGCGCTGTAAACCAAAGCTGTCATCTATAATTTCTATAGCCCTGTTTTTGGCAGGATCTCTTCTTATGTAGCCCTTTCGCTCCAGTGTCTCGAGATGAGCATGGACGCTGGATGTGGACTTTAAATGTACACCTTCGCAGATATCACGCACTGATGGCGGATAGCCCCTGTTTAAAATCTCACTCTTGATAAACTCCAGTATCTCTTTCTGCTTATCTGAAATCTTTTCTAATGCCATAGTTAAATCCTCCGTCTGAATATTAAAATAATATAATGATATGGGGCAAAAGGAATTTTGCACCCTATGAATGATTGTAAAAATAAAAATTATATTTTAAAAAAAGTATATCATAAAACCAAAGCAAACGCAAACATATATTCCGAAATTTTGTTCGTTTTTCTATTGACAAACGATTGTTCGAGATGTATTATGTAACCACAATAACAACAAACACATGTTCGGAAATACAAGAGGTGGTTTTATGAGAGGAAATACTTTATCAGGTAGAAGAAAAATGTTTGGATGGACTGCTGTTGCATTTATAGCAGCTGTCATTATATTGTGTGGCACTATTCATATTTTTGCCAGTTCTGGTGACAGCAGGCCTTATAACAAATATTATACCAGCGTCAGGGTTGAGGAGGGCGACACTGTCTGGAGCATTGCCGACAGATATATTGCCGACAGTCAGGTGAGCAAAAGAGATTATGTAGATGAAATTTGCAGGCTCAATAGTCTTACAGATGGCAATGTCCGCAGTGGCGATTATATAGTTGTTTCATATTATTCTCAGGATATAAAGTAACGTTTTCTTGCTAAAATTTCCTGTTTCTTATATAATATAGGTTAATTGCAGCGGATTTGGGTTATAGTATCTATAGCTTATCCGTTTTTGAAACAGGAGATTGGATATTTATGTTAAAACTATTTTTTGTTATATTTGCAAATTTTCATAGAGCGCCGTATATTGTTCCCAAAATGAGATACATGGCTGATCATCCGCAGAAATATTCAGAAGCGGAGAGATATGATATGATGCGGCACTGTATAGATTTAATGAATAAATCGGGAAAAATTACAACAGAAGCATATGGTCTTGAGAATCTTCCTGAAACAGGTGGCTATATCATGTATCCCAACCATCAGGGAAAGTATGATTTACTGGGGATTATTACTACACATGACAAGGTACTGTCGTTTGTTATGGATAAGCAGAAGTCGCATACAATGCTTGTCAGGGAATTTGTGGATCTGGTTCAGGCAAAGCGTTTAGAGAAAGATAATCCAAGGCAGGGGCTTACTATAATCAATGAGGTAGCTAAGGATGTGAAAAACGGCAAGAGATATGTCTTGTTTCCTGAGGGTGGCTATAAGTTCAATAATAAGAATAAAGTGCAGGATTTTAAAGCAGGTAGCTTTAAGATTGCATTGAAATCACATGTTCCTATTATTCCGATAGCTCTTATAGATTCATATAAGGTGTTCAACAGCTTTCATTTCGGCCCTGTTACAACGCAGGTTCACTATTTAAAGCCTATTGAGTATGATGAGTACAAGGACATGAAGACGAAGGATATAGCTGCACTGGTCAAGGAGCGTATAGAGGAGAAAATCAAAGAAATACTTGGTTAGAGTCAACTTTGATTATTATATAGTATTATTATGAAAGACAAAGCTTATTACGAAGATGTAAATATAAAAAATGAATTAAAGCTCAGAGATATGATACAGAAGCTTCCGAAGTTCTGTATGGATTTTTTTATCGGAATAGATGCGGATAAGTCCTCAAGAACCAAGATAGCGTATGCATATGATCTACAGACCTTTTTCGAGTACATGAAGAGTGCCAATCCATCGCTTAAGAAATATGATATAAGGGACTACCCTATATCTCTGTTAGATCAGATCAGTCCTTCAGATATTGAGGAATATCTGTTTTATCTAAAGTATTATGAGAAGGATGGCGTTGTACACACCAATGACGAGAGAGGCATTAAGCGAAAGCTTGCATCACTGCGCACTTTTTATAATTTTTATTTCAGGAAAGAGTTTATAGATACCAATCCTGCGAGCAAGGTAACCCTTCCCAAAATACATGAGAAGAATATCATCCGTCTTGATACTGATGAGGTCGCACAGCTTCTCGATGAGGTTGAGTCAGGAGACAGTCTGTCCAAGAACCAGCAGCGTTTCCATGAGAAAACAAAGGTTCGTGACCTTGCACTTATGACACTGCTTCTTGGAACAGGTATTCGTGTATCTGAGTGCGTGGGGCTTGATATGGATGATGTAGATTTCAAAAACAACGGAATCAAGGTGCACCGAAAGGGTGGTGCTGATGTGATTGTTTATTTTGGTGATGAGGTACGTGATGCACTTCTTTCGTACTGGGAGGAGAGAAGCATAATTACACCTGCCGAGGGGCATGCTAATGCGCTTTTTCTCTCTTTACAGAGGAAGCGTATATCTGTACGCTCTGTTGAGAATCTGGTAAAAAAGTATTCGAGACTCGTAACAACCGTTAAGAATATTACTCCTCATAAGCTTCGTAGTACATATGGCACCACACTTTATCAGGAAACAGGTGATATCTATCTTGTGGCTGATGTTCTAGGGCACAAGGATGTAAATACCACACGTAAGCATTATGCAGCCCAGGAGGACAGCAGGCGTCGTGCGGCAGCCAGGGTAGTACATCTGAGGGAGGATTGATTATATGTCTGATAATATAATCACAATTACAGATTTTATGGACCCCAATCTGGATGTGTATGCCAGATTGACGGAGAATCAGCTTTTAAACAGAGCTAATCCAAAAGAGGGAATGTTTATAGCTGAAAGTCCAAAGGTAATAGAGAGGGCACTTGATGCGGGATGTGAACCGGTTTCTCTTCTGATGGAGACAAAGCATGTAAATGGCGAGGCAAGAGGCATTGTCGAAAGATGTCAGAATATACCTGTATATACTGCGTCATTTGATTTGCTCACAAAGCTGACTGGCTTTGCTTTGACCAGAGGCACACTCTGTGCTATGTACAGGCCGAAGCCAAGGTCCGTCGAAGAGGTGTGCAGGGACGCAAGAAGAGTTGCGGTGCTTGAGGATGTGGTAAATCCAACCAATGTCGGAGCTATATTCAGGTCAGCGGCAGCACTGCATATGGATGCGGTGCTGCTCACTCCTGCCTGCAGCAATCCTTTGTACAGGCGTGCAATCAGGGTTAGTATGGGAACTGTGTTTCAGGTGCCATGGGCATATTTTCCCAAGTACAATGTCGGCAGTGACAACACTTTTTCAGATGCTTCATTGCATGATAAGTGTGATAGCCGTGACCAAAATTGCAGCGACCGAAATAGCAGTGTTTATAAATACAATATTGATGTGCTTCATAAGCTTGGATTTAAGACCTGTGCTATGGCGTTGACTGATGATTCCGTGAGTATAGATGACCCTGTGCTTCACTCAGAGGAAAGACTTGCAATAGTGCTTGGTACTGAGGGAGATGGTCTTCATGAGCAGACTATAGACTCCTGTGACTACACTGTAAAGATACCAATGTCACATGGCGTGGATTCATTAAATGTGGCTGCTGCCAGTGCAGTGGCATTTTGGGAGCTGGCTAAATAGGCTGATGAGAGTGCTTTATATTGTAAATTTTGACATTTTCGTCAGCACTGTTTCTAACTTCAGTTCCTTCGCATACGCATCCGAGTGGTAAATCCGCATAGTTTGTGCTATCGCAGAAGGCACTTTGGCGGCTGCAGTCAGTTTTATCATCTGATATGCCGCAGATGTTGGATTTATTGGTATTATACTGTTTAAAGTTTTGCCGGCTGTAGATATTCTGGTCGGTATTATGTGTATTGGCATTATATATCCCTGTATTATTCATGAATAGTCCTCCTGATTGATGCTTGTTTATTTGTTTTTTGTTTATTTGATATTTTAATTTGATTTTTATTTGCAGCTATCCTGAATATGCTGAATAGTTACTGTTATTTTTCATCCTGAGTATGAGTTTAGCATGTGCTGTGAGTAATTATTTTATGTATCTTATTTTTAATTGCGATTTCGTTTAGATGCTTTTTTAATTAAAATTGTAGCAATCATAAATATAATTTACACCTTTGTACATAATAATGCTGACAGGAGGTGTCTATTAAATGATTCTAACAGAAAAAGAAACAAACGCTATTGAAGATTTAAAAACACAGGAACAGGCATGCATAGAGAAGTATACCAAATACAGCAATCAGGCAAAGGATCCGGTGCTTAAGGAGCTTTTTGAAGAAATAGCAAGGGATGAGCAAAAGCATTTTGACTCTTTGGATCAGGTGATTAAGGGAAAGGTTCCGTCAGTTGACTGCAATGATTCTAAGGGGAAGAATTATAACCCTGCTGCAACATATGATTCGCTTGGCAATTCTGAGGACAAGAAAGCTGACTGTTATCTGGCTACAGACTGTATAGGAACAGAAAAGCTGGTATCCGGCGAGTACAATTCCGATGTATTTGTATTTGGAAATTCGGATATCAGAAAGCTATTGGCAGATATACAGATAGAAGAGCAGAATCACGCTGAGATGCTATGGAAGTACAAAACTGCAAATGGTATGGCATAGATAAAATATAAAACCATAGAATTTAGTACAAAGTGTAAAACAGGACTGCCTGAATATCGACAGTCCTGTTTTATAGGTTTAGTTGCCTGTTGGAATAAAAGGTCTGATTGCACCTGCAAGCTGAGAAACCGGCATACTCTGGAGCCATACACGGCCAGGTCCGGTGACAACGGTGTTGAATAATCCTTCACCGCCGAATACCACATTTTTGATACCCGGAACAGTCTGAATTTCGAGCTGGCAGCTTCCTGTCATAGCGGCTAAGTATCCGGTATCAATCACCAGCTGCTGACCGGGTGCAAGCTCGTATTCCTTTATGTGGCCGTCAAATTCTAAAAATACCAATCCGTTTCCTGACAGACGCTGCATGATAAAGCCCTCACCGCCGAAGAAACCTGCTCCTATTCTTTTTTTGGAAAAATACGGACAGCTCAACTCCGGAGGTTGAAGCAAGAAATGCTGATTTCTGGGCAATTATTTCCTGTCCCGGTGCAATCTGGAATGGTCTGATGCATCCTGGAAAGCATGATGCAAATGCTATCATTCCCGGACCACCCATAGATGTGTAGCGATTTTGGAACATACTCTCACCTGAAAATGCACGGCCAAACATTTTGCCGATGCCTCCATTTGATGTAGTCTCCATCTTCATGTTTGGAGTCATCCATGACATGGCACCTTTTTCGGTAATCATAGTCTCGTTTGCCTCAAGGTTGCAGATCACAACCGGTAATGGCTCTCCCTCAATATTGTAGTTCATAAATATCCTCCTTTACTCAAAAAAATGGTTTGTAGAAATTTTATATTTATAATTCTAACACAGTAATACGTCACTTGACAATATAATTCATAAATGTACACGAAAGCTTATAAATGAATACAAATTGCCTAATGAAATACACTTTAGGGATTGCGGTGTTTATATGATTTTGACTGAAACTATGTGGTAAAAGTCACAGACAGACTTGTTTATTTTATAAATATGGTTTAGAATAATATAGTTATTGTTGGATAAAAATGGTAGTAAAACTATATGTCATATAAATTGTAACAAAATAATTATATCCAATTTATAACATGTAAATAACATATTTAAGGAGACAACATAATAATGAGATTTGTAATACAGCGTGTAAACCATGCAAAGTGTACTATAGATGGAAATATAACCGGCAGCATAGAAAAGGGACTGTGCGTTTTGATAGGCATAGCAGAGACAGACACTAAAGAGATTGCTGATAAAATGATCAAAAAGCTTATAAATATGAGAATTTTTGCTGACGAGAATGACAAGACAAATCTTTCGATAAATGATGTAGACGGAAAGCTATTGCTTATATCGCAGTTTACGCTTTATGCAAATTGTAAGAAAGGCAATCGTCCTTCATTTGTGGAGGCAGGAAGTCCTGATATGGCAAACGAGCTTTATGAATACTGCATCAGCGAGTGTGATAAGGCAGTTCCCGGAGTACAAAGAGGGGGGTTTGGAGCCGATATGAAGATAGAGCTTGAGAATGACGGGCCATTTACGATTGTACTGGATTCGGACAAGCTGTAAAAGATATAAGTATGAAAGGCATTTTTATGGAACAATCATTTCTGTTCACAGTTTTTTGGAAAGATGAAATGTACATAGGCGATATCTCTGAAATGATGGATAATCTCGGATGTATCACTGATGGAAATAATATAGTGCCTATCACAGCTGCCATGGGATATGCTGTGCAAAACGATAACAGCACAAAGGATATTAATGAGATAATCCGTGAGGCTGATTCAAGGATGTATGAGAAAAAACGCTCTATGAAGCATCGGAAGGCTTAGTGCATTTCATCCAATCATCGATATTACCGTTTTGAATAGCAGAAAACAGTCTCTTCTTGACACCCGGATTTTCCATATTTAGCTGTCTGACAAGCTGCTTTACATATTCGCGCCGTGTGTGGCCGTCGTAAGGGCATGGATTCTTGCACACCGGCAGATTGTATTTATTCTTAAAGCCCTTCACATCAGACTCGCCGACATACATAAGCGGACGGATGATGGCAAGCCCACTGCCGTCCAGCTGTGTAACAGGCGCGAAAGAATAAAACTGTCCCTCATATAGCAGGGAAAGAAACATAGTCTCTATAATATCATCCATATGGTGTGCATATGCGATTTTGTTGCAGCCGACAGACAGCGCAAAATCATTCAAAGCTCCCTTTCTAAGCTTTGCACACCATGAGCAGGGACTAGCCTGATTCTTAGATTTCTCAAGAGATATTCTTCCAATATCAGTTTTCACCACATAAAACTCAACAGAGAGCTCATCACACAGCGCCTTCACCGGAGACAAATCAAAATCCTCATATCCCAGGTCAACCGCTATCGCTACAAGCTCAAAGGGCACAGGATAAAAGCTTCTGATGCCGGAAAGCGCATAGAGCAGCGTAAGAGAATCCTTTCCGCCTGAGACACCGATGGCGATTTTGTCATTTTCAGTTATCATATTGTAGTCGTCAAGAGCCTGACGAACCTTGCTGTATAATTTTTGTAATTTCATGGTAGGTATTATACTATAAATCTGTGAAAAAACAAAGTTTCGAACAAAAATTAAGATTATAATGATACAAATTCTGAAAAGTGTAATATTATAGGAATAAGATATCAAATTTTTGTGGAGAAGATATTGGAGAGGAAGTTGATGAATAGAAGTCCGGGGGGCAGATTCCCTCGGATTTGGCGTAATATAAAAAAATTGGGGGACATGAGAACTATAGAATAACTATTTGACATGGTGGACAGAAAAAATTATTATAAACATAAGAATAGTAGATTTGAAAGTTTAAGGGATGATTAGGCTATGGCAACAATAAAAGATGTGGCAAAGGCAGCGGGAGTTGGAACGGGAACAGTTTCTCGAGCCTTAAGTGGAAAAGGATATGTTGATTCTGAAAAGAAAAAGCAGATAATTAAAATTGCAGAGCAATTAGAGTATGATCCTTCAGCGTTATTAAAAAGAAAAAACAATAAAAAAGTTAAAAGTGGTTTAATAGGAGTAGTTCTTCCGAATAGTTCACAACCTTTTTTCGGAAGTTTTTTGTGGCATGTAGAGAAAGCCTTGGAAATGCATGAGTATCGAACAGTAATTATTAATGTTGGCGGCTCGTCCCAAAAAATATCTGATGCGATTGACTTGGTAGATAAACATATGTTGGATGGATTGATCATAAATGCTGATGTAGATAAAAGTGATATAGAGCGATTACGATTGATTCCAGCAGTAAGCTTTGAGTGTGAAATGGGAGAAGGTATTCCGCTTGTAGCATCTGATCATATAAAAGGTGGCGAACTTGCAGCAAAACTGCTCTTTCGATGTGGATGTAAGAATGTAGCTATTTTAAGTATAAAGGCAACTGCACCTGTATATGCAAGGCGTCGTATTACAGAATGTCAGAGATTATTGAAAAAAAAGGTGTAAAAGTAACGATTGTAGAGCATGAGGGTGGATCAGAAGAGTTTCATGTCATGGAAGAAAAGATAAATGAGTATTTGAATACTCACTCAGAAGTTGATGGCATTTTTACGGAGGATGTGGAGGCATATTTTTGCTTGGTGCAGGCGAAAAAACGAGGAATTTCCATTCCAAGAGATCTTAAGATTGTTGGATATGATGGGAATGAAATAACACGTTTAGTTAGCCCACAGGTAACTACTATTGCACAAAATACAAAAAAATTAGCAGAAACATGTGTAGATGTACTGAATAAAAGAATCAGCGGATTGGATACAGAAGACAGATATTTTGTTCCTGTTAAAATCCGAATAGGTGGAACGACATAATATCGTTCCATAAAATATTTGTATATAATTTATAATGCAGAACGTTAAAACAAGGCGTTCTGCTATTTTTTTGTGCAGAATTCATAAAAGACTTGAATATTGGCTTGTTATAAAGTAGCATTTGAACAAGAAATAAGAAAACAAAAGTTGTGATGAAAAGGAGAACATAATGAATCAAATTTATACTTCCGATTTGCTTTCTTTTCAAAAAAGATTAGCACCTACGGTGGACAGTGATGTAGTGATTGACAGACCCAAGACAGAAATTTTGCCGGAGCCATATGTGATTACCCATGAGAGAAAAATTCGATTTAAACTATATTATCCGAATGCAAGAAAAGTAGAAATGTGGGATTATTTAAAAGAATATAAACTTGAAAAAAATGGAGATTATTGGTGCGGAGAATTTGATATGGGGGAAGGATTCATTGCAATATTTCTCAAAGTTGATGGCACAAGTATTCTATCAGAGTTTTTTCCGATAGGATATGGAGGAAACAAAGCGATAAACTATATAGACGTTCCTGAACAGGATCATCCAATTGAGCTATTAGGAGAAAATCATGGAAGTGTTCTTAGTGATTTTTTTGAAAGTAAAATAACCGGACAACTAGAGAGAATTATGATTTATCTTCCACCAGAATATATGCAAAATACAGAGAAGAAATATCCGGTTCTGTATTTGCAGCATGGACATGGCGAAAACGAAACATGCTGGGTAAGCCAGGGGAAAATGAATTTTATATATGATAATCTGGTACATCAAAGAAAAGCAGTTCCTGCTATTGTTGTGATGGCAAATGGAATGATATATGAGGAGAGTGGAGACAAAAGAGAATTAAAGTATCGTGATATGTCAGCATTTGTAAAGGAGGAATTAATTCCTTATGTAGAAAATAAATACCGAACCTACGGAGATAAAGAACACAGGGCAATGGCTGGATTGTCTATGGGAAGTTTACAGACTTCTATTACGGCATTTGAACATTCTGAACTGTTTTCATATGTGGGAGTATTCAGTGGATTTGTACAAGATATCCTTACACAGAATCAGAGTCATTTGACTGAAAAAAATAAAGAAAGCTTTCGAGGAAACAATAAGTTATTTTTTAGAGGGATTGGAGCTGAAGACAGATTTATTGATTTCTTTAAGTCAGACGATGAATTTCTTGAAAAGTCTAAAATAAAATGTGAGAGAAAAATATATAAAGGTGATCATGAATGGAAGGTATGGAGACGCTGCTTATATGATTTTGCTCAACTGATTTTTAGAGAAGATAATTAGTATAGTTATTGATAAGTGAGGAATGAGGAAAAGATGACAGGAGTGCAAATAGTAGGAATAGCAGTGATCAGTTTAGTGGTTATATTCTTAGTGGCAGAATACTTTATGGCCAATTTTATGGCAACATATATTTTGACACCGCCTTCTAAATTATGTCCAACGCCGGAACAGATCAGACACCGGATTTCCCAGACTGGAAGGGTGACTTTGAAAATAGTGTACAAAAAGAAAAGGAAGCTTATATTCGGGAACATCGGCTTACGGTTTGGAGAGACCATGATCATATGCATACGCATCAGCCGGATTCTATTTTTACAGGCGTAATAAAGTATCTGGGATGGGAGTCATATTTTAACACAGAAATTAGTGGAATGATGCCGTTTTTTTATGTTTTTGATATTCCGGAATGTACCGTGTCTGAACTTGGAGAAGAATTAAAAGAAAAAATAGGCATGAATGGAGTACGTATTGTTGGAAATCCGGAAGATAAGATGAAAAGAGTAGCGATTGTGGCACATTTGTATCCTAATAGTGCCATGGTAGACGAAATAAAAGAAGATGGATATTACCATAGTTATGACATGGAAATTATGAAATATATGGAAACAGAGAATATTGATGCTATCATTCCGGGAGAAATCATTGAATGGACAATTCTTTCTTATATCAGGGACGCTGCGTATATGGGAAAACACAAAGCATGTTTCAATATCGGGCATTTTAACATGGAAGAATTAGGAATGAAGTATGCGGCAGATTGGATCGGTGAATTACTGAACAATGAGATTCCGGTAAATTATATACCGACAGAAGATGGTTGGACATTTCTATAGAAGAGGTGATTAGAATTACACTCATCGTATTCCAAAATATAATGATGCAGAACGTCTGCATGTGTTCAGGGAAAGTGCCTTGAAAGGTATGATTGCTGCTGGAACTTATACAAAGGAAAGAGTTGAGTGTATTCATAACCTTCAGGTTAAGGAAGATGATGCAAATCCAAAATACAGTAAAGAGATTGTAAAGAAATATACAAAATGTGTAGTCGTCGTAATTATGCATTTTCAGAAGAACGGAAATAAAGAATTTCTCAAGATGTGAAAAGAGATTATATTATTTATAAATGGGAAGGAGTGTATGTTCTGATTTCAATGTAAAGCGATAAGGGGAAACCTTATCGCTTTATTAAAAGAAGAATGTGGGATTGATAATCATTTAATTTTACATAATTAGATGTCAGTAGAAAGTTTTTTAATTTTTCTTATAGCAATACGATAAGAAATGTAAAAAAATAACAATACTCCAAGGAAATAAACAGTTAGAAATATTAAGGAGACAATAATTCTTTGATTAATCTGTTCAAGATAGAAAACAGTATCAATTTGGAAACTCTCAACAAAAACGATAATAGTATTTAAACTAGAATAGCATAGTGCAAATAGCCAACACCAGTGTGGAAAATGTTGGGTTCCATTAAAAAGAACTCCTTTTATTGACATCCAAATGATTAACACATCAGGCGCTAATGGAATAACCCAACCGTTTAAGCTTGTTTTAAAAAAATAATCTAGTAGATAAGTAAGTTCATTTGCTATAATTATACCCCAAAAAAGTTTAACATAAATTGTGTGCCGAATATTTGTGATCCTTTCATCACAGTGAATGGTGGTTTTCATAAGTTGTCCTCCTCCCAAAATAAATCGTTTAATGTTTTGTTAAGTACTTTACATATCCGAATACAAAGCTGAAGACTGGGATTAAACTTTCCGCCTTCTAGTAAGTTGATAGTAGGGCGTGTAACATTAACTTTGGCAGCCAGTTCTTCTTGAGAAAGATTCATCTCAACGCGTGCTAATTTAAGACGCATATTTTTCATTTATACAACCTCCTCCTTTCTATATGCATTATATGATATATCGAACTAAATGTAAAGTATATATTACAAAAAATAATAAATATATAACGTTATGTGAAAAAGATTATTATGTTTTGGTAAATAGTAAACTGAGAATCCCATTTGTAACCCAAGACTCCCCATTTGTAAATGAAAGTCCTGTTTTGTAACCGAGATTCCCGGTTTGTAAATGAAAGTCCCGGTTTGTAAGCAAGATTCCCGAATTTTCATTTCCATTACGATATGATATAATACGTTCAGCAATAAATTGAGGTTGGTTTTATTAAAAATTAAACTAGACGAATCTGATTCATTAAAGTAATATATAAGAATATGAAGTCAAGTTTTCACAGTTCCCAGATTATCGGCACATTGTGTCGACAATCTGGAAGCAGTATATATCATTTGAATTAATGTGAGGACAAAATCATGAGCAAAGTATTAGAAGAAATGAAAACCAGAAGAAGTATTCGCAAATTCAAGCCGGATATGATTCCGCAGGACATCCTTGACCGGATAATCGAGGCCGGAACCTTTGCGGCAAACGGCAGAGGCGCACAGAACACCATCATTATTCAGGTGACAAATAAGGAAATAAGGGATGAAATTGCTAAGAGAAATGCTGACATAATGGGAAGTAATACTGATCCATTTTACGGTGCGCCGGTTATTCTTATCGTTCTTGGAAAGAAGGACTGGCCTACACATGTCTATGATGGCAGTCTTGTGATGGGAAACCTGATGCTTGCAGCTCATGATCTTGGTATTGGAAGCTGCTGGATTCATCGTGCGAAGGAAGAGTTTGAGTCAGACTGGGGCAGGGAGCTTCTCAAATCACTCGGTATTGAGGATGAGTATGAGGGAATCGGACATTGTGCCCTTGGATATGTTGATGGAGATTATCCTGACGTGATTCCAAGAAAAGAGAATCGCGTATTTTACATATAGGAGATAATCAACATGAATTTTTTATTTGTAGCACTGGGGGGGAGCCGTAGGTGCAATGGCCCGATATGCCATCAGCCTTATACCTTTAAAAACTGAATTTCCTTTTTTGACTTTAATCACCAATGTAATCGGTGCAATTCTGATTGGGTTTATTGTCGGAATCACAAGTGGCAGGGATGGAGTATCCAAGAATATGGTTTTGTTTTGGAAGACCGGCGTATGCGGTGGCTTTACCACGTTTTCTACATTTTCGCTGGAATCCTATAATCTGTTTGAACATAATCACTGCCTGCTTGGATGCGGATATGTGGTGTTGAGCTGTTTAGGATGTATACTCGGTGTAATGTGTGGTGAGAAACTTGCTGCAATAATCAAGTGATGAGTATCGTGCGGTTTTGCGAACGTGAGTGGTGTGATTCTGAATAGACAATACAAATCGATGGGAGGTATACATGAGTATTTTAAACGTAGAGCACCTAAGCCATGGTTTTGGCGACCGTGCTATTTTTGAGGATGTTTCCTTCAGACTGTTGAAGGGCGAGCACATAGGGCTTGTCGGTGCAAACGGTGAGGGAAAATCGACTTTTATGAATATTATCACAGGCAGGCTTATGCCTGATGAGGGCAAAATAGAGTGGGCCAAGAAGGTGCGTGTGGGTTATCTCGACCAGCACACAGCGCTTGAAAAGGGCATGACTATCGGCTCCGTTCTTTCCTCTGCATTTGATTTCCTTTATGATATGGAAAATGAGATGAACGACATATATGCGCGTCTTGGCGATGTGGACGAGGACGAGATGAATAAGCTGATGGAGGAAGCCGGCACGATTCAGGACATGCTTACCATGCATGATTTCTATATGATTGATGCAAAGGTTGAGGAGGTTGCAAGGGCTCTTGGACTTTTAGACCTGGGGCTGGATAAGGATGTCACCGATTTAAGCGGTGGTCAGAGAACCAAAGTGCTTATGGGAAAGCTCCTTTTGGAGAAGCCGGATATTCTGCTTTTGGATGAGCCTACAAACTATCTGGATGTGGAGCATATTGAGTGGCTTAAGCGATATCTGAACGATTATGAGAATGCGTTTATTCTTATTTCGCACGATATACCGTTTCTGAACAGCGTGGTAAATCTCATCTATCACATGGATAATAAGAAGCTCGACAGATATGTCGGGGATTATGACAAATTTATGGAAGTCTATGAGATGAAGAAAGCCCAGCTTGAGGCTGCGTACAACAAACAGCAGCAGGAGATTAAAGAGCTGAAGGATTTTGTGGCGAGAAATAAGGCGCGTGTAGCTACAAGGAATATGGCGATGTCACGTCAGAAGAAGCTTGACAAGATGGATGTTATTGAGCTTGCTGCAGAAAAACCAAAGCCGGAGTTTAATTTCAAGATTGCGCGTACTCCGGGGCGTTATATTTTTCAGACAAATGGCTTGGTCATCGGCTATGATGATCCTCTTTCATCTGCTCTCGACCTTGAGATGGAGAGAGGACAAAAGATTGTTCTTACCGGTGCAAACGGCATCGGAAAGACAACCCTGCTTAAGAGTATTCTTGGGTTGATAAAGCCGCTTTCAGGAAGTGTTACACTTGGAGATTATCTGGAAATTGGGTATTTTGAGCAGGAGATGGATCAGTCGGTTACAACCACATGTATTGAGGAGATATGGAACGAGTTTCCTGCATTTTCGCAGTACGAGGTGCGAAGCGCGCTTGCCAAGTGTGGCCTGACCACGAAGCATATTGAAAGCCAGGTGCGTGTGTTAAGCGGTGGTGAACAGGCAAAGGTACGCCTGTGCAAGCTGATAAACAGAGAGACAAATATTCTGCTTCTGGATGAGCCTACCAACCATCTGGATGTGGATGCTAAGGATGAGCTGAAGCGTGCCTTGAAGGAATATAAGGGCAGCATACTGATGGTATGCCATGAGCCGGATTTCTATGATGGGCTTGCGACGGATGTGTGGGATTGTTCAAAGTGGACTACGAGATTATAGATTTATAAATTATGAATTAGATATGCATGCCTTTTAAGACATAGATATTTAGAGCAGGAGATGATTTTTATGCATATCAGTATACTTTTAATGGAACAGATAATAGAGCTTTTTATCATGATTTTAATGGGTTTTATTATCGTGAAAGCAGGTATTGTGAAGGATGAGGACAGCAAGGTTTTATCAAAGATTGTGCTGTATCTGATTATACCGTGTGTTATTATCAATGCCTTTCAGGTGGATTACACTTCAAAAACAGTGAGAGGTCTTTTGATTGCATTTGCGGCATCGGTGATTTTGCAGTTAGTTTTGCTGTTTATCATTTCTGCTATGGGCAGGCTTTTCCATATGAATGAGGTGGAGGTCGCATCAGTTTATTATTCAAATTCAGGCAATCTGATTGTTCCGATTGTGACATTTATACTGGGGCAGGAGTGGGTGCTTTACGGCTGTGCTTTCATGAGTGTGCAGCTGGTATTTTTGTGGACACACTGCAAAAAGATTATAAGCCGTGAAAGCTCCTATGACTGGCGAAAGATTGTCCTTAATATCAATATGATTTCCATAGTAATAGGAGTGGTGCTTTTCTTTACAAGGATTCATCTGCCGCAGCTTATCAATGACACAATCGGTTCTGTCGGCAGTATGATTGGACCTGCCAGCATGATTGTGACAGGCATGCTTTTTGCAGGGATGGATTTGAAGAAGGTTTTTGCCAACAGAAGGGTGTATTTTGTTACCTTTCTCAGGATGCTTCTGGTTCCGTTGATATCACTTATTCTTATTAAAATCAGCCATATGGCATATCTTTCTGCAGATGCGCCAAAGATTATGCTTATTGTTTTCTTGGCGGTTATTACGCCTTCGGCATCGACTGTTACACAGATGTGTCAGGTGTATGGCAATGATTCAAGGTATGCCAGCGCAATAAATGTAGTGACAACGCTTTGTGCTGTAGTGACGATGCCGGTTATGGTGCTTTTGTATGAAGAATTTATATAAAAACGAAAAGTCATGAAGCATGTTTTTAAACTAGAAGGTCATCACACAGTCCCTTGTGATTTCATCAAGCGAAGATACACCACACATCTTCATGGTGTCTTCAAGCTCTGTACCGATTTTGTCTATGTATGCACGTACACCATCGGCCTTACCGCCGTATACAGCCGTTACAAACGGTCTTGCGATAAGAACTCCGTCTGCACCCAGTGCAAGGGCTTTAAAGACGTCTGTGCCGCTTCTGATGCCACCATCTACAAGAATCTTAATGCCTGAGCCTTCAAGAGCCTTTACGATGCTTTCAAGAACCTCAGCAGTGGCAGGACACTGATCCAGCACACGTCCACCGTGATTTGATACAATAATAGCGCTTGCGCCTGCCTCTTTTGCTTTAAGCGCACCCTTTACGGTCATAATCCCCTTTACAATAAATGGGGTTCCGGCCATCTGTATGATATCGCAAAGCTCTGAAACTGTTTTGCTTCCGGCTGGCGGATCAAGATTTTTGAGGAATGGAAGACCGGCTGCATCGATATCCATAGCTACTGCAAATGCGCCTGATTCATGTACCAGCTTCATTTTCTCACGTATGGTCTCAATGTTCCATGGCTTTACGGTAGGTATTCCTGCACCCTCTGCATTTTTGATAGCCTTGGTGGCTGCAACCATGACATTTGGGTCAGTTCCGTCGCCTGTGAAAGCTGCGATGCCGTTCTCGGCACAGGCTGACACAAGGATATCGTTGTATGTTACATCATCCAGACAGTCTCCGTAGTGTAGCTGTACCGCACCGACAGGACCTGCAAATACCGGATATTTAAAAGTACGGCCGAAGAGGGAGAGAGAGGTGTCTACAGGCTTATTTTCGGCAATAGTATCCATGTTTACACGGATTTGTTTCCATTTGTCGTAGTTGCGTATGGCTGTGTCGCCGATACCCTTTGAGCCCGGACCGGGCATCTGGTTTTTACATGCGCGTCCGTTGCATTCAGGACATGCCTTGCAGTATTTTCCAAGACGTGGTCTGGCATTTTCGATACATTCTGTATAGTTCATATTTTTCCTCCAAGTGTAAATCTTTTTAAATTTTATTATTGAGATTATAACACGATAATTTTTTAATGTATACAAAACAGATGAAAAGCTCTTGACTTGGAGTGGACTCCAAGTGATATAGTTTCATTGTAACAATCAAAAAGGAGGCGATGTGAGTGACTATCAAGGAAGTGAGTGAGCGTTTTGGTGTGTCTACTGATACACTCAGGTATTATGAACGCATAGGTCCGATTCCACAGATTGCACGGACTGCAGGAGGTATACGCGATTATACCGAATCAGATATCAGCTGGGTGGAGCACACTATATGTATGCGCAATGCCGGAGTTCCGATTGAGGCGCTTATAGAATATATCAGGCTTTTTCAGATGGGAGATGCTACATTTGAAGCGAGGTGTCAGCTTCTCAAGGAGCAATACGAGCAGCTTGATGAGCAGAAAAAACAGATTGAAAACACGATGGAACGCTTACAGTATAAAATTTCTAAATATGAGAATGCGATAAAGACAGGTGAATTGACCTGGGACAAATAGGAGGACAAAATATAATATGTATCTTGAGAAAATTAACGGACCAGAAGATGTAAAGAAAATTAAGATAGATGAACTGCCGGTGCTGGCGCATGAGATAAGAGATGCCCTTTTGGTAAGAGCAAGTAAGCATGGCGGACATTTTGGGCCGAATTTTGGAATGGTAGAGGCGACAATCGCTTTACATTATGTATTTGAATCACCTAAGGACAAGATTGTTTATGATGTATCGCACCAGAGTTATCCTCATAAGATGCTTACGGGGCGTAAGGAAGCGTATTTGTCTGAACAGCACTATGATGATGTGTCAGGCTATACAAATCCAAACGAGAGCGAGCATGATTTTTTTACAGTCGGACATACATCAACGTCGGTCAGTCTGGCTGCAGGTCTTGCAAAGGCAAGAGACTTAAAGGGTGAAAACGGCAATGTGATTGCTGTCATCGGAGACGGCTCATTAAGCGGAGGAGAAGCACTTGAGGGACTTGATTTTGCTGCTGAGCTTCAAAGCAATTTTATTATTATAGTAAATGACAACGATATGTCGATTGCTGAAAATCATGGAGGTCTCTATCAGAATCTTGCTCTGCTTCGAAAGACTGACGGTCAGGCAGAATGCAATCTGTTTAAGGCTATGGGACTTGACTATGTGTATGTGGACAGGGGCAACGATGTTGCAGCTCTTATTAAGGCATTTAAAGAGGTCAAGGACAGCACTAAACCGGTTGTAGTGCATATAAACACACTTAAGGGCAAGGGTTATGCCCCTGCAGAAAAATGCAAGGAGCAGTGGCATTACAGCGGCCCATTCGATATAGAAACAGGAAAGCCGCTATTTGACAATGTGGAAGAGGATTATTCTTCTGTGACCTGTGAATATCTGCTTGAAAAGATGAAAAATGATTCTTCTGTTGTTGCAATTACTTCCGGTACGCCGACTGTTATGGGCTTTACAGAGGATAAGAGAAAAGAAGCTGGCAGTCAGTTTGTCGATGTAGGTATTGCAGAGGAGACTGCAGTGGCACTGGCATCAGGTGTCGCAGTAAATGGTGGTAAACCATTTTATGGTGTATACAGTTCGTTTGTACAGAGAACCTTTGACCAGGTATCACAGGATGTCTGCATCAATAACAGCCCGATTACAATGGTAATATATCAGGGTTCCGTATATGGAATGAATGACGTTACACACTTAGGCTTTCAGGATATTCCGATGCTTTCAAATATTCCAAATCTGGTATATCTGGCACCGGCAACAAAGGAAGAGTATCTGGCCATGCTCGACTGGAGTATGGAGCAGACATCTTATCCGGTTGCAATAAAGCTGCCGGGCGGACCGATGATTTCAGATGGTTCAAGGGTGACTAAGGATTTTGGAAGACTCAACAGATATGAGGTGGCTCAGACAGGAGAAAAGATTGCGATTATCGGTCTGGGAACCTTCTTTGAACTGGCAAAGGAGGCTGCGAAGCTTCTTAAAGAAGAAGCCGGAATCAACGCAACTGTAATCAATCCGTATTACATCACCGGATTGGATGAGGCGCTTTTGACTAAGCTTAAGCAAAATCATGATACTGTTATTACTTTAGAGGATGGTATTTTAGATGGCGGCTTTGGTGAAAAAATCGCACGATTCTATGGTGCAAGCAATATGAAAGTGATGAATTATGGATTGAAGAAGGAATTTCTTGACAGGTATGATGTGGATGCTGTGCTTAAGGATAATCATCTGACTGCAGAGCAGGTTGTGGAGGATGTGTTATCTATTTCATAATAAAATCATAAATTCCAAATATAAAAGACGGCTGATTTTTCAACCGTCTTTTTATAAAATTTCAAAGCTTGTGTTGAAGCATACTAAGGTACTGCAAGCGGAGCGGTACTAATTTTTAGCGGCACACATTTATTCGCTAAATCTAAGTTTAACGAATAAATGACTTTATAAAAGTATTAAGGTACTACAATAAAAACATACATCTGCTTATTTTTTGCATAATACCTGCAATTTCGATACGCACAACAATATTATGATTAAAGGGTCACAAAAGGTATCATTGATGCATGCTTCGATGATACCTTTTATAATAATACAAGAATAAGCCACCGAAACCTCTATTTGTATCAGCTCCGATGGCTTTATATCTATAGTTTTTCTATACAACAATACAATTATTTATTATGCAATTATTTATTGTGACTTCTCATGCATTCCCTGTATTTAAGTATAAGCTCGATTGAGTCCTCAACTGATATCTGGCTTGTGTTCAGGCACAAATCATAGCTTCTTGCGTCTCCCCATTTTTTACTGGTGTAGTAATTGTAATAGCTTGAGCGCTCTTTATCTTTTTTCTTAATTATGTCCTTAGCCTTGTTCTCCGTGACATTGAGTCTTTCACTTATTCTTTTAATTCTGTCGTCCATGTTGGAACGTATGAAGATATTGAGACAATGCGGTTCGTCTGCTAAAGCATAATCTGCACAGCGACCTACAATAACACAGGATTCATTTGCCGCAATCTTTTTGATAGCATCGAACTGTGCTAAAAATACCTTGTGATTCAGAGGCATATCAAGAAACGGTGCTGTGGAATAAGAGCCACCTGTGTAGGTGTCCATGACCAGCGAATATAAAAAGCTGTTTGTAGGCTTTTCGTCATGCGACTCAAATATTTCCTCGCAAAGTCCCGATTCCTTAGCTGCCTTCTGTAAGAGCTCTTTATCATAAAATTTAATTCCAAGTCTTTTAGCTAAATCTTGTCCGACCTGTTTTCCGAGGCTTCCAAATTCTCTTCCTATTGTGTAAATTTCGTTTGATCCCATAATTCAGACCCCCTTATATAAATAATTAATACTATATCACTATGTGATAATTCAATTTATTTGTTATTTATATTATATAACACTTCAAGCAAATTGGCAAAGTATTTTGGTAAAGGTGCATCAAATTCCATGTATTCGCCGGTTTTTGGATGAACAAACCCTATAGTTTTGGCATGCAGGCACTGTCCTTCCAGGCCTTTAAACCGGTTTTTGGTAGGTGAATAGCTTGAATACAGCATATCTCCAAGCAAGGGATGATTAATACTTGCCATATGCACGCGTATCTGGTGTGTTCTGCCGGTCTCAAGCTTAAACTGCATATATGTGTAGTCGCCAAAGCGTTCAAGCACCTTATAATGTGTGACAGCCGGCTTTCCATTTTTCTCATTGATCGCCATTTTCTTGCGGTCATTGGGATTTCTGCCTATGGCACCCTCTATGGTGCCCTCGTCATCCTTTACATTGCCACAGACAATGCCCACGTATATACGGTTGCAGCTATGGTCCTTAATCTGTTCCGATATCTTTATATGGCTTTCATCGTTCTTGCAGACAATAAGGGAGCCGGTGGTGTCCATGTCTATGCGATGCACTATACCGGGCCGTATTTCGCCGTTTATGCCACTTAAAGAGTCCTTGCAGTGGTACATTATGGCATTTACAAGAGTACCGCTGTAATGCCCGGCTGATGGGTGTACAACCATGCCCTTTGGCTTGTTGACTACCAGTACGTCATCATCCTCATAGAGTATGTCAAGCGGAATATCCTGTGGCAGGATAGGTGTCTGTACGGCATCAGGAATTGTGACATCTACTATGTCATCAGTCTTTAGTCTGTAATTCGCTTTCTGGGGCTTATCATTGACCAGTATTTGATTTTCTTTTAGTATCCGTTGAAAAAAGGAGCGAGAAATATCCGGATAAATGCTGCTTAGGTATTTATCCAGTCGTTCTCCCTCCTGTTCACTCTGGACTTCAAATGTATCTCTATTCATAGTGAAGCTTTCTCTTTTTTTTATTTTCTTTATCTATTTTCATGCTTTTTGTCGGGGAAGATTAAGGAAAAATCCTCCTCCTTGTAGTAAAACAGCCCGAGTATGATAAACATAAATGCCGCTACAGTGACATATATATCAGCTACATTGAATATCGGAAAATTAATCAGGCTAAAATAAAAGAAATCAACCACATAGTTATTTACAATACGGTCTATCAGATTGCCGAGTGCACCTGCAATAAACAGTATTACAACAACATTCAGCAGTCTAAAACGTTTTGAGACAGGTATTTTGCGATACCATACACACAAAAGTATAACAACTGCAATAGTAATCACTGAGAAAAAAATCATTTTGGCACGCAAAAATGCCAATGGATTCTCAGACCAATATGTAAAATGAAAGATATTCTGTATTATTGAAAGCAGATCAACACCAAATGCAGCACTCTGGTTTTCCAGGTATCTGAACTCGAAAACTCCCGGAATGAGAACAAACACACCCGTGGATGATGGCTTTAGGTTTATAACAGCCAGATACTTTGTAAGCTGGTCAATTGCTACAAGAATCAATGCAATGATGCCTGCTGTACACATCTGTTTTTTTGTTTTATTTTTCTTCATAGCTGATTAGAGACTCCGCTTAATAAGATGAACCCGGGAGATCAAATGAATCCATGAGACTCTGGATATCTCCTGAGATATCTACTCCGTGTGGTGTGGCGATGAAGATAAAGTTGGATATCTTCTGCAGATTACCGTGCAGGGCATATGCTGAGCCTGATGTGAAATCTATGATGCGCTGTGCCACATCGACATTAAGTCCCTCCATGTTGATGACGACTGTACGTCCGTTAAGTAATGTGTCTGTTATTTCTATTTCGTCTTCAATTGAACTTGGTTTTATTACGCAAACTTCCATGTCTGATGCTACCTGCTTTCTGGATGATTTTGATATTGGTGTAATCTTGGATGTAGTCTTAACAGGCTTCTCCTTTGGTGTTGTATCACGCCTTGTGCTTTTTATGGCCGTTTCCTCTTCAACAGCCTCTTTTTTTCTACGGAAAGGATTTCTTGGAAGCTCTTCTTCTTCCTCATCATCGAGGTAATAATCCTCGTTATCGAACTCCTCATCGTCCTCAGAATTCAAACTCATTTTGTCAAGAATCTTATCTATGAAACTCATTTCTATATTCCTTTTCTATTTTTATTTTGTGTATAGCATATGCAAAGTATCAGTTAGCCTTGCTGTAGTCGCGCTCTCCAAATATTCCGGTACCGACACGTACCATTGTTGCGCCCTCTTCTATTGCTACTGTGTAATCTCCTGTCATACCCATGGACAGAACATTCATACTGACATTATCTATGTTTTTCTGTGCTATGTCAACTGATAATTGCTTAATATCTCTAAAGTATTGTCTGTTATCCTCAGGATCATCTACAAATGGTGCTATAGTCATAAGTCCTTTAATATGGATATGGTCCAGTTTAGCAATTTCTTCAACTAAAGAGATAGCCTCATCTCGTGATGTGCCGAACTTAGATGCCTCTCCTGCTATATTGACCTCAACCAGTATGTCGCAGCTACAGTCATGCTTTATGGCCTGCTTTTGTATCTCCTTTGCCAGATGCAGTGAATCTACAGAGTGAATAAGCGATGTTTTTCCAACTATATACTTCACCTTGTTGGTCTGAAGATGCCCAATCATGTGCCAGTGAATATCTTTTGGCATAACCTCCATCTTTTCACACATTTCCTGTACCTTATTCTCGCCGAACTCACGGATGCCCTCATCGTATATCTCACTGAGCATCTCAACAGGTTTGGTTTTGCTGACTGCAATTAGTGTGACATCACTATAGTTCCTGTGAGCTCTGTCACATGCGGCCTTTATATTTTGCTGAACCTGATGTAAGTTGTCTTTTAACATAAAATCTGTCCTTTCTGTATATTTTCAAAAATATCTATCACAATAATTATTTGGTTATGGTCTGGTTTTCCTTCACGGATTTGCCATCCAAGGCTATATGGTCATAAAGCGAAATGCCATATGGCGTTTTGGCTTCTACAATTGTGTAGTCATCGTTTGATGCAAGTACCTTTATCTGCTTAAACACAGCGTATCCTTTGTTGATATTGTAGACACCTGTGAGCTTGTCCTTATCTGTTCCAACCCTGTAGGTTGACGAAGAATCAGGCTTGACAATGATATCGCCGTCCTTAAGATATTCATCATCTACGAAATAAAAGTCATCATTCTGGCTGAATATTGTTGGATTGACTATATTAACTGAGCCACTGCTTTTATCCTTTATCATGAGTGACGAATCATCGGAATCGCCGCTTGCAGTGAAATAATCCTTAGGAATAGTGAAAAATTCCTTTTTGGTTATAGCTGAATTAGGTATTTTAAGCCCTGTGTCTGTTCCAAGCACGAGCTCTATATTGGTAAAACGCTCATTTATATAGCGGATGAGCGAGTTTTTCATATTCAGCTTCAGGAAAAAAGCATCATCCTTCTTCAAAAGGCTGAACGATACCGTGGTTGTATAGTCATCATCGCAGAATCTGATTTTTATGACTGACTTGTCATTCAGGCTCTTGGCAACATTGTCAGGAACATTTATGAGTATATTCCAGTTCTCACTTGTAATCAGCTTATAAACAGGATCCAGCTGATTGATGGTGCTGTTGTCGGTTAAATCAGTCTCTTCATAATTAGTGTTGTTGTACTGATCCAGAGTGAAGCTGTCTGTAGTGACATCCTCATAGCCGTCTATCCCGTAATAGACTATTCCGGGAGCTGTCGGCTTATATGTATAGAAGGTGTTGTTAGCCTCAGCAGTACTGATAGTATCTGCCAGGCTTGTCAGTGCATTTTGACTGAGAACCTGTGTCAGCTGTGCAGACAGATCGTTTTTGAATGTATAAACCTTTGAAAAGTATCGTCTGTTGTAGCCGGATGAAAAGCTGTTTATGTCAGTGATAATCTGCCCGGCAGCCTCGTCAGTGATGGCGGAAGCATCATTTTGAGCACCGGTAATCTGGGTTGCAATGGAGCCGTCTGTATCAACAGAGTAGACAACATCACTTGTTGCAACCTTTGAGCCGTTTGACACAAAGTAGTTGAGGTTTCCTGATTCCTCAGCATACACTACACTTTCCTCGCGGATTATCATGCCCTTATATATGTTGTTGGTCGCTATAGTACCCTGTTGTACCTCGTATTCAGATACCGGGTTTGAGGTGAAATACGTAAATATGTGAAAAATCACATAGATTATTATTACAAAAAACACTATAAAACCGATATTCAGATTGAAGCCGGTGTGATATTTCAGTACTTTTTTATTCTTTCGGGACACAATTTTACTCCTTAAAAAAGGGATGTGAAATACACATCCCCATAATTAATCATTTATAAAGAAATGATAACCTTTGCCTTGGCACATTCAGGCAACTTGTCAATATTCCTTGAAACACTTAAGATGAACTTCACCTTAAACTTCTCGCTGATTATATCAAGCTTTTCGATTGCCTTGGTGATATCCCCCTCATCATCAAGTGATGCAATTGTAAGGAAGCTGTCTAAATACATCTCCTCCAGATCATGATCCTGCGATATGATTCCGCATATAAATCCTAAAAATTCATCACAATTGTCAATAGGATAGTCCATAACATTGATTAGTCGAACCTGATTATTAAGCTCATACATGTGCTTCTGGCTCTTATCAAGAAAAACTATGGAACCTTCATTTCCCTTAATTGATGAATTTACCTTGTCTAACAGCTCTTTTGTCTTGCCCTTGCCTTTGTCTCCACAAATAATTTCTATCATGGCTCATTCCTCCTATGGATAAATATTGTGATTATTAATAAAAAATAATTGTATTTTTATATTATTATAGTATAAATAACCATAAAACTCAATATTTAATTAGCAAATCCACTAAGTATTTCATTCATGAAGCTATAAAGATCCTTTTTACCATCTGCCTTGTAAACTATGCTTATGATGCGCTCATTTTTAGCATTCTGGCTTAGCAGTACGAGGCAATGGCCGGCTTCCCCCGTAGTGCCTGTCTTTCCTCCTGTCACTGTGACGTTTTCAGGAGCTGTATATGCTCCGGTCAGATAGCCGCAGGTATTCTTAAAGGTCTGTGAAACAGCCGCGCCCTGGGCATTTGTATATGCCACATCATGGGTCTGTGAACTGATGATTGCAACAAAGCTCTCTAAGGATATGGCATTGGAAAAAATGAGGTACATGTCATATATGGTAGTGTAATGATTTTCATCAGGAAGACCACTTGGGTTGACAAAATTGCTGTTTGTGGCACCAAAACTTTTTGCAGTGCTGTTCATCAGCTTGGCAAATTCTTCTACAGAACCACTGCAGTACTCTGCCAGTGCTATTGCCGCATCATTGCCACTCTCAAGTAAGAGCCCATACAATAAGTCCTGCACTGTAATGACATCGCCCTCCTTTAGGCCACATACCGATGATGAATGACCCGGATTTGCAGCGTCATGGCTTACTGTGACTGTCGCATTTAAATCACAGTTTTTAAGAATTATGTATGCAGTTAAAATCTTTGTAGTGCTTGCAGGATAGAGTTTTTCAAACAGATTCTGGCTATACAGCACCTGATGAGTGTCTATATTAAAGGCTCCGGCTCCCTCTGCGGTTTTTGCAAACTGCATATTGTCCTGACCAAAATTGACATCATTTGTGACGCAAAGGTTGGACGCAAAATAATTACTTCCGTTGTATCCATTTATATAATCTGTGGAATAAGTATCATATGCATTCTCAATCTTTGTACCACAGCCGGTCATAAAAACCGCTGCTATGCATGTCAGACATAGCAGTCGTTTAATTCTTTGTTTACTTGTACATCTCACGCCAGTCAAGATCTCCTCTGTCCAATGATAAAATGAGCAGCTCTGCTGTAGCCAGATTGGTGGCAAGTGGTATATTATGCTCATCACAAATACGGAAAATACTGTTTACCTCAGGCTCGTGTGGCTTAGGCTTTAATGGATCACGCAGAAAGATGACAAGATCTATGTCATTGTGCTCAATCTGTGCTCCAAGCTGCTGGATGCCTCCTAAGTGTCCTGCAAGATATTTGTGTACTGAGAGGTTTGCAACCTCCTCTATCAGACGTCCTGTGGTGCCTGTGGCGTACAAATTATTTTTGCTTAAGATACCTCTGTATGCTATGCAGAAGTTCTGCATCAGTTTTTTCTTTGAATCATGTGCAACTAATCCTATGTTCATTGCTAACCTCCCTATGAATATTTCTTCGGCTGTAATCCAACATTCAGGACAATTCCCATTCCCATGTACAGTGAAACAAGTGACGTAAGTCCATAACTGACAAATGGAAGAGTCATACCGGTATTGGGCATAAGACCTGTGGCTACGCACAAATTGATAAAGGCCTGAAAGCCTATAAGTGCTCCCATGCCACAGCATATGAGCTTTCCGCTTGTGTCCTTTGCCTTCCTTGCTATAAGTATACACTCAATTACAATAAGAAGCAAAAGAATTATTATACTGATTGTACCAATAAAGCCAAGCTCCTCTCCGGCAACAGCAAATATAAAATCTGTTTGAGGCTCTATGATGTAGTTGGTGTTCTTCATAGAGGTTACAACAGAGTTGTTAAGTCCCTTGCCAAACAACTGTCCTGAGCCTATAGCCCAGATAGAGTTCCTTTGCTGTGCTGCTGTATCAGCGTAATTTGTCGGGTCAAGCCACGACATTATACGTGTAGCAGGGTAAAAGCCTTTTTTGATGAGGGCATCGGCATGTGTATATATGTAGCTTATCACTATCAAAACTATCGGTACTGAAACTCCAAGTACCGGCATTATTATTTTATAACTTAATCCGCTAATAAACAAGAGGGTAGCGAAAATTAATGCAGTAAGAATTGTTGTTGAGTTGTCCGGCTGTTTTAAGATAAGAAATAAAGGTATACCGGCAAAAATTACAGATAATGCAAGAGTTCTTACTGTATTTATACTATCCTCAAACCTGGAAAAGAAATAAGCAAAAAACAAAATAAGTATAATTTTCGCAATCTCTGACGGCTGGAATCTGATACCTGCGATCTCAAACCAGCGCTGTGCACCCTTTGCATCATCACCTGCAAATAGAACAAGCAACAGCAGCACAATCATTCCGGCATAGTATATCCACACGAATTTGAGCAGAAATGTGTAATCTATAAGGGAAAGCACTATCATAATAGTCAGTCCCATTACAAAGCCTATTATCTGCTTGCTCTGTACGGAGTGCTTGGCACTGCCTATCAGCAGGATGCCTATAATCGACAAAGCTATTATGTATACTACTAATTGAAAGTGATAATTCTTTAGTCTGTACTGTTTGAGCATTTTGTTACTTCCTATCTGTTATCTCTGTAATCTTAATTCTAATACTAATGATATGATGGTCAAAAGGTATTTTATTAAAGGTTATTAATTGATTTTTTGTCGCGCATGATAATCCGGACTTCGTAAGCTTCATCGTTTATATTCATATGTCTTTGTATCACGCTTTTTATTTCTTTTTTAATCTGTGTCATATTGTCAGAAGCAGATATTGTGCTTCTATCTTCTGCAAGTGCTATTTTAAGCCTTTTCTTGGCGTATTCTCCTGTTTTGGAAAATTTATGCATCATACAGCGGCACCTCTCATATCGTCAGAGGAATGGATTATCTGACCGGATATATGGGCAAATACAGGAGCAAGCCTGCTTTTGACCTCACGGACAGGTATTCCTCTGTTCTGGCAAATGATAACACTTTTGTCATAGGGAATAGTGCCGATAATCCTGGTAGAAAGAAGTGCTGTAATATCATTATCTGATATCATCTGATGCCTTCTTACCATATGCTTGTCATATGCATTAACAATGACTGATATATCGTCAAGATGTGCGCTGTCGAGCAGACTTATGCATCGCCTTGCATCGTGTATGGCAGATACATGCGGTGTGGTAACTACTATCGCACGGTCTGCAGGTGAGACGGAAAACCAAAAGCCGCTGTCGATACCCGCCGGAGAATCTATCAGACAATAATCAAAGCTTGCTTTAAGCTCCTCTATAAGTATCTTGAAGCGTGCCTCATAGCTGCATAGCGTATCCATGGAAGGTGCTGCAGGAATTACATATAGATTGGGATACTTTTTATTGCGTATGATTGCCTGTCTGATACGGCAGGAGCGGTTTAAGATGTCGAGGATATTGTAATTGACCTTGTCCTCTATTCCCATTACCAGGTCCAGATTGCGAAGTCCCATGTCCGTATCCAGCATGATGACTTTTTTATCTAACTGTGAAAGTTCAACTCCGATATTGGAAATAACCGTAGTTTTTCCAACACCGCCTTTTCCTGAAGTGAAAACTATTGCTTCACTCACAAAAATAAACCTCCTAGTCTGTTATGGCACTTGAGCCTGATGAGTTTACACCCTCAGCCTTGACTGCGAGTAAATCGTCAAGTGACTCCAGATTATAATAATATGAAATTATATTTCTGGATGCAGCTGCAGCATTGTGTGAGCTGTATCCATATGATATACGTGTAGCTATTGTAATTTCAGGATCGCTTGATGGAGCGTATCCTACAAACAGTGCATGGTTTGGTCTTGTCTCAACCTGCTGTGCTGTTCCTGTCTTACCGGACACCTCAACGCCTGTAAAGCCGCCAAATACATCATGCAGGTCTTCGACCACCATACGCATTCCCTGATGGATGGCATCCCACTGGCTTTGAGTAAGTGTGTCTGATATATCAGTTGATTTTGAATCATACTGCTTGACTGTTTTGCCGTCTGCATCCACAATTTTGTTCATCAGCTTATAGTCATAAAGCTTTCCGGAAGCAACTGCTGTCACATATCTTGAAAGAGAAATAGTCGTAAAGTTGTTATTACTCTGTCCGATGGCTGCCATAACAGGATACTGTGTGGCAATGGACGGCGTCTTTTCTACTATCTCAACACCTGATTTCTGGTCCAGTCCGTATATAGATGCATATTTTTGTATGTATTTCATACCGTTTTCATCGTCATATGAACCGGTGTCCTTGCTTGCAAGCCTGAAGCCTGTTGTGTAGAAGAATACGTTACATGAATCCCTTAAAGCTTCAGATACATTGTCCATACCATGCGCTCCAGGATAAATCCAGCATTTTGGCTGATTGCTGATTTCTGTAAATATTCCGGTACAATTAATCTTTGCCGAGGTATCAATGACTCCCTCGGCAAGACCTGCGGTGCTTGATACCATCTTGAAGGTAGATCCCGGTGCAGTCTGCTCCTGGGTTGCATAATTCCATAGTGGATTAGACTTGTCCTCTCTGAGAGACTGGTAGTAATCAGCATCTACAGTGTTTGCAAGCTTATTGTTGTCATAGCCCGGATAGCTGACTAAAGCCTTTAGCTGTCCTGTCTTTACATCAGTTATTACACAGGAGCCTGTACATGGGTCAAGGGCAAGCTGTGCAGGTGTTATCTCTATGTTGTTTATTTTATCCATAAGAAATGCATATGGACTGATGGAGCCATTAGCAATGTTGCTTACTGTTGCATCGTCATAATCGAGTACACCCTGGTCAAAAAGCAGAAGGCACAGCTGCTGTCCAGTGACCGCCCCGGAATTTACCATATATTTGTATATAATTTTGGCAAAGTCTTTATTGTCAGTCATGGCATCCCTGATATACGAGCAGAGTGCTGTGTAAATCTCGCTTGAATCAGCATACTTCTGGTCCACATCAAGCTTTGTGATGTCTATCCACTGCTTTGAAATGCAGTATTTGAGATAATCACGCGGTGAGAGTGTGCCTGCCTTCCATGAGGCATATGTGGAATCAGAGGTATCTATCTGTTTGCTCAACAGCAGTCCATCATCGTTTAGCACTGACATAACACATGTAAAATAATCAAGTGTCTGCTCCGACATGGAGGCAGTGCCTGAGGTACCACTTTCAAGCTCGCTGTCAATAGTGGATAATGCATTCTGCAGCTGACCGCTGAAGGAATTGTATATAGCCTGCTCAGTTGCTGATGCATCTGATGCATTGAAATGTGTCAGGTCAACTACATTGTTGTTGATCAGTGCAAAGTAAACATCAGTTATAGGTATTTCACCGGATTTTATTTTGGAGTAAACAATTCCGGCTATCTCCTGCTCTAACAGCTTGTATGTGGCTTCCTGCAGCTTGATGTCAATACTTAAGTAGACATCATTTCCGGAAACAGGATTCTCCTGACTTATTACCTCGTTTATCTTACCGACATTGTTTACATAGACCTGTTTTTCACCGTTTTTGCCTCGCAGATAGCTCTCATAGTATTGCTCTAAGCCTGACTTACCTACCATATCATTTTGTGTATATGAGTTATCATCCTTTGACAGCTCATTATACTCGTCGGTAGATATCTTGCCTGTGTATCCTATGAGCGATGAAATATATTCAGGATAGTTGTACTTGCGGATGGTATCCTCTTCAACTGATATGCCGGTAAGAGTATCTGAATGCTCATTGACATATGCTACTATCGAATCATTTACATCCTTTGCAATAGTAGTGGTTTTGTATTTAGTGAATCGGTTCTGTTTTATGGCATATCTCATCACTACAATATCATAAGTGGCCTGCGTATCATACTTGCTGCTTATATCAAAGCATTCATTCTGGTCAGAGCTTAGAAAATCAATAATATTCTGGGCGCTGGCATTTGCCTCGTCAAATCCAAGCGCTTTATTGTATTCGAGCTTATCATATTTCTTTCCGAATACATCTGACAGAAATCTCTTTTTTGAGGTTTCAGATGTGAATGTAAAGCTGTATGTACCATCATCGTTTAAAACAACCGGAAAATCATTATATATGGAGCCGCCATTGTTTTTTATCACATTGATAATTTCATTAAGCTCTTTGTTTAAAAGACGATTGTGCTCCTTCGTAGATGAATAGCTGCCGTTGTCTGAGATGACTACAGAATATGCAAGCTGATTGTAAGCAAGCAGCTCACCATTTACATCGTATATATTGCCTCTTGATGCCTCTATGGACAGCGGCTTTTTAATCAGCATTATGAAGTTTTTCTGATAATCTGCACCTTTAATAATCTGAAGGGTAAAGACTCTTTCGGCAAGCAGGGCAAACATGAAAATAATTACTGCTGCCAATACAAAAAGTCTTGAGCTGAAAAATTTCTTCAGAAAATCTTTTATATCATAAATCAAATTTCTTTGCTCTCCTTTTCTCGTGTGCTTCCAGCTTCTGGTTTAACTTAAGAAATACCAGATACAAAAGTATACTGATAACCATTGTGTATACAAATTCAGGTATGATAATTGACTTCAGATAGTACAAAAAGCTAAATCTGCCACGCAGTAAAAACATGAAAAAGTATACTACCAGATTGTAAAACAAATCGCTGCCTCCTATAAGAAGCATAGGAAGCTTTATATCGTCAGGATAGAATCTTTTCTGGAATAATCCATTGATAAAACCGATATACATATATATTAAAGCATACAGTCCTATATAATTTCCGCAAAATATGTCAATAAGCAGGCCGCAAAAGAAGCCTACCCACAGTCCTTCCTTTTTGCCACGCATAAAGCCAAAGGATGATACGGCTATAATCAACAGGTTTGGTGAGATATTGGCAAAGGAAAGAGTCTTAAACAGCGTGGTCTGCAATAAAAAGCATAAAGTTATTATTATAAATAAAACAATTCTACGTCTCATGCTGCTCCTTACTTATTTTCAGTTGAATTTTCAGTCTGGCTGTCACCGGCTGTTTCTGTACTTTCGGTGTCGTCAGCTGTCTTAGTGTCACCGGTCTGCTTAAGCTGTGTTATGACCATGACATTTTCGATATGCTCAAAATCTACAACCGGTGTGATAGTGCCGGATTTTGTCAGATTGTTGGAATTATTTTCGATTTTTGTTACATAGCCAATCAGTATGCCCTGCTGGTAACGGTCTGACACGTATGAGGTAACTACAGGATCGCCCTCTTTTACCTTGTTGTCGTCATCCTTTAACTCTGTAAAGGTAATTACCTTGTCCTCGTTCATGGTTTTTATATTGCCACTGACGGTGAGGTTGTCCTCCGTGGTGGAAACCATGCCACTGACCTTGCTGGCATCATCTATGATACAACGTACCTTGGCAAAATTATCACCAGCATCGGTAACAATACCTACAAGTCCGCTTCCCGCAAGCACATTCATGCCTACGTCCACTCCATCCTTTTTTCCTTTATCGATAGTAAAGGTAGAAAACCAGTTTCCGCTGTCCTTTGCTATGACACTGGCAGCAACCTTGGGATATGATGGATATTTGGCATCCAAATCAAGAAGCTGTCTGTAATTGTCAAGCTCATACTGTTCAAGTTTGTTGGTTGTGAGCTGTGTTGTAAGCTCTTCTACCTCGGCCTTGAGCTTTTTATTCTCAGCCTTGACATTTTTTAATGTGCGTATTTCTGTAACCTTATCTGAAATGTGGATTCCAAAGCTGTTTATACCTTTCTGCATTGGGATGAATACATATCCGGCAGCAGTCTTTAAAGGGCCACCGGAGATATTTAAGGTAAGGCTTAACAGCATGGTCACAAAGCAGACTGCTGTCATAATCAACAGTGTGTATCTTGCAGGCAGCTTTTTATTGTGCTTTCTCTTTCGATTGCGAAAATTCTTACTCATGTTAACCTCGGTTATTATTTTTTGATGCTGAACGGAAGTCTCTTATATTTTGAATCAGAAACTATTTGTACGAGTCCGCGTACTGCACTCTCCTCAGGACATTCTGAGCAGATGACCTTTATACCTGTAATCTGTTCAAAGAGTTGGTCAAGTCCTGTAAGCTGTGAGCCGCCTCCTGTGATATAAATGCCTGAATGGATGATATCCTTTGCAAGCTCAGGCGGAGTCTTCTCAAGAATCATTTTTATTGATGTGCATATAGACTCAAGGTTTGACTTCATAGCCTCGTAAACGACCTTTGAACCAATTTCCATCTCAATAGGCAGGCCGCTTACCACATCACGTCCCACTATTACCATACTGTCCTCTCTTCCCGGAAGTGCAGAGCCTATAGTCTCCTTCAACAGCTTTGCAGTCTTTTGTCCGATTACAAGATTGAACTCCTTTCGCACAAAGGAGATAATTGACTCGTCAAGTCTGTTGCCACCGAAATGAAGCAGGTCACTAAGCACCAGGCCACCGAGTGAAATAACGGATGTCTCTGTTGTGTCAGCGCCCATATCTACTATCATGACACCGGTTGGCTCGTTTACATCTATTCCAAGACCTACAGCATCAGCGATAGGCTTCTCACAGAGCATGACCTTTTTAGGCTTTGATTTGCTCTTATAGAAGAGCTCGTAGAATGCTCTTTTCTCTACATCTGTGATATCTGTCGGCACAGCGATGATGAACTCGGCATTTTTGATACGTGCCTTTGTCTTGTGCTCCAAAAAGTCAAAAATCATAGTCTGAAGCAGATTATAGTCAGCAATAACTCCCTCTACAACAGGAAATATGACGTTGATTGTCTCAGGCGCCTTTTCATACATGGCATATGCGCTGTCTCCATATGCATATATCTGATTTTTGTCTATTACGGCTATTGTGTTTTTCTCAAGCATTGTCTTGCCTGTAGCCTTTGAGTATACCTTGAAATTGTTTGTTCCCAGATCAATTCCGTAAACGTTGTTGCTCATAATAATTCTACCTCGTCTTCTGTTTATATAAGTTTATTTTCATAGAAGCTATAATATTCGTTATCTCCGATTATGATATGGTCACAAAGCTCTATGGAAAAAATCCCTGAGCCCTCAATTAATCTGTCTGTGACAGCAATATCATTTCTGCTGGGAGTACAATCTCCGCTTGGATGATTGTGCAATAAAACAAGTTTTGATGCATTTTTGTCCAGGGCGGTCCTGATGATGGAGCCTATGTCCACTACAGATGAGCTTAGTGAACCCTTGGATATGAACTTGTCTCCTAAGAATCTGCTTTTCACATCAAAATAGGCACAAATGACGACTTCATTTGTAAGATGCCTCATCTGCTCCATATAGTAGTCAGCTATTGTCTGAGGATTATTCATTCTGATGCTTTGAACCTTTTTGGTCTTTGCTATGCGAAGCGACAGCTCTGCTATCGCCTTAAGCTGTATAGCTTTTATCTGCCCTATCCCGGGAATACTAAGAAGCTCCTCATAGGACATCTCATAGAGATTGAGCAGATTGCCATGCCTGCCGGAAAGTATGTCCTGCGCAATATCAATCACAGTCTTGTCTCTTGTGCCGGTCTTTATAATGATGGCAAGTAAATCAGCGTCTGACAGGCCTGATGCTCCAAGCGATAAAAATTTCTCATATGGTCGCTCTGAAGCCGGCAGATTTTTAATTGTTTTGTTATTATGCATTAATCCCTTTCGCTTCTCCCAGGCGATTGACAACGGATTTAAGCAAAGTTTTCAGTTAATTGTAGCACACCTAATCAAGCTTAACAAGATTTCTCTCATAAAGTTTTTGTAAAGACATCAAAATTCCAAGCTTTGCATGGTACCATGTGAGTCCTCCCTGGAAATAAACCGCATATGGCGGCTTCACAGGACCATCGGCAGAAAGCTCAATGGATGATCCCTGAACAAATGCGCCTGCTGCCATGATGACATCACTGTCATAGCCCGGCATAGCCCATGGCTCAGGGGTCACATAGCTGTCTACAGGTGCTGCTGCCTGAATGCCCTCGCAGAAGGCTATCATAGCATCGCGGTTATTGAACTCTACAGCCTGTATGATATCGTGGCGGCTTTCAGTACCGTCAGGGACTACCTTAAAACCAAGCTTTTCATAGATTTTTGCGGCAAAGATTGCTCCCTTTAATGCTCCGCTTACGACAGTCGGTGCAAGGAAAAAGCCCTGATAAAATGACTGGATGACTCCGAGTGAGGCTCCAACCTCCTTGCCAAGTCCCGGAGATGTGAGACGGTATGCGGCATTTTCAACACATTCTTTTTTGCCGACAATATAGCCTCCGATTGGTGCAAGTCCGCCTCCCGGATTTTTGATCAGTGAGCCAACCATCATGTCCGCTCCAACCTGGATAGGCTCTATATCCTCGACAAACTCACCGTAGCAGTTATCGACCATACAGATCACATCAGGCTTTATGCTCTTTACAAAAGCAATGAGCTCGCCTATTCTTTTGACCGAAAGTGTAGGTCTTGTAGCATAGCCCTTAGAGCGCTGGATTGTGACAAGCTTCGTTTTTTCATTGATGGCTTTCTTTATTCCGTCATAGTCAAACTCACCGTCAGGCAGTAAGTCAACCTGCGCATATGTGATGCCATACTCAGCAAGCGAGCCCTTTGAAGGGCGTATGCCTATTACCTCCTCAAGTGTATCGTAAGGCTTTCCGACAGGGCTTAAAAGCTCATCGCCCGGGCGCAGGTTTGACATGAGTGCAAGTGCAAGTGCATGTGTACCGCAGGTAATCTGAGGCCTCACAAGTGCATCTTCTGCGCCAAAACAGTCTGCGTACACTCTCTCAAGTGTATCCCTTCCGAGGTCATTGTAGCCGTAGCCGCTTGATGCCTGGAAGCACTCTGCGCTCACCTTGTTTTTCTGCATGGCGGCTATGACCTTAAGCTGATTATACTCAGCATTTGTGTCTATTTTGTCAAAACGCTCCTTAAGCTCCTTTTCTACAGAGGTTCCGAAATCCAAAACCTCCTTTGATATTCCAAGTGTCTCATACTGCCTGTAAATGGCTTCATTGGTATCTAACAAATTATAATCCTCTTTTCTGCTAAAATTTCTTGTATTTTATTTAATATTTTATTATCATCATATGAATATTCATTTTTTTCTATCCATATGGTATCTTTTTCTCTCCTAAACCAGGTTAGCTGTCTCTTTGCAAAACGCCTTGACTCAAGCTTTACCTTGTCCACAGCCTCTTCAAGTGAATATTCTCCATCGAGATATGCAAGGATTTCCTTATATCCTATGCCCTTCATGGATACCATATCGCTTGTACAGCCCATTGCCTTTAGCTTTTTCACCTCATCGACAAGTCCGTTTGAAACCATGATATCAACTCTCTTATCTATCCTCTCATAGAGTCTTTGTCTTACATCATCCAGTACAAAATAGGCAAAACTGTATGGAGACTGCTTGGCTCTTTCAGTCTCATTGTGCTTTGAAATCGGTTCATGGCAGGTGTGATAGTATTCAATTGCCCTGATGACGCGCTTTACGTTATTCTCATGGATGCTCTCGTAGGATGCAGGGTCGATATCCTTAAGCTTTTCATGCAGTGCATGGTTTCCGTGCTCGTTAGCAAAGTCGTAAAGGCTCTTTCTGTACGACTCATCCACATCCTGCTTTGTGAAATCAATGTCATACAAAAGCGCCTGTATATAAAAGCCGGTGCCGCCGACAACTATCGGTATCTTTCCTGCTTCGTATATTTCATTAAGTGCTTTTTTGGCCATATCCTTAAAGATAAATACATTGAACTCGTCAGAGGGCTCAAGTTCATCTATCAGATAGTGCTTTATGCCGTCCATCTCATCGACTGTAACCTTCGCAGAGCCTATATCCATGTATTTGTATACCTGCATGGAATCCGCGGATATTATAGCACCATTTATTTTTTTTGCAAGCTCAATCGATAGAGCTGTCTTTCCTACTGCTGTCGGTCCTGTCAGGACAATCATCGGTTTTTGTGTCATATTGCACCTCAGTCCAAATGTGTATGTTGTCATACGATACGTTTGAATTTCTTTTCTATCTCATATTTGCTCATAGAGATAATGGTTGGTCTGCCGTGTGGGCAGTTGTAAGGATTGGCGAGTGACAAAAGATCATCTATCAGCTTATTTATCTCAGGAAGAGTAAGCTTGTCATTGCCCTTGACTGCTGCCTTGCACGACATGGATGCGACCTTTTCCGTGATGATATCAGGAGTCTGTCTGCCTGTCGAATTGGAAAAATCATCGAGCATCTCTATAAACAGATCCTTCATATCTATGTTAAACAAATTATCCGGAATTGCACTGATCATGTATTCCTTGCCGCCAAAATGCTCCACCTCATAGCCAAACTGCTCTATCTGCGGCCTGTATTTCTCAAGCATCTCGCTTTCCCTTGCATCAAGAGTCATGACAATCGGAGGGCTTATGCGCTGTGATGTGAAATCCTTATTGGCAAGTCTTGCCATTGTTTTTTCATACAGTACCTTTTCATGGGCTGCATGCTGGTCTATGATATAAAGCTTGTCTTCAAACTCTATGAGCCAGTATGTCTTAAAGAGCTGGCCTATGATGGAAAACTGCTTCTTGGCGCTTTCTGTAAGAAAAACCTTGTCGTAATCCCCTAGAGTCTGCTGGGTGCCGGTGACAACATGTGCAGGTTCATACGCGGTGGAAGTCTCAGGCTTTGGTTCCACTGAATTGCCGGTATGTACAACAGGCGTCGATGCAGATGTTTTAGCTTTCTGTTGGTTTAAAGTATTTTCTGTGAGAGGCTCATTAACAGCAGGTCCTTTTACAGTGGAGCTTTTTACAGTAGCTGTCACGCTCTGTCCGTACACGCTCCTTGATTCCGCTGCCCTCACCTCATTGATACGCCTCTTCTCAAACGGCTCCGGTATTGGCTCTTTATACTCATGCACTATCTTTTTAGGCGCCGGCGTACTGTCTACAGGCACCTCGGGAATCATCTCCTTGTGGGATAGAATTGCATATATTGTGTCACACAATTCGACATATATCTCGTTGTTGTTGTCGAACCTAAGCTCCATCTTGGTCGGATGCACGTTGACATCCAGCTCACTGAAAAATGTAAAGTAAAGCACTGTAAACGGATACTGATGCTGCATTAGAAAGCTCTTGTAGGCCTCCTCGATAGCACGTGACAATATATTGCTCTTTACATATCTGCCGTTTATGAAATAATTTTCATAATTTCTGTTGCCCCTTGTGATAACAGGTTTTCCTATAAATCCCTCCACCTTAAAGTATTCGCATTCATGCTTCACCTCAAGCAGTGATGACGATATCTCGCGTCCGAATATATGGTATATGATATCCTTTCTGTTGCCGTTTCCGGAGGTATGAAGCTTTGTCTGGTTATTGTTTATGAACTTAAACGATATATCAGGATGTGAAAGCGCAAGCTTTTCAACCATATCGCTTATGTAGCTGCCCTCTGTCTGTGCTGTCTTTAAAAACTTGCGTCTTGCCGGAACATTATAAAACAAATCCTTTACTATGAAGGTAGTACCGTCCGGAGCACCGATTTCCTCGTTGGAAAGCTCCTTCGAGCCTTCAATCACATATCTGGTGCCGGTGAGCTCATCGTATGTCTTTGTGATAAGCTCAACGCGGGCAACGGCCGAGATACTTGACAGCGCCTCACCTCTGAAGCCGAGTGACTTTACAGTAAGTAAATCCTCTGCCGAGCGGATTTTGCTCGTGCTGTGACGGTAAAATGCAACCGCAACCTGGTCTCTTTCAATTCCGCAGCCGTTGTCGGTGATACGGATAAATGAGATTCCGCCCTCTTTTATCTCCACAGTAATGGCTGTGGAGCCTGCATCTATGGCATTTTCCACCAGCTCTTTAACCACGGAGCACGGACGCTCAACAACCTCTCCTGCAGCTATTTTATCTATTGTTTCCTGATTTAATATGGCAATATTTGGCATTTTAATCCTTTCTACCAGCGGTTTTTAACCTTGTTCTGGAGCTGATACAGCTTGTTTAACGCATCAAGTGGTGTCATGTTGCCTATGTCTATGCTTCGAAGCTCGTCAATTATGTCATCATCCTTCACGGTGTCGAAAAGTGAAATCTGTGTCATATCAACCTCGTCAAGATGCTCCTTTTTATGCTTGTGACCATTGTCAACGGATATGCTTTTTACAGTATCTGTGATATCATTTGCAAGAAGCTGTTCTGCGATTTCCTTGGCACGCTCTATGACTGAATCAGGCAGCCCTGCAAGCTTTGCTACCTGTATGCCGTAGCTTCTGTCAGCTCCGCCCTTTACGATTTTTCTTAAGAAAACTATATCATCGCCCTTTTCCTTTACAGCGATGCAATAGTTATTTACACTGTCAAGCTTGCCCTCAAGCTCGGTGAGCTCGTGATAATGGGTTGCAAAAAGCGTCTTTGCTCCGAGGAGCTTTGGATTACTTATATGCTCTACAACTGCCCAGGCGATGCTTAGTCCGTCAAATGTACTCGTGCCTCGTCCAATCTCATCGAGAATGAGCAGGGATTTTGCGGTTGCATTTCTTAATATATTTGCCACCTCGTTCATCTCAACCATAAATGTACTCTGGCCGCTTGCAAGGTCGTCAGATGCGCCGACTCGTGTGAAGATACGGTCTACAATACCGATATTTGCAGTTTGTGCAGGTACAAAGCTTCCAATCTGTGCCATGAGAACGATAAGTGCTGTCTGTCTCATGTAGGTGGATTTACCGGCCATGTTTGGTCCAGTGATGATTGAGATTCTGTTTTTGTGCTGATCCAGATATGTATCGTTTTCTATAAACATGTCATTTGTAATCATTTTTTCAACTACAGGATGACGTCCGTTTTTTATGTCTATTATTCCGCTTTCATTTATCTTTGGCTTGCAGTAATTATTCTGGCTGGCAACAAGCGCAAGCGAAGCAAAAACATCAATCTGTGCTATAGCTCTGGCTGTTTTCTGAATCCTCGAAACATTGCAGGAAATCTGTTTTCTTACATCACGAAACAGCTCATACTCAAGTGATGTGAGCCTGTCTTCAGCTCCAAGAATGGTATCCTCAAGCTCTTTAAGCTCCGGTGTTATGTAGCGCTCTGCATTGGTGAGTGTCTGCTTTCTCACGTAATAATCCGGAACCATATCCTTGAAGGAGTTTGTGACCTCAAGGTAATATCCAAATACCTTGTTATACTTGATTCTTAAGTTTTTGATGCCTGTTTTTTCACGCTCACCGGCTTCGAGCTCTGCAAGCCATGTCTTTCCCTTGGTTTTTGCGTCTCGAAGACGGTCAACCTCCTCGTTGTAGCCTGCTTTTATGATGTCTCCGTCGCGCTGTGAGATAGGAGGCTCATCCTCAATGGATGAAAGTAAAAGCTCATATATATCCTTAAGCTCGTCGAACTCTTCATTAATCTCATCGGTAAGCTCACACGGTATATCTGAAAGTTGCTGCTTTATTGGTGGAAGCATTTTTAAAGAATCCCTGAAGGCAATAAGGTCACGCGGATTGGCTGACTGGTAGGTGATTCTTGTGATGAGACGCTCAAGGTCATAAATAGGATTAAGGTATTCCCTGATCTCGTCTCTTGTGATTTCGTTTGCATTAAGTGCTTCGATAAGCTTCTGGCGATTTATTATCTCTGCCTTTTCGATAAGAGGCTGCTCAACATAGGTGCGAAGCAGTCTTGCTCCCATAGCCGTGCGTGTCTTGTCGAGTACCCAAAGCAGTGAGCCTCTCTTTTGCTTTTCACGAAGGGTATCTACAAGCTCCAAATTACGTCTTGATGAGCTGTCTATTATCATATATTTGCCTATTGAGTACGGATGAAGCTCAAGTATATTGTCGAGCGAGTTCATCTGCGTCTCATAAAGGTACTTTAACAGGGCGCCGGCAGCTATGACTCCACTCTCATAATCCTCAAGCCCCAGAGCATTTATTGTCTGTACATGGAAATGTGAAAGCAGTGTCTCATTTGCAAGACCATCAGAAAAATACCATGAGTCGAGTGCTGAAACAGTAATTGACAGTATGTTTTTCATATCGTCAACATCTATTCCGCTCATGTAGAAGGCCTCGTTACATATGATTTCCGATGGATTAAATCTGCTCACCTCATCTAACAGCTTTCTTTCCGTATCCACCTCTGTCGTAAAAAAATCACCTGTTGTGACATCACAGGTCGCTATGCCGTATTTGTCCTCAGTGTATACAATCGACATTATGTAATTGTTTTTTGCCTCATCTAAAGAAGCCATATCAGTGTTTGTGCCAGGTGTCACAACACGGATTACCTCTCGCTTTACGATTCCCTTTGCCTGCTTTGGATCCTCCATCTGCTCACAGATAGCTACCTTGTGACCGTTTGATACGAGTCTGTTGATATATGAGTCTGCCGCGTGAAACGGTACTCCACACATAGGAGCTCTTTCTTCAAGTCCGCAGTTTTTGCCGGTGAGTGTAAGCTCAAGCTCCTTTGAAACCATTATCGCATCATCAAAAAACATCTCATAGAAGTCTCCTAAGCGATAAAATAAAATACAATCCTTATATTGTTCTTTTGTCTGCAGATAATGCTGCATCATTGGTGATACTTCTGCCACGAATATTTCCTCTCTTTACGTGTATAAATATTATTCATGTGTATAAATATTATTTAAAATCCGGCCTATATTTTTTAATAATTGCTTCTGCGACCTTTATGCCGTCGATTGCCGCAGATGTAATGCCTCCTGCATAGCCTGCGCCTTCACCGCAAGGGTATACACCCGAGATGTTGCTCTCAAAGGATTCATCTCTTTTTATGCGAAGCGGAGAAGATGTGCGTGTCTCCATACCGGACAGAATTGCATCTTTTCTGTCAAAGCCATGTATCAGATGACCAAAATGTTCCATTCCAAGCTTGAACGACTGCTCCATGTCAGCGTTCATCAGTCCATTCAGCTTTGCAAAGACGGTGTTTCCCTTTGTACAGGAGCCAAAATTACCGTATGCTGTTGTTAATCTGTTATCACAGAAATCACCGAAAAGCTGCTGTGGTATTAAACCATTGCCTCGCTTATAATTTTCTGTCTCAAGCTTTTCCTGATATCTCACTCCGGCGAGGGCATCATCTGCTCCGAAATCCTTCGGCGAAACAGATACTATGATGGCACTGTTCGCATTTTTGCTGTTTCTGTCGTGATAGCTCATGCCGTTAACCACTGTGTGATTTTCGGTTGACGATGAGTTGACCACATATCCTCCCGGACACATGCAGAATGAATAGACTCCTCTGCCATTCGGAAAATTGGAGGTAACCTTATAAGGACTTGGAGGAAGTATGATTTTCTTTTGAATACCATACTGTGATTCATCTATCATGCGCTGCGGATGCTCCACGCGAAAGCCGACTGCAAAGCTCTTGCACTCCATATCAAAGCCTTTGTTGTAAAGCATATCAAATGTATCTCTGGCGCTGTGTCCGAGTGCCAGAACGCATACATCTGTCTTTATCTCACTATTACTGTTACTGTCAGAATCCGTGTAAACACTTAATAGCTTTTGGGAAACTATGTCAAGATTGTTTACACAGGTATCAAATACAAATGTAGCACCATTGTCAACCAAAAACTCACGCATATTGACAATTACTTCTGAAAGTACATCAGTACCAATATGTGGCTTGTTGTCATAAAGTATGGACGGATCTGCCCCAAAGCGCACAAATGTCTCAAGCACAAGACGATTTCTGCCCGAAGGATCCTTTACGGATGTATTCAGCTTGCCGTCTGAAAAGGTTCCGGCACCGCCCTCACCAAACTGTACATTGCTTTTGGGATTAAGTATGCCGCTCTCCCAGAATTTTTGTACATCGCAGGTTCTTTTCTCAACTCGGCTGCCACGCTCGATAACTATCGGGCTAAAACCTGCCTCTGCCAATATATATGCACAAAACAGCCCTGCAGGTCCTGCCCCTGCAATAACAGGTCGCCTGTCAAGCGGTATATGGCCGCATGCAGGTATCATGTACTCTTTTTCTTTATATATGAGCACAGATGAGCTGGCTGCTCTTTTTACAATTGCTTCTTCGCTATTTTTTGTATCCTCTATCTCTACAGCAACTGAATATGTATAGAACAGCTCAGGCTTTTTACGCGCGTCAAGTGATTTCTTTAATATCCGGTATGTAAAGCCTGTCTTGGCATTGAGCTTAAGCATTTTTATTATTTTCTTTTTTAATGCCTCATCACTGTGTGTGACGGGGAGCTTTATCTGGTTAATTTTAATCATTTACTGCATTTCTCCTGCTATATATCCACTTGTCCATGCCCACTGCAGATTGTAGCCACCGCATATGCCGTCCACATCAAGCAGCTCGCCGCAAAAGTAAAGCCCCGGATGGATTTTGGACTCCAATGTACGTACATCTATTTCCTTTGTATATATGCCGCCTGCACACACCTGTGCAAATTCGGCTCCTCTTGGCTTTTTTACCGAAACGGCTGTATGCTTTATTGAGCGGGTGAGACTTTTACAATCATCATCTGTCAACAGCCTTCCCTTTTTGTCAGGAGATACACCTGATTTGTGTATCAGCTCAAGAAGAAGCTTATTGTTTAAAAGTCCGTTAAGCATCTCATTTAACGAGCGGTTGTCTGTCGTTGTAATGCTTCTGTCCTTTATGTACCCATTAAGCTCATCATCACTAAAAGCCGGCAAAAAGTCAATTATCACCTCGACCCTTTGACCTTTATCGAGGGCTCTTGACATAAGACTTGAAATCTGAAAAACCGGGATGCCTGAGATGCCATAGTCGGCTAACTGCAGCTCCCCTGTATTTTGCTCTGTCATTTGGCCGTCTATCACGGAAGCGACGGTGGCATCGCACCTGACACCTGTGATTTTTTTGAAATTTAGGCCATCACAGCTAAAGCCGCAAAGCGCGGGTAATGGCTTTTGGATATGATGTCCGAGAGCTTCTATCTGTCGAAACAGGCTTCCGTCACTTCCAAGCTTTGGGGAAGCCGTAAGGCCACACGCTATGATAAGCCTTTTGGACTTAAAGCTGCCCTTGTCTGTTTGGATGCAGTAACCGGTCAGGTCATCTGTATTCTTGTTAGTTGCCGGATTAGCAGCAGACTTTGTGTCTTTAGTCGTAATCCCTGCTGTCTTAATTTCTGTAATACTTATGCCTGTTTTCACATCCACATGAAGCCTCATAAGCTCCATGCGAAAGGCTGCCACAACAGATGCAGCCTGTCTTGAATTTGGATAAATGTAGCCTGCATTGTCATATGCAGGTATTCCAAGTTCTTTAAAAAAACGTATTGTGTCTGCATAATTAAATTGCGACAACCCGTTTTTAATCAGTGCTTTACTGCCGTGAAACTTATTTACAGACATATCAGTGTTTGTGAAATTACATCTGCCGTTTCCTGTTGCAAGTATTTTCTTTCCTATATCATCCTTGTGCTCTAAAAGTGCCACACGTGCTCCCTTTGATGCAGCAACTGCTGCCGCCATCAGCCCGGATGCACCGGCACCTATTATAATTACATCGTACATATTCTTTCCCCTAACTGATTTATTTTAACATTAACTTGAATAGCTTTCAAGAAAATCGTACAAATCAGTTTCGTTAAAAAAATAGAGTCCATTTGTAACCTTATTTTTTGCTTCATCTGGCAGTTCTTCAAAATACACGCCTGTGTCAAAGTATTTTTCACTTGCAGTGGCGTTGTATACAGACAGCATTCCGGAGTCGTTTTTGATACAGTATTTTGCATTCTTAGCCTCATTTGATGTCAGAAGGCTTTCTTTTTCATTTTTTTCATTTTTATCATTTTCATTGCTTTGTGCAATTATCGCAGCCTTGTCTGCTGCTCTTTGCGTATTGAGTTTTTCTATCATAACAAGTGCAAGAAGAATTACAACAATAGTTAAAAAACAGATACTGATTTTGCTTTTCATATTATCACCTCAAAATCAGTATCTGTAAATTTTTGTTATTTATTCAATTTTATAATAAATGACATTTTTTTGCCACTTTTATGATAAGTGTGCCCTTTGGAAAATGTCTAAGCTCATCCTCAGTCAGTCCCTTGAGTAAAAGCAGCGCCACAGCATATGAGATAACCGCAATGATTGCAGCAAGAATGAAGGCGATAATCTCAATATGACAGGCCTTGTAAAGTATAAAGTATACTATATACGAAATAACTCCCATTATGAGCGAGCTGATGGCCGGTATGATAAAGGTCTTTTTTATTTCCTGCTTAAAGCCGCTGTACTTCTTTAAAGCCATGCTGTTCATAAAGCACATGAGCAATGCAAAAAACGTATTGGCAAGCACAACTGCATGTATATTGAGCCTGAATATGAGCATAAGCAGTATGAGTACTATGACATGCGCTACAATCGATATCGCAGCGTTGATTACCGGAACTTTGAGCCTGTCAATGCCCTGCAGCAGTCCGTTGGACAGAGTGGAAAGAGAGTAAAATACTACCGCAACCGCACCGACATACATCATAAGTGATGCCTCAGCATTTGTTGCACGGGTGCTTGAGAACAGTATATTAAATATTGGCAGTCCAAACACGGCAAGCCCTACTGCACATGGGAATGCGACAACCATGATAAAGCGTGTGGAAAGATTAATCTGTCCTCTCACTGCCTCCATATCGTCCCTGTGATATGCGCCTGTAAGCACCGGCACAAAGGATGCTGCCATAGCTGATGCTATGGATATAGGCACATTGATTAAAAGCTTGTACTTTCCGGTGTATACACCCCACCATACGTCTATATCATTCTGAGTGTATCCCTGAAGCAGTGCAACCTGCTTGAATATACCCTGGTCTATGATGCCACTGATATTGTATATAGTAGTACTTAAAAGCACCGGAATAACCGTAATTACAAGAATCTTCATAGTGTAGCCAAATGAGCTCACCCTGACATTTCGTTCTCTTTTCATCTGCCTCTTGAACACCTTCATATAGATGGCAAAGATAAATACTACAAATAAAAGAGCCGCTACAGAGCCAAGCACTGTTCCAAGTGTACCACCGGCTGCACCATATGCTGCGGCATAGTGCTCCTTGTCACCAAGTACTGCACCAATTCTTGTACCTGTACGGTATAGCACATATGCAGCCCATACACTGACTATGGCATTTACTATCTGTTCTATTATTTGTGAGACGGCACTCGGCATCATGGTTCCCAGTCCCTGGAAAAAGCCTCTGATGACGCCGAGCACTGCAACTACCAAAAGCCCCGGAGCCAGTACTCTTAAAGCAAAAATACTGTATGGTGTGTTAAGAAGCGTTGTTGCAAAAAAATTGCCACCAAAAAACAGTATGAGTGCCACTGTTGTGCCACTGATGGTTGCAAAAAGCAGAGCACACTTCAGTATCTGATACGTCGCAGTCCGCCTCTTTTTTGCCATCTGGGCTGAAACCATCTTTGATACGGCAAGTGGTAAGCTGTATGATGATATAATCAGCATGACATTATATATTTCAAAGGCTGTGGAATAATAGCCGATTCCGATATCGCCCAATATACGCTGCATCGGTATGCGATATATGAGTCCTATTATTCTGCTTATTATAGATGCTACGGCAAGTATAGAGCCCTGTACTAAGGCATTGCTTGCCCCGTTATTTTTTTTAGACATTTATAAATCCTCTGTTTCAATTGATAACCAGCTTAAATATTAGCGTGTTATACCTAAAGCGTCAAGTATTTTTCTCTGGTGCTCTTCCATTACGGCAGCCTCATCAGCCTCCATGTGGTCATATCCGAACAGATGAAGCATGCTGTGTGTAATCAGAAAGGCAAACTCTCTTTTTTCGCTGTGTCCGTATTCTACGGCCTGCTCCTTTACCTTGTCAACTGATATGATTATGTCGCCCAGCATGACCTCTCCTGTATCAGGATTGAAATCATCCTCATTCTCATCTGAAAGGAAAGAAAAATCTCCGGGTGTTTCATATGAAAGCATCGGAAAAGATAATACATCTGTAGGCCTGTCTATCTGTCTGTACTCCTTATTGATGGCATGTATCCCTTCATTGTCTGTCAGTGTCAGATTAACCTCCGCCTCATACGGAAAGCTCTCATGCTCAAGTGAAGCAGAAACAACAGCTTCTGCGACCTTTTCATAATCAAAATTAAAATTGCATTCTACTTCTTTTTCGATAAAAAAACTCATTTAAGCAGCTCCTCCTTTGTAAGATAGTCTCGTATTTTTAAAAAGTGATTCATGGAAAGCCCTGATTCATCATACATTCCTGAGCTTGACAGCTCATTTAATGTCTGGATAATAAGTATCTCGTGATTCCATTCACTGTCTGCCACATCGTTTTTGATATGATCAAGCCTTACTATTAAAGCATCGACCATATGGATGAGTGCGGATTCAGGGGTCTGTGGGTGTCTTAGCTTGCCATAGTACTCATAGAGTATATTGGTCAGCTTTTCAGGAAAATGCATGGCTAATGCCTGTTCCACTCCTTCCATGACGCTTTTATGCTTCTGCCACTGCCCTATGCGGTAATAAAAACCTCCTGCTGCACATAGCGCTGTGTCCAGTCCAGCAGCCTTTGCAGCCTTTATGGCAATCGTCGATACGAAATTGCCATGATTGTATTCAGAGAAATTGTGCTTTTTAAGCTGCTTTACAGCAGGAAAATCCTCCTCTATTATTTCTATAAGCCTGTCATTTGTTTCATCAGTGCTAAGTGGCTTAAATACCCTGGCACAAATGATGCCGATAAGCGAAACAATCATGCCGCTTACAGCTCCGGCAATAATAACGGAAACAGAAAACTCCTTTGTTGACATATAATAGAATATGCCCGGTGTCACAATGCTCATACTGATTGTGATCAGATATATACATATCTGAAGCTTGTCCTCCTTTAGCATCTTTGCAAGGATAGCACCTGTGATTACAAGAAGCAGCTCACATACGAGCTCAAAGCAGTCGCCGGATACAGTGATTGAAAGCAATATACAAAAATAAGTACCGCTTATAAAAGCCAGAAACTCATTGCCAATCAGACAAAGCAATATAGGAAAAATCATCACCGGCCTGCTGTACAGTGGCATAAAACCGCTTATGATACACACTATAGAGCAAATGATAAACGCAAACGTAAACCTAAGATAATCGGTTCTTGAGTTGTTCGACAGCTGCAGTGTGTTCCGCTCGTACTCAAGTTCAAATAAAAGCAGCATATAAAATATGATATCTAAAAAACCCATGCATATCCACTCATCCGGATATACATCACCAAGCAGACACAGCACAAATGAAAGAGCTAAGATTGATATAAAAATTGATATTAGTGATACAACCCTTCTCAATTGCTCTTCCTCTGCTTTCTTGCAGTCTTTGCAGTCTGCTTATTTTCATAATCATCATATGCCTGAACGATTTTTTGTACAAGCGGATGACGCACGACATCCTTGCTTGTCAGATTGCATATGCCTATATCATCTATGTTTTTAAGCACCCTAAGTGCCACATCAAGCCCTGATTTTGCGCCCGGTGCAAGATCCTTTTGTGTCGCATCACCTGTCACGACAACCTTTGAGCCAAAGCCGATTCGTGTAAGAAACATCTTCATCTGTGCAGGAGTTGTATTCTGTGCCTCATCAAGTATGATAAATGCATTGTCAAGTGTACGGCCTCTCATGTATGCAAGAGGAGCCACCTCAATAAGGCCCTTTTCCATGTTGCGCTGGAAGCTCTCAGCTCCCATTATCTGATAAAGAGCATCGTACAACGGTCTCAAATATGGGTCAATCTTGCTCTGCAGATCTCCCGGCAGAAAGCCAAGCTTCTCGCCTGCTTCAATCGCAGGACGTGTCAGAATAATACGGCCCACCTGCTCATTTTTAAAAGCTGTTATAGCCATTGCCATGGCAAGATAGGTCTTTCCTGTTCCGGCAGGACCCATGCCAAACACAATCATCTTTTTCCTGATTGCATCGACATATTCCTTCTGGCCTATGGTTTTTGGCTTTACAGGCTTGCCATTTATTGTGTGACAAATGATATCCTTGTCAATCTCAACAATCTCACTGCCTTTATGCTCCTCTAAAAGTGCAAGTGCATAGTTTACGTTCTGCTCTGTAATGATGTTGCCTCTCTCAGCCAGCGCAATGAGCTGCTCGAACACCTCTTTTGCCCCATCAATATTTCCCTGCGCTCCGATAATCTTTAAGGAATCATCTCTTAAGACAAGTGTTACGTGCAGTGTGCGCTCTATTTTCTTGGCGAATGCATCAAACTGTCCAAAGACGTTTGGAATATATTCACCCGGTATTTTTATAGATACTTCATTTAAACTCATTAGCTCATGTGCCTTTCAATCAAAATATTTTTCATTATAACATAAAAATAAAATTTGTCATAATTTACCTATAATTTATTCCCTCTGATATATCAATTTTCATGGTATTTTTTTCTATGTATATACTGCACCACGTGATATCGGGATATTTTTCCTCAAGCTTCTTTTCAAGGAGGCTGTAATCTGCTCTCTTGTGGCTGCCTATTGTTACATTTTCACTCTCCATAAAGGAGATGACCGATTCATCATACGTGAAACAGTTTCCTTCAGGCACAATGTGCCAGATTCTTGTGCAGATGAGTGCATGTATACAAAAAACGCCGGTAATTGCAGCCGTAATAATACGTATTTTATATAGAAATGCTCTTATTGCAAAGTATCCCTGTCTTTTTACCACGAGAAGCCTTGTATGCGTCTTTTTCAGGTGCGGCTTCATTAGAAAAATATCTTCTGTACTGCAGCAGGCCTCATATTCCTTTGGACTTACATATTTAAGGTTCCATATTTTTATATGGTTTGCCGTGCACAGATTTATGAAGCGCCTGATATTGCAGCCTGTTAGCCTTACTGTTGCATAAGCTTTAATACTCATATATAACACCCTTTAAATGACCGGCTATTATTATTAAATCCTTTGTAAATTCCTTGATTTCAAGGCGGCTGCCGGATATTTTTATGGTACTGTCCGCTGCCCTTACAGTTACGGCCTTGTCCGAAAATGACAGAATACCCTTGTGGTTTTCTATAGTCAACTCATTATAACCATATGCTGTTACAATTGGAAGTCCTAGCACTATGTCCTTTGGAAGCTCGAACGAATCTGTTACTTTTTGCATCTTCATATATTAACATATGTTTATTTAGGCTGAATTATGCCGGTTATTTGTGGTACGGCTCATTATTGCTGATGCGAAACGACCTGTAAATCTGCTCCAGTAAAATTACGCGCATGAGCTGATGAGGAAATGTCATTTTAGAAAATGAAAGCTTATAGTCAGCGCACTTCAATACATCATCGGACAGCCCCAGAGAGCCTCCTATTACAAAAACAAGATGACTTTTGCCGCCTGTCATAAGCTTATCCATCTTCTGTGACAGCTCAACCGAATCAAGCTGTTTTCCATCTATCGCCAGACAAAATACATATGCATCGTCTTTTATATTTTTAAGAAGCCTCTCACCTTCTTTATTTTTTACGATGTCTATCTCTGTCTGCGTGGCCTGTTCGCTTGTCTTTTCATCGGAAACCTCAGTGATTTCAAGCTTACAGTAACGGCTTAGGCGCTTTGAGTACTCAGCAATCGCATCTCTGTAAAATTTTTCTTTAACTTTTCCTACACATAATATTGTAATTTTCATCGTTTCATTATAACATATAACTATAATTAAACAATATGGAGGCCGTATGAAAATATACGTTGATGAACAAAAACGATACGAGGATACAAAAGCAACCGGACAGTGCTTCACCGCAGTCGGTGCGATAGGGCTTATTGCTATTGTGCTGCTTGATACAGGAGTTATAAAGCTTGCCGCTTTAGACTCGGTAAATAAGCTCATGGTTTCTATCGTAATGGGGCTTGTTTTCTTGATATTTTTTATCATAGGAATGAAGTCATTTATGGAGCTAAAGGACATTTCAAAAAAAATTGACCGGAATAATTCCCTCGAAGAGGAAATCATGGAATACGCGACCGTCACTCATAGGGACGAGCTTATGACTTTAGCGTCATCGGGTGAAAAAGGAGATGCCTGCTCAGGTGATTTATACTACAAAAGAGCTGAGCTTATCACATCAGTCATTACTGAAAAATACAGCCTGCTTGAGGAAAGCTTCCTCGATCATATGGTTGAAGAAATTTATTCTAAAATTTATAGTGATATTGTCGAAGAATAGTGCTATAATAATAACAATTTATTTTTTATGAGGTGAACAAAATGAAAGAACTGCAAGATCGAATTCTCAAGGATGGCCAGGTAATTGGCACAAACATCTTAAAGGTCAACAAATTTATCAACCATCAGGTAGATCCGGTGCTTATGGAGCACATCGGTGAGGATTTCGCAAATCACTTTGCCGATAAGGGAATCACAAAGGTTGTCACAATAGAGAGCTCAGGAATTGCTCCTGCACTTATGGCAGCAGCCAAGATGAATGTACCGCTTGTTATTTTAAAGAAGCAGCCTTCAAAGACATTACATAATGATTTATATCAGACACAGGTTACTTCATTTACAACAGAGAAGAGCTATGAGCTTACACTCTCACGCGATGTAATCTCAGAGGATGACAATATTCTTTTGATTGATGATTTCATGGCTGACGGAGAGGCTGCTACAGGTGCCATCAGACTTCTTCGCATGGCTCACGCTACAGTTGCCGGTATAGGAATCCTTATTGAGAAGTCATTCCAGCCTGGCAGAAGAAAGATCAACGAGCAGGGCTATGAGGTTTACTCACTTGCACGTATCAAGTACATGGATGAGTATCAGATAGATTTTATTGAAGAAAATTAAAATAAGATTTAATATTTAAAATCAATACATATTATACGCAAAATCCACTACCCTATTTACAGATTTATGAGTCTGTCATTGAGTAGTGGATTTTTATTATTGTTAAAGTATATGTTTTATGCTAAACTGCCGGATTATGCTCCGAAATCGAAAAGTGAAAGCTGGTTTGACTCCGGCAGTGAACCAAGCAGTCCCAAATCTGACATGAGGTCTACGGCTGTTCGCGATACATGGGTTCTCTCCCTGAAATCGTCCTTTGAGAGGAATGGTCCGTCCTTTGCCGCTTCCGAAATATAAATAGCGGCATTGTCTCCCAGTCCGTCAATACTGTTTATGGCCGGCATGAGCTTACCGTCAATTATCTGGAAACGGTTAGGGTGAGCCCTGTATATATCAAGAGGCATGAAATCAAAGCCTCTGGCATACATCTCCTGTACGATACGCATGTCCTTAAATACATCCTGCTCCTTGTTTGACAGCGTGTCTTTTCTTTTCTTATAGTCCTTCATGTAGTTTTCGAGTCGGTCCTTTCCCTGACACATAAGCTCATATGAAAAGCCTGTGGCACGGATTGAAAAGTATGCTGCGTAGTATGCAAGAGGATAGAAAACCTTACAGTAGGCGATTCTCCATGCCATCATAACGTATGCCGCAGCATGGGCCTTAGGGAACATGTACTTGATTTTCTCGCATGACCAGATATACCAGTCAGGTACACCGTGTGCCTTCATATCCTCCTTCCACTGTGGCCACTGAGGGCATTTGCCCTTGGCAATAATGCCCTTTCGCACTTTCTCCATGATGTTGAAGGCTTCCTCAGATTCAAGTCCCATGGAAATCAGATATGTCATAATATCATCTCTGGTACAGATACAGGTTGAAATGGTAGCTGTGCCTTCCTCGATAAGAGTCTGTGCATTGCCAAGCCATACGTCGGTACCGTGTGATAATCCGGCGATACGAATGAGGTCAGAAAACTCCTTTGGCTTTGTATCAAGGAGCATGCCCATGGCAAAATCGGTACCAAACTCCGGTATACCTAAAGCTCCAAGCGGACATCCATCGATATCCTCAGGCTCTATGCCCAAAGCGGAAGTGTTCTGAAACAGTGACATGACAGCCTTGTCGTCAAGCGGAATCTTTGTTGGGTCAACACCTGTCAGATCCTGCAGCATACGAATCATGGTAGGATCATCGTGTCCGAGTATATCGAGCTTTAACAGGTTGTGGTCGATTGAATGGTAGTCAAAATGCGTTGTCGTGATGTCAACGGTCATATCATTCGCAGGATGCTGTACAGGAGTAAAGGTATTAATCTCCTCACCCATCGGCAGCACGACTATACCACCCGGATGCTGTCCCGTAGTACGTCGAACACCGACACAGCCCTGCACTATCCTGTCTATCTCGCAGTTTCGCTTTCTGACACCGCGCTCCTCATAATAGTTTTTAATGTATCCAAATGCGGTCTTGTCAGCAAGTGTGCCTATGGTTCCGGCTTTAAAGGTCTGGCCCTCTCCGAAAATAACCTCGGTATATTTGTGTGCCTTTGACTGGTACTCACCGGAGAAGTTCAGATCGATATCCGGCTCCTTGTTTCCCTTGAAACCGAGGAAGGTCTCAAACGGAATATCAAAGCCCTCCTTGCTTAATGGTCTGCCGCACTTTGGACAGAGCTTATCCGGCATATCACAGCCACCACGGCCCGAAAATGCCTGTACCTCTGGTGAATCAAAATCACTGTATTTGCAGTGTGTACACAAATAGTGAGCATGCAGCGGATTAACCTCTGTGATACCTGACATAGTTGCGACAAATGAGCTTCCTACGGAGCCTCGCGAGCCGACCAGGTAGCCGTCCTCATTTGATTTCCACACAAGCTTCTGTGCGATGATGTACATTACGGCATAGCCGTTTGAAATAATAGAGTTAAGTTCTCTGTCAAGACGCTCCTTAACTATCGGCGGCAGCGGATCTCCGTACATCCTGTTTGCCTTGTTATAGCAGATTTCACGAAGCATGCCGTCAGAGTTTTCGATAACCGGCGGACATTTATCAGGTCTGACCGGTGAGATACGCTCACACATGTCTGCTATCTTATTGGTATTGGTGATGACTACCTCCTCAGCCTTTTTGCTTCCGAGATATTCAAACTCCTTTAGCATTTCCTCTGTGGTCCTTAAGTAAAGCGGAGCCTGCTCATCTGCATCCTTAAAGCCCTTACCGGCCATGATAATACGACGGTATATCTCGTCCTCGGGATTTAAGAAATGTACGTCACAGGTTGCAACAACCAGCTTTCCAAATTCCTCTCCAAGCTTTACGATTCGCTTATTTATATCGATAAGGTCATCGTTTGAAGCAATATCGGAATCCTCGTCACGTATCATAAATGCGTTGTTGCCAAGAGGCTGTATCTCCAGGTAATCATAGAAATTCACAAGTCTTGTGATTTCCTCCTGTGGTCTTCCGTTTAAAATAGCCCTGTAAAGCTCTCCTGCCTCACAGGCTGAGCCTATTAAAAGCCCATCTCGATACTTGTTAAACTCTGATTTTGGTATTCTCGGTCTCTTATTATAATACTTGATGTGTGACAGCGAGATAAGCCTGTAGAGATTGGTACGCCCCTGGTCACAGGTTGCAAGAATAATGGCATGGTATGTAGGCATCTTCCTTATCATCTCAACAGATGATTTTGCCAGGGCATTTACCTCATCTAAGCTTGATATGCCCCTGTCCTTTAGATTTTCTATGAATTTGACAAATATCTCTGCGGTACATGCGGCATCATCCACCGCTCTGTGATGATGATCAAGCGAGATGTTTAGAGCCTTGGCCACTGTATCCAGCTTAAATCTGTTTAGCTGTGGCAGAAGTACTCTCGCAAGAGCCACCGTGTCCACTATAGTAGGATTACACTCCATGCCAAGCAGCGCGCAGTTTCGCTTTATAAAGCTCATATCAAAGTCAGCGTTGTGGGCAACCATGATGCAGTCCTTGCAAAACTCCATAAACTGTGGCAGTATGACATCCACTGTTGGCGATGTGATAACCATGTCATCCTTTATCGAGGTGAGCTCCTCAATCCTGAACGGAATAGGTACCTCAGGGTTTATAAATGTGGAATAGCGGTCTACAATCTCGCCACCGATGACCTTCACCGCACCTATTTCTATGATTTTATTCTTTTCCGGAGAAAAGCCTGTTGTCTCTATATCAAATACCACGTACTTGTCATCCAGCGACTGACCGGCTGCATTCTCCACAATATCCTTTGTATCATCGACCAGATATGCTTCCACACCGTAAATGACCTTAAATTTATCATCCACAGTATGGTTAGCATCAGGGAATGCCTGCACATCACCGTGGTCTGTAATAGCAATGGCCTTGTGCCCCCAGCGCATGGCACACTTCACAATATCCTTTACGTCAGACACGCCATCCATGTCACTCATCTTGGTGTGACAGTGAAGCTCAACACGTTTTTCGGCAGCAGTATCCTCCCTCTTTGATGTAAAATCAGGTATCTTTTTAAGTCCGACTATTGAGCTTATTGACAAATCACTGTCATATTTATCTACAGTTACAACTCCCTTTGCCTTAACAAAGTTGCCCGGGGCAATATATGCAAGAATATCTGCTACGTCATCATTTCTGGCAAAGAGCTTGAGCATGATGGTGTCTGTGAAATCAGTGACCGCAAACATAATGATTGTCTTTTCGTTTCTGATTTCGCGGGATTCAACCGTAAGGATCTTGCCCTTTATTGTAACCTCACCGATAGGACCGTCAATCTTTTCAATAGCCATCTCCTCATCATCAAAGCTTCTTCCGTACACGATATCAGGGTCATTGTCATATTTGCGTCTGAAATCTCCCTTGCGCTCGAACTTTTTCTCGAACTTCTTTTCAAACTTCTTCTCAGGCTTTTTATCAGTGCCTGTCTTCGCTTCATTCTTCTTATCTCGGGCTTTAGGAGAATCTGAGGTGCCACTCTTTTTTGTATCAGATATATTTTCACTGCCTCCTACAAACATTGCACCGTCATCGACAGCCACCTTAGCTTCTTCATCACCGTCATCTTTTGCCATGGCAAATTTAGTGCGGGCGACAATATTTTGCACCTCCTGCTCAATCTGCTTGTCAGCATTTTGACGGTATTTGCTGATTTTTGGTTTTTCGTACTGCAGATTAACGATAAAATCCATCCCACAGCGCTCGCAGAACACCTTCTCAAGAAATTCTATGACCGAATTGCCTCTGGTCTTTGCGATTATTGTCTCCTCAAGTGTGACTGTGACATGTGTATCGTCGGTAAAGCTCCACTTTGATGTGCGCAGCAGATTGTACAAAAGCACACTGTGACTGTTTATTTCGTCAAGAATACTGTCAAAATAGACATCAAAAAGAGTCTTCGGTGTGTACTGCGAAGACAACTCGTAAGACTCTATAATTTTTACTGTAATATCTTTACTTTTAAATATCTGTTTTTTTATGCTTTCTTCTAGCTTCCAGATATTTTTTTTGAAAATAAGGCGTTTTGCTTTTACATATATTTTGTAAAAATCTCTTGCATGGTTTACGGAAATTCTGGTGACATCAGCATTCTCCAGCAGATTCTCCATATCCTTGTCCAGCTTAAGTGTAGGGAAAACTTCCTTAAATGTTTTTGTCAAAATTATTCACCCCAATGGTCAAGCTCATATTTTAATGCACCCAACAGCTCGCTCTCAGGCACCTTTTTAAATACCTCACCGTGCTTTATGATAAGACCCTCGCCGATTCCTCCGGCTACGCCAAGATCTGCTTCCTTTGCTTCACCCGGTCCGTTTACCACACAGCCCATGACAGCAACCTTTATGTCAAGGTCATATCCTGAAACCATTGTCTCCACCTGATTTGCAAGCCCGATAAGATCTATCTGTGTGCGGCCGCAGGTAGGACATGAAACAACCTCTATGCCACCCTTTCTAAGACCAAGAGTTCTTAAAATGAGCTTGGCAGACTTGATTTCCTCGAGAGGACTTCCTGTGAGAGATACACGTATTGTATCACCTATGCCCTGGCTTAGTATCAGTCCGAGTCCGATAGCAGACTTTATATTGCCGCTTATTATTGTGCCTGCCTCTGTGATACCCACATGGAGCGGATGATTGGTTTTATCTGAAATAAGCTCATGTGCTTTAACACACATCATGACATCTGATGATTTGATGCTTATGACAAGATTGTCATACCCCATATCCTCTATGAGATTTACCTTGTCCAGAGCACTCTCCACAAGCCCCTCTGCTGTCACACCATGATATTTCTCTACCAGGTCTTTTTCAAGAGAGCCACTGTTTACACCGACGCGGATAGGAATATTTCTCTCCTTTGCTACATCCACGACAGCCTTTACCCTTTCAGCGCTTCCTATGTTGCCGGGATTGATTCGGATTTTGTCGGCTCCGTTTTCAATCGCAGCTATTGCAAGCTTGTAATCAAAGTGTATATCCGCAACAAGCGGTATGCTGATTTGTTTCTTAATCTCCTTAAGTGCCCTTGCAGCCTCCATCGTAGGCACAGCACATCGGATTATATCACAGCCTAAGTCTGTCAGCGCGTTTATCTGCGCAACTGTGTCAGCTACATTCTCAGTCTTTGTATTTGTCATTGACTGTATGAGAATCGGGTTTCCTCCACCGATTACTTTATTTCCGATTTTTACTATTTTTGTCTCCATGTGTATATCTCCAATCTGTTATAAAATCAGACTATTAGCTTTCTGATATCATTGAACATGACAACAACCATCAAAAGAAGTAAAAGCACTATGCCAACGAGATGCACATAGCCCTCCTTCTCAGGGTCTACTCTCTTTCTTCTTATGGCTTCAACTATCAAAAATACAAGTCTGCCACCATCAAGTGCCGGCAGTGGCAGCAGGTTCATCACACCGAGGTTTGCAGAAATCAGCACGCCCCAGTTTAGCATATTTAGTATGCCAAGCCACACTCCAGACATCGAAACTGCCTGCTCATAGGTGTCTCCCATGTTTTTTACAATGCCGACAGGTCCGCTTAAGTTATTTACAGAGGCAGCCCCGGTACAGAGCATTTTAAGTCCCTCTATTGTTGTATAGATGTTGTATTTCACCTCGTAGCAGCTATAAAGCAGAGCCTTTCCAAAGCCTGGCTTTGTACGCTCTCCCGACACGTTAAAGCCGTACAGATACCTCTTTGTTGTCTCGTCATATTTAGGCTTCAATGTGGTGGTGTGCTTTTTGCCATCCCTAAGGTAGGTCACATCAACTGTTTCACCTTCGTGAAGCATCGAGTAGAGGCTTATCTCGCGGTAAAAGTGTATATTCGTATTGTTCAGCTTTACAATCTCATCACCGGCCTTGATACCGGCCTCCTCAGCCGCATAGCCCTCAATAACACCTGCAAGCTTTGGACTGTCATAGCCTACAGAGCAGATGATAATGAGAGCAAAAATAAATGCCATGATAAAATTAAAAAACGGTCCTGCGAAAACAACGCTTATGCGCGCCCACACGGATTTGTTGTTGAATGCCCTGTCATCACCTGAGCTTTCATCCTCTCCCTCCATGATACATGCTCCGCCAAACGGAAGCAGCTTTATGGAGTATTTTGTCTCTCCACGCTGTACTCCAAAAAGAGTCGGTCCAAGTCCAAGACAAAATTCATTGACCTTTATGCCATTTGCTTTAGCAAGCCAGAAATGTCCGAGCTCGTGAAAAATTACTATGATGCTGAATAATATGATTGCAATAATAATACTAATAATGTTCAAAATTACCACCTTTTACTGATATAGTCATATGCGCACTGCTCTGTATCAAGTATCTCATCCACTGAAGGATTTTCAATAAATGATGCATTCTCCATACATGCCTCGATTATATCGATTATTTCCAGATATTTAATCTTTTTATTCAAAAACAGTGCCACTGCTCTCTCGTTTGCAGCATTGAAGGCCGTAGGAATATTGCCTCCTGCCCTTGCAGCCTTCATGGCGAGAGCAAGCCCTTTAAAGGTATCAAGATCCGGTGCCTCAAAGGTCAGATCCTTAAGCTTAAAGAGATCAAGCCTGTCACCTGAAAGAGCCGGTCTGCTTGGATAATACAGTGCATACTGTATAGGTATACGCATATCAGGAGTACCAAGCTGTGCTATAACTGCTCCATCCGCATACTCAACAGCCGAATGAATGACACTCTGAGGATGCACTACAACCTGAATCTGCGACAAATCGACGTCAAAAAGCCATTTTGCTTCAATCACCTCAAGCCCTTTATTGACCATGGTTGATGAATCAATAGTGATTTTTTGACCCATTGACCAGTTAGGATGCTTTAGTGCGTCCTCCACCCTTATACCTTCAAGCTCAGAGAGCTTTCTGCCTCTGAACGGACCTCCGGATGCTGTCAGAAGAATCTTTTTAATCGGATTCATTGAATTTCCCTGCAGTGACTGGAAGATGGCACTGTGCTCACTGTCCACCGGAAGAATGGACACACCATACTCCTTCGCAAGCGGAATAATGATATGACCCGCTGTAACGAGAGTCTCCTTATTTGCAAGTGCAATGGTCTTTTTTGCCTTTATTGCAGCAATTGTCGGGCGTATTCCAAGCATACCGACAATTGCGGTTACAACTATGTCACATGGCTCAATGGTGGCACATTTAATTAAACCGTCCATGCCATAACCAATCTCGATGTCTGTATCTGCAAGGCTTGTGCGAAGCTTTTTGGCATCGTTTTCATCACTTACACTGACAAACTGTGGCTTAAATTCCCTTGCCTGTTTCTCTATAAGGGAGAGATTTCTGCCACAGGAAAGTGCCACAACCTGCATATCACCATGCTCTCTTATCACATCAAGTGTTTGTGTTCCGATAGAGCCGGTTGAACCAAGTATTGATATTTTTTTCATGATAATTCCTCGATTTATATTTTTCTCAGTGGTTCTGAATAGTTACCTTAGCTTTTTGTTTTCAATGGTTCTTAAATGTTACTTTTTAACTTAAAAAGAAGCTAGCCAGATAATAAATGATTGGTGCTGTGATAATCATGCTGTCAAAGCGGTCTAAAATACCACCATGTCCGGGTATCAGATGTCCGTAATCCTTGATATCATAATTACGCTTTATGGCTGATGCACACAAATCTCCAACCATTGAAATAAGGCCTGCAACAGCAGCTATAACAGCAAGTATAGCAATCTCTGTGCCGTCTATATTCATATGATTTCTGAATATAAAGCAGTATAAGGCTGTAAGAAGTGCACTGCCGAGCACACCACCTACTGCACCCTCTATAGACTTCTTTGGTGAAAGCTTTGGTGCCATTTTGTGCTTTCCAATCAGCACTCCGACGCAGTAGGCGCATGTATCACAGCCCCAAGAGCATAAAAATACCAAGAAGGCAAGGTAAAGTCCGTTGTTGAGTGTACGTATCTGGTAGACATATGAGAGCATTGTTCCTACATAAAACATACCAAAAAAGGCTGCCATGAGCTGCTTTGCATCATATTTCGGGTATGAAAGCACATACACGAACATCAGTACGATAAGAAAGCCCATGAAAAGCATCATTACATCAGGTATGAATCTCCACCTTAAGTTGATGTAAAATAAAATCAAAGCAATATACGGTACAACCGATAAGAGCGATTTTTCAAATTTAAACACCCTGAAAAGCTCAAACATACCTATACACGAAATCAGAAGTGTTGAAAAAAGAAGCACTTCGTTTCCTGTTACTATAAGAAATATAGCGGCAATTACAAGAACTATACCACTAAGCAGTCTTGTCTTAAACATTATTTATCCTCCGTGTCGTTCGTTTCTTTTAATCCACCAAAGCGACGGTCTCTTTTATTATATGCATCTATGGCCTTTTTGAGTTCATTTTTATCAAATGCAGGCCACGGAACATCTGTAAAATAAAACTCAGCGTATGCAAGCTGCCAGAGCAGGTAGTTTGACAGGCGCTGCTCACCACTTGTGCGGATGAGTAAATCAGGATCCGGAAGCTCTCTTGTATCAAGATATGATGAGAAGGTATCTGCATCTATATCGTCAGCTGAAAGCTTTCCGGCATCATGGTCAGCTATCATATGCTTTACAGCACGTATCATCTCATCTCTGCTTCCGTAATTAATTGCAATTGTCAGGTTAAGCCCCGTATTTACTGATGAAACTTCTTCAAGGTTTCTTATTTTCTCCTGAAAATTCTCTGAAAGCCTGCTTATCTCACCAATTACGCGCACACGCATATTGTTTTTATTGGCAGTCTTTATGCAGTTTTTAAGATAGCTTTCAAGAAGCTTCATTAGTGCAGCAACCTCAGACTCAGGGCGGTTCCAGTTTTCAGTGGAAAAGGCATAAAGTGTCAGATATTTAACGCCGAGGTCGTTTGCAGCCTTACATATATTCTCAACATTTTTTGCTCCTACTGTATGACCGTAGTTTCTTGGCATACCCTTACTTTTGGCCCAGCGGCCGTTTCCGTCCAGAATGATTGCTATATGTTCCGGAGTACTCATATTTTATTTCCTTTCATTTATGCATATTATATATTTACAATCATGACGCATCATTTATTTGCTGGTCACACAGTTAAGTGTGAACAGTAAAACCGGGAATAAGCAAATAAGGGACACGAATAACATGTCCCTTGTTTGTATACGTGATATAAATACTATACAGTAAGTATCTCTTTACATTTTGCATCAACCGCAGCGTCAACCTTTGCGACAAACTTGTCGGTAAGCTTTTGAGCGTCATCCTCGAGGCCTTTAATCTCATCCTCTGAAATGCCTTCCTCTTTGCCGGTCTTCTTGATGCTGTCGATTGCATCCCTTCTGATATTGCGGACAGCAACCTTAGCTTCTTCGCCCTTTTTCTTGATGTCCTTTGCAAGATCTTTACGTCTCTCCTCTGTGAGCTCAGGGAAAACAAGTCTGATAAGCTTTCCGTCGTTTGTAGGATTAATTCCGATGTCAGAGCAGTTTATTGCTTTCTCAATCTCCTTAACCATAGAAGCCTCCCATGGCTGAATCTGAATCATTCTAGGCTCTGGAACACTTACATTGGCTACACTCTGAATTGGTGAAGGTGTGCCGTAATAATCTACACGAAGCTTGTCAAGAATATGTGGATTGGCTCTTCCTGCACGGATGCCTGCATACTCTTCCTCGAGATTATTTAATGTTTTTTCCATTTTATCCTGGAAAGGGTTTAATCTTGAATCCATATTATCCTCCTGATATGCATTATGTGCAATTTACTATACAGTAACCTTTGTACCGTTAAATTTGCCTGTAAGAGCATTTACAATGCTGTTTTCCTCATTGAGTCCGAATACATACATAGGCATCTTGTTCTCAAGGCACATGATAGACGCTGTGAGGTCAACTACTGCGAGCTTCTTCTCAACAACCTCTTCGATTGAAAGCTCATCATACTTCTTTGCAGCAGGATTGGTCTTTGGATCACTGTCATATACTCCGTCAATTGCTTTGGCAAGGTAAATACCATCTGCCTCAATCTCAATTGCACGAAGCACCGTGGCTGTATCTGTTGAGAAATAAGGATGACCTGTACCACCTGCAAAGAAAACAACCATATCATGTGCGAAATACTTGTTTGCTCTGTCCTTAGAGAAAAGCTTTGTCATGTTGCCGCACTCAAACGGAGTAAGAACAGCTGTCTTCATTCCGACATATCTGAAAATCTCAGATACATAAATGCAGTTCATAACTGTAGCGAGCATACCAATCTGGTCAGCCTTTGTGCGGTCGATTGTCTCACTTGTTCTGCCTCTCCAGAAGTTTCCGCCACCGATAACAATACCTACCTGTGTACCTTTATCAACAATCTGTTTAACCTGTTTTGCAACCTCAATGACTGTAGACTCATCAAAGCCGTGGTGCTTATCACCTGCAAGTGCCTCACCACTTAATTTTAGTAATATTCTACTCATATTTATTTACCCTCGAAAAGTCCCTGAACATCGATATCAGCGTATGTCTGAGAACAGAAGCCCTCGATAACGGCACCATTGTTAATCTGTACTGAACGTGACTTGATATTACCCATGATAACTGCAGAAGTATCTACTACAACAGGTCCCTGAACATCAATATCGCCCTTTACAGCTCCTGCGATAACTGCTGAAGATGCTGAGATATTGCCGATGATAACAGATCCTGCACCTATCTTTACAGTTCCTGTTGAAACAATTTCACCCTCAACCTTAGCTACATCAGCGAAAAACTCTGATGAATTTGTGTTGCCGTTGACTGTTCCTGTAACAACAATCTTGCCGTTACACATTACATTTCCGTTGATGGTTCCCTGAATATCAAATGATCCTGATGACTGTAAATCTCCTGTGAGTACAGTACTTGCTGTGATGACTGATGTTTCGTCCTGTACATCTCCTGATAAAACGTTATTGTTTGCTGGCTGTGTATTTACTGGCTGTGGTATATCATTCATTTGTGGTATCTGCTCCTCTTTTTGTGTATTGATTGTATGCTCTGCAAAATTTTCACTTGGAGTTGGTCTTGGTACAGTTGTCTCCTGCGGCTGCTCCTCGACATGCTCAAGTAATCCGTCGAGCTTTGAAAGCTCTGATGCAACGTCAACATTCTCTCCTATAGTATCAACTACAAGATTGTCAGCTGTCTGAGCCTTTGGCTCTACTTCTTTCTCAGGTACATCTCCGGGTACAAGCTCGTTTACAGCCTGAGAAAAATCATCCTTAAATTCTTTGAATAATCCCATGAATATTTCCTCCATTTATTATCTTATCCAACAGTATCTGATTTGATATATTGAACTTTATATGTATTATTATCAATCGGCAATATTTCGGCACCCTGCGCTTTTATGCTTTCAACAAGCGGCTCAATAGCCTCTGCCGTGGTTGATCTGTTTGAATCATCATGTAATAACACAACTGAATTGTCATATTTGGCAATACCTGAGGTGACATTATTGACAATATCATCGACACTGCAATTGTCGGCCGTATCACCAGAATTGACATTCCAGTCAAAGTATGTGATATGCTTTGAATTGAGTATCTTTACAAGCTCAACCATGTCTACATTACTAATCTGGTTCATGCTGCCACCGGGAAAACGATAAATATCCGGTGCTATTCCAGTCAGATTGGTGATATAATCGGAAATCTGTGTCAGGTCATCGGTAAATGCCTCTGTTGATTCATAAATTTTACTGTATGAATTACTGTAGGAAGCCATCGCAATAGTGTGTCCGTCCTGCACTATGCGCTTATAAACATCATCATATTTACCGGAGGTATCTGCTGTGACAAAGAAGGTAGCCTTGACACCACAGTTGGCAAGGGCATCTAAAATGGCACCGGTGTTATCACCGGGAATACAATCAAAGGTAAGATATACCTTTCTTGTATCCCCATCATGATACACATTGTCTTTTGACTCAAGCTGTTTCACGACAGCCTGAGTTTTTGCGCCAGAGCTTTCTTCATCAGAAGCGATGTCACCATCATCAGACTCAGTACCGGTAACTGTGCTTGATATAGCTGTATTTAACTGAAGCTCAAGCTTGTATATTCTCGAATTCAGTTTGACAACCATGATACCCAGTACAACTATGGCAAGTATAGATATTGCTATCCATATTGCTATAGTCATAATAATACCTGTCTTAATCCGGCTCACACGTTTGCGACGCTCCTGCTGCTGTCTGGCTAATTCATTATCCTTTGAGTCCATATGCGTCCCCCGTTATGATTGGTTTTGTTTCCTCTTACTATTTTACCATATTTTTATATCTTGTAAAGATAAAAAAATTCCGCAAAAGTTTAAAAGTTAAACTTTTGCGGAACAGCATTCGTTTAATCAGTATAAAGATACAGTTTAGACTCCAGCCATCTGGGCGGCAACCTCAGCAGCGAAATCTTCCTGCTTCTTCTCCATACCCTCACCTACCTCGAAACGAACCATCTCGGTGATTGTAAGATCCTTAGAAACTGACTCAAGATATTTTGCAACTGACTGCTTTCCATCCTCTGCCTTAACATATGTCTGGTCAAGGAGACAAATCTCTTTTAACTGCTTAGATACACGACCCTCAACTAAACCATTGAACATCTTCTCAGCCACGATAGACTCCTTGTCTGCCATTGCAAGCTCACCAAGTTTTGCCTTAGCAGCATCTGATAAGAAGTTCCATACATAGTTCATGTTGTTCTTGTGCTCGTTGAAGTTGTTGATATCATCATCGCTCCAAAGCTTCTCATTAATAGCCTTGTCAATTAACTTATTAAGAATAGGCTTTGGAAGTGTTGTAGCATCATTTAATGCACTGTCAACAGTGATCTCTCTAAGCTTTGCAAGCTCTTCAGCAGAGATATCGTTTCTGCTGATGTACTGTGGGTTCATAGCTGCAACCTGCATAGCAATATTTGTGATTGCTTCTTTAGCTGCATCGTCTGTTGCACCATTTGCTGCAATGATAACACCGATTCTTCCACCACCATGGATATAAGAAGTAACAACATCACCTGTAACCTTTGCAAATCTACGAACAGATAACTTCTCTCCGATTGTAGCTGTCTTCTCTACAAGAAGCTCGCTAAGTCCGTTTGTAGCAAGAAGAGCGTCGATATCCTCTCCATTTGCACCACCATTTAAGCCAGAAGCAAGTGCTGTATCTGCTACAGTCTGAACAAACTCCTGGAATGTCTCGTTCTTTGCAACGAAATCTGTCTCAGAGTTAACCTCTGCTACAACTGCAACGTTTCCGTTTACAGCAACACGTGCGATTCCCTCAGCGGCAATTCTGCTCTGCTTCTTTTCCATCTTAGCTGCACCGCTTTTTCTTAATACCTCAACAGCGGCATCCATATCACCGTTTGTCTCAGTTAAAGCCTTTTTGCAGTCCATCATACCTGCGCCTGTCATTTCACGCAGTTCTTTTACCATACCTGCTGTAATAGCCATTTGATTATCCTCCGATATTAATCTGTTTTATTCCTCAACTGTCTCGTCAGAAGCTTCCTCAGCAGTAACCTCTTCCTCAGCTCCCTGCTTTGCCTCGATAACAGCGTCTGCCATCTTAGATACGATTAATTTGACAGCTCTGATAGCATCATCGTTTCCTGGGATAACATAATCTAACTCGTCAGGATCGCAGTTTGTATCAGCAATACCTATAAGAGTGATTCCAAGTGCCTGAGCCTCTTTGATACAGATACGCTCCTTCTTAGGATCTACTACAAATATTGCATCAGGAATTCTCTTCATATCCTTGATTCCGCCAAGGTTCTTCTCGAGCTTCTCCCACTCCTTCTTGAGTGCGATAACTTCCTTCTTAGGAAGAACATCGAATGTGCCATCCTCTGACATTGTCTCGATAGCTTTAAGTCTTGCAATACGGCTCTCGATTGTGCGGAAGTTTGTAAGCATTCCACCTAACCATCTCTCGTTTACATAGTACATACCGCAACGCTCTGCCTCAGTCTTGATTGCATCCTGAGCCTGCTTCTTTGTACCTACGAAAAGGATTGTACCACCCTGAGCAGCGATATCAGATACGGCATCATATGCCTCATCAACCTTTCCTACAGACTTCTGTAAGTCGATGATGTAGATACCATTACGCTCTGTGTAGATGTAAGGAGCCATTTTAGGGTTCCATCTTCTTGTCTGATGTCCAAAATGAACACCTGCCTCGAGTAACTGTTTCATTGAAATTACGCTCATTTTATTTACCTCCGTTTGGTTATTAATCTTCCGTGTGTTTCCAATTAGATCAGCCACCGGTAAGCGTTATCCGGCACCGGCGATCATCCGCACACGTGCTTTATAGTATTTAAGCCTTTGGAATTATAACATACCAAAGGCTTATATGCAAGCAAAAAATTTATTTCTGTGTCAGAATAGTGATTATATCATCATACGATGCTCCCTGTGGAATAACGTGCTCACCATCTGCTATAAAATGATCAGCACCCTTTTGTCCCATATATATACGAAATTGTTCAGCATCATCCACTAGATTGAGAGCTTTAAGCTTTTCTGCAATGGTGCGACATGTATCCTGACTTGTTACTGAAATTGTGTATGTTGTAACAGCATCCTGTGGCTCTACAGTCTCCTGCTTTGCATCCGCTGCCGGCTGCGCTGCTTCCTGCTGTGTATCTTCCTGTGCTGTTTGGCTGTCCTGCATCTGACTATCCTGTTCAGTTTCGGCTTTTTGGGAAGAAGCATCTGAGTTTGTAGCAGAGGAGTCAGTTTTTTCACTATTATATTCGTCTGCGACTGTCCCGGAAATATTTTTTGCTTCAACCATACCGAGTGTTTTGGCTTTTTCTATTATTTCTGTATCAGACATGGACTGCTTATTGCCGTGAAAACCAATCATCATAATAATTACCGCAAAAATAATGCCTAATCCAAGTCCACGCAAATAGTATTTTAATCTCACTTTATTTGCCCTCTTTATATAAATCTATTATAAGCTTTACCTCGCCGGTACCAAGAGACAAAAGCTTTGCTATCTCTACATTGCTCTTGCCCGATTTATAAAGCTTAAGGATTTCATGTGTGTGATTTATTACATCAGCATTTGCGCTGCTGCCTGCGGGCGTACCAAAAGCAGCATCTGATGCCTTGACCGATACAGCGGCCGCTGTACCTGTTGTAGCTGTTGCACCTGCCTTTGACGCAGGGGCTGCTGAAGCAGGCTGTGTTTTAATGATACCTGAAATATCTATACCTGTCATCTGCTTCATGTCAGGCTTTGTATCCTGCTGCATTGTGCCAGACTTAGGTTCTGCCGGCTTTTGCACGGCTACAGACGGTTTTTCAGCCCTCTTTGCAGAGTCTGCAGAAAGCGGCTCGAAGGAGCTTCTGAGTCTTGATGATGCTTTATCTATATCGCCTGAAAGCCGTGTAAGCTCATCATGCTTGTCATTTAGCATACTGTATAAAAACATTATTTCATTATGTGCCTTGTTTATCGAATCAAGCACTGTATCAGAATATTCATTTATCGCCATTATTTTGGAATTTGCTTCCTTTTCAAGACTTCGCTTTGTCTCATCCTGCTTTTGTGTTATTTCCTCGTCCAAGGCATCGCTTAAGTCCTTTTTGGCGGCAGTCACTTCTTTTTCAGTTATTATTTTTAGTTCCTCAGCACTCATATCGGCTATTTTATCCAAATCCTTATGTGAAAGCTTGTCATTTACCATAAAGCTTCCTATAAGGAAAACAACACCTATGATGATGAGAGTTATTTCTAATGTTGTCATATAAACCTCTGCCCTCTTATGCGTTTGTAAGTATATTCATATAAGGGCCCATGACCTTACGCATTTTAATCAGTCCCTTTGTGTGAAGCTGTGATACTCTTGATTCTGAAACCTCGAGGATATTGCTTATTTCTTTAAGGGTAAGATCCTCATAATAATATAATTCAATAACCCTGCGCTCCTTCTCGGTCAGATTGTCAAGCGACTTAACAAGCATTGTTTTCAGCTCTTCCTGTGTAACAATCTCCTCCGGTTGTGCATAATGTGAATTATGTGCAGCATCCATGACAGGCTCAGGTCCTGACTCATCAAATTCATCGAGAGATACAACATTTGTTACTTTAAGCTGCGACTGCCAGCTGCAAAGCTCATCCTCCGAGATAGAAAGCTCCTTTGCGAGGTCTGCGTCATTTGCTGTTTTGCCGGTACGAAGTTCAATGTTCTTTATTGCCTCGTCTATTTTCCTTTGTCTTTGTCTGACTGTTCTTGGAATCCAGTCCATTTTCCTGATCTGATCAAGTATGGCTCCACGGATTCTAAGGCTTGCATATGTCTCAAACTTGACATTTTTTTCAAGATTAAACTTGTCTATGGCATCAATGAGGCCAAATATCCCATAGCTTACCAGGTCATCATATTCCACATTATGCCCAAGATACATGCTGAGGCGTCCTGCCACAAGCCTGACCAGCTGTGCATATTCTATTATGAGCTGTTCCCGTAGCTTGGGAGTGGGATTCTTTTGATATTCCTCCCACAGCTTTTCCTTTTCTATAGCTTTCATTATGCCCCCTGTTTACCAGTATATTATTCTGCAGCTAGCTAATTGGCTTATCATTGTCATTATCATTATCAAAGACTTCGGAATCATCAGTCTTTGCTTCGGCCGCTTCAGCTTTCTTTTGCCTGTCTTCCATTGCCTTAAATGCACAGCTTAGGATTACTTTAAGTATCGCTCCGATTATATAGAATACTACAAGCACAGTTAAAAGTCTTGTTGTAAAGCTCATCAGATCAACGCCCTGCCGCAGGGATATAATACTGCATACTAAGCCGGCTAAAAGCATAACAAGAGATGGTAATAGATTATTCTTCATGTTAAATCACCTTTTGCTCTTTTCCGACTGCTTTGATGATATAGTCACCGGTTTCACAGTCAAGTATAACAGTTCTTCCGTAATTAAGACCGGTATCCTGTGCCTTCAGAGGAATTTTCAGCTCTGCAAGCACGTGCCTGGCCATATCGGTATTGCGATCACCAACATTTCCGATTGTAGAATTGCCTGACATCTCAAACATCTTAGCTCCACCGGCAATCTTTGCAACCATTCGTCTGGGATTCGCGCCATTTTTTATCATTTGATTATAAAGTTCCCTAATTCCCGTATCGCCAAACTTGGCTATATTTGTGTTATTTCTGAGTTTGGTGCTGTCAGGCAGCATATAGTGTACAAGCCCACCGATTTTTGAAGCCGGATCATAAAGGGTGAGCCCTATGCATGAACCAAGCCCAAGTGTGGTCAGAGAATCAGGGGCTTTGGCAACCTTAAGGTCTGCCATTGATACTTTAATAGTACTTGCCATATGGATTCTCCTAAATACTAAAAACTAATTCCTAAAGCCGATAAAATATTATCATATGAATCCGGATCAGGCATAAGGATAAAGTATCCGTTCATCATTATATCATCACCAAACTCCGTCTCTATAAAAAGTGCATTGTCACCATATTGTCCAAACTGAATTGCCGGCACACTTAATATGGAAGCGGCCATATCTACAGCAATATACGGAATGGAAGGTAGTATTTTAAGATTTGTCATAGTTGAAAGCGCTGACAAATATGCGCCTGCTATTATGTTGCCAATCTCCTTCATGGCAGATAAATCCATCTCATCAAACGGCTCGTTATAGTCCTGTGGTCTGCCCATCAGCTTGTTTACCAGAAAGTGTGCTGCCGGAAGCTTCATGAGAAACATCATACTGCCGGAGATATCGTTGGTAACCTCAAGAAATATACCCACTATTGTCTCTTCCTCCGGACATATGGCATCTCCAAGCTTTGTCGCATCCATTAACAGAACTCTTGGAACTTCCATTTTCATGGTAGTGCCAAGCATGCCGGCAATCGCTGTCGTGGCATTGCCGGCACCTATATTTCCGATTTCCTTAAGGACATCCATATACATCGAATTGACATTATCTAAAGAAAATTCACTCATAGTATTCACCCTTTTATTTGTTAAAACTTATATAGTGAGGCTTTTATACCTCACTATACATTGCTGCAAATCAGTTAGCGTCCTTATCTGAGACTATTGAGCCTATTTCAAACAGAGAAATCAGTTCATCTCCATTTTTACCTATACCGTTTATGAACAGCTCCTTGCCTGTAGATGAAGCATCTATATTAGGCTTATCTATTTCATCAACCACAAGTGTGACAACTTCACAAACTTCATCGACGATAAGACCTATCTCACCCTTTTCTTCAAGCTTTAGAATAATTATTCTGGTTGATGATGTATATACATCATCGTCCAGTCCCATTTTTATGCGGGCACTCATTACCGGAACGATATCACCACGCAGATTTATGATACCCTTAAAGTACTTCTGCGCCTTTGGCACTCTTGTAATCTTCTGCATTCTGACGATATTATCAACATAGCCAATATCAATTCCGAATTTTTCTTCGCCTATTTTGACTGAAATATATTGCTTTGTTTCTTTTTCCTGTATATCAAATTCATTTTCTGGCATGTACTTCCCCTCCATTACATAAGTGTATTTACATCAAGTATCAAAGCTACATCACCATCTCCAAGTATTGTCGCTCCGCTGATAAGCTTGTTGCCGTTTATGTATTTTCCTAAAGACTTGATTACAATCTCCTGCTGTCCAATGAGATTGTCAACCACAAGACCTGCCTGCTGATCTCCCTTTTGGACAATCACTACAGTAAGATGATCCGGCTCCTGCTCCTTTGGCTCAATGTCCAGCATCTTATCGAGGCGGATGATTGGAATAACGCTTCCACGCAGGTGAATAACTTCCTTAGCCTGTACATATTTGATATCCTTTACAGGAATATCCTCTATATTTGAGATAGAGCCGAGAGCAATGGCATATATCTCATCACGGATCTCGACCATGAGAGCCTGAATGATTGCAAGAGTAAGAGGAAGACGTACAGTAAATGTAGTACCCTTACCAAGCTCGGTTGAAACCGATACATCACCACCCAGCTGTTCAATGCCGGATTTAACAACATCAAGACCAACTCCTCGTCCGGAGATATCGGTAATCTGTTTTGCCATTGAAAAGCTTGGCATAAAAAGGAAGTTGATGATATCCTTCTGAGATAGATTTTCAGCCTGTTCAGCTGTGACTATGCCACGCTCGATAGCCTTGTTCTTTACGGCTTCGGTATCGATTCCGTTTCCATCATCTCCGACCTTTATGACAACATTGTTGCCCTCCTGGTATGCATTTAAGAAAATAGTACCTACCTCTGGCTTTCCACGCTCAAGTCTGACCTCATTGCTTTCAAGTCCATGATCAGCACTGTTTCTAAGCAGATGCTGCAGAGGATCTCCAATCTGATCCACAACTGTACGGTCCAGCTCAGTATCTTCACCGGTTATGACAAGACTCATCTTCTTATTCAGAGTACGAGACAGATCTCTTATCATTCTAGGATATTTCTGTGTAACACTTTCAATAGGAACCATTCGTACTTTCATGACAGACTCATGGAGATTTGTCGTAATTCTTTCCAGATATTCAATCTGTTCATGGAATGACTGGTTATTATTGTTTTCTCCATCAGATGAGCTCATGGCTACAAGAGAGTTCTTTGCAATAATAAGCTCAGACACCTGATTCATAAGCATATCAAGCTTTTCGATATCTACTCTGACTGTTCGGCTTGTAGTAGCTTTTTTATGAGAAACAGCCTGCTTTTGAGAGTTATTTGCAGTTTTTGGCTTTGAAGATTCTGTCTTTGCAGCAGGAGTCTTTTCCTCTTTTTCTTCCTTATCTGCCTTTTTTGTCTCTTCAGGAGCCTGTGCTGTCTGCTCTGCTTCACCCTCCAGGTGAAACTCGGTGATTTCTTTTCCCTCAACCTTATCAATCTCAGATACGTTGGAAGCTGCATGCTCCAATTTATCAAAGCCCTCGCCTGATGCAACATAAAAGCTGAATGACAAATCAAACTTCTCATCCTCAATATCCTGTGAGCTTGGTCTGTAAACCAGAATCTGTCCCAGCTCCTCAACTGCCTTGAAAACAAGGAAAGCTCTTGCTGCCTTGAGCAGACAGTCGCTTGCTACGGTAACTGTCATGCCGTATATTTTAAGGCCTGCTGAAATTGCCTCGTCAATTAATTTTTTCTCGTTGTCTGTCAGTTCAATTGTATCAAGTGCACTGTCAGATGCATCTGATGAATCCTTTGTTTCAGCTTCAGCAGCCTTTTCTTGAGGCTCAGCCTGTTTGCTTACAGTCTGTCCGTTTGCTTTTGCAATAAAATCGTTGAGTTCCTTTATGATAACCTCATTATCATCAGTACCCTCATCAGATGTGGATTTAATATTCTCAACATAGCTGTCTATAGCGTCAAGGCACTTAAAGAGCAGATCAATCATTGAGCTGTCAACTTTAATTTTATCGCTTCTGACCTCCTGAAATACATTTTCCATATCATGTGTAAGGTGCTGCATGCGCTTAAAGCCCATTGTACCTGCCATACCCTTTAAGGAGTGGGCAGCACGGAAAATCTCATTTATAGTGTCTTTGTTTTCCGGCTCCTGCTCAAGAGTCATGATACAGTCAGACAATGTCTGAATATGCTCCGAACTTTCATCAATAAAAATATCTAGATACTGGCTAACATCCATTTTATTTTACCCCCACATTTTTTGTGATTGCTTTGGCAACATCTGATAGTGTAACGACTTCATCAACCACACCTGCCTCATAGATGGCTCTTGGCATGCCATACACAACACTTGATTTCTCGTCCTGTGCAATGACATAGATAGGCTTTGATTTGCCAAGTGAAAGAATGCCATTCGTGCCGTCTGCCCCCATACCTGTGAGTACCACACATACAACCTCATCATAATTAGAGGATGTCAGTGAATCAAACATGATATTGGCACAAGGCTTGAGTCCGCCGATAGGTGGCATATCATTAAATGATATAACATGTGAAGCACCTGATTTCTTTATAGCTATATGTGTACCGCCCGGAGCTATATACACTACTCCGTTTTTAAGCACCTCACCGTTTGAAGCCTCCTTCACCTGAACCTGACTTAGCTCATTAAGGCGTTCAGCCATACTCTTTGTAAAGCCGGCAGGCATATGCTGTACTAAGACAACCGGTGCCAAAAGTTCAGCCGGAAGAAACGGTATTACACTTTGCAGTGCCTTTGGACCACCTGTAGATGATGCAATTGCTACTATTTTATTACTGCCGGCTGCCTTGTGTTTGTTTACAATAGCACCGGCTTTCTTCTCAACAACTGTGAGATTGCGTGAAGCACTATGAGCAGGTGTGATTCTAACGGCTGCATACACAACCCTGAGCAGAGTTTCCTTAAACTGGTTTCCCTTTGCCTCTATGATATTGTTTGGTTTTGTGACGAAATCAAAGGCACCAAGCTCTAAAGATTTGATAGCTTCATCTGCTCCCTCTATGGTTAGAGTGCTTACCACCACAACAGGTGTTTTTATGCTCTCCTTCTGCAGATGTGAAAGCACCTCAAGACCATTCATCCTCGGCATATTTATATCAAGAATAACAGCATCGTACTTTTGTGTACGGAGCTTTTCAAGTGCTTCCATTCCATCCTTACATGTATCAGTTGCCTGTAATTTATTGTCTGAATTGATTATATCACATTCAACCCTTCTCAGTAGTGCAGAATCATCAACTATTAAAATGTTAGACTTCATATTATTACTCCATTTCTCTTCGTCTTATGCGTCTTTCTTCTTCAAACACAAATCTGACTATTTTCTCCCGTTCTGTCATGCGGTCGAAAATAAACTTTGAACGTGCAAAATATCTGTCTGCATTGTCCAAAGACTGAGTACAGTTTATTACCTTACAAACTATATTGAATTGTTGTGTACACTCCTCAAGTGCTAAAGAAAACTGAGCCATAAAATATGTACCTTCTTCAAGAGGTGTGCTTAGAGAAAATCTGATGCCTCCTCCACTTATATCAAGGATAACCGATTTGACAGTATTCATATTTTTGCTGTTGATTGCATGATTCTTATACATCTTTTTGCAAAACTCAAGCTCACTCTCAGCTTTATCATCGTATCTGACTTCATAAAAATCCATGTCTATAGTACATGGAAGTCTGAAAAACTGACGTCTTTGTATCTTTTCCAGATTATTTATAAGCTCTATAGCAAGAAAATACATATTTTCTTTACGATAACGCTGTCTGACTATAGCAGAGCTTTTTAGTATAGTTTTGTTTTGTGTGTATATTATAAAGTCAAATTGCGTGCCAAGCTGAAATAAAACCACTCTGCCACTGTCAACAGGCATAGTTATTTCCCACATGCTGTCTGTTAGCTTGTCAGAAAAGCTGCTCTTATATGATGTGCTGTTATCGGATAAACCGGATGCAAAGATATCAATTTTGTCACCCGGAAAAATCAAACTTGTATATTCCATATGTCTTCCTCTTAAATTAACTATTGCTTTCTGTTAAAAAAATTTGAAAAAACATGTGAGATTGTTCTTTTCTCATCCAAAGCAGCAGATTCATTATCCAAAAGTCTTTTTGCAATTTCTTCAAATGACCGTGCAGCCTTTGAGGTCGGATCATAAATTGAAAGTATCTTCTGCTGCCTGACAGCCTTTTCAACCATTGCATCAGACGGCACATATCCCAGATACTCAAGACTTCCGTTTAAGAACTGCATAACAACGGAATTAATCTTGTTGAACACTATACTGCCATCCTCTTTTGACGCAGCCCTGTTGGATATAACGCGTATGCATACTTTTGACGGATCGAAATCAGGTCTCTTATACAGTGCTTTAAGCAATGAATATGAATCGGTGATTGAGGTAGGCTCCGGGGTTGTAACCAACACAATTTCGTTGCTGGCCGCAACAAATTCCATGACCTGTTCAGACACTCCTGCACCGGTATCAATTATGATAAAATCATACATACTGTTCAACTCATTTATTGCAGAGACAATGAAATGAATCTGTTTGTGGTTTAGATTATTAAGCCCTACAACACTTGAGCCGGCTGAAATAAAATCAATGCCCAAAGGTCCGTTTGAGATGATGCTCTTTATAGTCTGGTTTTCATATATTACATCAGCAAGAGTATACTTAGGAATAACACCAAACATCACTTCGACATTGGCAAGACCGAAATCAGCATCAAAAATAATTACTCTCTTTCCGAGTCTGCTGAGCCAGACTGCCAGATTGACAGAGGTATTGGATTTGCCTACACCACCCTTGCCGCTTGTAATGGTAATAACACGGGCCGGTTCTATATAATTTTGATTACGCTGCTTAATAACATTTCTAAGCTGCTGTGCCTGGTCCATTATTGTCTGCCTCCGAGTAATTGTTTGACAATCTTTTGTGTATCAAATACCTCTATATCATCCGGAACGTTTTGTCCATTCGTGACATATGATATACCGGCATCAGAGTATAGCTTTATATTTAACAAATTGCCATATGATGAGGTTTCATCAAGCTTTGTAAATATCAGCTTGTAATCGTCAATATCCTTATAGGAATCAATTATAGATATAAGATCCCTGTACTTGGTTGTAGCACTTAAGACGAGATATACCGACTTCTCATATTCAGGTGATAGACCTGCAAGAAGTGCTCTCATATCATTCCGCTGTGTCTCGTTCTTGTGTGAAAAGCCCGCTGTATCAACAAAAATCACATCTGCCTGCTCATATTCAGCCACCGCACTATTTAACTCTGTGGCAGTATAAATGACAGACAAAGGTGTATCCAGAATATTTGCAAATGTACGTAACTGGTCTGTTGCAGCTATTCTGTATGTATCAGCAGTGATAAATGCGATATTTTTATTATAATTAACCTTGAATTTTGAAGCAATTTTAGCAATTGTGGTTGTCTTGCCAACGCCTGTCGGTCCGACAAAGAAAACAACTCTTGGTTTTTTGCCGTTTACCTTTATAGTTTCAGGCTGACCAAATCTTAAAATGAGTTTCTGGTATACATTTGATAAAATCACATCGAGACTGTTACCGGGACGTAGGAATTTCTCGATTTCATCAAGAATTTGGTTGATATATTTCTCATCCACCTCATTATCCAGCAGTGTCTTGTATAAAATGCGGACAAATTTAAGTTCCTGTGCACTTTGAGGCTTTGAAGGCTCCTTATTTTGAGGTTTATCAAATGTGCTTTCCATCATTTTGGCAATGGAATCAAGCTCCTTGATTTCCTGTTCAATATCGCTGGTCTGTTCAGCCGCCTTTGGGGCTGCCGGTGCAGGTGTAGGTTTTAAGGTCTCAGATGCAGATTTTGGGGCGAATGAAGGCATCTTTATTTCTTCATCTGCCTTGTAATCAATTTTACCCGGGAGTGTAGTCCTTGCAAGCTGCGAGGTCGTTATTGTCTGTGTCTGTTTTTTTTCATCCATAGCCGCAGTCACCTCATATGTTGAGCTTTTGAATATACCAAATAATCCCTTTGGCTTAATCTCCTTGATATTCATAATCACAGCATTTGGACCAAAGGCCTGCTTTGCACATTCAATTGCTTCTTCTTTTGTTTTTCCAGTGAATTTGTTAATAGTCATTTATGCAGTCACCATTCCTACCGACTGAAGCTCAACATTTGATTCAACCTCATTGTAGGATAACACAATGAGATCCTTGAAATAATCCTCAGTCATTTTCTTAAAGTACATTCTAACAATTGGAGATGTAATAATAATAGCACTCTTTCCCAAACTTTCCAACTTACCAATTTCTGTTTCAACAGATTTGATAATAGCCTTTATCCTGTCAGGATCAAGAGAAAGGTAAGAGCCCTGCTCTGTCTGCTTAACAGATGACATAATTTCCTGCTCCACCGCAGGGTCAAGTGTGATGACACTTGTGGTCTCATTTGCAGGAAAATACTTACTTGATATAGCTCTCTTTAAGCCCTGGCGCACGTATTCCGTAAGTACATCTGTATCCCTGGTGGTCTGTGCGTGATCGGCAAGCGTCTCAAAAATTGTAAGCAGATCCCTAATAGAAATTCCCTCGCTCAAAAGATTCTGAAGCACCTTCTGAATCTCACCAAGACCAAGCAGCTTTGGTATGAGTTCGTCCACAATGACAGGATTTGATTCCTTGAGATTGTTGACCAGATTCTGTACATCCTGTCTGGTGAGAAGCTCTGCAATATGAGATCTGATAACCTCAGTCAGATGAGTAGCTATAATCGATGGCGGATCTACAACTGTATATCCAAGACTCTCAGCACGCTCTCTTTGGCTTTCCGTAATCCATATGGCCGGAAGATGGAATGAAGGCTCAAATGTAGGAATACCTGTTATCTCCTCCTCCACATAGCCCGGATTCATAGCCATGTAGTGATCAAAAAGTATCTCACCTTCTGTTACCTGTATGCCCTTTATCTTGATGATATACTGATTAGGATTAAGCTGTATATTATCCCTTAATCGTATGATAGGTACGACAGTTCCAAGCTCTAAAGCAATCTGTCGCCTTATCATTACAACTCGGTCAAGCAGATCCCCTCCCTGATTTACATCTGCAAGAGGAATGATACCATAGCCAAACTCAAGCTCAATAGGGTCAACCTGCAGCAGTGAAACGACATTTTCGGGTTTTCGTATTTCCTCGGCATCGCTTTCAGCCTGTGCGGTCTCATCCTCTATGCTCTCAATACCGGCTTTTTTATCCAGATTTTTACCTGTTACAAAAAAAGCCACCGCAAGCCCAATAAAGAGCCACCACTCATTGCGAAGAGGTGTGAGTATACCTAAAACCACAAGTACAATTGATACAATATAAAGCACCTTGGCTGTGCCAAAGAGCTGGCCTAAAAGCTCTCCTGAAAAATCATTCTCATTGGAGCCTTTTGTGACAAGAATACCGGTTGAAAGAGATATAAGTAAAGACGGTATCTGTGAAACAAGTCCGTCTCCGATTGTGAGCAGGCCAAACTTCTGTATGGCCTCATTTGCATCAAGCCCCTGGAACATAACACCCATTATGGTGCCTCCAACCAGGTTGATAAGTGTAATAATAATACCGGCTGCTGCATCTCCCTTTACGTACTTTGTAGCACCATCCATAGCTCCGTAGAAGCTTGACTCCTTCTGGATTTTATCACGGCGAGCCTTGGCTTCCTTGTCAGTGATGGCTCCTGTGTTTAAGTCGGCATCAATAGCCATCTGTTTGCCGGGCATAGCATCGAGCGTGAATCGTGCAGTTACCTCAGCAACACGCTCAGATCCCTTGTTGATAACAACAAACTGGATGATAATGAGCACTATAAAAACGATTGCACCGATGACTAAATTACCTCCACCAACGAATTGACCAAACACATTTACAACCACACCCGGGTTTCCGGTTGATAAAATAAGCCTGGTAGATGAGACATTAAGTGAAATCCTGAATATAGTCGTAAACAGTAATAGTGTCGGGAAAAATGACATATCAAGCACTTCTTTTACAAAAAGCACCTTAAAAAGAATGATGAGTGCTATTGAAAGGTTGAATGCAAGCATAACATCTAACAGGAAGGATGGAATAGGTATGATAAAAAACAAAACAGCACATAACAGATATAATCCAACACCTAAATCTGTCTTTTTTAACATATTCTATTCCTCCTTTCCGTTAAATCACGGACTGCATATATAAAGTCCGTATTTATCTTTTTGTTTTATAATAATAAATTAATCTAATTATTTTCCTTGTAAATCATGGCAAGTATTTCCGCAACTGACCGATAAAGCTCAGGCGGTATCTCAGCTCCAAGATCCACATTGTGAAAGAGCATTCGTGCAAGAGGTTTATTCTCGACTATATGGATATTATTGTCTCTTGCTATTTCCTTTATTTTCTGCGCCACATAATCCTGACCCTTTGCGACCACTACCGGAGCATCATTTTTTTGAGCATCGTACTTTACTGCAACAGCAAAGTGAGTAGGGTTGGTGATGACAACATCAGCCTTTGGCACATCCTGCATCATCCTTCGCTGTGAAGCCTCCTGCATACGTTTACGCTGCTGACCCTTAATGGCCGGATCTCCCTCTGTATTTTTAAACTCATCCTTGACCTCCTGTTTGGTCATCTTCATATCATTGTTAAACTTGTGCTTATTGTAAGCAAAGTCAGCAATACCGACTATCATATAGACAATACTGATCTTAAGACCGGTATTTATGATGATATCACCAATCAGTACTATTGCCTGTTTGAGCGGAAGCTCATAGAGTATAAATATATCATTCTGATGTGATTTAACAGAGGAATAAGCCACATACATAATGATTCCTACCTTTAGTACAGACTTAAGAAGCTCAAAGATGGAGTCCTTTGACAGTATCCTCTTAAATCCGTTTATGGGATTAAACTTGCTAAGCTTTGGAGCCATAGGCTTAGTGGATATTTTAAATCCAACCTGGATGATACTCACGAGAATCGTGATTACAACTCCGAAAGCAAAAAACGGCAGCACAGTCAGTAAAAACTGAAGTATTACATTATTTAAATAATGCGTGACCGAAACAGATGAAATCTGCTCCTGTGACTCCTTTAAAAAGTCAGGCATTTTTTTATATACAGTAGAAAACAATCCAATCAGATTGCCCCCTACAAAGGATATAAATATCTTTAATACTAAAAACAGCACTATAAGATCAAAGGCAGCTGTAAGCTCCTTGCTTTTTGCTACCTTGCCCTCTTCCCTGGCATCCTTTAACTTCTTTTCAGTTGCCGGCTCTGTTTTCTCGCCGCCCTCGCCATCCTGTGCAAACCATTGCAGATTGTAGCACAACACTGTATGCAATTTGGAAAATTCATCTAAACTGTCAGTACATTCCATCAATTATCGAAACCACCATAGTCTTAATTTCTGTAATAATAAAATTAGCAATGTTCGGAATTAGATATACTATCAAAAATAATACAATAAATCCTGCTATAATTTTTAACTGGATACCTACAGAGAACATATTCATCTGAGGCGCAACCTTTGCCATGATTCCCAGTATACAGTTCATTATCATCATGCACGCAAAGACCGGAAGAAATATCCTGAAGCCTATTACAAACATATCGCCCATATACTTAGTCATGGTAGAGAGCATATTGTCAAATTGAAACTGTGCACCTCCAAGCGGTACAACTGAAAAGGAGTCACAAACTGCCCTTATAAGATATGTGTGCATATCAGATACAAGAAGCAGGACAAGAACTACGTAATAGTAGAAATTACCTGTAACTGTTGTCTCTGAATTCATCGATGGATTGAATTCTGTTGCCATGGACAGACCTATATCCATATCAATCAGATTTCCCGCAAAAATAACAATGGAATTACATATATTGGCCGCAAAACCTATGAGCAGTCCTGTAATTCCTTCTTTTACGACCAGTACAGCAAAACCTACTGCACTGACATAGGAAAGCTGTGGTCTTTCTATGATATTGTACATAAACAAAGCAACAAAGGCTGATAAGCCGGTCTTGACACGTGCCGGAACCGCATTATCTCCAAAAAACGGAGCTATGTACACAAATGATGCAATACGCACCAGAATCAGCAAAAAATATTCAAAATTTGCAATAGAAAAAGAATAATTAATCATATATCATCCTATCCCATGCTTATATAATAACTGAATTTGGACCACAAATCAGTCATAAATCCGGACATAGTGTCGAGCATCCATGAGCCACAGAGCATCATCACAAGAAAAATTGCAATTATTTTTGGCACAAATGTAAGTGTCTGCTCCTGAATTGACGTAACTGTCTGAAATATACTGACTATAAGTCCGACAATCAGCGAAATAAGCAAAAGCGGAGCTGATGTAATGATTGTAGTATAAATTGCCTCTCTGGCAATATCCAAAACAGCTTCCTGGGTAATCATATGTACACCTCCTAGTAAAACGTCTTGACCAGATTACCAATAACCAGATCCCAGCCATCCGCAAGGATAAACAAAAGTACCTTAAACGGCATCGAGATGGTTGTCGGTGGAAGCATCATCATACCCATTGACATTAGCACTGATGAAACAACCATATCTATTACTATAAACGGAATGTATATTAAAAAGCCTAATATAAAGGCTGTTCTAAGCTCACTAAGTATAAAGGCCGGAACAAGTGTTGTAAAAGGTACATCATCATAGTCATCGTACTCATCTCCTGAGATATCCACAAACAGCTTTATGTCCTTAGTCTGTGTCTGCCCATACATAAACTCCCTGAATGGTCCCTCAGCCTCCTTTATAGCCTCCTGCTGGGTGATTTTACCCTCATCAAGGGGCTTTATAGCCTTTTCGTTTACCTGTGAAAAAGTCGGCCACATAATAAAAAGTGTCAAAAACAAAGCCAAACCGACAAGGACCTGATTAGGTGGTGCTGTCTGGGTACCGATAGCTGTTCTGACAAAATGCAGTACGATAATAATTCTTGTAAAAGAAGTCAGCATGATGAGAATAGAAGGGGCTAAAGATAATACTGTAAGCACCAAAAACATCCTGACAGGTGTGGACAGAGAGCCTGACTCATTGTTGTAATATATGTTCAGACCATTTGTGCTGTCAGAGGTGGCATCGGCTAAATCCTTGTCACCACTGTCAAGACTTTTAACGTCATCCAAATCGTTTGTCACATCATTTGTACTGATATCACCGGATGGTGAGGGGCTCTGACTTGCATTTACACTGTCAGGATAAAATATGCATAATGAAATTGTTACCATAAGGACTGCAATTGCAAAAATAAATGATGCATTGCAATATACAGCCTTGAATTTCTTCATGAATCTATTCATGTCTGCTCCTGTTACTGTACTTTTCTTTCAATTTATCCATAATTGCTGAAAAGGATTCCGGATTCTGCATCATGCTTTGAGGATCCTTAAATGATAAATCCTTTAATTCCTCCTCCTTAAGCTCGGTGAGATAATTCACATCATCCTTTCCGATTGAAACAACGATATATTTTGTGCCTGCCTCAACAATACTGATCATCTTATTATTTCCGACGCTTATTGTTTCAATAATTCTAAGATTCTTATTAAAGCTTCGCCCCTTCTGGATACCCGCCATCCATCTGGTGGTAAAATATGTCAGGATAAGCACAAAAACAAAAATTATTAAAACTGTGATGAGCTGGACAAAGCTGTCCAGTGATGTTGCTGCTAATATCATTTTAATTCCTCTGCATAGTATTGATTAAATGTCAGCTGAAACTATTTTGTCTTTCCGGTGTTTATCTTTGAATTGACTATCTCAGTGATTCGTACACCAAAGCTTTCCTCAATTACAACAACCTCGCCCTTAGCTACATATTTACCATTTACAAGAATATCTATCGGTTCTCCTGCCAGCTTATTAAGCTCTATGATCTTGCCCGGACCGAAATCGAGTATTTCGGAAATGGATTTTTTGGTGCGTCCAAGCTCAACTGTCACTTCAAGAGGAACATCCATGATTAAATCAATGTTTTCAGGCTGGTAGACCTGATTTGGCATGGCTCCAAAAGGGGTGAATTGAGCGTTCTGTACATTAACCTGATTGCCTATCATATTTTGTGCCCCCATATTCTGGTTCATCATTCCCTGATTCATCATATTCTGACTATTCATATTCGAATTCATCATATTTTCGTTTATCATGCCCTGACTGTTTGCGGAAGCATTATTCATGCTGCCACTATCCTGTGGCTGTTGTATAGGCGCAGCCTGTGTGGCGGTGTTTGAACTTTGAGGAACATCCTCTGTCACACTTTGTGTATCAAGCTCCATATTCTGAGATACCCCCTTACACATTTCCTTTACAAATGCCGGTGGGTAAAGCTGCATTATCTCGCTGTCTACTAGATCCCCAATCTCCATATGGAAGGAAATCTTTACAAACTCTTCAGACAGGAAGCTGTCAATTTCACCCTCGTTTAAGGTGTTTTTTAAATCAACAACCTCTGCGATAGGAGGGCTGATATCGATAGTACGATTGAGCATAGACGAAAGAGATGTGGCGGAAGAACCCATCATCTGGTTCATTGCCTCACTGATAGCACTAAGGTGCAGCTCTCCAATCTCACCATTTATATTCGTTCCATCTCCACCCATCATAAGGTCGGTTATAATTTTTACATCCTTTTCTTTGAGTACGAGAATATTGCTTCCATTTAACCCCTGTGTGTATCCGATTTTGATAAACACACACGGTTTTTCATACTCGTCAACAATTTTGTCCCAATTTGAAAAAGAAACAACAGGAGTAGAAATCTCTACTCTTCTATTTACAAGTGAAAACAGCGTGGTTGCAGCTGTTCCCATACTGATATTGGCAATCTCTCCAATCGCATCCTTTTCGGATTCTGTCAATATCTCATCGCTCGAATCCGCCGCATCGTTGTTATTTAACAATGCATTTATTTCCTCCTGCGATAAAACTCCATCCATGATTTATTGCTCCTCTCTGACTACTGATGTAATTCTTACCGCATATTTATCACCGGAAGAACCAGGTAGTGCAGTAAACTTTTTGATATTTCCTACATAAATGTCCAACTCATCATCCACATTGGTGTCAAGTCTTATTACATCACCCGGCACAAGCGTAGAAAAATCCTTTACTGATATAAGACTCTTGCCAAGTACCGCTTTGACCGGTATTTGTGATTTTTGAATAAGGCTTTCTATGGCATTTCTATAGTTGGTTTCATCATGATTTTGTATGTTAGAATACCAGTATCTGGTATTCAGCTTATCTATAACAGATTCAAGTGTGATATAAGGCAGACATATATTCATCAATCCCTCAACATCACCAATCTTTATATTCATAGTGATAATAGCTATCACCTCGCTGGGAGATATAATCTGAGCATACTGGGAATTGGTCTCAATTCGCTCTAAATGAGGGCTTATATCAAGTACATTCTGCCACGGCTCCTGGAGCAGATTAATGCATATAACTAAAATACGCTCAATAATCAAAAGCTCAATCTCTGAAAATTCTCTCGTCTTATCGAGAGAATCTCCCCTTCCGCCAAGCATACGGTCTACAATAGCATATCCAAGACCGGAAGCCATTTCAACTATTATATTCCCATGCAACGGCGCAAAGTTGACAATGCCAAGCAGCACCGGATTTGAAAGCGCATTTGTGAATTCTGAGTATGTAACTGCCTCCGAATTCATCACCTCTACCTGCACTGACTTTCGCAGATAAACGGGAAGGTTTGTTGTAAGAAGCCTTCCATAATGCTCAAATATTATTTCAAGGGTCCTTAGATGTTCCTTTGAAAACTTAGATGGGCGGGCGAAATCATAGTCTTTCACCGTCTGTTCACTATTCTCTTTTATTTCATCTACATCAAGCTCGCCGCTGCTTAGGGCATTGAGCAGATTGTCTATCTCACTCTGAGATAAAACATCACCCATCTGTTAATCACCACCTGTATCCAAATTATTAAATATCTGCCTGTTTTAATACCGGCATAAGTATTTGTAAAGAAATCATCACTGGGTAAGCGAAGATACAATATTTACATCTACTATATAGTCTGCTCCGAATTTCTTCTGGAGAGTTTTGAGAATCTTATCATGAACAGCACTCTTATCGGTGTTGTACTGTTCCATTGTGTAATCGCCTATTATGTCTGTAATGTCTGCTAAGATAACATTTTTCTTGGCGGACAAATCCTCACCGTAGGTCTTATATCCGTCACTCTTTTTGTTGAGTGAAAGTGATATGCCACAAACAAGATAATGTGTATTGCCATCCTCAGATGGGGCAAAATTGAAGGTAAGTGTATCATCATCGGCTGTAAGTGCATAATCAACAATCTGATCCTGCGGCAGCTGTGAACCACTAGTTGCAGTGCCACTGTTTAAGTCTAGTGATATAGCCTGACACACCTGGTCTATCAGATTGTTTGCCTTTTTTGTCTCAGGTATAATTGTAAATATAAGCAGTGCTGTAAGCACAAGGTTTGCAAAACAAAGTGCTAAAATCAGTACTGAAATTAAATTCTTTTTCATATGCATTCCTTTCCGGATTAATTGGTATTGAACTCTGAATTGTAAGAATTATACACCTTAATCTCTACACGTCTGTTCCTGGCCCTTCCCTCTGGAGTAGAGTTGTCCGCAACCGGATCATAGTCTCCTCTTCCGGATGACTTTATATGGGCAGGGTTTAAGCTTGTATTGTCCCTGATGTAATTTGCAACGCTCAGTGCTCTGTACATAGAAAGCACATCATTACTCTCATACTTGGAACGTGATGAAACCGGAACATTGTCAGTATGCCCTTCAATCTCTATCAGATTATCCTGATATGCAGCTAAAATAGATGAAATCTTGTTCACTACCGGATATGCCTCTTCCATTACATCAGCCTTACCCGATTCAAACAACAGGGCTCCATTCAGACTCAATTGCACGTACTGTGCATTGAAATCCACTTCTACAGCATCCTGTAAGCTAGTGTTTTCGAGCTGTTTTTCTATCTGTTCTGACATTTTTTCAGATTCAGAAAGCTCCATCTGCTCATACTGTTCTTCGGCATTCTTGTCATCACCCTCTGTGGTGCTTTCAGTTGTCGATTTGGAATTGGCCAGATCATTGTAATATTTATCCAAAAACTCAAGCTGGCTGACTCCTGCTCCAACAAGCCTGCCATCACCGATAGATGTGCTGCCTCCCGGCAAAACACTAACACTGCTTGTCAGTGATGCAATGACCAGCTGGAATTTCTCAGCGTCAACAGTTGACATAGAGAACAAGAGCACGAAAAAGCATAAAAGCAGGTTCATAAGATCCGAGAAGGTTGACTGCCACGCCGGTGCTCCCTTTGGCGGATCCTCAGGTCTCCTTTTCGCCACTATTCCTCACCTCCGCCTTCTGGTGAGAGAGCCTCTCTCTTGTCAGGTGAAAGGAAGGACTTGAGCTTTTCCTCAATAACTCGTGGGTTTTCACCCGCCTGAATGGAAAGCAGACCTTCTATGATAAGAGTCTTGAGAGTGAGCTCAAGCTCATTGTTAGCCTTAAGCTTGTTAGCAAATGGGGCGCAAAGCCAGTTGGCAATAAGCGAACCGTAGAATGTAGTAACAAGGGCAACCGCCATATTCGGACCTATTGTTGAAGAATCCTCAAGGTTTTTAAGCATATTGATAAGACCGATAAGTGTACCGATCATACCCCAGGCAGGACCCTGCTCTCCCCAGAATTCCCAGAAAGAAATTGTTTTCTTATGACGTTCCTCCATGCTTAGCATATCTGTTTCAAGAATGCCTCTCACAAGCTCTGCATCCGTACCGTCTACTACAAGCATAATACCCTTCTTTAAGAATTCATCGTCTATACTGCCGGCAGCTTCCTCGAGGGCTAAAAGTCCCTCCTTACGGCTGACATTTGACAGCTCTATTATTTTATTTATTGTCTCTCCAGGGTCTACGCTCTTTTCCTTAAAAGGAAGTGCAAATGACTTGATTCCGGCTATAAAGCCCGATAGCTTGTTAGAGCAAAGCACAGCCGAGAGTGAACCACCTATCGTGATAATTGCAGAGGGCGCATCAAGAAAGTTTAATAATGCAGGTACCCCACCATTTTGAATGATACCGAACAAAACCATTCCGATACTAAGAATTACTCCTAAAAGAGATGCTATATCCACTTATACACACCTTCCATAAATAAATATTTGTCGAATGACCTTAGTTATAATTCCACTAAATTTTAGTGTAAATGTCTATGTAAAAATAATATTTTTAATAAAAAATACACAAAATATTTGGAAATGACCTAAGCCATCCCCCAATACCTTGCGAAATTATTATCTCTTGAGATTGATAAGTTCCTCGAGAAGTGTATCAGATGTAGTGATGACACGTGAGTTTGCCTGAAATCCACGCTGAGTTACTATCATATCCGTAAACTGTGAAGACAAATCTACATTTGACATCTCAAGCTCTCCTGATGAGATAGAGCCTCCGTCAGCTGATATTTCAACTCCTATTCCATCAAACTCACCTGAGTTTAATGTGCTCTGATAGCAGTCGTCTCCGATTTTTTCAAGACCTGATGCATTGGCAAACTGTGCCACAGCTATCTGGCAGAGTACAACTGTATTACCATTGTCATATGAACCGTATATCTTACCATCGTCACTGACAGTTATGCCTGTAAGTGCTCCGAGTGCTTTTCCCTTGCCATCGCCCTGCAAGTCACCGTTCATACCTCCGATAGTAGAGGTTCCGTTATTATTATAGTTCATGGATTTGCTGAAATCCACTTCTATATTACTGAAATTACTTCCGTTGATTGAGGCATCCTGTGTGTTTAAGACGGAAAGATTCAGGTTTATTGTCTTTGCAGCCGGTGAATTTGCACTTGAAATTGATGTAAAAGTACCCTCACTCTGGTCAAAAACGAGCGAAGCGTCCTCAAATATAGTCTGGGGATCTACAGCCCTTCCTTTATACGAGTACATTGTCTGTCCGTTTGGTCCCTGGCTTGTAATAAAATTACCATCCTTGTCCACATCAAATATTGAATTTCCCTTAGAATCAACGATATCCTTAAGCGTTACATCATATGTACCATCGGTATTTGTCTTTTTAATACCAAACTTTGCAGTATAGTTGTATCCCAGGTCATCAAAAAAGCCTATAGTGATGATTCTTCCGGTGCCGGCTGCCTGGGCATCATTTTTATCGAGCACACCTGATACATATGCCTTTGTTGTAGCCTCCGGAGCTGAGGTTTTAGTGGCAGACGACATTACCTGCAATGATGATACCGTATCCTTTATCACGTTGCCCTTTGCATCTACCTGCCATCCCTGCAATGTATATCCTGTAGAGCTCATACATAAATAACCGTTACCATCTACATAGAAATCGCCGGCACGGGTGAAAAGACGGTTTGTTCCATCACTTACCACAAAAAAGTTAGTCGCGTTTTTGTCATTTAATCTAAGATCAAATGGATTACCGGTAGTCTCAGCGGAACCGGCTCCGGTAATATTTACAGCAGTGGCACCAGACTTTACACCAAGACCTATCTGCTTTGCATTTTTTCCACCGGTACCGGCGGCTCCGTTTCCGGCCGAAGCGCCCGATGTAGTCTGGTACATAATCTCACTGAAACGCACTGAAGATGCCTTAAAGGCCTCAGTATTTACGTTTGCGATGTTGTTACCAATAACATCCATTCTTGTCTGATGTGTCTTGAGTCCTGACACAGCAGAATAAAGTGATCTCATCATAGTTGTTTGTCCTCCTATAGTATAGATGGACGGTATGGGCTTTTTCTGTCATTCAAAAGCCCTCTGCCTCCTTAAAAGGTCCGGCTACATAATTACCGCGCCATCAATATTTGTAAATACATTTGAATTAGTTTCCGCCTGGTCCATTGCAGTGACAACGGTCTTACTTGGCACATTTACTATAAACGCAATATCATCTACAAGCACCAGTGAATCGTTTACACCCTTGCTATCTGCAGCTGCTATCCCCTTTTGAAGACGCATGCTCTGGTCGTCGGAAAGATTAATATTTCTCTGTGTCAGCCGCATTGATGCATGCTTTGAGAATTTAACCGGCTGTGTCTGCTGCTTTAATATTTCCTCAAAGGATATACCATTTATCTTTTTGTCTGTAGATTTTTGCTTATTTAGATATTGATTTGTCAGCTGCTCTATGGATGAGTAATTATTAACGATATTCTTCATAATCCACCTCACGCAGTCTGATTCGTATCGTTTTCTTTACTGTCAGCCTGATTATTTTTATCTGCCGCAATAAGCTCCTTAAGCTTATCCTCATAAGCCTGAAGCTTGCTGTAATCACTGGCATTTATAAACTGCTTGCCATAATCCGAAAGTCCGTCGTACAGCTTTCTTGCTTCCTCTATGCTGCCCTTTGAATCTATCGTCAGATCCTCTATCTTTGGAAGCTTTGCTATAAGACTTGAAAATGTACTTGAGTTTACAATTGCATCGTAGTACTCATCCGTTGATACAGAATAGAGACTCGAGTAGTCGTACATTTTTTCATTGATAGACAGCTGAATCTTGCCATCCTTATATGTGACATAGTCTACCTTGCCACTGTAGTATCCGGAAGCACTATCCTTATCAGTAACAATAACCTCCTTGCCTACAAGTGAAAGTGCTGCACTCTTTGTAGTCTGGTCATTTGATGATGCCATGGATTCTTTCATAGAAAGAGTTGCCTCCAGCTGTGAGAATGTAGCCATCTGTGCCACATAGTCGGTGTTGCTTGTTGGTTCAAGCGGATCCTGGTACTGCATCTCTGCACTTAAAAGCTTTAAGAAATCATCATAGCCAAGATTTGAGCCACTTGCTTTTGCACTGCTTGTTTTTCTGTTTTGTGTCGGAGTGGTATTTGTCTTGTCTAGCTTTCCGTTTGTAACATTTGCTGTAATTGCCATTTGTCCTCCTTTTTCATGACACCTTATGCTGTGAAATCTACTGAATTTCCGTTATCTCTCATAATCTGTGTCACAAGTCTTTCTTCAGCGCGATCCTGCATCATATCGCTGTCTATGCCGCTGTCAGAGCTGTTTGAACCATTATAGGAATTTGTGCTCTCCTGCTGTCTGCTGTCGTTTGCAGCACCCTGCTCGAGATTCCTCTCAAACTCATGTGATGCAACGGTGATTTCCACCTCATTTACCCTGATGCCTGAATTGTTTAAGGCTTCCTTGAGATTGACCATCTGTGTCTGTAAGGCTTCTTTTACAGCCTCATTGGAAACTGCAATTCTTGCAGATATCTCGCTGTTCTTCTGAGATACGTTGATATACATTCTTCCAAGGCTTTCAGGTGTAAGCTGAAGGTTAATTGCCGATTCTTCAGTGGTGTTTGATATGCTCATACTGTCGACAATCTGTCTGATGATATCGGTCGTATCAACACGTAATCGGCTTTGTGACTGTGACATTTCAAATGAAGTATCAGTATTCAGCTGTTCGCTGACAGATGCATGAAGTACTGAATTGTCTGAGTGTGCGTCATCATCATGATGCAACACGCGCTCACCTGAATCATCAAAGCTACTGTCAACCTGAGACTTTGACTGAGTCTTTTCTGTATTTTCATCTGATATAATACCATTGCCTGTTTCGCCTGAAGAAGTGCCTTCGTCCGAGTTTTGGTAAGAACTGTCCTGTGTACCGCCATCATATACCTTAACAGCTTCATCAGCAGTGTCGTTTATATTCTGACCCGAAGCTGCTGTATCGTCATAGCTGCTGTCAACCGTTTTTTCCGTTGTATCAGCCGAAGAAACTATATCTGCATCTAGTATTTCACCATCATCTGAAGCAGTAAGCTGTGATAATAAATCAAGCTGTGCATCATTTTCAGATGCAACCTGAGACACATCATTAAACAGTGCAGTAAAGTCGGCATTTAAAACAAGTGCCTGTGGATCAGATGCATTTCCGGTGACCTCACAATATAATGCCGACAGATTTGCAGGGTTGAGTAAATCCATAGCTGTCAGTCCAAGAAGCTGCATTGCATTATTAAGTTCATCCTCAGATATATCGAGGTCATCAGTTACTTTTTCAACTATCTGCGAAGATATATCATCGGTGATTTTTTTAACTTCGCTTTCTGTAGGGCTGTTTTTTGATGCAGTTTTGATGCTTATTTCCTTAGTTTTGTTTTTATTTAAAGTATAAGAGTTTCTTCGCTTTAAAAATGTAGTGCTGTTATCCTGCACAGCTGTCCGGCCGCCAAGATAGCTTTTAAAGTCAATACCGGATTGTGCAGATGTTTGCGTTACAGCCTTCTGCCCTGTCGAAACAGTCCGTCCACCTGATACATTTGGTACAACAGGTGATATTGTATTGTCTGCCATATTCTCCTCCTTTCTTTTATTATTGTTACCAGATATGCTATCAGTTCTGTGAAGGATTCATAATCTTAGTAACCTTTGCCGCCGTAGCCGAATCCATTTTACCAAGGATATTACCTCTCGACTGGGCATCCATGGCATTTAATATCTTGGCAACAAGTGACAGATTGTCGGTCATGCTGTCAAAAATAGCTGCGGCCTCCTTAGGCTTCATTTTGGAATATGTCTGGGCATAATCCTTAATTTCATCATCCTGTTCAAGCTGTTCACACACCTGTTTATATAAGATTTCTGCATTGGCAGGATCTACCTGCTCGTAGAATTTCTTATATTCTTTTATATCGGGTGCTTTATCTGAAAAAACAACCTCCTCATAGTATTTTTCTTTTTCCTCCTCAAAGGCTGCCTGCTCCTCCTTATAGGTGCTCAAATCCTGTATCTGGGCATTTAAATCATTGATTGTCTGGGCATCTGCCTGATTCTTGCTATTGGCATCATCCAATTGCTTTTCGAGCTCCTTAATTCTCGAAACCGCATCGTCCAAATTTGTGTAGCCTGCGGTCTCTGTAGACTCAGATGCAGTGATATTGCCGGAATCAGGAAGTATTTTACTTAGTACAGGCACATCCTTTAGTGCCGGCGCAAGCACAGTCGAGCCCAAGCCACCCACATCTGCTTTTACAAAAACTGCAAATATTCCAAGCCATATTGCAATAATAAGTATAGTAACAAGCACCATGACTATCTTGCTTGAGACAGAATCACTGTCATCATTTTCTGCATCGGGCTTATCGGCTTCATGATTCTTCTTTGCTTTCTTAGCCGCCTTTTTAGCGGCTTTTTCTTCCATTTTCTTTTCTTTTTTTGTTTTCTTAGTATCCTTGGTTGATTCTGATTCGTTTAGTTCTGCCATATTTCCTCCGGACTACGAATTATAGGTAAAGCTCACAAGCTGGTCTATCTCTTTGGATTCGTTGTCTTTTTCCTCTTTTTGAAAATCCTCAAATTTCTTATCGCGCAGCTTCTCATGCGTCTTACGCTCTTTCATAAGCTCATTCAATGCCACTCTTTTAACCTCCAGCATATCCTCCGCTTTCTTTACATTCATAAGCTGTGTGCGGATAGCCGATTTGAGTGAATTTATGTTTTTTTTGCAAATATTAATTTCAGATATATTTAAGCTGCCTGAAAGCTGTTCCTTAAGAGCAGCTTCATAGACTGCACGCTTTTTAAACAACTCTTCGAGCTTTTCTTTTTCAATCAGATAAGCACGGTTTGCTTCCGAAAACTCGTTCTTTGCCTGTGTTTCAAGCTTTATTTTTATATCAAGTATATTTTGCATGCTGTATTTGAATTTTCCCATACTACTCGAACACCTTCTCTAAAAGCTCAAGTTCCTCTTCAAAGCTGAATTTCTCATCTGTTCCCTGACAAAGGAATGAGTTAACAGCACCAATTTTTTGAATGGCATAGTCGATATCCGGGTTTGAGCCGTTTTTGTATGCACCGATATTGATAAGATCCTCAGCCTCCGTGTATGTGGCTAGCACGTTTTTTAATCTGCCGGCGAGATTTTTGTGCTCCTTAGTTGCTATAGCACTCATAACTCTCGAAATACTCTGCAGTACATCAATAGCCGGATAATGATTTTTATGTCCCAGCTTTCTATCGAGCATGATGTGGCCATCCAAAATAGAACGCGCCGTATCTGTAATAGGCTCATTAAAATCATCTCCATCGACAAGCACAGTGTACAGCCCTGTGATAGAGCCTTTATCAGCTCTTCCTGCTCTCTCTAAAAGCTTTGGCATCTCAGAATACACACTTGGTGGATATCCTCTCGTCACAGGGGGCTCTCCGGATGCCAGTCCTATCTCTCTTTGAGCCATGGAAAAACGTGTCAGTGAATCCATCATCAAAAGCACGTCTTCACCCTTGTCACGAAAATATTCAGCGATGCTTGTAGCTGTCTTTGCAGCCTTGTTTCTTATAAGAGCCGGCTTGTCAGAGGTTGCAACTACTACAACAGAGCGTGCCATACCCTCAGGGCCAAGATCCCTTTCTATGAACTCTCTAACCTCCCTGCCTCGCTCTCCAATCAGGGCAATTACATTGATATCTGCCTTTGTGTTGCGGGCAAACATACCAAGAAGAGTACTTTTACCGACTCCTGAGCCTGCAAAAATACCGATACGCTGTCCTTTGCCTACTGTGATGAGGCCATCTACTGCCTTCACTCCCAGAGGAAGCACATCACTGATAATTTCTCTGGACATCGGATCAGGTGGCGGTGCTTCTATCGGATATTCACTGTCAAGCTTAAGGTCTTTTTCATCACAGTCAGTTACACGGCCTATTCCGTCAACTGTATGGCCTAAAAGCTCATCACCGACAGCTACCGTGAGAGGATGTCCTGTATTTTCAACTATACAGCCGACACCGACTCCCTCCACATTGTCAAACGGCATCAGAATAATATGTGAATCTTTAAATCCTACCACCTCAGACATGACATAATCCCTGCGTTCCTTGTCAAGAAAAATCATGCAAAGATCATTGAGCTTAGCCTTGGGACCAATTGATTCTATCGTAAGACCGACAACCTTGTCCACCTTGCCAAAGCATTTATAGTACTCACCGCTTTTTAATTGTAAATACTTTTGTGCTACCTCTAACAATTAAAATCCCTTTCTTCCAACACTCATACAGCTATATCAGCTGCAAAGTGAGCGTATATCCTTCACCAGATTGTTGAGCTCCATATCAATTCCACAGTCAAACACTCCAAAGCTTGTCTCAATGAAGCAGCCGCTCGTGTCAAGATTTGCGTCATTTACAACCTCGATATCAATATCATTGCCTATGCGTTCCTGAATCTCATCCAAATGCGACATCATAAACTTATAGTTTGAATAAGCTACATGTATACGAAATTCTTTGCCCACCTCTATATTTGACATGGTATTTTCAACCAGATGAAACAAGATATCCTTTTTATCATCGAACTGTATTTTAAAGACTTTGTTAAAAACCTGAATTATTGCATCTATCAGATCTGATTCAAGCTCCTTTGAATAAGCATCATATTTTGATTTCAAAGAGCTTTCTTTATCTGAAAGCTCCTGTCTTAAAGATATTTCTTTTTCGTCAAACTCTCTCTGACACTCAGCCAGACCATCCTCATAGCCCTTTGACTTGTTATCAGCATATAGAATCTGTGCACGTTGTTTAGCCTCATCTAAAAGTCTTGAGGCCTCTGCCTTTGCTTTGTCCAATATGCTATCAGCCTCAAGCTTTGCTTCCTCTAAGAGCCTTTCCTTCTCAGCTGAAACATCTATTTCTGTGACTACAGCAGCATTTATGCCATCATTGAAGCCGCTCTCCTGCGTGTCCGGACTTAGCGATTTTGTTTTTTCTAAGCTGCTCTGTGCATCAGATGATATGCCTGTATAACTATCAGCGGGGTGGCTTATGGAGTCGGCAAAAAACTGCTTTATCATGGAATTGCTATTTATCACGCGGACATTTTTATCTTCTCCGGCAACACGATACTGCTTTAATATATTAGACAACTATATCATCACCTCCGCCTCTTGAAATGACGATATCACCCGAATCCTCAAGCTTTCTGATAACAGCAACGATCTTTTGCTGTGCCTCCTCAACATCCTTCATACGTACAGGTCCCATGAAATCCATATCCTCTTTTATCATAGCGGCAAGTCGTTTTGAAAGATTCCTAAATATGACATTTTGTAGTTCCTCTGTAGAACTCTTAAGTGCAAGCTCAAGATCCGCATTCTCCACATCGCGGAGCACTCTCTGGATAGACCTGTCATCCAGGAGAAGGATATCCTCGAATACAAACATCTTCTTTCTGATTTCTTCTGCAAGCTCAGGCTCATCAACCTCAAGTGACTCCATAATACGCTTTTCTGTAGCACGGTCTACACTGTTTAATATATTGACAATAGAATCTATGCCACCGACAATTGTATAGTCCTGATTGACAAGAGATGAAAGCTTTCTCTCCAGCACTCTCTCGACCTCCTTTATGACATCAGGTGATGTTCTGTCCATCTGGGCGATACGTCTGGCAACATCAGCCTGCTTTTCCGGAGGCAAAGCACCGAGTATCATGGCAGCCTGTGAAGACGACAGATAAGAAAGAATCATGGCTATTGTCTGAGGATGCTCGTCCTGTATAAAATTAAGCAGCTGTGCAGGCTCAGTCTTTCTGACAAACTCAAATGGTCTGACCTGTAATGATGCTGTAAGCTTGGAAATAACTCCCTGAGCCTTTTCACTGCCAAGAGCTTTTTCAAGGAGCTCCTTGGCATAGCCGATGCCGCCCTCAGCAATATACTGCTGCGCGAGACACACCTGATAATATTCATCCAAAACAGATTCTTTATCCTGCGGAGAGACGCTTCTGGTGTTTGCTATTTCGAGTGTCAGACTCTCTATCTCATCTTCCTTCAAATGCTGGAAGATGGCTGAAGCCTTTTCAGGTCCAAGTGTAATTAAAAGAATAGCAGCTTTTTGTAAACCACTGTAATCATCTATCATATGTAACTACTCCCAATCCTCATTAAGCCAGTTACGCAACAGCTGCGCAGCCGCTTCGGGATTTTCATCAACAAATTTTTCTATCAGAAGACGTGTCTCCGTCTTCTCGTTATATCCAATATCCTCAAGAGGCTCATTATTCTCAGCAGTCTGTTCTAAAAGAGAATCTACAGACAGCTCCTCCTCTTTTGGCTCTTCCTCACTGCTTCTTGTGCTCTTAAATACCACAAAGCCAAGCAGTGCAAAAATAAGGACAGTGATTGCAATCTGTAAAATATCACTCAACGAACGCACGCCAGATGCCTTGTCAACAAACTCCGGCTGCTCATATACAAGGAATGAAATCTGTGTGATACCTGTTGCATTCTGCACGGAAGTTACAAGATCCTGGTCTACATCCGTCACCTTGACCGGATCTGCATGCTTTGCTTTGTATTCCTCCCAGCTTGTATCCTTGAGCTTTCCGTTCTTTTCAAGAGTGCTTTCATCATATACCTTATACCTGGTGGCAACTACGGTAATTGAAGATGAATCATACTTGATTGAGCCTCCATCGTTTTTACTTGTAGTGATTTTTTCATCATTTAAATACTTTTTGTCGTTATCTGTAATTGACGACTCTGATGGAGTGCCATCCTGTGTAGTGTATGTAGTATCATCGCTGTTTGAATCAGTTCCGGGAACCGCAGCCTGACCATTGGTTGCATCCGACTGGTAATTCGACTCACTGTCCAAAAGACCTGTATCGGTCTGTCCATCAGGCAAAGTGTAATTTTTCTGGGCTGTTTCAGTCTTACTGAAATCTATGTCCAGATTCATGCCAACTTCAATATTCGAGAAAATATTTGAGCTCTCTAAGGTCTTTTTGACTTCATTTTTCACCTGCTCCTCCAGCTTTTGCTTATAAGAAAGCTGTGATGTCGCAAGACCTGCCGAGGTATCGGAATCTCCGCCCGAGTAAAGTACATTGGCCTTTTTGTCGATGATAGTAATGCCCTTTGTGGTATCGTTTCCAAGAGCTGTTGCAACAAGACGTGCTATTGCGTAGGCCTGATCATCTGTAATCGAATCCTTAAGTCCAAGAGTGACAGCCGCAGTTGCCTCCTCTTTTGATTTAAGAATGGTACCATCCTTGTCAGGCATAGTGATATCAACGCTTGCTTCATTTACGTATGACTGTTTTTCCAGATGATCCTTAAGCTTATCCTCCAGATACACCTGATACTTTTTCTGCTTATCAGCCTCGGTTGTTGAGAAGCTGCCGTCTGTGACATTGTCTATCGAGTACGCCTGCGCAGGGATGCCGTTATCACCCAGTGCCATAATGGCATTTACCTCATCTGATTTATTGACAAAAAACACAAGCTTGCTGTCCACCTCATAGCTTATATTGTTATCTTCAAGTACTCCCTTTATTGTGGAAGCCTCTGATGCACTCTGTGCCTCGACCAGCTCAACCTGTGTAGGTCTTGATATGACTACGCCAAGTATTACAAGAGCCACTATAACCACAGCTACTATGCTTATGAGCACGGAGCGCTGCTTAGTATTGAATTTTTTCCACCATGCAGTTATTTTATCCAAAATAGCCTTTAAACGTTCTGGCATTTTCTATTACTCCTTATATTGACATCTGCATAAGTTCTTTGTATGCGTCAATTATTTTATCCCTGACAGCAACAGTGTACTGCAATGCCACAGCCGCCTTTGTTTCCGCAACAAGCAGATCATGTGTATTATCAGACTCGCCAAGTGCAAATCTCACTTCCTCCTGCTCAGCTGCATTCTGCAGATCATTTGTCTCACCGATGCTTCCCATGGCAGCAGAAAGTACATCAGAAAATGAATCAGTCTTGTCAGTTTTCGTAAGAGAGGTATTATTAAAAAAAGATTTAATATCTCCTGTTGAAATTCCATTAATGTTTGAAATATCCATCAAAAAGCTCCTTTATGTATGTATCAGCCGGCTATTTGCCTATTTGTAAGCCATTTTGTGCCATTGACTTGCTTGCCTCAAAGGCAGTTGCATTGGCTTCATATGCACGTGTGGCATCTATCAGATTGGTCATCTCTGTGACTGTATTGACATTTGGATAAGAAACATAACCATCTGCATCAGCATCAGGATTTGATGGGTCATACTCCTTGATAAAATCAGTAGAATAATCTGATGTCACGCTGCTTACCTTTACACCGTTTCCAACAGCGGCCTTCTTTGATGAAGAGTATATCTGTGAAAAAGGTGTGACATTTTTCTCGGAAAAAGTCACAATCTTTCTACGGTACGGTGTGCCTTCCTTTGTGGACGTAGTGTTTACATTGGCAATATTCTGTGCAATGATATCTGTCCTGAAGCGTTCAGCCGTCATGCCGGACGCACTTATATTAAAAGCTTGAAATAATCCCATATCATTAAACCTCCATAATTACTACAGCACGCTCTTCATTCGTGAAAACTGCGAGCTTATGCTGCTTGTAAGTGCTTCATACTTAATCTGCTCAGACGCAAGCTCGACATTTTCAGTGTCTATATCCACGTTATTGCCATCCATCCTGTATGAATAATTGGAATGGTCTGTATATACATTGGCCGTCAGCTTTGAGGTATCAAGCTCACTTATTTTTTTATCAAGCGACTGATGCTTGCATCTGCCAAGCTCCTGTGACAGTACCCCCTCAAAATTTAAATCCTTGCGCTTGTAGCCCGGGGTATCCACATTCGATATATTGTTTGCAAGTATAGCTTCTCTTTGGTAGCTTGCATCAGCCGCTTTGGTCAATACATTGACATAATCAAAGGCTGTTGAGTTTATCATAAATATTCCTCCAATACACTTTTTGCATATTATAAAAAATACTATATAAGTACTCTAATATATATATTATAAAGTAAAATCGACAAAACACAAGATGTTTTTGTTGTTTTTTACATTATATTGTATTTTTTTGTCGACAGACGCACTATATATATGCCGAAAACATAGAAAAGACCTATGTTCTTTCAAACATAAGTCCTTAAAATATACTTAAATTTATTTACTTGTTTTTATTTCGGATTCTGTCAAGCTCATCAAAAACTACATCGTTTACTACTTTGATATATGTGCCCTTCATGCCGGATGAGCGTGATTCGATAACGCCTGCACTCTCAAACTTGCGAAGGGCATTTACGATTACCGAGCGGGTAATGCCTACTCTGTCGGCTATTCTGCTGGCAACAAGTATACCCTCATTGCCGTCAAGCTCATCAAAGATGTGAAGAATAGCCTCAAGCTCAGAATAAGAAAGTGTATTGATAGCCGAACGGACAATCGCTACCTTTCTCTTTTCCTCTTCATTCTCCTCATTCACGGATCTCATCATCTCAAGCCCAACCACTGTCGTGCCATACTCTGTAAGAATGATATCGTCAATGTCATACTCTCTGTCACTTCTGTACTCAAAAAGAGTTCCAAGCCTCTCGCCGGCTATATCAATCGGTGTGATAATAGCCTTGTACATTCTTGTATCTTCACCAAAGCCAAGTGTCTCGAGGTTTACATTTTCCTTTGTTGAAAGTATGCCAAGAAGTCTTTCATTGAGCTCAGTGTCAATATAGCCACCAACCTCATCTACTATCAGTTCATGAAGCTCATCCACGCCTTTGCAGATACTTGAGCCAAGCACCTTGCCCTTTTTGCTGATTACAAGTATGTCTGAGTCGAGCACACCGGTGAGCACCTGACATATATCATTGAACACAACCTTTGATGAATTGTTGTTGTGAAGAAGCTTATTAATCTTACGTGTCTTATCTAATAATTGTACTCCCATTAATTGTTATTCCTCTCTTTCGGGCTTTTTATCTGTTACGTAGCCGCACTGCTCATCTGCGCAGGCAATCTTATTTCCCTTTATAATCATATATCCTCCACAACGAGGGCATTTTTCTGCAACTGGTCTGCCCCAGCTCATAAAATCACACTCAGGGTTGTCAATACAGCCATAGTATTTTCTTCCCTTCCTTGTTTTCTTAAGTACAACATCCTTACCGCATTTAGGGCAATTGACGCCGATTTTTTCAAGATAAGGCATAGTGAATCTGCAGTCAGGAAATCCCGGACATGCCAAAAACTTGCCGTGAGGTCCGTATTTTATAACCAGATTGCGTCCGCACTCAGGGCAGATTTCATCTGTCACCTCATCATGTATTGTAACCTTCTCAAGCTCATTTTCAGCCTTGTCGATTGCATCTTTAAGATCAGGATAAAAATTCTCAACAACTGTCTTCCAGTTAACCTTCCCCTCGGCTACCGCATCTAAAAGTGACTCCATATTGGCTGTAAAATGCTCATCGACAATAGTAGGAAATGATTCCTTCATAATAGAATTTACCACCTCTCCTATCTCTGTCACATAGAGATTTTTACTCTCCTTGGTAATATAGCGTCTGGCAAGTATTGTAGATATTGTTGGAGAATAGGTACTCGGACGTCCTATTCCAAGCTCTTCAAGCGTCTTTACCAAAGAAGCCTCAGTGTAGTGTGCCGGGGGCTGGGTAAAATGCTGCTTAGGCAAAAGCTCCTCAACTGTAAGAAGCGATTCTTCTGTCAGAGGATTTTTAAGAACAGGCTGCTTTTCTTTCTTTGCATCGTCTGCGGCAGTATATGCAAGCTCAAAACCATCAAATAACAGTCTTGAGGTAGCAAAGCTGAATACATAATCTCCGACCGAGAGCTTTACTGTTGTAGTCTCGTACTCGGATTTTGCCATACGGCTTGCAGTAAAACGCTTCCAGATAAGCTGATAAAGCCTGAACTGGTCTCTCGACAGTGACTCCTTAATCTCAGAAGGCACTCTGTTTATATCAGTTGGCCTGATTGCCTCATGGGCATCCTGGATATTTTTGCTGCTCTTCTTTGTTCCCTCACCGTTGGAAAGATATTTGTCTCCATAGCTTTTTGAAATAAAATCCTTTGCCATGGCCTCAGCCTCATCTGATACACGCACAGAATCGGTACGCAGGTATGTGATGATACCTACCGTACCCTGCCCCTTTATGTCTACTCCCTCATAAAGCTGCTGAGCTATACGCATTGTCTTTGAAATCGGAAAATTCAAAGCCTTTGAAGCCTCCTGCTGCAAAGTACTGGTCGTAAAAGGAAGCGGAGCTTTATTGCTGCGCTGTCCTTTTTTGATATTTTGCACTTTGCAATCCTTTCCATTTATTTCATTAAGCACCTTATCCATCTCTTCCTTTGAGGAAATGGCTATCTTATTGTCGCCCCTGCCGTATAGCTTTGCAGTGATCGGCTTCTTCTCACCCTCCACATCAACCGTGGCATCAAGGCTCCAGTACTCCTCAGGGATAAATGCATTGATTTCATCCTCCCTGTCACAGATAATGCGAAGTGCAACAGACTGCACTCTTCCCGCACTAAGCCCTCTCTTAACCTTGGCCCAAAGCAGCGGACTGATTTTGTAACCTACTATACGATCCAAAACTCGTCTGGCCTGCTGTGCGTCCACAAGATCCATATCTATTTTTCTTGGATGCTTTAAGGATTCCTTGACAGCATTCTTCGTAATCTCATTAAAGCTGATACGGCTGACATCCTTGCCCTCAAGTTTAAGTGCGTGAAGCAGATGCCATGAGATGGCTTCTCCCTCACGGTCGGGATCGGTTGCGAGATATATCTTATCGGCCTTCTTAGCCTCCTTTCGAAGCTTAGCGAGTATTTCACCCTTTCCGCGGATTGTGATATATTTTGGTTCAAAATCTCCGTCCACATCTATTCCAAGGCTGCTCTTTGGCAGATCTCTCACGTGACCGTTTGATGCCATTACCTCATAGTTTTTTCCCAAGAATTTCTTTATAGTCTTTACTTTTGCAGGCGACTCTACGATAACCAGATATTTAGCCATTATAAACTCCTTATATAGTAATTTGGAATTGTCTCCTTAACAAATCCTTTTTGTATAAGATCTTCTAACACTTCAAATAGTTCCGATAATTCATACGGCACTTTTTGAGACAATGTCCCGATTGCGATAGGACAAAAATCGAGTAAACTATACACCAATGCTTCTTTTTTATCAAGTATATTTTTTCTGAAATCCATCTGTGTGCACTCTGTAAACCCAGTCATTGTAATGTCTGAGACAAATTCATCAATATTATAAATAATACCTGCGCCCTGCTTTATCAAGCTGTTGCAGCCGTAGCTTAAGGTGTCGGTGATACGCCCCGGAATGACATATACGTCCTTTCCCTGCTCCATTGCAAAATCAGCCGTAATCAGTGAACCGCTTCTCTTTTTTGCCTCAACTATAACTACTATATCGGATAACCCGGAAATTATTCTGTTTCTCATCGGAAAAAACATCTTTTGCGGGTCGGTGCCCGGCATAAGCTCGCTGATTATGCCTCCGGAGACCTTTATTTTATCATACAGAAAGCGGTTCTCTTTCGGATAACAGGTGTCTGCTCCGGAGCCAAGAACTGCATATGTATTTCCACCAGCCTCCAGACACCCCATATGGGCATCTCTGTCTATTCCTCTTGCCATGCCGCTGATTATCTGTATCCCCTGCCTTGAAAGTGCTGCTGCCAGTACCTTTGCCACCTCGCAGCCATATGCGCTTCTGCCCCGTGCTCCGACTATAGCGACACTTTTTCTTGATTTGTCGGGAAGAGTGCCTATGTAAAAAAGACTATACGGCGGATTATGTATATTTCTAAGCTTGTCCGGATAAGCCTCATCCTCCATTGTTACAAAGCCGATATCCTTCTGCTGAAATAATATCCACTCCTTCTCTACGTCATAGGAAGCTCTTGATTCAAGGATTATTTTTCTGTCATCATCTGTGAAAAACAAAATATCAAAAAGCTCACTCTTTGGCATAAAAAACAGCTTTTCTGCCGTTATACTGCAATCATGCAGAAGCTTTTTCTTCGCATTGCTTATATCTGTAAGGCATGTAAGCCAGTATTTGAACTTCATGATACAGCACCTCCCCAGAACTTCTCATTGATGCTTCTGTAGCATATAGCTTCGTTGAGATGCTTTGTCTTTATGTTTTCACAGCCGTCCAGATCAGCTATTGTACGTGCAACCTTAAGTATCTTGTGGTATGTGCGTGCCGTCAGTCCAAGCTTGTCAAACATATTTTCCATATAGCTTTTCTCTCGACTGCCGAGGAAACAGTATTTTTCCAGCTTGTCAGTTGATATTTTTGAATTATACGAAAAGCTCTCACCTTTAAACCTTTCTTTTTGAAGCTCGTGGCAGTGCATAACACGCTTTCTTATATCCGCAGATGATTCATTGGATGTAGTACTGTTTATATCCTCAAAGCTAAGCGGTGACGCCTCCACACATATGTCAATTCTGTCTATTATAGGCTGTGAGACCTTATCAAAATATCTGCGCAGAGTCGGCTCTGAGCAGCGGCACCTTTGCATATCGGGATAATAGCCGCAGCTGCATGGGTTCATCGCACCAAAAAGCAGAAAATTAGCCGGATAAGTCACGTTTCTGCCGGCTCTTGAAAGCCTGATGCAGTGCTCCTCAAGTGGAGCCCTGAGCAGGTCCAACAGGCCGCCCTTAAACTCAGCGAGCTCATCCAAAAATAAAACGCCATTGTGTGCAAGCGATATCTCGCCCGGATTAATTCTCGTTCCTCCGCCGATTAATGCGGCCTGGGTGACGGAATAGTGAGGATTTCTGAATGGTCTGTTATCTCTTAAGGAGCTGTCATTGTCCAAAAGACCGCAGATGCTGTATATTTTTGACAGCTCAAGCCTCTCATTTTCACTAAGAGGAGGCAGAATGGACGGCATACGCTCTGCTATCATTGTCTTGCCTGCACCGGGAGGTCCGACAAGCAGTATATTGTGCATACCACCCGCAGCCACCTCACATGCTCTTTTAATAAATTTCTGTCCGTTAACATCACAAAAATCGGCGTATTTTTCATCTATTTGCAGCTCATGTGCCATGCCGGTTTTCTGACACGTAAATGCTGCCTCATCAAACTGTGCAATTACATCATTTAAATGGCTTATCCCAAATATTTTTGCACCGCAGACGAGTCTGCCTTCATTTTCATTCTGCTTTGGAATAATAAACTTTCCAATGCCTTTGTTGTACTCATCAAATACAATCGGCAGAATACCGCTGACCGGCAAAATTTCACCGTTTAGATTTAGCTCGCCTGCAAGTGTGCAGCCCTTTATGCTATCAGCGTCAATCACCCCCATAGCTGTTAAAATAGCAACAGCTATAGGCAGATCAAAGCCTGTTCCGGTCTTTTTAATATTTGCAGGCGATAGATTTACTGTGATACGCTTGGCAGGCAAAACAATGCCAACGCTGTGCAGCGCTGTTTTAACACGCTCCTTTGCTTCTCTCACCTCTGAGGTGAGATTTCCAACCATATCAAAAACAGGCATGCCGGTTGAAATATCAACCTCCACCTGTACCGGAATTGCACTGATTCCATCCAAAACAGCCGTTCTGACTGTACTGTACATATATACTCCTATTCCAATTGGGGTAAATGCATAGACAAATGCACAAAAGACATGGCTCTATGATAACATATTTTTGCCTTTTGTAAACACCTATTCGAGCAGTTTTCGTAATTTTTTCAAACCGGCCTTTTCAATTCTTGAAACATATGACCTCGAAATGCTGAGCGTTTTAGCAATCTGTCTCTGTGTCAGCTCTTTTTCACCGTCAAGGCCAAAGCGTTTCGTAATAATATAATATTCTCTGTCCGATAAAACGCTTCTCATATTTTGCCTTAAAATCTTAAGTGACTCACATACCTCTATATCCGATACCACATCAGATTGTCCATTCTCAATCACATCCACCAGATGAATCTGGTTTCCCTCCTTGTCAGTGCCTATAGGTTCAAATATGGACACATCACCCCGGCTCTTTTTACGGCTTCTAAAGTGCATCAGAATTTCATTTTCGATGCATCTGATTGCAAAGGTTGCAAAACGATTTCCGTAATCAGCCTTGAATGATGACACTGCTTTTATAAGTCCTATAGTGCCTATGGATATGAGCTCCTCCATCTCATCCTCGCTTACTGCATATTTTTTTGTAACATGTGCCACAAGGCGCATATTGTGTAATATAAGCTCATCCTTAGCTTCTTTATCATTTTGAGCCACTTTTTTCAGACATTCCGTCTCACGTTCTAAACTAAGAGGTGATAAAAATGTATTCACATAGCACCCTGTCATTATTTGCTTATAATATATTATGTTCAAATCTGTATTTTGTGATATAATCTTTACCATGAATAGAAAAATAGACTACAAAATCAATGAAAATGATACAGGAAAAACAGTAGAAGGCTTTTTGAAGGAGCATGGCTACACACATCAGGTGCTTGTCAGGCTGAAGCAGACAGACCATGGCATACTAAGAAACGGTATATGGGCCTATACAAATGAAAGGCTGTGTAAGGATGATTTAATCACAGTCCAAATTGTCGAAAACGAGTGCTCGGATAATATAGCACCTGTAAATCTGCCTCTTGATATAGCATACGAGGACGATGATATCATCGTAATAAACAAGCCGTTTGATATGCCTGCCCATCCCTCCGCCGGAAACCATGACAACACGCTTGCAAATGCGCTCATGTACTACTATGGCAGTCAGAATAAGCCGTTTGTATACAGATGCATAAACAGGCTGGACAGAGATACCACAGGGCTTACAATTGTCGCAAAGCACGCACTTGCAGGCGGGATACTTGGCAACGCTGTCGCAAAACGTGCCATACACCGGACATACTACGCCGTCTGCAGTGGGTGTACACCTGCATGCATGCGCATCAGTGCTCCGATTGCAAGAAAGGATGCTTCCACCATAGAGCGGTGTGTTGATTTCAAACGCGGTGAATATGCAGTAACCGACTTTATCAGAATCAAATATAACCCGGATAATAATTTATCGCTTGTCAAGCTAAGACTTCTCACCGGACGCACTCACCAGATACGCGTCCATATGAAGTATATCGGTTTTCCACTGATAGGTGACTTTTTATATAATCCCGACTATACATATATATCCAGGCAAGCACTGCACTCAGGGCGTCTTGTTTTCACGCACCCTGTCACAGGACAAAAAATGAACCTCATATCTGATATTCCATCAGACATGAAGTCCCTGTTCTAGTTGATTTATTTTATCCTTTTCGTATGGGATATGCCCTTTTAAAACCTCTTTTTTTATGTAGCTGTAAGTATATTCTTCTCCCTTTACAGAGAGCATGACAAGCAGATACTCAAGCATTGCTTTTGTATCGGGATGAATCATGTAATGATCCACGCTTTTTTCATAGTATTCCAGTGCACTTTTGTCGGTGTACTTTTCTTTCTGATAGTTTTTTGAGGCGCTTACACGGTCTATAAACATCTCGCAGACATACCTTATGGGCATTTTCATGCCCTCCATTTTTGTATGTATTTTATCGTCCCCCGGCTTTGAAACAGCATAGTCAATCCAGTACTCCAGGTGATGCTTATTGCGTCCCTTGTGATGAAGCCACGCAGATGAATAGCCCCTGTCGGCTCTCTCCGCATTATTCGGGCTCATATACCCCTTGTAATACCTGCAGCCGACAAGAAACTCAGTCGGTGAATATTTTGACATGTCATGAAGAAGTCCCTGTTTATAAAGCCCTATCCTAAAGCACCCCTGCATGACTAAAATCTTATGATGTGTAATTGTTATAAAATGTCTTATTGCTTTCATATGTCTATCTGCCTATGAGGATGTATACCGACTGCGGTGAGACATCTGCATACTGCTGGTTTTCACACAGCACCGGAGTGTCATAAAACGGTTCTTTGAGCGTAGAATCGCAGACTGCATACCATTTCATTCCTTTCTTTAGCTTAGGAAGAGCTAACTTCTCCCTGGATGAATAAAAATTGTAAGCTACGTATACATAGTCTTTATTCACTTCATTGTAATCCCCACAGTACATCACACCTACACATAGCTTTGTGGCATCACACTCGCCTATCCAGGCATTCTTGCAGTGGTAGGACAAATCAGGATACCCAACAGCCTTGTAATCGCTGAATTTAAACGGCTTTGGACAGGAAATAACAGGATGCTCATCCCTGAATTTGATAAGTCTGGTTAAGAACCTGATGTTTTCCCTTCTGCTATGCTCATTTGACCAGTTCACCCAGCCTGTAGGGTTGTCCTGACAGTAAGCATTGTTGTTGCCATCCTGTGAATTACAGATCTCATCACCTGCCATAATCATAGGCACTCCCTGTGCCAAAAACAAAAGAAGCATGGCATCCTTCCACTTAAGTTTTCTTATCTCACGGATAAACCTCTTTCGCGAAGGACCCTCACAACCGTAATTATTGCTGAAATTCCATGAAGGACCATCAGCATTTTTCTCACCATTGGCCTCATTGTGGCGGTCATTGTACATGAATAAATCGCTCAGGGTAAAGCCGTTATTGCTTGATATATAGTTTATAAATCCGACATTCTCCCCCTGCTTTTTCTGCTGGTTTAAAAGCTCATACATATTGCAGTTGATATGGTTTAACATCATACGCGCCGCAAACTGGTACTCCTCCTTGTCAATATAGAGATTTTCATATGTCCTGTTTTGCGGTACAACCGACATATCAAAGCCATCATAGAGTATCTTTGTCCGGCTAAGGAGAGCATCCTGCACAATCGCAGTAACAGGCAGCCTGTCCCCAAGCAGCTTAAAACCATCTACATGAAAGCTCATGACCCAGTATCTGAGCGCATCGAGTATCAGATTGTGGTCAGTTCCGTCCGGAAAATACATCTCTACAATACATTCCATGCCATTTTTGTGCAGCCTTTCAACGAGACGCCTAAGCTCATTGGAGGCATCTGAAGCGTCACTGGCATATGATGCTTTTACGGCAAAATAATTTCCGTAGGTATAGCCCCAGAAATTGACCTTGTCATTTTGCCTGTCGGTGTGCACACTTTGCTCATCCTTTAAGGAATACTTCGGCTTTGCATATTCCGGAATATCGTGCTTTACAGGGATTGTCATTTCTTCAAACTCGTATACAGGCATGAGAAGAATTGAAGTAAAGCCTAATTTCTTGATGTAATTTATTCTGTCCGATACAGCCTCAAAGGTGCCCTTATGCTTTTTGTTCCCTGAAACATCCATGGAAAAACCTCTAACATGCAGCTTATACAGCTTCATCCGGTCCCTGGTTATCTCAGGAAAGCTGTCATATTTCCAGTCAAAATCACTACTGTCTATCCCGCATGCTATTTCGTAGTCATTATCACTTCTTGTTTTATCATTCCATTTTTCTCTGCCGAAAATTCTTGTGGCATAGGGATCTATGCACCTTTTTCCATTAATTCTAAAATAATATGCATACTCATTCCCGCAAAAGCCATGAAGTCTCACAGAGTAAAGTGAGCCTGTCGAATACTCGGCAGGTATATCAATCACACAGGCAGTATTTCCCGATTTATCAAGTAAAACAATGCTGCATTCATCCTCTTTTTCTGCTGCAAAGGTGAATACTGCACTATCCCCCTCAATATAAGCACCTGTTTTTAAAAAGTTTCCCTTTGTTAGTCGAAAATTCATGCAACACCATCCAATCAATAATTCTAGTATTTATTTATTATACTAGTTTTGACTTTTTTTGTATAGAATAATTTGATATAATATAATAGTTACTTTAGATTACTATAAAGAAAGAGGTACAATATGGCAGAAAAAGCAACACCTGTTACACCTGATGAGGCAGACGATATCCGCGTAACACTTGATCTGGACAACGGAAGTGTCGAATGCAAGATTATCACCATTTTTGATGCAGATCACAAGGATTACATAGCTCTTCTACCGTTAGACAAAAATGGCAACGAGAATGAGAGTGGAGAAGTGTATCTGTATCGCTATTTCGAGGACGAGGAAGGTATTCCGAGAATAGAAAACATCGAATCCGACGACGAGTACGAGGCTGCTGCCGACAGATTCGATGAGCTTTTGGATGACGAAATGTTTGATGATATTTAATCATCTCTACTATTATTTTGTCTAGGCTCTTTACTTTCACGGACAAACCTGGAGGCTTGGGCTGATTTATCGTTTACAGACTTGACCGAGTAAACAGACAAGCTTGTCTTTGCACGGGTCATGCCGACATAAAACAGCCTTCGCTCCTCCTCTATGTCCTTTTCAAGCACAGCCTTTTTATACGGCATTATCCCTTCATTTGCATCAATTATATACACGTTTTCAAATTCAAGCCCCTTTGAGCTGTGAAGGGTTGCAAGTGTCACGGCATTAGGATCACTTTCTTTCGATAAAGCCATAAGCTTCATCTGCTTTGTATATTCCCTTATATGCTCATACCACTCTTCATATGTAGCAAAGCCCTTGGCTCCTGACTGGATTTCATCCAGTATATCAAACAAATCCTCTTTATTTATATTCCTATACTCGGCATATTCAGCTAAAAAGTCGTCATAGCCAATCCCTCTTCTGATATAGTTTATGCTGGCATATGGATTCATCCGGCTTATAAGCTTCATGTCATACTCAAGCTTTTCTATCCGCTCAGCTATCCACGGCTTCTCATCAAACAGATTAATCCATTCATCAAATGCCACAGTTGCATCACACAGGCTGTCTCTTGACAGATACCGCTTTGGTCTGTTCATAATCTGCAAAAAATCAGCTCTGTCTCTGCTGCCTCCTGCAATTCTTTGGTATGTAAACAAGTCTCTTGCAATCCAGTGCTCATATATATTAGGTATATTATCCTTGGTTTTGAATGGGATATTATAGCTCATAAGCTGTTCTATAAGCTGTCTTGGCTGGGTATTTGTCCTGAAAAGCACCGCAAAGTCGCTGAATACAGCTCCCGCCTTTATCCTTTTATCTATATCGCGTATAAGAAAGATATTTTCGTCTCTTCTGGTTTCAAAATCAGCAAACGTAACAGGCACCTTTGACTTGCTTGCCGCAATGATTTTCTTATCAAATCTCTCCCTGTTGTGCGAGATGAGATTCAACGAGGCCTCCACTATATATCTGCCACATCTGTAATTAGTATCTAAAAGGATTCTTTTTGCATTCGGATAGTCCTTCTCAAACCCAAGCATTATCTCAGGCTTTGACCCTCTGAAGCGGTATATTGACTGGTCATCATCTCCTACAATAAACAGATTATTCTGTGGAGCGGCAAGCATTTTTATAATCTCATACTGCAGACGGTTAATATCCTGAAACTCGTCAATCAGTATGTATTTATACTTGTTCTGCCACAATGCCAGTATATCAGGTCTTTCCTTAAACAGCTCATAAGTATACGAGAGCATATCATCAAAATCAATAAGCCTGTTTTCCTTAAGCCTTGTCTCATATTTTTTATATATATCCCTGAATATTTCCTCACCACACACTCCCGAGTAGAAATTTTCTATATCAATGCGGCTGTTTTTAATCAGACTGATTTCAGCAAGTAAATTGCCTATAAACTCATTCTCATCTTTGTATTCAAGGCGGTAGTAGGATAAAATTTCCCTGATAAAGCCGTATCTCACAGACTCATCAGCAATATTGGCACTTGTAAAGCGATATGCATATTTGAGTATCGTAAAAAAGACAGCATGAAAAGTACCAAAAGATACGTTCACCCTCTCGTCTTTCATCAGTGAATTAAAACGCTCCTTCATCTCATTTGCAGCAGCCTTGGTAAAGGTGATAACTAAAATCTCAGAAGGCTTCACATGATGCTTTGTTATTAAGTTTTTAGTCCTGTGTGTGATAACTGCGGTCTTACCGGAACCCGGTCCTGCTAAAACAAGCATAGCGCCATCCTTGTGTTCGATGGCGCCAAGCTGGGCTTTGTTAAAATTCATAAAATACCCTTTGTTAATAGATTAGTTATTAGAAAGCTTTTCTATGCCTTTCTTAATTCTGGCTATAGACTCCTCTTTGCCAAACACCTCCATAAGCTCTGTAGCTCCGCCCGGTGTCATCTGCTTGCCTGAAACAGCAGTACGGATCGGCCACATAACATAGCCTATCTTATAGCCCTTTTCTGTAGCATATGCCTTAAGAGTCTCAAAAAGTGCATCATTTGAGAAATCATCACAGCTTTCAAGAATAGGAACCACATCGTTTAATACCTCAAGTGATGTCTCTGGGTTTGTCTTCATCTTCTTGTGAGTATACATTGCAATATCATAATCCGGAAGCTCTTCAAAGAAATCAATATGTTCCTTGATATCAGGGAATATCTCAATACGTGTCTGAACCATTCTTGCTATCTTCTTAAGGTCATAATCTTTTGTGACAACCTCCTTAATGTATGGCAATGCCATCTCATAGAATTTGTCAAAATCAAGCTTCTTTATATACTCTCCGTTCATCCATTTAAGCTTTGTGAAGTCAAATACAGCAGGTGATTTGCTCATATGATGATAATCAAACTTCTCAACAAGCTCAGGAAGTGACATAATCTCCTGATTGTCTGAAGGGCTCCAGCCAAGAAGCGCTACAAAGTTTACAATAGCCTCTGTAAGGAATCCCTGATCCAGTAAATCTTCAAAGGATGAGTGACCGCATCTCTTTGAAAGCTTATGATGCTCCTCATCTGTGATAAGCGGACAGTGTACATATACAGGTACATCCCATCCAAATGCCTCATAAAGTCTGTTATACTTAGGGGATGATGAAAGATACTCGTTTCCTCTGACTACATGTGTGATGCCCATCAGGTGATCATCTACTACGTTTGCAAAATTGTATGTAGGATATCCGTCAGATTTGATAAGAATCATATCATCAAGCTCTGCATTATCTACTGTGATATCTCCGTAAATCTCATCCTCAAATGTGGTTGTGCCCTCTGTAGGGTTGTTCTGTCTGATAACATATGGCTTGCCGGCCGCGAGATTTGCCTCAATCTCCTCCTTTGACAGGTGTAAGCAGTGCTTATCATATATAGAGATTTCCTTTCCTGCAACAGTTGTTTTAAGACTGTCAAGACGCTCCTTGTCACAGAAGCAGTAATATGCCTCTCCCTTGTCAATAAGTTCCTTTGCATACTTCATGTAGATACCCTGTGCCACACGCTCACTCTGCACATATGGACCGCATCCGCCATCCTTGTCAGGTCCCTCATCATGGACAAGTCCTGTCTCTTCGAGTGTCCTGTTTATAATATCAACAGCACCCTCCACCTGGCGTACCTGATCTGTATCCTCTATACGGAGAATGAAATCACCGCCCTCATGCTTTGCAATCAGATAAGCATACAGTGCTGTTCTTAAATTTCCTACATGCATTCTTCCTGTCGGGCTTGGTGCAAATCTTGTTCTAATCTTACTCATTTTAAAATGTGCTCCTCTATATTAATATTTTTTAGTCATTTTTCAATTTGAAATTATATAACAATATGGAAATTTTATCAATCCTCAGATTGAACTTCCATATCAAGCTCTGCGATTTTATTTAAAATTCTGTTTACCTCGTGGATTCTGTCACCAAGCTCGCTCCTGTGTGATAAAATCTCGCGCCTTAGCCTGGTTATAGTCTCCACATTATAGGACATCCTGCCCCTTAATTTTTGTCTCCTGACTATAAGTTCATGCTTCTGCTCAACCATCTCCTTATGATCCACAATAGCGTTTGTGTAGTTGAGCCATACTCTGGCATCGTAGAAGTCATTTTTACTAAGCACCGAAACAAGCTTTTTGCTGTTATATTCCAGATCCTCGTTTGTCCTTCTGAAGCGCTCCTTGTCTTTTACAGCGAGAAGATACTGCTCATAGTTGTATACAAATTCCTTTGAATTCTTCACATGATACTTCTCGTATGTGTAGTCAACAGCATTTTTTATACTTACATACTTGATCTTCACTCTGTTTTCAAGAGCTACTGCTTTATTTTTGGATGCTGCAGCGCTTTTTACTTCATCTGAATAGCTTTGATATGTCAAAAGCACAAACGAGCCTGCAACCGCTGAAAGAAGTGCCCCGATAAGCATAAAGATAGTGGTATCGGCTCCATATACAATCTGCATCAGCGTGCATACAGCTACCACTACAGCAAAAAATACCACTAAAAGCACTGCGTACACCCTAAATGTCTGCTGTCTGCTTTTGGCATATTCACCATCTATATCGAACTGCACTTTTTCTCCCTCGAGATACCTCAGGTCTTTATTTATTACATCCAGACTGCTTTCGTTTTTTTCAAGACGCTTTATTGCCCGCGGAATCTCATCCTCCAGCTGCTGCATCTGCGCATACTGGCTGTCTGATATGCGGTTTTTGGTCTTTAAAAAATCACTTCTGGTCTTTTCGAGTGTCAATATGTTTGCAGCCGCATCATTCATGGTCTTTTTATCTGTCTCTGACATATTTTCCATCCTTTCTATGTCAGTCAGATAATTTGTGACAAGTGCATACTCTGTTCTGTTATCCTCGAGTTCTCTGGCGGCATCAACCATCTGTTCACATATTTCAACTACATTGAACCCTTTAGTACTCTCATCCGGTATACTCTCAATATGTAATTGTGTATCATCGGTCTTTTTTTTGCGTTTAAATAACATGCGCCCTGTAATCCTCTTTGTATTTCAAAATTGTTTCTTTTGGTCTGCCCTCATCGCAACCATCTGAAGCTTCTGCATATACGCCCTTTAATACGCTGTCCAGATTATTTATTTCCTGCTCTGTAACACTATATTCCCTGACAATACGCGCATATCCTATATCGTTATTATCAAGCTTATAGGCATATAGACAAGACCACAGCGATTTTCTGTCCCCATTTTGCCTGAAAGCCTCAAGATATAAATCCGCTGCTATATCAAACAAAAACAGCTGCACATAGGCTGTAGCCAGATTGTGATATATGTTTCCGTACAATACACGCTCAGTATGCTTTGCATCCTCACATGACAGCAGCTTTTTGTATTCAAAAATTGCTGCAGTGTACTTTTTCTTCTCCATCAGTCTGTCTGCCCTGATTTTCAAGCACTCAAACTCGCTCTTTTCCTCGAGCTCCTTAAGTGCATCATGTGTGTTCTTAAGCTCCTCCTTAGTGCAGTAGCCGCTGTACTCAAGCAGCTCAGTCACAAAAGCAGACAGTCTGCCGTTTGTGGATATAATGGTTCTAAGATGCATGGCAAGCTTTGGCAGATGTGCATGGTTTTCAATCCAGGTGCACAGCTCAAGACTCATAAAGTCATCATCCAAAAGATATGTATTGTTGATTATATAATAATTAAGCTCCTCTATCGAGTAAACATTTATAGACACACCCTCTATGTAATAGGGCATGGCTGCTATAGCTTCATTACACAGTAATAATTCTCCCATATGCCCTCCTACATAGTCATCTCATAGTGCCAGACTTTGCCCGAGCTCATAAATATTTCGCCAAAGCCTAAATCCTTAATCTCTATATCTATCCTGTCATCAGATACAGGTGTCGCCGTAATTCTGATGCGTGTAGCCCTATCCGGTCTGGGCGGCATATCCGTAAGTCTTAGTGTCTCAATCTTTGCCTCCCTGCTTTTAGGAAGCTGCTTCCAGAAATCCACCTCATAAGAGCCTGAAATTATAACCTCACACTGCCCCTTGGATTCAAACCAGTTGCTTCCGGCACTGATAAGATTATAAAACGACAATTCTCCCTTATCATGTACCTTAAGGCTCAGATTGAACTTCATCTCATTCTCGCCCATATATACAAAAGGCCATTCTGCTTCCTTATCCCTCGTGGCTGCCGCATAGCATGCTCCCTTAGTAAAGAGGTTATTGCCCATGAACACTCGTCTGCCCTTGCACAAAAGTGCAACAGACTGTTTCATCCAGCCCTCAGCAAACGTATCTCCCACGAGAAAGACCGTTGAGATAATCTGATTCTTAAAGCTCTCATTTATTATATCCAAAAAGCTTTTGTCCTTATCATTTTTATCCAGAGTATAGCTTATGCTTTCATCTATAGATACTACCTGTGGCGTTGTGCGAAGATCCCTCTTTAGGGAATAAAAAAATATACTCTCCTTTTCCTGCATAAACATCACCACATCATGAAGCCACAGTGAATTGTCCTGGTTCAGTGCAAAATAATAAAAGCTCTCCTTTCGGTCTATGACCGTAAGCTGTCTGGAATTTATGCCAAGCCTGACCGCCATGCCATAAAACATGCTCACGTTCTCCTTTGTCAGCCTGTCAACACATATAACAAGCCTGTCAAAGGATGAAGGATTACCAAGCTTGGATGGCAGTTCCATAACCTTTTTAAGAAACAAGGCCAAAAGCTCCTCTGCCATAAATGAATCATCATCGATGACTATTTTTTCACTATTCAGTGCTCTCTTAAGCAGCTGGTCAATACAAACCATCTCACCGCTTTTAGAGAGTCTTCTTGCCTCATCTCCATAATACCATTTGCCAATGCTCTTACGGCGTGCAAGTACAAGAGGAATCTGAAACTCCTCGCTGCCCGCAACAGTGCTGACAGTCTCCGGCTCTTTCATATTCTGTTGAAAAAAACTAACCATAGCATAGCTGTCATTTAAGTCTATGCCTATATAGTATGAATTGCCATTATGTCCCATTATAAATCCTCTTAAATCAGCTTAAACAGCTGCTTAGTCGCAGCATCCAGCCTTTTATATTCGTCTATATTGCTCTTTAAGGTTGTCTCATCAGACAGTGTATCTGAAATTATCATCTCATTAATCAGATTATAGCGGCTGTGATCATTGTCACCCGGTATATTGTTGCATGTAAGACGATTGCTCTCTTTCACCTCTATGCTGTTGTCATGCTCCTCAGTAATATAATACCTGATCAGCTCACCGAAAAATATGACAAATGTCTTTACGTATATGCCGTCGTACATCTCAACCATATCCTCTGAATTAAACTCTTCGCCATCCTCGTCTCGGCTGTAATGCAGCACAACATGAGTCCCCGGAGTACTCTCATACTGTAAAAATGCCTTGTCATAGATGAAATACTTCTCCAGCAGTCTGTAATCAAGCCTCGCAAAAAAATCAAAATACATATTATTATATATATAATATTTAAGCAATGTATCTTCTATCTCAAGCTCAGCCTGAGTGATATCCGTTTTCTCAGCAAAATGCTTCAATAGGGCTAACTGGCAGGCATCATTTAATGTTCTGTTTCCAATAAATCGCTTTTCGATAATATCAAAAATAAAATCAGCCTTGCACCCGCCACTATGCAGATATCCATGTGCCACAAGAGATATATAAGCTAAAATCAGCTTTTCATTTCCGGCTCTTTTATAGTATTCCATAAAGATATCCGATATCTTTTCAGGCTCAATCTGCGTATAAATACCCTGTTCGAGAATACGCTCATCAAGCTTCATGGAAGATATTGAAAACTTATCAGCGGCATGCCACAGATTAATCAGCTCGTCTGTAGGCCCGGTATAGTTTTCACACAGGTATTTAAGCACCAGGTCACTGTATTTGCCTGTTTTAAAGGCAGATATGGCAAGCTGCACCATAAAATCATCATCTACATGCTGCACCTTAAGCGCATTCTCACACAAAACCACCTTTGATGCGGCAGCAAGCATGTCTATTCCATACTCCATGGCCATATCATATGCCTTTTCATAGAGGCGGTTTGATACAAGCATGTCAATAAGATATTTTCTTGCATCCTTTTGCAGGGTATCAAAATTAATGCTTTGCAAAAACGGCCTGACGTAATCCTCATAATCGTGAAGCTGACAATATTTTAAAATTCTGTATCCCATAACAGCTTTGTAGGAATCAGAAAAGGATTCACTATAAAATACAGGTTTAAACAGCTTCAAATCATCCTTTGTAAAATCAGAATAATCCCTTACATGCTTAAAATGTGACACTATATACTGTGGTCTGTCAGGCGAAAGACTTATACACCTGTCAAGATATTTCTCGGCATCCATCAGCCTCTGCAGTCTGTATGAGATGCTTTTAACATATCTATAGCCCCTTGAGTCCTCAAAAAGTATAACATAGTCGTTTGAAAACAGTTCAAAATAAGCACACTGGTCTGTAACCGGAACTATCTGAGGCTCCTTCATTTCATTCTGATATATGATAGCTCTCACTATGCGCTTATCAAATACAATAAGCTTGTGGGTATATATAATATCTGAAAAAGTTGCCGACAGCTCTTCATTGATAAATCCCAACTCAAGCATATCCTCGTATAAAACAGCCAGATTGTCATCAATATGCCTAAGCTGTGCCTGGTCCATGGCAAACCTTCCCATAGCTTTCCTGTACTTGTGGTAGACCTCAGGCTCTGTTTCCTTGGCAGCAATTATATTGTTGTAAAGCACTGCAAGCTTTCGGTATGGCAGCTTATTATCAAAGCTGAAATACATCTGGATAATCTTTGGCACAGGGGAAATCTGCCTGTCATCCATCGTAATGAGATACGCCTCATACAAGCCTGTCAGACGCAGCTTATTCTCGATACCCAGCTCAAACCATTTATGAAAACAGGTATCATTTTTGTGTCCCTTAATCAGGTAGCTGCATATGATGCCGACATATTCTGCCTCCGGACATATCTCATAGGCTGCTGTAAGAAGCTCATATACTCTGTTATCGAACCCGCCTGCCAGATCAACCGCCTCAAAAATTGCTCCGGCAAGATCCTTTGTCAGAGCCTTTTTCTTTACGGCCCAGCTTAGGATGCGAAGCTCAAATACCGACAGCTCCTTTATCAGATAAGGATCCTGTGATATAAGATAATAAGCTTCAATATACAAATACGGAGACGAACAGCCTCGCAGTACCCAGTATTTTATATCTTTAAGCTTACCGGCACTGTCATCAAAATACTGATCCCTCAAAAATAAAAGTACCCAGAACAAAAGCACAGAGTCAGGATTTTCATAGAAAATCAGCTCCACTTCGTGTGTCATATTGTCAATGTATGAAGGCTCTCTCTCTAACAGCGTCATCAGATACAGATAATAGCCCCATATTGGAGATTTCTTATCAGGATTACTGTGCTTGAAATCATCAAGAATCCACTTAGCTTCCTGCCTTTGCCTGTTGATAATAAATGCCTGAGCCTTCATCAGCTCATACATATGCTCATCCGGCACAAGTGCATGCAGGTGGTTTAATATGCTTATAGTCTCGTTTGCCCATACCCCGGTCACTATCCGCTTCAGCCTGAAACTGGTATAAAGCTCCATGATTCCGACCATGCATTCCTTTATGTCCTTTGTCACAGCTATATCACTTATACTGCCATCATCATCTCTTACACCGGCCGTGATATCTATTGTAAAGCTCTGATATACACCATCAATATATATGCGGCCAAAATTACGTCCGGCATGCATCGCAGATGCATCGATGATATACTCATACAGATATGTTTTACCTATAAAATCATCAAGCGTTAAAACAGGCTTAGACAGCTTTATGAATTCACAATCCGTGCGCAGGCGTATCTCGGTATATCCCCAGTTATCCTTTGTTATAGTAAAGCATCCACTCTGTGGCTCTTTAGAAGCCATAAAAATCTCCTCTGACTTGTCTACACTAATGGAAACAGGCTGTTTTTTGTTTACGCCAATCAGAAACTCCTCCATATTCTGACCGGATGGTCTGGCGCAGGCAAAGCCCTCATAGGTCAGCCTCTCATATACATTGTCATAAGGAATTGTGTTTAAAAAATTGCGATTATAAAACAGATGATAAGCCTCATCCCAATTGGATGCCGCAAGCCTTGTAAAATCATCAAGGCTCTTTACAGCTCCGGTGGATGCTTCCGCATAGAGCCTTGTGATTCTTGCACAAAAAGAAAGACTGTACTCTATCTGATTGCATACAATCACAAATTTGCCCTCGCAGGTATCGCCCTCCGTAAGGCCCTTACTGTTAAATTGATAACGAATCCTGACTTTCTCGCCCTCGAAGTGCGGATTCAGACACTCCATCCTTGGATTAGTCGAATAAACTATGCCACAGATTTTTATCTGATTCGTACTTTCTATTACAAAGCTTCCCGCTTCGCTTCTTCCCTCAATGACCGAAAGGTCTATTGTCTCCTCTGAAAACGCCAAAATCGGTTTCGTGCCATTAAATCTGCCGGCAGCTATCTGCCCTATACGTGCTCGCACAATTGTTACCCCGTTTACGTTAAATGTTGATTTTTTATATACATATTATATAATGTAAATTATATACGATTTGCAATGCTGTTGCAATGCAAATAGAAAGGAAATTACAGCTAATGATAGAACAAAAGGAGCATTTTCACGGCAGTGACCTTGAAAAAATAGAAAAAATATACGGTATAAAGAAAGAAAATATTGTGAGCTTTGCAGCAAATGTCAACCCACTCGGTGAATCCGGTAAACTAAAAACTGCACTGTCTGAGCGCATTGATGCAATCACAAAATACCCTGACAGGGAGTATACTTCTCTCAGAAAGGCTATCGGCAGCTACTGCAAGTGCGATTACAATCACATAACAGTCGGAAACGGATGCACGGAGCTCATCTCTCTTTTCATTCAGATTACAGCTCCTAAAAAGACACTTCTGCTTGGTCCGACTTACTCTGAGTACGAGCGCGACTTAAGGATAAACGGCAGTGATATCTCATACTATTTTCTTAGGGAAAAGGATGATTTTAAGATTAATTCGGATGAATTTATCTCTGCAATCACAACTGATACCGACCTTGTCATCATCTGTAATCCCAACAATCCGACCGGCAGTCTTATCACACCGGATAAGCTCAAAACAATTTTAACACACTGTAAAGAGACAAATACTTATGTGATGATAGACGAGACATATATAGAGTTTGTGCCGGATGTGGATGAGCTTTCAGCAATACCTCTGACTGAATTGTTTGACAATGTGATTATATTACGCGGCACATCCAAGTTTTTTGCCACTCCGGGACTTCGCCTGGGCTATGCCATCACATCAAATTCACAAATTCTTACAGACATAAACACAAACAAAAATCCGTGGATGATTAACTCTCTCGCCGTTGTTGCAGGCGAAACAATGTTTTTGGATGAAGAATATATAGATAAAACAAGAAGCTTGATACTTTCGGAGAAAACCAGATGCAGGCAATTGATTGATAAATCACACAAATTCAAGCTTTATCCATCCTACAGCAACTTCTATCTGCTTAAGATACTTGATGAAGGCGTGGATGCACATATGCTATTTGAGCGCGCCATAAGGCAGGGCATGATGATAAGGGACTGCTCTACCTTTCCCGGTCTTGAGGAGCGGTTCATACGATTTTGCATAATGAAGCCAGAGGATAACACAAGGCTTATTAATTGCCTTACACAATGATGCTAAATGCCTTTATATAAACATAACATATAACCAAAAAGCCTCCGGAAGGATTTAATCCAGCCGGAGGCTTTTTTATAAAGTGAAACATAGAATATGCTTTAAGGTCTATATTATTTTGCAGATAAGAACTCGTCAATACCCTTTGCTGCTGCTTTTCCTGCACCCATGGCAAGAATAACCGTTGCAGCACCTGTTACGGCATCTCCACCTGCAAATACACCCTCTTTTGAAGTTGCACCTGTATCCTCAGTTGCTACAATACACTTTCTCTTATTTGTATCGAGACCTATTGTTGTAGAGGAAATAAGTGGATTTGGCGATGTACCAAGTGACATGATCACTGTATCGCACTCCATCTCATACTCAGAGCCGGCAATCTCAATAGGGCTTCTACGTCCTGATGCATCAGGCTCTCCAAGCTCCATCTTGATAAGCTTAACACCCTTAACCCAGCCATTCTCATCAACAAGAATCTCTGTAGGGTTCTCAAGGAGATCAAAGATAACTCCCTCTTCCTTAGCATGATGTACTTCCTCTTTACGTGCAGGAAGCTCTGCCTCACTACGTCTGTATACAATGTGTGTCTCTGCACCGAGACGAAGAGCTGTTCTGGCTGCGTCCATGGCTACGTTTCCACCACCGACAACTACAACCTTTTTACCTTTTGAGATAGGAGTCTCATAACCCTCTTTAAAAGCTTTCATGAGGTTATTTCTTGTAAGGAACTCATTAGCTGAGAATACACCGTTGGCCTGCTCTCCAGGGATTCCCATAAATCTTGGAAGTCCTGCTCCCGAACCGATAAATACAGCCTCAAAGCCTTCTTCCTCCATAAGTTCGTCAATCTTAACTGACTTTCCGATAACTACATTTGTCTCGATTTTAACACCAAGTGCCTTGACATTCTCTACTTCTGCCGCAACAACCTTGTCCTTTGGAAGACGAAACTCCGGTATTCCGTAGCTTAATACTCCGCCGGCAGCATGAAGTGCCTCAAAAATAGTTACATCATAGCCAAGCTTTGCAAGGTCTCCGGCACATGTAAGTCCTGCAGGACCTGAACCGATAACAGCAACCTTTTTGCCGTTTTTCTCTGCGGCTGTCTTTGGCTTGATGCCATTCTCTCTGGCTGTATCAGCAACAAATCTCTCGAGCTTTCCGATTGAGACAGGATCGCCCTTGAAACCTCTGATACACTTGCCCTCACACTGGCTCTCCTGTGGGCATACACGTCCACATACAGCAGGAAGTGCTGATGACTCTGAAATAATCTCATAAGCCTTTGTGAAATCACCATTTTTAACCTGCTCAACAAATGCAGGAATATTGATAGAAACAGGGCAGCCCTTCATACACTGTGCATTTTTACAGTTTAAGCATCTGCTTGCCTCTGCCATTGCCTCTTCTTTATTGTAGCCGTAGCAAACCTCTTCAAAGTTTGTGGCACGAACCTTTGGATCCTGCTCTCTGACAGGTACTCTCTTTAATACATCGACTTCCATTATTTGTCACCTCCGCAGTTTCCGCAGCCACCGTGATGTGTTGCGCCCTCTTCATAGGCAAGCTTAGCTCTGCCTTCCTCAGTCTTATATTGCTGCTGTCTCTTCATAGCCTGATCGAAATCAACAAGATGTCCGTCGAACTCAGGTCCGTCAACACATGCGAACTTAACCTTTCCGTCCACGATCAGACGGCATGCTCCACACATACCTGTTCCATCAACCATGATTGGGTTCATTGAAACAATTGTAGGAATCTCAAGCTTCTTTGTGAGCAGACATGTGAATTTCATCATAATCATAGGTCCGATAGCTACACAGCAGTCATATGTATTGCCGGCATCAACAAGTGCCTGAAGCTGCTGGCTGCCGTTGCCGTGGAAGCCGTATGAGCCATCATCTGTACAAACATAGAGATTCTTTGCAACAGCTTTCATCTCATCCTCAAAGAAAAGGATATCCTTATTTCTAAAGCCCATGATGACATCAGCATCCACACCATGCTCTTTAAGCCACTTAACCTGTGGATATACAGGAGCTGTACCAAGACCTCCTGCGATAAATACGATGTGCTTTTTCTTTGTCTCCTCGAGGTTATTCTCCTGACAAAGCTCTGATGGACAGCCGAGTGGTCCGACGAAATCCTCTAATGAATCCCCCTCATTAAGAGCCATCATTCTCTCTGTTCCTGCACCGATAGTCTGTACTACGATAGTAACAGTCTCTTTTTCCATGTCATAATCACAGATGGTAAGTGGGATTCTCTCTCCTACCTCATCTGTCTTTGCGATGATAAACTGACCAGGCAGACACTCTTTTGCAACTCGTGGTGCCTTTATATCCATAAGGATAATATTGTCAGCCAATTTTTCTTTTCGAACTATTGGATACATAGTCTTCCTCCTAGTTAAATCTTATCCCATTACATAGGTAATCTGATACTCAATTATTTCATACTTTTTTAATTTTAAATGAAATGATATAATTTTTCAATATATTTCTTTAGATATTCCATAAAAATATGTTATATGCTTATGAAATTGTGTTATCTTCTGACATTCGTCCGGTACTTTATATCAAAAACAGGAACCAATTCATGCAAAAAATGAACCGGTTCCTGTATTTATCAGCTTTTATGAGAAGTATACAAGCTCATCCTGCGGCTTCTCGGCAGGCTCGATGGAAACCGGATAAAGCACCGGTCCCTTTCCCTTATACTCTCTTGCAAACTCCACATGCACCCTTGCGGTGATGGTAATCCACGATTTGTGAGGAATACTGCTCTCATCCTCATACTTGCACTTAAAGCCTATAAATGTCACGTCCTCTATACAGCAGGTCATCGCAAACCTGCCCGGTACCATAACACCCTTTCTAAGCTTATCAGGATTGTATACAAGGGCAAGAAATTTGACAACCTTGCCGTCGTACTTCTTGTAATTCTCCATGGCATCCATATACCAAATGGCATAATCTGCATCTGAAAGCTCAATCACATCCTGATTTATATCAAACGGCAGTTCCTCCGGACGCTCATCAATAGTACCGTCCTTGCGTTCGTAGACTATCTGGGCTTTGCGGTTGATATTCTTTATGGTACGCCTTAGGTGTCCTCTGTCTGTATCATCGTCCGTCCTGTTAAATATGACAACATCACTCGCAAATACCTGTTCCTGCATCATCGCGCGCATATTGTTCATATAAAGGTCAAATGTAGTGGAATCAACTGTGGCGAGCGACTGCACGATAACCCAGCCCTTTGGCAGCTCGGCCTCTATTATTTTATCAATGCCCCATGTGCCGTTGTACTCGATAAACACCTGTTCAGGCAAATACTGCATGTTGAGCTCATTCAGCTTTGCAGCTGTGAACTCATCCTCCGAGTCGATCTCTGCAACCTGGATATTGGCAGCCTTTAGCTTATCCATATCATACTCCACATCACCATCCTCGCACATAATGATAAGCCCCTTTGAGCCATTAGCGAAATCATTCTCGAAAATGGTATCCTTAATCAGTGAAGTCTTGCCACTGTCCATGAATCCGGTAAATAAATATACTGGAATCTCTTCAGCCATTTTGTTAGTTCCTTTCTGATTATTGTGTAACTATGTTAAATACATTTAAGCAAGTCCGAAGAGCTCTTCAAGCTCATGCTCGTGGATATCTGTTCCGATAACAACGATACGTCCTGTATAGTCAGGCTCGCCATCACGAATCTCGTACTCGCCCGGAACCATATCAAAGTAAATCCACTTGCCGTCTGTGCCCTCTACCATGCCCTTTGAACGAAGAATCTTGTCATCTTCCACAAACTGCTTAAGGATTTCTTCGAGCTTAGCGCGCTCAAACTTGTGAGGTGTCTCCTTGCCCCAGCTTGTAAATACATCATCAGCATGATGATGTCCGTGCTCATGATCATGGTCATGACAGCCGCAGGTGCAGCCCTCGCCGTGCTCGTGGTGATGCTCGTGCTCGTCATGGTCGTGGTGATGCTCGTGTTCATCGTGGTCGTGATGGTGCTCATGCTCATCATGGTCATGGTGATGTTCATGCTCATCATGATCGTGGTGATGCTCATGCTCATCATGGTCATGGTGATGATGATGCTCTGCCTCATCCTGTGCATGACGTGCCTCAGCAAGCACCTTCATCTCGAGATTGTCCTGACCTTCCATAGTCTTAAGAATCTGCTCTCCTTTAATAGCATCCCAATCAGTAGTGATAACTGAAGCCTTTGGATTTAAAGCCTGAATCTGCTTTACACAAAACTCAAGCTGCTCAGGTGTAGCATTCTGGCTACGGCTTAAGATAACTGTTGTGGCATACTCTATCTGGTTGTTGAAAAACTCACCGAAAGCCTTCATCTGCTTGCTTGCCTTAAGTGCATTTACCACTGTAACAAGTGCATTAAGCTTGACCGGCTGCTCTTTTTCGATATCTATAACAGATTTCATGACATCTGATAATTTACCCACGCCTGATGGCTCAATTAAGATACGGTCCGGATGATACTTCGTAATAACCTCATTTAAATTCTTACCAAAATCACCAACCAGTGAACAGCAGATACAGCCTGAGTTCATCTCAGTAATCTGAATGCCGGCATCCTTTAAAAAGCCACCGTCTATACCAACCTCACCGAACTCATTCTCTATGAGAACTATCTGCTCACCCTTAAAAGCCTCATCTATCATTTTCTTGATAAATGTAGTCTTTCCAGCTCCAAGGAAACCTGAAATAATGTCAATTTTTGTCATTGTAATTCACTCCTTTTCTTTTCACTAAGTCCTATTTTACTAGCAATAATACAAATATGCAAATTAAATTTTTATTATTAAATTATGTTGACACATAACAAAAGAACTACCGCACGCGGTAGTCCTCTCTAATACATTAATTGTATTTTCTTTTTCTAGCTGCTTCAGATTTCTTCTTACGCTTTACGCTTGGTTTCTCGTAATGCTCACGCTTACGGATCTCCTGCTGGATGCCTGCTTTTGCACAGTTTCTCTTGAATCTGCGTAATGCGCTATCTAAAGTCTCGTTTTCTTTAACTATTACACTAGACATAACCTAAAACCTAACCTCCCTCCAGTTGTGTATTGTGCATCAACTGTTAGGTATCTATACTTAATTGCACTAACATGTATTTTATCAAAATATCCGGATTTGTCAAGATAAATCCGGATATTTTTTCAAGAAATTATTATTTTAATTATATCAGGTAAAACATCACTCCAAAATGACTCTAATCAAGCTTGATAAAGATTGATGTTTCCTTTTTCAGTGAATCTGCAATCTCATAGTTTTCATCCATCTTGTGTGAGATATTGTCCATATCCTCAACAATAAGCTGTGTACTGTCAGCCGCTGAAACCACTCCGTTCACACCCTCATTTATAGCATGTGAAATGGTGTTGATTGAAGAAGAAATCTCAAGCATGGACTGCTTCAGTGAATCAGTCTTCTCCTTGAAATCAGTCATGGTACCCTCAATGAATGAAGCCTTGTCGTTGTACTCCACACCGGACTCAACAAATCTCTCAAACTCCGGAAGAATCGAATCATTAATATAGCTGACAAGACCATTGGCGTTGTCAGAAAGATTGGTAACCGAATTGGTAACTACCGCATTGATACGCTGGATATTGTTGGCTGCCTCCTGGCTGGCTGCAGCAAGCTGGCTGATCTCACTGGCTACAACCGCAAAACCTCTGCCTGCCTCTCCTGCCCTTGCTGCCTCAATAGAAGCATTTAATGCCAGCAGATTGGTCTGACTTGCAATGTTTAAAATATCATTGGTAAGTGAATTGACCTGCTTTACGCTGTTGCTATCCTCAATAGCCTTCTGCAATACCTCGAGAATCTCCGAAACCTTCCTGTCTGTTGACTCCATGTTTGTACGTGCAACAGACTCCATTGACTGTGCATGAGCCTTCATATCCTTGGTGTATCCGGTCAGTTCATCTGTCTTTTCAGCAATAAGCTCAACCTCTTTTGCCACATTATCTGTGTTGGTATTGATAACAGATGCGTTTTCGGAGATATCCTGCATGGTAGCAGACAGCTCCTCTGTTAAAGCCGAAAGATCGGACACACTGCTGTTGCTTGTCTGAACACTCTGACGCACATCATCAACAACCCTCTCCATCCTGGCCGAGTTGGTGACAACAGCCTTGAATATAGCCTGCAGCTTTGTCATAAAGACATTGATGCCCTTGCCTACGGCGTCAACCTCAGCATTGTTGATAGGAGTAACCCTCTGTGTCAAATCGCCCTTCTTGTTATCAATATTGACTATGATGCCGTTGATTTCCTTCTGTGTACGAAGCAGAGGCTTGATAACCATGGTGACAACAGCAAAAACAACAAACAGTAATGCAATTATACTTATTGCAATAGTAAATGTACATGTGACAACAGATGCGCGATAAGTACTTTCGAGGCTCTTTCTCTCCTCCTGTGTAACAGAATTGACATGCTCACGCATTGACGAAATAGCTTTTTCAATGTTATTAGAATATTTTGCAATAGAGCCATTTGCCGTTTTATACGCTTCCTCGTTTTTACCGGCGGCAGAATAGGCCATTACATTGCCACACTCCTTGACCAGGCTTGTATAGTTTTCACAGATAATTCTATAGTTTCTCTTGGTCTCCAAGGTTACATAAGGATTATAATCATCAAGGAGCTGCTTTAGCTTTTCCTCGTGATTTCTCACTTCACTTACAATATCAATCATTGATGATAGATCCGTCGATATAATATGAGCCAGTGCCAGTGTATGAATATTCACAGTCTCCATCTCAATATCATTAAGCATCTCCGTGCCAACCATTGAGGTGTCCACAATCTGAGAAGCAGCATCATTTACCTTTGATAAATTTTTAAGAGATAAACCACTTGAAATAACACTTACAAAGCCTACAACGAAAACAGGAATAAGTATCAATTTTGTACTTAACTTTTTCTTTCCCTTGACCTTTGGTTTGTTATTAACCTTTTGAGCTTTTTTTGTGTTGAGAGTTTTTTTAACTTTTGGTGCTTTTGCAGGATTTGTTGCTTTTGCTTTCACCTTTTTTTGTTTTACTGCGCTATTTTTAACAGCTGCTTTACTTTTTTTTGAATCTAATTTCATGTTATATACCCCTCTACTTAGCTACAGATTGTGTTATCCCCGCAACAAAATTATCCATTATCTCCTGAAGATCTGTATTATCAGGATTACCGGCCGCCATTTTTTCGCCAAACTCCGTCGCAGCATCCCAGTAAGAATTTCCAACTCTTTGGAGCTTTCCGTACTGTGCCTGATCCATAACAGCCATAATAGCAGGAACCTTTTTGACCGCATCATCTGCGGCTGCCGCTTTATTGGCAGGGCCTGTATTCTTCATCTCAAAGCGTAGCTTCTGGTTATCCTCGTTTGTAAACCACTGGGCAAGCTTATTTGCCCACTCAGGATACTTGGTGTATGCATTTACAGCCATATATTTATAGCCTTTAAACGATGACATCTGAATCTGCTGTCCGGCACATGTGTATGTAGGTAGCTTTACAGCACCATAATCATCGCCCCATAATTCCTTGATTTTTGCTGCATTCCAGCATCCACTGACACCGGCAATAATACTTCCGTCCTGTACTCCTGCAATAAAATCGTCCTGTACACAGTTCTTAAAGCCCGGCTTAGCCGCAATATCAAGCATAGCCTGTGCTATATCAACACCCTTGATGTCCGTGATGATAGCATTCCAGTTGCAGTGGTTTGTCACACCATCATCATTCACGCCAAAATCAAGCCCTGTATTTCCAAAAAATGAATACAGATACCAGCCTGAGCTCCAGTCCATAGTCAAGTACTTACCATTGGCCCCTGCAATGTCGAGCATGCCATCAAGCGTAGCCACATCGCTGTCTGAGAAATAATTCTTATTGTAATACATAAAATATCCATTGTCAGCGGTCAGCGGATATCCATATAATTTGCCATCGATAGTGGCAGCCTCAACCGCACCTTCATCGTCAGCCTTTTTAACGGCATCCACATCCTCTATCTCATAAAGAGCGCCTCCCGCTACCATAGAAGTTATCTGGTCATCCGCTATAGGGAATACATCCGCACCATTATGCACATTTGATAATATATTATCTCTGGCATCAGAATCCTCTGACTCCTCGATAATTATATTAAAATCAGTTCCTTTATTAGCCTCCTTGAAGCTTTCAATCATCTGTGTAGTAATATCCACATCATCTTTCGAACACCAGACGTGCATCTTTACTTCCTTATTCTTCGCTTCATCCGAAGAATTCTCCGTCGTCCCCACCTGTGTATTGTCATGTGATTTATTTGATACTCCGCATCCAGTAAGTAATGAAACCCCAATGGCAGCCACAAGTGTTGCAGCTATTAACCTCTTCATACATATTCATCCTTTCAGTTTAATCTCAATTTATAATTTAGTACAATTTTACCATACTTTCACAAAAAAAAATAGGTCTAATTTGATTTTTTTGACAAATTTAGACCTATTTTTTAAAAGATGCATTTTAAAGCACTATATAAGCTTTTTTGTTACTTAATCATACCTGAAAGTGCGTCCTTTACTGAAGCAATAGCATCAGGAATACCTGCCGGGTTCTTTCCACCGGCCTGAGCCATGTTAGGGCGTCCACCGCCGCCACCGCCTACCTTTGAGGCGATTGCCTTGATTAAGTTTCCTGCATGCGCACCGCTCTTTATGGCAGCGTCTGTTGCCATGGCAACAAGATTTACTTTGCCTTCATTTGAAGAAGCAAGCACGATAACTCCCTCGCCAAGCTTTTCCTTGAGGGAATCGCCAAGATCACGCAGTCCGTTCATATCAACGCCGTCAACACTTGTTGCAAGAAGCTTGATGCCGTTTACATCAACTACCTGATCCATAACATCGCCGAGCGCATCCTTTGCTGCCTTGCTCTTAAGAGACTCATTCTCACTCTGAAGTGCCTTCATCTCAGCCATCAGGTGCTCAAGTCTCTCTTTGAGGTTGGCAGGAGTTGATTTAACTACCTTAGCAGCCTCCTCAAGCTCCTTCTCCATATTGCTGTAATAAGCGAATACATTGTTGCCTGTGATAGCCTCGATACGTCTTACGCCTGCAGCCACACCACTCTCCGAAAGAATCTTGAATACCTTGATATCAGATGTATTCTTTACATGTGTACCACCGCAGAACTCCTTTGAGAAATCGCCCATTGATACGACACGTACCTTTTCACCGTATTTCTCGCCGAAGAGAGCCATGGCACCTGTCTTTTTAGCCTCATCGACAGTCATGATATCTGTGCGAACTTCAATAGCTTCGTTGATTTTCTCGTTTACGATATCTTCAACCCTTTTAAGCTCCTCAGCAGTCATAGCAGAAAAATGAGAGAAATCAAAACGTGTTCTCTCAGCATCCTGATAAGAACCTGCCTGCTCTACATGTGTGCCGAGCACCTCACGCAGTGCCTTCTGAAGCAGATGAGTGGCAGAGTGATTTCTGCATGTGTTTGTTCTTGTTTTTGTATCAACAGAAAGTGTAGCCTTCTCGCCTGTGCGGATCATACCCTCTGAGACATAACCTACATGTGCATATCTGTTGCCGACAACCTTTACTGTATCCTCAACAACAAATGTACCGCTCTCAGTCTTTATGATACCCTTGTCACCCTGCTGACCACCCATTGTGGCATAGAAAGGTGTGTTTGGCACGATCACAGAGCCCTTATCACCATCTGAAAGAGCCTCAACAACATCATCCGATGTGGTAAGGAAAGCAATCTCAGCTGTGTCAGTAAGCTTGTCATAGCCTGTGAACTCTGTAGTAATTTCAGAATCTATATCATTGTAAACATTGGCATCAGCACCCATATAATTTGTTTCCTTGCGGGCTCCTCTTGCCTTCTGTCTCTGAGCCTCCATACAACTCTCAAAGCCAGCCTCATCATATGTGAAGCCCTTCTCCTCGAGAATCTCTGCCGTAAGGTCTACAGGGAAGCCGTATGTATCGTAAAGCTTGAATGCATCCTCTCCTGAAAGCACCTTGACCCCGTCAGCCTTCATATGTTCTTCCATATCTGCAAGGATACCAAGTCCCTGGTCGATGGTCTTTGCGAACTTCTCCTCCTCCTGAGTGAGTACCTTAAGGATAAAATCCTTTCTCTCCTCAAGCTCCGGATAACCGTCCTTGCTCTCATCGATGACAACCTGCGCGATTTTGCCAAGGAAGGCTCCCTGTATGCCAAGTGTACGTCCATGCATAGCGGCACGTCTGATGATACGGCGAAGCACATAGCCCCTGCCCTCGTTAGATGGCATAACTCCGTCAGAAATAAGGAATGTAGACGAACGGATATGGTCTGTGATAAGACGGATAGAAACATCGTCCATCTCATCGACATGATATTTCTTGCCTGAAAGCTCGCAGACCTTGTCACGGATAGCCTTCATTGTATCAATATCGAATACCGAATCAACATCCTGCATTACAACAGCAAGACGCTCAAGTCCCATACCTGTATCAATGTTCTTGTGCTCAAGCTCAGTGTATCCACCGTGTCCGTCACCGTTAAACTGTGTGAATACATTGTTCCACACCTCCATGAAACGGTCACAGTCACAGCCTACCTTACAATCAGGCTTGCCACAGCCGTACTTCTCACCGCGGTCGTAGTAAATCTCAGAGCAAGGACCGCAAGGACCTGCGCCATGCTCCCAGAAGTTGTCACACTCACCGGTCTTTGGATCTCTGTAGAAACGTGTAATACGATCTCCCGGCACTCCTACTTCCTTAGTCCAGATATCAAATGCCTCATCATCCTCACCATAGATGGAAGGATAAAGCCTGTCCTTTTCAAGACCGAGCACCTCTGTCAAAAATTCCCATGACCATGCGATTGCTTCATGCTTGAAATAATCGCCAAACGAGAAGTTTCCGAGCATCTCAAAAAATGTAAGATGACGAGCTGTCTTACCTACATTCTCGATATCACCTGTTCTGACACACTTCTGGCATGTAGTCACACGGCGTCTTGGCGGAACCTCCTGTCCTGTAAAATATGGTTTAAGCGGTGCCATACCTGCATTAATAAGAAGCAGACTGTTGTCATTGTGAGGCACCAGTGAAAAACTCTTCATTGCGAGATGTCCCTTGCTCTCAAAGAACTCAAGGTACATACGACGTAATTCGTTAACGCCATAACTCTTCTTCATTACTTGAATCTCCTATTCTTTTGTCTTTGCGTCCTTCATTTTACGAAGCTTTACCCCTATTAAAGCCCCACAAAAACCTATGGCCGCCAAAACAATCATAATAATAACATATTGTGCTACGCACATGAAAAAGTCCCCCATAATTACCCTCCTAAATTTATTGAACTAATTTATTATAAATGAATTTGTGAAATAATTCAATAGTTCTCTCCAAAAGCAAACGTCTGATTTTCACGTTCAATCTCAATAACCCTGTCAGCCTTGTCCTTATTGCTGAGTCTCTTTTTGTATTCAATGATACCGCTGTAGTCCTGCCACATATGCATAGGGAAAACAAACTCTGCCGAGGTATTTTGTAAAAAATAATCAAAACCCTTGAACTGATACTCCATAAGCTTTGGATCCATCGGGAAAAAAGCCACGTTTATTGGTTTTTCCGAAAGCTTTTTTATCTCATGCCTGAAGGCTCTGCGCACTCTGCCGTTTATCAAATCACCGGCGCCATCCCACTCCCAGTCGTTTAAATCACCGGCATGAAACAGGCTCACACCGTTTGAGGCAACATAAAACGCCACACCGGCATCGGTGGATCTAAGTGTCATTATATCCAGATCATCCACATGATATGTATTGTCAGGTGAAACAAATGTCACCCTGTCCCTGACAGCGGGATCAATGCCATGCTTTGATAAAAAATGCGGACTGATACGGATATCCTTTGAAAAAATATAATGTATATTCGGATATTTGTCAGCCAGACGCAAAATATCCATATCATAATGATCCTTGTGGCTGTGACTTGCAAACATATAGATTTTTGTATCCGGCTCATAAGATGGCAGCTTTCCGGTAAAATGCATACCCTCCACCTTGTCTCCATCAAAATAATCAAATATAAGCACCTTGTCATCCAGTTCCACAAGAAAACAACTGTGATGTATAAAAATTATCTGCATGTAACCTACTCTCTTTCGCTTTTTTCTCTCTTTCCGCAAAGAAATCAGTCTTTATGTATCATTATGCTATCTTTATGCAATATAGTCAACTTATATTTCGTAAAATATAGTAATTAAACTCTAATTACCAATCAATAATTATATGATTAAAGGGTCAAAATACCTTTTGACCCTCATATCATTATATAATTATACAAATCATGCCGCCATTTGAATCATTCACAATCTTTTGCATGGTTTCCTGAAGCTTTATCTGGCACTCATCATCCATCTGCATTATTTTGCTTCTTATTCCGTCCTCCATAAGCTCACCGACAGACTTTCCAAAAATATTAGTCTTCCAGACTCCACTGTCACTGTTTTCACCATTTTTGATGTAATCTATCAGATCCTCTGCCTGTTCCCTGCTTCCGACTATCGGCGCTATCTCGGTCTCGATATTAGCCCTTATCATATGTATTGACGGTGAAATAGCCTTCATTTTTACACCAAACTTGTTTCCATGGGCTATAAGCACAGGCTCCTCCATTCGGATATCAGACAGCTGTGGCATCACAACACCATAACCCTTCTGCTGCACCGATGAAAAAGCATCCTTAATCTTTTCGTACTCATTCTTTTCCTCAGTGAGTGAAAGAATCAGGGAAATCAGCTCCTTTTCCCCGGAAACAGTCACACCGCACAGCGCGGAAATATTCTCGTAGTAGTACTTCTCTGCAATCTCAATTTTAACCTTTACCACACCATCAGACAGCCCCATCCCGGCAAGAGATACCACTTTTAATATATCCCCATCCGATTCAGGCATATCAGTGCTCATCTGTGCGACATCCTTCAGTTTTGAAGCCCTTGCAAGAAAAGTCTTTGCATATGTAATTACGGCCTGCTTTACATAATTGTCATAAGGCAGAAGCTGCACCCATTTCGGTATATCATAGTCCACTCTCGTGACTGCAAATTCATATAAGAGCTTTTCCATGATATCTGTAATCTGTCCCATGCAAAGCTTTTCACAGTCTATAGGAATGGCAGCCGCTTTATACTCTCTGCTAAGTGACTCGCACAAAAGTCTCGTTTCTGCTGCAAAAGGCTTTGTAGTATTTACCACAATTACAAATGGCTTTCCTGAAGCCTCAAGCTGCATGACGGTTTCTCTTTCTGCCGCCTCATAGCTCTGTCTTTTTATATCGCCTATGCTGCCGTCAGTGGTTACAAGCACAGCCACTGTCGAATGCTCCTCTATTACCTTTTTTGTTCCTACAACCGCAGCCTCCTCAAAAGGTATATCCTCGTCGAACCATGGTGTTTTGACCATACGCTCGCCGTCCTCCTCGAGATAACCGACAGCATCCCCCACTGTAAAGCCCACACAGTCCACAAGGCGTACCTTCACAGCGCTGCCATCATCCAGACTGATAGTAACCGCATCCTGTGGAATAAATTTCGGTTCAGTCGTCATAATAGTCTTTCCTTTGCCTGATTGCGGCAGTTCATCGACTGCACGCTTTTTAGCATACTCATTGTCCATCTTTGGGATTACACAAAGCTCCATGAAATGCTTTATAAATGTGGACTTGCCTGTGCGCACAGGACCGACGACACCTATGTAAATCTCGCCGTTTGTGCGGCATCTGATATCTTTATATAAATCAAACTCTTTACTGTCCATAGTACTGCCCATAAAAGCTTCCTCCATACACTTTATTCTATAATCAAAGTGTATTCACCTGCTCTTTGAATTATTACACATAAAAAGGCCACAGGCTTCAAAACAGATAACCTGTGGTCTTTTGTAATAATATATAGTATTTTAAACCAAACTACTTAGCAGCCTTTTTCTCACATCCTGCTGTCTTGCTTGTAGAAGCATCAGCTGTTTCTTTAGCATCTGATTTGTCAGAAGCCTCCTCAGGCTCCTCTCTCAGACGTGCATACATCTGCATACACTTGTGGAGCTTCTTTGCAAGCTTATTGTCTATCTGCTCAGGAGTAGCTCTCCACTGCCAGTTGCCACCGGTAGTTGAAGGAATGTTGATACGGGCCTTTGAATCAAGTCCAAGCAGATCCTGCATAGGAACAATAGCCATATCGGCAACTGATGACCATGCCGCACGCATCATGCCCCAGTTGTAGCCCTCCTCCTTTGTGAGGTTTAAGTAATCCTTTGCAAACCTTACGCAATCCTTTGGAGCTGTCTTCATCCAGCCCATAACTGTGTCATTGTCATGGGTACCTGTGTATACAACACAGTGCTGCGGATAGTTATGTGGCAGATAATCGCTATCTTCTCTTGAATCGAAGGCAAACTGGATAACCTTCATGCCAGGGAAGCCTGAATCCTTTAAAAGCTTCTTTACGGAAGGTGTGAGGAAGCCGAGGTCCTCCACGATGATAGGAAGCTTGCCAAGCTTCTTCTCAAGCACGTTGAATAAATCCATGCCAGGTCCATCTTTCCATACACCGTTCTTTGCTGTATCATCCTTTGCAGGAATAGCATAGAATGAATCAAAACCTCTGAAATGATCGATTCGTACTATATCATATAGCTTTGCCATAGCACTGATACGCTTTGTCCACCAGCTGTAGCTGTCCTTCTTCATAACATCCCATCTGAAAAGAGGATTGCCCCAGAGCTGTCCGTCAGCTGAGAAGGCATCAGGAGGACATCCTGCCACCTCGATTGGATTTAAGTCTTTATCGAGATAGAACTGTGTAGGATTAGCCCATACATCTGCTGAATCCATGGCAACATAAATAGGTACATCTCCGATAATTCTTATGCCCTTTTCATTAGCATATGCCTTTAAAGCAGTCCACTGCTTGAAGAAGAGATACTGGAGCATCTTGTAGAAGGCAATATCATCTGCATACTTCTCCTTTGCTTCTTCCATAGCCTCAGGTTTTCTAAACTTAAGAGCATCATCCCACTCGCTCCATGCCACTCCGCCATTGGCATCCTTTAATGCCATAAAGAGTGTGTACTCATCAAGCCACTCTGCCTCTTTACTGCAGAATGCCTCATAGTCAGCCGGTGTTTTCTTTGAAAAACGCTCATATGCCTTTCTTAAAAGAGCATATCTGTTGACATACATAATGCCATAGTCTACATACTGTGGCTTTTTGCCCCACTTATATGACTCGCACTCCTTCTTTGTCAGAAGCTTGTCCTTGCATAAAAGCTCCAGATCGATAAAATAAGGATTGCCTGCGAAGCTTGAAAATGACTGGTATGGAGAATCTCCATAGCTGGTAGGACAGATTGGAAGAATCTGCCAGTATGTCTGACCTCCCTTCTCAAGGAAATCGACAAAACGTCTTGCCTCCTTTCCCATAGTTCCAATACCATACTGTGATGGCAGTGATGAGATTGGCATTAATACACCGCTAGTTCTCATGTTATTTTTCCTCCCTTTTGTTGTATACTCATTGTTTGGCTGCGTGAGCCTGTATTTTAAAATAATATATAATATACATATGAAATCATATGATATTTTCGTTTTATTTAGTTATTATAACATCATAAAGTGCAACTTGTAAATTAAATTAGTTAATGTTAATATCAAATTAATAAAAAGTTTAAAAGAGGTGTAACATAATGAATGAAACAACCAGGCAATTGATTGTGCATAAGGTAAAGCATAATACGAAACGCCTTATAACATCCATTAAATGGGTAATCTTTTCTATCGTTGTCGGCATAGTCGCAGGAAGCTGCGGCACCGCATTTTATTTTGCTCTGTCGGTCGTAACCGATTTCAGAATGAAATACCCTTGGCTCATTTACTTTCTGCCAATCGGCGGACTTGCCATTGTAGGACTCTATCATCTGTGTAAAGACGATAACGACACCGGAACCAATCTGGTAATATCAGCTATCCATTCAGGCGACAAGGTGCCCTTTATAATGGCCCCGCTTATATTTGTATCCACACTTATCACTCACCTGTTCGGTGGCTCTGCCGGCCGTGAGGGTGCTGCACTGCAGATGGGAGGCAGCATCGGAAGCTCTATAGGCAGGGTATTCAGATTTGATGAAAAGGACAAGCATGTCATGATTATGTGTGGCATGAGCGCTGCATTCAGTGCTCTGTTTGGCACTCCGATGGCAGCCGCTATTTTCTCCATGGAGATGATAAGCGTCGGTGTCATGTATTATATAGCACTCGTTCCATGTGTGATAAGCTCCCTCATCGCTCACGGTATCGCATCATACTTCAATGTTACAAATGAATTTTTTGCTATTGAAAACATACCGGACTTTACCATTTTAAACTCAGTAAAAATCTCTGCGCTTGCAATACTGTGCGCACTCGTAAGCATACTCTTTTGTGTGGCCCTTCACTCAAGTGAGGCGCTGTACAAAAAATATCTGCCTAACAAATATACAAGAGTATTCATTGGTGGCTGCTTTGTCATCATAGCAACTATGCTTGTAGGAAACCAGACATACAACGGAACCGGAATGAGTGTCATCCAAAGCAGTATAGACGGCTCTGTCAGACCTGAAGCATTTCTGCTAAAAATCATCTTCACCGCACTGACTCTTGGCGCAGGCTTTAAGGGCGGCGAGATTGTACCATCCTTTTTCATAGGCGCAACATTTGGATGCCTGTTCGGCAATCTGACAGGCTTTGAGCCATCGCTGTGTACAGCTGTCGGCATGATTTCACTGTTCTGTGGTGTCACCAATTGTCCGATTACATCGCTGCTCATCAGCTTTGAGCTGTTTGGCTACGACGGCATGCCGTACTTTCTTTTGGCAATTCCATTCAGCTATATGCTGTCAGGATACTTTGGCCTGTATCGCAGCCAGAAAATCGTATATTCAAAATACAAGACAAGCTACATAAATAAATCAACTCACTAACATTTGCTAACTGCAACCAGGCATGATACCCCAGGTATTATTGCCTGGTCTTTTATTGTGTAAAGAGCTTTATCTCCCGCAGAAGATTCATCTGCAAGAACCTCCCACAAAGCATCTGCAAGTTTAATTGTGATTTTATTTTTGCCGGCATTGTAAGCTACGAACACCTTCTCTGTATCGTTATCAATAGTATATGCTACAACGCCATCAGGCATATCATCCATGAAATGTACGGATTTCTTAATCTCATCTACTGTGTCAAGATAAAATGACTTGTGAGCCCTTCTTAGTGCTATAAGCCCCTTATAGTAGGCTTTAAGGTCCGAAAACTGCTCAGCCCTGTCATAATCTATTGCATTGACAGAGAGAGGACTGCAATAGCTGTTCTCTACAGGAGCACCATCAGCCTCACTAATCTTTGTTCTCGCAAACTCCTCTCCATGCAGGAAAAACGGAATCCCCTGCGCTGTAAAAAGGATGGCTGCTGCAAGCTTATTCATACGGATACGCATCTCTTCACTCTCATGTGAATTGGATATGATAAACCTGTCCCAGAGAGTATAGTTGTCGTGACATGACAGATAGTTAATCGACTGCATAGGCGATTTGGCCCACTTAGCGCACGTAACAGCCTGCTTTAGCTCTTCACCTCTGTCTGCAGCTCCATTGACAAAGCCCAGCTCATCCATATAGAACACATGTCCCTTTACCGCATCACGTATATCATCCGAAAACATGCCGATGCCCGGTGTCCTTGGAGCATTTATTTTCATGCCACGCTCTGATTCCGGCAGAGTGCTCTCTCCACCTGTCCAGCCCTCTCCGTACATTATTATATCAGGATTTATTTTTAAGAGAGCTTTTCTGGCTTCGTTCAATGTCTCGATATCAAGTACTCCCATCAGATCAAACCTGAAGCCATCAATGTGATACTCACTCGCCCAGTAGCACAGCGAATCAATGATATATTTTCTGACCATAGGCTTCTCTGAGGCTATTTCATTGCCACAGGCTGATGCATCAGAGTACTTTGCAGCATCCAGCATGCGGTAGAAATAATTGCCCGCAGTCTTGTAAAAGCAGCTGTCATGAACATTGAAGGTATGATTGTAAACCACATCCATGATTACACCAAGACCCGCCTCATGAATCGAGTGTACCATCTCCTTATACTCTCTCACTCTCACGGCTCCATTAAACGGATCTGTCGAGTAAGAGCCCTCCGGCACATTGTAATTGTACGGATCATAGCCCCAGTTATACTGCTCCTTTAAGGAATCACTCTCGTCAATGCTGGCAAAATCATACGACGGCATAAGCTGCAGATGTGTCACTCCCATATCCTTGAAATACGAAAGAGTTTTATCCTCAGTAAATGCCTTAAACTTACCCGGATACCTAGAATGAGCAGATGCACCGGCAGACACATCCGCGACAGACACCTCAGTGATAACCATGCTCATAGGGTCTGCAAGCTTTGGTCTGTCCTCATCTGCAAATCCATCAGGATCAGTCTTTGACAGGTCAATAACCATAGACCTGTGCCCATTTACACCGCAGGCTCTTGCATACGGATCATGCGAGCTGAATGTGCCATCTGCGGTATGAACCTCATATGTATAATAAACACCATCCAGATTACCCTCTGCAGTAGCAGAAAAAATACTGCGAAGCTCTCCCTCTCCGCGCATCATCTCAAGCCTGCCTGTCTCGGTCGAATCATTTCCCTTATCATAAAAAATAACAAAAACACTGTCCGCAACAGGCGAAAACAGTGTAAATGTTGTCTTTTCCTTTGAATAAATCGCTCCTAATTTCATAATACTATCCTTTTCGTTTATTTTCGTATACATTATAATAAAATTTACAATAACTGTAAATAGGGCAATTCAACCAATTTTTAAAGACTTTTTAGTCAATGTGCCATTTTTTCTTTTGCTGATGTGAAACAATCTTTATATACAAAGATTGTGGCAGAAATCTGCCACAGGTTGTAGCAAGCTTCATCCTGAGAGTAGGCACTATGACCGTTTTGTGCTTCATCATCCGGTCTATGGCATAATTGGCGCAGTATTCAGCGGAAATCCCCTTCAGCGCAAATCGCACATTCGCCACATCATTGAACTCTGTATCAACCGGTCCCGGACACAGACACCCCACATACACATGGCTGTGGCTCTGTCGAAGCTCACATGCAACAGCCCTTGAAAGGCTCGCAACATATGCCTTAGAGGCATAATAGGCAGCCATGTACGGGCCGGCAGGAATAAGACCTGCAGAGCTTGCCACATTTAATATAAAGCCTCTATCCTTTACCCTCATCTGTCTTAAAAGCTTTTTCGTCAGGAAGTGTACAGCACGCACGTTGACATCTATCATGCCCATTTCCTTAGCTATATCAGTCTCCTCAAACAGGCCGCAATCACCGTAGCCTGCGTTGTTTATAAATATTTCTATATCTTTTTCCTCGAGATAGTCCGAAAGTCTCTGACACTCATCAAGCTGCATCAGATCCGCGGTAAAAATATCACACTCAAGCTCCTTATGTGTGGCTTTAAGCTTATCAGAAAGAGCTGTAAGCCTCTCCCGCCTTCTGGCAACAAGAATCAGGTCATACCCCTCCTTCGCAAGTCTCTTTGCAAACTGCTCACCTATTCCTGAGCTTGCTCCTGTAATCACTGCATACATATATCATATCCCCTATTCTTCAATCATAAGCTCCCTGGAGCTCGCATCAAGCTCTACACTTGTGTTGTCGCTCTTATACATCTCAAGCAGCAACAGCCACAGCGTGTGAATCTCGTAGGTGAGAATATTGGATGCAGGCACTGAGTATGGAAGCAGTGTGCTGATATCAAAGTATCTGATGCCAAGCGGCGGTAAAAAAACAAGGTTGGTTGTCTGTCTTTTATCACCGGCAGTATGAATCATCTCATATGTAATCATCACAAAATCACTGCCCTTATAGGTACACTCATATGACACGTAGCACTCATCAACAGTCCAGGTGATGCCATCCTCTGTAACTGTCGGCTTTACGGCCTCATCATTGTACTCTGTAGTCTGGCAGGAAAGCTTCCACTTAATCTGCCCCTTCTTTGTTTCCTTTACCATATCGGTAAGCTCTTTAAGTAATTCATCTTCTTTTTTCATATTATACACCTGTTTTCATTATCAATGCTCATCAACCCTCACACCATGTACCACAAACCTGTATGTCTCACCGCTTGTGGAACAGGTTGAAAGCGTCACAACCTTGTCATCCTTTGTCGGGACTATGCCTGTATCCTTCATTGATGAGGCAGCCATCCTCTGTACGAATTTGCCAAATGTCTCGTCAGGCTCAAAGCCCACAGTATACTCATCACTGTCATCACTAACCGTCTCATATGAGAAAATCTGGTACCTATACTTTTTACCATCGACAAGTATCTGGAAATACTGATGGCTGTCATAGTAATTCTCATCACGGTTATAGTGCTTAAGCTTTCCAAACATAGACAGGTTTTTCATATTGTGTCCATAAATGATTGTATGACAGTCGCTGAAATCAGTCTTGTTTGAACCCTCAAGGAAGATGGAGCCTGCAGTGGCATGCTCTCTCTTAAAGGTCTTTCTGAGGTAATAGCTGTTATCCCCCGAATACATGACAGGGTAGCTGATATCCTCATTCTCAAAATAAATCCAGCCAACCACATCAGGGTTTTCACTCCTTAAACCGGCGAAATCAATATCTATATCATCATACCACGGTGACTGTGCTTCACTGCCTTTCGTGCTGTCATCATCCTTCTTTGAATCGTCCACTGCATACTCATCCTGAAGCTTCTCATATGTCTTATCCGAAGTATTATAGTCAGAATAAATCTTAAACAGATGATAACCCGAATAAGCCACAAGAGACAGACCAATTATCAGAACTATAAATCTAATTACTTTCTTAACCATTTGTTTTCTCCATTTTTTTATCAGTCAGTACTGTAATACCGGTAAAAATAATCAACAATACAATGAATACCAATTTACCTTGCGCGGTTCCTAAAAAAGAAGCAGGATAACCAAGCACCGGGATATCAAACACAGGCACACCGACCACATCAGACCATGCAACCGGCTGTACATCATTCACCTGATTGGCATCGCCCTTTGTAATGTAGGTCTTTTCATCTGTATTTATCTCAACTACCCTGTGAGTCACAAGCTCGCCATTTCTGTAAAAGGTAATGACATCACCTGTCTGTATCCCACCGGCACTCTCCTTTACATACAATAGGCTCCCCTTCATGTAAGAAGGCTCCATGCTTCCGCTTACAACTACCATCGGCTCGATACTAAACAGCTTGGGAGCAAATATTACAATAATAATTAAAATAAGAATTAATAAAATTATACTGGAAATAATGTTAATAAGTCTCTTCAAAAAAAGCACCTCTATATCAGAAAATATCATTTGTCACTCACAAAACTGCTGTAGCAGCTTACCGGCTCAATATCAAATTGTATCGTCATATTACTATGTGTGTCACACGTATGATTGAACCTATCGATAATACGCTTCATGACATCGGAGGCTGTATCGCATGAGCACTTCGACAAAAGCACAATGTACTGTGAATCACTGTACTTTGCTGCCACATCCCCCACACGCAGGCACTTTCTAAGTGCTCTTTCAAGTGTATGCATGGAATCCTTCATCTGACTATGATTCTTATCCGGCTGACTGCTATACATTGGCACAACAGTGACAAGCACCAGACTCTCCGGAATCGTAGAACGGGCACTCTTTCTGACCTCCAGCTGATAGATTTTCTTGAACACAGGATATCCGCACATGAAAACACCATTCATGCTCTCCTCACTGATATCGTCCTTCACTTCATCTATATTGTAGCTTGAAGCACCCTTTGTGACAGATAAAAGCTCCTCATACACCTTGTTGAGCATGACAGTCTTTCTAACGCCAAGATCCTTGTCCATAATAGCCTTGGCAGTCTCATAAGTATCAAAAGCCATCTGTACCTTTTTGGTACGCATGCGTGCTACAATCAGATATGAGTATATCTGCTCATCCGAACGTTCATATACAATAGCCCTGGTGCAAAGCTGCTCAAGCTTCTCATAGCAGCCTGTATCAATATACAGCTTTGCCAGAGCCTTTACTGTATTTACGTATCTGGAATGGTAAAATGCATTGAGCGTCATAAACCAGTGTGTATCTGTCCTAAGAGGCAGGAAATCTCCATGGTAAAGGGCTATGGCCTTCTCATAGCTTTCAATAGCGGTCTCCTTGCTCCTGCAAAATGCCATCTCAGCCTCATTTATATATCTGTCAAACTCTTCGACATCAATGGTTACTTCCACATCATCATTCCATTTGTACAAGCCGCCTCTAACAGAAACTATGCACTCCTCGCCAAAGGAGGCATCTCTTAGAGCCTTTCTGAGCCTGTATGCCAGATTCTTAAGGGCTCCTACCGGATTATCAGTCTCCTCCTCAACCTGCCATATAGCCTCTGAAATATCCTCTATACAGACACCCCTGTTTCTGTTCATCGCCAGATATACAAACAGCTTTTCAAGCTTCTCAGACCTCCATGCCCCTTCCTGGACAGATGTTAAGCCATTACCTACCGTAAAGCTGCCAAAAGTTTTTAATTTAATCATATAAATCTCCCCATTTCTGACATTAAACATTATATAGTCATAAACATATTAATCTTTTTGGAATCCCTATAAGACTCAAAAATTAAACCCAGATTAAAATTTACGCAAATCATCACTGCCGTCGTCGACAGTATTTTGTATTTTCATTATCTTAACAAAGTATGAGTAGTCATCATTTACCTTTACCTCACACCTGTCACCCACCTTGTGCCCGAATATAGCTGCACCAAGCGGTGACTCCTTGCTTATCAGATTCTTTAAGGAATTGCCCCTTACTGTTGTGACAATCTTGTATGTCTCAGTCTCATCATCATCCTCAAAATACACATCAACCGTATTGAACATACCCACCTCATCATCCTTTGACTCATCGGATATGACAACGGCAGTCTTAATCATCTTCTCAAGGTATCTGATACGGCTCTCGTTCTGGTTCTTAAACTGCTTGGCGGCCTTGTACTCGAAGTTCTCGCTCAAGTCACCCTGGGCTCTCGCCACCTTTACGTCATCAAGAGCCTTCTTTCTGACAACGAGCTTTCTGTACTCTATCTCGTCCTCCATTTTCTTTATATCATTTGCTGTCAATTCATCATGCATGTCTTAAACCCTCTTCCTGCAAAATTGCGTCAAAATGTATTTAGAGAAGCCCTGCGATACCACAAAGCAGCACAATCGCACCAAGAACTATACGGTACCATCCAAACACAATAAAGTTATGCTTCTTTATGTAGCCCATCAGGAATTTGATAACAATAAGTGAAACGACAAATGCCACAATCATGCCGATAATCAGAATAGCAGCCTCTTCCCCTGTAAAATGAAATCCAAATTTAACAAGCTTCAGAAGACTCGCACCAAACATAACCGGAATAGCAAGGAAAAATGTATACTCAGCGGCAACAGTCCTTGAAACACCAATTAAGAGAGCTCCGACAATAGTAGCGCCTGAACGTGATGTACCCGGAAAAACAGCTGCAATAAGCTGGAAAAATCCAATCATAAGCGCAGTCGTGTAGCTTATGTCGACAAGTGAATTAATCTTGGCAGACTTGCCATTATGTCTGGTCTCAATCACAATAAAAGCGATACCAAAGAGTATAAGCATGATAGCTACTGTCTGGAAATTGTAAAACAGTCTCTCGAATACATCATCAAAAAGAATTCCGATAATAGCTGCCGGAACAGTTGAAACAAGAATATGAAACCACAGCACGAAGATATCAGTCTTGACCCATGCACCGATACCTGTCTTTGCAAGAGGAGCTTTGTTATTCTTCCTGCCGAATGGCCAGATCTGGCTCCAAAACAAAACAACAACCGCCAAAATGGCTCCAAGCTGGATAACCACCTCAAACATACTGTAAAAATCGTCCGGGTTCTTTCCTATTCTAAGTGGTAAAATCTCATTCAAAAGAATCATGTGGCCGGTGCTGCTGATAGGCAGCCACTCTGTAATGCCCTCCACAATTCCAAATATAACAGACTTGATAATGTCAAAGATTTCCATAAATAAATTTCCTTCCTTTAAGATATTTTCTACAACTAATTTATTATATTATTTTTCCAATCACAAGTCCATGGAATTTAAGAAAAATTTAAATTAAATCTTTTCATATTAGAAAATTTTTTGTAAAATACTCATAGCAATTATGAAAAAGTGAAAGGACAAAGACAAAACATGAAGAAAAAAATCAGTATCATGCTTTGCATAGTACTCTTCGCCCTGACAGGCTGCACCAACTCCGGCAGCACAATACGCTTCGGAGCAGCCGACATCGGTGGAATGTACTATTCATTTGCAAATACATTTACGGAGCTTGCCAATGAACAGGGCTATGACTTTACCTGCAAGGTCCGTACCACAGCTGGCTCTAATGCCAATATAAGGCTTTTATCCGATGGCTATATAGAGATAGGCATCGCACAGGCAGACCTGATAGCCGACGCCTACAAGACAAATGAAGATTTAAGGGCTATAGCAGGGCTTTACACCGAGACCTGTCAGCTTGTGGTCCGCGCTGATTCAGACATACAGACTCTTGACGACCTGTCAGGACACACTGTAAGCATCGGAGCAGAGGAATCCGGTACCGAGCGAAATGCCACACAGATTCTTGAGTTCGCCGGTATGCCATCATCCCTTGTTGCCACCAAAAACCTGGACTATATCGAGGCCACAAAAGAGCTAAAAGCCGGTGATATAGATGCCTTCTTCTGCACTGCCGGACTCACCACCACTGTCATAGATGAGCTCTCAAAGGAATGCGACATAAGGCTTATCCCGCTGACAGACACTGTGATAAGCAAGATGCTTGAAAGCAGCTCTGCCTACACAAGCGAGGTCATACCTGCCGGCACATACACAGGCCAGACCACAGATATAAGCACTATAGGTGTAAAATCAGTGCTTATCACAAAGTCTGATGTATCCGATGATACAATTGAGCAGCTTACATCGCTCCTGTTTGAAAAAGAAAATGAGCTCTCCTACTCCAACTCTCTTAAGCTTGAGCTGACATATGACTTTGCAACAGACGGTATACCTATTCCATTCCACAATGGAGCGAAAAGGTATTATGAAGCCTGCGGATATAGCACAAATTAATTCGCGAATTAATTTTCGGCCTATTACGTAATGTTCTAAAATATAAAAGAAAATAACAAGAATATAATCAATTAAAATTGAAAGGTAACACATGAAAATACAACTTGACATGTACCAGACACTGGCCGTTGCCGTGCTTGTACTACTACTTGGAAACTATTTAAAAAAGAAAATATATTTCCTTCAGAAATTCTGTATTCCGGCGCCTGTCATAGGCGGACTGATTTTTGCCATCATGACATGCATATGCTATGTCACAGGAATCGCAGAATTTTCCTTTGATGACACACTGCGCGAAGTCTGCATGGTATTCTTCTTTACATCTGTAGGCTTTCAGGCAAATCTCAAGGTGTTAAAAAGCGGAGGCAAATCGCTCATCGTATTCCTGGGACTGGTTATAGTGCTTATAATATTACAAAACTTAACCGCCGTGGGGCTTGCAAAGCTCTTAAACCTGAATCCTCTAATCGGCATGTGCACCGGCTCTATCCCTATGGTAGGCGGACACGGTACCGCAGGAGCCTTTGGCCCGGTGCTTGAGGACTTGAACATAAAGGGCGCGACGACCATCTGTACTGCAGCAGCTACCTTCGGTCTCATCTTTGGAAGCCTGATAGGCGGACCTCTTGGAAAAAGACTGATTGAAAAGCATAGCCTGCTTAATACAGCAGCAAACGAGGATGACAGCCTGCTGGTGGAGGATGAGAAAAAGCATGAGCGCCACACTAATATGTATGCTGATGCCGTATTCCAGCTCATCCTGGCAATAGGTGTCGGAACCATCTTTACAATGCTGCTCACAAAGACAGGGCTCACCTTCCCGATATATATAGGAGCGATGCTCGCAGCCGCACTCATGCGAAACATATGTGAGTACACAGGAATCGCCACCATCCATATGGGAGAGATAAATGACCTGGGAGGTATAAGCCTCTCTCTATTCCTAGGCATGGCAATGATTACACTAAGGCTCTGGGAGCTTGCATCACTCGCTCTCCCGCTCTTCATACTGCTTGCAGCACAGGTGCTTCTCATAATCATATTCACGTATGTTATCGAGTTCAACATCATGGGGCGCGACTACGATGCAGCCATACTTGTGTCAGGCACCTGCGGCTTCGGAACCGGAGCCACCCCAAATGCCATGGCAAATATGCAGGCTGTCTGCGACCAATATGTGCCATCCATCAAGGCATATCTGCTCATACCGCTTGTCGGGAGCCTGTTTGCTGACTTTTTGAACAGCCTTGTAATCACATTCTTTATAAACTTACTGTAAAACAACCGGAGAAAAATATGTTTGAAAAACTGAAAAAAATATTTAAAAACAGAGACGAAAAAGAAAAACATAATTACGATTTAACTTTTGACAACGTGGCAATACCTGAGGTGCACGTAAAAAGCACCGAAAGTCACGAGGACACAGATAAAGAAAATGCACCTATCAGCTATGACAATGTTGCCATACCTGAGGTGCATATCAGAAACAGAAAAAATAAATAAACTAAAACTCCATATGCCTTTTGCCCTTTCACAAAGCTCCTATCCTTCCCTGCTTATTGTCCTTATTCTGCCTTCTCAACAGATATTATCTTTCCCTCAAACGGATCTACCTCTGAAATAGTACCTGTATATTTTACAGTCACCTTATCTCCACTTGCAACACCCTCAAGTCCGTCAGGCTTCTCATCGAAAGTAAAGCTGTACGGTGTATCCTTATCATCAGTCACTACAAACATGAAGTCCTTTATGTCATCGATTGTTCCAGTAAGCTCCTTCTCTTCCTGTGAGTCCTTTTCGCCTTCATCCTTTGTCTCAGCCTGCTTTGCACTTTCGGTGCCTGCTGCCTTATCCTGCTTTGTATCGCTCTGTCCGCAGCCTGTAAACAAGCCGGCGCAAAGCATAGCTCCTATTACAATTGTAATCAGTTTTTTCTTCATTATGATATACCTCTTTCTTTATTTATAAGCACTACTATGAGTACGTTTTCTAAAGAGTACTCTTCTATCCACCTAAAGTAAATAGAATACATAAAATATTAAAAAAATCTTACGAATTACTGCTTTTTTGAGCCTCTTGCGAGCCTTGCAGGATACCATTTTTCAAACCATCCGGTAAATATACCCATCAATACAGGCATCAGATTGTTTACGACAATAAGTGCAGCTCCAACACCTGCCTTTTTCAGCAGAAATGTCCACACTGCTGTCAACACGTATAATACTCCCCATGCCGCCGCAAGTATATAATTCGTCTTCATAAAGAGAGGATTTTTATGTGCGGCTTCACCGCCATAATTGTATTTCACATATGCTGCGCATAAAGGCTCCTTTGTCAGGCATGAAACCAGCCAGAACAGCCCAAACACCAGATATCCGATATCTGTTGATATGTCACCTGCTCCTGTCAGGCTTGCAATCGCAGAAAGTATGGCAACAGCAACAATTGAGAGCTGATCCCATATTACAAATTTATGTTTTCTCATAATAAAAGGTATAGCGGATGCCACCAAAAGAGCAATCACAGAACCCTTTTCAGTATTGACAGAAACTGCTATCCAAAACGTAATCCATGGTATGAGCATTGTCATCATGGATGGATTTTTCTGTACCTCCACACCTTGTGATGTTTTTTCTGCCTCTTTGACTGCCGATGTACTTCCGAAGAATTTATCCCAGTTTACCATCAAGGAAAAATCACCTGTCACCGTATACATCTGCTTTCCCAAAGCCTCTGCGCCACCTATCTCGCCTCGGGAAATAGCCGACCATACCGTAAAAGGCGTATCTATGCGTGTAGTCGCGGCAAGGCTTTGGTCAGTAAGCACCTCACTACCTTTATCATCAAGCTTTATTTGGTATGTATGCTTCAAATCGGTATAGCATATCTCAAGCACGCGTTCCTTTCCGTCATAGGCATCCTTATTGTATAATGCTGCCATCTGTCTGGTGAAAACAAGGTCATCCGCTTCCTTTTCTCCTGTTGTCCTGCTGATTCCCCAGCTGGCATCCGCCATACTTTCAAATACATCCCTTGGATATAAAAGAGTATGGAGCGCCGCTTCTGTTTTTTCAGATATTTTTCCTGTGATGGCATATTCTGCCCCGGCACTTTTTACCGTAGCCAGATATTCGTCAGTCCTCTTTGACAGCTCTTTTACACGAAACAGCTCACCCTGACCACAAAATATGGTTGTATAATGCCCTTTTCCAAGAAAATGGTCAAACATCCGAAGTACACTGTCATAATTTCCCTCTGCAGAATAAAAGCCACAGGTAGAGATTAGCACATGCCTTTTGCCTTCCATGTCATATCTGCAATCATGGCTGCCGCTTCCGTATCCGTCATCCTTTGTACTCATAAACGGCAGGCTCATGGGAAGCTGCCTGTCAATCACGTTCTTTAGTATTCCCGGCACACTAAAATAGTACAGAGGAAACGACCACACAACAATATCCGCTTCAAGCATTTTCCCAATAACAGTCTGCATATCGTCATTTATGCAGCACACTCCCGGTGTCTTCTGCCAGCATGCAAAGCAGCCCTTACACGCTCCTACATTCATTGAGGCTACATGCATTTCATCAATGGATACCGCTTCATTTTTGCTCTTATATCCTTCTTTGAAGCCTTCTATAAAGCTGTTTGCAAGCCTTAACGAATTGCTTCGTTTGCCTTTTGGACTTCCGTTAATCAGAAGTACGTTCATGCTTTATGCCCTCCTGTAAGTATATAGTTAATTTTAGTATAGCGGATTGACAGGCAAAAAACAATTAAAGTTTAGACTTAGAAACAATACCATAATTATACATTCAAAATACATTCAAATTCTTAAGTATGCCTTGTAATTATAGTACTATGATAGTAAAATATACCTATATTATTACGAATCAGGAGAATTCATATGGGTTACGATGAAAAAATTTTTAAAGCAAAGGCGAATATCAAAGCCCGCAGATTATGGCTTGTTTTTGCTATTCTGCTGACCGCAAATTATGGTACCGACACAGCAAATGGCGCTTATTCTGTCAGTAATTATATCATTTTTGTTATTTTATGCTGGCTGCCTTTCGTGTGTGGTGACATACTTCTAAAAAAGAAAGGGAAGGATAATGACCGTTACCGGCTTGCATTCGTCATCGGATATGGTATTTTTTACGTATTTCTTTTGTGTACGACAACCTCACCGATTGCATTCACCTACATCCTTCCGATAATCAGCCTTATTGTAATATTTAAAGATGAGAAATTCATGATTTACTGCGCCGTTGCAAATATGCTAAGCCTTATTGCAAGTATTGCATTTCACATATTAGTACTGGGTCAGAACACTGCTGTAGACCACAAAAACTATCAGCTTCAGATAGCATGTCTTTTACTTTGCTACATAGGCTATATCATGTCGGTGCGTCACCTGACTGAGTCCGATGCTGCACTCACCGAGAGCATAAAGTCTGATTTAAATCGCGTTGTCACGACAGTTGAGCAGGTTAAAACCGCTTGCAACACTATAATGGACGGTATAACCGTGGTCCGTGAGCTTGCTTCTGAAAACAAGCATGGCTCAGATGTTGTCGTTGAGGGAATGAATAAGCTTACCGGAAATAACAAGCAGCTTCAGTCCCACACTGCTTCTTCCCAGGAAATGACTACCGATATAAGCTCACAGGTTGAGAATGTTGCAGCCATGATAAATGATATGGTTTCCCTGACAACTGAATCAGGCAAGCATGCAAAGGTCAGCTCTGAGGACCTTGAAGGTCTTGCCCAGACAGCAAAAACTATGTCTGAGCTTTCTACAGAGGTTGAAAACATCCTGACTACATTCAGAGATGAATTTGAGATGGTTAAAAATGAAACCGGAACAATTGATAATATTTCAAACCAGACAAATCTCCTCGCTCTTAACGCTTCTATCGAGGCTGCGCGTGCAGGCGAAGCAGGTAAGGGCTTTGCTGTTGTTGCCGAACAAATCCGTACTTTAAGCACTGAGACAAGAAATTCATCCGGTCAGATCAGTGAGGCGCTCTCACGGCTTGACGAGATTTCCGGAAAGATGACCTCATCCATTGAAGAAACGCTCCGTCTCATCCAGCTCACTCTTGAGAAGGTAATGCAGACCGGTGAAAATGTAGAAAAGATTACAAAGGATTCCAATAAGCTTGGAAGCCATATCCGTGAAATCGATGCCGCAATGCAGGAGGTTGAAGCATCTAACCAGCAACTTGTCGACAATATGGAAAAGGTATCTGACATCGTAGAAACCATGACCTCATGTATCGGTGCTTCTGACGCGATAAGCCGCAAGATGCTCAGTAAATATGATGAAAGTGCAACAAATATCAATAATATCGAGACTGTTATCCAATCTCTCATGCATGAGCTCGGAGTCGGTGGATTTATGGGACTTGATGATATCCGCCCGGGTATGAAGGCCAAAGTGATCCTGACAGATGTACAGACCGGCAACGAGTTCCATTGCGAAGTAAAGGCTGTTGGCGAAAACAGTCTTAAGCTTGTATCAGGCGGCTTATCTGTAGACTCATCCAGACCTTGCAATCTGTATGTTACAGTTGGCAATGTAATGTACTGCTGGAAGGATCTCACAATCACAGATGACCTTGTGATAACAGTCAATACACAGCCTGAAATCTTGAACCGTAGGAAATACCCTCGCATGGATTTATCAAACAATTGCACTATCAAGCTTAAAGGAACAGACACCACATTCAAAGGAACTCTTGACAATATAAGTGCAAACGGCTTTGCATTTTTGACAAAGGATCCTTATTTCGTGGATCATAAAGGAGCGAAGGTCACTATCTCGATAGAGGACTTTGCGCTTGCTGACCACTCAGTATTGGAGGGATATGTAATCCGCTGCTCAAATAATGAGGGAACATATATCGTCGGCTGCCAGATGCCTGAGGATAATTATTATATCCAGACATATGTCAATGAACAGCTTCGTGCTCACTCATAAAAATAAAAGCTATGAAAGCCTTTAATCGGGCTCTCATAGCTTTTTTTATTGATAATCTTCTATATCCTATTATCTTCTATCTATTATCTTTATCTTCTATCTGCATGATGTTTTTCCTCTCTGGACTCTCATATATACATTGTAGCTGTGAATGCTGAATATTATGATACCTAGCAATGCACAGGTTATCACAATTGTACGGATGTTCTTCGTTTTTATAATCATAAATGTGTTCTCCATACCTTAGTACCTACATCGTATCTGTGCTTCGTTCTCTCTATTCATATCACATATACTTGTATTTCTAGTACTAATTATGCAACATATAATGCCTAAAATCTATACTCTTGGCGCGAAATGTAGTTTTTATGGTGTGAAATGCAGATTGCAATAAAAAACAAGGGAAAGTACTAAATACTTTCCCTTGCATAAATTATATATAGACTTTTAAATTAGAACCTTTAATTAAAGGCAAATTAAAATATCAATAATGGGGCAAAAAATATATCATATATATATCTACCGGAAAATATATATAATTATAAAAAAATAAGTCCCTAACTAAATTGAATATAATAATTTCAAGATAGTTAAGGACCTATATTCTAATATTGTTTTTGCCTCATATTTTAATATTTGGCTTTACCTTGCATCATAGAATGATTACCTTAACTGCAACCATTATAAATGAAGCAAAGTAAAATTACAAGTTCAATTTTTCTAATCCTACTAATTCCTCTATTGATATATTAAAATAAGTAGCAATTTTTATCAATTTATCTGCGTGTGGTATATTAGTACCGTTCTCCCAATGATAAATAGTTTCCGTATGTACATCAAGTAATTTAGCAAGTTTTGGTCTTGATAAATCATTATATAATCTTAAAGCATATAAATTATAAGCAAATTTTCTTTTACAGATAAGATGTAAAGAATTATAATACATCATATCAATCTTATCATTAAGTTTAATTTTAGAAACATCAAAGGGTTTAAATCCTAATAATTCATCCAATGATAATTCCGTTAATAATGATAATTCTAATAATATTTCAAAATTAGGGTAACGAGTTCCTGTTTCCCATGCTCTAATACTAGATATATTAGTATGTATTAATGGAACAAATGTTTTTCTTGTGTATTTAAATTGTTTTCTTATTAAAAGAAGATTTTTTGATATGGGAGTAAATGGAACATTATAAGTTCTAAGTTGTTGCATCATTATCTTTATTTATCACCTTAATATTTTCAGCATTATGTTCTGCATCTAAAGCATTATTAATACTATTAACTGTGTTAAATACTAACATTGCTTCAGCTTTGGTTTCATAACTTTCATATTTTTTATGATAATCATTAATTGCCTGATATAATCCATCTAAAAAACATCCTCTGACAATATCATCATCATTTATCTTTGTTTTAATTAATTTATCTCTTATTATTTTTTGAAGCATTATTTCTCCTTGCTTTTTAAATCATTATATAATTCGATAACGTTATTCATAGCCTGAGTGATAAATTCACTTTCAGCCAAAGTAATATCATTTTTATTTTCATTAAAATATGATTTATATATATTCAAAATATTTACAACATATTCTTTTCTTATGTCATGTTCATTAATATAATTAGTGGAAAAATTAACAGCTTGTAAATTACATTCAGTATTAATTTTATCATTAAAAATAGCTAAATTATTTATTCTTTCGTTTTCCCACTTCTTATTATAAATATATCTTAGGTTTCTTACGCTTAATAATATTTCTAGTTTTGATGCATTAGGTCTGGCATTTTCTTTATATTGCTCAAGCTTAATAAGCAATTCTTTAAAAAATATATTTCGTATAATATTTTGATTATTTTTATTTTTTCTTCTAAACATATGAATTATCCTTTAATAATATTATAATTTCCTAATACTATTATACTACATTTATATGATAATTCATGTATTATTTCTTACCTTTAACAACTTTTGTAAATTTTTTTAGAAATAAAAAACTAGCTAAGCCATAAAATACACCATATACTACTATATAATAAATATTTGTAAATACTTCTCTTTTGTGCGCACTATTAAAATTATAATATAAATAATCAAAAAGTTCAGAATCAAAAGCAATATAATAAATCACATATAAATAAATTATATATAATATTACAGCAAATATCCATTTTCCTATTTTAATCAGTAGATTATCTTCTATTTGTGTATCTTTAAACCTATCTAAATTCATAAATCATCTCCGTTTTTGTAGTAGTGTAAATTCTTAATGTTCTAAAACATATAAAACCTAGAAGGTACCGGATGCGTATACATGTCTGTTTTGTAGTAGTGCAAATTCTTAAGGTTCTAAAACCTCAAATTCTATATTTATATACATTACTTTTAGTGAGTACTATACTATTTAAAGTATAATCTCAACTTTTAGGCGGCAAAATCAGCCCAAATAATAACTTAATTAATTTATAATTCTATAATATATTGTAAACTTATCATAATTATTTACTACGACATTACTTTCAGGATGACCTTTTTCATGACACCATAAATCATTTCCATTATTGTCTTTTCCTATATATATGCCTACATGATTAGTATGTGTTTTACTACTTACATAAGGCACATTATTTATGGTAGCATAGTCTTTATTAAAATTATCTGCACTTGTTTTATCGTAATATTTATTACCTAATATATCTGTATAATAAGTACCATCATTAATAATTAAACCAATATCACCCGGTTTTAAATCTTCATAAGATATAGGAATAAGCTTATTATTATGTGTAATATCATATGTAGAATACAATGACTTATCAGGTGTTTCTGTGTTTAATGTTGTCCAATAAACCCACTGTATAAATCCACTGCAATCAAGTCCTGTTTTTCCTTCAGCCCATTCTGACTGATACCCTTTTGATTTAGGTTTATTAGCCCAATCATATTTGATTTTACCTTGACAAGACATTGCTAAATTAACAATATTTTGTCTTTCATTTGAAACATAATAATATCCATAAAAAGATTTATTATTATTTTCGTATGTAACAAATTCATTATAAGTATTTTCTATAGAATTATATATTTCTTTAGGCGATAATGTATTAAATACAAAACAATTTACACCTGCCAAAACATTGGAATTATCTTTTGTTGTATTTTTAAATAATAAAAAATCATTATCAGCTTTTTTCTTTATATCAATCAGTCCATTTATAAATGTATCATAATTATTTTTATCATATACCGTATTATAAAGTCCTTTTTGATAATTTATTTCCAAATTCATTTTATTTATTAAATCATTAGCTTTAAATACATAGTCTGTAACCATTAAAATTTCTGAATTATTTACAGGTAAAGCATATGTTATTATAGCATTACTATTTATTACAAATAATAAACAAACTGAAATTATTATTTTTTTAAAGTATTGCATTGTTATTTATCCTTTTACAGATTTAAGTATTGATAGTAAATCATTATCATCAGTTTCTATTTCTTCAATATTTTCTACTGTATTTATATCCTCTATATTATCAGTAGTAACAACATCATTAATTTTTTTCTGATTAATGACTGTTTCATTAGTATTAACTAAAGGTCTATTATTGGATTTATTTTTAGTTGATTTAACTGGTTTTATATCAGATGATTTATTAATATTAGTAGAAGAAATAGTATCATCCACATCAATAATTCCATTTTCTAATTCATTTATTGCTTCTTGACGAAACAGTAAAAAATCAGACGGAGATAATTTCTTTTTTTCAATATCCTTTTTACTTGTACTTGATATATAGTTATCTATCAAATTATTAGTTAATATATTAATTTTATTATACATTTTATTTACCTATATCTTAATTATTAAGACTTCAAACCCATAAAATTATATGTTTTATAAAGGTAAGAAGTGCTAATAATAGTTATAATATATTTTTATGCAGCATCAACATCATTATTTATTTCATATAAATCATCAATCTTTTTAAATGCATTATCTTTAGCATTTTTCTTTACAAAATCTTCTGACATAGCAATATTTCTTGATGCATTTCTATCAGCATTAAAATATGGTACTTTATGTCCTTTAGGTCCTCTAGTATAAAGAGTATGTGATGGACAATTAGGGTCTTTACAAATAAATTCATCTTGTGATACTCTACCAACACCATTTTTCACATCTTCGTCTGTTGTCAAAGTTCCACAAACACTACATGTGCGTGAGGTATTCATAGGATAAATATATCTTACTTTAATACCATATTTAGATGCAGCTATCTCAATATACTGCTGCAACTCATAATAACACCAATTTCTTAATACTAATTTATTCTTATCATTGTTAGAAAAACCTTTTAAATTTTCCAAATTAATATATTTAGCATTATTAGCTAAAGCAAAATCAACAATCTGCTTTGCATATCTTTGATTATGAGTACGTGTTGTATTTCTTTCTCTTTTAGCCAATTTATCAAGATTTTCAAGCTTTCTATTTCTTCCGTGACCACCTTTATTATATACAGCGTTTCTCTGATAACTTCGTCTTTGAGCCTGAATACCCTTTTTAATAAACTCTAATTCATGTGAGTCACCAATATATTTATATGTTCTATCATCATTATTTAAAGAACATACAGCAGGAATAGCCATACCTAAATCTACACCTACAACTGTATTTTCATCTAAATTAGGTTTCTCATAAATTGGTGCTTCATAAGATAGGTTCAACATAATTTTTTTCTTATTATTAATTTCAATAGTAGAGCCACAAATAGAATATTCACCCATTTTAATTCTATCAAAAATTACTCTTAACTCATGGCTTCTCTTCATACTGCCAAAAACTAATTTGAAATCAATATCATGCACAAAATTATATGTAATATTAGGGTTTTTAGTACTAAAAAGCATATTATGGAAATCAGCATATTCCATATCCGGAAAAATTATGCCACGACCTTGCATTGCTTTACCGCTACCTACTCCATAAGCAACAAAAGACTTAGGAATAATAAGAGGATAATTAATTTTATAGCTTCGTGGGTTTCTTGTACCACTTAACAATCCAGCTTTACAATCATTTTGGAAATCCTGCTCAACAGTTCTTCCCATAACAATGCCTAATCCCTCTGGCATTTCATTTACAAAATTACTGTCATAAGCTCCATCTTTTTTACGATTAAAACATTTATTTAATTCACGTAACGTATCATTATCTAAAATTTCTGTTTCTGCTTGATACTCTTCACATAAATTTTTAATCTTCTTCTCAAAATCTCTTGTTATTTTCTTCTGCTTGGCATTAAATTCTTTATTATTCTTATCTAAATATGGATGAACAGCATCTATGATATTATCCATATATTTTTTCATTGAATATCTATCATCATTTAAATTTCTTGCAACGGACATCATCCATAAATGCATATAATACTGATTCATTTCTCTTGACTGACATTTCATGGAGTCTCTTAAATACTTATATACTCTATCTACTTCAGCCTTTTTTTCTTCATCTGTATCAAATTTATCAGTATCAACAATAAGCTGTACCTTTTTTGTTAAAATATGTGTTTTAATTTTATTGTCATTAACATTTGTATTAGCCATAATTCAAATAACCCTTTATCCTTTTAAAAATTCTTAATATCAGTCAAAGGAATAACCTTATTAATTTCAGGCATCCTTGAGCATAACATTCTCAAAAAGCCTAATGCATTACACATTTCAGAATTTTTAAGAATTGTAATATTGCCAAATACTTCTTTTAATTCATCCTTTATAATAGATGAAGTTCCACCTATTGCTACAATATCCATATAATCAATAGACCAATTACGGCCATCACAGCATCTTTTTACTTTTTTTGCATGGTCAAGTTCTATTTTATGAATAAGTTCTCGTGAATCATCAATTATTTTCTGATTATATTTTGCTTCATCTTTATCATTAGGATTTTTCACTCTTGGTGTTAAATGTCTTTTCTCAGGAACTTTCTTAAGCATCTGTGCTACATATTTTTCATCACATCTACTAAATTCAGCAGATAATTCCTGTGATACCTCTTGAATTAAAATACTGCCACCTAATTCAGAAGTAATACTTTCATCCTGCTGTAATTCAATTCCCTGCCAAAGAGTAGCATTTAAATTTAAATTACCTAAATCTAAGACACCAATATATGATGTTGGAGTAACCTTTGGACTATCATCCATAAATAAAGCTCCAATAGACTCTGGAAATACACAAGACTTCTCCTTATTAATCTTAAACTTCTTTGTCTTAACAGGTGAAGTACTGCTTTCTTTAATTTTTACTTCAATAGTACTACTAGGAAACATAAAGTCTTTATAATCTTCTCTTTTAGAAACAACAGCCCACTCTTTAGCAGGTAATCCTACTGCTAAATTTACTGTATCAACTTCATTGTCAGATACTAATTTTGCTACAGCAGCCATTGTACAATTCTTATGAACAATGCTTTGCTTAGAGGTTTCTAATTCAGCACCATCACCTCTAGCACCATTTCCTACTTTAAATACTTTATCTTTAACACCAATAATAAAAGTATCATTTTCTATAGCATCATCACGAAAATCGCCAGCCCCAATTTTTGTTCTAAACTGAAATACACGTACAGTATCTTTCTCTTTTAGATACTCTGCTACTTTTGTTCCAAATTTTCCAGCGTCTACAGAAATATATCTTTCCATTTATTTACTCCTTAATCTTATTTTTATAAACTATAATAGCTAAATCTTCCGATGGATAAGATATATTAATAATTTTTCCATCAATATTATTAGCTTCATCACTAACCCTTAAACAAAAGTCTTTCATAGGTTCCTTTTTTAATGTATAATCATCAAAACCCATAGTTCCTTCATTTACATATTTTTTATTTCGTTCTAAAATTATTTGTTTAATCATATCAATCCAAATAATCTCCTTTAACAATTAGTTATTATCTGTTTTTTTCTATAATAATATTATAGCATACAAGTGTTATATTTCGTGTAGATATGCATAAAAAAGTATACAAAATTTTGTTATATAATGTTTCTAAATGACAAATAAAAAGAGCATAGCAAATTAATACTATGCCCTTATTATTTATAATTTTAAAAATTAATTCTTCTTATTTTTATGAGTCTTTGGTGTGTTTACAGGCTCATTATGTACAGCAGTATCAATATCAGGTGCTACTGTATTTGGAATATTATCCTCAATATCCGTAACTGCTTCATTAACAACCTTTTCAACTACCTTATTTTCTAAGTCAGTTGTAATATTGAGATTATTATTAACCCTGGCATCGTAAGTGTTAGCTTTCATAACCTCTGTAAGGTCAAATCCTGTAGTTTCTTTTACAGACTCAATAGTTTTAGCAAGTACCTGTGGTACATTATCGCTAATAGTAGACATTCCACTGTCACCAGCGCCACCAATAATAGATACCTTATCAATGCTTTCAAGTGGTTTAGCAATAGCTTCTGCCATTTGTGGAAGTACTTTAATAATCATTTCTGTCATAGCAGCTTTACCATACTTAGCCATAGCATCTGCTTTCTTCTCCATAGCCTCTGCCTCTGCCATACCTTTTGCTCTAATGGTTTCAGCCTCGGCCATACCTTTTGCCTTAGTAGCTTCAGCTTCAGCAACACCCTGTGCTTTAGCTGCCTCTGCTTCTTTCATCTTAGTAATCTTCTCAGCTTCTGCTCTCTGCTCTGCTTCATACTTATCTGCATCTGCTTTCTGCATACGAGCATACTTTTCAGCGTCAGCCTGTTTCTTTACTTCAGCATCAAGAGACTTCTCTTTTACAGCAATCTCTTTCTCTTTAATTTCTGCTTCTTTTTCCTGCTTTGCAATATTAGCATCAGCAGTCGCAATCTCGATAGTCTTTCTCTGTTCCTGTTCCTGAATCTCATAAGCAGCATCAGCTTCAGCTTTCTTAATATCAGACTGTTTCTTTAACTCCTGCTTTTTAATCTCTAATGCGTTATTCTGTTCTGCAATAGCTGTCTCAGCTTCTACTCTTGCATCATTAGCTTGCTTCTCTGCGGATGCCTTTGCAACAGCAATATCTCTTTCACTTTCAGCCCTCGAAATCTGTGCTGATTTAGAAATACTTACAACTCTATCAATACCTAAATTCTCAATGACATTGCCATTATCAGTAACATTCTGTACATTAAATGACACAATATCTAAGCCCATCTTAGCCATATCCGGAGCCGCATTCTCCTGGACCTTATCAGCAAACTTCTTACGGTCCTGTACAATTTCCTCAAGCTTCATCTGACCGATAATCTCTCGTACATTACCCTGTAATACATCAACTACTGAACTTCTAATATATTCCTCGTTCTTATTAAGAAAGTTACTTGCTGCAATCTTCATCTTAGCAGGGTCAGAACTAACCTTTACTTTTACAGCAGAATCAATATTTACATTGATATAATCATTTGTTGGAACAGAATCTTCTGTCTTTACATCTACTGAAATCATCTTCAACATAAGTTTATCCATTCTCTGTAAGAAAGGAATACGAATTGATGACCTGCCTATAACATATTTAGGCTCCTTTTTTAAACCACTGATAATATAAGCTGTATCAGATGGCGACTTAACATAGCCTGTCATTACAAGCAAAATCAATGCAATAACAACTACACCTACAATAATTAAAATATCCATTAACGTTTTTTCTCCTTAAAATTTATTATTTTTTTATATAAAATACATATTGTATTAAATATCTTTTTAATAAAAGATGTTTTCTTTGACTGATTAGTTCTAATATTATTTTCAATAGCATCTTTAAACGATTTGTAATTATAACTATCAACATCATTTGTTGGGATAGCAAATATTACATTATCTGCTACTTTATATTTTTCTAATTCTTCCATAAATATAGAAGCAACAAATTTAGCATCATTTCCAAATGCACCACAGCCCCAAGCTCCTAAAACAAGAGTATTAACATTATTTTCTTTTGCTGCATAAAGTACTGCATCAATTCTATTAGTCCATACTTCTTTATTTTCACAACATACCGGCGCAGGACAAGTTATTACATCTGGAAAAATAGGATAACTTAATCTGTTATAATCACTATCCTTAAATAGACATACATATTTACTATATATAGTTCTATCTGTAAAATATCTATCCCTTACTGTTGCATTATAATCATAATAATCATTCTTACATTTATCTGATATTAAAGACTCATACAAATTACTACATCTACATATACATTCTTCTTGCGTAGTTGCACCTTTAAGTACTAATCCCCCTGGCGTATATGCATCTGCAAAATTAAGCATAGCAATATGATTATCATTATCTTTTCTGTAAATATTTAAAACACAAGATATTGTATCTCCATTACATATTGATATATTTTGCTGTTTATCTAAATTATTACAATTTGCGAAAAAGAATTTTATATACTCTTCTGTATATACAACAGTATTATTTGTTAAATCCTCTGTATAATTCTTGTATTCATTTAATGAAACTTCTCTTGTATCATTAAATATTTTTATATTATCTTGCATATTTTATATTTTCCTTTTAATAAATCATTATCTATTTTTGATGAAATATTTATAACAAAATCTAAATTCCCTTTAGAAGTATCTACAAAAGACAATATAGTATCTTCATCATTATCCTGTTCTATATAATTATGTGTTACTTTATATGGCGATATATAGTTATATTTTCTATTATTATAAGAATAAGATAATCTAAAAACATCATTTGCTATATTAAATTCTATGTCTTTTATATTCTTATTTACTAAGTCATCTAAGTATTCTTTAAATTTTATATATTTATATTTTTTTTGAATGAGAGAAATAGTATCTTCATCATATGATTTAATATATTTTTTGCGATAATTATTTACCAACAAATCCAATATTAAAAAAATGCCAGCTAATATTAAATATATATTTTCAAAGGCATAAGTATATTTTAATCCCAATAATAATGTAATCAAAATAATTATTAATTGCAGTACACCTATACCTTTATATTTAAATATATATTTACGTGCTTCTCTTTTTATTTGGTCACTATCTTTTAAAAAATCTTCAGTAAATAGAAATATAATATTTCGACCTTTATTAAAGGTATTAGTTTTAACGAATTTAAACATATTATCTAATTACCTTAGTAATTCTGCCATTGCTAATCTCAAGCGTAATATTGTTATCATTAATATAAGACATAAGCTCATTAATTGTCATATTGTTAAGTCTATTAATTTCTGTCATAATTATTGTCTCCTTATCTAGTAATATATGTTGTCTAATCACTTAAACTTGCTATCATATCATCAAGATATGAATTTGTATTTTCTATAGCATTCTCGGCTCTTTCAAGTCTTTCTGCTGTTTTTAAATACATTTTTCTATATTTAACACATAAGCTTATAATTTCTTTTTTAGAAAGCTTATTGAGTTCTTTTACAAAATTTAAATCTTCTGGTGTCACTTCAAAACCTCATTAATTGTATTTAAAATAAGTTTTATATCTTTTCTTATTTACAAATATATTATAACATACCATATTTATATTTCGTGTAGTAAATAAGATAATTATTTAATAAAATTTAAAAAATAAAAGAAGAGTCATTGTTGGCTCTTCCTAACTTACATTTGGATAATATTCTACATTTATGTTTTCTAATTCATAGAGATAAGTATTTACTCTTTTGGTGTTACATCATTAACTTTTTTATCAAAATCTTCTGTTGTTTTTTCATCTTCAAATTCATTTGCTATTTCATTTTCAATATCTTCATCTACAAATTCAGATTCATTATCGTCATCTTCTAAAGAAGCTTCATATTCCTTTTCATCTTTATTTAGTAACAATGCAATTTCTAACAGCTCTTAAACCCCAAATTAAAATACTATGAAACAATGTCTAGAGTTTAGTAATAGTGTTAATATACACTATCTCTAGTGAGTGCAATGCTTCAGCACTTGCCTCACTTTTGAGGGCCTAAATAACCTCAATATATATGAATTATATATATATTATATAGAATAAGTAATCATACTACTATTCTCTTATATATAGTATCGTAAATAGTAAGTGATTTCTATTATTTTTTAAAAAAAATTTTAAATATTAATTTTTACCATTTACTCCCCCATATACGATAAGAGATTATATAGTCAACAATCACTATGTTAAAAATATAATCTTTCATCTTATTTTTATCTATATATTATCTATCTAAATCATCATATTCGTAATCGTTTTCTACAGACTTCTTTACCATATCTGATGATAAATCCTCTACAATATTATTAAGTTTGTTTTCATTTATACCTATTGCAAAACTTTTAACAAAATCTAATGTTTTATTTATATCATATATAGATAATTTATCGTTACAATTAGCTATATCTTTCATAAAATTCCATAATAAAACATTATCTATATTGCTATCAATAAGACTGAAACATATTTTTTCTGCTATATCATCACCATATTTCTGTTCTAATGAATAATATGCTTTATATCTATATGGTTCATTATCATCATATAATTTTTCAAATTTAGAAATACTAATATTATATTTTTGATTTAATTTGCTAAAGAAACCAACATATGTATCAACATATGTATCAGCACAAAATCTATCGGCTCCATGCCTTTTACGTTGTATTGCATTGATTGATTGAATTACTTCATCATCAACATTATAGTCTTTTAAATATTTAACTTCAGCTTTTGTTAGATTTTTATATTTGATGTCCATTGATTTATTCCTTATAATTTTATGTCTTTATTGACATATCTTTTTAAAATTCAATAGTTTCTGTTTCATATTGACTATTATCAAAATAACTCATAGGTGATTTATAATGGTCTTTTTTACAAATACCCTGTGTTAATGAACCAATAACAGAACTGATTTGTGTATATCCATCATTTGTACTTGAGACACTTACAGCCATAGGTAAAATATAATCACCTATTTCAAATTGTAATTCGATAAATTCATATCTTGTGTCATCTTTATCTGTATTCTTTGTATCTTTATATATTATAGCTCTTTTTGGTGTTCCTATAGTATTACACCACTCATCAAATACTTGATATAAGCTATCATCATTAATACCTGCATATGATATATCTGTTTCCATATCATTAATTCCGGTAATAGCTCTATTATATGCTGATAATCCCCAATCACCATTTAATATAGCATCTTTAAAAGTTACATTTTTATCATTAGACGTAATGACAATATCCGGATATTGTTCTTTTGGCTCTTCACCCTCTTTTATTTTTACTGTAGGGTTTATCAGATTATCATTTGCATATATATAAGGATTTTCAGAAATAGTACTTTCTAATGTTCTGCCCTCATCATTTGGGGCATATATCTGATATTTGTTCCCATCATTAACGACTTCAAGTATTTTTTCATTTGTAAGTTCTGATAATTTACCATATCCATTAATTTCTATATCATCTACCTGTTTCTTTTCCATATTTTTTATATGGTCTATAAGTAAATATCCAGTATCTTGCTGTATAGCATGGTCTGACATTTCCTCTTGTGTTAAAGTAGGTTCAGTACTTTCTGTAAGAGGTACATCATGTTTTTTTGAACCACATCCTATTAAACTTACTGTACATAAACTAATAAGTAATAAACTTATAATCTTTCTTTTCATTTATATTTTACTCCTTTAAAAATCAATTAACACATTTCCCTATCCATATCATTATCATTATGAGTATTATATATATCTATATCATTAGACAAACCATGATAAAATTTATCATATTCTTTAATATATTCTTCTATTTTATTTTCCTCTAATGCGTCATAGAATATATTAGATACTCGTTCTCCATGATAGAATTGTTTTACCTGATTATTAAAATCCTTTAATACATTTTCATCATAATCACATGCTTCACATAAACTTTTAAATTGTTCTGTAGAGAGATAATCAGATAAATATGTATATTTCTGTGCTAATTTTTGCTCTTTAGAGAATCCATAATCTACTAATTTAAGCATTCTTAAATTATCAACAGTATTTTTACCAAAATCTTCATAACTATCTCCTGCATATGACACACAATCATCAATAATATCTTGTAACAAATCGTGCATTTCCTTATTTGTTAAATTATCAAGTGGTTTATTATATTGCATATACTATTTTCCTTTCTAATAAGTTATATATCTTCATATTCAAAATCTTCAAGTTCTTTATTTATATTTATAGCATATTTTATAACATCATCAAATGTTTCAAAATTTTGACTTTCACAACTTTTTGCAAATACAATAGATTGTTCCTTAAATTGGGAAACAATATCATTTAATTCATTTGATGATAAAAAGCTATTTATTGGAGCTTTTGAATATTTAGTAATTAATTTATTTAAATTATTATCTATTTCTAATTCTTTATTTAATACAGCTTGGGTTTTATAAAAGACAGGACATATATAGAAATTCATAGTATTATAGTTAAATTCTAATAAGTAATCCGTATTTATTTTCTTTCTATCTTCATCGGTTAATTTTAATTTATAATCTAATTCTTTTATATTGCCTACATTGGCTACTATAGAATTTCTTTCATAATCGAAATTATCTATATTTATCTTTATCATAATTAAGCCTTTCTAACTCCCTTATAGAAATCAATTATATCTGTGAAGTTTTTACAATAATAGCATGATAATGTTTTTAACATAGTGTTTTTAAAAAGCTCAAATAATTCGGTTTTTTCGTCATCTGTAAATAAATTTAAAATAGATTTTTCTTCTTTAATTATATTATCTCTTTTTACAATTTCTGCTACTATATCAAATTTATCTATTGTGTAATCATATTCTAAAGAATATGCCACATAATAATTACTTTCATCTATGCTTAATCTATTATTGAAATAATTATCTGTTACTACAACAGTTAAAGGATTTTTATAATAAATCACTCCAAGTACTGTTATATCATTAAAAATCATAATTATTAATTTTCCCCCATACCTATTTTACATTAATTATCGTGTATATTCATCTTCAAGTTCTTTATCTTTTTCGATATTCTTATTCATATAAGGGTTATCTTTAAACATTTCATTCATCCCAAGTGAAAATAAATATTGCTTATATAACTTTCGTTCTGCTGCTAATCCACCTAAGTCTTTAGAAAATAAATCTCCTGAATTAATTGTAATAGCATCACTTATATTTGGATGATTTGGCATAGTAAAAATATCAATAGTGATATTATCATTAATATCATTTCTATTAATATTTCCTATTTTAATAGGGTTAAAGAAATCATTTATTATAAATTTAATTTCTTCATTAGTAATTGTATTGAAATCTCTATATTCCATAATTAATCTCCAAATTCATAATCAAATCTATTTTTAATTTGTTCTTGTTCTTCTAAATATTCTTCTTTGGCTTCACATAATATTTTAAAAGCATCAGAATAATCTTCAGATATTATTTTTGAATTATCTACATCAGTTATTTCCATATTATCACACCATGATGAAGAAGCAAAACTATATACGTCATCTACTGTATAGCCATTATTTATGTTTTTATCATGTATATGTTCAAATTGAATATTTCTAATCATTGAAGTAGGTATTTCAAAATCCTTATCTAAGGTTATTTCAAATGGTCCACCAGAACCTTGCCATTCATTATACAGTCCTACTGTAGAATAAGCTTTAAATAATAAATTCTTATCTGGATTATTAATACCATCTACAAAATCTTCAATATTATCTCTATCTAATACTGTTAATATAGTAAGTTCTCGCATAAATGAAGTACAATTATAAAATTCATCTTTTACAGAATCAAGAAAATTATCAGCTTTTTCATTTTTATATAATACTTTATAGAAATCAGCTAATGTATATCCTTGAGTATGTAATAAATATGTTAAAGCATTATCACATTCCTTTTTGAAATTATCTTCCATAAATTCATGTTCTGCTATATCATCCGGAACATCTTCTATATATGTTGTCATTCCATAAATAGAACCCATATCAAGATTTTTTTCATTTTCTGTAGCAAACATAATATTTATATCATAAATACCAATAAAATCATGCCAATCAATTTCTGGTCCGTTATAACCTGCGAAATCAAATAAATCCCACATATCTAAATTTTTATTACCATCATTTTCCGCAACTAACATATCATATGTATTTCTAATATCTTGTGGAGTTGTAGGACTATTTAACATATCAATTAATTGAGATGCAACTTCACTTTCATAATCAAAAACAGTTTCTGCTTTTAATTCTAAAATTTTATTACTCATAAAATCATCAAAAGTTAAATCAGAATTATACTTATTATCTCTTACAAATTCATCTATATACTGTTTCATATTCTCTTTTGGAATTACATCCGAATAATCTTCTTGAAAAATCTCTATAGTATGACTAGAATTTGTCATTTCAGTAAATTTATCAAATAGAAAATGAGAAAAATCTTCTATTTTTTTATTTCTAACATCTTTACTAAAATCAAATGTCATATCTTTTAATTTTGTTAAAGTATTATTTAATAAAGTTAAAGATTCCTCTTTATTTATATCATATTCGAGGTTTGATTTTACTTTCATAATGCTTTCTTTTATAGCTTTTAACTCTAATATATCATTCATAATTACTATCCTTTATTCAAGAACCTCTTCTTGTTCTTCTTCTACGCACTTATCTTCCTCAAACTTTAATTTGTTATCCCAGTTGTAAAGTTTGTTTTCAATAATATTTCTTGTTATATCAGGCACACCCCATACTTGAATATCTCCATCTACGCAATCACATACTGGTTGACCTTTATAACTAATTTCAAACCATTTATCATATCCACCCAATGCTATTGAAAATTCTTTACATTCGGCATATTTTCCATTTTCATCAAAATCACGGAGCATTTTATCAAAGCCGGTAAAATTATATTTGTTATCATATGGATATTTTCCATTCTTAATTTTTCCAAGCCATGCGTAATTATTTTTATCAATTAAATCACCTAAATCTGCTGAAGCAAATTCTCTATATAATTGATACTGAACAGCAAAACCCATATCCATACCACATCCATGTACTATCATTTTAAAAGGAGTATCTTTAGCTTTTGATATTTTATTATCTAAAGCTTTAGCTACCATTCCAGTAACATCATCTCCATTTATTTTTATTGTAAAATATCTGGTCATTCCATCACTTGATACTTTATCTAATCCAATTTCAAGTTTTAAAGGTGTTTTTATATGATTAGCTTTAATATAATTTACAAGTGGTTCAATATTTTCATAATTAGGATTCATTTTTTATTTCCTTTTATTGTATTCCTTTATAAAGAAATATTTTTATGTCTATCTTTCAAATAATTTGTCTAATTCTTCATTTAAATATTGTTGTAATTCTGTTTCTGTTGCTAAATGTAAATCAGTAATTTCATTATCTGAAAAACCTATCTTTTTAAATTCTGCTATTTGATTATTTTTATTATCGTTTTCTAATATTATAGTATCAATTAAATTTTTAACAATTTCATTAGCTCTTTTAGGAGAAATTGTATATTCATCAGGTTTAATAAATTCAGGAATAGGATAAAATGGTTCTTCTGAAACACAATTAGGATTTACAGCAATAGACTCATTAGTATTATATGTTTCGATATGATTATCACCATTTTTACCAGTCCATTCTAATTTAATATTTTCTAAAGGTACAACAATATAATCTTTTCCTTTTGCAATAACTTTTACTGGAATAGAAAAATCTTTTAATCCATAATGTCCAACATGGTATGCTCCTGACATATATTTATTAATAGGAAAATTACCATTACTCTCAAAATTTAAATAATTCATGCTATTCTCCTTAATTTATATGAATGATGGCATAAATACATCATCATCTTTGTCTTTTTCTTGTTCTTCATCTCTATTGTCTTTAAAATCTTCATATTCTTCATATTTATCATGTTGCTCTTCTAATCTTTCTAAAAGTTCAGTTACAGCATGATATTCTTCAGAAGTTTTACAATCACTTAATTCAACTGATACAATATCTTCAAAGCTAAAATCATCTGGAAAATATCTCTCCATATCTTGAAGTATTTGCATTTCAGATAATAAGCATGGCTGATTTTTATTTTGCTCATATCTTAATTTATATAAAGCTATCAGTATTGATTTTTCAGTATTATCGCACTTCATGTTTAATTTCTCCTATATGTTATTTATTAAATATAACAAATTCTTTATATAATAAGTATCGTATTTTATACTATTTTTCTATTATTAAAAACATATATTTTTGTAATTATTATATCACTTGTATATTATATTTCGTGCAACAAAAAAAGACATTACACATATAAATGTAATGTCTTTAAAAAAGAGTTATTTAGTTTTTCCATTAATAAATGTTTTTGAAATTATATCATATTTAGGATTATTTAATCTTAAATTATATACAAAATCCATAAATATTAATTGCCAGATTACATTTTCGTACATTCCTTCATCTGCAATAAAACAAATTAAATTATTATTTGTATCAATATTAGTTTGATAGCATAATTCTTTATCAAATAATCCGATTTGTTTCATAATATCTTTTAAAGCATATCCATCTGTTCCAACCTTATAAACAGATAATCTACTTTCAACATCTTTTAATGTAGGTGAAATTTCATATGCTTTTTCTTTATTATTTCTATCTAGATATGATTTACAAATTCCATATAATTGTTTTAAGACACCTTCAATAATTTGTTCTTGTGATTTTAAGAGTGTAGAGGGTCTTATACAAAAATTAATTATATCAGATAATAATTTTGCTTTTTTACTTATTGTAAGTTCAATATCCTCATTATATGATATATCTAATATATTTATATGTTTAATACTATTTTTCTCATAAATACTTGAAGCCTTAATTATAGTAGAATTTGTTTTACTTAAAATATCTAAATCAGATATTTTATCTGTATAGATAGCTAACTTTACATCTGGATTATCTATATGATAAGATACTATATCATTAATTGTAAGCATTATATACTTTACTCCTTATAATATTATTTATATATAATAAGTATCGTAAAATGCTGCTAAAATCTATTATTTATTTTTCTCACAAAGTTTAAAACTCTGTATTCCAAAAAGACCACGTTCATCTTCTTTTATATTTTCTTCATCCCACATATAAAATAAAGTAATAAAATGATAATAATATGAATTATAATTAATATTATCCAATCTATACTTTTCTTTTAGCTCATTTTTTCTTTTATTATATCTATCTGAAGGATATATCCAAGGGTCTACAAATTCTTCCTTTTTTTCTTTTGGTGGTTCAGGCTTTTTCTTTTTATTAAAAAATAACATAATAAAATACCTCTCTTTCAATAATATGTTAAGTATATCATATTATTTACTAAAAAGGTATATATTTTCTAATATTAATTTAAATGCCTAAATCAAATTTAAGCTGTGGATTAGTATTTTTAATTTTATCTAATGGATAATCAATCAATTTAAAATCATCTATTGTAAAATCATAAAAATTGGTCTTATCTGTATCAAGAATAAGCTGTGCTTTATTTGGAATAGGCTTTCTATTAATAAGCTCTTTAGCTTGATTAATATGTCTATCATAAATCTGTGTATTTGTAATTACATGTGTGAACACCCCCGGAGTATATCCTAAATGTTTAGCAACCATAAGAAGTAAAGCTACATACTGTAATTCATTAATACTTACAGAGGTAGCAAAATCACTACTTCTCTGTTTAAGTTCCATATCTAAATACTTTGTATCGGTAATACCATCATTTCTTACATTCCAAGTAGTCATATGGCAACAAGGATTAAGTCCTGGTGTTTTAAAATCTTCAACCTGCCATAATTCAATAATATGTCTACGTCCATATGGGTCATTTTTTAAATCATTTAATAATATATTCATTAAATCATATTTTTTAACTGTTGCTCCATATCGTTGACCGATAGTATTATCTCCAATATTCCAGTCATCCCAATATTTAATACCTAAATTATGTAAATCCTCTAACTTATTTGACTGCATCTGATAAATCCAAAAGATTTCTTTAACGGCACTCTTCCATGCAATAGGCCTTAATGTTAATATTGGACATTCTCCTTTTGTTAAATCATATCTTGATACTACTTCATTAATTGATATAGTATGCGCTGGAGTACCATCTGAATAATGTGGCCTTGGGTTTTCATCCTTATATCCCTCATTTAAAATCTTATTAAGTATTCGTTTATGGTAATAATCTCCAAAACTGCCACCTGTTTTATTAACAAAAGCTTTCATATCAGCTTTCTCAATTTCTCTCGTAATATCTAATTGATTATTATTACTACATCTATTATATATATCTAACAAATTCTTTTCATCTAAATACATTAATTACTCCTTTATTATATGTTTTATTATTATATTTCAATATCAAAATCGGTATCAATATAATTTTCTACATTGTTTTCATTTAATATATTTGGAGTATATTTTTCTATGTTTAAAAGCGTTGATTTATTTTTGTTTTCTATATTTGATACCTGATTATATAATGCTGCCAATTTATCTATTGGTTGCATAAACGCTTCTGTAAGTATTCTGTCCATTTGAATTGAAGAAGTTGCTTTTAATTCTTCGTTATATAAATCATGATAAGCTTTTTCTACCATTTGATATGAAAAATTTGGGTTTTTTTGACGACATTCATAAACAATTCCTACTACATCAGACATGTCTTTTTTATAAATTCTTCCTGACCTCATTTTCATAGCCAATAAATATTCATTTTCAATTAATCGTACAGATAATTTTCCATGATTAAATTCTCTATAATATTTACTATAAAGTCTAAGATTTTTTGAATATGATTTTGTTTTAGTAAAATCAGTATTAAACCAATCGTCAGGCAAATTGTATTTATCCCTAACTTGTTTGAAAGCATCTTGGATAGCTCCATTCATAGGACATAATGCATCAATATCATTTGTCATCATTCTAAAGTTATGCCTCATCATAATTGCCGCACCACCAACTATTATTATTTCGATTGGTGGATTCATCTTGTTTTTACAATATATTTTAGCTACTTCTTTAATATATTCATTAATATTTTCTTTATCTAATTTAAAATTTGACATTTATTTCTCCTATACAATATCCCTTATGTTCCCTTCTACTATATTATATTTTAAAAAATATTTATTAGCATTTTTTAAATATATTTTCTCTATTTTATCTTTTTCATTATTAAACAAACACATTTCCATATATGCAGATTTAGGAAAAAGAATAGTTTTAAGTTTTTGATTTTGATAAAATTCATATTTATTACTTATTTCAAGATTATTTTCACAATATAATTCTTCAATCATAGCTAAAACATAAAGACTTTCAGCATACCATTTAAATTTCCAATATTTTTCAATTATTTTTTTATTTTCAATTATATTAATGAATTTTATATCTCCATATGTTTTTAATCTGTGACATATTTCACTTTTAAATATATCAAATTCCATACGTTTAGGAATTTGAATTAAAAACTTTATTTCATCAACATTTAAATGTAGAGTTTTAGAAATATCAAAGAGTTCATCATCTGTGAAATCTGCAAGAATAGAACTATTTAATTGTTGTGTATTAATTTTTAATGTTTTAACTTCTAAATCTGATAAATAATCAATCAACATAAAACATTCCTCTTTTCTTAAAATAATTCTAATTGTTCTACATCAGTAATTTTATCTTCAAAATTTATAGATTTATCTTCTATATAAATAAGTCCTTTTTCATTCATTGCATGAAATAATTCAACTGTTGCTTTAGTATCAGTATCAGCAAAATGCGCACCATTATCATATTTATGTAGACTTTCTGGACAAAATTCTAATAATGCATCACGTAATTTATGACTGCCGGATGGTCTATAATCTTTAAATATTTTACATAAATCAATAATCTGTTTATTAGAAAAATCAATACCTAAACATTTTTCAAAAAATCTAATATCAAAATTTATATTATATCCAGTTATAATCTTCGCACTTTCGATTAAGTCTCTTACTTGTGGTGCTATATCTATAGGATATGGAGCGTTTTCTACCATTTTAGGAGTAATATGATTTACAGCCATTGCACCATTCCAAGTCTTTTTATTATATGGATGTAAAAAAGTAGATAATCTTTCATTTTTACCATCATACATACTGATTTGTAATAATTCATCACCTTTATCAGCACTTAAACCAGTTGTCTCGGTATCAAAGCATATTAAGTCATTCGCTAAATCATAATACATTATTTTTGGCGTATCATTTAGTTTTGCTTTAATATCAGACAAATGGTGTATATCAGTAATTGCTCTATCTAACATTTCAGGTTCATGCTTTATATATCCTTTTCCTTCTAATGTTTCGTATGGCGAAATATACCATTTATTAGGTAAATAATCAGCATATGTTACTGTTCTTAATTGATGATATAATTTTGCATCTATAGTTTTTGGTCTGTACCATTCATACTTAATATTTTCATGGTATTTAGGAGAAAATCTATATTCTTCTTTCTCTTTTACCATTAAATTTTCAGTATGAATATCTTTTTCATCTATTTCTATAAATGCTCCATAATCTCCTATTACTATTCTATCATATTTATCTGCTATAAGCATACCATCTTTTGAATGTAATGGATTATTATTGTTTTTATAATCCTTTAAAAAATAATTAGGGAGATATGTAGAATATTTAATACGTAAATTCTTACTATCTGCTTCATTAAAAGGATTATAATGATATTTTGCTCCTATATCAGCTTGATATTTTAATAATTTTTCACCAATCTGCCATCCAACTGAATTTTCTTCTAACATAATACCTTTATTTAATTTTTCAATTTCATCTAAATTAAATGGACGATTATTTTTACTATATTCCATAATTGTACTTGGCTTTAATATATCTATTTTTATATTTTTATCTTTTGCCATTCGTACACACTGTCCTGTTCCGGTTTTTATATCTTCATTCCATAATGCATATAACTTGTCATGTTCGCCAACTAATGCATCGACAAGATATTTATTTCTGTCTGCCATAACCTTAGAATTATATTCACTGTCTGTAACAAGTGTTACTTTATCCGCTTTTGATAATATATCATTATATATTTTTTGAGAAGATGTTACCCATTTTGAAGAATGATTTCTGCATGGTATAGCACATTCTAATTTAATAGGATAACCTTCAGCTTTTAATTCAAGGACAGCTTCAGCAAATACAGTATCACCACCTAATGCCATTCCTGTAAGTGCATAAGTACATTTATCTTTAATAAGTTTTTCTTTTATCCATTGTTTTGTAATTACCCAATTTGGACTATTATAATCATATCCAAATTCTGGTGGTAACTTACCAGGTCTATGTGCTGTAATTGCAATACGTGTTTCAATATTTTCCTTTTCAAAAATATCTAATCTACATATTGCAATATTTACATCATCATTATTAAATATTTTCCTTATTAAATAAGATACATTATTCCATTTTAATTTATCTAATCCGGTTCCTATCAATGGCATAGCAATATTTTTTATATTGTTTTTTAATACAATTTCTCTCATTTTAATAAGAGCTTCTTCCATTGATTGATATGTTGGTTTATACCAATATTTTTCTTTAGTAATAAGATTTAAGACATTATCCATTAAAATGCAATCTCCAACCATTCTTTTATCATCATACGTTGGAGTATATCCGTTTGGATATGCAGCAGTTAATTTATTTTTCATATTAAAATGTTCATTAAAACCTAATGCTATTCCTGCACCCATAGCAAAATCAGCACTTATACATTGAACATAATAACATGGTTTTTGAATTGAAAATATATCTTTTTTTATTTCTGCATATTTCATTATAGTTTCCTTTTTATTATAATATCCTTACATAATTATCTTTACGCAGTTTCCTTTAACTGTTTTTCGTTTAAAATTTTATAAATATAATTCTGTACATCAGAACTATTTACAGCGTCATACTTTCCTTGTACCTGTACAACATAATAAGTACCATCTTGTTTATTAAAATTAAATTCAATGGTATATCGTTTAGGTTTTCCATCATTACATAATGATTTACTACCGTCTTTATCTACATAAGAATATATTGCACACATATCACTTGAAATTTTATCAGCATAGCTCCATACACAATGATGCTGCAGTTCTGTTTCTAAGATTAATCGTTTTCTATTCTTTATCCATTCAAATTCTTTTGGTAAAATTTTTCTCAAATCATTAAATACACTATCTTTAGGTACTTTAACAGGTCTTGTACCACTTTTACGTGAAAGCCAGCTTACATCATTATGTTTTTCAATTAATGTATGTATATTGGATATAGATAAATCAACTTTTGGCTTAACACGTTTATTGCTGTAAATACACATATTAACATAGTCTCCGACTTGTATTAACATATCATCAGCACAATTCTCTTCAAACTCATAAAATTCAGCATCTAAAATATTTTCTACTATAAAATTCAAATTTTCTTCTATATACTTTTTCTTTGTTTTACCCCAATCTGTTTTTTCATTTATAGTATATATTATTATTGATTGTAAAAAGAAAAATACTTTTCTTTTATATGTACATCTTTGCCAACTTTTTGCTATACAACGATTTACAAGTTTTAGAATACTATTATCTTTATCTTTTAATTGTATTAATATTTTTTTACTTCTATCATTTACATAATTATATGATTTAACGATAAGATAGCTTAAATTTATATTTATCTTATTATAATTAATAGGTAAGTCTTTAGCTAATCCATACATATCTTTCATTAATTCATTTTTTGTATGATACTTATATAAATCATTAAACTTAATAGGAAATAAATTTGTGATTTCAAAATCTCTACTAATATCTTTAAATATTGGAGTCATTTTTGATACTTCACTTATTATACAATCAACAAGCTTTTTAGTATCATTATTTAAATTTCTTAAATCATATAATTCCTTAAAACTAATAGGAACTAATTTTTCATTTTTTGTTTTTTTATAAATATCTCCATTAGGAAAAATGACAATATCATTTTTGTTTGATTTTGTTTCATCATAAGTTTGTAACTTTCCAGATGAAAGAATTGTATTTCCTTTATATTCTCGAATATAAATATTAATGGTTCCATTAGTTTTAATTACTATTTTAGTACTAATAGATTTTATATTATTTAATGTAACAGCAATGCCATTATCCATTACTAATTGCTTATATTTATCGAATATATCTTCATTCATTTGTATAATATTATTATAATATGAATATGAATTTCTTAATAATTTAAAATCAAAACTTTTTAATACTGCTTTAGTAATTGGTGGATATTTTTCTACAACGATTTTTTCAAAATTTAAGTAATATACTCCATTTTCTTTTATAAAGTATTTATCAAAATTTGTTTCATCATATGGTAACTCAATATTTGATGTTAAAGATAAAAAATATTCAAATAACATTTTATTTAAATCTATATTTTCACAATTTTTATTAAATACTTGTTCTGTCATACGATTAGAAAACACATAATTATGAAATGTTTCTCCCTTATCTAATTCATTTATTATATATTCCAAAAAATGTGTATAAAAAACAATATTACTGTTATTAATATTTGGCAAACGATAGTTATTAAAACAATTTAAAATTGTTTTATCTTTTTTATAGAGTCTATACAAAGACTTAATATGCTTAAATTGAATATCATTATATAGCAGCTCGACATAAAGGTTATATAAATTATACATATCAGCACATTTACTTGGATTTTCTTTTCTATATTTACCAATATTTAGATAATCATATAATTTAAAAATATTTCTTTTTTTAGAACTATTTAAAAGAGTATCTTTGCCATAAGGTAATGTAAATCCACTTATCCATTTATTTTCAACAATTCGCAAAACTTCATTATAAATATCATCTTGGTTTTGATTATAAATATATATCTGCGCATAACAGTAGTGTACAATATCATTTAATTGTTTTAATGTTAAATCTTCTCTTTTTAAAATAGAAATTATATTATCATTTAATTCATACTGTTGTGCTTCATTCAGTATGGCTGCTTGTCCTTTTCGCATTTTGATACCCCTTTAAAAATTTAGTTTTTCCAACTCTTCTTCTTTTTTTCTTAATAACTCTAATTTTGAAGAAGGTAATTTTTGTGTTATATATTTTCCGTACATTTTATCACAGTTATTCTTTAATTCCTTAAATATTCCTTTGCCATCATCATTTGGATAATCTTCATTAAAAAAACATTCTAATTCTTTCAAATTATATCCTGCTGATTTAGGAATATGTCTACGTCTTAATGTCATATAATCATCAATTGCTTGTCTATTTATAGCTGACCATAAATCATCAAATTGTTTATCTGTTAATTTATATTTCATATTTTTATATTTTTCCTCTATAAATTTTCATATATAATATTATATCATATAGCATACATAAATCGTGTACTATATGATATAATAGAAAATTTATTGATTTTAAGGCTGTTGATTTATAAATTTCGATAATTCTTCAATTGGAATAGGTTTTGAATACTTATATCCTTGAAGATATTCAGCATTCATTCCCATACATCTATACTCATCATTATTATCTTCTATACCTTCATATAATATATTATAATTTGTATTATAGAAAATATCGGACATATTACTTACTATATATTTTGATTTTTCACTTTGTCCTGAAGAAATAACCAATGACCTATCAAATTTGATTATATCAATAGGGATTTTAGTAATGTGTTCAATATTAGAATATCCGGTACCAAAATCATCTAAATAAATTTTAATGCCTAAATTCCTAAATCTTTGTAATGTGTCATTGATAATATCAAAGTCTTTTGCTTCTACTGTTTCTGTTATTTCAAATCCTAATTTATTTAAATCAAAATGATATTTAGAAATAATATTATATATATCATGATAAAATTTTGGATTAGTAATCTCGTACATTGAAAAATTAACAGAAATTCGAGTTATCTCTGGATTATTTTCAATAAATTTACATACTTTATTTAAAATAATACATGTTAAAATATGAATATTATTATTCTTTTCTGCTAAAGGAATAAATACATCTGGATATATAATACCTAGTCCATCTAATTTAAGACGCATTAAAGATTCCGCAGTAGTAAACTTATTTAATTTGGTATCAAGTATTGGCTGACAATATACTAATACCCTTTCATCATTAAAATTCTTTTGATTGGCTATATCTTCTAATTCTTTTTTGATTTTTAAAATCTTACTAAAATTGATTAAATCATCATTATTTAATATATAAAATGAAGAATTAGCTTGTTTTTCAATATCTTCACATAAATCTATATAATCTACTAATGTATTACATATAGTATTATTTAAAATAATTATTACGTTATGTGACATTTGATATTTACTATGTAAATCATTAAATAATTTTTCCATTAATTCATAATCAAAATCATTATCAAATGTCATAACAAATGTGTCATCATTATATCTAAATAAATAATTTCTATATTGCATATATTTAGTAAATTGTTTATAATCTTGTGTTGTTTTATTATCAGTTGCTATTTCATTAAAATTAGGTATTTTTATATATACAAAAGCAAATGATTTATTTTTCTTTTTTAAATCATTTATACTATTAGCTAATGCAGTTCTATCCAAAGCTCCAAAATTGGTATTATAACTATTGCTATGAAAAATGAATATTATCACCATTATAGGCAATAAAAATGTAAAATTAGTAAATGTTTCAATATTTTTTATATATTGGAAAAACATAATTAATATTGAAATAAAAAATGTAATTCCAACAGTAAAATATATTTTATTAATAATAACTCTATTTTTTGAAATTATTGTTATAGTAAAAATACTTAAAAAAATAATATACCAAACTAAGAAAATATTTGTTATTCCATATTGATATGCTTGTTCATCATTAATATAAAAGCCAACATGTGTTTTTATTGATGTTAATTCTAATATACTAAATACTGCTGTTAATACTATAATAAATGCGTTTGATATTTTATTATGATAATTTACTAGGTCATATATATAAAATATAAATAGTCCTAATTCAATGATTAAACTAATCTGTACTATATTATGAGTTAAATACGTTATCATAATATCTTTATGTGATGCAATAGGTAATTTTTCTATATAATGATTAAAAATCATATTAAAAGCACTTGCATAAATTAAATTACATAATGCAAGCTTTATAAACATTAATCGTTTATTCTTTTGAACATACGTCATATGTAGAACAAAAAATAAAACAACACATACTATTATTGTAAATATATCCCCAATATTACTATACATATATTATACCTTTAACCTTATTTTTATTTTTCTAATTCTATATCTTCTTTATCTAAATCTTCCGCAATATTAATTAAATCATCATATAAATTTTTATCATCAAAAAATAAAGTATTTCCTTTCCAATTTCCTTTTTTACCGTTAATATTATTAAATAACTTAATGGCTGTACTATTCTCATATTTTTCCCAAGCAACACAATTTGGTGTATGGTCATCTATTAAAATATCATTAGTATCTATTTTTTCAAAATTATGCAAAATGGATTTATAAGATATTAAGTCACATTCATTAAAATATAAAATTTCGCCTTTATTTACAATATCTTCTATATCATTAATTGCTTTATAAACGAATGGTATATATTCATGCTTTTCATCGCCATAACCATCTGGAATAAAAATCTGATTATCAACACTTAGTTTTGGCATATATTTATGAAGCCATTCTTTCTTTTCTTCTAAACATGGTGAATTAGGAATAAAGCAGCTTAAGATAAAAACTTCTTTTCCTTCATCTATAAGTTTATTAGCTAAATCTAATACTTCTTGTTGAGACTTTAAAGTTTTATAATAACCCGGACTTTTTAATATATCATATAAACGTTTTTGAATATTATTTATATTTTCAACCTCTTCACTTTTATTAAATTTTAAATTAATTTCTCTCCATTCTGTTAATGTTCCATCCATATCGAAAAAATATCTTGTTTTCATTATTTTCTCCTTTAACGTTAATAAGGCTAGACATATTTAAATTGATACGTCTAGCCTAAAAAATTACATGTCTAATTCAATCTCATCTTTATTATTATCAAGTTCTAAGTTTTTATCTGTAGCTATTTCTAATTGTCCATCTCTGACTAAATATAAATTATTTGATAATACTTCAGATGGTTTTACTGCATCTTTATTTAAATTTACTGATTGTATCATTTCTGTTATATCATCTAAAGTTAATCCAAAACCAAAATTACTATTTAAATCAATTAATATTACATCTTGTTTGCTTGAAGGAATGATAGCCGGATTTTCTATATTATATTCCTTAATTATTTCTTCTAGTAAATCTACTCTGGATAATACATTAGCTCCAAAATTTTGTTCACTATTTGTTATTGCTATCATAGTTAATACACTATTAGCATTCTTATCAAGACTCATAAAAATTTGAGGTTCTACATTGTTTTTTGCCATATCATATACTTTATCAAATGATATATTCATACTCTGTAATAATTTATTTGTTAATAATATCATTCTATCATTAGAATTTAATGCACAAGCAAAATTTATATCAGCAACTTGTTTTGTAGGTATTTCATTTCCATAATTTTCTACATCAATACTATTTAATGGTACTAATAATAAATTTTTTCTATCTCTAATATCTGATTTAATATCTTCTAAATAAGCTTTTGATGATTTCACATTAGATAAATTGTTTAAAGTCATTGCTATCATTTCTTTAGCAATATTATCAAAATCAATTTCTTCTATTTGCTTATCAGACATATATTCGTACATTTCAGAAAGATTAAATGCAGGACCAATATTATCTTTTAAAATTGAAATCCCTTTATAAGCACCTCTTGTTGTTTTCATATCCATAACGTCCGATATTTTAAATGGTGGTAAAATATTTTTTTCTAATGATTTTTTTACCTCTGAGGCAAATTCATCAAATGTAAGTGTATTCATTATTTTTCTCCTATATAGCTAATTTCTATTAGCACTTATTTAATTCACATATTATTATAATTCTAATTCTTCATCATAAGAATTATCTTCTAATTCCTCTTCGTCAACTGTTTGGCTCATCTTTGAATAAATATCAGGTTCATATTTCATTATTTTTTCTATTAGATTTTGTAAATCTTTTGCTTTATCTAACATTTTAATATGTGAATTTATTTTTTCTTTTTCTGATTTTATATTTACAGCTAAATCCTGCATACAATCTTTAATTAAATTATTTTTTTCTTCATTCAATTCAGGGGTTGTAACAATCTTATATATATTATCAAAAGTATCTTTATCATTACATTGAGCTAATTTATAAAATATATAGTTATCAGGATTAGTCTTTGCTAATTTAAATAATTTTATGTTATTATTACAATCCACTTTATAATTATAAATAGTTTCTTTAATTTTATTTATTACTAAATCAATACTTTGATTTAACGATATAACATGTTTTTGTGTTTTACTATTTAATTCATAAAAATTCAAAGATTGTTTATCTTTTTTAGGAATTTCTATACTAACATTTGTAGTTATAAATGGATTTGTTTCTATTCCTATTTCTTTTAAATATTTAGGTGTGAAACTCTTCTGTATATTTTTAATAGCATTTTCAATAGGTGATAAAGTTTCATCTTCTTTTTTATCTGGATTATCTTTATTAGAATAATTATTATATGTATTAATAATAGCTTCTGAATAACCTAAATTTTCAGATAAATATTGAGCAGCATCCTTATAGCCCTCTTTATTTTTACTAAATCCCATTATGCTTTGAATTACACCAATACTTCCATATGTTTCACCACATACAAAACAATGTAATGTATTATTTTTTTTATTTATACTAGCCCCAGGCTTTTTACTTGAATTATCAGAGCAATTTGGATTGATGCAATAACATTTACCTTTTATTACATCAACTCCCATTTGTTCTAATACATCTTCTACTGGGATAGAATTTAAATAATCATAATCGTAATACTTTCCCATGATTATATTTTCTCCTATATAAAAGTGTAATACTTTATCTTCTATTATTAGTATCGTATTTTATAATACTTTTCGACTATTTATTTTTAAAAAACTTAAATAAATAACAGTTAGAAAAAAGGACAACACTATTTAGTGAAGTCCTTTATCTTTTATTAACAAAAGGTATAGCTATTAACTATATCCTTATTATTTAATCAATTGGAACAATACAGCCATTAATTTCCAATTCTGAATGTAATCTTTCTCTTAAATATTTAAATTTAATAAGATGTAATCCGTTAATATCTGCTTTTTTATAATCCATTTTTACTCTTTTTATTAATTCTTTATATACATCTAAATCAATTTTTTTGTGATATATCTGATTTAATACATCTTCTTCATTAAAATCAGATTTTTTCTTTTTACATTTAATATATATCTTTTTAATATCATTAAGTGATATATTTAAATTCTGTTCTTCCTCTATATCAACCCATGATTTATCCGTTAAATAAACCATAGCTATTTTTTTCTTCTTATCATATTTATCTTTCTTTGGAACATAAGCATAATATTTTATTAAATCTTTTTTATTATTGATTTCTAATGGTGTTTTAGTTTTACCAATATATATATAAAGATTATTTTTTATATCTTCATCTGTAAATTTATGAGCATGTAAATAATCATAAAAATCATATCTTCCACTAAATTTACTCATTTTCTATACCTCATTTCTTCTAATTATTTCCTTCTTCTTTAAACATTGATGCAAAAAATACATAACCAAAATCTAAAATCATAAATCCTATAAAAAATATATAACACAATAATATTAAAAATATATTATGTATTCTAAACCCTACTTTTCCAAAAATTAAACTTAAACTAAAAATTATTAATAATACAGTTAATGATAATAATTCATGTGATTCTATATAATCTATTATTTCTTTAATCTTAACCATTGTAAACTCCAGATATGTTTTGTTTCAATTCTTCAAAACCCATATATATTCTATCAATATAAGAAAGGATTTAAAAAAATATGAAAAAACAAATTATTATTACTTTAGTAACAAAATTCTTGAAATCAAAATATATTAATATGTTATGTGACTTAACTCTATTGATATATTGTCTTACAAATGAAAGACACTTTATTATTATTTGCTTTTTAACTAACAATTTTATAAGTAACAAAATAATACATATAGTATTTTCTCGCTTTGTGGACGTAATTATTGAATTGATAAAACAAATTATTAAAACGAATGATAAAAGGTAGAGGGGAAAATCCCTCTGCTTTTATCATATATTTATATAAACAAAACTGAATTATTTGATTCATTAAAATAAATATATGTGAAAGAATCATATTGTATATAATTCAGTATTTGGTCTAATAAGCTTAAACACTTGGTTTTTTCTAAAATTTGTGCAACTTCAGTTGCTTTAGATGTTTTATTAATAGGCAATAAATAATAATCCCCTTTAGGAATTTCAAACTCTATGAAACATCTTGCCATTTTTCTATCTATAATTGTTTTAGCTGGAAATTGAGTTAATTTTCTTGCTGAAACATTATTAGCAGTATAATATTCTCTGTAATATAAATCATTTCCTTTTGTAAAATAAAAAGCATTTTTAGGCAAGTTATAACTATATATTTCTTTTGGTATCATTTTTATATCATCATAACTTGTATGTAAATCCGGAAATTTTACCCAATAGGCATCAAATGGAGCAATATACATCCAATTATTTGATATTGTACTAAATTCTTTGGAAGTACTTGTAGTAAATGTTTTTCTCAAATAACATAAATCTCTAAATGAAAACCATCTGGCTAAAGCAATTGAAGGTTTTTGATTTAAAAAATATTTTGTTGGTAATAAACTTTCATTAATTATTTTTTTTAATCTAAAAAAATATCCATTTTTAAATACAATTTCACATACTATTTCATTTTTATACATTAAATTACAATTGATTGTTCCATTATTTATCATATATATTTACCTCTTTAAAAAATAAGGTACATAGTATTTCTTTGATTTTTTTCATTATATTCATATCCAAATTCTTTTGAATATGATTTCATAATGCTTATTCCTAATCCACCTGGAATTGTATAATCTGTTTTAGGCCCAACCGTTAATGGATTAAATGGAATCCCATCATCTTCAAATGATAATTTATAAGTGCCTTTATCTATTTCTTCTAGCCATATATTTACATATGTAAATCCACTATATTTAATTAAATTAGTAAGCCATTCCTCTAATATTAATTGCATAGTATCTAATTGGCCTTCTGTGAAACTATAACAAGAAGAAAGTTTTGCATATGCATCTTTATAAAAATCATCTATTGGTTTATAATATTCAAGAGCTTTCATTATTTTCTCCCTTTACTTTTATATTTTTTAATGTACTTATACATATTTGTGTTATATCATCATTTTGTATTGCCCCCTGCTTAAATGACAATATATCTTTTTCAATTGCCTTACATATATTTTCAGAAGATATTGTAAATCTACATTTACTTATCATTTTTTCTAATCTTTTTTCTCCATATCTATCCAAATCTAATGTATGTCCATTTGCATTTGCTGCTTCTGTAACTCCATCAGTATATAAATATAATTTATATTTCTTTGGTAATGATATTATTCTTGATTTATACGTTCCTAAAAATGCTCCTATTGGTCCATAATTTTCATCAAAATCATCTTTTAAAATCATTTTAGGTGTTATTTTACCCTGACTATTTTCTGTTAATATATAAGGTTCATCATGCCCTGCATTTATATAAGTTAATTCATTTTTATTTATATTTATTTCTCCAAGGAACATTGTACAGTATTGAAATTTTTCTTTATTATCTTGTTTTCCTATTTCATTTAATTCATTAGCTAGTATTTCTATATAATCATCATAATTCTTATTTTTTTGAATTAATGATTTAATTGATGTAATCATACGTGTCATATATATAGAAGCATCTATATTTTTATCAGATACATCTCCAATTACAAAAAATATTTTATTATCTGTAATAGGCTGATAAAAATAAAAATCTCCTGCCAACATTTCGGCTGGTATAACATTAGCATATAAAGAAATATTATCATTATTATATGATGAATTTGGCATTAATCCTTTTTGAACTAATACAGCATTTTTTAAAGAATTAAATGTATGTTCTTCTATCTGTCTCTTTTGATTTACTTCTACTTGTAAAATTTTATTAGATGTTCTCAAATCATCTATTTCATCACATAATATTTGCTGTTCTCTTACATCTTGTAATATTCTACCTTCAGCAAAAGGAATATCATAATAATGAGAAAAATTTGCAAGTCTATTAGTAATAATAACTTTTTTATCTGTAATTATTATTTCTAATGTTATATCTTTTATTCTTTTATCATCTTCGCTTGATAAAAGAATTGGTTTAAATTCTTTAAGTAATACCCCTAATTGAGTTGCAATTAATTGATTACTATATATAATTGCAATTTTCATATATTTTATCCTTTACATAAATTTTAATTAAATGGATTTATTGAATACTGTTTTACTTTATTTATTAACTTTAAGAATCTATTTTTTTTTACTTTTGTTTTACGAATTTGTGATGTATGTAATCCTCTATCTTTCATTGCTTCTTGATATTCATTTACATCATCAAAAATAACAGGTTCAGGTTTATCATTACTTATCCATTCTACATCACAATCAAAACAAAATCTGTTAGGATTAAATCCGTTTCTATCGTATTCAGAAGGGTCCTTAAATCTTACATGGCAGCCCTTTCTTCTTCTATAACTATTATGAACATTTATATCATCTATTCCATATAAAACATAACCCACATTTTCACTTCCGCAATGTGGACATACCCCTAAAAAATCTATTTTATACTTCATAAAATTACTCTTTCATTTTATTATTTTTAATGCGCCCTGTTTTTATATTATAAGCTTCTTTTTCATCTTTTTTATGAAAAAATTTATTATAATATTTTGTGGCCTCTTTTACATCCATACCATTTTTTATATCCACTTCTCTTTTAAAATCTCTAATAAATCTAATTGCTGTATAAAGAACTGCTAATACTAATGCTATAATTATTATAGTGCTATTATCTATCCCATTCATGACTTTTTTCCTCTATAATTAAATCATTTGTCTTATCATATATTATATTTTCTTTAATAATATTTAATTTTATTTTTTCAATACTTTTGAAATTTCCGGTAATAATCATTTGCATTGATACATAATCATTGTCATAAGATATGACTGCGATTTTAACATCATATGTCGATGTTAAAACCACAAGTCTTATCCATAACATTATCTTTCCATATAAAGCATCTAATGACTTAATATTATCAAGTGATATTTTACTATGTTTGGTAGTAATTCTGATATTTCCAATCTGATGCTTTAAATCTTCATAAAGAGATTTTTTAATATCTTCTATATCTATTTTATTTGTATCAATAAAATCATTATTCATCCAAATTTGATTTTCTACGGTAGTATCTATATCTAAAATTAAATTTAAATAACTTTTTAAATCTTTTAAATTATTTATACTAGGATATTTTTCAATATTTTCCATAATTATTTAACAAAATCAATTTTATTTGTAGAAGCATTATATTTAATATTTTGTGTCCATTCTTTACCTGCTTTACTCTTCAAATTTTTCTTGATTGTTTTTCCTTCTACTAATTTTTTAACATCTGTTTTAGAAATTTTACTTCCAGTAAATTCTTTCCATATTACAAAATTACATTTTGGGTCTTTATTCCAATTACTACATGCATAAGCTTTCTTATTTTCAAAAATACTTCCACCACATAAAGGACAAGTTCCTATAGCTGATGATGCATTAGCGCCACTATTTGCCATCTTTTCTACTTCTCTGTTTTTAATACTGTCAAGTGACTCATAAAGTCCTTTAGTCATGCTATTTACTACTTCATTATAATCAAGCTCATTATTTCTGATTTTCTCTAGTAATGTTTCCCATTCAGCAGAAGTTGTTACATTAAATATTGGTAAATCTCCAAAATTTTTAATAACAAGTTTTGCTTTATCTGTTGCAAAATATTGTCCTTTTTTCTTTTCAAAATATCCACAAGTAGCACAATCATCAATAATTGTTGCTCTTGTTGCCGGAGTACCTAATTTATATTTAACTTTTTTACCATTTTCATCTTTATAATCATCTGGATTATCAAGAGCCTTAATAATACTACCATCATTAAATCTGGCAGGTGGTTTTGCAACAATTTCTTTTTCTCTAAATTCAATTGGACTTAGAACATCATTTACTTTCATATTAGGAACATTAATTTCTTTTTTCTTATAATTTGGATTTAATACTATTTCAAATCCAGCATATATATCATTTACTCCACTAAAAACATATGTGTCATCATTAGCTTTTGCTGTTATCTTATAACTATCATAAGATTTTGGAACTGCAAAAATAGCTAAAAATCTTCTACATATAAGGTCATATATCTTTCGTTCATCATCAGTTAAACTATTTAAATTAGGCATCTGACCAGTTGGAATAAGTCCTGTATGTCCTTCTGATGCAATAGCTTTATCATTTGCATATGTTGTATCATGCATTACATCATTAATTTCTCTTGTCTCTAAATCTTCAGGTAAATCAATTACTTTACATACTGTTCTAAGTATACTTGATACATCTGTTGCACTTGAAATATATTCACAATCAGTTCTTGGATATGATACATATTTTTTCTCATATAAATTCTGAATTGTAGCTAATGTACGACTTCCTGAAAAATTATATTGACTATGTGCAGCAGTCTGAATTGTAGAGAGTTTAAATAATTTTGGTGCTTTCTGCTGTTTTCTCTCACATTTATAATCTGTTACAGTAGCACTTGTAGGTATTGTAAAACCTTTTCTTAAATCTTCTATAGAACTAAAAACTTCATCATTACATACAAATTCTAAGTTATCATTATATATAAATGCTTTTTTATAATCTGTATGAGGCTTGAAATTTTCAATAGCAAGTTCTCTATCTACTAAAATACGAATAATCCCTGCCTTTACTCTACCAAGCTTATATAAAGTATTTGATTTAAGCGATATTGCTTCTGTAAGATTCATACCAAAATCATAATCTTCATGCTGTCTTGTAAGAGCTGCATGATATAAACCATCATATTGACTATCATTTTTTAAATTATGTAAAGCCTGTACAACAGCTCCTTCTGTTAAATCATTACTCCAAAATCTTTTAACTGGTAATTTATTACCTATATATTCAAGAACTAATCTTATTAGTAACTCACCTTCCTGGTCAGGGTCGCCAGCATTGATAATAAAATCATATCCACCAGTTTTTACTTCTTTTCTTATATCACTTAATAAATTATTTTTGCCTGGATTAACTTTATATACATATGGTACTTTAATGGGTATTTGACTCATACTCCATTTTTCATAAACAGGGTCTATTTCTTTTGGAGCTTTTAAGCCTACTAAATGACCTGCTTGTGCCATAAATGTTATATCAATATCGAAATCATTTTTATGTTTGTTGTAAAACTCCTTAATGGTATTCATTAAAGAAGGTTTCTCTGCAATTAATAATGCTTTCATTTAAATTTTATCCCCCTTGGTATATATACTTTTATAAAAATTTTTATCACATAATTAGTATCGTATATTACACGAGGTTTCGAGCATATAATTTAAAAATAATTAAAAAAAGTTCTATTTTTACAATAGAACCTTTTTCTATACATATATTTACTGCATATAAATATCTTTAAACATATCTATATCAGGGATTTTTAATATGTCATCATTTGAAAGTGGTCTGCCTCTTTTTGCAATACAAGCATTTACCATTGCATCAAATATTTTTTGAACTCCGGTAACAGGCAAGTTATTTCCATACCATGCAGCACCACTACTAAATAAAGCATAAATATAAGAACACGAAACATAATCTACATCTGCTTCTTCCATTAAATCTAAAAATTGTCGTGTATTTCTTAATATAATTAACGCATTCATATCTATTGTAGCAATACAAATATAAAATAATTGACTACTACCATCCATTTCTCTTTGCTGTATATTATTTAAAATACGTGATAAAGAAACTTTATTGCTTACAGTATTTTCTATAGCTTGTTCTTTAACTTCCTGTAATTCTTGTGACAACTGATTATTATATTCATCTGTAGTTAAATCATCAGCAGTTTTTGGTCTTTTTGCTTCTTCTGCCTTTTGTTTTTCTAATAATTCTTTCTGCTTTTGTTCTTCTTGCTCTTTTAATAATTCCTCTCGAACTTGTGCTTTTATTTCTTCCCTATTTATTTGAGTTTCTTGAACTTGTTGATTATTTTCTTGTATAGCTCGCATATCATACTGACTATTAGCTTTTTTGTATAGTTCTTTTTCTTCATACATACGCTCATCAGCACGTTTTAACATTTTGTTTATATCATCATCTTCAACATCTCCAAATTCAGCTATACCAAAACTTGCAGAAAAAACATAACCTTCATTATTATGTTTCTTTGTTAATTTATCTAATTCTTTTAGAGTTCTCTTAACTTTTGTTTTTGCTTGATGCTTTCTTTTACATATTGCTAAAAATTCATCTCCACCAAATCTATAACTATTTTCTATATCAAAATTATGAGCTAATGCATTACCAACAGATTTAATTAATAAATCACCTATTTCATGGCCATAATTATCATTCATATATTTCAAATTATTTACATCAACAGAAATCATGCTACATTGGTCTAATATCAATGTTTTTTGGTCCTCATCAAAAGCTCTTCTATTTTTTAAGCCTGTTAATTGGTCATGAGTTGCTAAATAATAATAGTCTATATCGCCACCATTACTAACTTTTTCTACTGGTTTAGCTATAATTTTAGCTTCATTAGCTTCATTATTAATTTCTATTTCTTGAACAGTATTAGGTTCACGTTTTTCTTTTTCTTCAAGACGTTTCTTTTCGTCTTTTGAGAACATAGCTTGTTTACTTAATACTGAAACTTTATGTAGAGTATCAGCAAAGAAATTAGATTTCTTCGCTGATTTATCTATATCTTCTGCCTCTTTAATACGCTCAAGTAATTTTTGATGGTCCTCTTCACTTGCTAATGCAAAGTTTTTAGATTTTGTTGCATATACTTCATTTGTATATTTAAAATAATCATCATTTTCCTTTTGCTTTAATTCAGCTTCTTTTTGTTTCTGTTCTTCAGTAAATGATGTATTTGAAGCATTTATACTATCAATCAATGATGACATATTATTTTTTTGAGCTTCAATTTCTTCTTGTGTAAGATTTACAACATCCCCTGTTATTTCAGCCATAAATATTATATCCTTTCATAATATTTTACATTCCTCTTGGTGTTGGATTTTTATAAATATTTATATAATTAAACTGATGAGTTTCATCATCATATCCATCTACTTCAAGAATTTCCTGTATCTGATAATTTTCCATATAAACTACTGTATCAAATGTCTTTAACATTCGTCTTGCTTCATCAAAACTATAATCACTGCCATATTTTACTAAGTCAGCTAATTTATCCATTGTTTCATATGCATTTGTACTATGTACAGTAAGAGCAGCATATCCACCAGCATTGAGAAGTGTCATAACATAACGCATCTCTCCACCTTTTACCTCTCCTACTACGAACTCATTACAGCCCTCTACTAAAGCCATCTTTGCTAAATCTTCAAGAGTAACAATAGGTTCATTCTGAAAACCATGTGTTACATGCTTAAACATAAAACCACTCTGATTAGTAAATAACTCATCATTTTCCTGAATTACAAGTGTTTCTCTTGTTTTTGGAATATACTCAATAAAAGCATTTAAGGCTGTTGTCTTTCCTGAGTTGCTAGTTATAAATATATTTCCTTTTCTTCTAAGTACTAATGCATGTGTTGGTGTAACAAAACAATATTTATATCCATCTATTGCAGATACTTCTTTAATAACAGTATTATTTGTTCTGCCATCATTATGCCAAGCCATACCTACAATGGTATTATTAGATATTGTTAAATGATAATATAAATTTGTTCTTTTATATTTCTTCCCATTGGTAATATATTCTTGATTCCTTCTATCATCTACACTAATAGTTACTCTATATCCACAAGATGAAAAAGCAAATTGAATAAAATCTGCACTATTCTTTTCTTTTGTACTAAATGTTTTGATTCTGCCTTTTGTATAACCATCCCATTTTAAAACATTATCACATATGATTTGTAACTGTTCGTTTGTGCAAGAATACCAATCAGAAGTAAATACTTTTTCTTTTCTTGGTGCATTAAAGGAGAACCTTGTATAACCATTAGAATAATCTTTTTCTACATATTCTTTTCCCCATTCATTTAATATTTTCCTTAATTCATCTTTTTTTCTTTGTTTTTTTACTCTGATACTGCACCAATTAGTCTTACAATCTTTTTTAAATGTTCCATCACAAATTACAGCTAACATTATTTTAATTTCTATATCAGTTAAATTTAAACCTTGTCCACTATATATAAAATCTGTTTTAAATCCACCGTTGAACTTACCATCATTCTGTAAAATACATAAATCTTTTGCAGACATTTCTTGTACTTTATCAGACCAGGCTTTTTTGCCATTTACATGTGTTTTATTATAATATAAAACATTATGTTCCATAGATAACGTTTGATTTATACCATATTTAGTTTCAAAATGATACATTGTTTTACAAGGTGTTTTTATATATTGTATAGGCTTAACTAAAGTAGCTTCATTTGTTTCAGGATTAAATTGTAATACTTTCTCGTCTTTATTATATTCAGATATTTTCTTCCACTGACTACCATTAAAATATTCCGTTTCTGCATCAACACATCCAGGAGGTCCCGCGAATACTACACCTCTACTATATTTAGCTCTATCAATAAGATAGTCTTTTACAATAGGTGGTAACATTTCATCTTTTATTAATTTATCAAAATCAGGTTTATTTTTTGGTACTTTTCTTATATGCATATATGGATAATCTATAGCATTTATCATAGGAGCTGATATTACAAAACGTAATATATAATGCGCATCTCCTGTATCTGTAAATGTTATCATTGGTTTATCCAATGCTAAATGGTTTCTCATTGCTATACCAGTTATAAATCTATATAACTCTTGTGCATCATAAAATGTTGCATTTGATTTATATGCTTTACCGTGTATTCTTACTCTTATATCATTAGGCCCACAGACTTTTATATCTGATGTTTCCGGATTGTCAATAAGAGGCTGTAATACGCTATATTGATAAGTAGCTACCTTTACTCTATCCATAATTATTGCTCTATCTGTATCTACTCTCATTTCTGGGAAAGTTCTTATTAAATAATCATTTACATCTCTTTCATAATCTTCATGTCTTGCCAGACCTGTCTGAATTGCCTGATATAAATGCCATTCATTTGTCATAAAATAATTCATTACCTGATTATATATCTGTTCCATTCTTTCATTTCCACAATGAGAACGTCTTTGTCTTTGCATTCCTAAAACATCCCATACAATGACTTCATTATCTTCTCTTGTTCTTGGTTTATCAGGTATATATGTATCTATATTATTTAAAAATGGTCTTTCTTTTGTTGCTTCATTTTTTAACAAAATATATTTCCCCCTTATGTTAAATATTTAATGCAGCAGATATTGTTGCCGCAAAAAATCCTAATTCCATATATGGATAAAATGCAATTCTAATTTCATTTAATTTTTTATGTTCTTTTTTACTTATTATTAATCCTTTAATTAATACAGAAATATTACTTATTAAAATAAAGAATAAGAAATTAATTATTCCAAATAAGGCTATATTACTTGGTCTAACCATAATTTGTGTAATAATAGCAATTGCAATCATTGCATAATAATCACCACTTCCAAATTTACCTCTTAAATACATAAAATATAAAACTAAAATTTCTATTCCTATTGCTATTAAAAATGATTTATTAAAATAGCCAAATAAAAGTACATCTGTAATAGCTATTAATACTAATAAACGATTAACAATTGTATATACAGTCTTGGTTTTCACATCACTATATCTTTGAATTTGTAATATAGGAATGATATGTAATAAAAACATAAACATATTTGTATTCATATAAAAATAATAATCAATCATACATAATAATATAGACATTAATACTATTGGCATTGCTTTATCTTTATATAATTCATTATCATCATTTGAAGCATACATAAATACTTTAGATATAAAGAATGCTCCCATAATTACATATATTAAAAACCCAAATAATTTAAATATCTCCTGTATCATCTGTGCTGTTGTCATGATAATTAATTTTCTCCTTTAAATTTTCCCCATAATTTTCATTAAAATATTTATTATCAATTAATGGTTCTAATTGATAACAAAAGCCATATTTTTTATATTCACATTTATGTATTTTTATTTGTTTTTCCGTTAAATACCCTTTATAATAATGACAAAATGCTATAGGTTTCTTAGCCCAATTTAAATCTATTGTTTGATACTCATAATCTTCTTTAGGATTTATTTTGCAATTATATTTGCTCATTTTCTTCTATATCCTTATTAAGTTTATTTTCTTGGGCTTTTGCAATTGCATTTGGTACAGAAACTTCATTATATGTTTTAGTTTGTAGCTGTAACATACTAAAGAAATGATGTAATTTTTCTGTTCCAATACCATCTTCAATACTTAATAATGTATTAAACTCTGTATTGATTAAATCTTCGTCAAATCCTAATTTTTCTGCTATTTTGTCATATAATTTTATTGCTTTTTTATATTTTCTTCTAAAATTCCAAAAGGCTGTTCTTGATTCATCTCTTTGTCTTTCCATAGACAAAACATCACTTTTATTTTTTAATTCTCTATTAGTTAAAAACTCTTGAACCCTTTCATAATAATCATCTTCTGATTCATGTTGTTCTCTTTTTGGTAATGTCTGATTAAATGCATCTGCTACTAATCCATAAAACTTTTTTAATTGTCTTTTAGTAGCTCTTGAATTTTTTAATCCTCTATCAAGTCCAAACTGTTTCATTGCATTTCCATAACTGTCTTGTAATTTAAACATTTTGGCTTTTCCACCGGTAAAATCTTTTGCACATAATCTATTATCATCTGTAATTGGAGTTACAATTGCATGAATATGTGGTGTTGTTTCATCCATATGTACGATTGCAGATAAAACATTTTCTTCTCCAAATTGTTTTTTTAACCATTTTAAATTTTCTTCTTCCCATTTATTTATATCTAAATGTTCTGTTTCTGAATGAGAAAAAGTTAATACTATTTCAAAAGCTAATACTGCATCCTTACGTTTTTTTATAGGTTTCCCAGTTATCATTTCTACATCATTAAATCGCTTATTTAATAAATCTCCATATGTAACCGGAGGATGTCCTACTAATTCATGATTAAGCACTGTATCTTTACTTTCTACATGGGGGAATGTAGTATTTGCTTCTCTAAAATTATGTTCAAAACATTTTTGTAAATTTCCCATTGTTTTGATTTTTTTCATTTCTAAACAACAATATCCCATACTTTAATTCTCCGATACTATCCAATTTGCTAATTCAAGTGTTAAATTTCCAGCGTTATAAGGCCCTTCCCCTACTGAAATTTCCTCTACAACTTGAGCTAAATCTTTATCGTTTTTATATAATTCATATAATTTAGGTATATATTCCATAATTTGATATAATTTAAGCTGAAATTCTGGGTTATTATCTATATTCTTTGTTCTTAATGTTTTTAATACTTCTGCAATATCATTCGGTGTCAACCACTTTACATATTTTTTTAATAATGTAAGTATTTCTAACTTATCTGTAATTTCAGCTATAACAAGAACTGGCTTATTTTTAAATTTCTCAACAATATCACCAGGAAAAGCTGAAGCTTTTTTATCTGTTAAAATACTTGTAATTATTTTATATTTTGGTAAAAGCCTAGCTGGTAATGTGCCATATGAATCTTCACGATAATGCAATCTTTTTGTGTTTTCATCAAAAAGTAATACTTTCTTTTTTTCATTAATATTTTTAGAATTTACATATTCTGCTATTTCTTTTTTATTTAAATTTCCTAAAGTAAATATTAAATTATACTGACTCATTTATTTCTCCTTTCAATATTTGTTAAAAAATAAGTGTATAATATACTTTTATCCCTATATATAGTATCTAAATATGAAACAACTTTCGGACATTTATTTTGAAAAAATTTCAAAAAAATAAAAGACCTAATTTTATTTAGGCCTTTTATCTTAATTTTATGCAACTGTAGTACTAACAATATCATTCATAAAGCTGCTATCTGACATATTAAAGCTATCATCATCTTCATCATTTGGAACTGTTTCATCTAAATCATCAGATTGAGCAATTAAATTCTTTAATGATTTGACATTAAGTTGCTTTATTACTGGAATAACTTTTGGTTGTTCTACATGACATATTAAAGGAATACTAGCTATAGCATCCATTCCCATTGATTTTCTATCAAATACATATGCTTTTGTAGCATATCCTTTTTCTTTTGCATAATCATTAGTATAAATATAATTTTTATGTTCAGTATAATGATATTTCTCATCATATACAGGCTGGTCGCCATACAACATAATAATACAATCTTTATATGGTATTTTTCCTAATTCTTCAGGTTTCATTAATGCTCTTTCTTCTACATTATATGAACTATTACCTTTTTTACCATCAAATGACTGATTAGCTCCTAAAACAGTAGCACTTCCTAATTTCTTTGATAAATATTCATTATTACTGTTTTCATCACCACCTAAGAATATTGTCTCAGGACAGTTAGCATCAATAACTTCATAATCATCTGGATACATACCTTTAAGCTGTGTTATTGACTGACATATTACACATACAGAAATTTCATATTTACGGATTGTAGCAAGTTTCTCTTTAAATTCAGGAACTTCACCAATATTCGGAAACTCATCCATAAGGAAACGTACATGATTAGGTAAAGCTTGTCCATTACCTTGTACTAATTTTGTATGTTTTAAATCTTCTTGGTATTGCTGTGCTAAAGATTTTGTAGGTCGTCTTGATAATACATTACCATCTCTATCTAATATCTCATAATAACTATCATCAATTCCATGACTTGCGGCTTCTATCTTTTCCCAGAATTTCCAACCTTTTTTCTTATTTTTAATTTTTACTATAGATGCGTTCTTCATTTTAGCATCTTTTTCCATTAATTCATTTAATGTAGTAATTGCATCTTTTTTAGTCTTAAAACTCTGATAAGTTTCGCCATGCTCTGATACAATTGCATAGTTCATTACTTCATGTTCGCCCATTTTTCCATTTACAACAACATGTTTTAAAGTAGTATTAGACAAAGTTTTTTGAAAATCTTTTGCTTCTCCTGCTTCTGCCTGTGCTCTTGTAAAATATTTAACAAGTTCTCCATTTTGTAATTTAACTGTCATAGTACCATCACTGCTTTCACCCTTACGATATAAAATATCAAAAAGCTGTGTATACATAAATGATACAAGGAAATTGTATGTTCTATCATTAGTAGGAATAATTACAAATAATATATCTCTTTGCTCTGAAAAAGTATCAAGATTAATATTATCTGAACTTGTAAGATTTCTAATCTGTTCAATATTAAATGGGTCAAGTCTTACTGCTGTTGTCATAAGAATTGTAGTAGATGTTTTTTCAGGAGCAATTTTAAAGTTCTCCCACTCACGTAAAGCATATGGTTTTTCCATTTCCTCAACATCTACACCTTGCCTTTTTGCTTCAATTGACCTTAAATTTTCAAAAATTAAATTAAGTTCAGAACCACTGGCTGTATTATTTTTTGTCTGTTCTTTTGTGGCATTTTTGCTTTGTCTATTTGCCATACGTGTCAACTCACAAAGATTAGCAAAACATGGTGTATATGTATTACCACCCATTACTTCAGGGTCATCACCATAATTAACTAATAAAGATACACAAGCACAAAGGAAAGCGTTCATAGCATCATCCCAGAATGGGTCCTTGCCACCGCCACCACTATCTCCATCAGGATTAGTATTTTTAATAAATGCATTTACTAATTTTCTAATATCTGATTCTTGATAACAATATTTCATTGGATTATATGTATTACAATCTTTCATTGTACTTAAATCAAAAATTCTAATATTATATCCAAATCTTCTTAATGTTTCTCCTACTTCTTTTAAAATACCACCACTAGGGTCCGTAACTACATATGAAGCATTCATTTGTAATAAGTTAGGCTTCAAATAATATCTTGATTTACCAGTACCGGTAGTACCAATAATAAGTGTATTTACTGATTTTTGGTTAAATTTTGGATTTAAAGACATTCTAAAGTTTTGACTATAAATACCATTAGTATAACCATCAGCTACTTTCTTTGTTTGTAATAATTTTGCTAATTTTTTACCTATTTTTGGTATCTTATTAAGTATTTTTGCAAACGCTGATACCTTTTCTACCATTTCAGCATATTTAGCATTTAAATAATCAAGGTCAGCCCATTCAGAAGAACCTTTTAATGTATTTACATCATGGTGCTGTTTCATTCTATCAATAGACCATAAATATACTAAAATTACACCTATTAATAAATCTAAAGCTCCTGCTCTTAACACTCCTGTAGATGTAATTGGAAACGCATATAATGGATTATCTGATAAAATAGAAGGTAATTGAAAAATAGATTGCCAAAAAGTATAATGTTTTACTTCTTCGGCTGCGCCCGCTGTTAATCCTATAAAAGTTGTAATTACCATTGCTATAGCTGCATGGAGTATGGTCTGTTTACCAAATTCTTTTTGTTTTTCTTTTATAGTTTTTTCTCGTTTAACATAGGACTTATCTGCTGGTTTTTTACCCAAAGTTTTAATCCTCTTTTCTATATTATTTAGAAAATAATTAAATATATTTTCTATAATAAGTATCGTAAATAAGACCAATTTTCGAGTATGTAAAATAAAAAAAGAGAGGAAAAAATCCTCTCTTTATTTAATATCTTGACAACTATTCTCTTTCGTGTTCATTTTCTTTCTCTTGAACTTGAGATTTAGTAACATCAATTTCAACTTCATCATATCTTTTAATATCAGTTTTTTCTATATTAGTTTTAATATCTCTGAATACTTCTAATTTCTGTTTACTCTTCTCATCAGTTTTAGAAGCATAATCTGATATTAATTTATCCAATTCTTCTGCTATTTCATCTTTTGTTACAGCGTATTTAAAATGCTCATGTAATTCTGCTCTTATATCTTTATCCATACAATCTAACTCAATAGACTTATCAATTATTTCATTGATTTTATCAATATTTATACAATTTAGATTAAATAGTTCTGCAATAGCATTAATTTTTTCTGTCTTAAATATTAATTCATCATTGTTTGTTCCTTTAATAATATCTACAAATTCTTTTGGTAATTGTTTTTTATCAAATCCTGTATAATCTTCATTATCTTTACTAGTATTTAAAAATGTATTATATAAGTCTCTTTGTTTACCTTTATCATCTATGAATTTAGTATTTTTTAATTTTTCTATTGCTTCTTCCGGTAACTCTTTGCCTATTTCTTCTAATAACTGACCTGGTACTATTAGAGTGTTTATAGCATTATCCAAATCTAAATCATTTAATCTATATTTATCTTTTAAATACTGCTTTTGAGCTGTGATAATATCTGTATATTCTTTTAATAAATTTGTATCATAACTTGGTCTGCCTTTTTGGAATGTTGAAAGCTGTTCTGGTTTTATTTCATCAATTTCATTATTAAAAATCTTATCATATTCTTTAAATCTTCTCTTTTTATACTCATTTGATAATGTACCATTATCTTTTTGTAAATGTTTAGTAAACTCTTCCGGTTTATAAATAGTTGCATTTTCTACAGCATCAAAATACTTTGCTAATGTTGCTTTTATCGCAGCTCTATCTTTTGTATTATATACATCAAAATCTGATAAATCAAATTCCTGACTAATACCATATGACCTTGATGATTCATTATAATCATAAATTGTAATACTGTTTTTATCTGCATCAAATTCAATATATGGAGAATTATTACTTCTTTCATTTCCAATTACAAAGTTTTCACCATTAGTAATATTATTTAATGCTGTTTTTACAGTTGTAGCATCATAATCAATAGCAGCATCTTTTAATAACTTTAATTGTGTTGAATTTAAATCATTTGCCATTGAACCTTTTTGTATATCAGAAATTGATTTTGAAGCTAATGCTGTGATAAAATCTACACCCGCTTTGTCTGTTTTTAAATCTTTTGCAAGTGCTAATACTACATAATTATCATTTTTATCTACATAATCTGCAACAACAAATCCATTTCTACTAGCATAACATTTATTTTTAAAATCAATCATTTCTTTTTCATCTTTAAATTTAATGCTGATTACATCTTCTGTCTTATTATCATGAGCATATTCTAGGAATTTTTCAGCAGTTAATTCCTTATTATATTTAGGGTCAAAACCTATAGTACTCATAATAATGTCATTTAATTTATCTTTATTTTCATCATTTACTATAAAACATTTATTACCATAATTATCATTAAATGTCATATATCCAATTTTTTCATTTTTTAACTGTTCTTCAACAGTAGAAGCATGAGTTGGAGAAAGCATTACAAATTGTAATGCATTCTCATCATAATTTTTAGCTCCCCATGTACTCATAAGTTGTTTTGCCATAGCAGTTCTAGCATCATCACCATCTTTAGTAACAACCTCGTACAATTTTTGTACTACTGCTCTAAAAAAAGCTTCATCCATACTAACTGCATTAGCTAATGCTTGTGCGCTCATATTTCAATTTACCTTTCATTTTCACCTTTAGATGAGGTATTATTAACAAAATCTTTTACCTTATCTCTTGTTGTGTTTTCAATTTTCCATCCTTCTGGTGTACTCATTTCAAATTTTTCTGCAAAACCAGAGGTGGCAATTACAAATTCTTTAGTGTCTTTTATGTCTTTATCATTTAATGTTATTTCATATCTCTTTGCATCAGTTTTATATTCTGCATAAGTCTTTTTACCGGTATTTGTATAAAGAATAACATTACCATCTGTTTCATCACTATTTACATATATTGTGCCAGATGTATCATTCGCAGTGACCTTAAAGTATTTAGTATTAGTTTTACCAATAACAGGTTTTTTAGTATCTGTTTTTTTAGAGTCAGTAGAGGTAGTGTCACTTTCTGGCTCTACATATCCTAAAGCTCCTGGTGTTTCTGATTTATATTGATTTAATTCAGAAACTTCTGAATAAACTTGAGGCAATTTAATTGTGCCATCATAATCTTCAATAGCTTCAAGAATAGGATTATTAAAACTATCAAAATCATTTAAAACATAAGATTTTCCACTAGTAATTATTCTAACCATTCCTATATCATTAACCCAATAATATCCATTTTTAAAATATTTTGGAATAGTAACTTCATATAAGTTTTCAATTTTTAATGGTGTATATTCTGCTGACCTAAATAATTCAAAATTAGTAAATGCATGAACTTCAGCAGTTGTTTTTATATTATGATAAATTGTGCCTTCATATGCTTGTAAATTACATTCCTGATTAGGTTTTAATCCATATAAAATTCCATCTGTAATATAATCTTTTGTGATTTTTGTCTTATTAACTTTATCTATTAATAAATCATTTGCAACACCTAAATCACTTAACTGTTTATACAAATCTGTATCTAATACAACCGTTTTATCTAATCCATCTGACATACTTAAATATGCTTGGCCACCACTTAATATGTTATAATTATAACCAGATATTGTATATCCATCATCTCTGAAACGTTCAAATGATACATAATCCAATAAAGTATCTTCACTATAATATACCAATTTATCATCATTTTCTAAAAACATTGTAGGAATATTTTCTTCTTGTGTTAAATCAAAAAATGCATGATAAGTTATGTCTGCCGTTTCTAAGTCAGAAACATCATCAGGAAAAGCAGTGCTATATGAAGCTAAAGAATAAAATTTGTCTTTATGCATTACATAAAAATTACCAGTTTCTAATTCACTTTCATCAACTATATTAGTTGATGTTTCTTTCTTTATTTTTGCTGAATAATCTTTAGGGGCTTCTTCTTTTGGTTTTATTACATCTTTTACTCTATCTAACTGTGAACATCCTGTTAACATTGTTCCAGTTAATACAAGTAAAAGTATTGAACTGATTAATCTTTTTTTCTTCATTATAAATACTTTTTTCTCCTTTATTTAGTATAATTAATAATATTACTACTATATATAGTATCGTATTTTACATATAATTTCGTACATTTATTTTACAAAAAAATAGTAGAGGCTTATATTTCCTCTACTATTTTAATTTCTAATATTAATTATTACATTTCCATTTGAATAGCGTCTAATTGGTCTTGTTTTTCATTAATCATGCCATCAGTTTTATCTAACTTAGCTTTTGTCTTATCATGATTATTATTTTCCATACCAAGCTGTTGCTTTAATTCTTTAAGTTTTACTTGCTCATTTACAATTATCTTATCAAAGTCATTTGCTAAATCACTGATTTGTCTTGACATATCTTCAGGACCCTCAAGCTGTATTTCATCTATTCTATGTTTCATCTCATCTTTTAAATCAGAAATTGTATTTTCAATTTGAAGCTGAGCCATTTTTAAATTATCTACACTATTTTCAATAATAGAAAGTTCGTTTGTATAAGTTGCTTGTAACTGCTTTAAGTCATGTATTTGATTTGATAAGAAATTGCCATACATTCCCATAGCTTGCGCATGTATTTTAGAACCTATACCAGAAACAAAGTTTTTAACACTAGTTCCGATAGATTTAATACGAGTCATTCTAGCCTGATGAGATGCTTCTGCTTTATCCATAGCGATTGAAGCTTTTACTTTTGTATCATTATAAGCATTTTTTACATCTTCAAATTTATCTGCTGTATATCCTTTTGCACTATCAATTATTTCATGAGCTTTTGCTTCTATATCTTCTTTTTTCTGGGATAATTCAGCTTTGGCGTTATCATATGATTCTTTACAATTATCAATACCTTCGTTTACAGCATCTTTTACACCATTCTTAAATTCATGCCATTTTCCAAGAATATTATTTTTGGCTGTTTCTGCTTTTTCTTGTAACTTATGTACTTTTGAACCAATATTTGATAATACATTAGCACCTTTTTGATATACGGCTTTTGTAGCGTTATTAAATACATCATTTGCTCTATTAGCCATATTATCAATCTGTGTCTGTAACTCATCTACTTTTTTAGCAATTTTATGTTCATGAGTATTTAATTCGTCTTTATGCTCATCAATACTCTTTGTCATCTCTTCAAATGTTGGAACTTTTTGTGCATCTTTATCATATGAATTAGCTATATTTGTATAATATGCTAACTTATTTACTAATGCTTCTTTTAATTCATCATATGAAGGAGTTGTGTTTCCATCTTCTAAAGACAACTGTACGATATTATCTTTATTAACTTCTAACTGGTCAAGACTAGCTTCTGTATATGATATTAATGCATTGGCAGCATCTTGTATAGTCATATCTGCTTTATAATGAGCTGACATTTCTCTTCTTAATTGCTGTACTGCTTCAAATGTATCGCCAAATTCTGCTAATACATTTTTAGCCATATTTACATCATTAATTTTATTATCCATTGCTTTTTTTTCCTTATTATTTAATTCATTAATATCTTCTTCTTTAGAGTCTAATGAATTATTATCATCAATTATTTCAATTGTATCTGCTTGTTTTTCATCTTTGGTTGATTTCTCTTCCTCTATTATATCTTCATATACAAAAAAATTATGGTCTTGCTCTTGCTGTTCTAAATCCTTTAAATTCTCATTCTCTTGAGTTTTATTTGATTCTGACATATATATATTTATTTCCTTTTCTATAATATCCTTAATTCCCCATTAAAATATTATAATTTTAATAAATTATATATAAACAACATCTACGCTTTAAGCTTAGATATTGTCTCTATCAAAATTATCTATTATATTATTAATTTCTTTATCTTTTTCATCTATAAATTTGTTTTCTATATCTGCTAATGTCATTATGTCATCATAGGTAGATAAAGTTTCAAATATATTTTTATTATATTTTGATAATTCTTCAGATGATAAATTACCATATTGTGATGTTATTTTATCTAAATATTTATTATTATTTAAACTAATAAGTGGTGTTTTTTCATCTAAAACATTTATAGCTTCATACATTTTTCTGAAATTTGGTATATAATTAGATTGTATTAATGTTTCCATTTCTAATGCTTCGTCTATATAGGTAGATACTAAATCACAATTATTTAATATTCCTATTGCTTTTGTTTCATCATTAGTATTTTTGCCATCATTATCAATAAAAATCATTTTATTGGTCTTAATATCTGATGCCTTTATACTTGTGAAATCTAATGGTGTTAATTTATGACCACCTATATTTGTTATAATATCATTCCAAGGATAAATAGCATCATATTTATTTGCTAAACATACTAAAGCTATATGCTTTTGAGAGTCAATAACTGTTTTATCGAATTTTGCTAAATCTCTAAATAACTGTCTTACTCCACTATCTAAAGCTATAACTTCATCATTAGTATTAATTCCCTCTTCGCATATTCCTTTATACCATGTAGATTCTGCTATTTTTGCAATTTCACTTAAAAGTAATACATCATTTTTAGATAATTCACTATTATTCTGTTTCCAAAACATGCTCTTTGTCCTCATCTTTTTCTATAATTTTTTGTGCTTCAGGTGATACTACTAATGATATTGTTCCATAGTATGTTGTTTTTTTGTTATTTGTAACACACTCTAATTTATCAAATTTTGCATCAACTCTTGCATTATTATAGTTCATTTCTATATCACTTGCTAGTGTTTTATCTATGAAGCCTAAATCTATCTTTTCATTATCCGGTGTTGCATAAATTTGTACGCATGGCTCTCCATTAAAATATTTTCTTTCTGCTATAATTGGAATCTTAGTGCAATCCGTAAAATCTGTATATAATTGCTTTAAATTTTCCTGTCTGCCATCAAATGTAACACCTTTTAATTTTGTTGTCATTTCTGTAGCTTCTGGTAATTCAAGGCCAATATTTTTATATAATTCAGATAAATTCTCATGATATTTTAAAGATGCTTTTTCTTTAATATCATCTGCTTCTTTTTTTGTATGTGTCATCCCTGTATATACTTCAAATGGAGCAATTAAAGATGGTAATGCTTTTAAAGTTTTATCAGAAATTTGACCTTCATTCATTAATCTTATATTTTCATCAGATGATAGCATTGCAATAGTATGTTTAAAAATCTTACCCTTAAATTCCATTGAACTTATAAAATCATATTTTTTCTCAGAAAAATCTTTTATCATACTATTTACAGCAAATAATTTATTAAATTCATCTTGATTATATGTATAAGGTGTATCTACTAATTTTAATCCTTTATCAGTCTTTTCTATAATTGATTGATTATATTCATTTATAATACTCTGATAATCCGCTATATATTTATATATAATCGGTATAGTATAAATATCTTTATATGTTTGTACCCATGCTTTTTTAAATGACATAAATGTATCATAATCATGAATTATTGAAATGAATTTTTGTGGCATTGACTGCCATTCTCTGATTTTTGCATAATTTTTTGTTGCATAATCGAGACATTCATTCCATGTCATTTTACCTTCTGCTTTAGGATTTGTTTCTAATATTTCATTTAATTCTCGTCTTAACATATTTTTACCTATATATACAAGTTTATTACTTGTCTTATATTTCTAAAGAATAATCATCTAAAGACTCTTCTTGTTCTTCTATTAAATCATTATTCTTAGTACTTCTTAATGCTGTGAGTTCTAAATTCTTTTCTGATAATCTTAAACTCTCCAAAGGAACATTTTGTTTTGATAAAATTTCTGTTTTATTACCTATTTGTTTTGATTTTATACAGATTAAATCAAAGTCTTTTGAAATACCTAATTTATCAGTAGATGCTAAAACTTTGAAGAAATCTGTATAATTATCAATATGTGGTATTTTAGAAGTACCATTGGTTCTATTGTCTTTTAATTCATAAATGGTTCTATATATAATACCTTTATTTTTATCAATATCCGCTTGATGTTTTAAGCCTTTTAATTGATAATTCATTCTTTTATAAGTATCGTTATCTATTAAATTATTTTTATATAAATCTTTTGCATGATTTAATAAAGCTTGATATGTACTCATTTTTATTATTTTCCTTATTTTAGCCAGCTCTATTATCTAATTCATCTTCGACTTCGATATTATCTAAATCCTCGGCTTCGATATTTGTGAGTGACTTGCTACCTAAACGCTTATATCTGTCTAAAGCAATTCTATCTGCTTCAACTCCAAGAGCTATAGCGTCATTTTCCATTTTTTCTAATTGACTTTCATTTATTAAATCTTCAGATAATAGATTAGTAATTGCTATATTATATATTTCTTTTCCATTTACATTTACATAGTCATTATAATAACTTTTATCAAAGAAATTATATATATCAGCAAATGATATTTCACTTCTGGTTGACTGCTCTTTTCCACTTTTTAATAAAAATGTTAAATCAGTTACCGCCTGCTCATATACAGCAAGCATTAAATTTTCTATTGGACTTAATGAACTATGTGTTGTTTTAAATGTTTGAAATATAGATTCGTTTGTACTTCCTTTTGTACGTGACATATTTTTTCTCCTTAAAATACATTAGATAACATAATATTTGTTATTTATTGTGATTAGTGTGCTTTTGCATTCTGCTTTAATAAATAAGCTTGATACTCTTCAAGAATTTTTCTTGTTTTATTTTCATATTTCACAATATATAATTGATGACAATATGGACATCTTCTTATATCTCCTTTGTGTGCAACTACTCCAATTTCGTTGCCACACACCGGACAATCTTCATAGTAATAAAACATATTTTTTATCTTGCTCCTTTGAAAATATAATATTTGAGTAATTATATAGTTTACCCCTCTATATTAAGTATCGTTTTAGGTTATACTTTTCGGACATTTTTTATAAAAAATTTTTAAAATAAAAAAAATAGACCTATCTTTTAAAGATAAGTCTATAAATACAATGATTATTTATTTTGAGAATTAATAATTATCTGTTGTTTTGTCTGCGGATTTACTAAATAATTATGTTCTTCTTGAGGATATGATTGTATAAGCTCATATTGACTATTAAATAATGTTTTGGCTAAATTTATATCTATATTATTTATACAACTAAAACATAATATAGATGTTTCTTTATTTTTTCTATTCTGTTTTGATGCTAATACTAAATAACCATCATTATTAACTTGTGCAAAAAAATAATATAATGATTTATAAAAATATTGCTGTAATTCTTTTTGTTTATAATGTAACATTAAATTGTTTGTGAAATCAGCACTTGGTTCTTCTAACATATCTTTATCAATAGGACATATCTGACCATTGATAATTCCACCTAAAAACCCCTCTCTAGCTAACATTCGTGTTAAATTATCATCATCTTCTGGACTTGATAAATCAAATGTAACATATCCGCATGATGGATTTAAATTTAAATAACTATAACAATCTTCTATTTCTGTAAAACTTACAAACATTTTTTTTGATAAATCTATATAATAATAATCAGTATCAGCCCATGTAATAACATGAATTACATCACTCATATATATTACCCACTTTCAATTTATTTTAATATTTTCATTTTAATTGTTTTTATAATTAAAAAAATAACAAATATAACAGCAATTATTAATACAATAATATTTTTAATTTTATCAAAAAGACTTTCTGAATTTGTAGTATCTTCTTCATCAGAGTCAATTGTTTCTGTATCTTCTCCTAATGTTTTTTTACTATTTTCTTTTTTATCTTCTGAAGTGTTAAATTCGTTATTTCCTACTTTTTCCCATTTACTATTAAAATTATTTAAATATTGCTGTAAATCTCCTACAGCTTCTACATCATCTTTTGTGTATACTAACATTGGTATTTCTATACCATCTGTTAATGTATAATCATTTTTGTCTTTATTTAATAAACTGTTATCTATATATACAAAATATTTAGCTGTACCACTACAAGTTGCTGAAATTTGATAATTACCTGCTGGTAAGCAATAACTTCTTAAATATGTTCTATCTTTGTTATATGTAGTAGACATATAAATTGTATTATAATAAAGCATATCTGAATATGTTACTCCAGTATCTTCATTATAAAATAAAAATGATATATTTTGTTGGTCAGCATCTTCACAAAAATTAAGTTTTAAATTAATTTTACATTTATATTGATTATAATTCTCTTGTGAGTCATTAATTTTTATCTCATCATCAATATCGCCTTCATACTGCAATTCTTCATCTGTTGGAGCTTCTTGTTCAGTATCAGGTGTTACTGACAATGAATCGGCATATACTACAGTTGCAAAAGTAGGTACTAACATACAAGCAATTAACATAAAAATAATTATTGCTCTAAATATTGTTTTCATATTATTTTGATTATTCTTCACTGTCTGAGCTTTTATTTTCATAATCCACTCCTAAATCTTCATTTAATATTTCATTATATTCTTCTATTTTTGCTTGTTCTTCTTCCTGTAATACTTCTTCTTTCATTGCTTGAATATTATAATTAGCCTCTTGGTCTAATTCATAAACAACATTATCTATTGTATATACTAATTCTATAATATCATTTTTACTATTATCTTCTTGTGTACTATAACTTGTTATTGAAAATGGATTTATTGCTTGAATATTACCAACATAATTTTCTTTTGCTTCTTCTACTGCTTTATTAGAAACAATTGCCATCATAAATATAGGTGTTTTATCTAAATTATCCGGATTTGCCAAAGCTTTCATATGTCGTAAAATATTACTCCATAATATCCTAAATTCCGGTTCTGTAGGACTCTTTGTTATTATTCTTATTTTTACAAAATTATTATTATATCTATCTAATATTAATTCTACTGCTAATTTTGTTACTTCCATTGTTCTTATTAACTGTGGATTTTTTACATCTTCTTCTATATATTGCTGATAACAAAAAGATGCTTTAGGAAAATTAGTTACTTCATCATAACCATTTATACTATTTAGAATTTCATCAAAATTAATTTGTTCCATATTTTTATTATAAATCCCCCTTATTTTTTATAAATTACACGATTTATGATATATTTGTGCTATAATAACTATGTTGTTCTTAAAAAGGGTACCTTTAAAAGAGTACCCTTTAAAAAAATATTAATTAGAATTATTTTTACTGAAAAATATCATCGAGTTCAGCATCTAACTCATCAGGAATGTTTGTAAAACCATCTTCTGATTTTGTATTTTCCTGAGTTGGAGTATCTTTACTCTGCTGCTTAACTTTAGGTGTGATTGTAAGGTCATCAGTCTTTGGATTTGTAATGCCAAAATACTTAGTATAAAGGACATCATTACCTTTCTCATCCTGCTTTGTATATTCACCATTTGCAAGTCCAGTAATAAATGTTCCAGTTACAAAGTTATCTTTGAAGTCGATATTATCATATTTATTCTGTGCATTCTGAATTGCATTAGAATTATAAGATGTTGTACCATTATAAATATTTATAATGTGTGTCTGTCCAGGTGTATTAATAAGTAAATCATAATGCTCTTTCTTTGGAGTTCCAGCCATACTAAAATTACCCTTCTCATCTTTATATCCAGCAAATACCAGTCTTCCACGAATAACTGTAATACCAGTATCTTTAGTTTCACCATCTTTTTTACTTACATAAGAACCAGTCTTAAGTGATAAACTCTGTCCATCTTTTAACATGTATGATTTGTTATCATTTGCTACCTTTACAAGTGTTATATTCTCACCGACCTGAAACTGACTTAAATCTACGTCAGGTACTTCCATTAATGCAGACTTTGTTTCAATACTACCATTTCCTTTGCCAGAGCTTTTATACTGTTCATACTCTAACTTTACAATATGGTTATCTGCAATAATATCAAGAAGCTTTCCTGAAATAATTTCTACACCTGGTTTTCTGTTTGTATACATATTTTTTCCTCCACAGCCATATTAGGCTTTCTTATATTTTTTATAGCGAATTTTTCTCCGCTGTCTATATTTTTCACAGCAATTTCAATTTAAAAAATTCAAAGTACTGCTTTCTACATAATAAGTATCGTAAATAAACGGACTTTTCTATTATTAATTTTTAATTTTTTGAAATTTTTTTTAAAATAAATGTCCGAAAATTGTTTCCAATTCAGATACTAATTATGTAGGGAATTTTATGCCCTTTTTTACAACTTAATACTTTTACTGTAAACAAAGCACCATTTATATTAAGGAGAATTATAATGATTGTTGATTTAAATTCTATTAAAAACAAAACTGATTTCTGGGATTGGGTAGACATACGTAAGGCTTATGATAATGGATTATACGATGAAGCTATTACAAGAGCAATTAACAAAATGATGCCTTATATTAAGCAAAGAAAATTTGTAGTAGAAAATAAGGTCAAGAATACTGATGATGCAGATGATTTCGAGCAGATGTGTTTTATAGGTATTATGTCTAGTTTCAATGGTTGGAAACCATTTAAATATATATTATTTGATAATACAATAGTATATGATAATAATTTACATCAAATGGATGAAGCAAGAGAAGTTCAGGGAAGATTAGGATATTCTTATTTTAAAACAGTTATAAATAGACAGGAAGTTGACTTATACAGAGAACTTAATTCTCGTCATGATGTATTATCTGCTAATGGTGAAATTGTAGAAATTGATAATGCATATAAAATTAATGGAAAAAATATAGCTAAAATTAATGAAACCCATTTTGAGGATAATTTAATCAAGAAAGATTTGATTGATAAATGGAATGAGCTTACAGAAGTATTAGAGGATGAAAAGAAAAGAAAAGGAATTAAACGTGCTAATTATGATAAACGTAGACGTAAAATGAAAAAATTTATTGCACAGAAAAATATTACTTATAATGATATAGCTGTTAATTAATCATATCATTTACATAAAAATACCACCTATCTTAATTGATAAGTGGTATTTTTTATTGAATATTTACTATTTTATAAATTATAACCAATTACAGTAATATCCATATGCGTTAAGATAAGACCAATTTCTAGTATGGAACATAGGACCACTTTTACCACCACTTGTTGTACATTCAAGTACATATGGTTTTCCACCCTCATCCATCTGTCCATCACCATCTACATCCATAGGTCCAATATAAATTATTGTATGGTTACTAGCACCAGTAGTTCCATTACTTCCTGCATCTGCTGACTGATTTTGTCTAACAATTACAGTACCCGGAGCTAACTTACTAACATCTCCACCTATTGCAGCATATCCATTAGGACAAGTTCTAAGTAAATCTACTGTAGTTGGGACTCGTTTGATAGCTACCATTCTAGGGTCATCATCAGGAACTCCTTGTGCTTTTAATGCTTGGAATATACATCTACTTACATATCCTGAACAGTCTGTATTACCGCTTGTTGCATATAAGTTTCCTCTTCCACTATGACCATATACAAATGCACCATTACATAAAGATAATCCTTGATTGATTAATTCTTGTTTTCCCTCGGTTGTACCTGCGTTTATAATACCAGGAGCACCGCCACCCGCGGGAACTAATCCATTATTTGTTGTTATAGTACCTAATGAATTAACAACATTCTTTATTGCTTCATCATCCATCCAACCTTCAGCACCCATAAAGTAAACATTAAATTCTTTCCAATTTGTAACACCATCTACATAATGTGTATCATATGTACCAATCATTTCTTCAACTTCTTTAATCTCATCTTCAGATAATACATTATAACGAGTTGTAGGAATTGTTAATCCCATAACTCCATTAATATTTCTAATATCTGATTTATTTGTTAAATCCATTGCTACTTTAACATGACCAGCACAATGTCCTTTACATTTATAAGTTGTTGTTGGTATTGGATAAGTTAATACTTTTTGAACCGGTTTATTGTCATAATGGTCTAAAACTTGTTGTGTTCCAGTTTGAACAGTTTCATATCCTGAGACATCTTTAAATTTATATGCAATTAACTGATATTTTCCATTACTAGCATATACAGGTCTATAATATATGTATTCTCCTAAACCACCAGAATACCATGAACTATTTGGGTTTCCACTTGGAGCAGAAATATTAAAGCCTAAATCTTGTAATTCTTTTTGTGTATAAAGTCTATTACTTGTATTATGCCTTTTTGCTGCTGTCATTGATGACCAATTTGTATCATTTGCGATAGTCTTTCTATTATTTTTAGTAGAAAGAGAATGACTACTAGATTGAACCCATAAACCTTGTTTTGAAGATTTAGTATCTGCACTTATAACAGTACTAGTTTCATATTTTGTTACCCACTGTTGACTATATACAGGGTCCGTTCTATAAACAGGAACTTGTTCTGTTCTATTTAATGTTATGGTATATTTATAAGTATCAGTACCATCATCAGTTATAGTTTTTGTATAATTTGCAGCATTATTATCATTTCTATTAATACAATTGGCTGACCATGCACTAAAATCATTTGCAAATTTTTGTGTGTCTAAATATCCTGTTGCTGTCCATGTATATCCATCATAATTATAAGTATAAGTTTTATTTGCATCATAATAATTAGCTTTACTATAAACTAAATCACTATGATACTTAATATTATTACATCCACTTAAATCATTATGGTATACATCAGTATATGTAACATTATCATATCCATGTGTTAAATCTATTATATTTTGTATATCTTGGTCGAAAATCTTTTGAGGCTTATCTGACTGCCAATCATTATGTTGCTGTCTATAATAACTATATAGTGTAAAGATTTGTAAACAGTTACAGAAGTTTGTTGGATTATTATTTTCATCTTTTATATCTGTAATGTCTACTTCATTATATACATTTTTATTCCAATTATCACTACTTGAATAAAGACCTGTTAAATCAGCTCCATCTTTGGCAGTATTTTTATAACTCGGAATTAATGTATCATTTTCATATTGTGTTGCTATAGTATTTAATGTTTGGAATTGGTTATTGTCTAAGTTATCATCTCCATCACTGCCCCATGAAAACATTGATGAAATATTTGCAACAACTCCCATAATTAATATCATTATCATAGTAAATACCATAATTATTAAAAGACCAATAAGTATAGGTACTATGAATTTTGTAATAATTTTACCTATTGCTTTAAATCCGCTTTTAATACCTGTTGCAATTTTTTTAGGAATGCTTTTTATTCCATTAACAATATTATGTATTCCACCAGTAATATTATTTTTTAATCTATGTGGGAATTTACCATATTCTTTTACATACTCTTTATGATAATCTCTTTTTCTTTGTAACCATGATTTTTTATTTCCACTTGGAGAACGTCTTTCATCTCTTCTATTTCTTCTTTGTTTCTTAACACTATCTTTACGAACATTCTTTAAATCTTTGATTTCTTTTTTCTTTTCTTTATATGATTGTGTTTTTCTTTTATCAATACGTCCTCTTCGTTTTTGAACTTTATCTAAATCAATCTGTTTATCTAATACATCGCCTTTGGCTTTTAAAACATCTTTTTTATCATTATATGAAGATAAACTTATATTTCCTGCTTTATAATTTCTTTCAAGTTTGTCTAAAGCTTTTTGCACACGATTATTGGCTACTTTTCGTCCAGCTTTAATTGATGTTTTTGCTGCTGTAGTTGCAATACTAGTATAAGTTCTTGTAGTTCTAAATCCATCTCCGGTTCTATCATCCATTAATTTATTTGCTACAAGACTTCTACCTTTTGCACTTTGACTATTTACAGCTCTACTATTAAATACACCTAAATTAGCTCCATTTGTCTCAACAAAATCTTCTATTTCTTTAATATCAGCATCAGATAAATCTTTAAACATATTATTTTTGTCTAATTTTCTATCTTTTGCTCTAAGCATTTTCATCTGCTTGTCAGTTCCTTTAAAACCATCAAGCTTCATTTTCCTATTTAATTGCTCATAGTTCTTCTGACGCATCTGATTAAAGTCATAATTAGATGTTTTTCCATGACCATAATTTTCTACTGTATTATTTCTATGAGCTATCTGTTGGAATTTAGCTGTTTCAATTTTAGCGTCAGCAAATACATTTCTTGTTTTATTATCGCTTAAATCTACTTTATCTAAGATATTTCCATTTTTATCTTTTATATTTATAACAGAGCCTTTAGCTCCTTTATTAAGGAATTTATCATAATCTATGGCCTTTACTCCATGACTATTACATTTAGAAACATACTCTCTGTATTTAGTAGATACTTTAGACATATTTTCAGAAGAAGATACCTCTAACTTAGCGTTAGCGAACATATTTCTTGTTCTACTATCACTTAAATCTATTTTATCTACATTTACACCACGAGAATCTTTTATATCAATTTTCTCGCCTCTTGCTCCAGCATCTAAAAATTTATCATATTCCATTGGTTTTGCACCATGTTGTGTACATTTTGCTACATAGTCATTATATTTTTTAGTTGCTTCAGCAGAATTTACTTTAGAACCTAACTGTACCTTATAATTATCAGCTATATTATTTGTATTATAATAATTCCTTACATCAGTTTGTTTAGTACCTTGTCTATATAAATTAACGACTTCATTAATTGGCATAGCCGCAATAGTTTGTGCTACTCCACCTTTTACAGTACCTACACCTCTGTCTGTATGCTGTCCTTGTCTATCTGAAAAAGTTTCTTCAAATCTATCTGTTAAATGTAATCCTTTTTCAAAATAACTAGCTTCACCCATTCTGCCAGCAAACATATTAGGATTTAATAATAAATTCTGTCCACCATATGCATTATTCATATTACCAAATGGTCCATTTGAATAATTATCAGCTTGATAATTGTAAATAGGCTTACTTTGTGGTTGTGCTACTTTAATTGGTTCATTAATATCATTAGAACTATTAGCTGTATAATTCCAATTTGGTACTTGTCCATAATTATAATCATTATTATTACTAAATGATGCATAGTTATTTGCGTTATCAAAAGTTACAAAAGTAGGACTACTTCCATTATTACCACCAAATCCACTTTTGGCTGTTGGATTATTATTTCCATAATTTTCATAAGGATTACTTACAGTAGGGTTTACAGCATCATTTCTGGTATAATTACTTGATTTAGGCACATACGCATCTACCGGATTTGCACCATAATTTGCTGTTGGTGAATATCCATTATTCTGATTAGAACTTGAACTGCCATTATCAATAGGGTTTCCTGTATGTTTATTTACAAAATTATTTACATAGTCACGAGTTCTTTCTAATGTCATATCATCCTGTCCTGATGACATATTATCATTAACATTAGAACCTACACTTTTATTTACTTGGCTTTGAATAAAATCATTTGTCTGATTACCAAAAATACCTGAACTTGTTTCTGTGTTTTTAGTAAAATCATTTTTGGGAGAAGAACCATTTGATGAATTTGAATTTCCCCATTTTTCTCCAAATGATGTATAATCTGTATAATCATTATTTTTTGACATGTCTATTTTTCTCCTATTTTTACTTTCATGGAGTCTTATTTTTATAAAAATTAATTATTTCTTCTATATATAAGTATCGTAAAATGTATCTATTTTCGTGCATTTAAATATAAAAAAATAAGAGTTTAATAGTGTGCTTACTATCAAACCCTTATATTTATATTTTAAAAATATCTTATGCTATCATACTTTCATCTGTAGTATTAATAAGCTCAAATATCTTATTCTTTGGATAACGGTCTTTAAATGGAACTACTCTATCACCTAAACAAAGTAATCCAGAACCTTTTTCTGCACCGTTAATATATTTTGTTTCTTCATCAGTAAGATTTACTAAGTCTTTTAAAATACTTATATCCATTGCTGACTGATTAAGTAATATTTTAACAGCACTATTGTTAAGAATTGCTCTTGCTGCCGGACTTGCTAAAAGTTCCTCGGTATTCTGTGTAATTCCACAAGCTGCACCATTCCATTTACGTGAACGTTTCCATATACTCTTTAAGAACTCACTACATGTATCACTTGATAATAATAAATGGAACTCATCAATATAGAACCAAGTAAATATACCTGCACCTCTTGCTTTATTTGCAATCATATTGTTCCAAATATCATTTATACATACCTGTAATGCTAATTCTTTTAAGTTACTTCCTACATCTTTAATATTATATATAGTAAATTTATTTGTTATATCTTGATTAGTTCTATGTGCAAAAGTATCAAAATTTCCTGTTGCATATATTTCCATAATTAATGCTAAATTTTGTGCCTCTGTCTGTGGCTGTTGTAATAAAGCATCAAATAAATTCTGTAATGTAGGACAAGCCGCTCTATCAATTGTTGGCTTTCTTCCTGTAACAGGGTCAGGTGAAAGCTGTGCTAAATGCTCAAGATATGGCTGATATATCTGTGTTACACATCTATTTAAAATTGATTTCTGTGAAGGTGTTAATGATTGATGCGCACCTAACATAATTGAAACCATAGATGCAACAGCATCAGATTTTGCAACAATTGGGTCATTACCTTTATCTTGTGAATTATCTATATCAAGGTCTAAAGGATTAATATATATACCATTTCCTGGGGCTATATCAATTACTGAACCGCCAAAAGCTTTTGCAAGTGGTCCATACTCACCATCTGGGTCAATTACATATACATAATCTTCTGGTCTATTAAGTAATGTTGATATAATCTCTTTTTTAGTGAAGAATGATTTACCAGAACCAGAACTTCCTAAAATAAGTCCATTATAGTTCTGTCCTTTTAATCTATTATATACAATAATTGATTTACTTATCTGATTAATACCATAATAGAATCCACCTCTATCAAAAAGGTCTGCCTCACTAAATGGAATAAATACTCTAAGACTTTCTGTTGTCATATATCTTGTTTTATTTATTGCTTTCTGTCCTAATGGTAATGAAGCATTAAATCCATTTTCCTGCTGATATTCAAGTGGTTTAATTGCACATAAATGTTTAGCACTTACAGATTTAAGTGTATTTCCATTAGCTTTTAATTCATCTAAGCTATCGCCAAATATTGTTATATACATACCAAAACCAAATAATTTTTGGTCACGGTCCATCATATCTGACTGTAACTGTTCAAGTCTTTCTTTCTCACGAGTTAAGTTTGTATCAAAAGCAACTGCATTATATCCTTTATTACCGGATTTCTTTTCTTTATCTACAATTTCACCATTGATAAGAGTAATTTTTGTCTGTATTAATTTTGCTGCTTCATCTGCTGCTATCTGTTTATAATTAATACTCATTGTAAACTCAAATGGCATAGACATAATATCCTGCATAAATACAGTAGATAAGAAATTAGGTAATTTCTGCAAATAATATGTTTTTGAATATACTTCATCACTTTCAATATATCCAGGTTTTATTCTATAATATGAAGGACTAATAATATCTTTAATTGTTAAATTCTGATTCTTTAAAGCATCAGCATCTATACATAATTCTTCATTATCATTAAGAATAAAATATGGATTTGTCTTATCATGTGTTATTACATCTGATAAAATAAGTAACCACTCTTCTGCACTAACAAGCTCTAATCTACTTTTTAATAATGAAAAGAAAGATGTCTCAATATCTCCTTTTATAGAATTAAAGTAATCTTTTGCTTCAGTATTGCTATTTGATGTTGTAGTATATACAATAAATCTACGTGTATTTGTTAATGTGGTACTTTCATTTAATCTCATCTGAAGAACATCATTATATGCTTTTACTAATTCTTCCTGACCCGGTTGTGTTTTTCTTATTTTAATAAGGTCATATTTAGTAGATGCATCCTCTGCGGTATTAATTATGTACATAAATACTGAATCCCCTACAGGCAATCCATTTAACCACGTCTCATAATTATCTCCAAATTCTTCTTGCTCTGCTTTTGATAATGATTCAAATGAAAAATTACCAAAACTAAACATCATAGCATATTGATTATTAAATCTCATCATACCATTTTCAAAAAATTCATCGAATTTAATGAAATTTTGTGCTTTTTTTCTATCCTTTTTATTACTAGCCATTTTAGTCTGAGCATTGGTCTGACCATTATTTATATTACTAGTATTCGTTTTCTTTTTAGTAAATAATCCCATAATTAAATATCTACCCTTTCTTAATGGTATATACTTTTATAACTATCTTTTTTTATTGCTTTAAAAAACTTTTTTCTTGCTTTCTTATCTAAATATTTGAAATTATTATCTCGTGCATCTTCTTTTTCAACATCTGGTATATAATATCTATTCATTGGTAAAATAAAATTATCATATATTAAGATAGGTAATATTTTTTCTAGTGGCATATCATATAATGGTTTAGTCATAAGAAAAAATGGTAAACAACATATAAAAGAAATCATTATTTTAGTTGTACTATCCATATCTTTAGGAAGAACTCCAAACATCATAGCTAGTGATACTGCTACTCCTAATCCACCACACAAAGCTTGTCTCATTGTGAACATACCAAATGTTTTTGCTTCACGGTCTGTAATATCTCCAATTATATAGGTATCTATCATAAAATTTACGCCCCCAATACATCATTTAATACTGTAATTGATTGTTTAGCTAAACCAATTGTTGCCATTCCAACAGCTATTACAGGTACTATTCCACCTAATGTTGCAAGTGAAGTTCCAATATCTACTTTTAAATTTGCGGCTCCACCCATCAGTTTAGACCCTAACGTTCCTATTAATACTATTGCGGGGCCTTGTAGACATAACGCTATATATTTTTTAATATAACGTCCAGCACTGCCTGACCATCCACCATCTGTAACTAATCCAACAGCAATAGGCATAAATGCAGCTCTTACAGCCATTTCTATTAGTCTTGAAAATAGTATAAAATACATTGAAATTTTCATTATTAATCCCATTATATTTCCGAATAATACTAAAATCATTGCAATAAAGATAGCGTGCCAAAAACTTCCTATATTATCTTTAGTATATATATCTTGTAATGGTGCTTTTTTTGATTCTGAACTGACTAGAGTTGCTATATCTTGAGATAATCCATCTCCAAAATCACATAATGACCCAGATATTTGGACTAGTCCAAACCCAAAGAAATACCTTGTAAAACTTTTAACAAACCTTTCAAACGAAAAAGTTTCATTCATCGCATCTGAAAAAATACTAAATAAAAAAAATAAAGTCATTAATGCTAATCCAACTGGTTTCAGACTATTTTGAATTGCATTAATCAATGAAGTAGCACCATTATAATTAGATAAGGTACCTACATTTGCTACTAAATTTCCCATATCAGCACAGTCAGCAACCATCTTATAAGCATCATTGGCAATTCCTACAAATCCTTCTGTACTTAATATTCCCATTATTTTTTCTCCTTACTTCATTAAATATTAAATTTAGCCCTAACCGAATAAAAGCTAGGACTAAATTTAATTAAAATTATTTTAGAAAAATCCTACAATTGTACTTCCAAATAATGTCTTAAAGAGAATCAGTGCGATACCTACAATTAAATCTCTTGCTCCGCCATTGATTGCCTCTGGGTTTCCATCATTTCTAAGAGCTAAGATAATTTTCATACCGCCCCATACAGCAAAAATTACACCAATCCAAGGAAATAATTCCATTACCTGATTGATTACTTTCTTTACCTTGTCACTTCCGTCAATTGCACTTGCAACAAAACCGTTTTCCATTAAAAAAATATTTGCCTTTGTCCATAATGTACTAATCTGATTAAACATATCTTATGTTCCTACCTTTCGATTATAAAAAATATTATTCTTTTTATTTAACCACTATATATAGTAGTTATGCTTTTATCTGTCTCTATATATAGTATCTAAATCAGTAACATTTTTCGGACATTTTTTTATTATTTTTTTGTATTTTGTATAAAAATACTAATTTTATGTTTTTATAGCACTAAATATATGTATAAAATTTATAAAAAATAAAAAAGTGAAAATAAAAAATAGAAAAGTAAAAGTAAAAACGATACTAAATATAGCAAAGAATTGAATAGCGGTTAATCGCTTGGATTAACACTCGCCTTAAGTAGTTAATTAAGGAAATCGCCAAATTGGTACATACTATACGAATTTGAGTCGATAGCTAAGTATGGACTAGCTATAAAAACATCCAGTGTGGGAAGCTAAAATTAATCCTCGGCATCAATTGTACAAATCCATCTATGATTGGTGTTGGTCAGGAGTTAAAGGTACTGCAAGACTTCATTAAGCCTAAACTTATTGACATATTATTAGTAGTATATATATTTACATAATAATTAAATAAGCAAAGCCTTAGTCTGGAAATAATGGGAAGTGCATTATTAATACGGACATAAAGGATGAAATGGTTAAAATTAGAGTACGGGGGCAAAAAATTATCATCATCAGATAATTTGTCGTGGGCTACGGTATTAAGGTCCAGGGAACTGCATAGATTAGGAGAAATCCTTACGCTGGTAGAAAAGCGACTTGTCGCCAGTAGAAAGTGTATTGAATTTATTTAAAATGGATAAATTCAGGTGCAGATGGATATTCATACTATACAATACGGAAACCTAAAGTGACAGGAAGTATATATTATTTCCTTTTTACTTTTTTTGTATATATGGAGTTGTGTGCGTTCTATCCCTACGATAGGGATAGTGCGCCCTTCTCCTACCAAGCCGTATTCCTTAGCTCTAGGAAGTGTACTTTACAAGAACATTATGTCAAGAGAAAAAACATAATTTCTTTTAAAAATAATACAGTTTATGAAAAATAACACTACTATTCTTGTCATAGCGTATATTACTATATAAAATTAATACAGTTTCAAAAATAATACCAATACAAAATTAATACAGTTTTTATTTCGCTATGACATATATAATATATATAAGAAAGAATAAATAATAAAAGAAAAGTAATAGCTTATATGCTTTAGCTTATAAGCTTAAAACGCTATCGTTAGATAGTGTTTTCTTATTATATACTGTTTTATAAAAATAATAATATTGAATAATAGAAATAAGATATAAAATACGATACTATTTATATAAAGAAAAAACTAATATATATAATAATTATAATTAGTTTAAAAATAAAAAAGATATATATTATATATACATATTGGAGAAAATAATAATGATGAATAAAGAAAAATTAAATGATATAAAATTATATGGATTATATAAAGATTTATATAATAGTATTTATCGTAATTTAAGTGAAATACTTTCAGATTTAAATGATAACGTATATTTTTCAGATATAGATAAATTTGATAGTTTTCAAAAAATTAATGATATATATTATAAATTAAATACTGATTATACATTAGAAGATAATGAAGATAAAATGTTAAAATCAGTAATTTATTCTTCTATTAGATTTTTAGATAATTCTTTTGAAGAGAAAATACAGAATGAATCAGATATTAATATTGAAACATTTAAAAAGAGTTTTGGTATTGTATGGCCATTCTATAAAGAATATATGAATGAAACCTATAAATTAAAAGATATGACTAATCTTAAACCATTCCCTTTTAAAGGCTGTGTTAATGATGGTGGTAAGGTTTATGACAATATTAAAGATTTAAATATTACTAAAGAAAATAAAAGATTAATTCAAGATATAATTTTATCCGTTCAAGAATATGCTGAAAATAAAGAAGCTGAAAGAACTAATATAGCAAATGAACATAATCAGATTGAATTAGATTTTAATGATGAAGAAAACGAATTAGAATTATCATAATGGAGAAAATTATATATGAAAGATATACAGACATTAAAGAAAGGATATGAAGATAAAGAATGGGAAAAATTTAAAGAAAAAATTCTTATTCAAGAAAATCAAGATATTCCTTCTCATGATAATAGTATGTTTGATGATGAAAAATTTAATGATATAGAAGAACAAGAATTAGACTAAGTAATATACTTAGTCTTTTTTCTTTATATTATCTATGGAAATCAATTACAAGCTATAGCACCAAATTCATATAATTTAATGCAGTTTCATAGTATTCAGTAAATAATTAAGGGTATAGATAATAACTATATCCTTTTAAATTGCACGAATTATAAAGCATATATGATATAATTAATATATGAATAATAAAAAAATACTATTATTGATTATAAGTTAATAAGGGGCAAATAATAATGATTACTAATGAACAATTATTGTTATTAGAAAAATATTTAAAAGAAAGTAATAATATTGTATTTTTCGGTGGAGCCGGAGTTTCTACTGAAAGTGGTATTCCTGATTTTAGAAGTAAAGATGGTTTATATAATAATATGGGAGTTGATTTTTCAAAATATAAACCAGAATATTTATTAAGCTTTGCTTGTTTATATCACGAACCTGATGTATTCTTTGAGTTTTACAGGCAGAAAATGGACACTAGAAACTATAAGCCTAATATTACGCATAATGTATTAGCTAAATTAGAAGAAATAGGAAAATTATCTGCTATTGTTACGCAAAATATTGATGGCTTGCATCAAAAAGCTGGAAGTAAAAATGTTTATGAAATTCATGGTACTACTTCTGTTTGTCATTGTATGAATTGTGGTAGAGAGTATGGTGGAAACTACATTTTCGACTGTGATGAGAATATTCCTCATTGTCAGTACTGCGGAGATGAAGATGCTATTATAAGACCTAATGTAGTCTTATACGGAGAAAATCTACCAGAATATACTGTTGCAAAAGCAATATCAGCTATTGAAAAGGCAGACTGCTTAATTATTGGCGGTACATCTCTTACTGTATGGCCAGCAAATACATTCCTTAGTTATTTTAAAGGCAACCATTTAATCATTATTAATAATGAACATCTTGATATTCCTATTAATGAGAAAACAGACCTTAATATAACTGATACATTGGGAAATGTATTTACAAAAATTGATGAAATGTTTAAGGGGTAATATATGGATATAAATAATATTCCAGATAAATTATATAAAGAAATAATAGATAAAGACGGACAGAAAATGGTCTTTGATTTAGATTTAGAGAAAACTAAAAATACTTATATTAAGCTTCAAAATAAATATAATGAATTAAAAGAAGATAAAGAAAAGAAAAAACTTTTTAAAATCTTGATAAATATTCTATTTTGGATATTTAGTATAGTTAGTATAATAGCAGCTTTTAATTCTTATTCATTAATAGCACTTTTATTTTTAGTTATGGCTTTAATAATATTTATATATAATGATGAACAAAATTATGGATATGGAAATCCTATTTTTAGATATCATTATGTAGAAACGGAAAAATATAGAGATGTTAATATGAACCCGTTAGATATTATGGGTATTTTAGAATTAGAAGAGAAAATGGTATTAATATCAGAAATCAATGCATTAGATGAATCCTATATTTCAAAAATAAATATATATTATAATAATGATATAGATTTTTTGTATATAGACAAATATCAAGTACCTCATACCATGCAAATTGTATCAAACAATACATTATATGGAAGAAATATAAATATATATTATAGGAATATAGATTATATTTCTATAGAAAATAATGTTTATAATTTAGATATTACTCTTCCACTTAAATACTCTAAGGAATATAAAAAATTAGTTAATTAAAAAGGAGATATATATGGATAATATAATTAATAACTTACCAAATGAAATACATAAGAAAATTACTGATAAAGATGAAATTAAAATTAATTTTGATATAGATAATATTAATAAATTAAAAGATATATATAATGATTTAACAACAACTAAATATGAACAATTCAAAGAAAAGTATATGATAGATAAAAAGAAATTTAATATTAAACGTGACATTATATTTGGATTTATAACTATATCAATAATACTAATGTTTATCTCTATATTTATAGATGAAATGTGGTTATTTATTGTAGGAACTGGATTAACAATATTAACAACATTATTTGGATGTATTAATAATAAAAACCCTAAAAATAACTATAATCTTATGTATACGAGTTGTCAAAAATATTATGAATCCAATATGGATGAAAAAGATATTAATGAAATATATAGATTAGAACACTTATTTTCTGTTCTTCAAGAAATAAGTGATTTAGAAACTGATAAACCAATTAAAATTCATGCAAATAGTCGTGGCATTGATATTTTATATATTGATAAAAATAAATATCCTAAAACTTTAGAAATACTACCATATGAAGATTTAATACAAATTGCATCAATAGATTTTAAAGATATTAAAAATATTGAAATTACAAATAAGGATTTTTCTATTATTAATATTACTCTCCCACTTAAATATTCTGATGCATATAAAGAATTAACTTATTAGAAAGGATAATAAATATGAATAATAACGTTATAAATAGTCTTAATAATACTTATCAGCTTACTGTAGATGAAAAAACAATTCCATTTAATGTGTCAATTTTAAATATTGGTGATGACAAAATAAGTAATCTTAAGAAAGCTAATATTAAATCAGCAAATAAAAAAGATATAATATATGATTGTATATTTTTAATTACAGGAATTTTAATACTGATTTTTATAGGCATTGAGAACTGTACTCCCAGGACATCAAATATATATAATATATCAATTCAAGCTATTGTAATTCTTACTTTTTTATTAACTATTGAAGTTATGTATATATGTTTTAAAAAAATATTTTTTGATATAGAGGGAATAGGTGAAATTAAAGGTTGGTATACTTATCAGACTGCTTCAGAAATAGCTTTTGCACTTAATAATATAGAGCCTAATTCGGAAATTAAGCTCGTAAAAGATATTTTAAAAAAGAAAAGTCCAGATACTTATTTACAAATAAAGGATAATGATACAAAAAGAATTAATACATATTTTTTAGATGACTTTTTCTGGGATATACATGATAAAGATGAAGTTATATTGACAGCTAATAGCACAGAAATTAATGATATAAAAAGTAAACATCCGGTCTATGAGATGAAATTACTGGTTCCAGCATGGATTGCAAACGAATATTTTATATATAGTGATTTAATTAAATAAAAGGATGAATAAAATAATGACAAATACACAGAAAAATGAAATTTATAAAGTAGCATATGAAAAAGTAAAACAAGATGGAAAAGAAGAAATTATAAGACATCTGATATTATTAAGTGTTGATGCTTTATTCTATTTAATGATACAAATTTCTGATGTCAAATCAATAGTAATACACATAATTTGTTATATATGCATTACGTTATCTGGATTATGTTCTATATGGTTTATTTATCATAATCATAAATATGTTAAAGATTTCGCTAATGATATTAATGACAGATTATTTGATATTCATAAAACAAATCAAGGAGACTATGAATTAAAGATTGATGACTATACTGTTCTTACTGTATTAAAAAATGAATTTCAAGAATAAATATATATAATAATACCCACCTTTTTAGGTAATGTCATTAAGTTAAGCTAAAAATTGCACCCTTCTCTTTTTCTTAAAACGAAGAGGCAGAGGTATTTTGGAAAGGATTGTGTATGAGATACAAAAGTTATTCTACCTGCGATAGTCAAGGTCGTTCTCAGATAAAAGAAATATATGAAACTTCGTTTCCAAAAAGTGAAAAGTTTCCTTTTTGGGTTTTAAAACAGTGTGCAAAGGAAAATAATGTTCGCCTTGATGCAATTATTAACCACAATACAGATAAAATTATAGGAATGAGTTTCCTTATTTTCTATGATGACATAGCCTATCTTATGTATGTAGCAATAGATAAGAAACACAGAAATAAAGGCTTTGGAAGTCTTGTATTAGAAGATTTAATTTTCAGACAAGTTGATGCATCTATTCTTCTTTGCATTGAAAGACCATCTGCGGGAAAAGAGGATATAAAAGCACGTAGAAAAGATTTTTATTTAAGAAATGGTTTCTATGAAACAGGATGTTTTATAGAAGATTCTGATGTTGAATATGAATTTTTATCTTCTTCAAAAGAAAGGATTATCACGGAAAATGATTTAAAGAAAAGATATTCGCGTATGACAAGAAATCCGTTGATGAAATTCATCATTAAAAATACATTTGATAGCAATATCAATTTTATTGATTAAAGGAGTATACATTATGTTAAAAGTAATTAAAGGACACGAAAAGTCCACAGCAGATGTTATTAGAACTAATCTTAGAAAAATAAACAGACAAAAATGTTCTTGGTTGAAGGAGAATAGTCCCATTACACCAACAACTGATAATAACCATGATTTTTATTTATATGATGACAAAAAGTTGATAGGCGGTTTATTAGGTCACATACAGTATGGTTGGTGGCATGGAGATTGTTTATGGATAGATGAGGAATATAGAGGTCAAGGATATGCCTCAAAATTAATGTCTCAAGCCGAGATATATGCTGAAGAGAATGGTTTAATTGGGATTTATTTTGAAACTTGGGATTTTCAAGCAAGACCATTCTATGAAAAACTGGGGTATACTGTTTTTGGTGAATTGTCCGATTGCCCATTTGGTTCTACATTTTATTTTATGATGAAGAAGTTAGGGACTCCTCATCAAAGACGTTTAAGGGCATTAGCACTTAAGAACGGACTTGATGATTTTTGCTGATTTTATTTATTTGAATTTCATACTGCACTGGTATTGACTGCGAGTGCTATGAAGATTTGTTTTGCAGAAAGGGAAAATAACATGAATAAAAGAATGATTAAAGCTTTGAAAGATAAATGTATCTATGTTGATATTGATGGCACATTGGCAGAATATCGTTTTAATAACCATGTGAGTGCAAAAGACGGAACTACTAATGGACAAACTATGGAAGAGATAGAAAATCATGTTTTCCTACATAGTAGACCATTAAAAACCGTAATAAAGATGCTTAAAAAAGCGAAAAAACGTGGTATATGGATATGTGGTGCTATTATATCGCCTATAGAGCTACTAGATAAGATTGTATGGCTTGAGAAAAACTGTAAAGGTATTGAATTTAATGGAAAATTTTGGTTTGTGTCTGAACAATATTGGGACACATTTCTTAATTACTTTAATTGCGGTAAGAGTGATTACGATATTGTTACACAGTATGGCATTATTATCAAAGGCTCGAAGAATTGCATGTGGGATTGGAATATAAACCATAATTTTCATAAATTAGAAGAAACTGTGTTTATTGATGATGTGTTGCCGTACTTAAAATACGCAGAGGAGCGAGGTGTTACTGCTTATCACATTAGCAGTTTTATTGAATAATGATATGTAAAATATAAGAATCGTTATTTCTTTCAAAAGGCGAGATAACGATTCTTTTTTTTGCTATATAAATTGAAATATGCTTTGGGTGGTATCTTCCTTTCATTCCAAGAAGATTTATGCAAATAAAAAATGCCTACCGTTGGTTTTATATCTCGATAGGCATTTTCTTTTGATTTTGTAAGTTCTTAACTTAATGTTTGTTTTAAGCTTTATAATTTTGAAAATTCTTTACATAAATCAAATAATCCATATTCAGTAGACAATTCTATTCCATGTTTCTTTAGCATATCAATATTTAATACAGAAATTATATCTTTTCTTACATAAGCACAATCAATCTTAAATTTTGAATAGAATTTATTCTGATTAATACTTTTATATATTTCTAAAGCATATGTACATAATGCTAAAGCACTTCTATAATTATCTAAAATAATATCAATTTTTATCATATTAATACAGGCATTATAGATATAATGATAATCCATTATATTTAAATTATCACTTTTAGCTTTATTCTTCAAAATAATAATTACAGTATTATAGTAATTGTATGCTACAAAAAATGATTGCTTTTTTAAATAACAAAAAGCTAATTTGGATATAGCCTTATAATATTGAGGATTTATATATATGCTTTTATTATAATAATCAATAGCTCTATCTATACTATTTTCTTTAGACATTATTTCTGCTTTATATAAATATACATATGAGTCATAAATATTATTACAGCATTCATTATATATCTGAAAAGCTATTTCAGGTTTTTCTATTAAACTATCGTATATTCTTGCCTCTACTATTTTAAAACTATTTCCTAACTGATTTATATTATGTTCGCAGATATTTATAATGCTTTTATTATCCATATAATAATCTAATTTATTTTTCTTACAAAATAAATTGAAATTAAAAAACATATAAACTACTGCATATTTACAATGGATATATATATCATTATCTTTATCATCCCATAATGGAAGTTGTTGCTGCTTTAATATTTCTAAAATATCAGAACTTATTTTGGCATAATTATTATATATATCTTTTATATATTTCTTATCTCTATGTTTACAATAATTTTCATTTAATAACATTGATTTAATATAGTGTTTATTATGTTTTGAAAAAATCTTATATAAGCTTATTAAATCATCATATTCATATTTATCAATTAAATTATTTTTTAAGCAATACTCTATTGTATCAGATAGAGATTTATATATTATATATTTATTATATTGTTTATATGTATTATTTAAATAATCATCATCTAAACAAATAATAGCATCTGATAATGATAAGATTTTATCTTGATTACTAATATTTATTTTTATATCACTTTGTATTTCATACACGTAAATTCCCACTAATTCAAAGAATAATTTGATATTAATACTATCAGTTATATTATTGCTTTGATATATTAATGTAATTAATTTCATATATATTTTTATTCTCCCATAATTATATGTGCAAAATCTTTTGTCATATTACATCTTACTGTAGCATAATACTCTGCTTCTGCTTGTCCTGACAGCTCATTTTGAGCTTGTGGTATTTGAGGTATTATATATGCTCCAGATAATATTTCATTCATTAATAATGATATTTTTTTATCTATATCCATTATCATTTAAACTCTCCTTTTTAAAAAAATAAAATTAACAAAACTATCACAGGTAAAATAAAACAAAAGAATACGAAAATAAGAGGCATAATACACCAATATTTTACTACTGATTGTGGCAGAATACACTCATAATCATTTTTATTGACATATAAAACACACTTTTCATTAACCTTCGGCTTAAAACTGCGATGGGTTTCACTCTCTGTTGTTATGTATTCCTTATTGTCAATTGTATATTTATATACACCATCATATTCTGTGTGACCGCCGCGATTAACACTTATCCAATGCTTACAATAAGTAATACAGACAGCTTCAACCCTGAAATACTCAGTATGCAGCTTATATAATTGATAAATACCATATGCAGGCAACATTATACAAAGCAGCCAGCCAAACCTTTCATCAAAACTATAGGCAATTATCATTATAAGAAGCAATATATAAAATCTTTTTCCTATCATGATTTTACTTCCCTTACCGTACTGTTATTCTTTGAACTTCTTCATAAGCTCTTTCATCAATAAGAAACATTGTATATTTTTTAATTTCTTCTGAAACATCTCTTTCTTCTATAAATTTTTTAGCAAAACTATATGTCTCTGCATCTAATAAATTTTTACCTAAATCCTTATTTGTCTGTATGATGCTATCATAAATCTTATTAGCTTCTAATAAATCTAATTTTGTCATTATTTTTTATACTCCTTATGAAATAATTATTATTTGTGTTTCCCTGTTATCAATGCAGGACATTAGCATTGTTTCTTGGTTTGCACTCACAGAGCTTCAGACTGAAGATTACATCTAAAGGTGTGTCTTTACCTTATTACTTAATGTAGTTCATATCTGCAACATATCTTTCGATAGTAGCAGTCACTTAGGCTCGAAACCTATTGTTAAGCCATAAACAAAAAACTTAATGTGTCCACTTTTGGCTATGTTTACATACATATTTCTATGTTTTTAATTACTTAACAATTAGTCCTAACTATAATATAAGAGAGGGATTATACCCTCTCATTATTATGATAATTCCATTGATATATCTTTATATTCGGTATCTGATACTCCAAACATAGTATTATTATCAACATTTAATATTTTATTTATATCTTTATTGGTATGTAATGTAGCATCCTTGGAATCATCTTGTTTTATTGTATGCTCTTTTACATAATCTTCTGGAATTAAATCATTACAAATAATCTGTGCCGTATTTTTTAAACCAAATTGTAATGTTCCTCTTGGATGAAGATTAGGAAGTTTATTTTCAATTACATATTTTTCAAAAACATCCTGTGGTAAATTCCATTGAATACATTTAGGTGCATATCTATATGTAAATGTATCAGGGTTTGATGATTCGATAAATGTATGCTTACCATTTTTAAAGGAACCTATTGTATAACTATCCATATCAGCAAGTTCTACTTCTACGCTTGGACTACCCATACCAGATACAAAATTAAATTTCTGACAGAATGCTATTAAATTAATAGTAATATCTTTAATATTAATAAGCATATCTGCTTCTTTTGGCTGTCCTTTAAACTGCTGTGCATTACTATTTATTTTATCTAAATATTTAGGTAAATCATCTGATGCATCAAACCATATACCAAAAGCTGCTTCGTGTCCACCCGTATGTGTATGGTCAAAACCTTCACAATAACTTCTGAACATATCCATAGAGCTTCTTGCACTGCCATGTAAACAATTATCATCACTTGATATTTCATCATATAATACAATAGCTGGTTTATGATACTTTTTAACAAGACTATTAGCAACAAGACCCGATACTCCATAATCAGTATGTATCTGCATAAATGTTATATTATCTAATACCTGTTCTTTACCAGAAGATAATATCTTATCAACTTCTGTATTTTGTAATGCTTTAGCCTCATCCATTTTATTTATGATATAAGCTATTTCACTCTCATTATATTTAGTAAAAATTAAATATCCTTCTTCATTTCTATTAGTACGACATAAAGCATTTATTTTAGGAGCAATATAATAAGATACAGCATTACTATCAAAAACATATTGACCACAAATAAATTGAATTGCCGGATTATGACTTTCTGATAATCCTTTATAAATAATAGCTCTATTTTCCATATGCGTTTCAGATATATCTACCATATCCGCAATAAGACCACATGCTGCCAAATCATAATACTTATCAGCATAATTAGTATTATTTAATATATCGAGATACAAACATACTTTAAGACATACACCAGCTCCACATAATGCATGGTTTTTATAATCCTTATCCTGGGAACTTACAAGTATTGCATAATCATCATATGGAATATCTGGATTAATGTCATGATGGTCTAAAATAATTACTGTTTTACCCATATCATGTAATAGTTTATATTTATCAATATTATTATCCAAACTATCTACAATAATTATAACATCACACTCTGCCATTTTATCTATATCGAAATTTTTAAGACCATGTGCTTTACCAATATCGGTATATGTTTTTAATTTAGATTCAGATATATGATGTATTAAATAATTATACATTATTCCACCACTACATGTACCATCTGTATCTGTATCAAAATGAATACCAATAATTTTATTTTCATGTAAAGCTTGATTGATAATACTACAAGCTTTTGGCAAATTTTTCATTTCTCTAAAAGGGATAAGATAATTAAGAGATGGTTCCATAAAAGCATTTAAATTTGTAATACCTCTTACATTCATTAATTCTTTTTTTATTTGAGGTAATGTTTTTCCTCTACAATCAATCATATTTTGCTCCTTATTTATTATAGGCTTATATTAATATACTTATTTTTTTATATAATTATCCTTTATTAGTATAGCATATTTAAATCATATCTCGTGTAATTATTATATTTTCTATATATATTATAATTAAGTTTTCACATAATTGACTTCTAATAGTTCAGGCATTACTTATTATATATAAATAAGTTTTCATATAAGTGACTACATTTTTTTAATGCATATAATTTAGTATTTATATATAGTTTTCATATAATTGACTACAATCTATATGATTTAAATTAACAAGATGAATATTTTGTTTTCACATAACTGAATATAAATTTATTATTTCAAGTTTGTAAATCGGTCAGAAATAGATAAACACTGATTTTAGTTTTCATTTATGTGAATACATTTAATCTCATATAGTTATTTAATAAAGATTATACATATTTAGTACTTCCATATATCCATTTAAACTTAACTATTCATACATACTTGAATTGAAATTTTGTCATTATAAATTATAATTAATAATATATATTATGGAATTTACTATAATATCAACAAATAGTATAATAATTAAATATAGATTTAATATATAATATAAAATAGAAATTATAAAATATAATATATTTATAATAAGAATCAAAAATTAAATATAATTCAAAAAATATATAAAATGTATCTATCATATTTTTTATTTAATTAGTGTATTACTTATTATACTTTTGCTTTTTTTACTACAATATTTTACTTAAAAATATCATCTTCATCATCAATATCATCATATTTTTTAAATAAATTATTTAAAGATTTATCTTTTTTAGATTTTCTTTTAAATTTAAATAGATTTATGTTTCTAAAACCGGATTCTTTAATCATAAACATATTCTGTTGTTGTTTCCTTAAATTACGTCTTATTCTTTTTGATTTAATATTTAAAAGATAAGCTTTAAATTTTTTTTGAAGTTTAATAAATAATCTAGGATAATGAAAATGAAACATATAAATAAAATTAATTGTCAGAAGTATCGCACAACATTCTATTATTTTGGTTTGAATATAGCTCATAAAATATATCCTCCTTATCGTTAAAACGTTTAAGATAAGATTTAAAATCTTCTGAAGTCATACTCATAAGTACAATATATAGAGATACCATAGATTTATTAGCTGATTGATTAAGCCATTGAGTGCAATCATTTTTTGCAGCTATATAATTACTATACTTTTTTCCACTTGGCGAATGATATTCTATTCCCTCACATTCCCCATAGTCTTGAAAAGGTAATTTTCTTTTACCATTTTCATATACTTCTAATAAGTATTTGTATAAAATATCAGGACTATTATAAAGAAAGTCTGTATAATTTAATTTTTCCCCCTCAACTTCTTTTATTTTACCTAATATTTTTGTTATTATTAATTTGTTGGTTACTGCCATAATTTTTACCCTCTCTGTGACAATATAAATTAGTTGTAATCAATAAATTATGCATTGGCTTTTCTCCTTTTTAAATTAAAATGAATATTTATAGTTGTTTAATTACCTATTTTTATCCAACCAAACTTCAAAATATTTATCTTCTTTATAATATTTTGTAACTAAATCATATCTATGAAATTTTAATAATTCATCAATCTGATAAATATAATAACAATAGTCATGCTCTCCACTTTCTATTACTTTTAAAACATCATTTATATATGCAACATATCTCTGCCAATTAGTTTGTCCTTTATATATTCCTGATGTTTCTTCATTCCATGAACCTTGTTCAGTACTATATTTTGATTTTAATTTCTTTATAGTTTTAGGATATGGATGACATAAAAATCTTCTTAATTCAAATTCTCTTTGCCATTTTGCATCAGTCATAGCTTCTGTTGGTCTACCGTTAGTATTAGATAATATTTTCATGGCTTTTAATTCTTCTAAAGAATATTTAAGAATTTCATTATTAGTTGTTGGATTTGCTGTTACATCTATCATAAAATTTATATTGCCCCTTTATATAGTATATAAATAATACTACCTTACTAAATATAGTATTATCTTATATATATTATACCAAATACTGTTTATATTTCGTGTAGTTATTATATTAATTAATAAAAAATAGAGTTACAATATTATGCAACTCTATTTTTCTTAATCTTCTTTTTCTTTTTAATGCTATTTTTCTTTTTAGCTTTCTTAGGACTTATATATTTATTTGTTTTTTCGTATACTGCATCAGGAATGAGAGGTTTTTTAGTACCTTCTGTAGCTAAATAATCAGCAATTTCATTTCCAACCATTCCTTTATGTCCTTTAATCCATACACAATCAATATAATTAGTTTTATCAATTAAAGCAAATAATCTATCCCATAAATCCTGATTCTTATTTATTTTTAATTCATTATTGACCGTTTTTACAAGATATTCTGAATCTGAAATAAGCATTATGCGTTTGCCTGGTTGAATGGTTTCCAAAGCATGAATGGCGGCTAATATTTCCATTCTATTGTTAGTAGATTTTCTATATCCTACACAATATCCTCTAAAAGTTCTTTTACCACAAATAACATAACCACATCCACCTTTACCACCCGGATTTTTAGTACAACCGCCATCTGTATAAATCACAAAATCATAATATTTATTTAAACTTTCATCTTTTAATTTATATGTTATATCATTATGAGTATATTCCATCTCTATATTTGGTTTCATATATATTTTCTCCCATACAAAATATTTTTAATTAATATTCATATCCATCATTATAATCGCCATAATCTCTATAAAAACAATTATTAAGTTCCATTTGAGTATTAAATGCATCAGCAATAAATTCTTCTAAGTCTACTCTTTCATCTTCTGTTATACCACTTTCTCTATCAGATATAAATAAATCTAAGAATTTATCCGGTATATTTAATTCATCATGGAATAAAGCATAATCTTCGGCTTCATAATCTGATGCTTGAACAACTAGCCAATCGAAAAACTGTTCATCTAATGGAATTGTTTCATCATCTATTCCATATCCTTCATCAGTACCTACATAGTTATTATATTGTTCTTGATATGGATATTTAAATGAATGATTATAATTGCCTGTATCTAATTCGCTATAATTATTATTAATCTGATTCCAATAATAACCATCATTATAAGTGTTATGTGAATTAGACATTATTTTTCTTGGCTGATAATCTTTGTAATTATCTAAATCATCCATAATGCGTTGTCTTGTTTCTTTTAAGGCTTCTAATTCATTTGATTTATCTTTTGTTATTTCATATAACATTCCAACCAAACTATTAACATACCCTTCAAAAACCGGGGCTTTTACTTGAACTCCATAATTTGAATGCATTTCACCTTCGCCACAAGGTAAACATAAAGAAAATGCTGATATTCTCTTTTCACCATAATAAGCACCTTCATCAAACCATGACCTATCTCTTGATACTTCATTTTTATCTAATTTAGGTAAAGGACCATTAGGAGCTTTTACATATGTAAATGTAGGATTATCTAAATTACTATCTAAATCTCTAGCCCGATTAATAACCAATTCAGCAGTTTTAATATTTCCATAAAAATTTTCAATAGTATATAATTTTTTATCATCATAACTGTCATAAGTAACATCTAAAGCAATAGGAAAAATCTTCTTATTATGTTCTTTCATAACAGTTAAAACTTCTTCTGCACCTTTACATTTACCTGTTTCTTCATCACCATTAAAAGCAAAAATAACATTATCTGGTAAATCAAATTTTCTCATTGCAATTACACAAGCTGCATTTGTTCCTGCATTATCATAAGTTCCTCTTAAATTTCCGGTATTTTTATCATATTGAGAGGAACATTTAGATATATTATTTACAGTATCAACATGAGTACTAACAATAAATAAATCTTGAGGTAAATCATCTAAATCTTTTTTCCCATAAATATTTGTTAAATTACCATCATAAATTTTAGAAAATGGAGTATGTTGAGTTAAATCTTCTATTTTATGTAATCGTGTATTATCTGTAAAACAATTTTGTTTTTTTGAAGTTTTACTTCTACACATAACATTTACTTTCTCTAAAATTTTTATATATTCTTGCATATCTTCGGAAATTGGAAATATTTTTTCTTCTTCATCTGCTTCATTATCTAAAACTGCCTTATAATTATCATCTGATTTCATTTTCTTTTGTTCTTTTGATAAATATTCATTTGGTGTATATTTAGCATATTCATTATCGAACATACTTAATTGGCCATCTACTTCATAATCATCAGGTAAGTTATATTGAGAAGCATTTTGTAACTCATCCCATAGTTTTTCAGTTGTTGTATGTGTTTTAGAACCCATTATTATTTTTCTCCTTGTTATGAGCTATATTATTCTTTAAAACTAATAGCCCAATCTAATATTTCATCTATTATTTTAGCTGTCTTATAATTAACATTATTAATATCTGTTAAAGGAGTAAGTAATGTATATATTGTTTGTGGTGAAGTAAAATAAAAAGTTATCATTCTTCCATCCCCAAAAGTAACAGTAACTAATCCTTGATTAGTAATATTAACATTGACATTATGACTATTTGTATCTTTAAAATTATCTGTAATTGATGTATTTACATGAATAGTAAAATCCTTTGATAATTCACCAATCTTAAATGATAAGTTTTGCACTATAAATTCCGATGCTTTTAATGATTTACGTGCAGCATCTTGAAGAATTTTTATTGCTGTTATCTCTTCCAAATTCATTTCTTTAGCTAATGTAATAATATCGCTTTTACTTATATCTTTATCCATTTTTAAATTTTATACCTTTCATAAAAATTATAAGTAAATTTAATATCTATAATATCCCTTATATATAGTATCGTAATTAGTGTACACTTTCGGATATTTTATATAATTATATTTAAAAATAAACATAAAAAAAAGAACTGAAATTATCAGTTCAAATTTATCTTTCTATTGTTTCTTCTCTTGAAATTTCATCTTTAAATGTAATATCATTAAAATGTTCTTCCCATTTATTTATAATGTCATCACTATATATTTCAATAGTTTGTAATAATTTCTTTAACATTTTATTTGGGATTTTATCTTTATTATTACATAACTCAACACTCCCATCTGACAATATCCATACTTTTGTAGCATTTTGATGTGGTTGTTGAGATATATGTACATGTATTGGTTCGAGTGGAAAATTTTCATTTGACCAAAAATAAATTTTATAACCTAATACATCTAGTATATTTGGCATAATTATTCCTTTTCTAAATCTTTTGTTTCTTCTAATTTATCTCCATAATCCAAAAAAATAACTTTTGCTAATTTTTTTATTTTATTAATATGATAAACCTCTTCTTTTTCTGTATAGCCGTTATTATTAATCAGCTTTCCAGATGGAATTTCTATAGTCATATTATCAAAGTGATTAGATTTATTATTATATCTTTCTAAATAAACTAAAATATTATTATAAATGTCTGCATCTGAATATGTTATTTCTGTTCCATCTTCTTCTATTCTCATAAAGGGATATTTCATATTTTTTCTCCAATAACAACTACTATTTTTTAATAAATATTTACCATAAAGGTAAGTAGGGTGACTATAAGCAACTGAAGGGAATGTTTTACCCCTACTACTTATTGCATCTTGTACTATACAATAAGCTTATCCTCAGTTTTCTTATGGCTTCTGTACAAATCAGCCATAACGCTACCATTATTTATTGTTTTATTTTAAATAAAAAGGAATTTCAACCTGTGTAATAAAGCGTAACAAAATTATAACATATATATCAATACGTTACAAAAAAATATATCCTATTCACAAAGAAATAAACTAGTATCATTTGCCATTTTTGATAATAGTGTTATAAACACTTATCAATTCACAAACTATCTCTAAGTTTTCGGATAAATCGGAATGACACGACTTGAACGTGCAACCTCTACATCCCAAATGTAGCCATCTACCAAATTGATATACATTCCGTTAATGTTTAATTATTTAAAACAATTCCTGATGTTGCGTGTAAGTGCGTTTGTTTGGTAATAGTGTTAATTCTAACTGTTCCAAAACCTGTGTAATCCTTAAGAGCTTCATCAATAGTTTGGTAGTAGGGTTAATTTTAACTACTCCTAAACTAAAAGGTCATATGTAAACAGCTTTGACAGTTTGGCAATAGTGTTAAAATAAATTACTTCTAAACTTCAAATCAAGTTACTATATGGAGTTGTTAATATACACTACTTCTAGTGAGTGCAATGCTTTTAGCACTTGCCTCACTTTTGAGGACCCAAATAGCCTCAATACATATAAAAAACTATATGTTAAGCTCCCTCCGCTGGGACTCGAACCCAGGACAGACGTAGGCTAACATCCTACCGCTCTACCAACTGAGCTACAGAGGAATAATTTATGTATATAGGTAAATCACAATGTTCATCAGCTACAAGAACAAGGACTTTTTCCAAAGCTCTTTGACTATATAAAATACAAGCTGTCTTTCTATATAGCCTCTAAGTCTGAACCTATTGTAGCTCTTCCGGGCGGGCTCGAACCGCCGATTCCAATAAGGCATCCTGATTAACAGTCAGGCGTTCTACCAACTGAACTACGGAAGAATATATAAACGGCTACAACGAGAATCGAACTCGTATCTCTACTGTGACAGAGTAGCGTCCTATCCACTAGACCATGCAGCCAAAAAAATTAAATAGCTATTTCTCATCACTGAGGTTGCCACCCTAGATTCTTTTATACGTCATTCTACAATTAAGGCAACTCACCATATCCACTTGCAGTCACGTCTCTATCTCGTTTTACACAAGCTATTACAACTTGCAACAATCATATTCACTAACGCTCTTTGAACTCGGCTGTATCATCAACAGCATAGCTATAAAACTGATGGGTAATATAGCACTAAATTTATTTCTTGTACTTTGAAAAATATTTAGTGAGAGCTGATGAAGGGACTCGAACCCTTAACCTACTGATTACAGGTCAGTTGCGCTACCAATTGCGCCACACCAGCATTTTTAAGTTGGCAGGGTGAGATTTGAACTCACAATGTATCTTACGTCACGGTTTTACAGACCGCTTGCTTCAGCCATTTTGCATACCTACCAATGAACTCCTTCCGTAGACTTCTACTACATCTTCTCCCTTAATAAGGGATTGCTTTTCAAATATGTATCTGCTTAAGTCAAATACAAACTGCTGTATAACTATTCTTAAAGAAATATATTTATCGTCATAAAATATTTCAATAGACTTATTATACTTAAGCTAGGAAGGCACATGACTCGTATGGGATTTGAACCCATGTTACTGCCGTGAAAGGGCAATGTCTTATCCGCTTGACCAACGAGCCATTTATTTAAATAGTAATCATACTATTTAGTGTACCATTGGGGATTTGAACCCCAGACACCTTGATTAAAAGTCAAGTGCTCTGCCAACTGAGCTAATGGTACATTTTATAATATATATTTCAAGTGAGCTAGGTGGTGCGTTACTACTTACGTTCTTTTATCATAAAACTAGATAAACAAGATACTCTTCTCTACTAGCCCTTTCGACTATATTTTATTGAAATATATAAATGTTATATATAGTCATAAACCTTATCTTAACGGTTGTTAAGCCGATAAATTATGCTTCGAGATTTCTAATTTCTCTACGAAGCTTTCTAACAACTCCACCTGATTTAATATTCTTAGGACTTGCAGACAGTGTTGCTAATCTACTTTTCTTTAATGCTAAAATATTTTCTTTTGTCATTTATTAATCTGCTACTAAAAACATATACATATGTGTATATGCTAGATGATTTGCTACAACCTCACGATTTGTAGTTACTGCTTCAACGTATATGCTTTGGATGATATAAATATCAATCTACTCACAAGTTCTTGTATACTTCACAGTCGTAAATTCCCGACTTAGCCATCGGTACATATCTGCATAATCTTGTGTATGATATTATACAGATTCCATCTAAATAGCTTTTCCTTTCTTAATATTTTATATTTTGCTACTTGGTTTTCGTAGACTTATACCATTGCTCAATTACAACCATCAAGGTTCTACCCTATAGTTAGCAAGACTATTTCAACTTGCACTGGTCTATATTTCCTGTAATTTCAGTAGTTTTAAGTTACCAACTAGTGTTCTGGATTTTAAACACTTTTGAGTATATTTACTCACATTTGTTCATATTTTTAATTACATATTAATCTCCTTAACGTTATTTGTAATTAATAGTCATTTCTTACTTACAAATATATTATAGCATATCATACTCATATTTCGTGTAGTAAAATAATATTTTTTTGATATTTTTTTATTTTTAATACACCTAATAAAATTTGAAACTGTATAAAACTAACATCCGTATATTCATTAAGCTACAGATGTATAATTCGGATAGATAGATTTGAACTATCGACAACTCGTGTATCAGACGAGTACTCTACCACCTGAGATATATCCGAGAGATGATGATAGGATTTGAACCTACGATATTAGTTTTGCAGACTAAGGCCTTACCACTTGGCTACATCATCATTATTATAAAAGCCTCATACCGGACTCGAACCGGTTACTCTAGTTTGGAGGACTAGTGTTTTAGCCAAATAAACTAATAAGGCATATAAGGGTGCTAGGTGGGAATTGAACCCACGCTCTTCAGAGCCACAATCTGACGCTTTAAGCCAACTAAGCTACTAGCACAGCGCAGTGTACAGGACTCGAACCTGTGCATCCGTTAAGATGACCTCGGATTAGCAATCCGGCGCATTACCTACTCTGCCAACACTGCATAATATATAAAATTGTTTTTTATATAGCGGAGTGTTAGGGATTTGAACCCTAATATCCTTTCGGAATGGCAGATTTCAAGTCTGCTGCTGTACCAATTGAGCCAACACTCCATAATGCTCTCGGAAAGTTTTGAGCTTTCGACCCCTTGGGCTTCAACCAAGTACTCTACCTCTGAGCTACGAGAGCCTATAAAAATTATCTTCAGTTTTAAAGTCAGTAAACATAAAAACCATCTCCTTTTTAAAAATAATATATATAATACTGCTAAAGAGACTCGAACTCTTAACCTAAACATTAGAAGTGTCTTGCTCTATCCATTTGAGCTATAGCAGTATTTATTTTTGGGGTTGTTTCACATAACATTATATCATACAATATACATATTTCGTGTAGTATAATTTTATAAATTATATCATTTCTGTTATAATTATATTATCTATGGTTGTATTTAATAATGTCGCTAATATTACCATATTATCTATAGTAGGCATTGACTCTCCCCTTAACCACTTATATATAGCTTGTGGAGTATTAAAACCTAATATATCCTGTATTTGTATTACTTTAATATTATTCAACTTCATTAACATCTTTATATTTGCACCAGTCTTTTGCATATTTATCATTGGCATATTAATCATTTACTCCTTAATTAAAAAAGACACTTACTAGAATTATTCTAATTAGTGTCTTAAATATTTAAAACACTATCTACCTATCTTAAAGATAAATAAACAGTGCTTTTAGTAAATGTATTAATATATAAAAATGAATGATTTTATTCTTTTAACACAAGTTTATTTATCTCATATTTTGTTGTATTACAACTAAACCCATAATCATAATGTTTATCGGAAATACTAGGGTTAATATGAAATTCGTGTCTTGTGCTTAATCTTATCATTGTAAATCTTACCTTTCATTTTTCTTATATATAGTATCGTAATTAATAAGGATTTTCTATTAATATTTCTAAAAATATTTTTATTTCTTTTCCTTATTTCTATATTTATTATATCAAACAGTTTAATACTATGCTAGTAAACTACTAGTATAATTTTTGATATTTAAGATTTCCTATTTACATTCATAATTTATTTCATTCTTTATATTTTTATGATATTCTAATTGTTTTTCGTTGATATAATCACATTTCTTATCATATAAATTAAGTAATGTATTTTTTCTTATATCTGATATATAAATACATTTATCTAATATATTTTTTATTTGTGTAGTTGTGGGTAATTTATCAATATCAATTACATCCCAATTTTTAATATGAGATAAACATTCTATTTCTGTAGAATATAACCCATTTACTTTTGTATATTCAACACTCTCCGGTTTTTCTCCCTCTAAGTGTTTTGAACTACCAGAGTCATAAATTGGAGCTGGTTTAATTATTTGAAGAGTACTACTATCTCTTAAGAAACCAATATTCCCTTGGTGCCTATCTCTATTATTAATTAAATAATCAACAATTGTTTGTATATCCATATAATTTCTAGCATCATCTTCATTACAGCCATATTTAACAGCATAATCAATTATACGTTCATATACATCATTTTGTTGTGTCATATTGTATTCTTCTAATAAATCATAGGCTGTAATAAGTTCAATGTTCTCATTTGTAAATGCTTTACAAGTACAGCCTATTACTTCATCTTCTTTATCTGTTATAAAATTATAATGACAAGCATTGTTATAACCTTGTTTTTCGTATATTAGGCTTGCTATTACTTCTCTAGCATTTAAAATATCAAAGTTTTTAGCTACTTTTTTACATAAATATAATTGATTATTCTTTTTAAACCAAAATTTTTCTAATTCTCCACCTAATGTAGAATTAATTCCTTTATAGAATTTATCTTCTGATTTAGCAAAAAGAAATTCATCAACATCATCCATTTTTACTTTTATATCATTCCAAGTTAATTTTTCATTATTATTTTCAATCCAATAACAATCAACAAAAGAAAAAGCATTATTTTCTAACATCCATTCTCTTGCTGATTTTCCACGAGATAAATATTTATTTAAATTATCCCTATTTACTGGAAGTTGTCTGTCTGACAGCCAATCTTCAAATAACCAACAACCTTCATCATTGCCAAAATAAAAATCCTTATTAAGACTTTCAGGCATATTATTATCAATAAATTCATCCTTATATCTTATAATTCTTTTTAAAGGTAATGGTAATAAATCTATATTAGATTTATAGATTGCTAATTTTGTGACTTCATTATTATTTAAACAAAAAGTCGCTATCAACTTATCTTTATGATATAAACTGTGTTGAGTAATCATATTTATTCCTTTTCTTTAGCTTGATTAATTTTTTCATTGCTATACTGAATAAAATCCTCAAGTTCTTTTTTCTTTTTAATTTCTTCTTGTTTTATAACATCAGAAAAAATATTTTTTATAATTTCTTTATCAAAATCTTCCATTTTAATCCTATAAATATTTATGTATTTTCATAATAATCATTTAAAGCATCTTTATATTCTAAATCTTCTAAATCTGTTTTATGAGTTGGCAAATCATATACTTTAGAATACTTACAGATAGAACAACCACAATGTATTTTTCCTTTGGAATACATACCATCATTTTTGTACCAATCAGAACCATATATATTATGAGAAATATTCTTTTTTCTATGTATTGCTCTATTTCTCATTTTTCTTAAATATCCTCTATCTCTCATATTATATACCTCTTCTTCTATATTTACTATATCTAAATATGTTTTTTCAAATTGTTGTTGATTATGGTTTTGAAAAATATTTAAAACCAATTAATATATTATTTTCATTATAACTTGGGACAAAAGAACATTTAGAATTATCTATATATTCTTTATCATCTAAAAATGCCTTTACATCATCTGCTGTTGAAGTTCCCACAGTGATTGTTTTATCACCCTTTGTAAATGTAATTATTCCAGTATTTGTAATTACACTATTATTATTTGTTTCTTCGGTATTATTTACATCAGTAACACCATTTGTGGGTGTAAGTATACTGTTATTATATTGACAGCCAATAATATTGCAATCCTTAATAGCTTTATCTTCCTTTTTACTATCATTAAATAAAATAGGAGAAATTGTAAAATCATTATCTGTAAAACTAATGTAATCTGTTGTATCAGTTACAGATGCATATGTTTCAGGAGATAAAAAGCAATTTCCATAACTATCATTATCATATTCTAATGATGTACAGTTGAAACCTAAATTAAGAAAATCAGTATAACTCATTGGGAATGTTATATCTTTATCATTAAATTTAACTGTTATATCATCAACAATTTTCTTCTCTTCTGCAACAGCCTGTTCATCTTCTGTTGTTGCTGTAATTTCAGTTGCTTTATTCTCTGTATTTGTTGATGATTTCTTATCAGAGCAGCCAATTATACTAAACATACATGTTAAAATTAACATACTAGTTACAATTTTTCTTTTCATAGATTTATTACCTTTCTATATCATTATTTTCTTTATTTCTAACTGTTGTTAAAACTTCAAGCCTTTAGGTTTGAAGTCTTAACATAAAGGCTCAATTAAGGATATTACATATCCTTAATAAACTCTTCATCTAAAGACAAAGAGTTGTTGATTATTAAATCTTTTTCTCTAAATCTATCGCATTCATTAAAATCTTTTAAAAGTTCGACATTATCTTTCCCAAATAATTTAAAATCTTTATCATATCTTCTAGGCTGTTTTTCCCATGCAAAAGGCATCATATGATAGTTTACAAGAAAAAGCTGTTTTAAAAAAATGTTTTCGGCTTCTTTTTGTGTAAGAATAGGATGATTTTGCCTAATTAATTGTGTAAAAAAGTTAATATTCTCTAGCATTAAATAAGTACCAAACTTTTCGTGATTGTAAAAATGTGATATATCGTTTTCATCTGTAGTTTGTGTAAATAATTTTCCTACATCATGATATTTTACTGCAATATCATAATCAATATTATATTTATCACTATAATTATTATTCCATAATTTTAATGCAGTTAATGAGTGATTTCCCACCGTTTCATTATGATGAGGATTATTTTGTTCTGCATCTAGCATCTACTTAAAATATGTATTAACACATCCATTATCATCAAATCTATTGCTTAAAACAGATTTTACATCATCTTTTCTATAAGATAAAACTATATTATCCCATCCCTCATTATAGAATGGAATTTGAAATTTTCTTATCTGCGATTGAATTACTGAAACTCCAACCTTTTCTTTTCTACATCTATAGCTATCTTCTATAATACATTGTGGAATTGATTTTATTTTAATGTAGCATTGTTTTTCACAGTCTATATTTTTTACTGCATTAAATAAATATTGTCTATCTTTTATATTAATATTTAGAGCATCACATACAACATTTTTACCTTCTTTTAAAGACTGCTTAATAATATTATAATAAATCTCGAATGTTTTACTATTATCCTTTTGATTTTTAGGACTTAAATTATATTCTTCTCTTATTTTATCACTTGAAACTATAATTGTTTCTCTATGTAAATCTGAACTTTCACAATTTTGTTTTATTTCTTCTGCTAAATGACTTTTTCCACTTTCTGGTATTCCAACTAAACAATATAACGTAGGTCTATCATATTTAATATTATATTGTTTTACTATTTTCTGACATTCTTTATCTAATTCAAAATCAATTTTATTTAACAAATTATCTACTTTGCTCTTATTAAGATAATCATTATTTTTAAAGACATCATTAACAAAATTATTATAAGTAGTTGTTAATAATCCAGAAAAATTAGATAAATTATAATGACGTAAATATTCAAAATATCTTGTTCTTGCATACTGAACTACATCATTTTTTGAAAACCCTACTAATCTATCTTCTAATTGTAATTTATTTGGTTTATATAACATTATTTTTTCTCCTATTAAAAAGAAATATATCCAATTTCTTTTTTCTTGTGAGCTTTGCTCCACTCTTAACACCATTTATATTGTCTATCATCTTCTTCTGGTGTATTTGCATCAGGCATTAAAAAACAAATACATATAGTACTTAATACAAAGGCTGTAACATCAATTAAAATATAAGTAATCATAAAAATTCTACTTTATTCCTAATATGCTTTTCTTGCTTCTGAAACCGACAATAATTTATCATTATGCAAATCCTTTAAAAAATTTTTATTCGCTTTTGTAATAACATAAGCAAGCTGACTATTGAAATAAACAAAATATTGTTTAGAAATACTTTCATAAAATACTACAGTATAAGCATTCGTCATTGCATCTCCTACCATATAAGGATGTCCATTATTATCAATATCAATTCCACAGCCGGTATTACCCCATGTTTGCATAAACAATTTTGCTTCTAGCCCTACTGACATTGCAGTTATAGAAAATCTGTTATTTAATTTGACTTTTTCGGCTGCTTTTATAAATTTTTCGTTTTGTTTTAGTAATAGTCTTGTTTTATAATCAAGTAATTCTAAATTAGGATAATTCATAAGTTATTCTTCCTTTATGTTTTTTTATACAAATATTATAACATACATATATTATAATTCGTGTATTACTTCTTTATCTTTCATTTTATTTAATAAATTTGATACATATTCATTCTTATTTAAAATTTGTGTATAATTAAGAATTGAATTATTTTTATTTTTTAATACATTATATGGTTTATCTAAATATTTACGGATTATAAAACAATTATATTTATTATCAAATGTATCTGTTATATATTTACATGCTCTACCTCTATTTTCTAATATATAATTTGGAATAGAGGCATAACATAAATTTACATATTCATTAACATTATCTATGTATTTAAATACATTATTTGCAATTTCAAATATTTGTTCTCTATACATAAAAGGGACTTTAGAAATATAATCATCAAATTTATCATCAGCTATCATTTCTATTGTTAAATTAGGTGATGATATTGCTGATAATACTCTATGCATTTTCACATAATCATTATATTTTAATTTAAATTTTTCACCATCAATGTTAATGACAAAACCTTCAGCTTCATCAGATTGTTTATTATTCAATTCATCTAAGATTGTATGAATATTTTTATCATAAACACATGTAGTTAAAACATTATATTTATTTGCATAATCAATTATATCTTTATAAGAACTTTCTCTACCTGTATAATTATCTACTAAACCAATAAGATATAATCCTTCTTGAGATTTATCATATTTAACAATATGGGCGTCTTTTAAAGATATATACTCAAATATATGTGTTTTTGTTGGATTATTTCTAATCATATGCATTAAATTTTTATTTGAAACTAACATATTATAACCATCATCTAATCTCCATGAATTATTTTTATCTATAGATAATGAGCTAGACATAAAATAAGTATCATTATAAAATCTACAGCACATCATTGAACCATCTAATTTATTTGAAAACTCTACACTCTTATTATTTTTTATAGCTTTATCACATAAAGCTGAAACGTGTTCATAAGAACATTCTTCTAACTGATTTATATTAAAAAATTTCTTAAATGGAGCAATTACTAATTCATCGTTAATTAAATCAATAACTGTAGACCTGCAATATCTATATAATCCATCATATAAATCAAAAAATGGTTTATTTCCGAGTTCTTCCGCTTTCCTTTGCATGTTATATTCATCATACTGAAATAAAAAACATCCATTATTTTCTTTAATTATAAGTGGCATAACAATATTTAAATATTTTTCAGAATTTGATACATTATTACACATATAATTAATAAAATTATTTTCTTTATTTACTTTATTATAGGTCTTATAAGTATTAGCAAAATCTATAATATTATTTTCTTTAATATATTGTTTTTTTAAGTCCATTATAATGTTATATAATGGGTTCCATACAAATTGATTTTTCATTTTTTTCTATCCTTTCAAAAACAATGCTATAGTATAAACAAGTAGTTTTTTTATCTAAATCTTTATTTATATGATGATGTCCAAAAAACCAATGTTTATATTCTATATTATTTTCTATCCAATCAAAAAAATCATTTAATTTATTAGGAGTACATCCACCACAATTGTCATACATTTTATGTAATATACGACTAGAAGTATCATGAGTAACTATATAATCCACTTTATTATTATGTTTAGCTAGATTTTCTTTTGCTAAAGCAATCTCTTCATCTGTAGGTAATTCTTCTTTCCACCAACTTACATGATTGACTCTAAACATTTTACCTGTATTACGCATTTTCATATACTCATCCATAAAATCTGCTTCTGTTTTATAATCATTTTGGTCTAAAATTCCATCAGATATATCATGTGACTCTGCTCCACCAAACGCTAATATAGAAGCACCATCAATATCATAGATTTGTCCTCGCATAAGATGAATTACAGATGGTCTTATTTTCTGTACTAAACCACCATGCCATTCTTCTATTGGATATTTATTTAACCTATCATAACATTCATGGTTTCCATCAACAAAAAGTGTTGTATATGAACGATTTTCTAAATAATCCAATTTTTCCTCTTCAAAAGGATTAGTTCCTTCACAATCCCAAATCAGCCCAAAATCTCCACAAATAACCATATAATCATTTTTAGTTAATGTTTTTTGTTCATTAAAACTATATGGGTAAAATCTTTCTACCCCACCATGTATATCACCAGTAAAATAAATCATAATTTACATCTCCTATTTATTTTTTTGCTTCTTTACCTTATAAATATTAAAATTCAAATTTTCTTTAACTGCACAAATTTTATCAGCAAGAGAAACAATAAAAGCTTCTTTACTTTTTGGAATTTTTGTAATAGTTAAAGGAAACATATGTGATTCAATAATATTTTCCACATTTTCATTAATATCTAAATATTTTTTTGCATTTTTAACAGCAACTTTAGGATGTGAAAATCCATGTAATCCCTCATCTCTTATTCTTCCATCGTGCCAATCATACAAATAAAAATCATGCAATATAGCTCCTTCAATAAGTTCATTTTCATTTACTTTTAAACTGAAGTATTTAACTATGATTATGCTTATTATTGCGACATTTATGCAATGTTGTAAGGTTGTTACATTTCTATGTTGAATATAATTATTCATAGATGCAACAATAGGAATATTAGTATATTGAGTAATATTTTTTTGCGCTGTCAAAAAATCTTTAATCAATATCTTCATTTAATATTTTTTCTTCTTTCTTTAAAAATTTATTAATTTTATTCCATGCTTTCTTTTCTGTTATTTTTAATTTATACTTATAATTATTTCTTGCATAAAAGATATACCAAGCTTTCTTTAAATCTTTTTTAGCCCGCTTTTTTGAGACATTATTTACAAGACAATAATGTTCAAGTATTAAATCTGTTTTTCCTAAGTGTTCAGCTCTACCTGCGTGAACCGTAAAATGACACATTTTGCATAAAGGATAAATTCCTATTAATTTTTGCTTATTATATTTAAAAGTCCATTCTTCATGAGCTTCTAAATCACTTATATTTTCAAAATATTTTCCACAGCCTACACAATAATGATGTTTTCTTACCTCATTTGACATATCTCTCCATATTTTTGTTGGAAATAATGTTCGTAAGTTTTTACCTTGTGCTGATTGTGGTAATATCAGAAAATGCAATTTATATAGTTTTTTCAATATTTCACTCCCCTTTATAGTATAACATATACTATTTATATATCGTGTATATTAAATGATATTTCTTGCAATTGTAAATATAATTGAGCCTATTAATAAAAGAAAAATTAAAACATTTTCTGCTTTATTAAGTTTGAAAGTTATATTTAAAAGCCAACATAAATAATTTTTTATAATAAAATAAATAATAAACGGACTAGTTATAAATATAAATTGATTACATAAAAATGCTTGTTTAAATTTAAACTTTGATAAATTTAAAATTAAATGAGTGATTCCACATCCCGGACATTTTAAGTTTGTTATTACATTAAACAAACAAGGTATTCCAATATTAAAATGGACTAGCAATAAGTAATAAGCTAATCCCCCACTTAAAGCTAGTCCTGTTAATAATATTTTTTTATTCAACTGATGAAATTGTTGCTTTTTCATTAATTACACTCTGCATAATACAATAATCTACAATTCCAAATCCAATTACTTGAAGCAGAATAAATAAAAATGTATGTGAGCCACCATTCTTAAGTTTATCCATTTTAGCACCCATTCTGTAAGCCCAATAGATTCCATATATTCCACAGCTTAATAATGTAAATAAAAATGCCAATCCACCACTAGTTTGATAAGAGTCGTCTGGGGTTAATGTATTCATATCATTATTTACATTTATAAACCAATAAATTCCATATATTCCACAACTTAATAGTGTGAATATTATAGCTAATACAATATTTCTATTTTTCATAATTTTATATGCCTTTATCTTTCTATTTATTTTTCAATATCAATATTTTCATAATCAATATCAATATTTTCTTTCACAAAATTTGTAGGGTCTCTATTTTCATTCATATAAGTATTTACATCCATATACAATTTCCCATAATAAGGAAGTGGTAATGGTCCGTCATAAATATGTGACCAATCATGATTTGTAATATACTCGTTAGTCTTTTCTCCAATAAAATTCATATAACTATATGTTTTATCAGCTAAATTAGGCATATAAGTATCTAAAATAGGTTTAATCTCGTTGTCAAACCATTCTTTATTACAAGTAATACCTCTTTTTTCATAAATATAATATGCAGCAACATACATAGCAAAATCTTCATCTTCAAAGATTTTATCTCTATCTGAACCGATATTATCTCTTACATATTTATCATAAACAATATCTTGTTTTAAATGATTTTGTAATCCTTTATAAAGAGGGGTCCCCTCTAAATCTTTATTCATTTTTTCAAATACTTTAATGTGTGTTTGCTGTCCTAATGGTCCTTTTGGAATACCCGGACTAAGATATGAATTATCTTTCATCCACTCATCCATAAACTCTTTAGTAACATTCATAGTATTTGGGAATTTCATCCATGATACATCCCCTTTAGTTGGGTTAAATTCAAAATGGCTTAATTCTCTAGCTCCTGTATAAGCTCTTATAGCGTCAGGAAAAATTACAGCAGCTAAATATTCCTTATCTTCTTCTTTGTGTGTATCTGCACCATTTAATACAGCGCACATAATATGTTGCATACTTAACATTGATTTACTCCTTAAATATTAAAAAATATATAATTACTCTATATATAGTATCGTATTTTTTAACACATTTCGGATATTTTTATATAAAAAAATAAGAGCTGAATAATTTCAACTCTTATTTAAGGAAAAGATTTATGACAAAATGAAAAACGTAAAGTTCAGTATTAATAATGAACTTTATAGTAATCATTAACATGCTTTTTTATCAGCTACATTTTTTAAACTGCAATTTATTATGCGATATGGAAGATAAGTCTGACCTAAAGCTGCGACCCTTTAAGTTCTTACCCTGGTTTATAAAAACCCAAGCCATAATAGGAATATCACCTATAACTTTCACCTATCATTCAGAATTAAATTAAAACTTGTTTTTAAACAAACAACCCCTATTAGTAGACTTGTTTTTAAATATTTGTTTTAAATCTGTTGTCTGCCGTATTAGGCTACTCATAGTTTCTTCTCTTGTTATAGTTATTTTCATAACTTCACGGCAAAATGACTTATTTAGGTATTCCCTACTTACTATAACAAATACCTCTATTTATTATAGGTTTTAGGGTTATTCTCTCACTGAGAGCGTCTATTGCGTCACCCAAGAGCAAAACTACACTAATATTCATTTAAAAAATGTGCCATAACCGTTTAGACTTTAGATTTCTCTATTCAAAATAATATCTTCACTGAGTACTTTTATACATATTATTTTCCACCCTATGATTAAACTATCGTTTAATACTAAGATGAGTCTTTTTGATTATGCCCTGACATGTTGATTAGACATTCATACATCAGGATATAAATGATTACTATAAAATTCACTATTAAGTTTAAATGTACAATGTAGCAAATGCTACGAATTGCAGAGATAGGATTTGAACCTACGACCTCATGGGTATGAGCCATGCGAGCTACCAACTGCTCTACTCTGCCAAAAGAAAGGAATCCGACTATAACGGTTAATACGTCCAAATATTAGTAATGAATTTCACATTCTATGGTTAATATGGTAACAAAATAAATAATTCTTTTAGACGAATTACATTATTTATTTGATTACAAATATATTATAGCACATAAACGCTATATTTCGTGTAGTAAATTTAAATATTTTTATATTTTTATTCATTTTGTGAAATATTACCAGATAATATATTATAATGTATATATATTTCGTGTTAAAATTGCCAATAAAATATAATTAATTGTACTGCATCTAAATCAGATTTTGGTTGGTATAATTTCATATATAATAACTCCATATTCTTCTATATGTTTTAGAAGTTTTTTACTTATTATTGTATTAATTAACACATCACATAAATCATCAGCGACTATTCCTATGTGTCCATAAATGTTATTAAAGTATATTGTATTTATGTTTGCAGTTTTATTTACATATAGTAATATATCAATATCACTTTCAACTGTGCAATCGTCTCTAACTGAACTACCAAACACAATTACTTTGTCTATAATATTTTTTGTATCTGTCTCTTTAATATATTTTGCTATTTTTTTTACTTTTGTTCTTTTTATCTCATTTATTTTTTCAATATTTTTAATCATATTCTCTTATTCCTTATCTTAAATTAAAATAACATATATCTTATTTTCTTTATCTTCTACAAATTTGAAAAATAAAGCATTACTATTATTTACAATAGCTTTGTCATACATTTTACGAGTGCAATTTCCATAAATTGTTGTATTCTCATTGATTTTACAGGCAAGAAATATATTTCTATAATGATGATTCGTTGAACCTAAATGTAATTTATTACTATAATGCTTTTCAGTTATTGTACCTCTATAACCAATAATATTTTTGTTATATATCTTTATCTTACAATATTGAGTTTTTAAAGCCAATAAACAGCAAAATTCAATTAAAATAGTAAATATAAGTTCAGCAAAACTAAAAGTATTTAATTTACATATCACTCCTATTGGTAATATAATACAAATAAACAATATAAATAGTAATAATATTATATTATTTATTCTTAATGTATTTTTGTATTTATTAAATGCTTTTTCTTCATCTTTACTTAATGATATATCTTTTAAATAATCTATACAATTCATATTTTTACTCATCTTACCTTTTTTAGAATTTATAATGTGTATTTAAGTAATAGCTTTAATAGAAATAATTTCTTTAAACTTGTAACAAAAACCATTTGGTGTTTTATATATAAGAAGATTTTTATTTATACAATCATTAATTTCTGATTTAATTTTGTCTTTATTAGTTTCATCTGTATTATAATGAAATTGACGCTGCATATTTAAAATATTAAGTTCTTTTAATAAAGATAAGATTTTCTCAGACGTTTTTTCTTTTGAAATTTCATATAATATTGTTACTTCATATGTAATTTTACCATTATACATTTCATTAATACCTAATACCCAAAATCAATATCATCCATTTCTCTATACTTTGGTTTATTATTGTTTTTAGGCTTATCCTTTTCCATATTACTATATAAATATTTCCTTTGTTTTTCAAATAATCTATATACTGAAGCAAAATCTTCATATTCATAAAAATCGCTATATCTCGATTTGGTATATCCTATTGAAATATCTGATAAAGAATTAAGTAACGTTCTATATTGATTTCTATTACTCATTACTGGAATAACCTTATCTACAGTTTTAGCAAGTAAATCTAAATGATGTGTATACATAACACTTTCATTTAAATGATATTTAGGATTATTATTAGCATATTCTTCTAATATTCCTTTATACATTCTTTCAAAAGTATTAACCATCATTGAATAATAATCAGAAATAAATGGTATATCTTTATGATATACTTTCTTTAAAACTTTGTAACTTTCTTCTGCATGTAAAATAAGACCACTATCAAATGTCTTTTTCCCAAAAGGATTTTGGACTACATGCTCTTTTTTATAGTTGTTTTCGGAAATCATACAATATATCCCTTTACTATTTCATCATCATCTGATGCATTGTCTTTTGTTGTTAAAAAGAAAATAACTCCAATATTATCAATATCTTCATTAAAATCATCAACAAAATCTTCATATTCATTAATTTCATCTTCACTATTGACTATAATAGCTACAATAATTCCATTTCTTAATTCTTTTCTTGAATTAATAGATGAAGAAGTGATAATCATTTGTAATGGATTGATTTTTTCTCTTATATAATTAATATTATCTATATATTTTTCTAAATTTTTCATATAAAAACCTCATTAAATACTTTTTGGATTATTCCAATTTTTACAATTAGAATCCATTGCTTTTTCAACTCCAAAAAATTTTGATACTTTATTTTTGCAAAAACCACGCTTATAAAATTGACAACTAGCACACTTTTTTAAAGCATTTGGTAATACAATATTTTTTCTCATATATTTTACCTCTTTTCAAATTATTAACAAAGCTTTTTATTTATAAATTACACCTAATAATTTTGTATTTTTTGTTCCATCTTCTGTCACATAAGCACAATTTGGACATTCTTCGTATGGAAGTGTTGGTTTAACTGTTATAAAATTTTTATCTAATGTAACATATCTTATTGTTTTTTTAACACTAATCTCATTTATAACGGCATTTAATAATACATTTGTATTAAATATTCCTAAAACGATTTTATTATCATCTATAATAGGAACCATATATGAATTGTTACTTTTACAAGCACAAGCAACATCATATATTTTATCCTTTTCTGTATAAAATTTTCTTAATCGTAGCATTTTATCTTTACAGCTAAGTACTGATGATAAAATTTTATCTGTCAATTCTTTAAGAAAAAGTGTAGCATCTTCTGTTGGAATGAGATAATAATTTTTATTTGGATTATGTACAATAAAATTTCTTAAACTTCTACATTGTGTAAGTAAAGGCTTATCTTCTATATCAATTTGATTATTCTCATAATCCCATACAGTATAATTTTCTCCATATATTTTCCTAACAGCTTGTTCTAATTCTTTATATTGATTTAAAAATTTCTCAATCAATTTATCATTTTGTTTCATTAAGTATTATTAGGGTATAGTTAATAACTATACCCTTTTACCTTTCTATATTATAATTCCATATCAAAATCATCATCAACTTCTCTAGTTACTTCAACACTTTCATCCATATCTCGTAAATTGTCAAATGTGGCATCAGTATTCATCTTTTTATATTCATCTACAATTGTCTTTTTAATTTCATCTACAATTTCTCCGGTTTCTATATCCATATTAATACCTTCACCATCTAAAATAGCTTTTACAAATTCTAAACTAACCTTTTTATCATTAAAATTATCGGCTACAAGTTTATCATTAGTAAAAAGTTCTTCTTTATTTATGGTTACTTTTTCATATGGATATACTCTTATAGGCTGATTATAAAATTCATTTTCCTGATTTTCTGTAAGTCCCTCTTCCCAACTTATAGAATAAAAATATTTATTATCATTTTTATCTTTAAGTAAAATTACATCATCAACTGTACGAGTCCATCTTCTATTTTCATCATAATCAGTATGTATAGAATATCCATCAAATACTAATTCTTTTAGTTCATCTTCACTTAATGAAATACCATTATTGATTTTATTAATTATTTCCTCTTCCCAGGATAATTCTTTATCTACATCATATTCATTTTCATTTGTATCTTCGATTGTTTCAGTTTCTTCATGCTGTGCATTAGAATTGTCATCTTCTATTATAATTTCTTCTTCTAAAGGAATATCAGAAATTCTATTAAGAGGACGATTTAAGTATGGTTCAGCCATTGTAGGCAGTATTTGTAAAATATCTGATGGCAGCCATTTCCATTTTACACCATCTTTTTTAAGTTCCTTACAACTATCACTTTCTGTATAGTATTCATCATCTAAATCAAAATACAATTCATATGGTAATATTAAATTGTTTTTTGCACATATTTTCCAACATTCTTTAAGAAAATCTTCATTTTCCCCATAATTATTAATAATTGAATTAATCTCTTGTGCGGTAGCTCTTGGTTTCTCTGTTGCCATTTTAATTTATCTCCTATATTATAGTCGCCTATTTTTATCAACAACATCTATGCTAAAGCGTAGATGTTTATTACAAGTATTAAAAATACTTGTAATTGCTAATCCTTTGTTTTAACCTCATAGAGGTTAGAACAAGATATTATCTATATATAGTATAGCATATTATTGTTATAATTCGTGCAGTATATACAAAAAAGAGAATAGTATTTTGATTTAAATACTATCCCCTTTTTTATTATTTATTTATTAATGCTATGTTTTTTCTTTGAAGCTAAGAAAATAGCTCCAAATCCTAATAAACTTATAATAATAGAATACCAAATATTATTTGAATCGTTAGTTTTAACGCTCTTTTTAATCTCTGATACATTATTATTTTCATCTGTTGATGTCTTAGTAATTGTCTCATTATTAGTATTATTATTGTTATTAATAGTATTATCTAATGTAGAAGTATTATTATTAGTACTAGGATTAATTGGTGTATTTGGTTTACTTGGCTTATCAGGAGTTGTTGGGTTTGTATCAATCTTAGCATCTTTAATAGGTGTAGCAGATGCAAGAGCTACATAATTTCCTGTTTTAGTTAATGTAAACCAAGAACCTGTATCAGCATCATTTTTTATTTCTTTAACAAATTCTAATTTTCCATCATTATTAATATGGAAAAGTGAAATGTATTTATCAGTATCTTGATAAAAATATCTTAACTGATATTCAATTGGAAAATCAAAATCTGTTGTATTATTAATTGAAAAATACATAAGTTTTGAAGGCTTTATAGCTGATAATAATAAAGCATAATCAAGAGCATTATCTTTAGTTACTATTGTTTTTAAAGTCTCTTCAACTTTTTCTTTTGCATCATCAAAATTAATTGCTTTAGTTAATTTAGAACCAGGGTATATATCTTGAGGATTTTTAACATCTTTTCCATTAAATCTAATATTAATACTATTTTCTAATATTTCAGATGAAATAGTATCTGTATTAATACTTAATTCAACCTCTACATCATGCCCTTTAATCATTTCAAGAAATTCTTTAGGAATATAATCATTTTTATTTAAAGAACCATGATTAAGATATAAAGTTTCACCTTTTTCTTCATATTCTTTTATTTTATCTTTGAGTTTTTCATAATGAGATTTTGTGAAAAATCCATAAGATGTATATTTAGCTATTTCTCTACCACAAACAGAACATTTTTTAATTACTACTCCGTCTGTATATGTACCAACTTTACTTTCTGTTACATAAATTGGTTTATGTTCTTCCTTATCTGATATATAATTACAACCACTATCTAAGCATTTGTGCCAATGGTAATTATTATCGCTTGACCATTTACTATCAATAGTATGTATAGGAATAATTGGTAAATCAATTGCTGTATGCATTATATGACCACATACTGTACATTCAATGTGTCTTTTTCCACTAGAAAATTCTGTAGCTGGTTTATCAATAATCCAATCTGAAGGAATATGCTCTGTTTTGTCTTTTACAGTACCATCACAATTACTTTCGGTACACTTATGCCAATGATAATTTTCATCACTAGTCCATTCATTAGTCCAATGATGAGTGTGAGTTGGTTTTACTACCGGAATTTCTTCTGTTTTTATAATATAACCGCATACTGTACATTCTTTATGACGAGAACCCGTTTTTGTTGTAGTAGGGTTACTATCAATAATCCAGTCGCTAACTTTATGTTCCCCTTTATCTGCAATACTTCCATCGCAGTTATCAGTTAAACATTTATGCCAATGGTATGTACTGTCACAAGACCAATCTGTAGCAAAATTATGTTTATGATTAAGCTTATCACTTTCAACAGTTAATGTTATTGAATCAGAACCCTCTTTCCAACCAGAAATTGCATTAACTTTAGCAGTTAATACAGTCGTTCCAACACCTTGAATAGTAACTATTCCGTTTTCATCAACTGTTGCTACATTTGGATTACTAGATGAATAAATAATAGTTGCATTATTATTTACTGTAGTATTAAGCTTAAAAATAAAATGACCAAACGTTTTTGTTAAATTTCCATTATGTATTTTTACCAAAGGAGTTTCTAATTCAATATCTTCATCCTTTTTAAATGTCTGAGTGTCTAATACTTCACCACAAATATTACAAACCTTTTCTCTAACACCATCTTCTGTATCAGTTGGCTCTTTTGTGACTACCCAATTCGCATCATGTTTTCCTAAACATTTTTTCTTACCACAATAGTAGCAAACGGCTACTTCGTGACCATTTATACTTTCTCTTTCACTAAAATCATGGTCTACTTTTGGAGTAATAACTTCTTTTTCATATCCACAAAAGCCACAAGTATATTTTGCATAACCATCCTGATAACAAGTAGCCTCTTTATAAGTATCATTATCTACTTCAAATGTATGGTTTTCATAATCTTTTATTACTGATGGATGGCAAACGGCTTCTTTCCAATGTCCATTATCATCATGTTTAACTTCCCATGTGTGGTTTTCTTTTAAAGATGTATTATAACTTTCGGTTATTGTTTTGTCAGCTACATCTTCAACCGGTATATAATTTTCGCCATTTTTTATTACAGGATAAATTGTCAATTTATATACATGAGATTCAGATTCAACTCCTAATGTTTTTTGAAAAGAATTATTTCCTTCTTCATTAGTAAGATACCCTGAATATATTGTGTTTTCATCTTCTTGTACATTATAACAAACTGCATCCCAACCATAATCACTAAGATTTTCAGTAATATCAATATACAGATTTACTCCGAAATTATAATCACCGCTAGTAGGTTCATAGGTTAAAACATTTTTTAATGGAATACTTTTATTTTCTTTTTTTATTTCATAGCATCCATCTATTGAACATTTATAATAATCGTATTTTTCACCATTTTCATTCGCTGTATAAAATTTTACCCATTTATGTTCACCTAAATGTGACGTATAATTGATTTTTTCACTATAGCCACATGCTTTACATTTGGCTATTGTATAGCCTCTTGAACTGTCTGTTGGTGCTACTACAGTGGCATTATCCATATCCCAATCGTGTAATGCATAAGTTGGATTAGTAGTCAAATCATATTTTGTAAAGCACCCACAAGTAAAATTATGCCAATGCGCACTAGGATTAGTATGCCATATTTCATCATAAGTATGCACATGGTCTTTATCAGTATTTACATCAGCTAACACATTGACTGGTACTCCACTTGTAAGTACCATAGCAGATACCATAAGTGCTGACAGGCTTCTAATTAATTTATTTTTTATCATTTACTTTCCTTTCATAAAAATAAGAAATATTTTTTAGTGTTTAATTATTTGCAATCATATATGCCTCACTTCCTTTATATAATTTTTTTAAATAAACAGTTTCTAAATTAATAATTAGAAGTTATAACTATATTTAGTATAGCATATATATATATTATATTTCGTGCAATTAATTAATATTTATTTTCCTGTAGAACCAAAGCCACCTTCACCTCTACTAGTATCAGAAAGTTCATCTACCTCTTCAAAAGTTATATGTGGATATTGCATTATAATAAGCTGTGCAATACGTTCTTTAGGCTCAATTACTCTATCTTCATTACTATCATTATGTATAGCAACGATATATTCACCTCTATAATCACTATCACATATTCCTACACAATTAGCTGGTCTAAGACCTTCTTTAGTTGCTAAACCACTTCTTGCAAATATGGCTCCATAATATCCATCTGGTATTTCAAGAGCTAATCCGGTTCCAATTTTTCTTGTCTCATGTGGATGAATTGTAATATCTACATTATTATCAGCATATAAATCAAATCCTGCTGAAAATACACTTCCCCTCGTTGGCAATTTTGATGTTTCTGTTAATTTCTTTACTTTTACATGCATATATTTTTTCTACCTTTCTATTTCTTCTTTATTTTTATATATTTCTTCTAATGCTATATCATAATTTTCACTAATTCTCTCTTTTAATTGTCCAACAGTCATAAGCATATCATTATCTGTTTTAAAACATTTACTAAGTTCTTCATCTTTTAATGTATCAATAAATGATTTTACTGTTGTTAAAGAACCTAAAACATTATAAAAAGCATCTGTTTTTGTAAATTCAGAAAAAGATATATCTTTACTGTCATATAATAATGTATCATCTGACCATAATTCATTTTGTATATCATCAATAATATAATTTAATTCATCTTTATCACTAATTAAATTATTTGCTCTTAAATATAATAAATAATCTTCACAATATGAAATATTATCTAATACATTATTTACAAAATCTTCTGTTAGCATAATTCTATATCCTCTTCTACATCATTTAATTTCTTTTCATTATTTATTGGTTTAAAATCATAAATATCTGCTATGTTATCTAAATCTTTATATAAATTATCAAGAGTATCATTATAAATTAAAAAATTATAATTAAACCATCCATCAGCACCTATATCATCTCTAAAATGATTAAATTCATCTCTTTCAGAAGCTAATCTTTCTTTTAAAACTTCTATATTATCTCCACGCTTAATGCCTCTATTAATAATTTCTTCTTCATTTAAATCAATATATATAGATAAAATATTTATATCAGGAGCATTTTTACGCATCCAATTTATGCCATCTGGATTGATGAGATAAACCATATTTTTTGACAATTCTTCTTTAGATAAAACTGCTGCATATTCAATTCCAGTCATATCATTTTTTGTGTAAGCAATGACTTTATTATTCTTTAAAAAAGCGTCAAACTCTGATTTTGTATCAAACCAATGTTCTTTACCATTTGTTTCATATGTACGCATTGGTCTTGTAGTATGGCTTACTACCATATCAAGTCCATATTTTTCTTTTAAATATTTTGCAGCAGTATCTTTACCGGAACTTGTTTTCCCTATAATGGCTATAATATAATTATCATTCTTCATTTATCTTTCCTCTTCAAAATCATCTTCTTCATTAGAAATTTCTTCTACATCAGTATATTGTCCTTCGTGACTTACACCATTAAATTGTACTTTTTGATTAGTCAATGCTACTGACATTAAAGCTCTTTCTTTTGAAAAACCAAGGTCTAATAAATCTTTAATTTTTTTATCAGCATTTTGTATATTATTTATATTATCTGTTATTTCTTTTTCTCTTTTTTCTATCATTTCATCTGCAAGAATTGTAATATATTTTTCTTCAATCATACCTTTTGAAGGTTCTGAAAAGAAATCCATTTTAACATTATCCATTTCAACATGATATGGATAATCTGAATTATTTTCATTTTTGTAAATAAATGCTGTATTAGTATCTATTTTGTATGTTTTAATTAAATCTAAATTTTCACTCATTATTTTATCTTCCTTTATTAAGGCCAATCATAGCCTAATTCACATTTTCTATATGCAATTTCATTTATATCTGGATTTATGTCTGCATAATGTTCTACAAATTCTTCAAATTTATAATTAAATTCATCAAAAACCTCTTTATAATAAGGATGAGTAAATTCCATACTATCATCCATATCATCAATAGAATAATAATCTTTTTCTTTCATTAAATAATCAAATACTTCATCAAAATCAAAATTTACCTTAATATCTATACTATCGTTATTCGGTGAAGCGCCACCATAATATTCATCTGGTGTAGAATAAGCAGTAACATCATATTGGTTTTTCAAAATATTATTATTATCTATCCAATACACTATAGCCTCTTCAAGCCTATCATCTGAAAGCATCATATTCTTAAGCCCTTTCATTTTTTATAACAGTAACCATCTATTTTGAAAGAATAGAGGTTTTAACAATAGTTATAAATTATTCTTTCTATATATAAGTATCGTAAAATATACAGCTTTTCGATGATTAAAAAATAAAAAAGAGAACATTTTTAAATGTCCTCTAATTTGCATTTTTAATAATTTCATCAGTTAGAAATTGTTTATCAATATAATGTTTATTTATTTTTTTCTTATCATTTATTTCATTAAAACATATAGCATTTTTATCCATATTATAATATTTAACTTCTTTATATTCTGAAATATTTAATAAAATAATATGTGCTAAATTAACAAGTAATCCAAATAATGCTATTGAATATCCTATTAATTCAATCAATACAAAATATGAAGTATAATCTTCTTGTGTAGCAGTATTTAAAATATAATTAATAATAAATGGTATATAACAAATTAATACAATATGTAATAAAATTAAGAAAATATCTACCGCAGATAGATAATATTTTTTATTATCATTAATACTTTTTATCATTATTATCACTCATTCCTAAAACATTTAAAATATCATCAGCAATTTCCATACAAGCTTCTTTAAAACAACTCCAAAAACTCATATTTAAACAACCTTTCCAATAGCTTCTATTACTCTTTCGGCTTTAAAAGGTTTAACAATAAAATCTTTTGCTCCAGCTTTAATAGCTGATAAAACCATAGCTTGTTGTCCCATTGCTGAACACATAACACATTTAGCATTAGGGTCATAATCCATAATCCCTTGACAAGCTGAAATTCCATCCATTTCAGGCATTGTAATATCAAGTGTAACTAAATCTGGTTTTAATTCTTTATATTTTTCAATTGCATCAGCTCCATTTATTGCTTCGCCTACTACATCATAACCGCCTTTAATTAAAATATCCTTAAGCATCATTCTCATAAATGCTGCATCATCAGTAATTAATACTCTTGCCATTTTAAATCTCCTTATATATTTTTCTTAAATAAAGAATAGAGAGGAAATATTCCTCTCCGTTCTGCAAATTAGACTATATTTATAACCGGGTAAGTCTCATATAGCCTGCCAAGATTATTTAATACAAAGAACCATATATATACATTAGAGGGAACTATCTTGGCTAAACCTCTATTTCAATATCTTAAAAATAATTAGGAGGTATTTTCAAAGATATTCGGACTTAAACAGTCCAAAGAGATAATATAGGAGTCGAACCTATAAATAGTAAATACTAAAATATTGTATTATTTTTATAAATATTTACACCAAATATCTCTATTAATTATCCAATTAACGCTTATATTCTTCGTTATATATTGTCTTAGAGTGGACTTGATGGGGGTCGAACCCATTTCCAAAAATATTACTTTATTTAAATGTTTACGTTGTTATCCATATTAATGTTTACTTATATAGAAGGATGTTTTTTAAATATGCTTGTTTTTGAACCTCAACTAATACTAGCAATACCTCTTAGTTTTTTGGTGTAGCAACTAGGCTACAGCTAACATTCTATTGTCAGTTAAATTTATAAGTTGATAATCGTAACGTGATTTATCAATTCCGAACGCATTTAAATATTTTATACCCCTGTCGAAACCAAAGACAAGCCCATATTTTAATATTATTGCTCACACTTAATGGTAGTGAATCTCCAAGCACATCAGTAAGGACTCGAACCTTAATCGTGCAGTTTTGGAGACTGCTGTGTTACCATTACACTACCGATGCATAAATTACTATTATTTTTATAAATATTTAAAGAAAAAAATAGTAAATAGTAGACCGTATAGGACTCGAACCTATAACCTGCTGGTTATGAGCCAGATGCTCTGACCAATTGAGCTAACGGTCCATATAAGAGGATAATTAAATATCCTCTATAATTTTGTTGTTGTTGTTCTTAATAATCCTTTTATACTTAATGTTTTTTTCGATATTTTTTCTTCCTTGTACTACTTTATTTTATTTAATTTTTTACAATAATAATTAAGCTAAGTTACTTCTTGCGCTTACGATTAGCTTCAATCTTCTGCTTAATCGAATCATTCTCGATTTTCTTAAACATAGGCTTAAGCTTTCCAATAGGTCTTGCAGTTAATCCCATATTTCATATATCTCCTTTTTCTAAATTTAATCATTTCATCAATACATAAAATTAATGAAACATAGCAGCCCTTGTTGGACTCGAACCAACGAATGCAGGAATCAAAATCCTGTGCCTTACCACTTGGCGAAAGAGCTACAATAACTAGGATATATGTACACTCACCTAGACAGCTATTTGGTATACTGCTACTTGGTACACAATTTTATTATTGCTTAACAAGACCGACTACTCATGTATAGTCCACAATTACAGATGTGAATTTTCCCATATATCGTCAACATCATTGGTTATATTTTCCGATATTTAGCATAAAGCAAGGAATCGCAAATCTTGTAACCTTATAAATAATATAATAGATGTATCGTCATTAATGTGGTTTAACGATACTCTCAATGTTTGACAACCGAATTGAACGGTACTTTAACCACACCACACTATGCCTGAAGAATTACATTGAATTTTATCATCTATTAAGCTCTCCCAGTAGGGCTCGAACCTACAACATACAGATTAACAGTCTGCCGTTCTACCATTGGACTATAGGAGAATGCACCTAACGAGACTCGAACTCGTACTCTATCGCTAGAACAGGATTTTAAGTCCTGCGTGTCTACCATTTCCACCACAGATGCATGATGATATATATTATTTTAAATGGTATATACCAATCCATCATAGACACCGTAAGTAAAGTTTTGTATATGTTGGGAAGTTAATAAGTAAAACATTCCCGATAGATACTGAGGGCTTTTGACACCAATTAATTGTAATTCCTCATTACACTCAGTACCTAAGAGACAGTTTTGATAAAGCAGCTGCTTGATACGGCTTATCTCTTGGATTTGACATAATGACTAAATTCATTATTTACTCCTTACCTCTTTAATTCATAAAATACATTTACTTCAATTCTGATAGCACATATATCTTATCTTTTACAAAGGCTTTGTTTTTTATAAGTTGTTTTCTTAACTTACAAATATATTATAGCACATTATGTTTATATTTCGTGTAGTAAATTTAAATATTTTAAATATTTTTTTGTTTTTTATATAGATAACTGATTTGTAAAACAAATAGTAACTAGTAATCCAACCACAAACATCATTGTTGATGTTGTTCCTGATGAATTTATTGAATATAAAGCAAAATCTTTCTTTGTAATTGGATTCAGCCAATATATTCTTTCTTTATTCAACATATCAAGCAATTGATGACTTAACATTCCTATGGCAAAATACATAGTATAAGCTAAGTTGTTACAAATCATATATATGCTTAATGAAAATAAAATCAAAGCTAATAATGTATGTGTAAATGTTCTATGACTTGAAAAATAGCCATATATTAATAATCCAATAAAACTAAAAATACCTATTATAATAGGAACTGTTACTTCATCCCAATTAATCAAGCTTTTAGGATTAATATTAGAATAAAAGATTAAAGCTATCATAATTCCTATCGCTGATATTATTCCATAGAACACTTTCCTCATAATTGAGTGTTTTGTATCAATATCTGGAAGTATGGCTCCTAAAGCTGATAAAACAATTGATGTTGTGATAATATCTGAATTGCTTGTATTATGATTTAACAGTAATAATCCAGAAGCTAATGCTGTGCCTACTACTAAATGTGTCTTTCCAGTCATAATAAATACCTGCTTTCAAGTTATAATTTATGTTGTTAATATTTATCATTTCTATATTTATATTATAACATGATGTATATATAACTCGTGTAGTATATGGATTAGTCTTTAAATATTTTTACAAAAAAATAAGAGCTATATTAAATATAGCCCTTAAATAGATAATATCTTGTTCTAACCTCTATGAGGTTAAAACAAAGGATTAGCAATTAAGGATATGCAATATCCTTAATAAACATCTACGCTTTAGCTTAGATGTTGTTGAATTATTGTTTTACATATTACATACTAGCTAAACAGCGTAAATATTCATCATTAAATTCTTTAATCTTAGCAAAATATTCTTCTTTAGATATTAAATCATAATTTATACTTATACCATAATATAAATCTTTTCGTTTGATTTTATAATCTAAAGTATTAAGTTTTTTACAATATTGACTTTGAAACTTTATCTTTTTAAATATTATATCAGTTTGAGTAATAAATTCTTTTAAAGTAAGTGTAGGATAACCTGTAGGATAAGGATATACTTCTTCTTCAAAATAAATAGGATAATCAAAGCCATAATTTGAACCAAAATCTACATTATGATATAATTGATATTCTAAAGCATCATAATTATTTAAACAAGTAATTTGATATTCATTTTCAGAACTTACTGGCAAGCGTGTAAATTTATTTATAAAATCTAAATATCTATAGTCTATTACACTAGGGCTCCAATAAGGTAATAAATCCAAAGTATAATCTAATCTTATCAACTTTTTATGATTATCTTCTTCTAAAAATTTGGCAAAATCTATCATTTCAATGGTAAATTTAGGTATATCAGACATTTTTATTTTCTTTATCATAGTAAATACTCCATTCTCGCTTTTAATATTGTCAGTATATCACATATAATAAAAATTGTATATAAAAATAGACTATTATATGATAATAATAGTCTATTAAATATTTAATCTTCTATATCATTATTTTCTTTATCCGGTAATATTTCAACAATATCCTCAATCTTACATTCTAATAACTGACATATTTTATCTATCGTTTTTAAATTTAAATATCTATCATTATTTAAATAAGTAACAACAGATTGTGATAGTACCTTTTCTTTCCTTAAGTCGGTTGTTGTATAACCTTTAGCTTTTAATTTTCCTATTGGGTCTTTGTAGTGAATCATTATGCAGACATCCTTTCTTTTTCAATTATTTTTTTCAGCTTATCAACATACTCATCATCTAATCGAATCATCCTACATTCACCATCCATAATATTTAAAGTCTCGTCTTTAGGTTTTCCTTTTTTATAAGGTCGATTAGAGCAAATGGCATCAAATACATCTGCCACTTGTACTATTAAAACATAATTTGGAATATTTCGCAAGCGATTTCCGTTAGGATAACCACTTCCATCAGGTTTTTCGTGATGCATTAAAGCTATATTTGTTACAATTGTAGGGAAAGCATCCTTTAAAATTTCATATCCTACATAGGGATGAATTTTTACAATTCCCATTTCTTCATATGATAATGAAAAAGGTGCTGCTGTTATATTAAAAGGTAAAAATACCTTTCCCACATCATGTAATAAAGCTCCAATTAAAATCTGTTCTTTTTCTTCATCTGTATATGAATTATCTAATTGGTCTAATATTTGTCCAGTTACTATTGCTACTCTGCTACAATGATTATAAGTGTCCATACTAGATGCTTTTAGTATTCCTAGTAATACTGCTACTTCAGGTTTCTTTTTTATTTTTTCTAATAATTCTTTATACTCCATATAATACCATCCTTTTATTTAATTAGATTTTCCTATTATATTTACAATATTTCCATTTATCCCCTTTAATTCATCATATTTATCAGACATATAATTAAGTAAATAATTTCCAACTAAAACTACTCTATCTTCAAAAGTATTTTTCTTATTAATTATTTTGTTATAGAAACTTATATTATTTTGTTTAATAAGTTCCAAATATTTATTAAATACATATTCATTGTGAATATTTTCAAAAATATTTAGTAAGCTATATATTGTGTTCCAATTATAAATTAACGTAATCATATTATGTAGTACTTCTTCTGAAGCTTCTAACATATTGATATTGTCCAGATATTCTTCATATTTATCTGCAAAGTCATCACTAATATGTTCTGTATTAGGTGTTAATTCATAATGAAACATTGGATAATTCACTACTTTAAATGAAAATAATACTTTATGATTGCTCATATCTAATTTCACTAAACATTTTGTATCATATTCATCAATATAATTTATTTTATTATCTTCAAATAATGTATTTCTTTTAATATCAAACATATATTATATCTCCAATTAAATTTATTTTATTATATTTTCTCTACGTTTGGGAATTATTACTTCATTCCTTTCTACAAACCGTTTCATATCTTCCAAATATATATAATCTAAATTACTTTCGCTTACCATATCCTGAATAATAGATAACGCTTCTTTATATGTATAAGAATTTCTATATGGATGATATGAAGTTAAAGAGTCAAATGTATCAGCATATTGAATAAGTTTTACATAATCTGGAATTTGTGTTAATCCAAAAGGATAGCCTTTACCATTTTCATACTCGTGATGCATTAATACAATTTTTTCAACTATTTCATCAAATACATCATGAATAATCTCATATCCTAAAGTAGGATGTGTTTTCATAATTTCTATTTCAAAATCAGAAAGTTCTCTACTTAAAGATGTTAAATTAAATGGTAAAAATGCTTTTCCAATATCGAATATTAAAGCACCTTGCAATATGCTTTTTACCTCTTTTTCATTCCAAGGTGAAGAATCTTCCATGTGAATGATAATATCGTATACAATATTGGCAACTCGCACACAATGATTATATGTTTCTTCGTCTTGAAGTCTTAATAATTGTAATAACAATTTAATGTCTTTTTGTTCCTTTATTTTATCAATATTAATTGAAATCAATTTATTTTTGTCTCCCTTCATACTTCTTTTATTGAAGCTACCCATTTAATTTCTTTATCAGAAATATAATTTTTATAAAGAGCATCATCTATAATTTCTTGAGGAAACACTTTACTACTTGACATAGTAAAGGTTCTACAATTTTCCCCAAGTATTGTTATTTTATAATTATGATATATTTCCATCTATTGAAATATCTTCCTTTTCTCCTAATTCGCTTCTCTTTATTGTCATCTTTTCTCTATCTGTATAATAATCTTTATCATTTTTGTATGGACTATTTTTCAATACTGATAATAAATTGTCATAATTACATGGTATTTTCAAATCATAATATCTATATAGTGACATTGTTGCATCTGATATTAACTGCTTATCTATATTATTTAAAGCATATTTTAAACATTCATATTCTTTGAAATAAAAATAGGCTTTTTTAACTGGAACTATTTCTTCTAATTTATATCCGGCATATGGATTATAAAGACCTTCTTTATCACCATATGTAAATGTTTTATTTAAGGTAATGATACCTTCCGATACATTAGGCTTTTCAGTAAAATATAGAGTTTTTTGTTTTCTGTTTTTGTCACAAACAATTATTCTATATAAGCCTTTTTTTGTTTTTCCTAACGAATTAACATCAAGAATAATAATACCAATTTCATTTGTATTAAGCTTATTTATATCATCTGAAAAATCATCAAAAGATTTAGTGTAATATATTTTGCTTAAACTATCTTCTATGGAAAATGGATAACCTAAATATTCAAGTTCCCATTGCCTATTTTGTAAAACATTTGGTTTATCATCTTCACATGAAATAAATAACATTCTTAACTGTTCTTTTAAATCATCTATTTCTTCTTGTAAACCAATTATTTTTGTATTAGCTTTATCATATGCTGTTGTGACTTTTTTAGGGGTAATAAGTTCAGCTTTTTTACCCCCAACATATTTTAATAAATCTATCTTTTCATCAATAGAAAATTTAGATTTATCTCTATACATTGTTAATACATCTAATGTCTCTTCTAAAGTTGCTAAATTATCTTCATCTTTTTGAATAGTATCAAATGACTCATATACTTGTTTTACCTTTTCAAATAACATTTCTCTATTTTTAACAGAAGAAATACAATCTAAAAATCCTATTTTTACTAATAATTCCATTACTTTTAATGAAATATTATTATTTTTAATAAATGAAACAATATCATTTTCTTTCACAAAATCCATTTCCGAAAGAGATTTAACATATCTTGTTCCAAAATATATAGTATCAGTATTATTATTAGTAAATTCATTAGCAGAATATAATAATGTAGGTGGTAAAATTTTAATATTAAAAAATGGCAATTCTGCAATAAATTTTTTAACTTCATCTATCTTTGCAATATGATTAAGTGATGCAGTAAAAAACTCTAATGGATAAGCCCATTTTAAATAAGCTGTCATAAAAGCTACTTTCGTATATGCTACAGCATGAGATTTATTAAACGCATATTCAGCAAATGCAATCATACAGTCATATAATGCATTTCCATCTTCTTCTGAAATTCCATTAGCTAAACATCCAACAATATTTCTACTAGCATCTCCATATATAAAAGGATTTCTTTCAGCTTCAATTTCATCTTTATGCTTTTTTGACATAGCTCTACGAACTAAATCAGCTCCACCAAGACTATATCCGGCAAGTCTTTGGAATATCTGCATTACTTGTTCTTGGTAAATAATACATCCGTAAGTAGGCTCTAATATCTCATTTAAAATTGCATTATTTATATTAATACTTCTTTTTGGTGGTGTTGCAATTTCACCACGCTCGTATTTCTTTCTTTCTACAATTTCATCCAAAAACTGCATTGGTCCAGGTCTATATCCAGCATTTAATAAAACTAAATCTTCAAAACAATTAGGCTGTAGACCGACAATATATTTAATAATGCCATCACTTTCAAACTGAAATACTCCCTTAGTAAGTCCTTTACAGAATATTTCTCTATAAACACCATCTAATGAAAATAACTTTTCATCCATATTAGGGTCTTGCAAATCAATATAATTAGGGTCATTATGTACTTTTCTTATAACATCTGTAATGATTGCAAGATTTTCTAATACTAAAAAATCCATTTTTAGAAATCCTCTGCCTTCAGCTTGCGCCATCTGACATTGAGTTTCCATTTTTTTATTTTTATTATTCCACATTTCTGGAATCGCATTTTCAATAGGTGCTTGGCTTATAATGACACCTGCCGCGTGTTGTCCATATGATAAAAATACTCCATCATCATCTGCTAATATCTTTGCCAAACTAAGAGTAATGGCTTCATCATTTGTTACATCTTTTCCTTCAACTTTATCGTGAAATGATGCGTTATCACTATCATATAATTTTGATAATTTATCTCCTAAAATATTCCATCTTTTTGTTATTGCATCAATTTCCATTTTTACTTTTTTAAAATGTTCTCTTTGTTTTTGTAAATTAGAAATTATTGAATTATCATAACGCTTTATTTCTTTATATAAATTTTTCTCATATATTTCTTTATCAGCTAAATATCTTGCAGCTAATTTAACTCCACCTTTTATTGAAGCATATGTTTTTGTCATAATAGAACATACACAATTTTCTCCATATTTAGCTTTAACATATTTAATAGTATGTTCTCTGACTGCATATATAAAATCAGAGTCAATATCCGAAAATACCCCTACTTTCGTAGTACTTTAACACTTATTTAAAAGTGGGTCTTGACTATCTCTTTACTTATTTAAAATATTTAAAATAAGCATTACACTATTCAACTGGTAACTCATCTTCCAGCTTACGGATAATAAAATCCTAGTCGATACATTTATTATAAAGTAGTCTATATACTTTATAATGTAACACGGTATTGCCTGCTATCTTACGAAAGACCGTAGGTTCTCTTAGTCAGCTACTTCGTCTATGGAATATGGCTATATCTCCTTGTAAGGCTTGATAGCCAGTCTTATTCAACTGATACCGTTAGCAATGTTTTAAGCAACATCACACCCTTGAGTAATAAGGTTTACAGTAGATACCCAATGTTGTTTAGGCATGGATACTCTTTCGGGATTTAAAAATCTTTCAAAATATAAATTATATGGTATAGGGTCTATATCTGTTATTCCTAATAAATAGCAATCTTCACTACCACAAGCACTACCTCTTCCAGGTCCTATGCTTTGTCCAATTCTTTCAAAATGATTATCGTCTATCCATTTATCTAATTCTTCTATAGATAATGGGGCATCATCTATTCTATTAGTTGGTACATATCCTAATAATCTTCCATATTCAAGATAATCTGCAACGATTAAATGATATGCTGCATAACCCATACTAATAATTATATTTGTTTCATATTCTATTTCTTTTTCATATTTTTCTTTATCTGGGAATCCATTTGGAAATCGCTTTTTTATTCCTTCTTGTATTTTTTGCTTAAATACTTCATTTGCATTATCTACAATAGGATAAAAATTATAGCCATCAATAGTTACTTTTGGGAATTTAATTTCTTGACATTTATTTAATACGACTTCAATATTATCAATTGCTTGATTTACAATATTCTTATCAAAGATTTTGTTTAACCATTTTGATAATTCTTTATTGCTTTTTATTGTATATTCATAATCATCTTTTCTTATTGGTGAATATTTATTAAATCTCGTGAATTGAACAATATTTCGTTTCTTTACTTCATTTTCGATTTGATTATCATTATAGAAATCTTTACAAATACCTATATGAATATCATTACTTGCAATAAAATGATTTGTATTTTTCATTTCTATAGCAAAATTAATTAATTCATTATATAAGATTTTTTCTGAATCTAATCCATGATTTTGTATTTCAAAATAAAAACTATCTATTCCAAAAATATCAATTATATTATTATATAATTCAGTTAATTCTTTTTTATTTGCTTTTTTACTTTCTTTATACTGTTTTACATCACTAATATATTTTTTTATATCAATCTTTCTACCAATAATTTTTTTATATTTAGTTTCACACAAATCAAAAGCTTCTAAATTATCCTGATATAATTTTTCTTTATATAAAAAAGTTTCTAATCCTTTTTTACTTCCAGAACTTGCAGCCTTTTCTATATTTCTTTTAGCAGTTTTATTTGTTTCAGATTTTAAAGTATCTCTAACCTTGACATTTGCAATAGAAATTAAATATTTTCTAATATATTCATCTTCTATTTTATCAATCTGTTTTATTGAAAAAGCTCCATATTCACTATTAATAACTATGCTTGAATAAGGTGTTGATGTTCCAGTTTCTTTTAAAGAATTTAATATATACAATGGAATAATGTAATCAATACTATCAAATAATTCTTTATTTACTGATAATACTTCATTTATTCTTTTATCTATTTTTTCTTCCGCAGAAATATGTTCAAGTCCTAATAACGAACAAAAGACTCCACCAATACAAGCAGAAGTACATATTATATGTCCTTTTTTTACATTATCTTTTAAATTTTCTAATGTAATAATAGGTTTATTTTTCTGATAATTTCTATTTGCTTCTGTAACTATTTTACATAAACATTGATAACCAATATAATCAGTTGCAATTAATATAATATGTGCATCTAGTTTTTTATCACTTACTTGAAGATAACCTTCAACTCCCGGAATGATTTGTATATCATTTATTTTAGCTTTTTTTAAGTATGTAAGTAAATCTTCATATGCACTCATTACTCCGTGGTCTGTGACTGCTACTTTTTTAGCACCTAATCTTCTAAAATTATCAATCATATTATGCATATTAGCATTTGCTGTATCTTTTTCGGATTCAAAATGTGTATGAATACTACCAAACATTTTTGGCTTCATTTCTAAATTAGAAATTGTATTTTCCATATTAATCTCCCATATTGAAATATATGAGAATGAATTTCTAATCTGTTCATCCTCATATATTATTATAGCATATTTTAATCATTCTCCGTGTAAATACACGAAAAATATATATTTATTTTATAAATATTTATATTCTATACACTTATTTGTTATTAATTTTTTTGCACATACTTAAAAATGTTTTTCTCCTAATTGTTTTTGTTTTTGCAATTTTTTCTAACATTTTATAAGAACATTTTAAATATACGTGTCTTTTTGCTCTCGTTAAAGCTGTATATAACATATTTTTTGTTAAAAAATCACTTGTTTCATTATCATCAATCATAATCAAGATATTAGGATATTCACTTCCTTGTGATTTATGAATTGTAATTGCATATGCGAAATCAATATCATCAGTATCTTCCACTCTTACTGTTCTATCTCCTAAATCTATATCAATATAAGCAATAGAAACAGCTCTTACAGTACCAATTTCTCCATTAAAAATACCTATTTTATAATTAGTTCTATTACATATAACAATATCTCCAACCTCAAAACGTGTAGTTTCCCCATATAATCTTTGATGTATCATATTGTTAATATTAGAAGTACTACATTTAAATAAATCTTTTCTATATGGAGACAATATAGCATTTACACTATTAGATAAAAATAAATCACTCGCTAATGTATTAGATACATCTTCTGTTATAAGTGTAAAACTCTCATCTATAATTAAATCTGTTTTACCTTTAAGTATCTTTTTTGCATTTTTATCAATTGTTTGTAAACTTCTATGATTAATCTTTAAATAAGATGTTTGTATTCCTAAATCAATTAAATCTCTTAAAATATTGCCAGCTCCAATTGAAGGTAATTGGTTTTCATCTCCAACAAGCAAAATTTTAACTTTTTCTTCATTTATATAAGATAATAATTCATAAAATAAATTTACATCTATCATCGAACTTTCATCAATAATAATAAAAGATGTTTCTTTTATTCTTTCTCTTTGAGCTTTTTTATTTTTAGGGTTACTTCCATATCCTAAATATTTATGAATAGTTTTTGCATCTATATAACTTTCATCATCATACTCTTCAAATTCTTCATCTTCCTTAGTATTTATAAGATTTAATCCTAATTCTTCATAAATAGCCTCACACATACGCTTAACAGCTCTTCCTGTAGGGGCTAATAGTTGAATTTTATTTCTAGGAAATCTATTCATATATAATTTTAAAATTTCACATATTGTAGTTGTCTTTCCAGTTCCAGGGCCACCTGTTAATATAGAAATATCAGGTCCAGATAATGTTTTAGCAACCGCATCATTTTGTTCGTCACATAATCTGTCAATAATATTATCAACATATATATTTTTACTATGCTGATTTAAAATTTTAATTTTATTATATATACTTAGTTCTTTATCATAATAACTTTTTATTGCTATATGTTTTCCATCAAAATAAAAATAATTACTATAATTATTAAGATATGCTTTTATCTCTTCTTTAGTTGTTCTTCTATTTGGTTTTGCAAATTTATTATTCATTGTTTGAAGTAACTTATTAATGGTTGTCCAAGTATTTCCACAATTAGCAATATCCATTAATGACTCTCTCAAACAATAAAACATTTCTCTTTTCCTTAATAAAAAAGTATGTTTATCAATATACTTATCAATTCTTGCAAAAGATACAAAATTACAATACCAAAAAGGGTCATTGTCTAATTTATCTAATAAAAAATTAGCTGTTTTTAAAGATGTAAGCTTTTTAAATAAAAGAATATCTTGGAAAATCAATTTAGTTTCTTCATATAAATAAAGTATTTTTTGTAAATCTTCAGATAATTCTTCTTTATTAGTTATTTCCCAACTTCCAAAACGTCTTTGATTTAAATATCTTTTATATTCAATAGGTTCCATTAGTTCTAAAGGTTTTGGCTCTAAAATAATATTATCATCAATTAATAATCTTATTTTTGCTCCATTCTCCAACATAGGACAATTTAATAAATAATATTCAATTCTGTTTTCATCTAAGAAATGAAAATCCGGATTTTTCTTATTTAAAGAGTCATTTTCGATGTGCGTTACAGTAACTATTCTCATATTTTTACCTCAATCCAAATTAGAAATTTATAGGGAGAATTATAACATTCCCCCTATAAGTGCAAATATATCATCATTTAAAGCATTTACTTCTTGTTCTGATAAATTTTCATTATCATTATTTTCTTTAGGCTTTTCATTTATTATATTATTTTTTTGAACATCAACTGTTTCTTTTACTTTTTTCTTTGAAGTATACTTTCTTTTCTTTATTTCTTTAGTTTCTTTTTTAGAAACTGTAGTTGGTTCAATTTCCAAATCATTTCTATTAAGGTTAGTATTATCACTTTCCTTATTATCTTCTAAAGAAATATAATTATTTTGCTTTATATGTGATATTGTTTTTTCAATATTTAAAGAGTTCATATAACTAAAAGCATCAATATCTGTTGCATATGCTGATAATCCATGAAGCCCTATATATTGTCTTATAATATTTTTTAACGCATTATTTTTAAAACCATTTTTAAGCTGATTTATAAAAATTTCTTCTTTATCTGTAACTCTAATAGTTAAAGAATAAACTTCATCCATAAAAGATACATCATTAAATGATACTGATAAAGGTATATCATTTATTTCAAATGGCTTTATTCCGAGATAAGCGTCTATACATCTTTTTACAACTTTAGGTCTTTCTTTTGGCTTTATAGACCATAGTGTACTTATTAAATCTAAGTCACAATGTCTATAAAACCTCATAGTGAATATCATATATTACCCCTGATTTAAAAGACGTAAATATGCAGACATATAGTAACCTCGGACATTACTAAAAACAAATGGTAAATCAGGAGCATTTTCGTTTCCTTTAATAACTGTAACAGTCAGACCACTTAATGCATCTTCAATCATATCAAATCTGCTCTCTCCGGTACCACCTGTAACAATAAGATAATTATATTTAATCAAATTATCGTATTCATATAAAATTCGATTTATTGATTTTTCACATAATTCCTTATTATTTTTATTAAGCAGTTCTGTAAAATCATATGGCTCTATATGTGGTTTGATATTTCCTTTTCCTCTTATAAAAATAGGAATAACACCCTCTTCTAAATATTTTTGAAATTCAAAAATCTTAAAATTAGTATGTTTTTCATCATTAATATCTTTAATGGTATTTTCAAAAACAGACTTCATAGCAGTATCAGAATAAGTATTCTGTTTGTTATTTACTGATGACTTTATACTGAACAAATCTTCTGTTCCAAAACCAATATCTACAATTAAAGTATTTTGTCTTAATATTCCAATTCTATCCGCAAGAGGCTGTCCATGATTATCGTAAACAGCAGAAATCATTGTTCCCTTTGGCTGTTCCATAACATTAATTGCATCTTTCTTTAAATCAAAAATAACTCTTTTCTCTTCATTATTTCCAATTTTAATAGTTACATCATAATGTCCTGTTAAAACCTCTTTTAATTCATCAGAATCATCTAAGTATTCGCAAGGAAGTCCTGTCTGAACATAAACTTGTGTATTAGTTAAATCCATATCCATTAAGCAGATAGCCAATCCAGCAGTCATAGTTGCTATATATATTGGATTTTGTAAATGATACCTTGAATATAATGATGCATCTGTAGTATTTGAAACATCTATATCATCTATAAGGGTTTCAGCCATTTCGCCAACAACCCATGTTTCATTTTTAATATTGTCTGTCATAATAATAGTTGTATCATCAAGCTGTGCTACAATATTAAATGACTTCTTATCTATTTTTTTTGCATAACTAGGAAATAATGCAATCTTTGAATTAGTTATAGCTTTTACTGAACTATAACCGCCATCAATTCCTACAATGACTCTATTAAGAAATTGATTATTACCATTAATTTTTGGCATTTTCCAATCCTTAATTAATGATTTTGTCTTAAAATCAGCAGTATTCATATAATATTCTCCTTATTCTTATTTTTGATACAATTATTATTTAGCAGATAATATCTTATTCTAACCTCTATGCTTTAGCGTAGAGGTTATTGATAATTAATTATCTTACATACATTATATCAAATACTGTTTATTATTCGTGTAGTATTTATTCATTTAAATCAGATAATATTTTTTCTGACATCTTATTATATGATTTCATTTTTTTATTTAATTTGTTAATTCGTGACTCTTCTTGAGAAATGAATAATTTATAATAATCTCTATCAGTTTTATTCTCTAAATTTGGAATAAAATAACCCTTATGCATATTTATAATAATAGCCTGCTTAGACTCAACAATATCCTCGATAGCTTTACGAACTTGTCTATCTGAAAGTCCACAAATACCAATTAAAGCTTTTCTCGATAATCTATTATCAAATCCAACAGGCATAACATTTAAAACTGTATTATTTTCGATAATTCCCATAATAAATACCTTAACCTTTCTTTTCAATCAAATATGCATCCCCTATACATATTGCATCACTAGTATCATCTCCTACATCAATACCATATTTATTTTTTACATATGCTACTGAAATAGGTTTATAATCATTACGTTTTAATCCTTTTTGTTGCATATTAAGGACTTTGCGCCAATGAGAAGGATATACAAAATGTATATCAGCTCCAATAACTTCACTTAATCCAATTAAAATACCTTGTATTCTATAATTAGGTTTAGAACCATTTATACTTTGTCCTACATATGCATCTTCACAAACAATAGTTTTTTTACATCTTTTATTTTTTAATTTTTTTAATATAGACCATATTTCAGATGTAATATTTAAGACTCTCTGCTCTACCAAAACTTTTTGTTTTTGTTTTATACATCCATACCCATCTTCTAAATTAAGAATGCCATCTATAAAGATGGCATATCCTAATGAAGTTGATGACGGGTCTATAGCTATTATTATTTCTTTAGCCATTACTTCTCTGCTTTTGAATTGCTTAATACTTTCTCAATTCTTATAAGAGAGCCTTTATTTAATGCATCATTTAATTGAGCTGAATCATCCTGGTCTAAGATAAGTGAAAATACTGTTGCAGCAGTTGTTGTATCAGTTGCGGCAATATCAGCACCAGAACTATCTTTTGCATTTGCAACATAAACATCTTTAAAAGTAATTGCAGTTTCACTAGTAGTAATATTTCCAACAGTAGAGCCTGCTGTATCTGAACTATTCTCATTAGTGATTATTGAAATATTGATAATATCTCCTTGTCTTAAACTTCCACCTGCCGCATTTGAAATACCAGATGCTTCAATAGAAGTAAGTACAGGATTTGTAATATCATCAGTGTATTCATTAACATTAGTAAAATCTTTATTAGCAACTATTTCGCCAACTTCAAGATTTACTTTTGATTTATTATTTACAAGGTCTTTAATCTTTGTATAAGTTCCTGCTATATTATTTTCTGAAGGAATTTTTGCGATAGTAAAATATGTATCAGCATTTTTACTTGTAATAACTTCTCCCTCTGGACAAGCTTTCTTAACAGCAACTACTGAATCATATGTAATATCATTTGATAATCTATCTCTTAAATATAACATTCCAATAAATAATACTATTGTAAGAACTAATGAAATTACAATATATAATGTTTTTCCAAGATTAAATTCACCAAATGTCTCTTTATTTTTCTTATCTTTTTTGAGTTCATTAACATTTTTAATACTCTTTACACTTTTTAATCCCATATTTTTCTCCTTAACTATTTATTGTAAAGGTTATTTGAAAAGATGAAATTTTATCGTCTTTCCATTGAAAATTTATAAAGTAATTATCAATATTCCAACTAGTTTCAATTTTTTCCTTATTGTTTGTTTCTAAATATTCATTACCTAAACATTGTTTTATATTTTCTAATGAAGATTTATTATTAATTGATAAATATTGAAAATTTACATTATCAACATCATTAATATTTATTCCAATTACTTGTGTATCTAAAACATTCTCTACTTTTTCTTTACTATTAAATACTGTTATACTTCCAACAACATTTGTATCTTTATCCCATAACTCTATTTCTTGAGTTCCTTTTTTATCAATATAGGTGGTTTTTTCATCCGTACCTAATTGATATGGGATTGTATTCATAAATGTTTTACAATCCATTGGAATAGAAACAGTTTTATTATTTATTTTTATGCAGTCTTTAGTTGTTATTGATAAATTGTTTTCGCTAGTTATACTTTGTTGTTTATTAGTTGTATATATTGATACACTACCAATAATACATATCCATGTTAAAATTCCTACTATAAAACCACAAACTAATAATATATTTGTAATTTTACTTGATATTTTATAATCATCTATATCTTTATTTTCATAAGCTATTTTTGATTGAAAATTAAATATTATCGCTACAATACCAAGTATAGGACACATAAGCGAAGCAACTGCAATTGAAAAAAATAATCTTTTTTTAAATACCTTATTTATATCTTCCATATTGCTACCGCCTATTTAACTAATCTGCTATCATGAGCTGCAGAAACAATTCCCATTTGTACATCTTTATTAATACTGATTGGAAAAACATCAAGTTCTGCAAAAAAGCTATTTATATATATCTTTGAAGAAATTTCACTATCAACTGTACTTCCTTCTATTTTTTTACCATCAATTTTTGCATTATTTTTTTGAACTAATGTCTTTTTTATTGTACCTGCACCACTTCCTGCATACTTATTATTTGTAACAGGAATCTCATATTTGATAAAATATCTTATATTATCATAATTATGGGTTTTTAATTTGTTATAACTAATTTCATCATTATAAATTGCTTCATAAAAAACAAGCTTATTAATTAATACCGGACTGCTTTTACCTTGCAGATTATATAATTCACCTGCTGTAGGAATGTTATTATCATTTAAATAAAAAGTTTCCTTAATCTGATTTAAATAATAATCAGCTAAATATTTTATTTGTTTTTCTTCTGTTGCTGTTATAACTTGATTATTAACATTTACATTATCAGCACTTGCATTAATAATAATATGGTATCTATCTTGTTCTTTAGCATGTAAAGTATCAGTACAACTAGCAGAAAGAATGGAATCTTCTGCCATTTGTACACCTGTTGATACTCTATTTTCTAATGAATTTATCTGTACTCTAAATTGGAATAAATATAAAATAAGTATAAGAGCTGCTAAAATCATTCCAGATATTGTAAAATTTATATAATTTAGTCCATCTTCTTTTTTTAGATTTCTTATTGTTAATTTCATATTTTACTCCTAAATTACCATTTTGATGTTGTCGTATATTTTAAAGTATAGCTAAAATCTTTAGCTAATAAACCTTTCGCTTTTATTCCAACAGCACCAACTCTTTCAGGTAAATAATCATACATTGGATTTGCAAAAGTCACTGTAAAGTCAAGTGTTACTGGTGTGCCATAGGCAACTTGCTTAACTGTTGTATCAGTGTTTATTTTTAGTTCTACACTTTCGTTTGATGTGGTTATTCCTTTTGCTTTGAAACTTTTTATCATATCATCTTTATCTGTGCCTTTGAAATAACCTTGTTGTTCCATCCTATATAAATAGTTTTTACCAATAATATCAGCATCAATTTTAGTTTCTACTACTTTTGAAAATGTCAGCATTACTAAAACAAGAAAAAATGCAACTATGATTACAAGACAAGTTGATAACAAATCTATTGCAAATCCATTCTCTTTATTATTTTTTTCTTTTAAAGGGGTAAGTTTATTTCTTACCCCTGTTTTAGTTGTAATCATATACATTACCCCTTTAGATTAGAGTTATTCTATAAGGCTTTATTACTGAAGAGTTTCCTTAGTATTAAATAACTGATTTGTAGCATCGCTAGTAGAACTAAGAGCACCTGTGAAAATATTCTTTAACTGATTTCTGAAAAGGAATAAGAGAACTACTGCAACGATAATTGTACCAAGCACCTCTACAAGATGGTCGCCTCTCTCCCTTTTATCAGTAAGTGGCTTTACTCCACACTGACGCATTGCAAAATTTGTATAACCTTTAGCTAAAGCTGTTTTAATTCTATTCATTTTTTAATCCTCCACATGTGTTTTAAACATTTTGTTTTTTATATTTAGTTTTTATATATGTAAAAGGCATTAATGCCTAATTACCTTTATTCAAGATTCTCGTTCATTTCAAGTTTGAGCATAGAACCAAATCCCGTTACTTTAAATAAACGGTATACTTTTTCAGATAGCTCAATTGATTTAAAATCAATATTTTTTTCAAGACATATATTTTGTACTTCAACAAAACTTCTAAGTCCTGCACTGCTTAAATATCTTACATCTGCTAAGTTAAAAGTAAGCTTAGTTAAATTTTCACTACCTAAAATTTCTTTAATTCTTGTGGTAATAATAGGTGCTGTTGTAGCATCAATATCTCCTGATAAAGAAATAAGTGCTATACCATCTTTTATTGTTTCATCTTTAATACCACATATTACATCTGATGTATCCTCATTTTGAACAACAGATTTTGTAGCTTCTACATTAGGTGCTTCATCTTTATCGCCCCTAAGTGATTTAAGTGATAACATATTTATTTCTCCCTCATTTATTTACTAAAAGATTGACCCCATAGATGAAATTGAAGAAATAATTATATATACAACAGCAAAAATTATAATTACGAAAAATGCCATTGTAAGAGCTTGTCCTTTATTCTCCATATCATTTTGGTCTTTTATTGCTTGAGCTTTTGCAGAGTTCGCTACTGAATTAACTAAGTCCTTTGAATAACTATCTGTATCACCATATAAGAAATATGCTCTTAATAAATTACAGAAACTTCTTATTGTTGAACTATCAAAATGGTTTGAAAATGTCTGTATAGCTTCTTCTGCTAAAATTGATTTTTGTGATAAGTTCTGTGATAAAATCATTAATTCTTTTTTTAATCTGTCGCATCTTGCTACCTCTGCGGCTTGTACTAATGCATCTACAATATAGATATTACTGTTTAACGATACATTTAAAACAATATAAACTCTGTTTATATCTCTTTCGATTTCATCATTATCACTTTTGTTTTCATGTTTATAATAAAAATCTAATAAGAAATATCCAAGTATTGCAGCTATTACAATATATAATGGATTGGTACCAAAAAGTAATATATCCAATAAGACTAATACAGCAGATGCAATTGATTTTATAATTGCATATCTACCTGGTGTTAAATCATAATCATTTAGTCTATACATAATACCAAGTTTGGCTAATTCTTTTTGTTTTGGACCGTATGATAATCGTTTCTTTAAATTTTTATTAATCTGTATCTGTAAATCAGGTGCCCTTGCAAATAATTTTGCAAATAGCTGTTTTAATAAGAAAAACACTGATATACTTACACCCAATGCAGATAATACAATTACAATATCTACTATCAATTTTTTATCCATGTTTTACCTGTCCTTTATATTTTACTTTGGATGCATTGTCATACCTAATATGATAACGCCTGTCGCACATACTAATAAAAACTGTCCTACAAAACTTGTTAATAAGACATTACCAGCACTTTCAACAAAGAACTGCATAGCAAATAAAATTACCATACCAATTCCAAACATAACAGCTAACTCTACTCTTGTATTTCTTATTGATGCGAGCTGTGTATTTACTAGTTCATCATTATTACTTACAATAGGTCTTAGAAACTCTAGCACTGTTTTATATCCCTCATTCATTTGTGATGCTGTTGAAAATGCATCTATAACTGTTTGGAACATAAAACTGTCTGATTTGTTTCTTAAATGTTTTAATGCCATTTGTTCATCATGTGTTTGTCTTGCTTCTAAGTAACATTCTTCTAATAATCCAGATAAAGGAGCATCCATTTGTACATAAATATTACCGAAAATATCAATAATATTTGGTGTAATAGTACTTGCTGATGAACAAGCATTTATAAAATCATACATTTGTTTTTCTACATTAAATCTGTTTCGATAAATAACATTTTTACCTATTGCAAATAAAATGATTATTACAAAAACAACATATAAGAATGCTTTTGGTATACCGAAAATTAGACTTAACACAATAAATAATATAATTAATCCTAACGCACCAAAATTGATAACATCAGAGACAGACATACTTGGAAAATGTTTTACAATATTGGTTTTTGCTACGAAGTTATATAATTTATCAGTGAATTTTTCTTTCTTTTCAGTAATAAAAATGTCATTTTCTTGCTTTAAGATAAATTGACGTTTTCTTATCTTGTCGAGTTTTTTAATATCGCCTCTATATTTAGCCCATATGACTTTATAAGGCTCTGTTTTAAAAACCCAACCAACAGCACTTAATACGAAAAATCCTATTGCAAGCAATATGAGTATACTAAATACTATTGTTACAATATCTCTTGTACTCATATTAACTTACCTCTTTAAATATTGGCTCATCTGAACCCTCTTTGAATGTTACCTCTTCAAACTCATATTCACCAATTTTATCATTATATTTCTTCATATGTAATATTTGTGATATATGATAATCTTGTACATAAATTATTGTATCAAGAGTTTGAAACTGTTTTGCAAAATGCTTTCTATCTCGGTTAGGCTGGTCATCAAGAGCGTAGTCAATAATTTTCTCTACACCCTCTTTTGCATTTATACTATGTACAGATGTCATAAACTGTGAACCTGTATAAGCTGCATATGCAAGTGAAGCCGCTTCTTTACCTTTAATCTCACCTACAACAATAGTATCGAATGACTCCATTAATGCTAATGTTCCTAATGCTTTAAGGTCATAATAAAAACTACTATTTCCTTTTGCAGGTAAAATTTTTCTAAATATCATCTCTGGATGACTATTACAATATAATTCTTCTGATTCCTGAATTACTACACAACTTTTCTCCGGATTAGTAGACTCAAGCTCTGCATTAATAAATGTTGTTTTTCCAGAACCATTAGGTCCACAAACTAAAATGCTTTTTCCACTTCTCCATCTATCTACCAAATATTTTCTTTGTGCTTCTGTTAAATAATTCTCTTTTATTAACTCATCAAATGTTTTCTTTTTCTTAGGAATTTTTCTGATAAGTAATGTTGGTGAATCATTTGTATTAAGCAAATCTGATACAAGTGAAAAACGTAAAATATTTGTTGGACTACTATCTTTATCTGTAAATACTTGTGCCGCATTGCTTATTGACATATTTACTGAATTTCGTCCTGTAATAAACTGAATATATTTTTTATACTCATCATCGGAAATAAAATGAATATTTGCATCCATTCTTTTTCCTCTTCTTTTTACTCTTACTGTATCTTTATTTACTAATCGAATATCTGAGATAGTATCATCATCATTTATTAGATAATCTAGTATGCCAAATCCCCATAAGGTTTTATCTACAAGTAAAACTACATCATCTAATTCTTCATCAGTAAGACCATATTCTCTGCCTTCTTCTCTTATACTCTCTAAATATTCAGTTCTCTCTATTGCTTTACTCTTTACTTTGATATAAATACTATTCTCAGGATTATTGATACGTTCAATTATCATATCCTGAAATTCACTAATTGACATTTGTTTTGGCTTTTTTGCCATCTGTTATCGCCCCCTTATGATGCTAAAATTAATTCGTAGCGAATTACATTATTATCCCACCAACAAACTAACTCTTGCATTTCATCTTTGGTTTGGATATATATTTTTTTGTCGCCTAGTTCTATTTTATCTGTATAGAAATAATCTATATAATCCTCAATTCTTCTTACAATTAAGAATGAGTCTGTCTTAAAATCTGTTGGGAATATTTCAATAATTCCTTCATATAACTTATTAGGGTCTGATTCCCAACCAACATATTTAAATTTAATATGGCCATTTTGACTATCAATTGTTCCACTATTAATATTATTAATAAATGTTTGAGCAATAGTTAATTGGTCCTCAGTCGTTGCTGAATTTCCTGTTGTATTAATTGTTGCATCAAATTTTCCATCAACAAAAGTACCTCTGATAAGAAATTCATATTCACCAGCTTTAAGTCTTACTAAATTATTCTGACCATCAAAACTACTTACTGTAATGTTTTGACTTCTATAATAGCAATAAGCTACAATTTCTGTTGAAGGGTCATTCTTCTTAAGTGTAAGTGGATAAATATAAAAGAATAATTCATCTGTCATTGGACTTCCTTTATGTCTGATTGACGCTCTGAATAGTTTATATACACAATCAGATGCATGTACTGATGTTTGTTCAATGTACGGATATTGTTCTTTAAAAGGAATAACTCCATTTACTGTTTCATCATCATGATTATCTTCAATATTTGAATTTAACTGCTGCATATCTTTATCTATGTCATATTTACTAAATGAAGGTATTTCTGGTTCAGGGTCTTTTTGATTTTCAATTATTTCCTCTATCTCATCCCCAGTTAAATCATCAGGAATCTCTTCTTCACAGTTATCATCATTTTCATCTAAATCATTATCCATAAAAATCAACTGTTCTTCATCTGGCTGTTCAGTTTCCGTAACAAAAACTCTAAATTCTTTCTTTTTTCTTTCTTTTTCTTCTGCTTCTATTTCTTCCATTGTTTTTTCGTGAACAACAGGTTTAGAAAATTCCTTTGGCTTTAACTCGTCTGGAATATCGTCTAAGTTATTAATATTCTGTTTTTGATTGCTTGTTTCTGCGATATTGAAAATTGAATTAAAATCTTCTTCTGAAATAAATTCTAAAAATGTTTGTTTATGGATTTTATAATCTGTTCCATCAATATTGACATTTAGAATATTGTTGTCATTATCAAAAGATATTTGCATTAAATTATTATCTATATGGCATATTGATAATGCCATAATCATTTCATCATTAAGTTGTGCTGCTAAATCATTAATTAATGCATACACATGGTTTTTAGTAAATAATGACATTTCTCCTTTATTTCCCCCTGTCAGTATTTTGATAAGAAATTACTATTAAATTTCCTACATAATAAGTATCGTTATAACTCATTATTTTCGAGTATTTATTTTCAATTATTTGAAAACATTTTTAATTTTGTATATTTTATATAGCAAATATATAATTATCGTGTATACATTTGTATAATATTAATGATTAAAATAATTATAATTATATACTCTGATTTCTTTTACTCGTGAGTTCCAACCATTTAAAACAGAAACATCACCAATAACTCCATTAGCTCTAATCTTAGATACATCAACACAAAATTCACTACAGCAATAACTTCCATTTGCTATTGTCCATGTATGTGATGAGTCTGTATGCTCATCTGATTTTTGGTCAGATAACATACAAGGAATAACAGTTCCATTTGCAAGTACAATATCAAAATATTGTCCTACTATACTAGTAAATCTACTTCCTAATGCAACCATATATCTATTATTTAAACGTCTAAATCCTTGTTCATCAGTTGTAGCTGCATTCTGCAATCTCTGTTGTGGAGTATTATTTCCAAAAACTGTATAAGACTCTATAGTTTTTGTTCCTGGATAACTACTGATTTCAAATGATGTATAATCATTTTTTTCTGATAAATCTGATAAATGAAAATATACATTACTTTCTGATTCATCATCTGCATTTTCATTATCATCATTATTTAAATCAATATTAACAACACCAAAATTTTCATTAGTTTTACTATATGTAATCTCTGAATTGAAATTAAAATATCCTATAGGTTCATTACTATCCATAGATGCATAATAAGGAACATCTTTATTAGCTATTTTTGTTTCTGAATTTGGAGCTGTTACTATACATGCAATATCTTGTTTTTCAATTGTTGGTTCAATATTTGCAATTTCAGTTGTTTTTGTTTCTTCAAAAATATTTTTTATAGTATTTGAAACTCCTGCGACTCCATCATATGTATATTGCTTTTCTAATTTTTGCATTGGAGTGTCAGGTGTAACTGTTGATACTAAAACATCTTTTGATTTAACATTACTTGCTAAAATCAGACTCAATCCAAAGCCCATAACAAGTATGCTTTGTACTCTTTTCTTATTATTTATCAATATTCAAGCATCCTTTTTTGTTTTTTGTTTATCGTCTACATAATAAGTATCGTATAATACACGAGTTTTCGAGCATTTATTTTCAATTATTTGAAAACATTTTTGTATTTATTTAGATACAAAAAAAGAACCTCTAAAAAAGAAGTTCTTCTTAATATATTTTATGCTAATTCTAAAGACATATCATTTAAATCATTAACTTCAAATTCTTCATCTTTATAGGAATTAATTCTATTTACAATTTTTTTCTCATCGGTAGATATATCATCTAATTTATCTGCAACAAATGGATTATTTTTAATTGCAGCTTTTCTTGTATTATTATCAATATATGGCTTATATTTTGGATTTAATATTAAACTGCCACATAATCCAATTGCTTCATGAATAATCTTTGTATCAGGATTTTTAATCTCATTAAGTACATATGGATTTTTTCTGATTGCTGTTGCTTGCATTTTATATGTAGGATTTATAGCATATTTAATCATATGTGGATATGTTTTCAATACTGAAACCCATATATATTCGCTTACTTTAGGATAAGAGATAATTATATCTTTTTTCTTAAAGATAGCCATTGAAACCCATTTAGGGTCTGGGTCTTTCATTCTCTTAATTGCATATGGATTTTGTGTAATAGCACATGATACTAATAAATCTTTCTGTTCTTTAGTAAAATTCTGCCAAGATGGTTTTTCTGTTACAAATTCAAGTAATAATCCATTAATGCCAAGAACTGCTTCTGCTTGCTCATATGTAACATCTGACATATCTTTTATCTTATTAGGTGTCTTTTTTAATACTTCTAATGCAATATCAGAATTTACATTTTTAATATATTGAACCGCATCCGGCTTATTCTCTAATATATATCTTTGGCTTTCTAATGATAATGTTTTAATATTTTCAATTAAAGAACCTGTATTTTTCTTATCTCCACCTACTAATATTTTTACATAATCCTGTGGAAATGGTTCATCACTATCTAAACTAGCATATATATCTTTTTTCATTTGTGTAGTTATTTTAGTTTCAGAATTTTTTGTTATATATAAAACTACCGGATTTATCATATAACTATATTCATTTTCATTTTCAGGTTCCCTTGAAATGGTAATACCTGATATATTACTATTTAATAATACATCTCCTAATTTTTTTATACATCTTGCGTTTTGAGAATGATAATCAGTATATAAAGAACTTCCACATACTGAAGAATTTTCATTTTCAAAATGTACATAACCACCATTTGAATTAGCTCTTGATACTTGTTTTCCCCAATTAGTCATTCCTTGGTTAAATCCAGTACCTACATGTATGTTCTTCTCTGGCATTGCCATAGACCAAGCTGTAATTAATGGTGAAAAGCTTTGTACTTCTCCATCATTTGCAAATTCCATATTATCAAAAACTAATGTATCACTTAATGAATCATATCTTGTCCATGCTTGTGCTTTTATTTTTTGTGTTTTTACATCTTCAATTACTGTAATAGCACTACTTGGATTACTTATTGCATCAAGCATACAAGTACCACCAGCACCACCTAAATGCTGACAACAATGTGTATCATATCCTACGGTTATATTTCTAGCATCATCTGGTTTTAACATATACATTACATTTTTACCATCTGTTGCTCTTACACCTCTTCCTGGAATAGCTACAACATTATCTGCAAAATCAATACCATATCTTCTTTTTATTTCTTCTGCTTCTGCTAAACCTCTTTTTTGAGATTTTTCATATATAAGCTGTTGTGCTGTTTTACCAATATCAAAATGGTCAATATTATCTACTGCTTCAAGTGTACTTGATAAATAACTAGCTCCTAATTCATGGTTATCTTTATACCAGTCAATAAATCCTTTTTCTTCTAATCTTTTAACATCATTAACTGTTAAATAACTTGCAAATACTTCAATATGCTCTTTTGGAATTTCATTAAAATGTAATTCATTTGCTAATATATAAAGAGCCGGATTATTATATTTTGCAACTTGTGATAAAGAAGCTAATGTGAAATTATCTACTATTTCTTTTATCTCTTTTGAAGTAAGTTTACTAGTATTATAATAATTTCTCCAAGCCATTATCATTTCAGGTAATACTCTTGGTGAACGGCCTCTATTAGCCTTTTTAAACGCTTCATCTGCCATTAAAAAATCATCACTATTTTTTAAATTATCATTAGCAAAATATTTATTCATTAAATCATTTTTATCAATTCTCATCTGTTCCATTTCTTCAAGTAAATCTTGACTTAAAACCATATTCTTATTTAATTCTTTTAAGTCTTTTACTACAGATAATTTATAAGCAGGATTTAATTGACTTTCATTAAATAATCTTTTTTCATAAGAATTTAATGATTGATATAATTTAATATCATTTATAGAAGGTATTTTATTAGTATCACCAATATATTCAAAAGCCCAATATAAATGATTACCGTCCTGAGAATCCTTTATTAAATCATTAATAGAATAATTATCAGCATCTTCCATATTAGCTAATGTCGGCATAATTCCTAATGCATCCATAACATTATCATATAAAATTTTATAATTATCTGCATATTTAGGATTATCCGGATTAATTGAAAAATCTTCTATAACTGCACATTCAGGAGTTGTGTTTCCAAACTGATAAGATTCATATTTTACGAAAGCTATATTTCTTCCTTCAGATTCAATATCATTTAATCCTTCTTCAACTTCTCCATCAAAAAGATGTGTAAATGACGGGCCATTATCTGACATATTCTGTTCTGCTAATGAATGATAATATACACTTGCACCATTATTATTTGTAAATGCTGTTATTGAATAATCATCATCATTTAATTCATGTTTTCTTAATTTATCCGCAAATACACTAATTGGATAAGAACTTTGAATATCTAATACAATATTATCTTCATTAAAGTAAGTGTGTGGAATTTCATTTCCATTAAATTTAATCATTTTTATTTCCTCGTTATAAGTATCAAATTACTTTTTTAATAATTAAAAATATCTTCTATATATAGTATCGTGATTTCTATATATTTTCGGATGTTTTTATATAAAAAAAATAAGAGCTACGCAATTTAGCGAAGCTCTTTACTTTCATTTTTATCCTCTTTGTGCAATTTCAAAATTATCTGGAAACTTTATATTTTCATCTACAAACATATATGGAAATCTAAGAGTTAAAATAGCTTCAGGGAATTTATTATTAATAGCTAAATTTATTACATTATCATTAAAAAATACATCATTAGTATTTTCCCCTTTTAATACTAACTTATATCTATATTCATATTTATCAAAAAATATATATTTACCATCTAATGTTTTAAATCTAACTAAAACATTCCATACTTTATTTCTATCAAGTTCTTTATCTAATACTTCAATTCCTGTCATAAAATATTAGGCGGAGAAACCCATAGACTTGTCTGTGGGATGAACCGCCGTTCTCCTTTCAGTAATATAATTTTTTCTGCTTTCAATAAGTTTCAATTTTTTATAACTTACTGATGCATTGATATGAGTTCTGTCTAAAAGACGTAAATCCATACGTCCGGTAGAACGTCTACCAAAGATAAAACATTCCTGCCCTTCATACATAACCTTATCGAAAAGTCTGAAATCTTTGACAAAGTAAGGGGCTTGGTTTCGTTTACGAACACATCCTTTAAGAATGGTATTTTTATGTATCTGTCTGTTATGGCAACGCACTTTCTTCTGGTAATAATATGTTCCATCGGAGACAGCTAATGGGTGTCCACTTATACAACGGGCATCTACATAATGTTCCTTTAGAAGATTATTTTTTATACGAGTACTTTTTGTAATGTAGCCGAAAGTAAGATTTACATTTGGATATAAAGTCTTTAATTTATCGTAAAAGCTCCAACGCATAATTCCCATAAATGATGCATCCCTAAAAGACATTCCTCTATGTATGGTCTTTGGCAGTTTTATTGTACCTTTGTGATATCCTTTATGACAGGTCTCACATAATGTAATCAGATTATCTGGAGAAACCTAACTGGTCGCCTTTTTGATAATCAGTACCGCTTATCGTAGGATTTTTAATCTTTTGGATATCAAAAGACGCAGTTTCTATGATTATCTTTGTAACAGGAAGTATTTGATGTACTTTGGCTACAACAGTTAAATGCGTATTTACTTTCTGTTTTACGGATGGTGCTAACCACCCTTTCTTTTTGCACGAAACCCTGTTATTAAAACGGGGCTTTCTGTACCTTGTTTTTCTGCTTCTGCGGGTTTTGCGGTTCTGTCGTCTGGTTGACAATAAATTCACTATATCGTTTCGCAGTTCAACATCAGCTTCATAAAGGACTCTGTTTTGCGTTGTTGCGGAAATTCCGATATGTTTAGAGCCTGCATCTATGCCAAGACTAATTCTCTGTGTATAGTCTGTGCTGTTATATAAGAGCTGTATTGTAAACGGACAACGCTTAATAACTTTTGCTTTATCAGATTTTAATAATCTTCTAACTTTTCCATGCCTGTCAGTGGGCATAAGTGGTTGTCCGTCTTGTGAAATTATATATACCATTACAGGCACTTCCTTTCTTTGAATATTTGATATGTTTTACGCTGTAAGCCAGTACATATCAGACTGTAATATGCCTTCGCCAAAGTTAATGAGAGGTTTACATGCCAGCAATACTGTTCCTATACCACAGAACTGTTTAATCACTGACCTTAGAGCTACAGATTAGGCATTATGTCCGTAGGTAACTATACATTCTCTCTTAACGTAGTGCTCGAAGCACTCAGGCTACTCACTCTGGGTTGCTAACAACCCCACAGGATTTCCTGTGGGTATTAGTGAGTTATAGTTCCCCCCTATATTTAAAACATTAATAAAAATATTGTAATTATTGTCTCTAAAGCAGCATTTCTTAAACTCTTTTTTCTTGTTTTTTTATTATTTATTTCTTTAAGAGTTAAATAAGCATAATATCCCCAATTCCATATTGTTTGAAATAATACTGAAATTTTTAAAATTTCAAAAAATATATTAAAGCAAAATAATCCTACTGATTTACTTCCTGGAAACATTCCTATCATCATTCCAAACATAAATAACATACAAATTAATAATATTAAATAATAAATTCCATATGTTACCCAATGTAATCCATTTTTAAATAAAACAAAATTATCAAATATAGGTTTTTTCTCAATATTCTGTACATTATCCATTATTTTCACCTGATTTTATATATTTTTCTATTATTCTTTTTTCTAAAGCTGTATATTCTATGGAATTACTAAGTATTTCATTAATATCATTATTAATATCATCTAATATATTTGAAATACGTTCATTAGTTACATTAGGATATTTTTCTAAAATATATTCTTTCATTTTAGTGTTATTATATATTTTAGCAATTTCTTTAATATCTTCTTGTGATAAGCTTACAACTCTACCACGTTGAGTCATAAATGAATATAAATGTGTATCATTATGCTTAAAATTGTTTTTTATCAATCAACTTTTCCCCCTTTTTCTATATTACTATATATATAAGTATCGTGTATTCACAATAAAATCTATGATTTTTGATAAAAAAAGTAGAAAAACATATTAATCTTACTTTTAAAATATTGTTCTCCTACTCTTTTTATGATATATTATTTTTCTTTTCTAGGTCTACCTCTTTTAGCTTTAGGTTTTTCTTCTACTTTAAGATTTTCCTTTTCTAAAACAACATCTTTTTTAGTGCGACCACGTTTTTTTGCTGTAGTAATTGATTCTATAACAGTATCTTCGATATTTTTCTTTGGACGACCTCTTTTAGTAACAGGTTTAGATTCTTCAATATCTTCTTTTACAACCTTTTTAGGTCTACCTCTTCTCTTTGGTTTGTTTTCATTAAATATTTCTTCTTTAATATCATCAGTTTTTTCTTCATTAATATTATCTTCTTTATCCGAAATATTTATAGCAGCAGTTGTAATAGGTTCTGTTTTTTCTATAATTTTATCTGTTTCACTACACTTTTTTCTTGAATTATTATTTGTTTTTTCTTTGCTTTTTATTGGTATTCTATCGTCTATTAATGGTTTATCTAATAAATCATCATATTTACTTGGAGAAAATTTAAAGCCAATACTAAAATTAGTAATTCCTATTCTTTCTTTAATCTCCATCATTTCTTTCCTATCTTTACATAGAATGATAGGAGTATTGTTTTCCAATATGATTTTATAACCTTTTTTTCTATATTTTTCAATAAGCTTATCTTTTTCATCTACAGCAGGGGTATATTCTTTCCCCTCTGCCGTAGATGTTGTTCCCATAAGCTTATCACGTTGTCTTTTTTGTTTTTCTTCAAATGTTCTTTTTGCCATTAATCTAATACAACTTCCTGTTCACTTTCTAAATTATTTTCTAATTCTGTTTGTTTTTCAGCATTTATTCTTTCAATACATTTATTAATACCATTATTCATAATATAGTTTGAACATCTTGAGATAGTATTTAAATTTTTTCTCATTTCAATTATTCCATCTGCTTTATCTTTACTCATCCATGTACTTATATATCCAAAAGATTTAGCATCTGTTTCAATTCCAAGACTTTTACATACCATATAAGATACACTTTCAGCTTGTAATTCTTTTTCTGATTTACTAAGTAAATGAGAATTTTCAATACCATTTACTTTCATTTCTTTTCCATGCATTAATGCGTGAGCTAATTCATGAACCATAGTATTTATAGTATTAACTTGTGACATATCATTACTTATAACAATACTATTATGACTTGGACTAAAATATCCATAAGCTCCTGATTTTAAAATATCATCTTCATCTTTTCCTTTAAAATCAACAGTAGTGATACCATTGCTATTCATAATATCAATAATAGTATCTTTTATATCATCAAAATGGTCTATATCTCCCTCAATATCCATATCTACTAATGTACTTGCTGTTGGAAATTTTTCACCCTCGGTTTGCGATACATCAAATACTTTAAATGTATTATAACCAATAATTTGACTATAAGGATGCCCTTCATTTAACTTTTGCATAGCTGATGAAATAAAATCATCTCTTTTATCTTCAACTATATGTCTTTCAGCATATCTAGTAATTTTTTCTTCACTATTTAAATATTCAAGAGTAGGTCTAAGTAATGTTATTCCCTTTTCTCCATGATTAACTGTACGTCCAAAATCGTCATTCCACTGTTTATATGTTCTTACATATGTTGCTTCTGGATTATGAAGATATATAAGCATTTTATTATTGAATGAATAATTATAAAACTTACTTGCTGTATCAAGAAAAGCCTTATATTCATCTGAATCCATAACTTTGCCTACACCTTGAATAAGTTCTACTTCTCTTTGTAATGCTTGTAATCCTTTTACCGGAAGTGAATGTGTGAAATCATTAATAATCTTTGCAAATTTTTCAGGAGTATTACAATTTTCTTTAGTTAAATCAATTTGAGTTTTAAAACCTCTGACTGATACAGTAATATCTTCTGTTTCTTTTTGTAAACTATTTACTATATTTGATAATTTTTCTGTAAATTTTAAATAATAATCAGCACTTACCATTGATTTTTCATTAAGTGCTTCTTTTGTTAAATCATAAAATGTTTCCATAATATATACCTTTTATATTTGTTATGAATTTTCTAATTCATAATCATCTTCTTTATCTTTTGATAATGTTTCATTTTTATTTATTATATCTTTATATACATTTACAATTTTTCTGTTTTTTGAAACTTCATAATACATTTTATCATACTGTTTTTTTAAAGAGCTATAAATATATAAACTAATATTATCTTTTATAGATGAAAAGTCTTTAATCAGTTTATATAGAGATTCTTTATTATTTTTATTTAGCGAAAATCTAGCTTCTTCTTCGTCTATATAAACATATCTTTGTATTTCATAAGAATATTTTTTATTCTTTTTAAATTCAAATCTTTGGCCATTACTAAAAATAAAAGAAATATCTTTTTTTAAATCAATAATAGAAAGCATATCATTATAATACTTCATAGTTTCTCTAACAAGTGATATAAAATATACTTGTAAATCATCATATGTTAAGTTTTTATCAATATAATTAAATTTTTCTGTTACTTTATCTTTTAACATATTTAAAGCATAATTACTTCTTTGAAAATCAAATATTAAATTAGAAAGTGTTCCTTCTGTAAAATTATTCATACTTTAATCTCTTTCTATCTCATCCATTTTATTTATATCATCACTAGACAATGATATTTTTAAATCATTTAATTTATTCTGTTTCTTTTCTATTTTTTCATTGACTTCATTTAGCGATTTTTCTAAATTTTCTAATTTTTCTATAAACTTTAATTTTCCTGTAGCTTCTGCTACTATTTTAGATATTTTCATCTCATCTGCTATTGTTTCTCTCTTTGAAATAAGAGTGTCTAAATCATTATCAGTAAGTCTACATCTTGTTAAAAAGTTTTCTATAAAATTAATTTCTTCAAATTTTTTATCATCATTTTTTATATATGATAATCTATCCTGTAATAGCTTATAAAATCCTACACATATTCGAGCATTAAATCTTTCCTTAATAAGGCTTTTCCAAGTCAATCCACTAAATCCTTGAATAGGGTCGCCAAAGCTTTTATTTGGACAATCTTCATAAGTATGTGTTTTTGCATATTTTTCGCTAACAAGTTTTAAAGGATATTTAAGAGAGTCCATATCCATATCATAACACCCAATATCTATACCTAATCCCCTATTATTGTCTGTATATTTATCTATTGGTTTTAAATTAGGAAATTCTCCATCATATTGAAGTTTATCACTTGTAATCTCTTTATTCCAAAATGCAAGCAACTCATACATATCATATTTTACTTTATTTTCTTTATCATACAAATAACCATAATCTCTATAATTATCAACTATATAACCACCGCCAAATTCCTCTGGAATAAGACAAGCAAATTTATCACCCTCTACAATATTTGCTTTATTTGTAGTTACATCTGCTTTAAGCCAACTAAAACTTCCCATTTATTTTCTCCTTATATATATGATATAATAGGTATACAAGTTTACTTTCTTATATACCTATTATATCATACAGCGCTTATAAATCGTGTATTTAATTTAACATTGTACTTTTCTATTAGGTCAGGAGAAATTTCTGCTACCACATCCTTTGCGGCTTTTACTATCCCCTGTTCCCATAAATACAAAAATGTATCTTCTGTCATTTAATATCTTCCTACCTTAATGTTAAAATTGGAAACAAACTTCTCATCAGATAACCTGCTTATTTTATCTTCAATGCTTTCACTTGTATTTTTTAACTTAAAGTGATGAAGCATTGTATCAGCAAACTCTCTGTATTCAGTTTCCTCCCTATACTCCTTAGTAAACACTTCACGCACTTTACTTAACATAGATTTTCTCCTTAAACATTTAGATGTCTAAATCGTAATCTCCATCTCTGTCAGACATATCAATATCTTCTCTATCATACTCTTTAACATCATTTTTTACTAAAAATCCTTGATTATCCATATAATAATCAGCTTCAAATTCACTCTTTCTTGGTGTATAAGCAGAATTATTACTATTTTTAGATGTCATTGCTTCATATTTAGCATATTTTTCAGCTTTAATTGCTTTATTTTCTGCATATACTTTTTCAAAATCATTAAAAAGGTCATCATACATTTTATCTTTTGTATCAGCATAATCCTTTAAGCTTTTAATTTCTTTTTTGAGTGTTCTTTGAGTATTCTTTAACTCTCTCTTATCTGCATTAAGTTCATGCCATCTAGTTTTAAATTTGGTTACAGACTTTTGCAAAGACTCAATCATATCATATAATTTTGCTTGTTCTTTTTCATTTAATAATTCTTGCTGATAAATATATCCACCATGTTCACGAATTGAAGGAATTACATTATGTGTAAGCCAATTTTTAAATTCATTTGCTTGTGGTTTCCTTGAACGGAGTACTAATGAATACATTCCAGATTCATTTAATAACATCATTGATTGTACTCCCCTATTAGTAGGTAATTTAACCTTTACAATTTCATCTTTATCTAAATTTTTTAATGCATCTGCTGTATTTTGAATTTCCAAAATATCTGTAATATCTTTCGCAACAAACCATATCTGGTTATTATCATCAATAGCTGTACGAACATTTCCTAATCCTTGATTTTTGAATATTTCAAAATCCATTCCAAATCTACTTTTATACATTTTATTTTCTCCGTTGTTTTAAATATTTATAAAATATTTATCTCTATATATTAGTATCGTAAATTAGAGGTAATTTCGACTATTAAGACACGTACTTTTTAAAATATAATAAGGATATAGCTAGTAACTATACCCTTATCATATTATTGTTGATTTAATTCTTTAAAAGCCCATTCATATTTAGTATCAGGTTTATATGTGGCAATTTCTGCTATTCCTTTATTTACTAATATTGCATTAAGCATTTTTGTAGAAATTTCATTTATATCATTTTCATCATTTGGTTTTTCCAACCAAACATATCTAAGTAATCTATCATACTTATCTGTATCTGAAACATCTTTTTGTAAATATACAGTTTTAACATCAGATAATATATCTTTAACCGTATTAGAAGCTTCAGTTCCCTCTATACTATTCTTTGTCTTATAGCTATCCGGAGCAACCGATTCTGGTGTATTAATTCCAATTAATCTTACTGAATATTGTGTATTATTTAATTCTACTTCAATTGTATCTCCATCTATTACCCTTATAAGTTTTGCTTCTTCAAAAGTAGTTGTTGTATTTTCTTCAGTATTTTGAGTTTCATTGATTTCTACAGATGATTCATCTTCTATATTATCAATGTCTGCATCATAATAATGTGTAGAAGATTCAATTATTTTATCATTTTTAGAGTTACAAGCTGTAAGAAAAAACAAACTAAATAAAAATGTTAATAAAATTAATTTAAATTTTCTGTTTTTCATATTATTACTCCAAATCTTGATTGAATGTTACCACATTTGCACCATAATCATAAGCTGTATTAAATGCTTGTCTTTCATTATTGAAATAAATCATTTCTTCTTCATTATAATCAGAAAAATATAAATGATGGTCTTTTTTAGATATACTTAAATATTTATCACCTTTTTGAATATAAAATTTCATATATTGTTTTTCTCCTTATTATTATTAAATTTCTTATTAAATTTTACGAATACATTATATTCATTCATACTTGTAGTATAAAAGTTATTATTTTGATTTGTTCTTCTAACAATATAATCAGTTAATGATTTATTTAGTTTTAAAACAAATTCATCATATATAGATAAAACACATAAAAAAAGTTTATTATTGTCTGCATTATTTATATTTTCATTAATAAAACTTTCACTAGTATTAATATCTACATTATCAATAAAAGATAATTTACCTTGTAAATATTTACTTTGTAAAGTAGTTATCTTTTTTTGAAAATTGATAAGAAAAACATTTTCTTGTTCAAATTCATCTATTATATCAAAAGATAATTCTAAAGGTAAAAAATCTGTGTTTATAATTAATTCTTTAATTTTTTGTATTTCATTAGATAAATTAACATACGCTTGAACTTTAATGTCTTGTAGTTGTGGCACAATAGTACTATAATAATTATCTAAATTTTCTTGTGTTTTAATGAATTTTAATAAACTAGTTTCTATATTTTTGTTATCCATTAAACTTTTTCTCCTAAAATTAATATTATGGTTCTAATTCTTGTCCTTCAATTACATTAAAATTGTATGGGTGAATCTCTTCATTTTCCATATATTCAGGTACAAACCTTCCTATCTCACATTATTTTTTGCCTACCTCAAACAAGCTGTTAGTAATTTCCAAATCTTCAACAATATTGCTGATTGACATATCAGAATTGTTTAATTTGCCAAGAATTATGTTCTTATCAAATGTGATATATTTCTCACATAATGATAATATTAAACTTATCAAAAAAACAAACAAAGGAATTAATATTGTTCCTGCAATTATTATTAAATAAAGTGTCTTATCGTTCAACTTCAATCTCCCTCTCTTGTTTTCTTTTAAAGTATTATTTATATTTCAGGTTCTAATTCCGGTTCTTCATTCTTCTTATATTCTATCAGATTAAAATAATCCTTTAAGCGTGTTGATGTAGCAATTAAATTATCTATATTTTCCATAATAGAATATAATTGCTTATCATTTCTATGTAATAATTCATTTTGTGCTATATCTTTCACATCATTTAATGTCTCTAAAAATACTTCTAAATTATCATAATCACTAAAAGGTGTTGTGAGTGAATATTCTTGCTTTAAAAAATTATTTTTAGATAAATATTGGTCTGCTCCTAATTGTTGGCATAAAATAGTAAGTGATAATTCCATACCTGTTTTTGCATATTCATATAATTTTGTATCAACAATTAAATCTAAATCTAAATTTTCGTTCATTTTTTTACTCCTATTTGGTAGTTGTGCATATAACACTTCCCCTATTATATATAGTATCGTAAAAAATACATATTTTCGGTCATTTATAAATAAAAAAAGAGAGTAGAAATTAATCTACTCTCTAAAATGCCTTAAAAATTATCTTTCAGGCTCTACATCCTCTTTTGCAACCTCTGCTGCCTTTTCTCTTGCCTTATCGTATGCTGCGATAACAGCGTCATTAACAGCCTGTCTTGCCTCTGCTGTAACTGGATGTGCTACATCTGCATATGAACCATCAGCTTTCTTCTGACTTGGATAAGCTATAAAATCACCCTTCTTACCCTCTACTACCTTAAGTCCATGAATAGCAAACTGATTATCAATTGTTACTGTTGCTAATGCCTTTACATTTGAATCGCCTTTTGTAAGGCCAAGTTTTACTGAAATATCCATTATTTTTTTCTCCTATTTATATTAAATATATTGTTAAATTTAAAAGAAATTATTTCCTTTATATATAGTATCGTAATTCGTAATACTTTTCGGATATTATTTTTAAAAAAATATTATCTTTTTTTACTATTGCAATTCCATTTCAACTGCATCATTATCCATATTCATTTTTAAGTCTTTTAATTCTTCTTGTAAAGATGTAGTTCTATTTATCAAATCTGCTGTATCTTCAATAAGATTTCTTAAATCATTGTCTGCTTCACGCTCTGCATAAATAATTTTTTTATAATCTTCTATAAGGCTTTCAAAATCATCAACATTCCAAGTTTCACAATCCAATCCTGGATTCGTTACAATTAAATCATTTGCTTCTTGAAAAGCTTTAACAATTGTGAATTTAAATCCTTCTTCTATTGTATTAGATAAATTTGTATCGCTTTTAATTAAATTAGTAAACTCATTCTTAAATGATGCTGTTTTACTTTTGGTATCATATATAATATATGAAAAAACATCTTTTTCTATATCATACGCAACTCTTAACTCATAGTTTTTGTTTGAGAGTGATGGAATATTTATTCCATTAGTCTGTAATGCATGTAAAAGATTATCTGTTTTCTCTAATGTTAATTCAAAAACCAAATCCTTATCATCTATTTCGGGAATGATAATATTTTTAGCATCATTTGGTGTTATTATTGGTTTAAGAAAAACAATATCATTAATAGTAAGTTCAGATTTATATGCATCTTTATCTTTAATTGCTATTGTATCAAAAAATACAAATTTTTCACTTCCTAATTTTGCATTTATATCATCATAATTATCTAAGAAAGTGATACGAATTTTATTATTATAAAAATCATCATCTTTGATTTTTACTATATATGTATCAAGTGTAGCATAGTCTACCATATCTTTTACATACTTTTCTGATAATGAATTAATTATATTTAATTCATAAATATTTTTTAAAGCAGATTTATTAAAACAATAAGCGTTTCCATTATGCCAATCATACAAAATAAAATCATTTGCTTTTTTAAGTGCAGTTGTAACCTTTTTATTTTCAGAAATAGATTTTAATTTCTGATATTCATTTTTTTCTTCGGAAGTTAAATACTCTAATACTTGTTCATCTGTAAAATTTTTAAATGGTGTAAGCCCTTTTTCAGACCTTAATTCTTCTAATGCTGTAATAACATTTACTGGATTAAAAGTTAAATCTTTTAATTGTCCAAATAAAGCATTTAGCTTAATATAAATAACATCTAATGATTGCATAGATTTTTCATCAGATGCTTTCAGTCCTAATAAATTTCCATATTTATATCTTTGATATGCTGTACGTTTAAATTCATTTATCTCATGTGGTCTCATATATTTTCTCCTTATATTTACTGCATATTTTATATATAGTATCGTTATTTATATATTTTTTTCGATTATTAATTTAACAAAGATTTGTCAATTATTTGGAAATTAGCTCTATGAATATATAAAGCTTTTCCATCAATCATTAACTTAGTTGTTTTTGGTAAGTCTTTACAAACTTTCCAATATACTTCATCCCCTGAATAAGCACATATAGGGTCGCCAAGTTGTGATTGAATTACTACTACTCTATTTTTACCAAAATTATTTTTAGCTTTATTTACAATTCCTGCGATAAAAGTATAATCTTTTATGGAACCGCTTGATTCACTTTCAATAAATTCAGGACTTTTAAAATCTACTTCCGGATTAAGTCCATCCTCTGCAAAAAGCATTGTACTTCCGCAGCTTTCTACTTCTTTACCATCAATAGTAATAGTTACAACGGAACTCATTGTTTCAGAATATCCCCAACTTCCATCAGTATAAATAGGCTCTTCTACAGTATTAGATGCCATATCTATCTGTTGACCAGACATATTCATAAAGTTTTCGCCATCATTACTGTAAAAACCTACATTATAAGTGTTTCCTTTTATAGTACCATTTAATTCATTAACTTCACTATCCAACAAACCACAACCTGTAAGCATTCCAATTGATAAAACTGTTACTATTCCAAATGTAATTATCTTCTTAAATTTCTTCATATGTTTCTCCTTACACTTACCAATATAATTTCTTTGTAGGATATTTACTATAATTTGCTTTATATGATAATGGTTTAAATCCATTATTAATTAAACTATTTGCTCTTCTAAGTCTATATATAGTTCCATGCATATAAGCTTTATTATTTTCAAAATTATTAATTATAATGTCTAAATCCATATACAAATTATATACTGTGTTTTCATCTCTTAATAAATCATTTTCAATAAATGATTTTTCGGCAGCAGTTGTAACATCTGTAAAGATAAAATTATTATTATGGAACAGTTTTAGTAAATGATTATTTAACCCATTTATTGATACAATATCATAATATGTAAAATCATTTTTATCCTTTTTTAATACAGCTTGAATTATAATATTTCTATTAATCTTTGTTAGAATATCATTATTATGTGGTACAATTCTACTAATAAATTTCATTTATATTTTACTCTCCTTATTTCTTTACAATAATTATACCATATGATACTTATATTTCGTGTATATTTATATTAAATATAATCTTCTTGTTTATACTCTTTTACAATATTATTATCTTTATCTAATAATAATAATTTTAATAATTTCATATCATTAGAGTCTTTATAGTCATACCATCCATGACAAAGCCAAATATATTCATATATTTTTTTATAAACATTTTCTCTAAAAAATTCAAAAATATAAGAAATAATATAATGCTCAAAATATTTAGGAATAATATCATTCAACTGTATATATAAAGCGTTATATTTATTATCTGGATTATCATAAGAACATATATTATAAAAAGTATCTTCTTTTATATCATCAACATCTTGATTTGTATAGCATAAATATTTATCGTAAAAATTAGTCCATCTTTTTTCTTTATTCTTATTTTTTATATTAATATAAGATTTTTTACATTTAGCTTTAAATTCTTCATCAGATAAACTTTCACTAACGTTATTATGTAATCTTTTTTTAATATCAATTATAAAATAATATAATTCATCATCTTCCATTTTTATATTATCTTGTTTATTGACAAATTCTTTATATTTTTCTATATTTTCTAAGCCTGTTCCAACAGTTTTATCCCAAAATGGTCTAGCAAAAGCAGTTTTTTCATCTAATCCTAAACAAAAAGATATTAATTCTCTTTCAAAATTTCCGGTATAACTATCCGTTACTATCATTAATTTATATGGTACATTTTTATTAGTCATAAATCTTTTTTCTATATCCTTTCTCCTAGCAAAATTCATTCCACCAATCAAAAATTTTATGGATGTGCTGATAACCATTATGCAACTCACCTTTATATTTACGTATTTTCCTATTAGATAACTGTTTTAAATACTTACTTTTCTTACCACGATAAACTCTTTTATAGTATGGTTTTGGATTTTTAACATAGCCAATACCCTTAATCCATATTTCATCAACATATCTAACAGACGTTGGATAATAACCACCAACAGTTTCATATAAATATTTGAGATGATTCTGATGTTTTAAATATCTCTCACGTTTATTTATTCTCTTTTTCTTAGAATGATTCTTATAATTTTCTTCGTCTTGTTCATACCAATCACTACAATGACCATAAGTATAAACTTTGCCGCCTACCTTATCACACCAAACAAACTGTTCGGATTCATTTGCTCTTTCTTCACTTGGATATTCCCCATAAACTGTTTTATACATCTCTATTCTTGATGTATAATCATCAATTCCATAAGGACAGTCTCTACATTTCATTAAATTACCTCGTTTTATACATATAAATGATATTTTTTTCCAATTTTGTCAATAATTTCACTATTCATTGGTCTAAATCCTATTACCGTAAGTGTTCTATCATCTTCTTCCGGTACTAATTCTGTATGACAATTATCTTTTATAAGCCAAAAATCTTTACCTTCAGTCATTCCTAAATCTTCTGCCATAGTTTTAGCTTTTAATAATTGATTTTTATTTTTAGCTTGAAGAACACATTTTGTAAATTCGCCATTAATCCACTGCTCATATAAGTCTTTATCAATTGAAAATTCAGCAGAATATTCTTTAATAGTCGGATTATTGCACATTACTTGTTTTCCATATGGATTATTGAGGTCTAAAGGTTTATAATAAAATAGTTTTTTGCCATTTTGTCTTGTAATTTCCGCAAATTCATTTAAGTCAGGATGCTTATAATATTGTGGTTTGTTTGGGTACTCCCATGCTCTACCACATTTCTCATTAATAATTCCTTTTGCATTATTTCTAATCATGTATGTTAAAAAAGCCATAGAGCCATGACTAATTTGAGCTGCTAACTTTCCTGGACTCATGTTTAAATCTTTTCTTGCAATAATAATTTGTTTATACATAAGTTATTCTTCCTTTAATTCTTCATTAGATTCTAGGGTACAAAATCCATTTACAAAAATCCTAAAATTAGTATATAAATCTTCAATTGTATCTGCAGTTACCATATCTAATCCTGGATTACTCATAAATAGACAATAAGGCTTATTTTTATCTAATCCATTATTATCCATATATTTTGTAAATGCTTTTAAACATCCCTTAAGATATTCACATTCTGCTTCGTAATTTTTAAAATTAAAAGCTGTTTCAATTCCAAGTATATATTTCTTTTTCTGTTTATCATATGTAATATCTATATCATTCATAGTATACATATTTGCATCAGAACCAGATAAATCATCCCAACTTTTTATTCCCCAAATAAACTTCCAATCATCTGTCTCTATACCACAATCACCATATTTTTTGTCCATTGCTGCATTATCTTTTTCTTCTTTTTTATAAGATTTTTCTGTCAGTAAATTATCAATCTGTTTAAATGGGAAATGATTTATTAATTTACCATAATATATATTTGATAATGAATTACACTTGCCAATAGGATAACCATATTCATCTTTATCCCAGCTATCCATACAGGCATAATCATGGTTTTTATTTAATTTTCTATATTTACAAAATATACAGCTATATTTATCAAGCAAATTCATAATAAAACTTCCTTATTTGTTAGCGTTAATAATTTCATCTAATGTTCTAGGAATATATCCAATATAATCCATCATACAGCCCACATTATACATATTATATGATGCTTCTGGAAATAAAGTTTTTACCTTATCTCCCATTTCCATTACAAGCTCCCACTCTTTACTGTTATGTACATGGCCATATAAATGATACCATCCATGATTATGATTTTTATAACAATTAATAGGATAATGTGATAATACAATGGCTGTTTTATTATCAATATATAATTCTCTATAATCACATATCTCAATAAATAAACCTCTTACAGATTTATTTTTTAATAATTTACCGTCATGATTTCCTTTAATTAAATGGAGTCTGCCATTTAATCTTGAAAAAATATCAATAGTCTTATTAGCATCATACCAACTAATATCTCCTAAAATATATACATCATCAAGATTTGTAATTGTTTTATTCCAATTTTTAATTATAAAATCATCCTGTTCTTCAATTGTGTTAAATGGTCTATTGTCAAATTTAAGACAATTTTTATGTCCTAAATGTAAATCACTAATAAAATAATTCATCTCTAATTTCTCCCTTTTATTTATTATCTATATTATCATCATCATCGTGAATAGAAACATTATACTCTTTATTACCATTTCCTAAAGTTGCTGTTGTTATATCACAATTAATGTCATTCCCAATTTCAACAGAATTATAAATTATACCATTAGAACGAATTTCTGTATCTCCTTCATTGGTATAATTATCTGTATCAACTGTAATATAATATGAGGTAATCATTGCACCCTTATATACATAAGATGATACTTTTCTTTTATCTGTTACTTGTAAATTTACTGTTTTAGTAGTAGTGCTTACAATATTTGTACCCATAGCTTTATCTAAGTAAAATTTAAATACACACGTTACTATACACATAATCACTATAGCTGCAAAAATAAGGCCTATATGAACATAAGGATTATATTCCCCACTTTCTTTTTTCATTGTTTTTCTCCTTTAATATTTTTCTTATATTATATCATATTGTATTCATAATTCGTGCTATTTTATGTAAACAAATAGAGCCATATTACTATGACTCTATTTTGGGGAACTACGTCTTTTAATAAAAACGGTTAAGGATATTAAATTAAATTTACTTTGTCATCTCTGACATATATAGTATTACAAAAAAATCAAGAAATAACAAGTATTTTTTTAATTTTTTTTACCTATCATCATAATCGTAATCATCTTCATACTCATTATCATTATAAGTATTATTTAATGTATTTAATAATTCTTCTCTTGGTTGTCTGATTTTAGATATTTGTCTTGAAATTTCATCTGATAATGAATTTTCTATATCATTAAATAATTCATCTGAAAATTCAGTCATAAAGTCTAATAATGCAACACTTTCTTTTGACATTGTTTCAATTTTTTCATTTACATCTGAATCCTTGTCAGGATTAATAAGAATTTGAGCATCATCATAACCATGATTCATATAACTACCATGTACATCTAAGCTTATTCTTGGAGTTTTATCAAAGCTCTTTTTTCCACTATCATAATTAATATCATATGTTATTACGCCAATTCTAGTATCAATATTATGATGTGTTGACAAATTATTAATAGTACTTTGCTCTAAAACATCTAACAATTCTTTTGTCTTATCTACCATTTTATTATATGTATCAACTCTATGGTTAGTTAATTTTGTTTTTAAAGCTGTAAATGGTGTTAAATTATTAATTTCTTGTTCTTTTCTATAGTTTTCTAATGAGTTTTTTAAAATATCAAACATTTTTTATTCCTTATATATTCATCTTGTTAAAAACAAGGTGTATTTTATTTAATACCAAACATATTCAATTTCTTTTGGAAATGTTTTTCCTTTATATTCAAGTAAAGCCATTCTAGCTTGTCTTTCATACATTTTAAATTCTTCTGGAATATCAGATGATATAGTGTTAAAATATTTAGTATCTAAATCACAAGTCATATGATATGTTTCTCCATTATCTCCAATAATTATGCATTTTAATATATGTTCTATAACTGTAATATTTAAAATTTTAATCATCTAATTAATACTCCATTTCATAATCATCATCTATATCTATATTTTCTTCTTTTGAAATATTTAAATCATTGTTTATTTCATCAATATTCACTAAATTTTGTGTTTTTTCTGGAAAATAATATTTATGAGCTTCAATCATATAATTATATCCTTCATCCAATGTTTTTCTATGAGCTATATTCTGATTCATTCCCATAGAAACATATTGAATTTCTACTAGTTCGTGCTTAAGTAACATTAAGTCATGTGGTGTGATATGTTCTTTATCAAAAGCTAATCTATACCAGGACTTTGCTATTTCAAAACACGGAGCAAATCTTCTCTCTTTGTTTCCAATAATATGTTTGTCCATAAATAGATAATTTTTAACCAATTTAATTGCATCTATACTTAAATTTGTATTATTAGCAATTAATTCTATATCTTTTTTATTTTTTCTAATTTTATCATAACTTTTAACCGCATATTTAAATGCTTTATCAGACCTAATATCTATAATTTCCTTATTCATAGCTCCACTTATTAAGAAATTTTTATTATGTTTTGGTGGTTGATAATTTTCAAGAGATATTTTATCTGTTATCTCTTTTGGTAAATCTAATTTTGTTAAATCAAATTTTTTATCAGCAAATTTAATAATTTTATAAGGTTGAATATCTGTTAAACTTTTTTCAAATATGGCAATAATAGGATTGCATCTAGTTATTAATTCCCTTATATTTTCTCTTAATATAGATTTAGGAAAATAGGTATGTCTATTAGTATCATAATCAGTTCCAAGTACAAAATTATTATTTCCTAATAAATAGGCTGCTTTAAAAATTGGCTTACTTTGATTATATAATCCCTCAATCTTACTCAATTTACCAATTTGGGATAAATACTGTAATGCATTCATTTTTAAATCTATTATATCTGGATTAGAAAATTTTACATCACTTTCTGTTAAAAAAGGATATTCTGTACATTTTTTATAAAATTCCATTGCTGAATTTCGTTTAGGTTCTCCATTATTATCAACCAAAATCAATCCTGTTAAATGCATATAATTTCTTGGGTGAAAAGAAAGTTCTAAGCTTTTAAATTTATTATCATATGTATCTTGAAAAACAAACATATATTTTTTATATGCTAAATGTTTCTTAAAATTTTTACCTTCCACAATAGCTTTGCTTACAGCTTCTTTCTTTTTTATTAAAGGGTCTTTATGAATATTTAATTTTCCATTATACATTATTTTTCTCCTATATAAATTTAAAAGGGGCAAGCCAACACTCAATGGATGGTCACTACCCCTTTATGGCTGATTATTACGGAGCTTGCTCTCCACACCGGGAGTTTATACCCGTCACGAAATCATAAGATTTACGGCTCTTACTACCACATTGGGAGTTTATACCCATCACGAAATTGCAAGTTATGGTGTCAGCCCACCTCATAGCCCTACTTTGTTGAGGACCTATATATATTATATCTAAGATAAACACTTTTAACAATATTAAATTTTGTTTTTATCTTATCTTATATATATTATATCACATTCATTTTATTATTCGTGTAGTTTTTTACATCCTTTATAAATTTTTCTCTATATCTTCTATATAGTTATTTTCAACATAACTTACTAATGTTTCTTTTTCGTTATATAATTCATCATCAATAACTTTATTTAAAACATCATTTAATATTATTCCAATTTCTTTTCCTTTTGGTACACCAAGACTTATTAAATCATTTCCATTGATTTGTAAATCTTTTAATGTACAACAAGGTTCATTTAATAATATATCATCATATATCTTTTTTATTTCTTCAACTTGAGGATACCATCTTACATCTTTATCATTTGGAAACATATGGTCGTCTCTATCAGCTTTTTTTAATACACACCAATCTTCAATAAATTCGTGTCCATACTTATTAATATTTCTTTTTACCGCTTTTTCTGATGCAAGAAATGTCATATCATGTAATTCTACTAATTTACATATTTTATCATATTCTTTACTTGTAATTCTAAAATCATTTTTTAAAACTTTTTCTGTTATCTCTAATGATTTCTTAGGATGTCCATGAAAATGGCCAAATCCCTCTTCATCTTGTGTGTAAGTATTAGGCTTACCTATATCATGTAATAGAGCAGCCATATTAATACAAAAATCGGTTGTATTACATAAATCTGTTACAGATAACATATGTAAATACACATCATGGTGATGGTATGGATTATTTTGTTCAAAGCCTATACAAGGTTCTATTTCCGGTATTATCTTTTTTATGATAGTTGCATATTCTCTAAAAGTGTTAAATACAGGTTTATTATAAGAAAATATTTTTCTAAATTCATTGGTAATTCTTTCTTTAGAAATATTATCAATTTTGTCAATATTTCTTAAAATTGCCGTTTTTGTACTTCCACTTATTTCATAATCAAATCTAATAGCAAATCGTAATGCTCTTAAAATTCTTAATCCATCTTCTTTAAATCTTAAATTTGCATCTCCGACAGCATTTATTCTTTTATTATTTAAATCGTTAATACCACCAAATCTATCAATTATTTCTTTACTTATTGGATTATAAGCAATGGCATTAATTGTAAAATCTCTTCGACTTAAATCTTCTAATATATTATCAGAAAATTCTACAGTATCAGGATGCCTTCCATCTGAATAATTACTATCACTTCGATAAGTAGTGATTTCAAATTCTTCATTATATTTTCCTACTGCTACTACTGTTCCATACTCAATACCTTTTCCATAACAATAATAGCCATTTTTTCTTAATAACTCTATTATTTCATTAGGTCTTAATTTTGTAGTAATATCAAAATCATGAGGTCTTTTTCCTAACAGTAAATCTCTTACACAACCACCTACCAAATATCCTTCAGATACGTCATTGAGTTTTGCTAAGATGTTAATTGCATCTTCCGGTATATCTTTTCTATTAATTATCATGTTCTTTTCTCCTTAAATACCTTAAAGAAAAATATTTTTCTATATAATTAGTATCGTTAAATTTATACAAAATCTATTATTTATATTTAAAATATTTAGACAAAAAACAAGCACTACATATCATTAAATATGTAATGCTTAATTTTAAAATATTCCTTGATAAAATATATCTAATAATCCTAAACTATGTAAAAAAGCAACAATCATTAAAATGGGATATGCTAAACTAAAAAAGCATAATAATTCCATACCATAATTTACTGATTTATTAATTTTTGCAGCTATAATTAATAATGTTATTGTTAAAGCCCATAAAATCATAAGCCCAATTGTAAATATCATATTTTATCTAAATCCTTATATTACTTTCTTAACTATTGATATACTTTTTTACTACCTGTGATGCCATTTTACCATCTAAAGTATCTTTAAACTTGACCTTAAGTACTCTCATACATAATCCCATATTCTTTTCAACTTTATTTGATGTTAAATAATTTAAAATTTCATCTTCACTTGTCATCTGTGGAAGTAGACTTGTAGCAATATCAATCTTTCTCTTTGTTTCTGCATACTTATCTGTTCCATCTTTACAATAGCTAAGTAAATCCTCTAACTGCTTAATTTCCTTTTTAATAGATGTAATAATATATGAATCATTTACATCTTCCTTTTTATCTTTTGCTAGTTTCTGTGCATTCTCTAAGATACTCTTATATGTAGTAAGAGCTACTTTATCTTTATTAATCATTGAATCCTTTATTAAAGTTCTAATTTTCTTTTCCATTTACATTTTCTCCTTAAAGGTTTTAATATTTGCTAAATATAAAAGTAACATATATATAGAATAGTCACTATCTATATAACAATCACTGCCATACTGTTTATCATCTGTAACATCTATTGCATAAATAATTTCTTTATTCGTAAGTGTAGGAAACAGCAATGATAATTTATCAGCATATTTTTCTTTAATGTTATATAAAGCATTATCTTTTTCTAATAATAGCTTTTCTTTTTCTGCATTATATATAGCATTTCTTTTTTTAATCTCTTCTTTATTCCATTTTACTGATTTATTTTCATCAACATACTCTCCTAAAGCATAATGAGGACATGAAGGCGTTGTTTTAAATGTTCTACTACATTCATGGTAATCAATATTATATTCGTCAAGAATATTTGCAACATCATCAAAGTCAACATTAATATTATATAAATCACTCATTATTAGTACTCTCTTTCCCTGTTAATGCTTTTTCTACTGACCATCCACGATTAATACGAGAATTATATGTACCAATCATAACTCCATAATGATTACACATCTCTGATTTAGTTCTATATGTATTTCCTAAATGGTCCGTAGATGTAAAGTCCGGTCTATAAGTCAAAATCTGCTCTAACGTAAAATGCCTGGCTAATCTCTCTCTATAACAGCTTGGAGATATTCCCCAATGTCTACACATATCAGGGATTGTCCTAAAAACATTTCCTTCATGGTCTCTGACTACATTATTTTTCCAGGTTTTTTTCTTGTACTGAATACTATCTTCTAATAACATAATTATTTCTCCTTTTTTACTTACGCTCTATACCAATGTGTTGTTCCATCAGCGAATTTAATTTCAATTTTATTTGGCAATTTTGCTTTTGGAATATATCTAAAATCTTTTACTAAATCAATTTTGGAATGAGAATGTTCACACTCTAATGCATCTACTTTATTAGCATAATCTGTATGACAAACTTCACAAGTATACAATGTCTTTGTTTTCATATGTCTTTTTTCCTTTCCCTCTTTTATATACATATTATAACATATCGAATGTATATTTCGTGTAGTTTTTACATAGTTTTTATAAAATAAAAAGGATATAGTTTAAAACTACACCCTTTTCTAATATTATAATTTTTTATATAGTTTATAATTATCTCCACCTGTAATATATTCATATTTATCTGATGCTGTTTCTAAATATTGTTGTAAATAGCTTATGCTTTCTACTACAAAATAATCTGTATCAATACTATCAACTAATTTAGAATATTCTTTTGCAGATAATATTGTATTTTTATCATCATAATTATTATATTTTTTATAATAATAAAGTTCATATGCTTCATATAAAGGTGGTGTTTTAACTTTGGATTTTATACTTTTATTTTTATAATTATTTATGCTAGTATTTATATATAATTCCGGTCTTGCATCAAGATTTGTTTCATATCCTAAATATTCAAAATAATTTCCTTCTTGAAATGTTCCATATATATAAGCATTATCTTCATGTTTTTTTAGATAATTTTTCATTTTAGTAAAATCGCCATTTGAATTAAAAACATCATTATTATCATTAATCATATAATAATCATTTGTAATAGAAAACATATCTTCCTGATACATTTGATAAGTAGTTAGTCCAATATAAAAAATTAAGGATATAAGAAGTCCGATTAATAATATTTTACTTAATATACCATAACTTGTATCATTTTTTCTTCCAAACATTCTTTGCTTATTTTCATATGCGATAAATATGTCTCTTAGTAAAAATAATAAACCTATACTATAAAATGCTATCCATTTCATTTTTGTAATAGCTAAGATGGTAAATCCAATAAACATCCATAATGAAGATGATTTGATTTTTCCTTTTAAAATCATATATAAAAAACTCATTATACCAATTATTATTATTAATCCAAATATAGAATTTATACTCCATGAATTTAATTCGTTAATTGGAAATACTTCTGTAGCTTTACTAATTAATGCATTATAGATATATAGTATAGCTTCAGTTTTATAAGGATTTAAAAACATAACAGCAGTCATTAAAATTAATGGTAATATCATTGCCTTTATTTGACTTAATTTAATATTATTATTAATTATTGTTACATTTATATTTTTCTGAAGCTTGTTAGGTATTTTTATAAGATAAGGTATTAATACAATAAAATGTATAATCCAATAGCTTGCATGACAATTTATTTCTATAAGCATTAATAATGGCAATATCCATAATATTTTACAATTATTAGTCTTTCTATATTTTTCTATTATTAATATTTCTGACATTATTAATATAAATGTCAGCATTTCAGGTCTTAATGACGTATATTGGAACACAAATAATGTGAATAATGAAATATAAAAACAAATTAATTTATTTTTACAATGTTTAAAATTTAAAAATTTTAAAATTACAAATACACACAAACATAGAAATATTGTCTGAATTATCCATAATCCAAATGTATGTAAATAATTATTTATAAATGCTAAAATAATACAATATAACCAATTCTGTATTATACAAGTATTTTTCACTATACTTAATGGAGTAAATAAATTAGGAAATACTGTTTCATTATGAATATTATCCATTAAATAATTTCCGGTATGTAAGATATAATATAAATCAGTATCATTAAATTGAAATGTTAATGATATTAAATAAATTAATCCAATTATCCAAAATATAAGCTTATTTATTTTTTTGAAATTTAATTTATTCATTTATGTGTAATACTCTTTCCTTTTCTAAACACTTTAATTCAAAAATCTGTTTTTGTCTTAAATTATTGCCAGCTTGTATCTGCCCTATAAAAATTGATATTATTCCAATAAATATTGAAAAGCATGAAACAATAAGTGTTGGAAATCTTGGGACAATACCGATATTACAATATTCTAATACTATCGGACTTATAAATATTATCCCTAATAAAATAAATATAAATCCTAATGAATTATAAAATAATATTGGTTTATATAGCCATAACATTTCAAATAACTTTTTAATTACTTTAAATCCATCTTTAAAAGTATTAAGTTTTGAATAACTACCTTCTTTTCTATCTTTATATGAAATAGCAACATCTATTGTTTTTAAATCATAATTAGCTGCATGAATATTCATTTCCGTTTCAATTGAAAATCCACTTGATGTTATTGGAAATGTTTTTACAAATTTATATGAAAACATTCTAAATCCTGATAAAATATCTTTATAATTTGTTTTGAATAATTTATTAATACTGTTTTTCATTAATTTATTTCCAAAATTATGAAAAGGTCTTTTATTTTCTTTAAAATAGCTTGTAGATAATCTATCACCTATTACCATATCAGCTTTTTTCTTATAGATTAAATCATACATAACAAATAATTTATCAACACTATATGTATTATCTCCATCAATCATACAATATACTTTTGCTTCGATTTCACTGAAAGCTTGTTTAATAACATATCCTTTACCTTGTCTATAACAATCTTTTAAAACAATATTATTATCTTTATTATTTTTTATGTATTCTTCTACTACTTTTACAGTATCATCAAATGAATTATTATTATATACATATATTGTTGTTTTAAAATCATTATTATTACATGTTTTTTTTACCATATAATCAAAAAACTTTAATTCTTCTACAATAGCTTTAATTGTATCAATTATACTTATTTCTTCATTATAAGCAGGAATTATTATTGCTAAATCATCCATTAACGTATATCTCCCTAAATTAAAATAGTAGAGGTATTGTATATTCCTCTACTATTAGTATCGTAAATTGCAAGTATTTTCGAGTAATTATTTATGACTATAATTAATCTTTGTATATGTTGTTGTAGAATTTTCATCTGTTATAGTTAAGCTGTTATCATCTATATTATTTATAACAAAAGATAACTTTTCATTTTTACAAACAATTTCAAGTTCATTATTTTTAAAATTATATGTATAAGTAAAAGGAGCATGATGCGACTTTCCATTTAAAATATTAATTGTAATCTCACCTGTACCATTTGAATAGAAATTAAAAATACCTGACATTGTTTTATTTGTATCTGAATCTACATCTTCACCATACCATGCCCCAACAATTTTACTTGCATCATATGATAAATTGCTTGTATCAAACCCCTCTTCATAAGATTTAGGCAAATCAATATTTGAAGTCAGAATATTTACTCCTATATCAACAAATGGCTTATAAGCCATCGCTACCACAAAAATCATCATTATCAAAATTAAAATACCAATTATAGTATCTTTTAATTTATTAATATATTTCATGTATTCTCCTAAAATATTTTAATGACATCTATCATAATTTCGTTTTGCTTTAACACAAATAGCTTTATTTAGTTCTTCATCAGATATATTAAGTTTATTTTGCAAATATTTAATAGCTAAAATAACATCAGCCATTTCTTCCAAAATATGCATTTTATCTTCTGTTTTACCACGAATTAGTTTTGTTAAAGTCTGCTGTAATTCTGAACATTCCTCAATACAAATAATAACATGTTGAGAAATAGTATAATTTTCATCAACATCTTCTGATATATAGTTTATATAATCTTGTAACTTTTCGTCTGTTAGACTAATACTATTAAATTTTTCTTTAAATTCATTTAATTCCATATTATTTATAACCTCTTAAGCTTTTTAATTTAACATCAACTACATCTGTTATGCATCCTTTTGAACACTTTTCTGTATCTAACATATGTATATCTTCTTTCTTTAATTATACATATAGTATATCACATAATAATTATATATCGTGTAGTTTTGTGTATTTTTCTAATACATATTTAAAATAAAAGGTATAGTAAATAACTACACCTTGTTTTGCAAATAATTTTTTTACCCATTAATTATCTTTATGCTATAAATTTTTTCTGCATCAATTTTATAAATATTATTATCTTTATCTTTAAGAAACACTTTATTATTTTTATTTTTCATATAGTTATTTAAAATATTATTATCAATTAAATAATATCCATCATTTATTTTTTCATCCGTAAAATAAATTATATTTTTTGTATCTACATAAACAATTGTATTATCAGATGTTTTATTCTTAGAAATAGCATCTATTTCTTTTGCGTCTTGTTGGTTCCTATATTTATTTATATCTTTAGATGCATAGTTTGCAAACAAACATATACATATTGCTATCGCTATTAAGGTAAATATTTCTGCGAATATTTTTATACATTCTGCAATATATATATTGTCGATTTTATCTTTCATAATCAATTCTCCTTATTTGGTATTTACTTATACCTTTTATCTTTCTTCTTTCTTGTATGTAAGATAAATTTCTTAAAATCTTCATAAGAAGAAAAATTAATATATTTACCTTCAGTTACATCAAAACAATCAGTATCACAAGCAAGTTCATATTCATTAGATGAAACAATGATATATGTTTCCATACCCATTTTTTCACTATCTTTTAAAACTAAATCAAACAGACTTTTCATTTCAATCACATTATCAATTGAATATCCACTATCCATAGCATCTAATAGAATAAATCTCTTTTTAGATGTTATTTTTTTATTGTCTATATCGTCTATATCACAAGCTTCTCTGAATGATTTGGCAAATTTAGTAGACACATCATTTACTTCTCCGGTCATAATAAAATTTCGCCATTTGCTTGCTATTTTTGACAAATTAAGAGTAATATTTTCACCCTCTGATGAAGTCCATGCTGTAGCAGCAAAATTTATATCTCCTAAAAATACACTTTCTCCAATTGAATTTGAACCGCCATCATGCTCATTATTATAAAAGAACATAGGTATTTTTTCCTTATGTAATTCTTCTTTTATATTTTCAAGCATAGTACTCTTACCAGAGCCATTGCATCCAACCAAAACAGTAAGTCCTGGTTTAAATTCAACTTCTTTTCGCCTACATGTACTAAAACCCTCATCATATGGATTACGCCAAGTATTAATCTTATGCATTATTATTTCCTTTCATTCATAATTTCTAATACATCATATTTAAAATCAGCCCAATGTTCATAAATATTTTGATGTTCAGGTGTTGATTCATCTGTTATTCTTGTAATAAATTTATCAAACTCATGTATTTTGTCTATTATTTTATTATCAATTTTATCCATTATATATTATATCTCCTGTAAAATTATATCATCAATACGAACTATATCTTCATCCAAATTAAATATTTGTTTGTTTTTGTGACAATTTCTAATTATATATGAAAAATCAGGAAATTTATCAATTAGAACTTTTCTAATTTTTATCATATTTTCATAATCTTTCTTTTTGATTTTTTTAGATATTCTTAGGGAATAATTATTATATTCTTTTATTAATTTAGTGATTTCATCATTATCTATATCAATTTCATCTGCTATTTCAAATTTTATTTTTTTACCATTAAACATAGAAAAAGAAAAAGGTATTAATGTTGTCATAACATTTTCTCCTATATATTCTAAATTTTCATCCCAATCATAATCAAAATCCGGTTCTGATGTAGTTTTTTCTAAGCATAAGACTGGGATATTTGTTTTAGTATCATCATTATACATATTATAAAAACAAACATTCATATCATCAGTGTAGCCATATTTTAATAATTCTTCTTTAAAATTATCTATACTATGTAATTTATAAAATGGTACATTCTGAATAATAACTTTATCCAATAAAATCATTTTTTTCTCCAAATAATTAATCTATTAATTTCCAAGCAATTATCTTATAATCATCTTTTAATCTTCTTCCATTACTTTTTAAAACTAACTTATCAATACCTAATTTTGCATTTTTAAGCGTTTTATAAGCCCCACCTCTAGCTGAAAATACAATTTTATCTTCCTTTAAATCTTTTATTGCAAATAAATATTTAGGATTACAAATATCCTCATTCTCAGTAAATGTTTTTATATCCATATTTAGCATTTCTACTTCTTTATCTGATATAGGGCAATTCCATTTACTAATTTTATCATTCATTTCCAATATTTTGGCATAAGTATCATTTGTACTTGTTATAACCTCATTGATTTTAGATGACATAATAACTGTTCTGTCATTACTTGCTCTAATAAGTTCATTAATTTTCTCTATAAGTTCATTTATTTTGTTTTTTAACTTTTTATATTGCTTCATTTACAATTCCTTCCATATCTAGTACAAATTGAGAAACACTTTCATCCCCCATAATTAGTTCACAAGCCATATGATAAGCATTTACAGTTGAAAATCCTTCATTAACCATTAAATTTTCAACCATATCTGTGATTTCATTTATATTTTCTTTAGTGAAAATTTTCTCTCTATAATCATTTTTTAACCAATCCTTGATTTGTGATTTTAAATTATTTCTACCCATATATGTACTTTCTCCATTTCTATTTAATATCTATATCTGAATAAATTTCTTGTCCATTTGAATATTTATGATTTAAGGTTACTGAAATAGTATCACCTACTTTTGCATTTTTAACTTTTTCTGGTGGCATGTTAATATCTTCTTTAGTATATGTTTTTCCATTATATTCTACTGAAATATACCACTGCCAATGCGTTCCAGATGCATACCAATATTTACAATCTACATCAGTGACTATTGCATCTACACATTCTGTTTTATATGTTATTTCATCTTTTGGTATAGAATAATTGTTATATTTAGCAAAAAATTTAAAACATCCTACAACCAAAAAACTAATACAAAATAATGATACAATTGTAATTGATATGTATTTTACTATTTTCATCACTTAAAACTTCTTTCTATATCTCTCTTAATCTGCTTTTCTTTAAGAGCATTTCGTTTATCATATGTATGTTTACCTTTACATATTCCAATAAGCATCTTACATTTTCCTTTATCATTAAAATATATTTTTAATGGTATAAGGGTATATCCATCAGTTTTTAGTTTATTCTCTAATTTGATAATTTCTTTCTTATGAGCAAGTAATTGTACTTCTCTATCTACATCAATATCATAACTATTTGATGTTATCCAAGGTGTAATATGCATACCTCTTATCACAAGATTTCCATTCTGTATCTGTACCCAACTATCTTTAATATTACACATTCCTTCATATATACTTTTTACTTCATTTCCACGTAAACTAATACCACATTCAATAGTATCTTCTATGAAATAATTATATCTTGCTTTTCTATTTTCAATAGTTGGTTTACTCATTATTTTTCTCCCTATAATATAATTCTGCTTTTAAACTTTTTATTACATATTTTAAAGTCTTAATATATTTTTTGGCATAAATAATATCATCATCTAAGTCTGATGGATTTCTACCATTTCCACAATCTAAATTATATTTAGTATAATTTAAATTATCTTTAATAATGGATTTGAAATATTTAAGATTGTGAATAGCTTTCTTTAGTTTTTTATCAGAAATTTCATTTGGACTACTATAATATTCAATAACAGTTTTAATTGATTTACGATACTTATTTTTTTCTTTGAAATCTTCATATCCTAAACACCCAGATAAATTTTTCATTTCTTTTAATGTTTTTAAAGCTTTCTTTGTATTCATTAATATATTCCTCTATTATCTAATTCTTCTGAAATTCTATTTTAAAGAAATGCCACATTCTATCTTATCTTCTATAAAATAATCATAATTCAAATCCTCTTTCATTTAGTTCATTTTCAATTTCATCTACAGTAAGAAATAGCGCAACTTTAATATCACTGTTTATATTTAACTCATCTGAAAATTGAGCAATATCATCCTGAATATCATTTAAAACATAAAACATTTCATCCAACTCCATAGCACTAAATTTTTTGCCATTAATAAAATCAACTGCCTTATCAATTGCTTTAGTCCTTATTGATGAAGAATATTTAATGTTCATATAATTTGTAATAATATCATCCAACTTCTTCATATCTTCTTTTTTAAAATTTTTTAAAGCCGCGACTATCTCTTTATCTTTCATAATCATACTCTCTATCATCAAGTATCTCTGAGATTTCATCCATAGCTGTATTTAAGGCTTTTTTAATATTACCCTCGGTATTTACCAAGAACTCTTCTTTAAATGACTTATAATCATCTTTGATACCATCAAGAATATCAAACATCTTATCTAATTTCTTATTAGAAAAATCATCTTTCCCATCAAGAAAATCTGCTGCTCTGTTAAGGGCTTTAATTCTCTTTTCTGTATTATTGACATCTCCTGTATACTCTCTAACAATGTTGTCTAAACTTTCCATATCCTGATTTGCAAAATCTCTTAAAATTTTTGCAGCTTTACTATTCTTCATATTATTTTCTCCATTCTTCTAATTAAACACATATTTTAATTTTAAATACTCATTGTTCCATCCAAATAATCATTTAAACCTTCAAAATAATCTTCGTTTGGCTGTTCCTGATGAGTAAATCCCTGTTCACACTGTTCTTCATAAGCTGCCTTCTGTGTCTCTTCATAAATAATTTCATCAATTTTATTCATTTCTCTTATCTCCAATTCTTTATTTCTATATCTATTATACCATATACACATTATAACTCGTGTAGTTTTATATATTATTTTTTTAATATTCTTCAGGCAGTAATGCAGTTACTATATGTATACCAGTTTTATATTCATCTAAAATCATCCAAAATCTGATTTTATCTTCCTTATTATCTCCTAATTCATACACAAATGCTTGTAAATAATCCGCAGTATTTGAATATTTTTCATCAATCATCCAAAGTGCTTTACTAACAATTTCTTTTGCTTCATCCCCAAACTTTTCAGCAAAACCTTGTGTCATATATGTTCCTGCAACATTAATAAAATCATAATTACCTTCACATTCCTGATTTTCTAAATATAATTTTCCTTTTAACATAATGTATACCTCTTCTTTTCTATATATTATTTATCACTTATGAATATCATACTTTATACATATCAAATTTCCGGTAATATGTTAATCATAGATAATATATCTTCATGCAATACTGTAAGCCAGCCTCTTATAATATCATTAGCTTCATTTATTAGTGTATGGTAATTATCATCATTAATTTGTGTTTTTAAAAATTGTTCAAAATCAAAACCAAATATACAGCCTTTAATGATATATTTATTAGCATTTATATCTTTTTCAATACGACAATAATATGTGTTTTCTTTATCTAAATCTATTTTTACAATATCATTAAGTTTTTCATCATAGCTTAAATAAGTTAATGAATGACGTTCTGTAATTATTTTCCAATTATCATAAGTCTCTATTTTCATATGTTGAACCTACCTTTCAATTATTCATTCAACAATATCTCTTTTCACTATATTTAGTATAACATATCAGTATTATAATTCGTGTAGGTTTTACTCAAGTAATTGAAAGTTAAATTCATAAAATCTGTTAATTCATCAGTAGTCAAAATAATACTATTATCTTCTTTATCATAATCGCTTACAATAATAAATAGTATTCTTTTAGCTAACTCTTCCATATCTGTTCCATTAAAATAATTTGCAATTTTTTCAAAAACAGCTATAAAATTATCATAATCATTTTTAAATCTATTATTAAATTGTAAGCAAAATAATTTATTTTCGTTTCCAATTGGTGTTATCTTCATTTATTTCTCCTATTGTTTAAATACTATGATTAATTTTAGGGTTTATATGTTCATCCATATTTAATGATTTTAAAATATATTGATAATATTCAATTATTTCAGTATTGTAAGTATCACAGTAATGTAAATATTGATTTTCGTTAATTAAGTCTTTATTATCTACCAATAATACAGCACTACAAAAATTAAATAAATGTAACATATCACATATTTCATCAATATCAAAAATAATTGTATTATCTTTTTCATCATATCTATTTAAAATAATATTATATAAATTATCAATTGTATTTTTTAGGTCTGAATTATATGTAGGCTTTTTTAAATTTTTAAATATTACTAATAAGGATTCATAATCATCTTTATCATCAAATTTATAAATAATTTTATTATTATCTGTATAAATATTCATCTTTTAATTACTCCTTGTATATTATCTTTGATATATAATTTTAATTATAAATATTCATTATTAGTATCGTATAAAAGTATACTTTTCTATTATTAAACATTAAATTTATGCAAAAAAATAGCTCTATACAAGATTATATAAATCTTAATACAGAACTATTATAATAGTTATTTTTCTCTATATGGCTCCGGCAATGGCATCCATGCTCTCATACCACCATTAATTCTTCCCCAAAACCATGTTCCATCATACTGCTGCCTTTGTACTTTCGTTACCATTCCTCGATTTGTGGTAACAAGTACATTGATTACTTTCTTATCTTTATACCTTTCATCATCTTCAGGCATATGCCCCTCTTCACATTTAATCCAATTTAAATCCATATATAATATCTCCTTAATTTTTCCAGATTAATTCTTTACCTTTTAAATCTTTATGTATACATTTCATTTTTGTACTTCCACAATTCATACATATATATTTTACATTATGTGGTCTTGTTACATATTTCTGTTTATTACCACATTTTCTACATTTTACAATATACTTAGGTTTTATATGTAAATCTTTAGCATTACATTTTGTATAAATTTTATAATCATAATTATTCTCTATAAGTTTTTTATAAGATTTCCAAATTTTTCCATGATTCATACAATTAGGACAAGTATGTAATAACTCATGTAATATAATAGATATAACAGTATCAGAACTTATCGTATCATCTTCTCCTAAAAGACGCATTATATCAATTTCATATTGACTATTTTCAAGTCTGCAATATCCCCAACATTTTCTGATACGACCATTATATTTTATAGATATATTATTGCTTATAGGAATATTTAAAGAAGTACATATATTTTTTGCTTGATTGAATAATTTATCTAAATTTTTCATATAAATATTTCTTACTTTTATCAGTATCTTTATTATTCTTACATTTATATTTTTCTTTATTATTATTTAATATGGAGTTAAACTTCCCCATATATCGCATACACTCCATCATACCAAATACGTCAAATTCTCCTTTGTTTCATCATCCACAGACGGATTATTATTATCCTTTTTTGTGTTTTCCTTTTCTATATTTTTCAGAATATTAATAGTATTCTTTATTGCCTTATTTAATTTCTTTAGCTGTTTAATATCTTCCTCACTAACAACTAAATTATCATTTAAATCAGACAAAGGAATTTCTGTTGATAGTTTATCTTCATTTGCAGCAAAGATTTCTTTTGCTGATTTCAAATCACCCTTTACTAATGTTTTTAATTTCTTTAATTGTTTAATATTTTTCTGTAAATTTTCTGATGAAATATCAGAAGTAGTGTCATTACCAGTTAAAAAACTTACTGTATCTGCCACAGATTTTTTCATCTTATTTAACTTTTTGTCAGAAAGACTATCTACAAGATTATTATTTAATCCATCGAAATATATTTTAGATGCTTTATCAAGTTTATGAGCAGTTTTTGTGTTCTTCATAATATTATATCCTTTCCTTAAAAACTATAAATCTTTTTGATATAATTATTATATCACACACTGCTCATATTTCGTGTAGTTTTTATTATATTATTTTTTCAGAAATAATATGTCTGGTATCAACAACAATTTCATCTTCACCTCTGCTGTTTAAATAACATATCATATCTTCTTTTTTTACTATTGCCTTTAACATATAATTATCTGGACTATTAAACCTATTTTTAAACCATTCTGCTGTTTTAAAATTTTTAGTCCATGATAATCCTTTTGGATTATGATGTTGAGAAATACCCCTATATAGAGTTAATTCATCCGGTAAATTCTCCCATATCCTATAATCATCATCTTCCATTAAAATATGTTTATCAGCTTGTCTAAACCATTTTATCAATGTATTAACACTTACATTTACATCTCCATTCGGATTTTCAGCCATTATCCAAGATAAACCAAGTATTTCAGAGAAATCCTCTAAAGACATATAATCTTTTGAAAATTTTAATGCTGTAAGTCTCCAATTTTTATCCAATAATAAAAACAATCCAGTTAAATTATCGGATTTATCAATTAATGTATATATTGTGTTTTTCCATATATTAAAGTTTTCTTTTTCTTTACCTTTTTCAACTAAATTTATTATTCCATTTTCCATAGTATTTACAAATGGACTATTTGAAAAAGGATGCTGTATAACTAGGCCGCCTAATAAAGGCTCTATTTCTACTGCAAGAAATAATGTTTTAAATGTTTCTTTTACTTTTAATAAATTTGTTTCCTTAAGCATTATGTATTCTCCTAATTCTTTTTAATTATTATTAATATACTTTTATCATATTACAATTATTCGGAGTAATTGTCAAAGTAAGGTTTAAAAATCATCTCTTTCATCATATAATACGTTTTCTACTTCGATTTTTTCAATTGGTTCATTTACAATTTTACGTTCCAAATCCCTTTCTTTCTCTTTAAATATTGGTATTTTATCAATACTTTGTTCTGTAAAATAAGCTTCTAATGTATTATCTTTTAGATTTGTTTTAAACATATTTTCAATTTCTCTAGTGTATTTTATTATATTTAGAGCCGCCTGTAACGGGATTTCTTCTTGTTTTTCTCCATATTTATTAATATAACTATAGCCACATACTATGTTGTTATTATTTTCATATATAATTCCAAAAGAAAATATCTCATTATTGTTAAATTTAATATTTATATTTGAATTTTCATATTGTTTTATATCTTTGAAAGTTTTTAAAAAATCTCTTAGCATCCTATTTAAAGAAGTAGCTAACTGCTTACTTCTTTTTTCACTTAATTTATTTTCTACATCTACTTTCATATCATTTTATATCCTTTATTTAGTAGGAACATAGTTATCTCCTAGCTTTTTTAGTTCATCATTAATCCAATTAATTAATGAGCAGTTTTCTTTTTCTATACATATTTTTTCTGCTTTTTCAATATCATGTTTATTATCAATTTCAATATTGAAATGTTTATGTATCATTCCACAGATAAAATTCTCATAATCTGGTAATAGCTCTTGTTTCTTTGCTTTTAATAAAACAATCTTTGAATAAACCCCATAATCATATTGTCCGACATATTTATCTCTTAAATATAAATCTCTTTTTTCAATACTGTTTGGATTTAATGTTTCTTTCTTAAATGTTACTTTCATAATATTTCTCCTTATATTTTTATAAATATATAACGTTATTAGTTTTCTTATATATATTATATCATAATTATTATATAATCCGTGTATTAAAAAAGTACTATTACTTTTACATAATAGTACTTCTCTTTTTAAGCTAATTCTAATCCTTGCTCTTGTTCTTTATCGTCTTTTAATATATTAAAGTCATCAATACATTCAGACATTTTATCAATTGCATTTTTTTCAAATGCTTTATTTTGACTTTTAATTGATGGATAATCTTCTTCATTAAGTATATTATATGCATAATCTAATTCTTGCATTGAATAAAATAATGCATAACATATTGAAGAACGTATTACATCTTCAATATCTACTGTATTATTTTCTTTAACAAAATCTTCAGCTTGTTTTTCAATATTAAGATAATTTATAAATATTGTTTGGGCATCATCATATACTCCCCCAAAATTATTAGTTCCGCAGAAAAATACAATATCATCATCAATTATATCTCTTAAATCATCTCTTATGCTTTCATCTTGATTGTCTAAATCCTCATCATATGTAAATACTATATGATTTATACATGATAACGAATTATCATCAGCGTTTTTTAATAAAAAATCTGCTAATTTATCTTTATCAAGATTATCTTCTATTTTTTTATCCATCATAATTCTAGCTATCAAATTATCATGGGTATTATTTTTAAAGTATATTGCACTTAAATCATATACTTCATCTTTTATTATAAGCATATCATTAGAAAAATCTTTCTTATAATGTAATCTGCTTACATTTTTTGTTTCTGCATTATTAAATATTTTTAATTCCGGCAAATGTGATTTTTTATATGCTTCTTTTTCTTCTTTAATTGTTTCTAAAAATTCTTTAGTCAATTCTTTAGTCATTTTATTTTCCTTTATATTTAAACAGCATTAAACTGTTTACACTCATTATATATTTATACTACACTTTAGTTAAAAATGGAATTATACAATATACATAATTATACCTTTTATTTTTAGTAAATTTGACTATAGTTATATTTTTTATAAATCAACAACATCTAAGCTAAAGCGTAGATGTTTATTACATGTATTTATATGCTTGTAATTTATTTTTCTATATATAGTATCGTAAAAAATCAATATTTTCGAGGTTAAAAAATAAAAAAAGTAGAGGAAAATTCCTCTACTCTAATGTTATTTCATCTTTTTCATTTTCTAATATATTCTCAATTACCTTATTTATTTTAGTTATAAATTCATAAGCATTATCAATACCTTTATGCCATTCATCTAAATTATTTTCTTGCAATTTAAAAAAACTATTAAATTCAGCTTCTACTTTATTTGTTATATTATTATATTTTAGTATTGGATATGGAATAAATTCTTCATATTTACATTTTATATCAATATTTAACATTGGTATATTTTTTATAGGATTTGTATATTTTGTTATATAAGCAATATATCCATTATCTTCAAATTCAGTTTTTTTAATCATAAGAAATTTCCTCTATATTATTTATTTTAGATAAATTTTTATCATTTTTACTATAAGATATTATCATTTCATCATATGTTCTATTAATGCTTTTATCATATATTGATTTTATCGTATCTCCCACAAAACATGCAACTTCATGTCGATTAGATGTCTCAATATATAAATCAAAATTGAAATCATTAGCAATTTCATTTAATTCATTACACTTATCAATACATATATTATGTTTTATACTTCTATCTTCATCTTTTTGTTTATACATATATGAAGATACCTGATTCCATTCAGAAACAGACTGTGCATAAATTTCTATATTAATTACAGAATTACTGTACTCAACAAAACTATTAATTATATCAACTAAAGATAATAAATAATCATCTTTATTTTTAAATTTTGATTGTTTAATAGTTTTTATTAACTCATTAATTTCATTCATAAATTTTTTACCTCATATAATATTATAACACAAAAATTAATAATAGTTACAAAGTAGAGGAAAATCCCTCTACTTTATTCTATCATTCCAATTTTCAATGCCATGTATATTGAGCTGTAAAAATAAAGCACATAATACAGCTATAACAATACTATTGCCAAACTGTTGATATAATTTACTATTACTGTTTACAGTACTCATAGCATCAATTACATCATCAGTTACATCCATTAATCTGCCACATTCTTTAGGAGTTAATTTTCTTATACGATATTGTGTACATATATGTGGATTAGCATATCCATGACATCCGGCTGATACAGTCGGAAATAATCCTTTATCACTTACTACTGTTCCGCATTGACTGCCATCACTGCTTATTTGTCCTACTTTATCAATTTTAATATCAGAAGAAGTTACAACTGCTGTAACTGTTCCATGATTTTCTTTAACTGTAGGAGCAATATTATTTGGATTTATTACTCTTGATGCATCATGATTTGAAACCATATAATTTACTAATACATCAATCTTTGGCTCTAATACTAAATTATCTTTAGTAACAGTTGTGAGTGTATTAGATTTTCCATCACTTCTAGGCTCCAATGAAGTCATTTCACTACGTTTATAATGTACTTCATTATTTTCATATTGTTTTCTTACTTCTTTACCAAATTCAGTTCTTTTAGGTGTTAATATACTTTTTTCTAAAACAATATTATCTTTGGTTACTGTTGTAATTGTATTACTTATGCCTTTTTCGTTTGGCTCTAATCTCTGCTTTGTTGGAAGTCCAGCTTGTCTTATATTAGGATTTTCAATTGGTCTACCTCTCATAGCTACGATAGTTGCATCTATAATTTTAGGTTCATGATTTCCACCGCCACAAGTATTAAGTGTCGGACTACATGCATTACTATCATATACTCTGCCACATTGAGGATTTTTAAATCCATTATCATCCATAATATTTCCAAGCTGATTTACATTTTTCTCAACTAATACTTTTACATCAGGATTGCCACTTGTAATTGTAGGGCTACATCCATTTTCATTATAAATCCTATTAGTTTTATCATAATTACTTGATTTAATTTCAAATTCAGTAATTGCTTTATCAAATTTGTCGGTTTCAATTCCAAGCAAATCTTTTAATTTATACCATATATTTTCATCAGGTATAGCAAAACACCTATCATTTCTAAAATAATGGCCTACTTTTGTTAAAGAAATATTTAAAGCATCTGCAATTTCTTTATTTGTTAAATGCTTTTCAGCTCTTTTATATCTAAGTAAATTACATAATTCATTAACATCTAAATCATATTTTCTTACTTTTACCTTTGTTTCTACATCATATTTCATAATAGATGGTTCAATTACTTTACTTGGGTCTTTAAATTCTGTTGCTGTAAGAGTTCCAAGTATACCATTACTATCATATACACGCCCTCTTTGACCACCTGTAGGAAGTTGTCCTACTACATTAATTTTACCCTCTATTACAGCGTTACTGCCTCTATTATTAAGTCCTTTATAATCTCGTGCAAGAAGTGTTGATGCTACATCTATATCTTTTCCAAAAGTCTTTCCCTGGTCTTTTACTATGCAAGGTCTTTGAGAAATAACCATATTTCCACTACTTCTTAAATTACCTATACCACTGTCATATCTGGCTGGTATGCAATTAGCAACATTTCTTTCGCCAGGCTTATTAATTGTTCCATCAACACATATTATATCTTTAGGATTCGGCAGTATACCTCTTTCTAATAATGACTTAATAAGTTCTTCAGCTTTTTCATTATTAATATAATATTTTTCATCTACATTTTGTTCTAATATATCTTTAACACATCTAGTAAGAGGTATTTTTTTTAGGAAATGTATATGTAGCATTTTTATCAAGTATTGATACCATAAAACATCTTTTTCTATTTTGTGGCACTCCATAATCGCAAGCATTTAAAATCTCATGGAAATTACTATATCCAAGAGATGATAAAAATTCTTTCCAATCATCAAAATCTTCTTTATTTTTTCCAGAGCATACTTGTGGTACATTTTCCATCATTAATATATCTGGTAATTCTAATTCATGTTCTACTGTTTCCTTAAGTATTCTTTCAACTTCCCATAACAGACCTGAACGAGTACCACTACCCTTTTTCATACCCATTTGCTTACCGGCAAGGGAAAGGTCGGTACAATTATGTACAATTACGCCATTAGCAACAAAAGAATGGTCATGTTCTACTTCTATATCATATACATAATCTTTATATCCTAAATCAGTATAAGATAAAAAAGGAATCCATTCTATTTCATATATATCATTTTCCTTAGATACAAACGCTAAATAATCTCCATCCAATAAATCTTTTGCTTCTATCCATTCTGGGTCATTATCTTTTCTACAAGTATAAAATTTATGATTAGATGTACATTTTATAGTCGCTTTTGTTGTTTCAACCTCAAAAATCTGTTTATATCCTGTCTTTTTTGAAGCTATTACTTTATCTAATCTATTTTTATGTGTAAGTACATAATCTCCAACTTTTATATCTTTTATTTCTTTTCTTCCATCATACATAGTAATTTCAGTATCACCAGTAAGACAAGGAAAAGAATAAAACATCATATATGTATATTTATCTTTATCTACAATATTTAATTCATCTGCATGAACTCTAGTAATACTTCCTAAGTTATTATTAGCTTTAAATTCATTATATGTTTTTCTCTGCCATGCTTCTCCTTTTCTTTTAATAAATTTTTTATCAATAGGGTCTTTACCATTAACAGATAAACATAAATTATTTAATTTTTCTATAACTTCATCTTGTGATAAATCTTTACTATAATCATAATCATCTACTTTTTCTGTTAATGTTTCATGCATAGCTTTATATGATTTATTACTATTTATATCCCAATCACTAATGCAATGGCTTTCTACATTAGCTCCTATTCTATGTAATGCTTGAAATTGTGTTCCAATTCCACTGAAAAATTCAATTAATCTTATTGGCTTTTTAATAGAAATATTGGTTTTTACGCCCATATTCATATAGTCAAAAAGATTATATTGGTTTAATACATTATTATTTTTAGACATTTAATCTCCTTGTACAATTTATTCCATTGACAAAAAGACCAAATATGTTTATGATATATAAGCGTAAATGACCTACTTTTGCAATGGGTTGTTTCGTTAGTTCTTATAGGATGTAATCAAGTCGCCAAACTTCATTACATCCTATTTTTTATTTCTTATATATTTAGTATCGTGAATTGCACGAGTTTTCGAGGATTAAATTTAAAAAATATTGTACAAAAAAGACACCCTATTTCTAGGATGCCTTTAGTTAATATGCATTTAATATGTAGTTCTATCAATAAGTAATAAGAGCAGATACATATTACCAATTACACTATTTACATTTTGTTTTGAAATATCATAATCAATATCTGTATAAGATGCCTCATCATCTATTACAATATCATCTGTATATGTAAGCTCACATACTACATTCATTACATCTTTATCAGTCTCACTAGTCATAATAAGCTTATCTGGTAAATTCGTATCTTGATTTACATACATTTCATATGAAATTGTTTCATTACTTGCTCTTAAAACATCATATACCTTATCACCATCTTTTATTGTTTTCTTATATGTATAAGCTCCATTATATGCACTTGTTCCCTTTAAAAAATCAGAAAATTTAGTACTTTTTGATTGTATTTCACTTGCAATGCTATTATCTTGATTTGCATTTGCATTATTTAAGAAATCAGAAATATTTATTTTTCCTTTTACTGCATTATCAGATAATGTATTAAGCAAATATAATGTATCAGATGTTTTCATAAGACCAATCTCTTTATCTTTTAATTTACAATATATCTTAAGTCCATCAGTACCACTATTTCCTTTAAATGTTTGAGCTAATTTAATATTAATATCTTCTGGTTTAATATTATCATAGCTTTCAGTCAGACTATTGAATTTATCAAGCCTTGTATCTGTTACTTTTTTACTCTTATTAACAAGCGACATTGTAATACTTGCTTCTACACCATTTATATCTAATTTATCAATATCACTGATATAATTCTTATAATCAGATTTAGCTTTTAATTTTTCAAATGTTTTATTACTATTTTTTTCATGTTCAGTCATTTGAACACTTTCTGTATTAGTTATCTTACCACATGCTGTTATACTTGAAAAACACATTGCAACTATTAACATAATACTTATTATTTTCTTTTTCATATAAAAATTCTCCTTATCATTTAAATTTTAGTTCCTATAATAAGTATCGCAAAAAGATAAGATTTTCTATTATTTATAAGTAAAAAAATAAAGGGTATAGATAATATCTTGTCCTAACCTCTATGCTTAAGCTTAGATGTTGTTGATACTGTCTATACCCTTCATATTTATTTTTATCATATGCTTCAGTAAATATTTCAGCAAAAAAAATCTGAAATAAAATCTTTTGAAGTTTCATTTAATTTTAATTTATTTTCACTATCTATACAATTTCATCTATTCCTTCCTTATGTATTTTATCTGGAAATTTAATATTTCTATATGTACTTATATTTTTATTATCTAATAACATTAATCTAGTCGTAACCCAATTAAATTACCCTTCCAATGCATATCAATTAATTTCTTTGCATCATCATATAAATATGCACCTGAATCATTAACTGCATCAGCTAATCGTTTACAACGCTTATTACTTTTAGTTCTATCAATATTTCTTTGATACTCGAATAAATTATTTTGTATAAGAATATCCTTATTTCCAACAAAATACCAACAGAAATAGCCGTTACTATCTCTACCTAAATACATATAAAGACTTCTCCACAAAGAACCAGTATAATATAATTCACCTGGAACTAAGTCCTTTGCAGATACAAATATCGACTTTTTCTTTTCTTCTTTATTCATGAATGCTGATAACTGTGGTAATTTTTCATTAAGCATTTTATTTTTTGTATACCACTTAAGTAATTCATTATCCTTATCGTAAGAAACATAGCCAAAATCACAATATAAATCTGGTAGACCTTTCAGTTTCAAAATACAATCTACATCACATCCTGTATGCATTAACTGTTCAGCTATAGAAATTAAAAATTTAACCTGAATATCATAATGCGCAATAGTCAATACTCTCCAATTCTCTGTAGATTGTAATAAAGCCTTTGCAAGAATATAAAATACAAACTGTTCATCAACACTTGTACCTAAATAAACTCCAAGTCTACCGTCCTTAAATAAGTAAACATGGCCAAAACTAATATCTTTTTTCTTTAAAAACACATTATTATTAAAAACTAATCTCTCCATAATTTTACCTCATCGGCTCTCCGAATTTTTTCTTTAGTGCAACTTTCATATAATACATTCTATCATCTGCCTGCTTTTGTAAAGCATCAAAATTACTTCTAGCTTTTATAAATTATTTTTCAAAATAAATTTTATAATTTCTTTACTACATTAATATTATATCATATTAAGTTTATATTTCGTGTACTAAATAATATATTTCTAAAGTATTTAAATTATATATACTGCTTCGGATATAAATATTTATAAAAAATAGAGAGTATAGAAAAAATCTATACCCTCTAAATTTATTAAACACCACTTCTATAGTGAACATCCTGATATTCAGCATCTTGTATATTATAGGTATTGTAAGCATCTGTTTTAGTACTGTGTTTAGTACCAATAGAAGAATACTTAATATCTAATAAATCATTATATGCTGTAGTTCCATCGGAATGCTGTTTTGTAGTGCTTGGAGTTGATAAATGTTGTAATACATAAGGTGGTATACGAACTGGCTGAATCCATACTGTTGATAAAGTATTAATACCATTTGGAATATCATAACCTCTATTCATTCTATTATCTTCTGATAATTGATTTTCAGCTATTTCTGTTTCCATTTCTGTATTAATCTTATAACGTGTATCAGCGTCATAATCCAAATCAATATGTTCTACATATCCATATGTCCAAACTGAAGCAATTCCTAATTCACCAGCAAAGAAATTATTAGTTCCTTCTGCTGTTAAATATGTGGTATAAATACATTCATTTACCTCATGATAAATAACATCCCAAGGTTTATTATTATCTGAAGGTGGTTTTGTATTGCTTGGATTATCTTTTATAATTGGCTTACTTTGTGGTATGTCAATTTCCGGAATAGTTTTATCATTATTATTCTGAAGCTTTTTAAGTGTTTCATGTGTTAATGAACTATTTCCTTGATAATCAATAGCGTAGATATAAATTCCTAAGTCTGCTGAATGCCTAAATTGTGGTTCATTATAAAGATTTACTTTAAACTTATATGTTGAGCTATATGGATATTTTACACCATTATAGTAAAAATCATATTTAGTTTGAACTGTCTTACTATTATCTATAGTAAGCTGATAATCTTTATAATTACCTTTATTTTCTTTATCATAGACATAAGCATGAACTTCTCTAATTCCACTAGCATCATTTCCACTATTATTTTCATTTACTTTAACTGAAATATTTGTGAATAAATCGCCATCAAAACCTTTATTTGAAACAAGAGTAATCTTTTTCTTAGTAACTTCACTAAGAAGTGTTTCCTGTTCAATAGATACATTACTAATTACCGGAGTAATTGTATCAATCCATTGAGCATAAAGATTAAGTTTTAATTCTTCTTCACTCATAAGCTGTTCTTTAGTAAATTCACGTTTAAATAATTCCCATGTTAATTGACTAGCTTCATTATAAGTATATCTACTTCCATTAGCTGCAGAGTTCCACTTATTTGCATAAGTCCAACCTGTTCTACCAAAACCATTAGTTCTTAATATAATAGGTTTACTCTTTTTAAATTCTTGTGTGGCAGTAGAACCACTTGTGTTTCTATTACCATTAAAAATTATATGATAAGTAGTTTCTTTCCATTCAGCAGTAATTGTAATATCTTCTGCAAAGTAATTATTTTTTACTGCCATTGTAAGGGTTTTAGCAATTATAGTATTGCCTTGAGTACCTTGCTTATCAGATAAATTCTTAGGAAGATAATATCTCATAAATATATTACCTTGTTTCTTAGGTTTATCTATTTTAGAAACGACTTTCGTACAATTCTTATCAAAATAGAAACCATTATCATATTTCTCATATATTACTGTAGTACCTGTATAATCAGCTTGTTGATTATCTAATGTAATAGTGTATGTATTAGCTGTCCAATGTGCATAGATTGTTGTTGCTGTATGCCATGTAAATATTGTATTATCATCTACTTTTGTTCCACCAGTAGGAGATGTATACCATCCATTGAAAGTCCAGCCCCTCATGGAAGGGATTGGTAAAGCTTTACTACTTCCGTTATTAGTTCCAAGTTTATTCTTGTAAATAATAATACGTGAAGTTTCTGAACTATTATTTATAGTACTTGTTGCATTAGATGGCTTATTATAATTGAACTTCAAATTATATTTGAAATTAAATGTAGTTGCTTTAACATTAAAACCATCAAATTTATCATATGCATATACGTGAGTATTATACCAATTATATTCATCACGATTTGGTTTTATATGATTTTTAACATTTACAGTATAAGCATAATTATATTTCTTACCATCAACTGTATAATTGCCTTTTACAGCTTCATACCAAGGAGAAGAAATATCATCTTGACCAGCTTCATTTGTCCATGTCGGGAACCTAACAGATTTTATTATTCCAGTCGGAGTTGTTGATACATTCGCATAAATTGTAAATGTACTATCACTAGCTTGTTTAGTTAATACATCATTAATAATAGGCTTTGTTACAACTTGTGGTCTAAAATCTATATTGTTAGTTACATAAAATTCATATATAAGCTTATTATTAGTATTTGATTTTGGATTATATGTATATTTATTATTAGGTATTATTTCAAATTTAATATAATCCTTATAATATAAGCTTTCACAGAAATCTTGAATATTGCTATATAATTTATAATATTTACTATCATCTTTTACGCTTGGTTCACTATAAGGCTGTCTATATACATTAAATTTAATATCTGAATAGCCATTAGCATTACAAATATCATCTAATATAGGATTTAAGTCTACAGTATATTTATTACGTGACCAATGAGCATAGACTTTAATATTATCATCAGCAATCCAATTATTTTTTGCTAATATATTTCCATTAGCATCTATAATCTGTGTTCCACCACTTACAGCAGTGTAATATCCTTGGAAAGTACGTCCTTTCCATTGTGGGATTGTTATTTTACTTGTATTTTTAGTTAATTGAGCATCTAAATACCAACCATTATCATAGTATTCATATAAATCAGTTGTTCCATTATTAACTACATCTGCTTTTTCAACCATCTGATTATCTAATACTAAATGATAAACTTGAGCCTGCCATTGTAATTTAACAATAATAGATGAATTATTAGACTTGATTAAATTATTAATTTTTGAAACTGTATCTGTATTTTGATATTTTGTTGCTGATAAGTATAATCCGTTATCTGACTTCCATACATCACTTGTTTCAAAGGAATACCCTCTTTTGCTTATATTAGCATCATAAGGATTTAAAATATTTTCATTACTTTGACCATATTTAATAACAGTTGTTACATTTTTATAATTACTAGTTGTATTACTATTTTGTATTATACTGTTTGAAACAATATAATATTTATTTTGTGTAGTATTATTATATGGCTGATTATTTATTACACCACCGTTTGCATTATAAGTGACTGTTAATCTGTTTCTTGTATAATACAAATTGAATGTTGTACTATTATCAGCACTTACTGTTTGCTGTAATGATGAAATAACTTTATTATTTGCATCACGACATTCTTTAAATGTAAATCCTGTTTTTGAATATGTATTCGCGTTAATATTTATAGTTGTATCAGTAGTACTACCGATTGTAGTAGATACTTCTTTAGTATAACCATCATCATCTGCATTTTCATAATAGATATTTACTTTATAATTTCTATTTGAAGGCTTAAAATTAGCAGTTAATGTTGTATTACATAAACCTTGCGTATACTTGGTTCCTTGTAATTTACTTATGCTATCAGTATTACTATCAGTTTTTGTCCAATGTGTAAATTCATAACCTGCTTTATTTGGAACAGGATTCGGAATATCTTTAGTATCTCCATAATACATATTAAAATTCTGTGTATTATTGTTACCATTCCATGTAGCATTTATTTCAACTCCATTGGTAGCTTTATTCTTCGGTATTACAGTTAAACCATATATTGTATGATTTGATACAGCTTTATAACTAACATTTGTTGGTGGCATATTAAATGAATATGTTGGATTTGTCATACCACTATTATCATTCCAGTTTTTAAATGTATAACCTTTAGCTGCTGATGCAGTTATTGTTACAGGCAAACCATAATAATAACTTCCAGCTCCGCTAGTACTTGCTATACCATTATCTTTACTAAGTGTTACTTTATATTTATTTCTATCAAAGTACACTTTAATTGTTGTTTTAGTATTAGCTGAAATGCCAAAATAATAAGTATTATAATTATTATTTCTATTTGTAAAATTAGATTTACTAGCATTTAAACTAAATCCTGTATAATTTCTAGCATAATTCGTATATGGTACATACCAACCTTGATTATATTGATTATAATTCATTTCATAAACTTGAGTTTCATCTACTTTAGTATATGTTGTTAAATTTTTATCTTGCTGATAAAACTCTACTTTATATTGTCCTATTTCGCTAAAGTCCGGTACCTCATCCCATTGAGCATATAATTCTAATGAAGTAATATTATTTCTATATGAATCTTTATATAAAGTCACAGTACTACGTCCTTCATAATAAGTAGTTCCAGTTCCATCTTGCTTTGTATTCCAACATCTAAATGTATGCCCTGGATATTCAAATCCCGGATTTGTATTTGAAGCTATGTGTACAGTTTTAGATTCTTCCTTATAATAAAATGTTACTTTTTGTTGTGGAACCGAACCTGTACCACCATTACCGTAATATGTAATAGTACCCTTAGTCGGAGTATATGGAGTTTTTCCCCATTTTGCTTTCAATGTAGCATTTGAAGTATTTGAAGAATTAAATCTTGTAAAGTTCAAGCCTTCTTGTGTAAAGTTACCATATGCATCAATTAATTGTGTATTTCCATAATAATATCCTTGGAAATAATATTTAGTACCGTCTGATGCTGTAAAGTCTTTAGGTGTTGTTATAGGTTCATTTTTCTTCACACTATAATTATATGGCTTATAACTTACTGTTACTGTACTATTTTTATCACCAATAAAATATTGTTCAGAACCTTTTTTCTCCCAAATAGCATACATATTTGTATCATATCTTGGCATATAGTACTCACCATCAGTTTGTACTAAAGGCGCCCAATAATCACTTATACCCACGGCAGCTATAGTTTTACCATTCTTATAAGCGTACACATGGGTATTAAAGCTAGTACGTTCATTATTATGGTCATGTAAATATACTACACAGCCCCAATTATAATATTGACCATTACGTGTCCAACCACCGTTTTGTTGCCAAGCGTTAGGCCACGCTAAATCATCTTGTCCATTTCCATCTGACCATGTTGGAAATTGGACTGCATCTGCTCCTTCTATATAAGCAAGCATTTCTACATAGTCACAATCAGATGCTACTGTTATACTTAATCTTTTTATATTAGAATTATTAAATGTATATACTGTATTTTCATTTGGTTTTAATACTCTAGTATTAGAATGTTCTAAATCAGCCCAACCTAATAATTTATATCCCGGTCTTGAAACAGGATATGAACCATTTCCAACACTATCACCTAATTTTAATTTTGAATCACATGTATATGTTTGTACAATATCATCATCTCTACTATTAATCCAAGCACCACCATTGGAATGAAAAGTTACATTCTTGTTAGATACTTTCCATTGTGCATATAATGTAACAGTTCCACCATATAAATCACTACTATATGCACTGCCCGGCTGATAAGTAGTTCCAGTTCCATCTGATTTTGTATTCCATCCTGTAAATGTATATCCCGGAGTTGTAGGCGTTGTAGATGAAAGATAAAGCACACTTCCCCATTGTTTTATTTGGTCTGCAATGCCTGGATTATTTCCACCGTTTCCATCATAATGAATTGTGTGACGAGCGGCATAATTTAATTGTAATGTAGCATGTGAACCTTGCCAAACACTCTCATCACAAGTTGCAGTTCCATCTGCTTGCGCCCACCAACCATTATTAGTTCTTCCTAAATACACAGCATTATATTTTTTTAGCCACGCATTTGAATCTTGTGATGGAGTTCCATAGCTAAATCCACCATAAAAGAAACAACTTCCACTATCTTTATATACACCAGCCCATAAATTTGAAATACCACCACAAATTCCACCTGCTGTATGCGCGCAGTTTATATCAATTTTTCCATAATATCCACTTGGCGACCATACGTCATCTTTTTGATAATCTTTATATTTGTGTGTGTATGTATTTATTGTATCATATGAATCACATTTTCCATTTAGATATATTCCTAAATAAGCATATCCTGCACGAGGAATAGATTCTGCATTTACACTATCTAAATTATAATTATCTAATAATTCAAAATATTTTTTATTGATTTTATTATGGTTTTCATCATATGTTTCAACATTTTCTGTTAATTTAGTAAAATTATTTTTAGCATATTCTTTATCTTTTTCTGATAAATTCTGCCACCAAATAACAGTGTTTTTAAATTCTGAATTATTGATAATATCTGTAAATTTATCATTAGATAATTTCTTCCAATTATCGTAATCTAAAATACTTTTATAAACGGTATTTTCAGAAATTTCAACATGATTATTTTTATCTATAGAAACCGGTTCTAAGCTTAAAATACCATTACCAATATATTTTTTATCTATTGGGCTTGGTAATACATATTTATTTAAAATATTTTTTAATTCTTTTGTATTAACACTTTTATCAATAGCTTTAAAATATGAAACTATTGCAGAAAGCTTTGCTGCACTATATGATGTTCCATTTCTATTATCAGCACCATTATAACTTTCAGTATAAACATTTTCTCCAATTGTAGCATAATCAATAGCATCTCCATAGTTACTAAAATTACTATGTTGTAACTGTTCATTTACAGATGCTACAGTAATTACATTATCAAATTTTGCAGGAGTATAATACTTCACATTTGTACCATAGTTTCCGGCTGCCGCTACAACAATAATACCTTTAGCATTTGCTTCATCAATAGCTTCTTTTATTAATTCTGAATGAGTACTTGCTGTTGACAAAGAAATATTTATAACGTCAACATTTTGTTCTATCGCATATTTAACACCTTGGTATAATGATAATAATGTACCTTTACCTGCACTATCAATTACTTTAATCGGTAGTAATTTTACATTATCGCTAGTACTTTGTGCAATAATATAACTAATAGATGTACCATGTCCATTATCATCTGTTGCTTCATTACCATTTGTCTCGGCAGATTTTGTTGCAGAATAATTTACACCACTTAAAACTCTGTCATTAAAAACATTTTTTGTATTACTATCAACTGTAATACCACTATCAATAACTGCAACTGTTACATCATTCTTACCGTAATCTTGTGATTGTAAATAATCTAAGAGTTCAGAATGTTTTTCAGAGGAGCTATCATTATTTGTTGTATTACTATTATCATAAGTTACTTCAGAACTTTCATTTGTTTCAGAATTTTCTTCTGTACTTATTGTTTCATTTTCTGCATCTTGAATTGTAATACTATCATTAAAATAAACACCATTAGTTTTATCAGCATAATTTTCAGCATCTTTTTTTGATTTAAATGTAATAACACTAGTATTATCTTCTAAAACTTTTACTGTTGCATTATCTATTTTATTAGCATCTACAATTCCTTTAGCTATTAATTGCTTATCAGCATTTAAATAATCATATTCTTGATGCTTTATAGCTCTGACGCTATCATCTTGAATATATTCGTTATTAATAGCTAACTTATCTGTTGCTTTACTACTGTCAAAATCATTAGTAAAAACTGTAATAATTCCTATTACACTTACAATAATAAGTAAAGAAATAGAAATTATTCTGTTTTTATATTTATTTATTTTGTTTTTCATTCCTATTTCCTTTCTTACCTTGCATATATCTTAATAGTTTCATTTTCTGCTAAGCTATATGTTTTTGATTTCCCATTACATGTAAATGTATATGTACCTGCATATGGAGCTGTAAATGTCTGCCATTGACCATTATAATTATAACTATTTGTTAATGTTGTTGATGAATTTAAATCCGGTATTGGTTTATTTACATAATTATATAATGAGTATTTCTCAAAATATTCCATTGTTCCTTTTGCCGGAACATCAACACCATCTATTGTATTTGCATTTAGTGTAATCTTATAGTCTTTCGCAACCCAAACAGCATAAACTGTGGTATTTGCAGTAAAATCTGTATTACTTGAAACAATCTTACCGTCTTTATTTACTACCATTTTACCTTTTGCCTGATAAGCAATTTCTAATTCTGTATTCTGCTCAGTATAATATCCACCAAATGTATAATTATCTCTAGTCGGTACACTTATATTTGAAATACCTGTAGTACAATTGGTATTTGTATAATTTCCAACACTAAATTTTTCAACAAATGAATCTGTACCGCCACTTCCACCATTTCTATTAAACGAAATTGTGTATTTACACGGTTCCCAAGAAGCATATATTGTACTATCTGATGTAAATAAATGATTCGTATTTGAATTATCAATTACTGTTCCATCCGCTTTAATAAGCTGTGTTCCTTTTCCACCAGTACTTGTATAATAGCCTTTAAATTCATAACCTATTTTTATCGGTACACTTACTTTAGATGTTTTGGAAGTGCAAATATTGGTTGTATAATACCCATTATCATATTTTTCGTATATAGAACCAAAACCGCCTGTACCACCCTGGTCATTAGCTGTTATGGTAAATACTTTAGGAACCCATTCAGTTACCAATGTAAAATCTTTACCGTCATTTTCATTATATATATAGGCACCATTTTCATATTTTATATTGGTATTATCTTCTCTATGCCATTTAGAAAATTCATAACCAGTAAGTGAAAAATTATTTGGATTTAAATATTCACCTGAATCATATATAAACTTTTGTCTATCCATATTTCCTGTAATATTTATTCCACTATTTGCTGTACTTGGTTTTTGTGCTTTAAAAGAAACATAATAAGGGTTTGCTGTCCAACTAGCTGTTAAAGTTGTATAATAATCAGTCCAACTTCCCCATGTGATATTACCAGTTTTTCCTTTTAAATTACTTCCTAATTCTCCATTCCACCCATTAAAGATATATCCTTTTCTTGTTGGTGTAGGTAATGCAGCAGGAGTATTATAGGCACCACTTATAGGATTACAGTAAGAACCACCATTTGAATTAAAAGAAATATGCCATTTATAATCATACATAGTGGCAAAATTTACAGCAAATCTTGATTGAGTAAAACCAAGTCCAATATAAACCTGCATTTCATCATTATGCATATAAGTTGCAAGATTATGACATTGATTTCCACCACGACTCATACCATCCTGCCCATATTGATAATCACTTGCTGATGATATATCTGATGTACCATTTGGTCTATATACACTACTCCTATTAGCTTTAACCACAATATAAGGAGTATAATGAGTAACATCAACTTTATTCATAACAATCTTATATTGATATGCATATCCGGATTTTGTTGACGTTTCGGGATAACAGTTTATTGTTCCACCTTGATGCCAACCCGGTTGTGTTTCATTTTTCTTATCATTATTTTGTAAAAATGCAATTGTTACTGGCTGATTACTATTAACCCAAAATGTTTTTGTTTTTAATTGTGGGTCTTTTGCATATACAGTGTCTATGTTATATGTATTTATTCCTACAACACAGAAACATATCAGCATTAAACCTATCATTATCTTCTTGATTAAATTAATATTATTTAATCTGCTTTTCATATCATTTCCTCCGTATTATTTCTTTTATGACATTTTTACTTGCCTATATTTAGTATCGTAAATTGGCTTACTTTTCTATTACTCATTATTAAATAATTTTGTAAAAAAATAAGAACACCTACATTTTAGTAAGTGTTCTATATTAAATATTAATTAATCCAAACAAATTACAATATTAAAAAAGCTAATAGGAATATTACTTCTTACTAGCTCTTTATTTTTAATATCTTTTCTTTTTACTATTACAATACAACCACTCTTGTAGTATCATCTCCTAATTTAAAATTATCTTTATGTATTTGATAAAGAAACACCCAAGACTTTTCTTATATTTTCTGTTATACTGTAAAAAACAGAGAAAGGAAGTATTAACATGTCGCATAAAAGGATACAAGGTCAAGTTGAATCTGAAAGATTAAATAAAATAAAGGAGTATAAAAAAGAAAATAATTCTATTGTCAAATTATATATATTTAATTTAGGGGCAATATTATTATTTTCATTTATTTTTCTTATGATGTCTTTAAATACAAAATTAAATAGTGATATAAAATTTTCTATTATATTAACGGTATTCTCTATAAATTTTACATTTGCTACAGAAATCAAAGATTGGAATGAATATTTTATAAATGATAAAAATATAAATAGTTCAGAAGTTAATATAATTCAAAAGTTAATATATTATATTCCAGCTTTTACTATAGTTCTATTTTTATTATGTATCTTTGGCTATTTATTTATGTTTGCTACAAATATATCTGATAATACAGCTAACGCAATAACAATAGCTGTCATTATACTATTTGCTGTATCATATACAGTTCGCTTAATATTGATAGAAAAAAGAAAATTAAATAATAAAATCAAAGCTTTGAAATAATATCATTAATTTCTTTGTTTGTTGAATACACACTATATATTATCAATCCAATACCAAATATGAGTAATGGTGAAGCTAAAATCAATATTATTATACAATTATCATTAAAATAATTTGCTATTAATATACTTAATATAGGAAATATCAATCCACTAGCAAGTAAATATATTAAAATAATATAGGAAAATTTCTTCTCTTTCATAACTTACACTCACTTTCTATACATATAATTATATTTCTTATATATTAGTATCGTAATTAATTTATATATTTTTTTTATTTCACGTAAGCTAAATAATTTAAGCCAATAGCTCAAACAAAGAGAAAACTAAAAGAAACAATCTCAAATATTATTTTTATTAAATCATCTTTATCTATTTTCATATCATAAATAAACCTCTTCTTTATATATATTTATCTCTCTATATATAGTATCGTAAAAAGTATATAAATTCGGGTATATTAATTTAAAAAAAAGAAACAGACACATATATAGTAATATGTGTCTATCTCTCCTTTATTATTTTATGATAATGTTATTATTTATTACTAAAACCGTACTTATTTATAAAATCTGCTTCTGACATATAAAGTTCATCAAATGTCTGTTGTGACATAATAGCATCTCCACCTGCTAACATATATCTTGCGGCTGCTTCATTTTTGCCTTGTCTTGCATCTGATAACTCATCCATCGTTAAGCATTCTCCATTAGCCCAAAATCCTTTAGGATAAAACTCTGCTGCATATTTTGTATCATATTTATAGTTATTTGGATTTGTTCTAATAGTTTCTCCAAATGAACTTGTAAATGTCTTTTTTCCATCATTAGGCTCACTATTTGCTGTACTTGTACTTCCATTTGATGTATTACTTCCACTATTATTAGAACTACTATTGTTATTAGAAGCAGTATTATTACTTCTCTTATTCTTCTTACTACTCTTTTTATTTCCATTATCAGATGTTGTTGTATTATCATTTCCATCTGATGTATTATCAGCTACTTCTTCCTTTTTCTCATTTACTGTTATATTACAATTAGCTCCGGTACTCAATCCATAACTATCTGTTACTTTATAGGTTATCTGATATGTACCTGGTGTATTAATATCTACTTTACTACTATCTACTTCAATACTACCTGTTATATCAGTACCTTTTCCATCTGTAGCAGTAACACCACTTAAATAATCAATAGTATCACCAACTGTTACTGTTTTATCGGAAATACCATTAATACTAGGAGCATCAATAACAGATATTTTAATATCAATATCAGATGTATTACCCGCATCATCAGTTACAGTAATAGTATTATCATAATCACCACTCTTAGTATATGTAATCTCATCATTATGTTTTAAATTACATCCACCAACAGCCAAGACAGATGAACTACCACTTTCTGTACTCTCTGTATTTTCTGTTGCAGATACACTCTCTGTATTATCTGTACTTTCAGACTTAGGCTTATCTTTAAATGATGCATCAATATTACCGGATAATTCAGTAACATTAGTAATAATATCAGACATATGTAATGGATTATTAGTCTGAACAACAATATTATCAGAAACAGTAATCTTAGGAGCAACAGTATCTTTTACTTTTACCTTAATATCATAGTCTTTATCTTTATAAGAGATAGTAGCCTTATAATTACCCTCTTTAAAGAAATTAACATCTTTTGTATTAAGTTTAGCTGATTTAAGTTCGTTCTTATCTAAGTCCATAAAATCAGATATTTTAATAGCATCCTCATTACCAAGCTCAATAGTAATAGATGATTTAGTAAGTTTTGTACTACCACATCCAGTCATAGAACCAACTATTAATGTAGAAGCAAGTAATGTCATAATAATTTTCTTTTTCATTTTATATGTTTTCCTTTCAAATATAACTATATTAGTTTTCATAATTTAACTGTTTATCTTTATTTCTATATCTATTATACCATATTATTAAAATAACTCGTGTAGGTTTTACAAGAATGTTTGAAATATTTTTAGTGTCATACTCACATACGATTATAGCACATATGTCCTAGTTTGTGTTAAATATTTATAAGAAAGTTAATACTTTTCTATCCTAAAAATATATAGTAGCTTTAACTATAAACTCCTTAATTGTATTAAATGAAATATTTAAAGCATATGGATTAAAAGACACATCTATATCTAAAACTTCGCCTTTAGTCGGTAATTTATTATATATTTTAGTTTCATAATTATTGGTATAATCAGTACCTTTTCCATTATGATAATGAGTTGCACCATGTCCCGGATGTCTAATAGTAAAGTCTCGGCTTCTATTTTCCCATACTTTTTTATGTTCACTTAAGTCAGTTGGTTTTAAATATATTGTTTTAGCCGGGATACTCCATATTTTTAAATTCTCCATCAACTCATCCCATACTTTATTAACAAATGTATAATCAACTAAAATATAATCATAAGATTTATTTTTTATAGCTGTATAAATATCGCTATAAAATAACTGTTTTGCTAAATTACTTTGATGCTCTCTTTGTTTTGCGGAATCAAATCCAAATTTATCCCACATTTCTTCTTTGTATGTATCTAATGCAAAATACCCACAATTTGGTATATCATTTTGAAGTTGTTTACATAATGTCGTCTTTCCTAAACATGTCATTCCTTGTACAATAATTATTTTCATTTATTTTTCTCCTTTGACAAAATTACTATTGTTTACGAGTTGTATGGATTTATGTCTATAATATAGACCTCTAATAAAGAAATCTATTCCACTACCCAATGCAAATCCGTATATTCCTATTGGTGTTACAATACTTATTATTGCTATTGGTATTCTCACAAAAATACCAAATAATCCTCCTAGTCTTAGACATTCAGTAGCTTCACAACTCGTCAAAAAGCCTCTATGATTTTCATATAGTTGTAACAAAATACATTGTGAATTATATAAAAGTGTAATTAATAGAGCTGATTTAAAACTAACGATACCCTTCATAGGAAATACCATTAATATTGCAATCACATAGCATACCAAAACTGTAGGAATAAATATCTGCTTACTTATTTTTTTACACATTTCATATTTATCTTTAAGATTATAAATAATCTTTAATTTAATGATTTGGTATGTATAACACGAATTTGTACATTCCTCTAAGCTGGTTGCTATAGCATATCCAATACTATGTAGTGCATACATATCAGTACTTAAGTGACTTGCACAAATATTAAAGCCAATAGTTGCTACTTTTCCAAGTACTCTATCTATGACAATATCTCTTGCGCATTTAATACATTCTTTAAGTCTTTTAAAAGTAGGCTTTGACCATTTAAATCTACAGAATATTAAATAATATATCACTGTAATTGCATCCGCAATTCCTGTTGTTATTACGAGATGATAACACTCCCCGTGCAAAGCAATAACTATAGCATCAGCAACAATCATAGTCGAATAAAATATAATATTAGATATAATGATATGTTTATTTTGACAAGATAAAGCTATATACGTTCTAAAAAATGTTTCTAGTTTTCCAAATATTAAGCAAATACCTTTACAAAGTAAACACATAGCAAGTAAATCATATTGAGTATCTGTAAGACTGTATATATGAGATAATGGAACCCTAAATACGATAAGAATAAAGCTGCATATCAATGTGATAGTGACTTGAAGAGTAAAACATTCCGACTCATATTTAAGTTTAACTCGATATGCATATTCTCCTACCGTACATAACGCACTAAAACACCAATATAAGACAGTAAATGCAGACATAACACAAATACTATCCAAACTTATTTGATTTCCGAAAGCAGAATCTACTAAATCAAGAATAGCTATTGAAGCTCCAGTAAATAAAAATATTAAAAATTGTTTCATAATGCTCCTCTAATATAATCCTTTATAATTAGTATCGTATTTGAGAGCAATTTTCGATTATTTTTATATATAAACATTTAAAAAGAGCCAATAGTGTTTACTATCAGCTCTAAATATTTATGCCTAAAAATTAAGCAATTCTTTATCACAATTTTCTTGTTCTTTTTCAAGTTCGATTGTTTTTACCAAATCAGAAACAATATCTTCAATATTATAATCTTCATGGCTGTATAAATAATTACTTAATTTAGTGAACTACTCCGACTTATAGAAGTCGAAGCTTCCTGCTTTAACCACCACTGCGTTGGCTACGATAATACGTAACGCAACGTCTTACACAATGTCCACAGGCGTATAAGTTTGGGCTAATTCCATCCCTACTATTGTCATTTTAATTATGCATACTGTTTTAACAGTCGTAATCCTTCTTGCAAGATGTTGAGGGCTGCATTCTGGTCTCTACCGATGCGATAACCGCAATCGCAATCCATAATACGGATTTTTAAGTCTTTCATCTCAGGATGCAGACAACCACAGTTATGACATATTTGACTAGATGGAAACCACTTATCTACTTTAACAAGATATTTTCCTCTATCAGTAAGTTTATATTCCAACATATTTAGAAACATACCATATCCGTTATCAAGTGTAGCTTTACCATTACCGAAACCTTTGTTTGACATAGCTCGCATATTTAAACTTTCTACACAAACAACATCATACTGATTGGCTATCTCAGTAGATATTTTATGCAGATTATCCAGACGCTGGTTAGCAATATGTTTATGGATTTTGTTTACTTTACGGAGTTGTTTTAGGTAGTTGTTTGATTTAGTGGAACCTTTCTTGTTACCTACCTTACGTGATAGTCTACGTTGTTCCTTGGTAAGTTTATCATGGCTTTCACGGTAATACTTATGATTAGTACCTTTATTACCGTTGCTATCCACATATAATCCATCAGAAGCATAATCCAATCCAATGGAATTTGCAGTATCAACAGTGTAGTTAATAACAGTTGTATCGTACTCAAAAAGAATGGAAATATAATATTTACCGTCCGATTCCTGTGATACTGTAGCAGACTTGATAATCCATCCAATATTAGGTTCTCTATGAATAACCGCTCTCACAATACCAACCTTCGGTAATTTAATACCATTTCCAATGATAGCCACTGTACCTTTCTGGTTGTTTGTGGTGTAAGACTTACGACTATGCTTTGCAGATTTGAACTTAGGAAATCCGTTTTTCTTTTTACGAGATTTACTAAATCTGTTACGAAATGCTGCCTGTAGGTCCAGCTGTTTATTAGCAAGAGCAAGACTATCTACTTCTTTAAGATAAGGATAATCCTTCTTGTATTTTGTTGGTGTTACAGTAGGGAATTTCCCAGTTGCTTTATAGCCATCAATCTTATCAGAAAGCATAAGATTATAGACCTTACGGCAGCAGCCAAAGGTCTTTGCAAACAGAATGCGTTGTTCAGTTGTAGGATATATTCTGTACTTGATTGCCTTATTTGCCATCTGATAAAACCTGCCTTATCCATCATTTATAACTGTATATATTATAGCATATAATAACAAAAAGAATAATGACGTGTAACACGCAATTCATCCCGCCACTTATAGAAGTGGGGGGCTTCTTGCTTACGACCAGTTAAAGAGTATTTATTTATATTTAAAATTTGTTGTAATGATATTTCTTCTAATTCATTTCCATAAGCATCAAAATAAGTATAGCCTGCAATTATTTCATCTTTATTATCTGTAAAAGCAATACCTACATAAAATTGTTCATTATTATCAAATGCTATTTCAAGACTTTTATCTTTTTTATCTAATAAATCTTGACTAAAAGTATAAAGAACATACCGGACTAATCGTTTAAAAGAACTTATAACTTGCTTAGTATCTTTTTCTCCTATTTCATTATTCATATTAATTTTCATAATTTTTATAATCCTTAATTAAAACATAAAGTTGTTGATTTATCCAATCAATCAATTCAATCTGTTCTTTCTCTTTACATAGATTTATTGCATTTTTTACATCATTTTCATTTAATACATCAATTTTAAAATAATTATGTATTAGGCCACAAATATAATTTTCAAAACTACCTAAAAAATGGTTGTTATTAGCTTTTATTCTAACTAATTTAGAATAATCTCCATAACTATACTCTCCAATATAAACATTTCTTAAATATAATTTTTTCATTTCTGTACTTTTTACATCAATAAGTTCATTTTTTACTGTTATTCGCATAAATATTTACCTCATAAAAATGTAATATTATTAAAATTAAAATCATATATTCCTTATTTATTATAACATATGGGATTTATAAATCATGTATTAAAATCCTCATAAAATAAAGGTATAGTTATTAACTATACCTTTATAAAACTTATCCTAATTCATGTTCAACAACATCATTTAAAGACTCTGAAAAGTGGCAATTATCTATAGCTTTATCCCATTCAGTATATAATTTATCTTCTATTGATGAGACAAACTCATGAAGTCCTATTTCTTTTTCTAAGTTTTTATATTCTAAATATTCTAAATTATAATCTTTAAAATTAATGAGTTTGTATAATTTATCAAAATCATAAGTAACTTGTTTATCTTGTGCTGCAAAATTAATAGTAAAACTATTTTCTGAATTTTTGCTAATTACCGGATTAAGATAAGGAAAGTCTGCATTAAAATCAGTATTATATTCATTTATTTTTTCATTTATCTTAGGAATAACAACATACATTATATGTAATGTAGTATCTAAAATTCTCTGTGGCATTACATATTTTTCTGAATACATATCATTATTCTTTTCTCGAAATTCATTTATTTTTTCTTCAAATTCTTTTTTAACTGATTTTGTGCAATAACTATTATTTATATCATTTATCCATTCTTCATCTAAACTATAATTAATATTATCGACAAATTTATAAAGTTTTAATTCATTAACCTTTTTAGATACATATTCATCTAAAGATTTTTCCTCTAATTGAGAAATTTGCTTTCCTAATTCATCAAAATCGTATATGAATTTTTTGTTTTGTAATGGGAAGTTAATGCTAAAACAATTCTGCGATTCTTGTTTTATCATAGGATATAATTTTGCAAAATGCTTATTAAAAGAATCATTATAAGCATTAATTCCACTATTTATCCAAGGTATATTTTTATTTAATACTTGAGGAATTTTTCTAAGTTCCGTAAATATTTTAGTTCCTTTTATACCGTTTTCTTCTTTTAAAAAATCATTTAATGATGCAAAAAATAATTCTTTGTCATTATTTTTAATATTACTTTCCATTTTAATACCTTTCTCTATTTACCTATAGTAATCTTCTTTTGAAAAATCTATAGCTTTATCTCTTTCTGTATATAGTTCATCCTCTATTGATGTAACAAAATCATATAGTCCTAATTCTTTTGCCATATCTGATTCTAAATCATAGTTGCCTTTAAAATTAACAAGTTTATTATATATTTCATCAAAATCGTATGTAACTTGTTTATTTTGCGCTGTAAAATTAATAGTAAAACTATTTTGTGAGTTTTTATTAACTATTGGAGTAACAGGTAAAAATTGTCCATCAAAATCATTATTATATTCATCTATCTTGTCATTTAAATTAGGTATAACAACATTCATTATATGTGGTACTGCTTGTAAACTGTTACGAAAAAATACATGATTCTTTAACAACATATCTTCGTTTTCTTTTAAAAACTCATTTAATTTTATTTCAAATTCTTTCTTTTCTTTATGTCCTACTATAACCATTAGCATATCATTATCTTTAAAATTATTTTCCATTATAATATCTCCTATTTATCAACAACATCTAAGCTGAAGCGTAGATGTTTATTAAGGATATTACATATCCTTAATTGGTAATCCTTTGTTTTAACCTCATAGAGGTTAGAACAAGATATTATCTATAGTAATCTTCTACTATATCCATTAATATATCATTTTCTGCTTTTAAACTATCAATAAAATTATCAAATGTTGATATATCATAATCGACATATGTACCACAACAATCAGTTTGATGCTCATGCATATCTTTTATCACATAATCATTAAAAACATTTTTTAATTTATCATCAATATTTATATTAAATTGATAATTTTTTAATATATTCCACATTTCTTCATTATCAGTTTTATCAATTTGTAAATAATATGGTCCATAATTATTTAAAAAATCATAGTGGATAATCATATCATAATTTCCTTTAGTAAAATCATCCAGGCTTATTTTATTTAAATGAATACTATTATAATCATCTACTAATTTCTTAAATCCATCATTATTTAATTTGCATAAAACAGAAACGCTATTACTATAAACTCCAACTCTTATTTGTCCAAAAAGTTTATCTACATCTTTTATAGATATATCTACCTTATCTTTCATACTTTACCTTTCTATTTCATCTGCATCTAATTCATGTTCTTCTTTAAAATTTTCAAATGCTGTTTTTAACTCTTCGTAGCATTTTTTATTATTATCTAAGGATTCTTTAATCTGTGATAAAGGTTGTTTCTCAAAATCAATTAATACTGGATTTAATTCAGATTCATCTTTTTCATCAAATTTTATATCACTATTTTTATTATATTCCGCTATTTCAGTACTTAATGAATAAGTATCATTTAACAGTTCGGAACATTTTTTCTTAGCGTTAGATAATTCGTTACAATAATTTGATAATTTATTATTAGCCATATGAATTTGTTCAGAAGTAAATAGACTAATTGGAATTTCTATTTTTTTATAGTTATCATAAGAAACATCTAAGCTTCTTTCAAAATATGATGGCATTTCAATATCACAAGTCTTTAATAATGTTTTCATAGTTGTTAAAGTATTAATAAGATGGTTAATCTCATGTGCTACATCATATAGGTTATTTAATTCAAAACTCTTATAGAAAATATCTTTATCTACTGTAATACCAACTTCTTTTGCTGCTTTTAAACTATATTCGTTTAAATGATTACTTAAATATGTAGCATAATTGACTGCTGCATCAGGAACCTCATATCTTTTATCTTCATTTAAAATTAAAGGATAAGGAGCTTTCGCTATTTTACTCCACTCTTTATAAAAACCATATATATCACTATTTAAAATATCTTTATCATTTGCAAGATTATTATAATCTTTATCAAATATTAATGTTTCTGCTTTCTCAAATGTTTTGCAATATGTATGATAAGGTTCTAATCCAACCACAATATATGTTTTTGAGTAATTATATGCCTTTTCAAATTCTTTACAATTATTTTGGAACTCTTTTCTTGCATCAGTTTCAATTTGAACATTATCTTTTATAATATTAGATAACTTATCGCATTGATTCAGTGCATTTTCATAATCTTCATTTAAGTTTTCTACTAATTCAAATAATTTTTTATCCATTAATTTTCTCCATTTTTAAAAAGCATTATTATACTTTTTCTTTTCATATATAGTATCGTAATTTAATTTATTTTTCGGTCATTAAATGTATGAAAAGACAAAAAAGTGCAGATTTTGGTCAAATATTAAAAAAGAGAGCAAGTTATCTCACTCTCTTTCTACATTATTATCAATTTCAAATATCTTATCTTTATTTGCGTCAGTATTTAAGCGATTAAATTCAGGAAAATCTATATTAATATTGTTCATAGGAGCTTTCAAAAAATCAGACATGTTTTTATATACTACATTATCATCATTTGTTAAATTTCCCCCATTATACAAAACATATTTTCCTACAATGTTATAACCAGTATCTAAATTATAAAAATCGCACAATTCTTTATTATTTAGCCATTTTTTCTGTTTCTCAATAGCTTTATCACTCCTTTTTACTTCAAGAGCAATTGCTTTTTTATTAACCTTGTTTTCAAGAACTATATCAAATTCTCCAGCTAATGCATTTGGATTATATTTATTAACATTAATACCTATATCCATTCTATAATAGTCTTGTAAATCAGTAATGCAGATATTTTCTAGTAAGTGACCTTCTATGTCCTGCATTATTTTCTCACAAATCATTTCAATATCTTTTTTAGAAAAATTGTTTTTTAATATTGGATTTTCTTTTATTGTTTCAACAATAGCTTTGATATGACAATATCTCATTCCTGGTTGAATTAAATAAAAAGTATCATCTTGTTTTTTTATTACATCAAGCTTTAATAAATTATATTTAATACCTCTAGCTAAATCATCATTTATATCTGTATCGTGTTCATCTTTGATTAACAATACATCTCTTATTTTTTCTCGTAAACTTTCAGCTTTAAATATTTTTGCATCAGGAATATCTTCTCTTTCTTCTTCTGGTAATAACAAATTTGTTTTAGCTTTTACTTCATACATCTGCCTTACAGATGATATTTCAGAAGCTTTAAATTTATCAGATAATACTTTTGTGATAAATTTTATATCTTCTTGCCTAATTATTCTGTTAATAAATGAAGTCATATCTGAAGAACTGATATTATCAAAGATTGATGTTTCATTTTCGTCTTTCCAATATTTATAAGTGTGTAATATATTTTTTGATATAGATGTATTTGTATATTCATTTGTTTTTTCTTCGTTATAAAAAACATTTTCATCAGATAAGGTTCCACCATACCTCATATATGTGAAAATATCTTTATCTAACAGATAATTGTATTCATAAAAAGGAATATATGTTGTATGCAACATAGTTATCCTATCATATAATTCATCTGATGCTGCAATATTAAACCCTAAAGAATCTGTTCCAGACATAATTACTTTTCTATTTTTATTTATAAAATTATCCGATAGACAACTAGAAAATCTGATAAAATCTTTTATTTTAGTAATTTCATCTATAAAAAAATAATTACTATTATCTTTACTTAAATATTTAAATAAATCATCAATAGTATCTTTCCCACTGCATTGTATAAAGGTACATTTATCAAAATTATTTAATTCCTGAATAGCTTGATACATCAGTGTTGTCTTACCTGTTCGTCTAAGTCCATACAATGCAACAAGCTTTTCTTTATGGCTTTTAATTTCTGACATCATATCAGAAAAAACAAATCTCTTTTTAAAATCCACAAAATTTTTATCTTTGAGATATTCTTTTAAATCATTACCTTTAATAATATTCATACCTTTATTTCTCCTTAAATATGATATTATTAATTATATCATATTTTACCTAAAGCTGATATACATATACTTGTAAATGTTTTATTACTTGCATATCTTTTTGCATTTAAATATACAATACGAGCTAAATCTTCTTCTGGTAAAGTATCTATAAAGCTATCAAACTTATTTCTTTGTTCTGTATTATCTTCATCCTCTACGGAATCTAACATATAAGATATACATGTTCTTACTCCATCAATATTTTTATCTCCAATGCTGCCATATTCATAAACATATAGAAATGCAGCATATAAAATATCATGTTCTACACATTTATATATAGGTTCTGTATCTATGCCATTATCACATAATTTATCCACATACTTTTTTATGTCATTTGCACTGTAAAATGTATCAAATATATTTACTAATTTTTCCATACTATTTATATTTTCCTTATACTAAATTATCTTATATAATAAGTATCGAGTTTTAGAGTAAATTTCGGATATAAAAAAGAGAGAAAATTGTTAGTTTTCTCTCTAATTTTTAATACTAATACCATACTGCTACTGTCTGTTGTGGTATTTTGTTATTTTTATATTAAAGCATTGTAATGTTATAATTCGTATCTTTTTTAATCATATCAATAATATTTTTTTTATAATTATTCCATGCATTAACTGTATTTATATTAAATTTTTTATAATATACAGATGCTAAACATCCGGCTATTGCTGCACATGTGTCTGCATCCATACTTGTCATAATTGCTTTAGTGATACAATCTTCATAATTATCACTTTCATAGAAACATCTTATAGCAAGTGGTACTGTGTGCATACATGTTACAGAATATATAGTTGAAATACGTTTTCTTATCTTTTCATATTCATCTAATGTTAATGTTGGAGATAAAATATCTTCATCAGAATAATATTTACAAGCATAATTTAAAATATCATCTTTATCAAATCCATTTATTAATAAATGAGTACAAACAGCTATAATTACAGCTCCTTTAATTCCTTCCGGATGATTATGTGTTACACTTGCACTCTTTATTGCTTCATTTACAACATCATCAATATTATCTAAAATAGCTATTGGTCCTACTCTCATAGCACTACCATTTCCATAGCTGTTATAAGCAGTAGCTTTTTTATCTATACACCATCTTTTAAATGCAGTACCATACCCTACATTAGGATATTTATTAAACATTTCCCTATAGCTATATTCGTAAGAAGAAGTATTTAAGGCATTAAATGTTGCTATTGTCATTACTGTGTCATCTGTATAATATTCATCATTATGATACATTGTTTCAATGATTTTTTTATAATTATTTCTTTCATCTGAAAATCTACCCTCATAAATACTGCCAGCTATATCGCCAAGACTTACTCCTTTAATAATTAATGATATAGCAGTATCTTTATCAATTTTATTCATATATTCAGTTTTCATATTAGGAATATATGTCTTAGGATTTAACCAATCATATTCCTTTTTTATAACAACTTTTTCTGTATTATTTTCTATAATTATTTTATCGTTTTTATTTTGTTTCTTAAATTTATTAAAATTCAAAAACATATTGTTTTTCTCCTATGTATAGTAAAAAAAGAGTAGAGAAATAAATCTCTACTCTTCCATACAAATACTATTTCTCGTGTAATTATTTTTAAATATTAAAGTTTTTATCTGCATTTAAATCAATGGCATCTTTACATTTATATACCATGTTAAGCATATCCATCATATCTTTAACAGATTGCTCTAATGACATTTTCTTTGCCTTTTTTGTTTCATCTGGCATATCAAGTTTTTTACCATTCTTAAATGCAAATGTTAAATATCCATTATGCACAAATAATCCATAAGAACCATATAATTCTTTAATTTTAAGTAAATTTTCCATTACAAGAGGACTTAATACATAAAATCCTTGTGATTGTTCTTCTGATGTTACTTGAAAACTTTTATTAAATTCTTCATTCTCTGTATCTATTGTATCTTTTATTTTTCTATATCCATTACATGTTTCTTTTCCAAAAATCTTTCCAGATGTATAAAGACTTACATTACTTGTTGTATTTAATTTTGTTTTTAATGTAATTATAGTTCCTTTAAAATCTGTTGTTGTGGTTGTATGACCATCACTATCACTATGTCTTGAGGTTGCTTCAGCATTAAAAAAGATAAATCCATCATCATTCGTAGAAAGTGTATTTATTACTGTATCTATTTCAAAAGTACTGTTAAAACTAGGCATAATATAATTAGTTACAAACCAATTTCCTAAGTCTTGAGCATTTTTATATTTATAATCAGGATAAGATTTTATATCTTTTGATACTTTTACATTACTATCAATCTGTTCTACTATAGGCAATACACAGCTATTTAAATATTCTTCTTCTACATCATCTGTTATTCCTAAAGCATCTTTTACTTTAAAATATTTAATAATACTAGGTATGGCTATTAATAAAGCAATTCCTATGAATGTTAAGGCAAAACTTAATGAATTTAAATTATTAAGCCCTGTAATTGCCAAAAATGCTGCAACTGCCAAAAAAACCATATAAACGACTAGTCGCAATTACTAATTTTTTTCCCTTATCATATTGTTCTTCCATCTCCGGAGTAATTTTTATTTCTTTTGTTAAATCATATCTCATTTATTTTCCCCTATTCCATTATATCTTTAAATTTATATGCAATTTCTATTATTTTATATATACTATGTAAATAATCATTAGGGTCTACATATTCTTTATTAAATTTTGTTAAATATGTATTGTTTATATTTAATCCTATTATCATATAGTTATTATGTATATATATTCCAAAATTGTTATATTCAGATTTAATTTTTAACAATTTCTCTTTTACTTGTCCATTTATTAATTGTTCTGTACTAATTTTATCATCACTGAAAATAATAAAATTCTTATCAAAATCTGTTACTTCTTCATTAATAACATTATTTGCTTTAACATATCTATCAATTTCTCTATGATTATATGCATTGATTCTAGTTGTGTATAAACTTATATCTGTGTTTATATTATTATTTATTTTTACAGCAAATATAGGACCTTGAAATGATATAAATGTATCTTTTTGTTCTATATAAGTACCCTCTCCATTAATCAGATAAATACCTTCATCATTATTTGTGAGTGTATCTATACATAATTCTATTTTGAAATTATCGCTTTTTGGTATAATTCCTTTTTGATATAAGAAATCACCTAATTTATTATCAATAATATAAGGAAAGGATTCATTGAGTTCTGATTGTTTGAATTGTGCTATTAATGAACCATAATTTATATCACTTAAATCCTCTTTATTTTTATCATCATATATATAACTTGGTGATACTTCTCCATATATAGGGAAAATATTAGGATATTTATAAATTAATGCATTATTATCAATTCTTTTAATTATCGGAATTAATATTTCATTAAAATAAATATCTGTAGTATTTGTTAATTTTACCGGTTCTTCATCTATTTTATTAATTTTATTTTTAACAAATTTAAACACAGTTTTAGCTGATGGCAATATTCCAGCACTTTTATTTGCTTCAACTATTTGCTGTCTGGCTTTATTTATTCTATTAAATTCATCAATTGATAAAATATCTTTTTTATCTAAAGCATATTTAAAATTATTTCCCATAAATATTTTGTCCTTCTTTAAATATTTTCCTGAAATCATTAGTTATTTCATAAAGTTGATAAATATTATTCATATATTCATCAAATGATAATGGTTCTAATGTTTTACAAACTATTATTTCTTTATCTAACAAATATTTGCCATTATTTACCCCTACATACATACAATTTTTATAAATATATATTCCAAATGTATTATATTTTTCTTTTAATTTTAGTAAATATTCTATACATAATGGTGTAAGTATATAAAATGTATTAATCTTATCCTCTGATATAACATCAAAATTTTGATTAAAGATTTCATTTTCAGTATTTATTATATCTTTATCTTTTTTATAACCATTATTTATTTCCTGATTAAGTATATTTTTTGTTGTATAAATATTTACAGCATTATCAAATTGTACAGGAATTTGTATTGCAAAAATTATTCCCTTAAATTCTGTAATAATATGATTATCTCCGTGATAAGAATTTGCTGTCGCATTAGTAAACCAAAAACCATTATCACTTAGTAAGGTATTTATATGTAAGCTCATATAAAATTTAAAATTAAATTTAGGAATAATTCTATTATTAACAAGCCATTTTCCAAAAGTATTATCATATATATATGGCGATAATGTATTATATAAATTTTGATATTCCATATTTTTATATAATAAATGCGGATTATCAGCTATTTTGCCAATTACATCTTCATCTTTATTCGTTAAATTTAATTTTCCATATAAAGGAGCTTGATTTGGAAAATTATCTACTATAGTATTTTTATCAAACTCTGTTATTATTGGTTTTAATATTTCATTTAGATATAACTCATTCGTATCAATAATATCTGATTTTTTTGCCTTTTTATTATAAATTAAAATGCATATAATAATTATAATTGGCAAAGAAAATAATAATATTATTCCTATAGAGGATGTCATCTCTTCTATAATTAATGGCAATAAATTTATAAGTCCTAACCATATTAAAAATGCTACAATAATAGGGCCTAAAGCTACAGTATGTTTATTAGTATTAAATATTTTTAATACAGCGTTATTATATTTTTCTTTAGTATTTAGACTAATAGTTTTCATAATATTTTTTAAAATTCAATATTAATATCTTTCATACTCTCAATATTTTCTTCTTTTATAAAATTCATTTTCTGCTGTCCTTTAGAACTAGCTACTATAGAACTTGGAAATGATACTATGATATTATTTAAGCTTGTTACATTTGCATTAAAAGCTCTTTTTGATGCTGCAAATTGAGCATTTTCTTCTGATAACTGATGCTGTAAATTGCCAAATAATTCTCCTGATTTAAGCTCCGGATATGCTTCTCCTAATGCTAAAAGATTTGACATAGCCTTATTCTGACTATTTACCGCTTCATTAATTTCATCTACTGACATACCAGTATTAATTGCTCTTAAATTTGTAAAAATTTCATTCTCATGCTTTACAAATCCTTTTGCAACATTCAATGATTGAGTTATAACATCATATCTTTTCTTGAGCTGTATCTCAATACCAGACTGTGATTCATCAATCTTTACCTTAATTCTATTAATCTTATTAGATGTTGAAATCCACCAAAAGACTAAAATTACTGCTACTACTATTACTGCAATTATTGCTATCATATTTTTTCTCCTTATTAATAAAAAAATAGTAGAGACAAGATATTATCTCTACTATTAGTATCGTAATATTTATATTTTTTCGAGTATTAATTATAAAAAACTTATAGTTAATTTTATTATTCCGTATAACAAATTAAAAAGATGATATTTTATACATCCAGATGAATCATCACTACGAAACTCATTTAGTATAAACCAAACACTTATTATTATATGTAAAATCTGAATTGTTCTATATGCAAATAATATTTCAGTACTTATTATAAATGTTGGATTTATTATAGCAATTATTAATAATACAAATAAAATAGTACTGCCAAAAACTCTTATTAAAAAATTAAATGAATTATGTAATTGTTTACTAGTTATAACTAATCCAATTGAAACAAGTAAATATATTAAAGATGAACTGATACATGCTATTGTTACATTAGACGTTGCAAATAATAAAGGCAATAATATTAAAATTGATAATTCATCATATATTTCAGGTCGTTTAATTGATATATGTTTCATATGTCTATACCAACAATATATATGAAATACTAAATCAATAAAAATTATATCTAAAAATATATAATTAATAATTTGTGTATTATTTGGTATATAAAATTTAGAAGAAAAACTATAAGCAAATAATACTATGCTTAACACAGCCATAATACTATGTTTTAACATTAGATATAAATGATTATCTTCTATAATATTTTCTGTTGTTATAAATAGTGTAATAACACTATACAATATTAATAAACAACATATTACTCTTAAAGCTCCCATTAATTCAGTTCCTTTTTATAAAATCTTTTAATATTATAAGTATTGCCAAATGAGTATATTTTATCAATTGAATTACTTATAAATTTCTCATACTCATAGTTATCCATAAGAATAGTTATAATAATGGCTGTTTTTGATAAAACTAAACTTAATCCACTTAATAATCTCATTTCTTTAAATGCAACGGCTGATGAAGATGATTTATTTTCAAATCCAGAAAAAACGTTTATATCTTCAAATACTCCATCATCAAATACAAGCATTGTATTTTTCTTATTTAGCATCTTATGATTTTTATTTAAAAATTCTATAACATAATCTATATAATAATTATGTTCTACCGAACTTAAGCTATTATATATGATATATTTTTTTCTTTTAGAAATTTTTAAATCACATAAATCCTTTATATCAACTAATTCAAACTTATAAATCATATTTTTCATACTAGCTTTTGATGATAGTAATATATTTTTACTAACTCCATCAAATATAATTGTTATTCCTTTATTCTTTAATGCTTTCTGAAAAGCCTGATAAGATTTACCTGTTCCTGTTTCTCCAACATATATATCTTTTATATTTTTAATCAATTTCTTACCATTCCTTTTTAATATATTTTTTATATCCCCATAATACCATATTAATAGTATATTTCGTGTAATTAAAAAGGAGCAACGCAGTAAAACGATGCCCCTTTCTTTGCAAAGGTATAGCTAACAACTATATCCTTAATAATTATTCTGTTGCTGTAGTATCATTAACTTCACTGCCATCTATTGTTTCTGTTGCATAAGTTCCATCATCTTGTGAAAAATCTTCATCAATACTTTCAGTTCCTTCTTCTGAATCAGCACCTTTTGTTGTCTCGGCATTATTTATTTCTAAATATGTCTGTGGTAAATAATACATAAGTCCAAATGTTGTAGTCATCATATTTTGTGTTAATACTGGACTAAATGTATCATAATCAGTATCACCATAAGAATCAATTCCATCAAGACTAATATCTTTTAAATATTCAACATCACAATTAATTGTTATTTTTTTATCATCTCTTGTTATATTTGTAATGAATTTTTCAGGAAGTTTTGTCTCAGTATTGATATAACAGGTATATATTGCACTCACCATTGAGTCTGCTTTTGTATCACTTTCAGTTTCATCATTTGATACTGTTACTGTATTTCTTCCATTATCAGTTGTAATTACATCATACTTTTTATCAGCATCCTCTACTGTTTCCTTATACACATAAGCATCACTCGTACTATATAATCCTAAAGAACTTAATGCATCTGATAAACTGCTAAATGTTTCAGAAGTAGTAGTTACTGATGCATCACTATCTGTACCTTTTTCTTTTATCGCTTTATTAATATCATCTACACTCATTTTATAAGCGACATTATTTGAATTATCTGTAGATTTTTGTGATATATACATAACATCATCAATAACACTAAATAAACTACTTGAATTATCTTCTGTAGTTAAATCAAATATCATATTTTTACTTTTATCTGTGATTGGAACAGTAATTTTTTCAATATTTTTAGATACGTCTGCCATTGTTTTATCACTTGCTTCTGTAGTTTCTTCCGTATCAGCTTCACTATTACTACTGATTGAATATGTAAGACTGACATATTTTGTGTCTTTATCTACACTTTCATCTACATTTTCAAAATAATTTTCATATTTTTTTGTCATTTTATCAGTTTTAGAAGTATCTGTTTCATCATCTTTACTTCTACCACCACAGCCTGATAAAGTACCCATTAACATTGCACTAATTAGCATTAAACTGATTACTTTCTTTTTCATAAACAAAATTACCTTTTACCTTTCGTGAATTATTTCTTCTATATATAAGTATCGTAAATTAGTTTGGTTTTCGGTTATTTTGTTATTAAATATTTTTTCATAAAAAATAAGGACTAATATAAATTATTAATCCTTACTTTATAATTCTTATTTTATAATTCCATATCAAAATCGTTATCATATTCTTCTGAAATATCATTATTTATATCTTGATTTGATTTTTCATACATTATATTTTCTTTTGGCCTATCATTAATTGGAACATTTTCAGTCTCTTGTTTAATATTTTGTATTTCAATAGGAGATGCTTTTTGCTTATTTCCTTGCATTTCCAAATATCTAAGATAAGGTGCTTTTAATATCTGCTCATATCTTTTGTCTAACATAAAACAATAAAATTCTTTTCTGACATCAGAAATTTCTTTTGTGTCATTTATAATATCGTGGATTTTATTCATATCAATTTTAGGAAAAATCCTAAACAACGCATCTGTGCAATCTTGATTTTCAAATGAATTTATATATTGTTTATAGTTTACTTTTGTTCCATCATCAAGGCTTAAAGCAGCTTGAGGAAATTTATCTATTCTCTTTTGTACTTCTTCTTCTGAATTTATTATATCTTTAGTTGCTTCGTCAGCAATTTGAGGATATAAACAAGAACCACAATCGTATATTGGAGCTAATTTAATTTCATTGGTTCCATCTTTAACCAAATATCCCCAATTGTTTGCGTGTCTATCAAAATTACCTAAAAGTGCATCTGCTATAAATAAATCCCAATAACTTTTTAATGCAATTTCCCCAAATTCTTTATTAAAATATTCATTCTCATTTGTCAAAATCTCATAAATATCCTTTAATTTAGGTATTCTCGGTGGCTTTCCTAATGCTAATACCGCACTTTCGATAAACTTAAACTCTACAAGTGAATATCCTTGTGGAATAAAATTTTCACAAGCAACAACAGGATATGTTCTATCATATCCTTTGCTTGAAGTCATTGTTATATTACCAAGTAACGTATTTTGAACATTAAATCCTATTGACTTTAAAATATGACAACCAATATATTCAGAAAACGCACTATTACTATATGAACTATTAAGGTTATTTCTTTTTTCTTCTGATATTTTATCTGATAGCTTTAACATATATTTCTTGTCATTATAAATAATACCTCTTTTTTTATCAGAACCACCATAATTTGCTGATAAATCTATTTGGCAATTTGTGAAATCAATCATCCCACCATCTCCTTCTACAATAATAATCAATTATTATTTTTTCTTGTTCATCATCATTTAGAAATCTTGATGAACCTCTTACTTCGTCCATCAAACAATCTACATATGATACTTTATTTTTTATACCCTCTTCTAATGCATCAATGTCCTTTTGTAACATTTTTGGAATTGGAAAATCTGTTTTTAACTGTTTAAATTTCATATTGTAACACATCCTTTTCTCTTTTTTATATTATAGCATAAATATTCTATTTTTTGTGTTATTTTCAATAAAAAATAGAAAGAGGATTAATACTAATATAAGTACTAATCCTTATTTTAAATATTTATACAGTAAATCTATTTAAGTCATTTACTAAATCAATAGAAATATTATGCATTTTATTACAATTTTCATTTACTGTATTCATTAATGCAGTAAGTTCTTCACTACTTGCTGTTACCTCTTCTGTAGCGGCGGCCGTATTTTCAGCAGATTTTTCTACATCATCTATTTGATTTACAACATTATCCATTGTATCAGCCATACTATTTGTTAGATTTGTAATCTCATTTATTTTTGATTTAGTATTAGTTATTCCATCACTTAATATATTAAATGAGTCTATAACATTACTTATTTCTTTTACATTATTATCATTAGTAGTTACTACTAAATTAATACTATTTGTACATTCATCAAAACTAGATGTTAAATTATTGATTATATCTTTAATATTATTTAATTCATTAGATGTATTTTCAGCTAATACTTTAATATTTCCCGCTACAACCGAGAAACCTCGTCCTGCTTCTCCGGCTCTTGCTGCTTCAATAGATGCATTTAAAGCTAATAAATTTGTCTGGGATGCAATTTCTTCTATTGCATTTAATATATTAGACATTTTCTCAATTGCTTTATTTGTATCATTAATCTTATTTGATATTTCTGAAATATTTGTAGTCATTTCATTGCTACTATTTGACATAGACTGAACTTTATCTTTCATATTATGTGAGTTATTATCTAAATCATTAATATATGAATTTACATCAGTAACAACATTATTTATCTGATTTGAATTATCATGCATTAAATTCATATTATTTACTACTTCATTAACAGCATTTGCCTGAGTTGTAGCATCACCTGCTATGCCCTCTATTGCTGTAGCTATCTGTGTTGTAGCATCTAATGCAGAATTTGTCATTTCATTTATATTATCACTATTTTTATTTACATCACAGGCTGTGCCTTTTGCTTTTGTTATACTATTTTTAAATGAATTAATTGTTTCATTTGTATTATTTACTATGACACTTAATTCATCATTTCGCTTTAATAATTTTTCATTATCAATTTGTCCAGTTAAATTACCATTAGCAATATCTTCAAGTTTTTCCTTTACAATATTTATAACATTACATATTCTCTTAATAAGAATATATGATATAACCATTGTAATAATAATTAAGATAATTCCTTCTATTATCATAAATATTGTAGCACCTTTAAATATCTTTGTAATACGAGATATATCATCAGATGAATTTACAATATTATTTATATCATCTATATATATTCCTGTAGTTATTACCCAATTCCACTGTTTAAATTCTTCTGAATATGCTACTTTAGGAGCTACAGTTTTACCATCAGATTTTGTAAAATAGAACTCATTATATCCACCACCACTTTCGGCTGTTTTCATAATTTTTTGGATTATTTTGGTACCATTCTTATCTGTTAAATCGTATCTATTATCGCCTTCCTGGTCTGATAATACTGGATGCATTACAAGATTATAGTCTGTATCATCTATCCAAAAATATCCTGATGCATCATCTCCATATCTTAGATTCCTTAACGCTTCACATGCTTTCTTTTTAGCGGTTTCTTCAGTTATACCTTTTTTTGATTCTTCATAATAATAATTTACTAACGAAATTGCACTTTGCGTTTCTGATTTAATTTCTGTTTTATAACAGTTTAATGTATTATCATATAATATTTCTTCCATTGTACCCTCTACACTATTAAATATCCATGTACTGGTACCTATTAATAACACACATATTAATAATACAATTCCAGCTATTATTAAGCTTAATTTATTTGCTAATGATTTCATTTTCTTGTTTTCCATAAAACAATAATTCACCTCTTTAACATTCTTTTTATTCAACATTATACTTACTTAATTTATGATTATTTTTATAAAAGTCTATTATTTCTGTAAGTTTTGGTGCAATATTATCTGTTTCAAACTTATTTAAAATATATTTACTTGTATGTGCAGAGCTACTACTTCTTTTCAGTGTAAAATACATTATCAAAATCACAAAAATGACTAACACTGACAAGAAACATATTGCTGCTAAAATTCCATTCATCTCTTTTTATCCTTATATCATTATTTTTTACTTTCCTAAATTTCAGTTTAATTATGCAATTCGATGTTAAAATCCTAACTCTATTGATAATTGATATGGTTCGTTTATCTTATTTTCTTCTGTCCAATCATAACATCTAGGGTATTTTGCTTCCGTAAATGAATTTATACTAACTGTTGAGAGACGATTATATAACATATCTTCTGCGATTTTAATAACCCAACTATATGCACTTAAATAACCATCGAAATTACAAGGAAAACGCTTGTATTTATAATCTGGATGATAGAGACTTGAACAGCTTGCTTCGATAAAATCATAACTTCTTCCTATTGAAATAAATATTTCTCCTCCATATATACCATTAACAGCCTTTGTCAACATTTTTTTCGGCTTTTTTACATTAAAAGATTTTATTTTCATAATTATCTTAATTTCCTTTCCTATATATGCAATATATTGTACTAAATACTTAGTTGAATTAAAAAATCCAAATCAGTTAAAATTTAGCTCTTTCATTCTTTCATGAATTAAAGTAATACCTATGGAATCATAGTTACCACGAATCGTAACTGTTTCGGTAAAGATGTCAAACAACATATCGTGTTCCCATTCAACCATGTCATTTTCTACTTCTACAGAAGATGGATATACATATTGGTTGTCTATGTGAATCGGAGCATATCTATATGAATCTTCATCTTTATGAATTAAATAAAGACCATATCTTTCAAAAAGTATTTTTTCTGTTTTTGTTGGATTTTCATTAATATATTTCATTGGCTATTTTCCCCCTAAATCCTTATTTTTTACAAATATATATTATCTTTTTTTTTAACAAGATTAATATTAAATTCTTCTTCATTATCAAATAAGATATGTAATGATTTATTTTCAATAATTTTTACTCATTTCTAATAAGGTATTATTAATCCAATCTATAGACTAATACCCTCTTTTTATTTACAAATTATTACTGCATTTTCTATATCTTCTTTACTCCATGTTTCTATACCAAAATAATTTGAAATTAATTTACATATAAACTTTTCATATGACGAAAATGATAGAAAGGCTTTTGCGTACATCACAAAGCTGTTCTTACTCTGACCTAACTTAAATATGTACGATAGAGCTACGGTCTGTTGTGTCAACCGAAGGTATCATATCGTAGTACCTGTTTCTGAATACTTAATCTAGTGAACCATTTAACAGAAACCCACTACCTTTAGGCGGTGGGTAGTTCATTATTCTGTACTCTGTTCTGTCTGTTCCTGCATATAATCTGATGGCCATTTAGTGTCACTTGGAGCTATGCTTTTTAATATATCAATTCCACTTTTTATACCATCTTTTACTTTATCAATAATACCGCTTTCTTCTGCTTTATCTTTTATGTCATTTACTGTATTACTTACATCAATTTTATTAATTTCTTGACCGTCTTGCATAATTACAACACTTTGTTTAGTAATAGTGTTAATATACACTATTTCTAGTGAGTGCAATGCTTTAGCACTTGCCTCACTTTTGAGGACCTAAATAACCTCATCATATGTATTATTATAATATTATAACACATCTATGCTATAATTCGTGCAGTAAATTCAACAATTTTAAAATTTAATTCTCATTATTATCTTCTCCTATTGTATTAGTTTCTGGAATCTCAGGCTTTGTTTTCTTTAAATATCTTATTTCTAAAATACCATTTATTATTAATCCTATTACACCCATAATTGTGCCAACTATCATATATTTATTTGTTTTAAATAAACTAACGATAATTAATAGGAAAAACATCATATTAATTATTGAACCATATTTACAATAATCAGCAGAAACAAATTTTATCATTTCTCTATCTTTTTTCATACCGATAGTCCAAGAACAGCCTAAAAGTAATAATGCTATTATATTTAATACTAGCCCAATTACATCATTAAAAAAATTGCTTAATAATGTCATTATTAATCCTATAAAACACAGACTATCACTTATCATACTTTTTTCTACATATGTTATAACATTTTTATATGTTTTCATTAAACAACCATCCTTCTTTTTACTATTTACTAATATTATAGCATATATAATGTATTTTTCGTGTAACTTTTTAGCTTAATGTTTAGCTTTATAGTTCCAGAGATTCAAGTGTATTGTTGTATCTTTGTTCTTCAGCTTTTTCTTTTGATGTAAATATAATTCCATCCTCAAAGTCTTTAGGTCTGAATGTCATTGTATCAAATAAGTCAGTATTAAAATCATTAACACATATTACTTTAATATCAAGATAATATTCATAATCCTTACTTCTCATTTCAGATATTTTAAATTCTGCATTGTTATAATAATGTGGAATTATTGATACTACTTCAGCCTTTTTTATATCCTTACCATCTTCAGGAATAACATACAAAGTCTGCCCTATTGTTACTCCCAAATCAAGTTTTGCATAAGCTTCAGCTTTATTATAGAAAACATTAACTCCTATATCAGATGGCTTAATACTTATTTCATGGGTTACACCTTCTCTTTTAGAAAAATAATCTCCAATTATGTCTTTAATGCCCCATTTAAGACCTCTTTTATCATGCCTAAAACCTGTTACAGTACATTCAAAAATCTCATTTTTATCAGAGTTATTTTCATCAACATAATACAGCTTATCACCTATGTCACATGGAAGTTTAAGTAATTTACCCTGTTCTTCTAAATCCTCATATTCATATAGCTTTTCTGCCAGATGATTTATAATATTATGTAGTTCTTCAATATTAATATTTTTTTGTGCTATTATCTGCATTTCTTCATTTGCTACAATGTCTCCAAATACATCTTTTCCTGTTAATCTATCCATAGCAATATCATCTCCTATTTTTCTTATTAGTCTTTACAGTCTTTACTTTCTATAATCATTTGCTACAATTTCAATTCCTTAAGTATTCCATCAATATTATATTCACCATACTGTACAAAACAATTGATAGCCTCTTCAAGCGTATCTGCATTTTCAGCATCAGTTGGTACTTCTAAATCAGCATTAATATCAGATAAGAAATCATACAAATTATTAAGCTCTATTTCAGCTTCAATGTATTTTCGCCTTGCTTTTTGTAAAGCTTTCTTTATTAAGTGTTCCCTTATATAATTATCTTCTTTGAAATGTGACATAAGTTATTACCTCGTTTTCCTCATTATATTAGTAAGTTAATCTTTGCAAAGCATCTCACCCTTCATCCTTTCATACTCAGCAAAATCAATTCCTTCTTTTCGACATCTTAATACATCTTTAATTATACTATCACTATTTTTCCCCCACTTTTGATACTCATATGGAGTTAAACCAAGAAATTCTCTCAATGTCATACCTATATCATTATTATGCCAATAATCAATATAGTCATCTAAGTCAAATATATTTGCATCGCCATCCAAACAAGCTTGTACATATGTTTTACTTAACATAGGTTTTCCTCCTATTTACTGTATCTTCATTGGTCAAAAGTCTTGCCTTATATGGAGACTATTCCATTACAGTATTTACTTCATTTATATGTGATGTTAAGGTTTTAACGACTGTTTTTAGCAAATCAGGACAATCACCGAAAACATTTTCAAGAGCTTCTTCCATATCTTCATACGCCTGAAGCTTATAATAAGCGTTAGTTTTACCCATCTGGTTTTCACTATTTTCATCTAATAATTCATTTATGTCTTTTGCCGATATTGCTCCTGTTTTTGTCAATCTGTTCATATTATTTTCTCTTTCTTATTTATATATTTATTTATATATATATTATACCATATTATTTATATTAATCGTGTATTTTTTTAACGTATTTACACAATAAAAAAGAACCATATTTCTATGATTCCTTTTTAAAAAGTTATTCATTACTTTTCCTATTTTACCGTTATCGTATGTTCTTTGATATAATCCCAATCATATAACCATTCGCAAGGTTTAATAAACTTAAATACTGTAATATTAGTACCATTTTTATTATCTGCTATATTTTTTATCTGAATATTAATATTATTATAATCTGCTACTTCTATGATATATGGAATATTATCCATATAATTTACACCATCTTTTTTAAATGCTATTGCATATCCAGTATTATTATCCGTAAATGGTAAATCAAAATAACTCCATATTGTATTATTAATATCTTCTTTTACTGAACCATCCGGTAACACAAATTCTAACCCAAAATTACCTTCTATAAGATATGCCCCAACATAACAATCTTTATTATAATTATCTTTATAACATAATAATACTAATTTTCCTAATTTAGGCAGTTTAACTCCATTTGTTATATTACCGCTATAATTCATTTTTTTATTGATATTAGTAATTTTATTCCATTCCATAATATTTTCTCCTTATCTTTCTATATCAGGATAATTATTTGCTTTAAATATTGTTATTTTAATAAACATATTTTGATTATAATTTACGAAATTCTCAATATTTTTTATATATTTATTATATCATAGGTACTTTATAATTCGTGTATGTTTTAAATATTAAATAAAATAATGATATTTCTTATAAACAACACGAGATATAAGAAGCTTATGTTATACTATATTTATAAAAATGAATATAGTATTTATATTACTATTCATTTTGATGCATTACATAGAAAAATTTATACATTATAGGGAGAAATATATTATGGATTCATATGTACTTTTAAAAAATACAGAATGGATATTATTTCATACAAAGGGAGATAAACCTAAATCATATATTGATGTATTATATGATTATATATCAAAATATAATAGTGAAAAAGAATATATATGGGAACCTTTTATATATAAATTTTATAAAGATGATTATAAACCATTAGAATATGCTATAAATAATGATAATGGATTATATTTACTTACAAATCTTTATGATAAAGGTATTTATGAAATTAATACTGTAAAAGATTGTTTTAATTCAGATATTCCTAATCTTTACAATATTAGAAAAATTGGTTTTATTATGGAAGATAAAAATTTAAACTAAAGGAGAAGTTTTATGGATAATTTTAAGTTATATGCAATTTTAAATACCGAGACTAATAAATTTGTAACTGATTTAACAAACCCCAGACATAAATTTTGGACAAGTAAAAAACGTGCTATGTCTGCTTTGAATACTGCTAATGCATTACAATTGTTTAGACTTGGAAAATATAAAAGAGAAAATTTAAAAATCATTACTATTAATTGCACTTGTGAACAGGAGTAACAAATTATGCTAGGACCAAAATATAATTTTGAATTTACTGATATTGATAAATTACAAGAAATAGTTACTGAAAAACATAAAAAATATAATTATTTGTATATATTTAGCATAATACTTTTGGTTTTAACACTTGTATTAAGTATTATTTTTGGTATATTTAACCATCATTTTCTTTGTTTAATGTTCTTTTTCTTTTTTACAACATCTTTTATTCCAATTCATATTTGTTGTAATGTAGAAGAAATTTATAAACAAAATAAGAATATATTAGATATGTATAATAAAATTACAGAATTAAACGCATCAGGTAAAGCATCAGATATTCGTCTATGTTATCAATATGGACATTTAGAAATTTCATATTTTGATGAAAACGATATTCTAAGAAAAGACAGCTATCGCTTAAATATAGACAAAAATCAATTATATTATTATAAAAAACAAAATTATCTAATTAGAGGATATTATGACATTAATAAAAATCAATATATATTAGAAATATATATTCCTTATGACACAATTAAAAATAAATAAAATTAAAAATTATCCCTTAGTTTAAATTACTAAGGGATTTTTCTTTAATATAAAATAATAGAAAACATCTATTTAGGCCGATACTTATTATGTAAAAAATATATAATAAGGAGATATAAACAATATGAATAATAGAAATAACAGACATAATAGAAGTAAAAGTACTGATTTGAGCAATATGAATAATAAAGATAAGAAAGCTTTTATGATAATACCCGGAATAGTGATACTTTTATTTTTAATATGTAGTATATTTATTACAAAAACAGTGATAAATTCAACAGCTAATTATATTAAAACAACTGCTACTGTACAAAGTACACATAAAGGAAGTAAACAAGAAACTATAAAGACAAAAAACAGGCTGCATACAAAACACAGAACTGTTACTTATAATTACGCAACAATTACATATAAAGATACTAATAATAATGCTTATACTATTAATAAAGAATATTCTATGACTTCTCTTAAACAGGGAGATAAAATGACAATATATTATAATCCTGATAATCCAGAAAAACTTAAACCAGAAATGTCTATATTCTATATTATGGATAGTATTGGAGTAATCTTTTTATTAATATATCTATGTGTAATATGTAAGTTTATCATTAAATCAAAAAAATAAAAGGATATAGTTTTTAGCTATACCCTTTTTATAAAATAAGGGATTTCACTTTTTAGTGTTATCCCTATTTTTTTAAAATATAGATATATTATTCATAACAAATGCTGATGTTAAAAATAGTAATGAAATATTAGCTGATAAAATTCCCATCTTTTCTTTATCGGCTGATAAAGATATAGATGCTAGTATGAAAAATATAAAGCCAATAAAACATAAAATTATTGAAATTGCATAGTTCATAATTATTTTTGCTCCCTATCAATATAGTTTTTCATTGTTTTAGATTAGATGTTGTTGATTATCTTTAAAACATAAGCTAATTTGCTTATGTTATCACTAACTTCTACTAGTAAATCATAATCCTTATTTTCATAAGCATTTTTTAATATTTTCATCTGATAATCTAACTCTTGCATATACATAGTTTTATCCATTTATATACTCCTTATAAACAATAGTTATCAATGAATTTAGGTGTAAACAGTGCAGTTGGAGCTGCCATAGGGTCTGATTTAAATGCTGCAATAGCCCTGGCAAGTCTAATCTGACACTCTTCATCATTCATAGTTCTAGCTCCGGTATAACTATTTTCTAAATAATCTAAAATTTTTTGTTCTTCAATATTTAAATCAACCATATTAATAATCTTTTCCTTTTTTAATTTAGTTTTTAATTTAGTATGCCACCTGCCTTTACAATATCTATTGCATCATCTCTATCAATTAATGTTCTTGGACACCAATAGCGTTGACAATAATTACAAGTTCCAAAATCTTCGCAATCACTATCTTTTTCTTCTAACTGCTCAACTACCTTATCTCCGTCAAATGCAGTTGGAATATCATCAATAATTGTTTGGATTTCTTCTTCACTTAAATCTGTCTTTTTCATAAATGCAGATTTAATATCAACAATATCACACAATCTCATAATTTACCATCCTTTTTAAATATGTAAGTTTCTTAAAATTTTAATGCAACTTTATTTACAACTGACTTTACTATTGAACGTACATTTTCAGCAGTTACATTAATTTCATATTTTGCTCCGGCAATAATTACTACCACATATGCCACTCCGTTATACACATCTGCATATATATCTACAGTTTCATTTCTATCCTCTGCAAGTCCATTAAATAATGGTCTTAATAATTCTACTGCTCTATCTATATCTCTCATTTCTATCATCCTTTCTGACTTCATATTATTTTCATTCCTTAGTAAATGCGATTAGATACACCAGTATTCTTCTCCATCCATTGCTCGTCTCACTTCATCAATGGATAAATCATATAAATCGGCAACAAAATCTATTGCATTATCAATAAATAGAGCTGATGCGAACTTTTGTCTATCCCTTAGACAACTAATTGCTTGCTGTAGATTTATTTCTTTACGCAACAATTCTTGTTGTTTGACTGTTGCGTATTTCTCATAATTACTTTTCTTTACTCCCAAAATCCAATTCCTCTTTCTCGTAAAATTGTCTTTACATAGGTAACTTCATCTTCGTCTACTGTAATTACATCATCACTCTCCCAATCAACATGGCATCCATTATAGTATAAATGCTCTTTTAATTCTCGCATTTGAGTGTATGTAATTGATAAATACAATCTAATAATTGTTCTTACCTGCCTTTGGGAATACAAGTTTCAAATACTATCATTATCATCAGATGCTTTTGCTACTCTGCTTTTAAAATCTTTTAATGCCTTACTGCATCTTGAATCATCGTTAATTTCAGCAATTCCATTTTTAACATAATTCCAATTACCTTCTGCTATATCCATTAACTCGTAAACTTTAGTGACTTTTTTGTATGTCTCTTCTTGATTTTGCTCTTTTAGTGCTGAAAATAATTCATATTTCAATTCTTTCAGTTCCGAAAATAACTCATTTATATTATAGATAGTTGCTCCAGACTCACATTCATTTGCAAAGCATCTATCAGAACACTCAATTTTTTCTAACGACATAATTTCCTGTACAAGTTCTTCTTTCGACTTTTTACTATGTTCCGTTACAATTCTGTCGTACATCCATTTATACATAATTTTATCTGTCCTTTCTTCTAATGAAACCTTTTAAAGTATTAAATCTTCCTTGTTTCTATATATATTATACCATACACATATTATAATTCGTGTGGTTTTTATATAAAAATAGAAGAATTATAATAATAACTCTTCTACTTATTTTTTATAATATTTACAGCTATAAATATTCTAATGTCTAATTTATTACAATTTGGATTTAGTTACCTTCTCACTAAATTACCAAATAAATTCATTGCTTGTTGTCTTGTATATATTTCTTTATTATAAGTAAATCTTGTATCAAAATGGTATTCTTTTAATTTCGTTTCATCTAATTTCAATACACCATAAGCAATCATATCGTTTAATTCATCTATTTTGATAAACTCCCCATTAGGATTGCTTTCAGATACATTCTATCCATAACCATTACCGCCTTTAAAATCGCAAAAGAAATCATTATTTCAATTATTTAATATTGTTTTCTTTAATAAAATCATTAATTGTATCATTAATTATTTGTCTTATTTCTTCTATTTCTTTTAATGTTATGTTATCTGTGGTATGCTCATATAATGCGTTTTCTACTGCTAATTTAATATAAAATTTATAGTCCAATACCATTTATATCACCTCTTCCAATCTTCCTAATAAATCATTCTTTACTTCGATTATTGTATTCAACCTTGATTCAGTTTCAGTAACCTCACAAGCTTCTACATTATAAGTCATTTGCTTTTCTAGGTCAGATTCAAGTCTGTCAATTTCTGTATCAAGCTCACCAATATATTCTTTTATCTTTTCTCTCATATCTGGCTCATTAACAAAATCAACTCCACCAAAATCCTCTTTAGTTAGTTCTCTCCCACATTTAGGACAAAATCTAAAGCGATTACCATTATTAACTTGTCTTTTACTTCCTGTAAAAGCAATTCCTGTCATATTTAAATATTCATCAATTTGAACCATTCTAAAATCATATTTTCCACCACATAATTTACAGTTATTTGTCATTTACTTCACCTCAATCATAAAAATTAATTTCATTATAAAATCACATCTATGTGTTCATAAGTAAAATCATTTATTGTTAATTTATGTAAACCAAATTTGTTATCATTAATATATTCTCTCAATTTTTCACACGCAATATGAAAATCTTCTGTTTTGATTACTATACGAAAATCAAAAGTCTCATTATAAAATATATGCATTTTTGTCACCTACTATTTCCAAAGGAAAGTTAAAATTTATTTTCTGTTAAAAAGTAAACATAAAACCATTTTGGATAACCGTCTTTCCAAATTTTACAGTATTGTCTGTATCTGCTTATCTTATTTTCTTTGTATAATTCCGCAAGCAGCCTACCAATTTCAGGAACTTTTGGTGTTCCATATAAATACCATTCTACTATTTCCGGATTAAACTCATTTATATATGCGTTTACAAAATTCTCTGATACAGTATCAATAAATTCATCTTTGTGTTGTGACATATAATTGAGTATCCATTGCTTTTTGTGTTCTTTTATGATATACCACCTCTAAGGAAAGTTTAAGTCCTTTGATTTTTTAAAATTGAAAATATTGACCTGGGTAAGCATCCATATGACCAAAACAAACATCATCATACCAAAGGCATCCTTGATTATCCCATTCAATAATATCACCTTTTTTAATATGAACTTTTTTATCTTTATCATTATTCCCTTTCAAAAAACCAACGCCTTCAAAATCTCTTATACATATTGCTTTATTCATTTTATAATATCCTTTCCATTCACAAGTAAACTTAGAGTTCATTTGTCTTTTTCAACTGCATCACTAACTCTAACTCTGCAATTTCCGTTTTCAGTTTCTTCATGTATAATAATGCATTAATAGCATTATCTTCATAATTTGATTGTTCAATGTTTTTCATATCAATTCTGAAATATTCTTGTTGATTTTCCAAATCTCGCTTCTTTGCAGCTAATCGCTGTTCTAATACATCATTCATATTATTCATTCCTTCCACATGAAAACTTGATTTCTTGTTACCCTATATCCCGACAATATTCATACTTTCCATTTTCAAAATCATTAACAAAATTATTTGTAATATCATTACCATAATTTAGTTCGTCAATCGTTGTTCCATCTCCACTACGAAGTTCATCAATATCATATCCTTTACTTTCAAAATAATCATTAATTTCTCTATCAAGCATAGCTGCTTGTGAAGTCAGTTTTGCTAATTTATGCATTTTTCCTTGTATATCTTTAGATATTTTCATATATTTTCGCCTCCATTCTTCTAAAAAATCTATTCCAAACCAATCATTTTCTCAAAATACATTGTCGCTTTACCATTTCTGGTTTCCTACTATTTTTCATAATAACTACATGGTGCTTCACATTCTCCAGATGACGTACATGCCGGCTTTTTACCACACAATCCATTTCCTAGCATATATTTACACCCTTCTTTTCTTGTACCAATATTTCTCGAACCACAATTATTACAATGATATGATTTCTCTTTTTCATCATATCGAATATCCATATTTCCGCAATCCAAACAAATCATATTTTTATTCTCCAATCTTCTAATGAGTTTATTCCATTATAATTACTCCTTGTCTCTTTTATCTACAACCTCTTTTGGAATTAAGTAAAAATCTCCAACCATTTCTGCAATATGTTCGTCTGTCCATACCGGTGTATCTGTCTCTGATACTGAACTCTGATACCAGTCCTGCAAAAATCCTTCATCAACTGCATTTTCTTTTATAAATTTCTTGGTAAATTCGTTAGATAACTGAAAACTAAATATTTTATCATTTTCTGATTCAAAACATGATTTAAGCCATCTATCAGCTATAGTATGTGTGAGTTCAATTTGTGTCATAATTACAGTATTCGCACCAAAATCTTTTTCATATTCTGCTTTAATTTTTCCAAGCTCTGTATTTTCGTCAAATCCACCATTCTTTTCTGCATCAAGAAATTCAGCATAAAGTGACATTAATTCTAAGTCTGTTTTTGTTTCAAAAATATTTACATGGTTCATAATTATTTACCTTTCTTTTATATATGTTTCGTTTATATACTTATTATATCATGCTAAAGATATAATTTGTGTAGTTTTATATATTTTTATGAATTATAAGTGAATCTAGTATCAAAATGATAATCCTTTAATTTTGTTCTATCTAACTTTAATATCCATATTTGGAATAGTAATCTTACCGTTACCATAAATTATTTTATTGCCATAATCCAAAGTAACATTTGTAGAGAATGGATAATTAACATCATATCCCATTTCTTCTAATTTTTTTACTTCTGTATCTGATATTTCTGTTTCAATAATAATTTTCATTTCAGTCCTCCATCATAAAAATTAAATTTCGTTGCCTAATACATTAACGCTACTTCCATCTTATTTTTACATTTAATATAAATTGTGTTTTCACTCTCTTTGACTTTATAATTTTCAAGTTCCCATTCATATACATCAATTTCATTTCCTGTAAGTTTTGACTTTAAGTACAACATATCAGGGTTACAATTTTTCACAAAACCATCAATATCTTTCATATCAGAAAATCCATATGTTGAAACAGCATTGTATAAAATACCAACAAGATTTCCTTCAGACGATTTCTTATATGCATCTAATATAAGTTTTTTAAATATTTCATTTTCCATAATTCAAATTAATCCTTTCCAATGTAACAGTAAACTTAGATTTATTATTCTTCTACTTCTATTGTAATTTTTACTTTTTGACCTTCTTTTATTTTTGGTTTATTTTTAAACTCTGCAATCTCGTCTAATGCAATTACAATACCGGAACTAAAATAATCATCAGACAATAATATATCTGTTGAATTGTCACTTTCTACTACAAATCCCCATAAATTATTACTTTCATCCATTAACTTTGAATGTCCTACAATCGAATATTTATCCATATAATAGTTTCCTTCTATCTATTTCATTTTTATATATTTTGTTTATATATTTATTATATCATAAGTAATGTATAACTCGTGCAGTTTTTATTATGTTATTATATTTTAACTTAGTTTTAGCTCTCCCATTTATAACCTAGTTAATGTTTATAGCACCTCAAATTTACACATTGCAAATTCAAAAATTATTCCTTTATATAGCTGACCAGGATTATCCCACTCACTAAATCTACATAATATTGGCTGCCATATTCCCACATTTTCTTTTACTTTATAAATACGTCCAAGCGTAAAATTTCCATTATTACTTGAGTTATCAATACATTTACACTGCATATAATTATCTTCCATTCTTCCATAGTAAACTATTATTTATTTTACAATACTTTTTATATTCTAAAGCTAAATTATTATATATAATAATAGATTTTTTGAATTAATATTCTTTTTCCTGAATATCTTCTAATTCATCATGTAACATATCTTCTACCTTTGCTAAATGTTCTTCATCCATACAACGGCCAGCTCTATTTAATACAAGGAAATATTCAAGTACATCTTTTTTCTCTAAATTTCTTGTTTTTCCAACAGATATATTTTTATTTAAAAAAGTGTATCTGTCTGCACTACTTAAATCATTAAAATAATATCCTTTATATGGAAATCTGTTTTCATAAAATGCTATCAATGTTGATAATCTTTGTTTTCCATCAACTATTTCATATGAAAAACCTTTTTCTTCCCATTCTTTATCAGATAAATGATTTAAAGCAAACTCTCCAATTTTAATATTGTTAAAAATACTATCAATTAAATTTTCCCTATCTTTATCATCCCATACATAACCTCTTTGATATTCAGGGTCTAAATTAATACCAAAATTATAATATTCAAAAATAAGACTTTCGATTGTAGTGTTTTGGAAATTAATATTAATATTTGTATTTTTTGTAAAATTAGATACATTATTTAATATTGATAGAGGCCTTATTTCATTCCATGCTGCAACCATATATGTTTTATCTTCATAAGGATTACCATAATTTCTATGAACTTGTGTACATACAAGACCATATACTTTTTTATCCTTTGAAATATAATCAACTGTAGCATCTTTTAAATTTCCAAATTTCACTTTATCTCCTATATTAAATTCATAAGTTGGTGGATTTATAAAATTAAGTTTATCTTTAATTTCATTAAGACCATTTTCTTTTTCTCTTTCTAACCATTCTTTTTCTATTAATTCTTCAACTGCTTTTTTTCTACCCATCTTATTATCTCCTATATTCTTTACATTCCATAATTAATTTTAATTTAAATATTTACGATTAAGTTTTTCAAGCTTCTTATTAATTTTATTTAGTCCTGACATTTCTTTATTTAATTTTATAAGTTCATTAAACATAATTGTAGTTGATAGAATTATTATTCCAAAAAAAATAACTACTAATATTATTAATAACATAATTATATTACCCCTTTACCTTTTTCTAATAAAATAATTTTTTAATAATTTTTCCCGTAATAATATCTTGTAAATACCAATGTTTATTTAACAAAATTATTCTATATTTTATATTATCACCATATAAATTATTATTTCTCATATATAAGTATTTTCCTTTAAATATTTTCAAAATTAGTATAATTTAATTCTTCATATCTTAAATCAAATACTTTTAATACATCATATTCTTTTTGACAAATATCACATTTTTTTGTTACAACAATCTGACATTCTGTATCATAAAGTACTTCTATTCTTTTATTTACAATTTTATCATCATTTCCATCAGATTGATTACAATAAGGACATCTTATATAACTCATAATTTATTCTCCTATTTATTCTTATAAAAATTATACCATAGTAACTGTAAATTTACAGCCATTAAAATTAATTATGTGGCCAATAATAACATTAGTTGGCCTTTTATTATTTATATTATCAAAATTAATATTACCATTATTAGTTGTTATGTAATTATCCGTAATTTCATAACTTCTATTCAGACTAAATTTTATATTATTATAATTATTTTCTATACATCTTATTTTATATTTCATATATATGGTCCTTTCAGTTTTCTTTATATAATCATTATAGCATACTATCTTTATAATTCGTGTAGTTTTTTACTCTTTATTTACTACACGAAATATGTATAAGTTATGATATAATGCTATATGTGAAAGGACAAAAAAATATGAATAATCATTATTATAGATTAGCAATTCAACCTAAAAATGGTATATTTGCATATCATTCAATTAAGATTTTAAATAGTAATTATATGAGTTTAAAAAATAATAATATGTATTGTCTTAAAACAGAATGTTTAAAATGTGAAAGAACCTGGTTTTCAACCTGTGAACTGATAGATTGTGACTTATCAAGGCCTAAAGATATAACATTTTCGGATGTGGAGATTGAAGAAATTAATAGAATTATTAAAAATTATAAAAGGAGAAAATTTTTATGAGTTTATTGAAATCAATTAAACAATATATGAAAACTAGCAATATAAAAGAAAACTATACCGCTACTATTCCCATTAAAGATGATAGTGTTTCGATTGAATTAAAAGATGTCAATAAAACATATAAAACATATATTGAATTAAATGAAGAAAATGATAGGATAAGTAGAATAAAGAGAAAATATGATGATATTTCTTATCGAATATTAATAACTGCATTTATACTATTAACTATTGCTGCGATAATTGTATTTTTTGATATTAGCTTACTCATAAAAGTTAGTTGTAGCATTGGCAGTCTATTATTATTTATAATTTCTTTTATTTTTTTGTGTAAAAAAGATTCTATCTGTTATATATGTGATGATATTTACGGTATTGAAAACCTAACAAGCTTATTGAAGGTAATGAATACTATAGATACTGATGAAAAAATTGGTCTTTCAATTAAAAATAAATCATATGGAGATATTATAGTCTTTAAATATTTCGACAAAGATAATAAAGAACTTCAAAAGACAGCTATAGAATTGGATAAACTTCATTATTGGTTAAATTCTCCTAATAAAATTATTGGTTGGTATGATAAAGAAAAGCATGAATATATGCTTGAATATTGGACTACATATAATGGAGAATTTTAAAATATAATAACTTGGATAAAATTATTGCTATAATTATATTGTGGAGATAAAACTATTAATATATATAATAAAGTCTTAATTGAGTTAGATAAAACTTCAAGTTTGAAGAGTAAGATAAATAACTTAGTTAAGTTATATTACTCTACAGAGGACAGAAAGTTAAGAGATTATATTGAGCAGTGGAAATGTGTTCTTTTAGAATATAAAGGGTGTAGTTTAAAACTGCACCCTTTTCTTTTTCTTAATAATAATATCTTTTGTATTCTTCCTCTTCTATTCTATTCACCCCTAATTCTCCCATTTCATTTACTACATCTTACACGAAATATAAATATGATATGTTATAATAATAAAAAAAGAAAGGAGTTATATGTGAGTATCAAAAGAAGAATTATTAAAAGAAATCGCAAATATTTAATGAAACAAGGTGAAATTGTTGGTGAATTTAAAACTTTTTCTTTAAGAGATAAATATTGTCTGCAATACAAAGATAGTGATTCTTTTATATCTGTTAGAGAAAATAGTAAATATGAAGCATATAAAGAGGCAGTTAATGCTCTTAAATATTTAGATAAAGAAGATAATGAGGTAAATTAAATAAAAAAATATTAATACTGAAAGTGAGAACTAATTATGAAAAGAGAAATTTCTTTACCATTATTAAAAAAAGCTTGGGTACATAATGGCGAAAGCAATATTATTTTTGATTTTAACGATTTAGATGAAACAGAGAAAGTACTTGATAAATTTAATAAAAATTATTCTTTCGCAAAATCTATATTAAATAATACCGATATTTTGAATAATGATAATATTAAATCAAAAACAAATTGTATGTTTATTAAGGATGATAATAATATCGAATTAAAATTTAATATATCTAATAAAGATACAATATATAGCATTGTTCCATTAAAAAACGTACAGTTTATAGATAATACTGATACTATTACTATTAAAGGTAATTTAAATGAAAATAAAAACGATTATATTCTATCTGCTATTTTACCTTCAAAATATAATTACAATGAAATAGTTATATCAAAGCATGATTAAAATGTTGATGGAATGGCTACATTATTTGGATATTTTGTATTGGAACATGCTGACGATAGGTATTTATAAAGGAGAAGCCATCAAAGGAGAAAACAATGAAAATTAAATTTAATTTAGACGAAAATTTTAACTTAAATTCGGAAGAAATAAAGAAACGAGCGTTAAATTTAGATAGCAAAGGTAACAAAATACTCTTTCCAATACTATTATGGCTGCTGACTGCTTTAATTGTTATTTATTTTGCAATACTCGGCAAACCAGCAAATTCAAGCAACAAAATATTGGCAGTAATATTTGTAGTATCTCTTCCATTGTACCTGATACTTATTTCCGGCTACTGTTACGATTGGTACAATTATATGCACTGCATGTTAGAATGCGATTTTATTAAAAATCTTTTATCTTCTACTGAGGATGATGGGTTTGTTCACACAGATAATATAATTATCAGGTACAGAGATTATAAGAATCAACTTTACATTGGAAAATTTGATAACAACGGCGTGTTAAAATACTCAAGCGATACAATAAGTATCAACAAGTTGTATGAACATGATAAAGACTACTGGCTCATCAAAGGATATCTGAACGATAAAGGACTCTATCAGTTTGATACTTACAAGCCAGTCAATATATCTTCTTAAATGGAAGATAGTCAAATGAAAAGGAGAAAAAGATGATTAATATTAACGACATTAAAATTGGACAAAAAGTATGGTATCAAGAACATTGGAGTCAGATGATTGTATGGGGTAAAGTAACCAAAATCACAAAATTTGATAATAATGAAGATGGAATAGAAGTAACAGGTGAAGTCTACGAAGAAGGAAGTGCTGTCGGAACTACTACCCAGCCATTAAATAATTTGTTTGCAACAAAATATGAAGCTATTATGGCAATTAAAAAAGCAAATCAAAAAATAGTTGATGATTATAAGGCTGAAATCACTGATATTGCTTCTTTAGTAGCATTTCCTCTCTCTCATACTTTCTATGCAGAGGAATATACAGATTATGAAGCAATAAGAGCATACAAAGAACGTGCAAAAGAACTAGGATTTGAAATTGTAGATTAAGGAGAAATTTCCAATAAACAAGACTATTAAATATAAAGATATTGATGGTAATGTTCGTGAAGAAACGCCAAGTACAGAAGAATAAGGAGAATTAATATATGTTACATAAGTATTTACAATTTTTTCAAACCACATTTGATAAACTAACTTCTCTTGGGGGAAGTGATTCTACATGGATAGATTATTGTCAAACTGTTGGAACAGAACTTTTAGTTTTATTTATTGGTATTGTATATATTTTTACAATATTTCTAATTATATATATACCTATTTTTGGTAATAAAAGAATAATTAAATTAATTAGAATTAAAGATAAGTTCTATAATTTAAAAACCGCTTATGCTAATTGGAGAAATCTAAAAAAAGATTATGCAAAAATTAATCATCAGATTATAGATAATGAATATATATACACAAAAGAAATCAAAAATGATTTTGAAAAACTTATTCGTAATTATCATTTAGAAAAATTAGTAAATATCTCTGATTTTGGAAATATTGGAGATTGTATTAAAGATAATTCATTTAAATTTGAAAATCAAATAAATTTTTATAATGCTGTTACATTATATAAAATAATTAAATTAAAATGGCCAAATGACTGGGATATTTTCAAGATTTTTAATAATTTTACAGATAAAGAAATGATTATAAAAGCAGAACATAAATATAAATTTAAATGTATTTCTGCTTGTACATTTTTACTATTAATATATTTGATTTTTGTAATTCCACTTATATTAATGTTATTTAAGTAAAGAATATTTAAGGAGAAAATTATGATTGAAAATAGAACATATTATGTGGATAATGACAAAAATAAAAAGATTAATGTAATATATGATATTGATGAATACGAATTAGATATAATAACAAAACGAGCAACAAAGGGAGAAAAATATTTGAATCATAAACTATTATGTATATTATCAAACAAAGTAAGTTATAATGAAATAAATATACTCCTAGGTGATTTTTTTATAGGTATGGTTGTTTATTTTCTCTTTGTATTTACATTTGATACAAAATCTAATTTAGCTATAGCTTTTGTAACACTATTTGGATTCCTAGTAGTAATATTGGGAGTAGTTTTTACAATTTTTTTTGTTACCATATATTATTCAGATAGAATAATTGATTGTATTGCAGCTGTACCAATATTAGAAGATATTAATGCTCTTCTATCTCATATTGACGAGTATAAAGTGGGTACTACTTATAACAATAAAACTTATTGCTTAATTTTTAATGATAAAGAAAAGAGACTGTTATATTTTAAAACATCTAATTTAACATTACATTTAAATTCTGATTCACAGAGTAATTATTATTGGGAGTATTCAAGAGAGTAAAATTATGTTCAAAATCAGAAAATATAAAATACATAACGAAGAAGTTAAGGAGCAAAGATGATGAATTTATCTGGAACATTTAGCTGTGATAATATACAGTATAATTTTGCTTACAAAGATAATATGTTAGAAGTATCAAATATTAACGATATTGATGATGTTACATATTATAAAATTAGCGATTAATACAAAATTATATAATAGAAAAACAGTATATATTACGATACTATATATAGTAATAGAATTAAAAAATTCTATAAATTTGCAATATTTAAATATTAGCAAATAGAGGTACAATAATATGTATTATGATTTAGCTGAAGAAATAAAAAATGTAAGAAAAACCAAATTCATTAATGACTTTGTTATGAATAATAAAGAAATTGCATCAGCTACATTTTTAAGAGAAAGTCCTTTACAAGTAAGTGGAAATTCTTATAAAACTGTTGGTTTTAGAATTGATGAAGAAGCAAAATTACAAATGGTTGATAAGATAACCAATACTGAAGGATATACTGTTAGTAAAAATATAGCTCATAGTGATGTTGATGTGAATACTTTATTTAATGATTATATTAATGGAGATGCAAAACTTATTGTTAAAGCATTAAGTCCTGTTATACATGATATGATTTATGATAATTTTAATAAAGATAATTATAAAGTTAAATATTTATCAACAGAATTTTCTTTAAATAATAAATCATGCAGTATGATTAAATCATTAGAAAATAATAAAGAAATAAATTTACAACATGAAGAATATTATGATAAATAGTATTAAATAAAGGGTATAGTTATTAGCTATACCCTTTTAAATTAGTCATCACCTTCATAGTTTAAGGCTTCCCAAAATCTATCCCAATGTTTGATTTCTGCATTTTCTCCAATTTTTCCACTAATCCATCCCTCAAATAAATCGTCATATATAATATTCCATTCATCCATATTTATATAATTTTCTTCTCTTGCAATATCTAATTTATATATAACATCTTTAGCCCATTCATTGAATTTATTTGAATATTTAGGATGTAATGCAAAATCTGTCTCAAATTCTTTTTGTAAATCAGCAGGTAATTTTTTTATAATTTTTAATGTTTTATCTGTCATAATCTATATCCTCTTCTTCTATATTATTATTTAATATTTCGTTTTTAGTTTCTTCTAAAAATCTATTAGTGCCTAATACATGATTATATTCAATACCAAATTGATAACAATTTTTTAAAAATAAATCTGCGACTTGACGTAATTCCATTGCTGTAAATTTATCTGTTTCTTTTACATTTGGTTTTACAACATAGGCAGCCTGCGTTAAATATCTTCTTGCTAAATCATGATTATATTTTTCAGTTTTAGATAAATAATATAATTCTCCATTATTACCTAATATAATCATCATTTTTACCGCACTTTCTCTTAAAAAAAATGATAAATCAAGTGTTGAATGTGGACTACAACTTGGATGATTATGAAGATTAACTACTGCTATATCTGTAGCTCCTCTAACTAAATGCATTGTCAATGGGTCTGAAAAAAGTAATGTTTCATCTTTTGTTCCATAACACAAGCCTACTTTTTGCAAAATTTTATCCATTCCATCAATTATTTTATTATTTTCTTTAATATTTATGGTAACTGATATTTCATCGCTGTTATTTTTTTGTTTTGATAATTTTAGAAGATGCTCTCCTAATTCATGTAATATTAGACTTTGTTGTGCATCACAATCTGGATAAGCAACATATGGAATTTTAGAAATTGCAATATCTGTTATAAGTCTTTTATTACCAGATTTAGACATTATCTCCGCTAAATTATATACTTCCTGTTCCTGAAATAAATATGATAAATTATCCATTTGCAAATTCTCCTTTAACTATTCTATCTATATATATTATATCACACAATAATTATAAATTGTGATATTAAATAATATTTTTAATAATATTTAATTTTAGCACGAATTATATATCTTGTATGCTATAATTAATAAAAAGAAAGGTGAATATAATTTATGAATGATAATATCAATATATCTGTAAAAGATAATTCATATATAAATAATAATGATTATTCTATTGAATTTAATCCAGATAATATTACAAAAATTAAAAAAGATTATGAGGATTTTAATAACAAATATAAAATAGTTAGTAAAATTAGTAAAAAATATGATGATAGACAAGGCTTATTATATTGTATTAGTATTCTATTTGCTGCAATAAGTTGTATAGTTTTTATCATAATAGATATAATTAGTGATGGTAAATTATCTAAAATCATTCCCATAGAATATTTTGTAATAGGTATATTCTTTATTGGTTTAACTATTCTTTCAATAGGTATTTATTTTAGTATTAAAGAAAAAAACTTATATGATAATTTTTTTAAAACTAATACTGTATTTAGTAATAGTAAAAATATTGATACAGGTATATTTTTAACTGATTTTATAAATAATACATCAGTTAATAAAGAAATCAGAATTAAGAGAAAAGCTGAAAAAAATAAAGGTTATAAATCTCATTATACCTTTAAATTTTATATAGATGATAAGAAGTTATTCAAATTTAAATGTTTATGTAATGATGTAACCTTTACTGATACAAATATTATTAAAATTAAAGATAAAATAGAACAAAATAATGATATTGGCGAAATCACTTATTTTATCAGCATGGAACTACCAAATTCATTAAAAAATATATAATTATAAGGAGAAGAAAATAAGTAATTGAATATATTGTTAATTGATTTAGTAAGAAGGAGTTATTATTAATGTTACAGCATTTATAGATAATATCTTGTTTCTAACCTCTATGCTTTAGCATAGTAGGTTAAAAACAAAGGATTACCAATTACAAGTATGTGAATACTTGCAATAAACCTCTTATCTTTAGATTAGAGGTTGTTGATAATTATGCGTTAGAAAATAATATAGCAAAGATAAATGTTACAAATATTATTCCTACCGGATTTGAATATATGGATAGAACCGGGACTCTTCACTTTGTTTCATTTAAAAAAAATTAAAAAAACTAAATATTTTTTGCACGAAATATAACTTAGATGTGTTAAAATATAATAGAGGAATTAATTAATATTCATTTTATTGTCCTCATCTTATTATTCTAACTTCTTATATTAAGGAGGCTATCATTAATTTTAACGGTAGCCTTTTTATTTTTAAACTTATTACACGAGATATAGTTTCGTTATGCTATAATACAATTACTAATATTAATACATAAAAGAGGTGGAATTATTGGATAAAGATGAAGTTATAATTAAGAAATTTAATAACAAAACATATAAATTTATTTTTCAAAATATAAATGAATTACAAAATAGAATTAACAAAGAAATAAGTATTAATGAAAAATGTTCTAATGATTGTGAAACAGATACTTATTATGTATTTTTTTGTTTTATTATATTTGGATTTTTTTACCTATGATAATTATGACAACATCAAATTTTTTGAATTTGCCTATGTGGATAAGCATTTTAAGTGTTGTTACAAGTTATCTTATTCTTCTTATCATCGGTTATTATTTCTGTTTCAGAAAACATAATTTTTCTGATTGGAATGTAGCTAATTTAATTAAAGCAAGAAAAATATATAATGAATTAACAAATTCAGATATAGAAAGAATTTATATAAATAAACATGATTTTGCTATTAATTTTCAGAATGGGAAAAAATATAGCTATAGCATTATGTGTGATTATTTATCTTCTGAAAAAAATATAATATCTATTATTTTTGAATTAGATGAATGTAATAAAGATATTATAGTAGCTTTAGCAAAGGAGTAAGTATATTATGAAACAAATTATAGTTGCAGATAAAAATAATAATTTGATACAATTTAATTTTTTTGATATAGATAAGATGAAAGTAAATAAAATTAAATCTGAAAATCGAGAATTTGCTTTAAATATTTCTATAATAATTATAGCATGTTCCTTAATATTATTTATTTGTTCTTTTTTATTTTTATTATTTTCATATAGTACAATGAGTAAAATTACTGAAACAAATTTTACACTTACAATGACATGGATTATCAGAATTAGCATTATAATTTTTATTATTACTGCTTTTGTATTTGCAGTATTAAAAACAGGTGGCACAAATTATGGTGTATATAATGACATAATTGCATTATATGATTATATATATAAAGATGATTTTTCCAAGATTACTTTTGATTGTCTGGATGATAATAATTATATAGGCTTTGAAAATATTGATTTTGCTAATATTGATTTCCCTATTGTTTTAAAAACTAATCAGATTATTTATGAAAAAAATTTAGATGTGAATTATATAATAGATATTGGCATATATAAAGAAATATATTACTGCAATGTTACCAGTAAAGGAAAATAACTAAGGAGTAAAATAAAATGTTACATAAAAAGAAGATAATAATATTAATTCTTTCTCTATTACTCTTTATAAGTATATTATTATGCATTTGTTTTATATCAAAAGATAATTTTCATATAACTGTTTATGGTAATAAATATAATTATAATACAGTAAAAAACCTAGATAAAGATTTAAAGAAAAATAAACCTGTATTTGATAATGAAAATTTAAATAATTATGTTACTTATAAAGCTGATATTAATAGTATTTTACATGCAAGTTTGATTACACGCATTAAATATTCTATTACAAAAGATAATTTAAAACCTAATTATACTATTTCATTTAATAAAAATAAATTAAGAGAAACACTAAATGAATTAAATATGAGTGCTGATTATCCACAAGATGCTTTTATCACTAAAGATAATGATACGTGGAAAATTAATAAAGAAGTTAAAGGCTCTTTTATTTTAGTTGATGATTTATTAAAATCCTTATCATCTTCTACTACTAAAATTGATTTAAATAAATTTTATAAGAAGCCTAATATTACTGAAAAAGATTTAAAACCTATATTTAAGAAAATATCTAAATATCAAGATTGGTCTTGTAAATATTCTAATGGAAATGAAATTAGAGCTAATGGAAATTATGTAGATTATAATAGTTCTACAAATGAAATAACAGTAAGCGATAAATGGATAAAAAAAGAAGTTAAAAAAGCCTTATCAGATTATAATACTGTTGGAAAAGAACGTGATTTTATTACACATGATGGCCAAAATATTGCTGTTAGTGGTGGAACTTGGGGAAATAGTCCAAATATAGAAGAAGAAATTACTTTCTTAAAGGAAAAATTTAATAAAGGTGAAAGTATTACTGATAGAGAACCTGAATATAATTATCAATATGATGAATTTCCCAATACATATATTGAAATAAGTATTGAACAACAGCATTTATGGGTATATCAGGACAGCCAATTAATTATGGAAACAGATATTGTAACCGGAGATGCTACAAAACATAGAGATACTCCTACCGGATGTTATTTTATATCTGAACATATTAATGGTAAATATTTAACAGGAGAAAACTATAAGACTTGGGTTAATAAATGGATGCGTTTGACAAATCAAGGTGTAGGTTTACATGATGCTAAATGGCAGCCTCGTTTTGGCGGTAATAGATATAAAGGACATGGTTCTCATGGATGTATTAATCTTCCACCTGAATTTGCAAGTGATTTATTTGATACTGTTTCTGTTGGTTGGTTAGTTGTTATTTATTAAATATTTAAAGAAAAAATAATATTAATCTTTATAAGGGTATAGTTTAAAACTATATCCTTTTTTATTGTATTTTTTCTTATTAAATAATACACGAGTTATACATAGCATATGTTATAATACAAGACAAATGAACTACTAATGTTCATTTGTATATGTATAAAGAAACGAAGAAAGTCTAAATTAAGAGGTAATATAATGAGAGAATTTAACGAGGACATAACCAAGAAAGATATGGAAGAAATATATGAAGCTCTTACGAAATTTGATAGCTATATATCATATATTACAAGAAAAGCAACTGATAAAAATGTTGAATTATATGAACATTGGATTGATTGCAGATATGATATAGAAAAAGTAATTATTAATTAAAATACGTAAAAGTGAGGTATTTAATATGATTAACTTTATGGATGATGATAGGATTAAATTTGAAGAAAGATATGATGATAATGAATATGAAACTACTACTTTCTATTTTGTAGGTGATAAATCCTTATTAATGGAGCTTGTAGGTAATAAATATTCTGATGCTGAATGAATGACACTTAGTATCGAATGTCCTACTAACTGCATTGATACATGTAATGCAAGTGTAGGAATTTCACCACATAAAGATATAGACGGTGTTGTTACTGATTATGAATGGGCCGATATTAATTTACCATATGAGGTTATTGATACACTTATTGATATGGCTTTATCAAGATAATCATAATCGTTAGAAAGAGGATGTATATTCTAATTCATCATAATCGTTTGATAAGCATTTAAGCAGTTTTTTATAAATATTTGTTTGATTTTTACTTAAATAATTACATATACTCTCTGCATTTTCAAACCACTCTTCTATGGCCGTAGAATTAGCCCATCTGTCAAATCCACTTATAGGTGCTATTCTAAGTAACCATTTTAAACCGTCATGTGGTGGTACTATTTCAAACATTACTGTATCATTTTCTACTAAAAAACAATCATTATTATAAGTTTTTATTTCATAGTTTTCACCATTTGATATATTCTCATTCTCAAACCAATGTTTTAATAAAGGCATTTTAAAGTTAGATTTATTCATTTTTTCTTTTCCTCCTTAAGTATTATAATTAATATCTTAATACGAATGTCTATTATCTATCGGAATTTTAGTTTCAAGTTCTAACCATATAGGAGTTGTATATAAATAAGGTTGTATTAACTCCAATGGAATATTTCGTGCTGTTGTACAACCTATTATAATTAAATCAACATTATCATTTAATATATCCGTCATATGTTCATTATGAAACATATTATGTATTTCAGGAAATTCTTCATAAACATATATTAAAATATTTGGATTATCTCTAATTATTCCTTGTAATTCATCAATTATATTTGTTGTTTTGCCAGTTCCTACTGCTCCACTAAATATTTTTGAATTTATAGCGCTTTTAATCATGCTTATTCTCATCCTTATTTAAATATTTTCTTGCTAATTTAATAACATCTTCAAAAAATATATCAGCTTCATAATTATTTTTTGATGCTTCTTCTTTTACATCATCAGCTATATATTTTGCTTCTAATTCAACCATAGTTTTATATTCACTTATAAAATCATTCATATTCTTTACCTCTGTTTATCTTATATATTTATTATAACACATTATATGCATAGTTCGTGTAATTATTTGTATTTGCACGAAATATAGATATAACGTGATATAATGTTTATATAAAAACAAGAAATGAGGAAAATAATATATGTTTTACACTTATAATAAAAGTAATAATTTTTATTACTATAATATAGAAAAAGATAAACATGTATTTATTGGAGATAAAACTAAATTTATCAATTTTTTAGCAAAAAACATTACTTTTTATTCAGATAATTATAATTCAAAATGGAATTGTAAATTACTTGATTCTCAAAATATCACTGGTAATGATTTATCTATTATTCATTATATAGATACAAATATTTACCCAAAAGAAAAAGTTACTTTAAGACCTATTATTTATTATGATGGGAATTTTCGTATTATAGATATACGAAATTATTTAGATGATGCTTTAACTATTGCAAGAACAGATAATATCCAACTTAACTATAAATATATAAGATGTTATAATCCTTATAAATGTAAAAAACGTCATTCAAGCTATCAGTATTATAATAAACCTCGTCATACTTATAGAACTAAAAGACTTAATTCAATTCCTGAATATAAACAATATATTAAAGTTAGAAGTAGGGATAAGGAATTACCGGTTTGGTGGGATGATACTTTACGAAGAGTATCGTGCTGTTGGAAAGACCAACGTAAATTCAAAAAACAATTTAAAGCTGAAAATAAATCTATAAGATATAATTCTTATGATGAAAATTATGATATTGATGCTTTATTAGAAGAAGATTTTTTAAAATAAAGGAGAAAAATAAAATGTTAAATGAAAATAATGAATTAGCAGAAAATAAAGATACAAAACATTTTGATATTGGAAATACAGTAGTACTACAACACGGCCAAGCATGTCTAGTAAGAACATTAAAAAAAGGAACCGAAGTAAAAATTATTGGGAAATCAGTAAGAGGTTATGATATTGAAGATAAATATGGAAATAAAGTTATTGAGTGTGGGTGGATTTTGTAATTTCTTTTTAAATTTTTATAATTTTTTCTAATATATGCACGTAATATAACCCATTTGTGCTATAATATATATTGTGATAAGGCAATTTTGGTTACAGTTTCTTGTCATATGTTACACATTTTTTTCATATGTGCATCGAGTTATGAAACGTTTCATAACAGACCTCCTTTTTTGACATAGGGCTATAGTTTAAATACTATAGCCTTTTTTATTTTATAATAATGCACGAGTTATAGATACAATATGCTATAATATTAATATAAGATAAAGACACAAATACGTGTTTCATTAGACTTGGAGGCAGAAAAATGGATAGAGTTGATGAAAATTTTGCATTCGAGACACAAAGTAATACCTGTTATGATGGTAATATCAATCTTGGCAGAGCAGTAGTTTTTATGAATCAAAATCATCACGCTGCTAAGATAGATTTTATTTATATGGTGGATAAAAATGATAACTGGTCTTTTTATTATGAGAACGGAACTTGTTTAACGGATGAAGAAAGAACGAAATTGGAAAATTGGTTCATTACTTGCGGATGGATAAATGAAACTAAGATTTACTTGTAAATACGTGTTTTAACAGAAAAGGAGAAATATATTATGGATAATACACTTATAGCTACTATAGAAAATTTGGAAGTTAGAAAAGTAACTAAATATAGTGATAAAGATGAAGGTTGGTATCATTTAATAGTTACCTTTGAAGATGAAGATTGCAATAGATTTTATTTTGTTGATGATGATATGTCACGAGAAAGTCGTTATAAGCGTGGAACATTTGGCACAATTAAGTTAAATATTGCTACAGATGGAAATATTTTAAATGATTTTGGCAATATAAATTATGAAATTCTTGCCGAAATCTATGATTTTATACCGGATGATGATAGAAATAACTGAATTAAATGATAAAAAGGAGATAAAAATATTATGTCATTAATTTTAAAAAATATAACAGATAGAGAAATAGATTTATTAGAAGCCAATAATGTTGATTGGCTGCCTACTGATGATTATAAGAAAGATAAAAGTATTATTTTTATGAACGAAAACGAATACAACAAAGCTATGAAACTATTAAATGAAATCAAAACCAGATATTAGGAGTAAACATTATGAATAAAGATAGTTTAATTTCAAAAGATGAATATATAAATGGGTTTAAGTCTGGAAGTATTATATATCCTAATGTATTTGCAAGATATTATGGTTTAGAAATAAAAGATGCATATGAATATTTAGATAACAGAGTTAATACTAAACAAGATATAGTACATGTTATTGAGTTACATTGTCCTCATTGCTATCATGATTTACCTCACAGATATTATAATATCAATGGCTTATTGACTACTAATTTAAAAAATATAGTATGTCCATTTTGTGATGAGTTCTTTGATGTTGATATTAATACAAACAATTGTGTTTATTATGAAAAACGTTAGTTGATTATTGTAAAGGAAAAACTATGATTAAAGAAAATGAAAATACAGAATATATGTTTAGTAATAGTGCCAACACGCACTATTTTTAGTGAGTGCAATGCTGCGCACTTGCCTCACTTTTGAGGACCTAAATAACCTCTACATATATATCAAAAAAATATATATGATAAGGAATAAGTAGTTGTATCATAAGTGACTATACTTTAATTCCTTACATATATAAGTATCGTAATAGCTCTACATTTTCTATTATTTTAAAAAAATTTTTATAAAAAAATAAGAACACCTACAATTAAGTAAGTGTTCTATATTAAATGTTTATTTAATAACATTTTTAAGGTGGCTTTTTAAATCCACCAATAAACTTGTTTTCGTATATTAATATAGTCAAAATATTATATATATTTATTTTTTTAATTGTAAAATAAACTATTGCTAGTTTAATTATTAAAATTTCAAAAATAAATCTAAATGCTGAAATACAAATTATTAAAATACAAATTATTAAAAATATAATATTGGGAGAAATTGTTATTCCATACTTTAAAATTTTTTTGTTTATTTTATAATAGATTTTAAAATTTTCTATTATATCTTCTGTTTTATCTTTTATATCTAAATATGAGATAGATTTTTGAGGTATACTCCAATTAAAATTCATTTTACAATATATTTCTTTTAATTCCTTTTTAAAATAAGTTCCAAAAATTTTGACTATTAAATTATTAACCATAATAAAAAATAATTCAAAAAGTTTATCCTTATTAAATATATAATCATCTATATTATATAATATTTCTAACCCAGGTATATTAACTGTATTATAATAATCAAAGCATATAGTTAATATAGTTAATATAGTAATCATTATCTTTAGTATAAGCATGTTAAAGCTCTCCTTTTTACTTACGATATAGAGATAATAGTTTATGAACTTTTTTTCTCTTCGTTTTTTCTTGTTATTTATTTATATGGTACTTTTCTATACTTTTTTAGAAAATAAAATCAAAATTTTTAATCCGAATAAAAAAACAATGCAAAAAAGCTAGTAGGAACATCACTTCTTACTAGCTCTTTCTTATTCACATACTATTTTCACTTCTGCTATTTTTTATATTATTGTTCATTGCACGAATTATATATAATTTATGGTATAATTATATTAGAAAATATTTAAGGAGCAAACTATGGAAAAGGGACAAAATACCATTGGATTATCTAGTGATTTTATTATTCATCCCGGAGAAACATTAGCAGAGGTATTAAAAGATAGAAAAATGTCACAAAAGGAATTAGCAATAAGAACCAGGATGACAGAAAAATATATTAGTGCAGTTATTAATGGACAGGAAAATATATCATCTTCTTTTGCTAACAAATTAGAATATGCATTAGGCATAGAAAAAGAATTTTGGATGAACTTACAGGCTAATTATGAAAGAGAGAAAAAGGATGTACGAGAGAATATCTGATATTGGAAACAGACAGATTTTAGTAAATAAGCTAAAAAATAAAATTAATAAAGAAATTAAGATTCAAAGGAAAAACCATAATGAATTATATAAATATAATGATGATAAGGATTATGTTGTAAATCAAATTATTAAAGAAGAATTTGCAATGATTAAATTAAAAGAATATTTGGATTATGAATATTCATTTATGGATTATTCTATTAAATATTATGATAAAGATGTTGTTATTTATTATATAGATATAGACCTTATTAATATTTGGTTACAAGATACATTTAATTTTGTAAATAATTATTTAGATAAGGTTGATGAACATAATTATAATGATATTTTATTCATTCTTAATGATAAATATTTAGGAAATGAATTTACAAGTATTTTTGATACTGCTCTATATAAAGAGAATAATAAAGATATAAAAATATCTATAAATATTAATTAACACCAAGGGGTAATATATATGATTGATATGTATAAATACAAAAATATAATATCTGATTTTTTTGATGAATTTGACGATGAGTGCAAACATCATAAGATTAAAGATAAACAAAAACTTTCAAAAAAAGATAATTATTTACTTACTCTCCTATTCTCATGTAGAAATAAATTAGCAGATATATTTAATTGTATTGGTGATGACAATTGGAAACTGCCAGATACTTATTTAGATATAACACCAACTACTGATGATACTATAACTGAATTAAATGATAAATTATATTTTACTTGTAAGAGTAATTGCGTAGAATGTTATCAAAAGTGCGAAGAATGTGAATATTATTCTATATCTTATAAAGACTTTCAAAAAGTTATTAATGAATTAAAGGAGAAAAATAATAATATTAGATAATAATTTATAATACCACACGAGTTATATATCTTGTGTGGTATAATTATATTATAAATAAAGGAAACATTGTTATATATAAGAAAGAGGTTAAATTAAATGAAAAATAATATATATAATTATTTTATATATTATAGAATGATGATTAATGGCACTGAACAGAGTTGCGGAGATTTAATTATTTCTACTAATACAAAAATTGAAGATTTAACAACAACAAAAGATATGTGCCGTTGGCTTAACGATATAAGAACCCAAATTTGCAAAGAAATTACTGCTGTCTTAAATGCTTCTAATGATTACAGAATAATTACAAATGATAATATTATTATTTCTAATTATAAATTTATCAATTAATAAGGAGAATTGATTATGAAAGATAAGAAAAATATTGTATGGTGTAATTTAAATAATTTCCCTTGTACTCATTCAGCACCGGACGATTTAGAAAATTGCAGATATTGTGAAAATTATTCATTTAGTAAATATATGGAATATAAAAAGAAAGAAGAAAAATAAATATATAAGGAGAGATTATTATGAAAGTATATGAATTTAGAGACTTACATGTATATAACAATAATGACCGCTATCTAGTTCTGGCTGATAGTAAAAAAGAAGCTGTTAAGATAGCTAATAAAGAGAAAAATAAAAAGGGTAAAGATAAACTGACAAAAGATGACATTATAAATGTTTATAAAAATTCAGGATTGATTTTTGAGTATTTATCAGAGGATTAAGGAGAAAAATATATGAATGTATTAATACTAACAGACAATAATTCAATGAGAAAAGATATTTTAAAAGCTTTAGATAATATCTTGTCTAACCTCTATGAGGTTAAAACAAAGGATTACATATGTATAGTGCCTAGTAATGTATGTATCTATACTAACGATTGTCGTTCTTTAAGTTACATTACTGATAAAGATTTAATAGATAAACCTACTATTAATCTACCTGATGGAGATATTGGATATATCTTAGGTGAAATAGATAGTAATATAGAAACTATCAAAAATTATTGTAATGATATTGATTTTGATATTATCATAAATGCCTTTAATCCTTATGATAAAGGTGATGCTCTATTTGAATATATTAATTCCATTGTACATTTTGATAAAAATAAAGTATCTCGTTTAAATATTCTTGATTTAAACCCAACTATTATTGCAAATAATTATTTAAAAATCATTACTACTTTTAAAAATATTTAAGGAGAAATAATATGGAATCAGTTAGAAATGGAAATACAATAATTTTCAATAATTTTATTGTATTAAAAGAAGCAGATAATTTTTGGGGTGTATATGAGAAATATCCCGACAATTCATATAATAGAAAAGTAATTACATCTGGTACTACGTGTGATAATGCGTGTAAAAAGGCTAAATTACTGCAAATTGGTTATGATTTAGCCAAAGAATATAGTAGTAGTTATTAATAGACAAGGTGATATTTATGAAATTTAATGATAATGATAAGATTTGGGTTGTAACAAGAAATCTTGATAATGAAGAAATGACATCTAAATGGTCTGTTGGAGAATTAAAGACATCTTGGTATTCTGATGATTATGATGGACCTTGTGGTGATAATGAAATATTAACATATTCTATTAATGGTATTATACAGCCTTTAAATACTTTACCTATTAATAAATACAATTATGTAGACTTTTCTACTCTCCTATCTTATTTAGGCATAGATAAAAGGATTTATAATTATAAGCCAGGTAAAAATGATATGGAAATGTGGCTTATTTGTCACGCATTAGGTGAAGCTTCTGAAGGTAATGGGTATCATTTAATAGATAATATGGAAAGAAATGACGATGGTTCTCTTCCAGTAGAATTTAAAGTTGGTGGAGTGCCTTTAGACTTTGGTTTAGTTGCCGAACATCTTGATAAATCACTAAATGATATGATTAATCGTGAAGCTACTAATATTTTTATTAAAAAATGCAATAATATAATTTCTGAATTGGAAAATATCGAAGATAATGTTTCTGATTTAAGCGATGAAATTTTTAAATATGATTGGAAAACAGAAAATTCAATTGCAAAAAATAATTAAAGGAGATGTATTTATTATATGAATAAAAATTTAGAATTAAGTAATAGAATGAAAAACTATTATGAACAAGTATCTAAGACAAAATTAATGCGTAAATGTCCTGTGGCTATTCGTATTGACGGTTGTCATTTTAGGACTTTTACGAAAAATTTAAATAAGCCGTTTGATGATATTATTATTAAAACTATGCAGTCTACAATGAAATATTTATGTGCAAATATTCAGGGCTGTATTTTAGGCTATACGCAATCAGATGAAATTACATTAATACTTACTGATTATAAAAATATTGATTCTGATGCTTGGTTTGATTATGAAGTAGAAAAATTATGTAGTGTATCAGCTAGTATGACCACTCTTGCTTTTAATCAATTTTTTAAGGAAAATGTTAGTCTTTACAAATTTAAAGCATATGATGGAATTTCAAAATATAAAGATGATATTACAGAAAAATATATTAAAAACTTAGATAAGGCTGTTGAAAATGGTGCAATATTTGATGCTCGATGCTTTAACATTCCAAAGGAAGAAGTAACTAATTTGTTATATTGGCGACAAAAAGATGCTATTCGTAATTCAATTCAAATGGTAGGCCAAGCTCATTTCTCACAAAAAGAATTAAATCATAAATCATTAGAAGATATAACATATATGTTATGTGATAAAAATATTGTTTGGGATGTATTTCCTAAAGCTAAAAGATTTGGCAGTTGTTGTATTAAAAAGGAAATTGTTATAGAAAATAATAATCCTAATGAGCCTAATATTTATAAAAGGAATAAATGGATTATTGACGATAATATTCCTTTATTTAGGGATGAAAATAGAAATTATATAGAAAAATTATTATAAATATAAATATTTAAAGGGTATAGTTATTAGCTATACCCTTTATTGTTATTAAAATTCAGACTTGGAGCAAGCCCCATTTCTGATAAAACCTTGAAGGTTTTGTTCTCTTATTAATATATTTTATTTTATATAAAAAGTCAATATTTTATGACTTTATAACTAAATTTCTAGTACCAAAAGCTTTATAAATATCTTCCATAGTTATATATTTAATTCAATCTTATCATTTGAATTGCACTCTACAGGAACATATGGAATATCATCACAATCATTTACATCAATCCAACCACCAAAATATGATAAAATATCATTTATAATCTTAATAGCATCTTCATCATTTCCAAGAGATAATGAAACTCTTTCTGATTTAATCATATCAGGGATATAAGAATATTTCGGTTCCGGATAATTTTCTTTATACCATTCAAGATTTTCATATGGATTTATATTCTGATAGCTATAGAAAAGGCTTCTCATCTTTCCATTATATTCAAAATCAATAAATCCACTAGTTATAGTCCATTCTTTATCATTTTCGTGATTTGGCTGCATTACAAACTTAAAATCTAAATCTAAATTTATTTTAGTGTTTCTGTTATTCTATCATTATTTTTCGCAATCAGGTGTGTCGATATTTTTAATGCTTTCTATTTCGACAGTGGCTTTGCCATTTAATTGTGCATAAATTTCGTCTGCTAATTCTTCTGCAAATTTTGTTGCTTGTTCTATGTTTTCCAATGGATAGCCGTTACTGTCTGTGCTGTATACACCACCAGCATCTACTTTGATTCTTATATCATAATTTGCCATTTTCTTTCCTCCTTAAATTTCAGTTTGTTCTTCTAATCTCGTTATAAAGCAAGTAAGAATACAATTATACAAAATAAATTCATTTTTTGTTAAATATCTCTCCTTGCCTTTTCCATAATCATCAATACAATCTTCAAATTCATGCAAAGCATGATTATATTTATTATCCATAATTAGTTTCATGGTTGCGTCTGAACAATATCCCTGCCTTGCCGAAAGCGGCGACACATAAGCGCATTGAATATCATTGTCACAAAATGGAACATCAACCAACTTCTTACATTTTTGTAGCGCAACATATATCTCACTATTAGAAAAATGAGTATCATATCCCGCATATTCTCCCCTTATAAGCAAAGAATTAAGTAATTCTTCTCCTGTCACTGATATAATCGGTTTCAAATATGTCCGAGCCATTCCTGTTCCTTTCGCACCTATAACAAAACCGTTTTCTTTCTTGGTTTTCTTTGCTTTAGCTTTTAGTATATTCAACATATAATTTCTCCTATTATATCTATCCAATTCTTACGATTCCGCTATTGTATAACGCAAAGAAAATACAAAACTCACCACTAGCAAACGGAATAACCTTATAGATAATCGCACTCCCTACATTCTTTGTATTTGAAATAAATGACATAATAATCTGCCATGCTCCGACTACACATAAAATAATCTCAAAAACATTCATTACTTTTTATCCTCCATACCAACTTTCTCTTTATGAATTTTCTTTAATTCGTCATAGAACGAATCTAACCTATCTGGACTTCTCATATAATTTCTCCTATAATAGTCACACGAGGATTTTAAACTCGCATAACTTGCCTATTACTTATACAATCACCTCTCTAAATTCTAATTTTCTTTATCATTTATTTTTTATCCATTACACAGAGTATTAGAGAAAAAAATAATGTCAGTGTGTTAATGGCAGTAAGTGTTATAGCAATTATATCTGGTTTTGAACATAATTTTTCAATGAGAATTGAACCGAAAAGGATTACATTAAATGCTATAAAGGATTGTATTTTATTCAAGCTATAAAAAGCCTTTTTGTTTGTCTCTTCGGCTGACAAATCTTTAATTAAATAATATATAAAAAATATTAAAGCCATCGCAATTTCACACTGTGAAATTATTGTAAATATGCTCATAATTTTTATTTTCTTTTAAATCAATCTGCAATCTTCCGTCCTCACAATAAATATGTGTGATTTCTAAATCTCTATGTCTTTTTGCAATCTGATTTAACGAAAGTTTATCACAATTTTCGTAGTTTGATGTAATTGTTAAATCATCTTCTCCAAAAATTGTAATGTCGATGTTACCTTGCAATATAACACCTTGCTCAATCATATTTCTTAATGTCATATTTTTTACCTCACAAATGCTAACTCCTATTACCAGTATGGTCGTACATACCTAGTTCTTCCAGAGCGTCTGCTATATTTTCTTTTATATAATCTTCTGTTACACCATCTTCCCACTCTTCAAGCATTTCTGAAAATCCGTAAACATTCTGGCACAGATAATTGTATATAAAACTTGCGAGACCTTCTGTGCTATAACCGGATACTTCTATGTCGTCGCCTAACTTTTGTATGCTGCCGTCCGGGTATCTTACAAAACCATCTGCACCTACAATAATCTTAGTACCTTTTTTGATAATTTCTGGTGTATCACTAAGGGCTCTATATGTTTTTACATCTTGTGTGTAGGTGAGTATCTGACCAATATTATAAACAGTCTTATCTTTTTCCATATTTTTCTACCTTTCTAAATTTCAGTTTGCCTGTTCAATTTCTACATCAACATCAATATGCAATCTTTTTTTCTTTCCTGTATTAACATCAATACAGGAAACATACCCATTTGTACTCTCCAACAAATGTCCTACTTTGTAAATATCACCCTCAAATCTGAACACATCTCCTTTTCTTAAAAATCCTATCTGCGTAATCATATATCTACCTCCATAAATCTTAATTTGTTAAAGCACCATATTTTTTACAAGTTACATGATTTTCAGCATTTTTATCATATTTCTGACGGATAAAATTTACGATTTCATCAGCACTTACATATCCTTTTGTATCTACTCCCATATTCTTGTCCTCTCTTTCTTTATATATATTATAACATATCAGTATTATAATTCGTGTAGTTTTTAGAAAATAAAATTTTTATATTATTTTAAAATTTAAGTGAGAGATAATATGTCTTTTTGCATACATATATATGTAGGGAAAAAGATATTATAGATAAGAATAATTATATATTTAAATAGTACACGAATTATGAGCATACTATGATATAATAATTTATGTAAGAAAGAGATAAGTTGTTAGAGAAAAGGAGAAAATACTATGATGAATTTAATGAATGTTTCTATGATTGATTTTGTAACAGTTGTTGATAAGACATTAAGTGATGATAATTATACATTATTGCATGTTACTACTACTGATGATAATTCAATCGTTGTACTAAATGTACAGAAAGATGATATTAAATTTTATGTTCCTTGTGTTTTTGAGAGTGATAACGTATTAAACATTATTGCTACAATTAGACAGAGCCTTGTTAATTACTATAGCGTTATTGCTTTAAATATTTTAACAAATAACTATGTTTCATATGCAGCATAGTTCATATATTTAGAGAGTGTTACTCTTCTTTTCATAATCGCTTACTTTTAATAGTAATGCTCTCTATTCTATTGTAACTAATAATATAATGAGTTTAAGTGAGGTAAATATATGATTTGGAATGTTGTTGAAGATTGTAATGATTATAATGATAAACCTACTTGTTGGGCTTGTGAAATTAATAGTCCTATTTATGGTAAATATTTATGGATAACAAAAAATAGTAATGGTTATGATATTGAATATAATATTAATGATGAATTTATTACTATTGCTACTACCCTATATTTATGTGATGCATTTAATCAAGCTGAAAGTTTAATTAAAGAATAATTATTATAATAATTCCATAAAAGCACACGAGTTATGCATACAATATGATATAATTATATTATCAAAAGAAAAGAATTATGTGAGGTAATATTTATGAATAAATTTGACATTCGTATTTGTAGTTGTGGTAGGATTCATACACTTCCATCTAAAAAAATTAATAATGCTATTGAACATAATAAAGACTTCTTATATATTTGTGGTGGCTGCGGAATTGCTACTGTAATCGGAGCTGATGAGGGATATGATTTCTATGATGATAATATCTGCTATGATATGTATTCAAGAACTCTCCCAAAAGAAGATACTGTATTTGATACAGATTTTATGAACACAAATAATCAGTATCATAAACAGATTAGTGAAATCTTTTACTCTAATGGTTATAAAGTACCTATGAAGAGTGGTATGGATGCTACAGATTTTTATGTTGGAAAATTTTCTGATAGATGGCATCCTGATTTCTACAAAATTCAACGTAATGATGTTACAGTAGATGAAATTATGGATTTTATTGATGATTTTAATAAAAATCGTACAACTGTTGATATGGAAAGATTAATTGATAGACTTCCAGAGGATGTACTTGAGGAATTATCGGCTTTATATATACCAAGTCTTGATTGGACTAATACAAAATATGATAAATTTATAAAATAACACAAGTTATATATATAGAAAGACGAAAGGATGATTGTTATGTTTAGAGAAGATAACAACACATACTATAGACCGGATTGCAACGATACAAACCATGCTGATAAGATTGTCAGACAACCGAAAAAGAAAGCATTACTTGACACCAAACAATATTATTTAAGAGCTGCAAAACGCAGATTGTGTCATGTGTGTCACGTTGACCCGGACAATCATAACGAAATAGAGTCGATAAAACGTACGATACACAAACTAGAACACGAAATCGAAACGATACAAAGTATGGATATTTCGCACAAGAATTTACACAAGTGTAAGAAATTAAATCAAGATAAAATCTTGGATTACTGTGTCCGTGTGTTGGAAGATTCCAAGAAACACAATATCTATTTTATTACTGCTGAAGATATTGCATATCAACTTAACACATATGTGTATCTTGTAAAACAATGCTTCACAAAAATGAATCATATGGGATTGCTCTCCCAACCTGAACATAAAATGCTACACGACTGTTACAGACCAAAACGTACAGAATATGACACAATCGACAGCGGATGGGCTGGCGATGTCTATTACATCCGATAATATCATACGTCCCAATATGGATTTCCATACGGGGCGTATTTTATTAGAAAAGAATAGTCTGATAAACGTAACATTATAATTTACTATATAAAGACCACACGAGTTATAGATATATTATGCTATAATGTATGTATAGAGAAAAAATAAGGAGTATAAAATAAATGGGTATTTCAGATTATGATGATTTAGATAGATTGGAAAAAATTATTAGTGAATATGGCTCTATTGAAGAATTAACATCTGCAATCCATGATATTGCTATTAATGAAAGTGTTGGATTTGATATGGATGATTTTATTGATTATCTTGAATGTGATAGAGCTTATCAGAAAGGACATTATTAATATGGATAATAATACTGCAAAAGAAATCATAATTGAATATCTTTTTGCTGATTATAATATGGATGTATTGAATAGATACCTTAATATTAGTGACCAGGACCAATTACATAGAGAAGCACTATTAAATGAGGCACTTAGAAAAGCTGTTATTTCTTTAGGCAAAGAGGAATAGATAATTTATGAATGTAAAAGAATATAAAGTATTTCGTAATGTCAATAAAACAACTAAAGAGAATAATCTTATTGCTCTTGATAGTAAAAGATTATTTGATTTATCTTTACTTGATGATTTAAATATTTCTGATAAAGAAAAAGACCTTATTATTAATGATATAAAGCATATATATAATAGTAATTTAACATCATTTTATGGCAAAATCTTTGATGATTTTAATGCTTGTAATGGTATTGCTGAATATCATAAGCATAGAATATTTTCTGAACAAGGAACTCATTTATATACTATATTTGAGTTGTATAGTGTTAAAAATTATTCTAAAACTTGTGAATCAATTTATGATACTTTTTATGATGTAAAAGAAACAATCTTATCATCAAATTATGATGCTCCACTTGATGATATTGAAATATAAGGAGAATTTATGGAAGAAAAAAGATATATGAATTATAGTTTAGCTACATATCATACTAAAGATGGAAAAGAATATAATTATATTTCCTATTTATACCATGAAGTAAATGACCGTGGTGATGAAAAAAGAGACACTTTTACAAATATGGAATATTTTATTATAGATGTAAAATCTGACATCTTTAATAATATTATGGAATCAACCGGTGGTTTTGTTGCAAATATGACAACAAGACTATTTGAAAAAGAAAATTTAGATGTTTCTTATCTCATGCTTGTTGCTATTCCACAGCCTAATAACAATTTTGTTTTCAAGTTTGCTTATTTTGATAATGAGTTTAATTTGTTAAAGACTTATATAGATAATAATTATAACGATTATAGATATTTCAAAAATAAATTTAAATATTGCACAATTAAAAAATTAGGAAGTGTTTTTGATTTAATATCAAATGAAAAATTTCATAATATTACAAAAGATATTTCTTATAACACTTCTTGCGATTTTGATTTAATTGTTGATGGACAGCCTATTGATGAAAATGTTATTTTATATTTTAATGATGTGGATTTATTGCTTACACCATATAAAAAAGAAAATTTAGCAAGAAATAATATAGAAATTGACCATTTTGAATTTAAAATTGCTTATAATGGTATTGAATTTGTTTATTTAAAAGGCATTGCTATTGATACTAATGGCGATACTATTAAGGATTTTCAAACTGATGCGCACTATTCCAAAAAAGGTATTGCAACTATTGAACAATATAAAAAATTAAAGATTAAAGAATTATCTGATTACTTTGGGTATCAATATGATGGTCCTATTTCAATTGATGATTTTTCTATCTCTATGGCTTTAGATTTTGCCAAAAATAATTCGGATAAGTTTTCTTATTCTCCTGAGTTATTAAAAATTAAAACTAATGAGTTAGATGAATTAGAAAAATAGCAATTATATATTTGAAAATATTTAAAGGGTATAGTTTTTAGCTATATCCTTTATTTTTAACCAATTTTATAATTTACTATACAAAAACTACACGAGTTATAATACAGTTATGTTATAATATATTTAGAAACAAGGAAAACAAATAAATAATGAAGATTTAATATATACAAAGGGATGATATTTATGGAAAAACCCCCAACACTAAAAGAATTATTGAATAATCGAAAAGAAAATCATGAAAATTCAATCATTATTACTACTACTAAAGATAAAGACTTATTCAAAGGTGATGTGTCTGAATTACCGAAGGCATTATTAAATATTCCAATTTACGCATGGGATAAAAGAGACGGAATATACATCACAATCTAGTAAAGAAAAATGGAGGCAGACATGGAAAAAATTGATAATAATATTCAGTTAGCTTTCTTAGGTGGTATGAAAGCTGGATTAGAAGCATTAATTCATGGACTTGAAGTAGTAGCAGAAAATAATAATGGGCAAGTATCATTTGAGTTTGTTAAAATGGTTTCTGCTAGTACGATAGCTGATGTAGAATTAAAATTATCTAGTATAGAGAATGGGAAAGGTCTTATAGATGCTTTAAATAATAAAAGTGAATGAAATAAGAAATTACTGTGAAGATTGGAGGAATAAATATGTGCATGTATTGTGAAAGAAGAACAGACGTAAAATTTGGATGGGAACAACCGAAACTTCCATACCATAGTAATAATCTAACCGAAGGCAGACTGAATGGAAATGTATTGGAAAATGATGAATGGGATGGTGTTATTCATGATTATCAAACATCTACACCAGAGTTGATTTTAACTTGTCCTGGTTATTTTAATGGCGAAGGTGTTGGTACCATTTGCATCCCTATTAAGTTTTGCCCGGAGTGTGGAAGAAAATTGGGAAAATAAAATCATATGAAAAGGAGTGATAATTATGCACATAACACATGAAATGAATATGCATAACTGCCAGTTATGTAGAAAAGAATGGCTTGGAAGATGTTTCGGAAAGAAATACGGAAAAGATGTATCTGTTGATAATGAACTATGTAAGTGTTACGAATTTGGCGGTTCAGAAGAGAGACTAAAAGAAATTGAGAATAATATGAAATGAGGATTTACTGTGAAGGATGGAGAATATTATGAATAACGGACTTTACCATATACAGGATAATAAAATTTATAAGATGTCACTAGATGAACCTATGAAAAAGATTGGAGTTGTAGCAAGTGACGAAGCAATTATGAACATTATTGATACAGTCACAGAATACATGTACTGTAATTGGGGTGATTGTTGTATGAAGGAAGATATGACATGGGATAAATTACAAAATGTGCGTAATGAAATCAAAGATAATGCAATGGATATGATTAAAGCAAATTTGGACATAAAATGATAATTTTAGGATTGGAGAAATATATATATGCAGAAATTATATACTTTAACATCAGACGAGGTAGAAAGCTTATCCTTCTACCAACAGAGCATTCGTACAACAGCAAGTTATATTGGAAAGCTTATCGACAAAATAGAGGATGGCGAAACACATACAGAGAAAATTAAATATAAGATTGATGAGATTATTTCGTATACAAAACACATTAATGACATCCTAGCAGAGAAATGAAACGATGATTTACTTGGAAAGAGAGAAAAATTATGGATAAATTAGAACAGGCAATGCAAAGTGAAGATTTTTGGATTGAACTTGCAGATACATCATTTGGCAAAATTGTACTACACGGTAAAGATACTAATAGGATTGCATACAATGAGTATTATGAGGTATCAAGTGAGATTAATACGGATGGAGATTTTGCTATTACTTTCTTCAAGACTTATGAGAGAATGAAGAAATGGCTTGATGACTGGCAGGGCGAAGGATTTTATAATTATCTTGTTGAATTATATGAAAAGCAATTAAATGCGGAAAATGAGTAAAGCAATGTAAAGCGAGAATTTAGAAAGGATATTATTATGTGGAATAAATTTCCTAACACACCACCTGACATACCTGAAACAGAAGATTTCGGAATTGATTATGAGGTAAAATATAAATTGCCAAATGGAAAAATCGAAACAACAATAACAGAATGGTTATGGGAGAAAAAATGGAATTGTATTTATCCGGTTATTGCATGGAGAGAATACTCTCCTATTATTCCATTTAGACATTGAAACGATGATTTAGTTAGAAGGGATATTAAAAAATATATGATGGATTGTAAATTTTTAGTAATAGAAGATACAACATCTTATCATGGAGATGTGTTTGACCATCCAAACTACAAATACACTTGTGAAAAATGCAAGCGAGAAGTTATTCCTTTTCTTCATTGCAATGAACAAAAATGCAAAAATTACACAAAAAAATCAGAATAAATCGGAAATTTCTTTAAGAGATTATGAGCAAGTATTGGAATTGTGATTTAGATAGGAGTGATTGGAATGGATTATATAATAGGTGATATAGTAAAAATATCTGTTTATGTAACAGAAAAATGGAGCAGATTAGTTACTTGTAAAATCACCAATAAGTATATAAGAAATAATACTACTTATTATTCTTTGCAAGAAATAAATGGAATTTATAGAGTAAGTAATGTAAAAGAAAACAGATTCATACTTGATTAACATAAAACGAAAATCATTAAAGAAAGTGAGAAAATAATATGATTACAAGAGACATGATTAAAAATGGTTTTGAAAATGGTACTATTTCTATTGAAGAAAAATATAGTGAATGCGTAGGTATCTGTTGTAAAATCGGAGAAATGGCTTTTTATTTTCTCGGTTCAGAAGATGACAATATCACAAAAGATGAATATTGGAAATCATACACATTGGATATGACAATCAATATGATTTTTGACATTCTTAAAGACTCTGAATCAGCAAAGAGAAATGGTCTTGATGATTTTGAAATTAGTTATTATGAATCAGTTTTAGCATAAGGAGAATTATTATGACAAAGAAAGAATATGATATGAAGATAGAAAAAGCTATGAAAAGATATTATGATACATTAGAAAAATGTAATCCTTTTAATGTTAAAAGTAAATATGTTACTTGCCGTAGCTGTGGTAGTAAATTAAATAGAGAATATATGGCTAAAAATTATCTTCATGTTATCATTAGCCAAGTAAAATGTCCTGTTTGTAATAGTGAAGTTGGTCTTTATTCCAAAACTTTTAATGAACGAATTAATAAGGCTAAAGCATATTATGACAAAATTAAAGATAGTAAAAGTACAATAAAAGAAGATACTACTACTCTATCTTATACACTTAAAGATGTTATAAAAACAACAGAGGATAGATTTGATTATATCTTAGAAGAACATAAAACTTCTGATTTTACTGAAATTATTGGTATTATTGGTGGAGATGCTCTTACATTAAGAGTATATAAAGATGGTTCTGTTTGTGAGAAATAAAGGTGGGCTGACTATGGAAATTAAAATGAAAAATAACGGATTACTTTTTGATGTTATTTTATCCGCAGTATCAGATGTTTGCTATGAACATTCAAAATATTGTTTCTTAAATACTTCAAAGGATAATTTAGTAAATATTTTATATAATAGTGTTTTTGATGATTTTAATACTGTTTTAAATTGTATTATATTAAATAACAAATCTATAAGTTATGACATAATCGTAAATGCAGACGAAAAGAAAGATTATATTTTTGATAATATATTTGATTGTGATTATGATACTCTTTATTATGAAATTATTAATGCAATAAAAAATACTACTAATATTAATTTTTCAGAAAATAATTATAACATTAAGTATGCAATCCAGTTATTTGTACAAAATATAGCTCTTGTTATTCAAGATGTACAATCTGTAGATGTTTATAAGTATTATAAATCTTTGGATTATAATAAAAATGATTTTGTTTCTATTATGCCAAATGATTTAAAAGAACTTGCAGAAATTATTATTAAATATAAAAGTAAATATTATAATAATTTTGACATTAAAAGATATATGAATGAAATAATAGATGATATGTGTACTATTTATCCTGATACTATAAATTCTTTAAGAACTGCTGCTACTTTAAGGAGTAATTAGAATGAGTGAATTAAATTTTTTACAGAATAAAACAATTTATAGAAATATTAAAACTAAACCATTTTATAAGCATTTAGTTATTGTATATGATACAAAAAAGACTGTTACCGATAATGATGAAAATAATGCTGTTATAGAAAAAGAAACATTTATTACTCATAAAGATAATTTAAATAATATCAATAATATAGATGATATTATAGATAAGAATTTTGAAGTAAAAGGTTTTTATCACAATACCGGAAGATTAAAACTTTTAAACAAAGAAATCTATCATAATATATTACATGGAGATTATACAAATTATGATGATAAAATAGTTCCATTTGATGAAGATAAATATTTAAGTGATAATTATATGCCTATTATATATGATATTGATAATCTTTTTACAGATTTGGATGGTAATTATTTGCCTATGCCTATACATATTACAGATAATATTTTAGATGGCCATATGACCAATGCTCATTATGATTTAGATGCTGTTATTAATCGCCTTAAAGATGAACCTACTGTTTTTGCTCTTGGTACAATGCCTTATAATAGAGATATAAAAGTTCCATTAGAAATTAAAACTATTCCAATCTATAATCAAATGGATAAAGCTGATAAAATGCTTGATTTTTACATTGTTCCATCACAAGAATTATATAATATTTATATAAGTAAAGGTATGTATGATAGGAGTTGGTTCCTTCTTGAAACTTATGGAATTAAAAGAATTTAGTATTAGAAAGGACTATTTATGGCAAAATTAAATTACAATGAAATATCAGAAAATTATAAAAATATAGTTCCAATAGAATGTGGTATGTATCTTTCATCCTGTCTTGCTGATGAAGATAGAACACGTTTAAGAAGCGATTGGGAAACTATTGGTGGTTGCAATACAATTCCCTGGTGGAAATGGTGTTATGAAAATATTAAAGTTGTATACTAATTTGAAATTTGTTTATATATAATTACTTCACTTTAAAAGAAACTGTACATATGTATGGTTTCTTTTGTTTTACAATTTTTTATCAATAACACGAGTTATGTATTATATATGATATACTATATACTAGTAATTAGAAAGAGATTAAAAAGGAAAAATCAATTATGTCAAAACGAAAATTTGATTTTATATTAGTAGAAAATAGAATTTATAGAGATATTTTAAGAATATATCCTAATAATACATATATCCATAGTTTTGATGATAATTTACCTGAAACGTGGGATGATGTATATAAAGTATATTACTCTTTTGCTATTATAAGACAATATTTTGATGATAATAATAAAAATATTGTAGACTATTCTGACGTATTATTAGATATGTATGTGGATGAATGTAGTATTATTCCAGATTTATCTCAATTTATTTTATATGTAATAGATACCGGAGAAACATATGATTATCCAACTTTAGGACAGCCTGCAGCAGAATGGAAAATAGAGAAGAAAACTTATACTATTCAAGAAGTTAGTTTAAATGAAGAAATATTTGAATTTCGTGAAAATTATAATTTTTCAGTTTTTAACAATTGGACTAATCAAGGATATAGATTTTCTTTTGATAAAGATACTACTCTTCTATTTTGTGATTGGCTTAATAAAGTTAATGAATACTTATTTGAGAAAAGACGATTTAGTATTAAAAGACAATTTAGTATTTAAAAACATATAACAAAGTTTTTCTTATCTTTAAATATTTTGCAAAAATAACACGAGTTATAATACAGTTATGCTATAATATTTATAGAAAAACAAAAGGAGATAATCATATGAAATTTACTAAAAAACAAATGATGGATGCTTTCCTACTCTTTTTAGATGATGCTCTTCCAAGTTTTGAATGTGAGAAAATAAAAAAAGAAGGAAATTCTAATTGTAATAGATGCGATTTGTGTATGATGCAGCAGTATTTGAATAAAGCTAAATCCGGAAAACTTCCTAAAGTCGCAGTACAAAATAATGGAAAAGATTATCCCAATATTAATTAGGGAGATAGAATTGAGGTAAATAATATGCATGATATAAATGGTAACGAATTACATATTGGAGATAAGGTTGCTTATATTTCCGGAAAAAATATATGCTGCTGTTTAGAAATAGGACATATAACTAATATTTATCAGAAGAAAAATAGTGCTGCTTATGAATGCTCAGTGGACGGTCATCCACATATTCTATCAAGCCGAGTATTACTATTAAATGAGGGATAAAAATGTCATTAGATAACATAAATGTATTACATAAAATAAAAAGTGAAGATTTGATTTTTTCAGATGATATTGAGGATGATAGAACCAATACATATCTTACATTGAATGATTACGATTGGATGAATTATAAATTATCTACTCGTTTTAGAACTAAAGATATGGTCTTATTAAATATAGAATTTGAATATTTTGGAGCTATTACATGTTTCATGAATGTAACCCAGCAAATAGATACTAAAGTTAAAGAATTTAGATATGAATATTCAGTAGATATTTTTAAAAAACACTTTATTGATTTCCTTAAAAAACATATAGCTTCATGGGATAGTCAGTATGCTTTTAACGGAGAAGAAGAAGTTATAGATTTCTATAATGATGTATTAGAACATGGAACTGTATCAGAAATAGGTAATCATATTATAAATTAAAAGGAATATAAATTATGGATATTAAAATTTGTTGCAAAAATTGTGATTATCATATATACGAAGATATTGATAGGGGTTATGTATGCTGCAATGATGAAAGTGATTGTTTAGCTGAATGGACTGAAGATGATTTTTGCTGTAAATATTTTAAGCCTAAAAATATTAAAAAGGATGATTAAATGGAAGGAAAATTTAGAAAAAGTAAATATGGAAATAGTCTATATATGACAGTTCCATTATTTGAAGAAAAACTTTCTCCTTATAGAGCATTTTGCGGTCAGCCACATATGTATCTATTAGTATGGGAAATAGATACTACTCTAACTGCTACTGTAGGTATTGGTGATTTAGATGATTTTGATTATAGAAGGGATTTTGAAAATCCTACTATACCTCTTATTCATGAATTAATTAATTGGTTAAAAGACCATGAAAATGCAAAAATAAATGATATAGGTGATGTTGGTAAAATTATCAATAGCTTCTATTGGGAAGGAGATATTGATGAGGATGATTATTATTAAGGTAAAAGGAAAATTTATCAGTATTTAGGAAGGATTATTATTATGAAATATTTTTTATATGAGAAAACATTATGGCAGTTATTTTATTGGAAGTACGACAACCCTAAAAATATAGATATTATCAATAAATTTATTAAGCTCAATTGGACTCATTATACTCATGCTGAAAAATTTAATAAGGATAAGTATGAAGCTTATGATGGTCATTCTATTACTAATGATGAAGATGTATATATTTTTTATACTACTGATAATAAAGCTGAATTATGGCAGATTGGTGGCAAAGTAACGGATTGTCAATTTGTTATTATTCCTAATCTTTATCATATTAGAAAAATCGGAGCATTAATAAGTAATATTTAAGGAGAAACCTGTATGAGCAAAGTGTATATATTATCGGCTGATACATATGAAGAATGTTGGGGATGTGAAATTACTATATTTGGTGTATTTACAACTAAAAGAAAAGCTCAAAAAATAAAAGCTAAGTTGGAAAAAGAATATAGTTATATCTTTCAGATAGATGAATTTAATCTTGATGAACTAGCTGATGTTTATATTGGTGGTTTTATAGATTAATTATATTGAGAAGAGTTTTAATTATTGGTGATTACTACTCTTCTTTTTATGCAGAAAACTACACGAATTATAACAGTCTTATGATATAATATAAGACAAATGAACTACTAATGTTCATTTGTATATTTATATAAAAGAGAGAAATAAACAATAAATACATAAGGAGTAATTTCTATGAGTAAGGATATTTTAAGATGTGAAAATTGTCAATATTACAATTATGATTCGTCTACAGGAACTTCTGAATGTAATCAGTATGATAATATGACCGAAGATGAAACAGAAAAATATTACACCAATGGTGAATTTGGCTGTCCTTATTGTAAAGTATATGAATTTTAAGAGGTATTTTTATGAGAGCATATTATACAAGACGTTTTACTGCGTTAGATAAATTTAAAGGCATTGTAGATAAGATTGCTATTTATGATAGATTAGGTAATATAAAAAGTATTCATACTATTCAGGTTGATGAAAATGGTTATGAGTACTATGAAGTAGATAATCCTTTTGATGAATATGGTTTATTTACAGATAAGATTAAAGATGCCATTTTATGTATCAAAAATGGGTATGCAGATTGCATTGTTAAATCCAACTTCTTAAATATGCTTATCTTACGTAAATATATTGATGAAAATTATGGAAAAACATTACGAGATAAAACTATTGAAGGATTTAAAAATACTAAATTTGCTTATGCTATAAAATTTAATTTATATAATTCATTTACCAATGATGGATTATATTTGTCAAATGATAATAATAATTTATTATTAAGTTACGATAAAAATAAAATTATGACTTTTGATAATATTGGAGATGCGAAGAAATATAGACTTAATCTTTTCAATATTGCTCAAAATTATTTTAATGAATATATTGCTTCTGGTAAAAATGGAAAATACTTAAAAAATCTTGAAAAAACATCCGTAATTAAATATATGTTTAGCGACTTAAGAAAAAATAGAGACACATTTGATTTAGATATTGTACAAGTAATCAAATAACATAAGAAAGGAATTTATTATGTATACCCTTATTGGCAGATTTTTTGATACTATTGAATGGACAAATTATTATATAGAAAATAATAATGATAATATATTTTTTAAAGCTTCAGAAAAAAATGATAATACTACTCTTATAAATGACACTTTAAATTTAGTATCTGAAGATGAATTATATAATTATTCTGTATGTTTAAATAGTCCGTGGTCTATTACTAATATGATTTATAAAATTATATATGATACTACATTAAATTGTTGGAAATGTATTTATTCAGTCTTAGGATGTGAAGGTGTTTATACAGAAATTTATGGCTATGGAAAAACTCTGAATGATGCTTTAAATGATTGTAATGAAAGATATTCATTATTTCAGGCTAAATATAATCCTGATGATGAAGCTTTCTAATATTTAAGGAAATTAAAAGATAAGATATGAAATTCGCTATTTGTATATCAGTACTTGATAATGCACCTACAGTATTATATAATATAAAAACCAAAAAGAAAATTAAGGAGATAAAATAATGGATAAACGTTTAATAATATTAGGGCTTACTTTACTTGCATTGTTTTTTATGATTTTAATGGTTGCCTTTTTTCAAGGAGCTAAGACAAAATTTAAAAATTCAAAAGAGGAAATAGCCGGGTATACAATGGGCCTTATAGGAATATGTTGCGCTATTACTGCTTGGCTGATTAATAACGGTATTATTACATTATAGTCATAAAGGGTGTAGTAAATAACTACTACACCCTTATATTTATATTTATCTTTATCTTTCTATATCCCAATATCTATTGTCTGATTTTACTTTTTCAATTTGTTCTTCAATTGCATCTGTATAAAAATCTGATACATGGTCTTTTAAATATTCAAGACATCTTTCTTGTAAGTCAATATTACATACACTTACTACTCGATTAGCAATCTGGACTGCTGCTTCATTATCTCCATAGTCACTATAATTTAAGTACAAATCATTTTTTGTGTCATTATCTAATGTCTTTGTTACTAATTCATCCCATGTTTTTGCTATATAAGGACTAAATCCCAATTCATCTTCTCCGAATTTAGCAACAATCATATGAAAATAATATGAATAATCTATTCTAATACTGCCATTTTCTATTGCTTTTAGAACAGCAACTTCAAGTGAAGTATCTTTTACATCATCAACTAAATTTTTATTCGCATCAGTCCATATTTTCATTATATCAAGGCTTGCTTCTATTGTTGATTTTAAATTGGAATCACCAATTTCATATGCCTTTTCTAAACTTTCAACCATTATTTCTGCATCTGATGTATTAATATCAATTCCAGTCTCTTTTCTTATGTATTTTCCTAGATTATCTTCTATATCGTTCATATCATCTTCTAACAATCCATCCGGTAACGTTTCTATAATCTCGTTCATATTTTCACAGTCTATAAATTGGCCACCTAAATAATTTGAATAATCATCATGTTTGATATAGAAATTATTATCTTCATCCTTATAACAATCTATATTCCATCTTGCTAAAAACTGTGTTAATTTCATGATTTTCTTTTACCTTTATACTTTAAACATTATATGTTTATCTTACTATTTTGACTATTGTTGATTTAATATTTCATTTCTTCTCATATTTATAAGCCTGGTACCTATCTTATCTAACAAACCTAAATTTTGTATTGTTATGGTACCATCATCATTATATACTACTTTACTATCTTTATCAACTACATCTTCTTCCACTTTCAATATTTCCTTAAAATTATTATAATCCTGAAAATGTACTATATTATATTCATATGTATTATTCGTCCTTTTGACTAAATATAAGCCATGTCTTTTATACATTAATTTTTCTGCTTCTGTTGGATTATGATTTTCTAACGTAATATATTTTATCATATTTTATTCTCCTATCTTTCTAAAAAATATTAGCTTATTCTAACTCTAAATCATCTTCTTTTTCTGTTTGAAATTCATTTAGCCAACCATCTCTATCGGATGAGAGTTCTTTTAACCAACCCTCATAATCCCATCCACTTCCCTGTCTTACATCATCTGTTACATCTGCTAAATATTTTGCTAATTCTTCATCTGTCATATTTCTGATTATATCGGCATTTGTTTGTATATTTCCCATTGTGTTTTTCTCCTATTTTATAAATATTTTTAAATATTTATTCTCATATATAGTATCGTAATTGACCTTACTTTTTGATTATTTTTCCTTTAAATATTTACTGTGCTGTTAATTCTTCATATATTGTATCAGTTAATGCTGATTTATCCTCTTCATTAATCAGTTCTATAACAATATCACTATTCTCAATTAAATACTCTGCGATTACATCTGAAATCTCCATTGCGTTCATCATTATTAAATTTCTCCTTTGTTTTATGTATTAATTATAGTATATATAATTTCCTTAGTATTTTTTCTCTACATCCAATTCATATGGAAATTCTTGTATTACAATTTTAGTTGGTTCACATTGCTCTAAAAAATATTCTACTAAATGGGATTTACCATCTGTACTATTAAAAATTATTTTATCTTTATCTATATTTATATTTTCTATCATAAATCTTATCTTCTCCTTATTAATAATCTTTTATATGGTGTCACTAAATATTTATCACTATTGCTTGCTGTAAAATATATTTTTCTATTAGGAATAGTATCATATGCTATTGTAAGACATTGATTACAGCATATATGCTCTTTTGTTGTAGTACCGTCAATATTATGCCTTAATAAGTTTTCGTATCTCTTTGTGACTGTGAATAGCTTTGGGGATGAGCCTAATGTTATTATTTCAAACTGCTCTGAATTATAAACATTTAAAAAAGTAAGTGGTACTCCCATTATTCCATTATAATCTTTTGGTATATCAATATTTGTTAGCCATATTTTATTACCATATTTCTTTATATTTCCATTCGGTTCTACAAATTCTTTTACCAAATTATTACCTAACCACATTTTATTATCTTTTATATATGGGAATACATCTACATATGATAACATATTTATATCTCCTATAATTAAAAAAGGCTTATCTCTTTTAAGTAACATTAAAAGATAATCATGTGCTAATGAAAATGGTGGATTGCTACATACAATATCACATTTATCTAATATGTTTAAACAATCTTGTGACCTAAAATCTCCATCCTTAAATATTGTAATCCCTTTTCTATATCATCATATTTTGTATAAAATTCATCATTTTTAATTTGCCATAAATATAGAGGTTATTGACGTTAATTTTCTTCTCCAAATTCTATATCACAGCCAATAAAATCTCTTCCTACTGTTTTTGCTGCTTCAAATACTGACCAACCCCCTGATGCAGGGTCTAATACAATATCTCCTTCTACTGTTGTTGCAGCAATAAGTCTCTTCTGTAGTTCAATAGGTTTACTATGTGGATGTACTTTTTCTACTTTCTCTTGCCATACATCAGGAATAGCATGGTCACTCCAACATGCTTTAGCTTTTACCGGGAATTTCTGTAATACTACTAAATATTCAGATTTTCTCCTACTTCTATATCCCATACCAATTTTACATTTATCCCAAACTATCATATCTACTAAATTAAATTCAGTATCATTTAACCATCCAAGTACTCCAATCCCATTACATAAATGGAATTTATCCACCCATAAAAATAAATAGCCACTTGGTTTTAATACTCTATCTATTTCCTTGATAAATGCCTTTATTGTATCTTCATCCATCTGAGGCAAATCACATCTAGCTTTTCCTCTACCTTTTCCCTCATTTCCATATTTTAATTTGTCTAATACTCCTCTATATTGTGGGTCAAAAAAGGTCGTCTTTATGGTTTTATCTTTTAAACTCCTTAACAAATCAAGTCCATCTGCTTTATTTTTACTATTTAATTTATACATTATATTTTCTCCTAAATATTTTTTCTTATATATTTAGTATCGAGAAAACTCAATTTTTTCGAGCATTATTGTACTATTTTTATATATTATTTTTTACAATATTTACATTAAATATAGCTATCTTATGATATAATTAATATGTAAAAATATTTAATAAAGGAATATAGGAAGAAAAATGATTATGGAGAAAATAATTTATTATATACATTACAATAAAGAATGGTATTATTGGATTGATTCTATAAAAGACAATAATAAAGTACATTTAAATCCTTCAGATATATTAGATAATGACAAATATATTCATATTACTAATATAAATATTATTTCAGAAAAAGACTGTCGTATTTATCTTGCTAATAAATATCCTGCTCTTTCTCTTAAAAAAGCTTATTTTTATCATGAAGGTCCTAAAAGATTAAAACATTCTGTAGAACATAAACATGATATAAAAGATAAATATAAAAATAAACAGATGATTTGTGATATTAAGAATTATAAAAATAACCTCTAGCTTTTAAACTAAGAGGTTATTTTTTATATCTTTTTATTTTTTAACAGCTTTAAGATTTGAATATATATCTTGTAATTCATTAATTATTAGCTTTTCTGGAAAAGTAATACATGTAACAATATCAAATATTTGTGTCATTGATATTATTGTTCCTATTACAACAAGTACTGCGCATATTATATAAAATATTGTACCTCTATTTAAATTCTGTTCATCTGTATCAGCACAACTTTCTTTACCTTTTGTAAAACATTTTTTAGCAAAAACAAAGCAAATAATACCTACTATTAACCAGATGATACTTGTTGCAATTTCATACCTTACATATTTTGTACATAACTGCTGCAAATATGGTAATACATTTGATGATGTCCAATCTATTGCTACACCAAATTTATCAGCTAATGCATCCAATACTTTAATTATTTCTTCTGACATTCTATTTTACCTTTCTATTATTTCACAAAATTCTTCAATTTTTGGTTTTATAACAAGTTCTGTTACTACATCTCTGATAATTTCTGATGATTTTTCCATAACATCTGTATCAGAAATATCCTTATCATCAATTCCGAATACAAATTTACGGTATTCAATATCATTAAGGCCTAAATATTCTTGCAATGAACATGTAATGGTTTTATCTTCATGCCATTTTTCAGTTAATAATTCCCATTCATCAGGTGTTTTATCTAAATATTTAATCATAAATAATAACTTTCTTACCTTTCTGTTTTTTTACTTATATCAATTATAGCATATAAATTCTATAATTCGTGTATATTATCTTAAATAATTCCATATAAATAACGCACGAGTTATAGATGTATTGTGATATAATAATTATATAAATACAGTGAGGTAAATATTTATGAGATTAAGATACCATGAAACAATATATTTAATTAAAGAGGTATGTACAAATGATATAGGTATTGAATTTACAACTTTTGACAATAAGAAATTATATCATCCTGTTGCAGCAGACATTGATGAACAATATAGACAAATGTTTATTGAAAGAAAAATGAACCAATTAACTCTTTCTGGATATTTAGAGGTGTTTGAATTGGAAGAATGGAATTAATTATGGATAAGAATACTGCGGTTAGAACTGCTACTATAGATGAATGTATTACTCTTCTATCATTTGTTTTACAAGAAACAGAAGAAACATTTAAAACTGAATATGATGAAAATTATGATTTTGAGGAAACCGAAAAGTTATGTCATAAAGCCTACTGTGAAGGTTTAGCTGACGCTATTCAAAAATTATCTAAATTAAAATACAAAAATATTTAAGGGACAACATATGAAAAAATTATTTATTTGTTTAATTGAATTTTTGTTACTTTTGTTTTCTGGTTTTGTTATTGCTCTTGCATTTTTAAATATTTTAAATTGGATTTATAATATTATACTTTTTCTTGGCGGTATTTGTATATCATCATATATTTACATTAATAATTGTAAATCATAGAACTTTTTTATAAAAAATAACACTTAAGGTATTTCTACTTTAAGTGTTTTCTTTTTGTGTTAAATATTCTTACGCATTGTTTTTATATGGTCAAGTCTTTTATTAATTTCTTCACATGTTTTCATAGTATCATTAGCTATTCTTATAGTATCTATACTTACAAATATTGTCTTGACTGCAATAAATATAGTAATAGCAGTTATAATGTAGATAATTATTGGTAACATATCTTTATCCTTTTTCTTTAATTATATATTTTGCTACATTCCTTATTTTATTGTATTACTTATCCCAAACAAAGGATGCTTTGTAATTAGGATTTATGGCATGTTTGATTTCATATAGACTATCGTCAATAGCAGTATTATAAACAGATGCGGCTTTAATATTACTTTCTGTACTGTCCAAATCTATTTTTTGAGAATTTACTCCATCAATAAGTTTTTGCATATCAACAATAGTATCTTTTGCCTTTATACAATGCATTACTTCTGTAAGCAGTTTCTTTTCATTCTCATCAGTCAACATTGCTCGCCATTCTACTATATTATCTAATAAGTACTCTCTGTCAATTAAGTCCATAGCTGTCTCCTTTTTATATTCCTTGCATTACTTTTTATAATATATTACCAACCAATATCTTGAGGTGTAATCTGTACAAAACAATTTGTTTCTTGTGACTTTCCAAAATTTACACCAATATAAACATTATTGTCGATTAACCTTAGTTCATTACTTGAAATTTTAAAAAACTTAGTAATATACCACGGCATTTTATTTTTTATCCATGTTAAACGCATTACATCATTATTTAAAAGCTTTTTATATAATGAAAGCATTTCTTCATTCTGAATTTTCTTATCTTTTTTGTCTTTTTCTAACTCTTTTATACACTCATAGTGCATTTTATAATAATCTTTTTCTATATCATCTGATAATTTTTCTAATGTTGCTTTAATATTTTGTAAATACTGATAACTCTTTTTTTCCATATTATCACTTCTTTCTTACTCAATTGACATCTTCTCTATTCTTGAAGAAATACAGAAATCAATTAATGCATCCGTAGCACTTCGACCTCTTATAATATCACTTTTAAATTTTTCATGAGCTACAGTATCTCGATTATTTTCAAGTTCTTCCCATTCTCCATGAATATCATTTCCATGATATGTTTTTCTTGCTCTATATGCTGTAACTCCAATTTTACCAATAGCTTTCTCTATTTCAGCCATTTTTAAAGCTCTTGGGTACCATTTACCAATAAAGTCATATAATTCTTTAGTTGTTTTCCCTTTAAACTTTACATCACATTTATCTTTGATGAATTTTAACATTTTAATCTGTTTCGGTGAAGCTATCTTATTTAATATTTCTTTTCTCTTTTTCTTATCTTTCATAGTTTTTCCAATCTTTGCAGTTATTGACTGTTTTATATATATCCTTTTGTACAGTTTAATTTTTTATTAAATCAGTAATTGCATATATTAGGTCATCTATCAATTCATTCTTATCATCTTCTGATAAGTCGTGTGTGACTTCTTTATACTCTTTTCCATTGTTAATAAACACTTTTGATTCATAATTTTCACACGATACTAAAAATCTACTGCCCTGTAAAGAAATCATCACTATTTTATCCTTTTTTAACTTCATTATTCATTTCTTATTACAGATACATTATATCATATTACATTCATAACTCGTGTGGTTTTTACATAATAAGCATAAAAATAAGGAGTAATATAATAATACTCCTTACTTTACTAAAGGTATAGTTATTAGCTATACCTTTTATTTTTCATATTTATCTTTTATCTCTGTCTATTATATTAATCTCCATCCATTATATTAATCTCCTATTCTTTTTACTTAACCATTATACATAATACATTTGCAGCTTTGTTTCCATAGCAATCATCAAAATCAACTGTAATATCACAATTAGCTAATATTTCATTATTATAATCATCTTCATTAAAAAATTGATAAAAACTAATTTCCATATTATCATTATAATTTCTATTTGGGAAAATATGACTTAACTGATAACAGCTATCCATATCAAATCTGCTTAAATTATGATTATTATATGGCTTATATATTTCTATATCTACATATTTATCTTTAAATATTTCTTTTATATCTGCTATTGTCATATTTTCCTTTCTATAAGCATCAATTCTTTTCTATTTCCTTAAGCTTCTTTTGACAAGAACTTAATTTTTGCATATTATTGATGTAGTGACGTTCATACATTGCCATTACTTTTTCAATTTTATTGTCATCATATACTGAGTTTATTCGTTCTTCAAGAGACTCTAAACGTTCTTCAGCTTTATCAATTTCTTTTTGTATATCTTCATAGGTAATATCATCATCTATATACTGCTTTCGCATATGTGGTGACGAATAAAAAATTTTGGACAAAAACTTTAATTCTTCTAATTTTTCCAAAGTCTCATTATATGACTTTTCCGCTTTTTCAATATGCAGTTTTTTACGAACAGCTTCGTCAGGGTGTGTTAAATAATAATAATCTTCCCTAACATGTTTAGTAAGTATGTAAATGCTACATTTTAATGATTTAATTCTTAAATCATTTTGCCATTTCTCCGTATTGCGGAAGTATATGGCATTTATATTCTGCATAGAGTCTTTCACACACTTATCTATGTATTCATCTATTTCCTTATCGTACTGTCTGTATTCCTCTTCTGTAATCATATATATCACTTTCTAATCTAATAATTCTGGATTGTCAAAAATGTTTCCGACAACTTCAATTCCAGAAATCTCAAAACTCCACAAATCCCACTTTGCACCGATAAAAAATACATCTGATTTGACGCAACTCCAAGAAAACTGATAATGGTTATTCTGCCAAATTGCTTTATAAAAATTACCATGTTCATCTCTGACAATATCATTTTCCCAAATCAATTTCTTATTTTTATCTTTCCGTCCTGTACAGTGGCAGATTGTATTTTCGTCTATTAAAAAAGAATATAAAACAGATGCATAACTTGGAATTATATAGTATTTTTTTCTTCCCCTATATGTCCATATCTCGCAATATAGCCAACAAACCATTCTCCATCGTCAGCTCTCTTTGCTTTACATAAATCTCTATCTCTCATCTTCATACATATACACTCCATCCTCTTGATATATTCTTATATTATGGTTTTCTTCACATTCTAAATCACAATTAGTATGGAAATCGCAAGCGGTACAGCTTATGAAACCACCTTCCATAGGACATACATCACTATTTTTGGAGTTTTTGGCTAGTTTACCATTTAATTTGATTTGAAAATCTTTAGTGAATTGCATTAAAATAGAGTATTCTAATCTTCCACCACATATAGGACATTTATTTAATATCTTAGTCATATATTCCACCTACCTTTACAATCTTAATTTCTTGGCTCATATGGTTTAGGTAACTCCATCCATGCAATTACCCTATCTGTAATTTCTGAACAAGAATAGTCATCAAAGTAATCGCATACTTCATACCACCAACCTTGTGTACAGTGATGAGATTGGTAGTACACAGCCTTAATTACTCTCCTGTAAATTTTACCGTCACATCCTATATGTTCTACCGTTACCAAAACTTCATCTGAGTATTTTCCAACATCACATTTTGGCACTGTATTTCTATTCCATTGAGTCATTTTCTTTACCTTTCTTTACCTGTTTTTGCATTTCTAAATAATTGTTATTTTTAATTTATTTTGTGTAGTTAATACCAACCATGACTGTACTGTAAAATGTCCAAAATCTCTTATTACACTTTCCTTATTATTATATCTTTTTGTTTTCAATGAAAAAATATCATATATTTCTATACAATTATCGCCTTGATAACTTTTTAATAAGTCTTTTACTTCCATTTTTACCTCTTAATATCTTAAAAATCAGTTTCAGAATTTAACATATTTAATATAATTTCGCCAGGAAACATATAATGTAATTCTTCTTTAAATTTTTTTATAAATGAAATAGTAGATAAATCATTATTTACAAATATTAATTTATTTATATCTATATAATCCATAATATTAGTATCATAAAGAATATAATCTTTTTTACTATTATTTAACATATTTGCATATTCTTTTGCTCTACATGGATGAACCGCTTTATCAAATATTTGAATATCGTTATGGATGAACAGCTTTCTCAAAGCTCTATCAGACAATCCAACATAAATCATATATAAATTTCCTTTCAATCTTTTAAATGTTTTTTTCTTCTATCACATATGAATTTTATTACCTTTTCATATGTTTCCGTTGTTCGTGGTAATTTGTTTTTCTGCATATACTTTGTAATTGATTCCCAATCTTCCCATGTTAATGCATAATCACAACATTCAATGTCACAATTCATACACATTACACCACAAGTCTGAACAAAACATCTTCTTCCTAATTGTTTACACCATTGTTCATACTGTTCACTTTTCTCTTTCAGTTCTGCTATTTCTGTTTCCGATTTTTCTTTTAGTGTTTTTAATTCGGCTTTTAATTTTTCATTTTCAATAGTCGCATCACTTGATAAAGCCGTTCTAAACTCTTCCAAACTCATTCCTTTTCCCATATTTTACCCGCCTTTCTAATCTAATAATCAATTTGTGCAAACATTTGACGGTTAAACTCTTTAAGTTCATCTGCCTTTTCACACTGTTCGCAGAAATCATTGACATTATCAAAGTAATTATCTTTTGTTTCCATATACCAATCACACCATTCTTTCTCTTCTTCATCCCACATCTGAAGGCCGCCTATATTTGAATAGTCTGGTTTTATATTGTTTTGCATTTGAAACAAATCATACGCTGCTAACATATCCATTACTTTTTTGCCTTCTTCAACTGTTTCTACAGGAACATAAAATGACTTTATTACACACATTTGTGGAATCCACCATACTCTTAATTTATCCATATTTTACATACCTTTCTAATCCAATAAGACACGCATTTTACTTTTTTTATTATCTCATTCAATATTTACTATAATATTTGTAACAATTCCCATAATTCTTGTTTCTTAATATCAAGGTCGATTTTATCTCCCTCATACATATATAAAACATCATTATAAGAATTTATCTCTTTTACCAAATCTCTGATTTTATTAATCTTTTCTTCCATTATTTTTCTGTTCCTTCATCAATTACCATTCTACTATCTTTGTAAGTTCCGGTTTTCCGGATACATTTCTTTTGATATAGCTTTTAAAACATCACTGCCACTTGTCTGATAAATCATTTCTCCATCTTCCCAAATTTCAAATTCAGGGTAAAAATCTTCACAAATACTTGTGCGAATTTTATTTATATTTTCGCTAACGCAAACTGTATCACTACCCTCATAATTTTGCCTTAATAAAACGTATATTTTCATAATATTAATCTCCAATCTTTTAAAAAATACAAATTTAGTCTGCTATAAATGTTCAACCAAATCTCTTGCAAGTTCCATATCATTTTTACCTTGTGCAATTCCGACACATGTAGCTTTAAACATATTTAAACTTGCCTGTTCACTTTCTCTACATCTGTCTATAACAGATTGATGATACTCTTTTTCAACTTCCCTCAATCTGGTATTCTCCTGCCTTAAATATCTATTTTCCCTCACAATATCAGCAAGCCCCAACACCAATTCCTCTATATCATATCTTTCCATATTTTTCTTCCTTTCTTCCAAAGAAACACATATTTACTGTGTAATTTTCCCATTATTTTTAATTTCTTTTAACTCTGATAAAGCAGAATTAATATTTTCTATATAGTTGTCATTAATTCCATCCTCATTAAATTTCATTGCTATAATTTTGGAATCAATTAGAACTGATACAATTGTATCAAATGATTTTTCTGTCATATTTTTTCCTCACTTAATATGTTTAAATTCGTTCCTTATTACATAAATTATTATATCATATCACATTTATAATTCGTGTACTATTTTGCATAATAAGCAAAAATATTTTCTATATTTTAAAGGACTCGATTTCGATGCCTTTAAATTATTGTCTGTTTATATATAGAGTATAGCATATATAACATATAATTCATATATTATTATTTTTTATAAATGTTACACGAAATATATATTTACTATGATATAATATAAGGCAAATGAACTACTAATGTTCATTTGTATATTTATAGAAAAGAAATTGGAGAAAATAATTATGGAACATAATATTGAATTTAACTATTATATTTTTACTGATGTAAATGCTAAAATTTCTATTGCTGGATTTATGAACAAAAACGCAGCCTATGATTTTCTTTACACTTGTAAATCAGGTGCAATATGTATTGCAAAAGAATATTTAGATGATTAGGAGTAATATATTATGATTATTAATGATATACAAGCTATTATTGATAGCTATTTAGACGAAAACGATTATTATAATAGAACTCGTGAAAGTAAAAATGGTAATATTGATATTAAAGATGAATTAACAGAATACTTCACAACTCTTAATATTAAATTTAAAATTGAAGAAGAAGAAGGTTTTGATAGCCCTGGATATGCCGAAGATTTTATGGCTATTGCTTTTTTGGATGAAAATGATGAATTACAGCTATTAACTGTCCTATTTGAGTATTATTAAAGGAGTAATATTATGAAATTATGTATAGACTTACAAGATTATAAAGAATTAGAAAATATCGTAGAAAGACGTAATAATAAGAACTTATATAAGCTTTTTGATATTTTATTGATTTTATCAATGATTATATCTTTTTTATTAATGATTTTAAGTTTCTGCTTATTTTTTGCTTTTAAGTCATTAAAATATTCGGTCATTGCTTTTATATTAGGTTTTTCATTTTTTATTTTAGGAGTTATTATGGACATAACCCATGATAATTGTCAAACTGCTTTAAAAAAATCTTTATTAATAAAAGATTTTAAATCTCCTATAAAAATTTTAAATTATCATATTTCTAATAATGATGATGATATTAAAAATCTATTTTATTTTGAATATTTTGATGATAATGATATTTTACAATCAAAAAAATTTTATTTTGATAAAATATATACCCATAAAAAAGACTATTATAAAATAGTTGGTCAATTCGATAACGATAGGAAAAATTATAGATTTTATTTATATAAACCATATTTGCCTTTATGTGTGTCTGATTCTGATTCAGTTAATAAAGATATAACACATGCTAAAAATGTAACTATTAATATTAATTAAATTAGAAAGGTATGATTTTTCTTATGAATTATGGTGCAATTTTGCTGATTGTTATAGCTTTTATTTTTGGTATTATGACTGTTATTGGTTTTATGTCAACAACTATTATGACAAATAATACTAAAAATTACAAGAATAATAATATATTGATTTATTTATGTATTTTGACTTTTATACTTGTTTTATTATTTTGGGCTATCTTTAATGTTGATACTACTATTAAAAAAGATTTGAAGAATAATAATATTACTATAAAAGAAGTAAAATCTGATATGAATATTCTTAAATCTAGTACTGGATATATTTATCATAATGATGATAATAGAAATATTATTTATGCAGTAAATAGTAAGGATGATAAAGTAATCACTATTAATAATAATTATAAGTATATTCAATATGTCTTAGTTGATAATGAAAAAGATATTCATGTAGAAAAATGTATTTTATCTTCAGATAATATAAAACCTATTACATTTGACTGTTATCGAATGTATTTGACTAAAGATTTGATGAATGATTTTATAAATTTATAATATATAAAGAATTATAGAAAGGAATAATATTATGGCAATTTTAATCATTAGTGGTGGAATGTTAGGAATTTTCACTGGTGGATTTTTAGGCTTATGCATGTCCGGTTGTTTTTCTAATCAAAAATCTAAAATAGCTATTACTATTCTTTTTATTATTATATTCTCCTTTTTCATTACTTTAGGTTTATATAGTGATAAAACAAATTTTAATGATGGTTATTGTATTGAATGTGGAACAAAATATGATGCTATTACTCATGAACAAAATCAAACTTATTATGAATGTCCAAATTGTCATTATGGTGTATGGCATTAATATTTTATATATAAAGTACACGAATTATAATATAAGTATGTTATAATACAAGACATAAGAAATGAGGAAACTATGAAATTTTTAGTTGAAGTCATATTTATAAGTATATTTTTAATTTTTACATCTTTGGGTATTGGAACTATGATATGGTTGATTATTTGGTATATGGATGATTAAAATTAATATACTAATTATTAAAAATATTTAAAGGAGAAATAATTAAATGGAAAATAATTGGATTCCTGTTAGTTCTGGATTATTTCCAGACGATGGTGAAGATGTGCAAGTAACATTTATCGGGTATCATGACCAAACGCCGCATTGTGAAGGGTTTGCTTATAGAGAAGGTGGAAATTGGTATTGGACGGTAAATGATGGCAACGTTAAAGTAGAAATTACAGCATGGAAGAAAAATTGTGAACCATATAATGAAACAAATATGGAAACTATAAAAGTTCGCTATGCTATTGAAAAAGAAATTGAAGTTCCTAAAAATTTAAATGAAGAAATGATTAAAAAAATTATTCAGAAAAAATGTACAGAAGAAAATGGAATAGATATGTTATGGGACACCGAAGATGGATTAAAAGAATATGGATTAACCGGATTATTTGATGTAATAAAGAAATAATAATTTATATATTTTTCTTAAAACTACACGAAATATAACTCATATGTGTTATAATGTATATGTATTAGGTAAATACTTTTTTTAGTCCTCTAATTACTTCCTCCAAAGTAATTGATGTCAAAATAAGAATTTAGGTATCACAGAAATGTGATGCCTTTTTTCTTTATTATTTTTTAAACAACACGAGTTATAATACCATTGTGGTATAATATAAATACCGATTGGGTTATAGTTGATGATACATCACTTACTAATTTTGTTAAATATTTGGAGGAAAATTTTGATGAATAAGTTTAAAAACATGAATAAGAAAAAATCGTTCTGGAGTACATTGGTTAATGAATTTTTAGGCACTATTTTAATAACTTTTATTATAATTTATATAACTGTGTTTATATTATTAGGAAGAACTGGAATATTTAATTTTATGGGAAGTAGCAATGATATTATAAACGGACTAGTTGCAGCAGCATCCTTCCCAATTGTGTTAATACTTGCAGTAGTTGTAATAGCGTTAGCTGTAAATATAGTAGGACTTTTTCCTCTTATTATACATAAAATTAAGGCCATATATAATTACACCTATCTTCCGCTTACCGTAGATGAGATTAAAGATGCTTTAGATGAAAATATCATATCTTCTAAAGAAGATTATATTAAATTAATTTTGGACAGTCTACGTTATGGAGTTACTAATAAACCATCTTTGTTCTTTTCTACATATTACATAGCATTTTCTGAAGAAGAGTTATGTTCATTATGTAAAGCCTTTGAAGAAGTGTTTGACAGTCCAATCGTTATTGATAACGATATGCTTTCATATCTTAATAAGTATGATTGCAGTTGTTCTCCTTTTGATATTTTACTTCTAACTATAAGACAAGAGGATGAAAATGGGAAAGACGCTACATTCGCATTATACACGGATGGAGATAAATATAAAAATATATTAGAAACAGTTGATTTCCCATTATATGTTGGCTAATAATAATTAATATATATTTATTTAAGGATATAGATAATGTCAGCTTACAAGTATTTCATACTTGCAAGTGGTAATCCTTGCTATCGCAAGATATTATCTATATCCTTTTATAGTGTCATATTTTATAAAGGCACACGAGTTATAAGTATTTTATGATATAATATTTATATAAGAAAGATATTAAATAAAAGGAGATATTTAATATATTAACAAATATAATGAGAAGTTTGAAAGACTCATGTATGATACTTTTCATGTTTAAAGGAGAACTAATATGACATTAAAACCTATGATGTGTGTTACTATAGATACTCTTAATTTGGCTGAACTTAAAATTGGACATATTTATTATATGGATTTAGATACAAAATTTAAAGCCACTATGAATAATACTGAATATGCTATGTTTTATTCTGATGCAACTGGTAAACATATGATTGGTAATTTAATTACCTCTCATTTTACTGATAAAAATATACATAGAAAAGCAATTATTGATGATGTTATTTATATAACAAATACTCTTATTAATCTTAAATTTGAGGATAATTACCCGGAATATGCTGAGTCTATTTATAATAAATTAGCTGAAATTGTCGAAATTGTTGGTTAGAAAGGAAGATTGCAAGAGGAGTTGTAAGTGAGTTATTTAATGTTTCAAAATATGCTAAGACAACAGAAAAAAGAGGCTAAAACTTTTACTCATGCTTTTAATACAAAACAGAGGAATACACCTATTATTGGAAGATTATTTATTGATAATGAAATCATTCCAATTATAGATATTAAGTATGAAAAAATCAATAAAAAAATAGATAAAAATAGGGGTTTTTACTATGTAAATGATGGGTATAAAGTAATTATTAATGTGTCATTTCCGAAAAACTTAGCTTCCAAATATATCTTGAATTATATTGTAATAAAATTAAAAGATGATAATGAGCTAAATAATTTTAAATTACGAATAAAAAACAATGAAATAATCAATTTTACAGATTATGAAGATTACAGGAGAAATCAGGATGGCTAAAGCTCAAAAGGATGCAGCCTATCTCAATGTATATATTGAAAGGTCTACGGTAGAACGACTTACCAAGTTCTGTGAAGAATTTGGTGGTAATAAGTTAGTTACTACTGATAAGGCAATCAATATGTATCTTGATAAGATGGAAAGGAAATTAAAGACATCAAAATAAGCACAAAAAAAGAACCACACTTTTTCTCAGAATGGGAATGATGTAGTTCTTTTTATTTTGGACTAAATACTTAACTTATTAGCATTGATAATCATTACTGCTACTCTTCTATTATTTATAAAACTACACGAATTATGAATAGTTTGTGATATAATATTTATATAATATAAAGAAATAAATACGTGTTTCAAGGTAAAAGAGATAGTTGCATGTTTCCAATTATAACAAGCAAAAAGCAAAAGGAGTTTGAAAAGTATTGCATCAGAAATAATATTACAAGTGATGAAAGTAAATGTAATGTGCCTTGTATATGTGGATATTATGGCAGAGATTGCAGACAGACAAATAATGAAGCAAACAGAATGATTTGTCTGGACTGTTCATTGCGGATATTTGTATCTACAGTTGAAACAATAATAGAAATTTGCGATGAAAAAGAAAAAATTGGAATCAGTCATCTATATGATTCAGATATTTTAGATATACAGAGCAAACTTAAAAAGGAATGTGTTATAGATGTCGAATGTTCTTATATTGAAAATATCCTGAATTACTTGATTGAAAGTGATAGTTAGAAATATGTGTTTCATAGGAAAGGAGAAAATAAGATGATGTTATATGAAGTGGATTTGAGAAGTAGAAAAACTGGAAATTCTATAGAATGTATTTTATCAACAAAAAATCACGATGATGCTTATAATTGTGCAGATGAATGGAACAGAAAGAATGTGCCCGATTATGATATTAACATCCCTCATGACAGATATATTGATGGTACTGACGGATTATATGCAGAAGTATACGAAACTCCGTATCAATTAGCACATGGTATTGGAAAATATAAGAAATATTAATCTAATGAAACTAAGATTTACTTATAATTAAGAAATACGTGTTTTATTTGAAGATTGGAGGATATTATGACATTTAAAGAATGGTTGAAAAATGCATCAAATAATAGAAGTAATGATTTTGGGGGCCTTCTTCCAGAATTAAAATTGATGGATGGTACAAAACTATCTGTACAAGCATCGGATTTCCATATGTGTGAACCAAAAGCGAAATTAGAAGATGGAGATTATTATTGTGTTGAAGTATATACACAGGGGATTGAAGTGAAAGAATTGGAAGAAACATGTTATGAAGTATCTCCATACATTTATGGATATGTACCAGTAGAATTTATGGAAACATTATGTTTATTGCATGGTGGTATTAAGTAATAAAACTAAGATTTCAGAACCTTCAGAAATAGCTTTTAAAAATGCAAAAGAGATATTAACATGCCATCAATATATTTCAATGATTTTACAGGCATTTCGCCTGTTACAAAAACATTAAAAGATAGGCTATAATAACGGAAATGAATGTGAGGAAAATATGCGTGGGATTTTAACAACTGAAATTCAAAATAAAGCAAACTCTTTTTTAAAAAGAGAAATATCACAAAAGGAACTTAGACTATATCCATATATAGATTATTCTATAAAGAATGGATGTCAAGGATGGAGTTATTCAAAAATGGATGAAGAAGAAATTAAAATCCTAAACAGATTATATGATGAAAGACATATTATCTATTCTCCTGAAAAGATAATTGTGACTCGAAACTTTTATGACTTCATACAAGATATTTTAGCAATAAGTTATGTGGAAGAGTTCCTTTAAAACTAAGATTTTCAGATAAGGAGCGATACAGAATGAATAAAGAAAATGAAAATGCAATATTTGATGCAGCCGACGTTATATGTTTAAATTGTGTAGAAGATACACTTAATGATAATAGTGTATGTGAGAATTGTCCGGTACGGAAACTGTGCAATTCATTATCTAGTAAATAGGAATTAAAAAACAAGATATATAAAATGTGGGTGCATTTACATAAGCTGGCACTATTCTGACGAGAAAAAACGAGTGCAAGTCTCGTAAATCGGAAACAAGCCGACAAAAGTAAGAACAGATTCGAGTCCTGCTAAATAAAAGGAGAATTAACTTATTATGAATAAAACAAATAATTATTATATAGATACTAATGGTGATATGATAGGTTATCCTAGATATGACCCTAAAAAGATTGAACAGACTGCTACTCCTTTTTATGGTAAGCTTAAAATGATAGCTATGCATAGAAATAATAGTAGTGTGTACTTTACATTGAAAGATGAAAATGGTAAACTTTATTATATGAATGATGCTATGTTTGAAAAATATATCACATCACATGAAGTTGTTCTTGAAGAAAATTGGAATTTCTATAAACAAGGAAATGCTTACAGTATTGGAGCTGATTAAATACCTTTTAAAAATAAGAAATAATTATTAAAGGAGTAAACTATGATTTTGCTAAATGTTGATACTGAACAAAGCATTACAGATGGTTGTATTAGAAATACATTGCAATATGATTTAATTAATGATGATGACGCTATTGACAAAAAATTAATAGCTTCTTTATGGTATGGCAGTGATAAAAACTGGTATTGTACAAAACGTCTTTATAATATTGAAACAATTAATCTTAATAAACAGTATAACTTACCACTTGATTATAATTTTCACGATATTGTTGATTTATTTATTCAATTTTGTGTAGATTGGATTGATAAGGAAAGTACTGATTTAAATTATTTATATAAAAAATTAAGGAGAATGTATATTGATGGAAAATATTAAAATTGGAACTACTTTTTTAAATACTGATACTGCTGCCGGAACTTATGTTACCAGACCATCCGGACGAAAAGTTTATATTTTTAAAACATGTAAAGTAATCTCTCATGCCGGATTTTTACAGGGAACAAACATTGAAGTTTTTAATGCTATTACTGATAAAAACGAAAAAATCTTATTAGATGCTGAAGATGTTAGTTCAGGAAAACTTATTCCAATGGATAATTTAACATAATATTATTAATATATTTATAAGGAGATATATATATGAGGAGAAAAATATTACGTGTATATGGTGGTGGAATTTATAATATAAAATCTTTTAAGGATGATAGACATAACTATATATTTAAAACTGATAATATGGAAGAACATATATTTCCAAAAACTTTATTCTCATTAAATATTTATCAAAATTATTATGACATAAAAAGGATATAGTTTAAAACTATACCCTTTCTTATGTTTATCCTAAATTACAATTTGACACTCTAATTAGAATTTTTGTAATCGCATATTTCGCATATTTTCAAAAACTTTACTGCCTTCAAATTCATTTTTCACATTATATAAAACTTTATTTTTATTATCATATTCAAAAAAACTACCTATATTACTAGGATTTTCTACGTATTTCGCATTGAAGTCTAAATCTATTTTTTTAATATTATTTTCGTTATATTTTTCTGGTAAAGTTATCATAACCTATCCTCTTTTACTATTTATATTTCATATTCATAATTATCTTCTTTTTCTATATTTTTATTTTCTATAATATTTTTATCATTTTCTAATATTTGATGATTTTCCATTTCTTTATTATTAAAATATTCTCCATATAATTGCCTTTGATGGTCAAATACATACTCTATTCTATTTGCTATCTTCTCTCCATATGTAGCTCTTACTTTATTTATTACATCTTCATCTATTAAATTTCCTGGCATATTCTTGATATTTAACTGCTGTCCATATAGTTTATGACATATATCAAGCTGTTTATCACAATTTAAATCAAATGGTTTGAATGTAACACTATTTATTAATCCCCAAGTATCTTTATTTATAGGATAATCTACTTGCATATCACTTAAAAACGATGCTCCATTATCAAATATAGGGGCATATTCATATGTTCCATCTGGTGTTTTAATAAGTCCTATATTACTGAAATGTCTATCTTCATTCATTATTAATATATCAAATTCTAATATTGATGTTATATATGCTCCAACATCTTCTTTACCTGTTATTCCTTCTATCATCCCTACTACTGATTTGATTGCATCTTCTGTGGTCATATCCTCTAACATTTCTACTATATCTATATCTAATTCAAGTTCAAAAAATTCATCTAATGGAACAAATTCAGAACCTTCAGGGTAGTTTTTCATAAAATCATCCGACTTACATCCCATTGATATATTAATCTCTCCCTCTTTCATATAAGATATATTACATAAATCATAATTAACATAATTTTTTATATTAGAATATTTAAGGATTGAACTTGCTACATATTCTGCTGCTCCTTCATATCCTAGATAATCGGCTTTATACCATGTACCATCAACTCTTGCTTTTGTTTGATTACCTGTTTGGAAATCAACAATCTTATTTTCAATATTCTTTGTATTAATCTGCATTTACTTTTCTCCAAATATACATTAATATTAATGTACTCTTATATATAGTATCGTATATAATTATACTTTTCGGATATTTAGTTACAAAAACTACACGAATTATACTATTGTTGTGATATAATATATTTATAGAAAAGAGAGAAACATTATTTATGAGGTGATTAATTATGACAGTTGAACTTATGTATAAAGATGAAGTAATGACTCGTGCAGTTGTTGATGAAGTAAATAAAACAGTTAGTTTTGAAAACTTTACAGATGATAATATCAGACGTATGTTTGGATGTAAAAAAACAGCTACCTATGAGGATTTTGAAAGGTTTTTAGAGAGAAGATGTTTTCCACGTACAAGAGATAATGCTTCTGATTTGCTTAATACATTAGGTCTTACTGAATACAATCCTATTGAAATTGTTAAAAAGACTAGTGGAAAAATGGCACATGATACTTTATGGGTTAGATTTTCTTAATTGATTGGAGAATATTATGGACAAATATTTTATTGAAGTAAATAGTATAACTTATCAATATCCATATGGAATAGATAAAAAAGTAACTGATTATGGTGTATTAAATAAGTATATCGGTAAAGAATTTTCAAGAAAAGAAATAGATAAGATAATCGCAAAAATGATACTAAAACATCCATATATAGATAATTCTATGAACTTAAAATTATCTATTATGAGAAAAACTGCGAAAGTTGACTCCTTTTATCATATTTTGAATTTTCGTAATTATAATTATGAAAATCAAGTAAAAGGTGATACTACAATAAAATATGAGTTAGATTAAAAGGAGTAAATATTATGATTTTAATGAGTGTAGATACTGAACAAGGAATTGCAGATGAATCAATCAAAAATATAAAACAATATGATTTAATTGATGCAATACTAGTTCGTGAATATGAGGAAAATTTATCTCGTAAATATGTTGGCTTAGATAATATAGTAGCATCATTATGGCTTGGTAGTGATAATAATTGGTATTTTACAGAACGTTTGTTTAAGAATGAAATAATTAATCTTAGCAAAGTTTATAAACTATCTTATGATTGCAATTTTGATGATGTCATAAAAAGCTTTATGAATTATTGTTTACATTGGATAGATGATATAGCAGGATGGACACATAATATTCGTATTAGTTTAAAAAGCGCTACCGAAGATGATGATTTAGCAATATATGAATAAAATATTTAAATAACATATCTTATAATTGAGTAGTCTAAAAACGACTACTCTTTTTTAAATTTTACACGATTTATATACTCTATATGATATAATTATTATATGATAAAGAAAATATTTAAAGGAGTAATTATATGTCATATACCATTAAATCTGCAGATGAATTAAAAAATCCATTTTTATGTTATTGTGTTTTTCGTGAATTTGCTAGAGAAATAAATGAAGATTATATTGATATTCATTATGATATTATAGATACTATTCCTTTCCTATTTTGGCTAAAAGGTAAAAATGTTATTACAAATGAACAGCTTGAAAAATATTTAAGTATAAATGATACTCTTTATTTAACAGATATTTTAAAAGATGATAAGTTATTTCCTATTACTTGTGGAATGAGTTATTTATCGGATATTAAGGCCTATACTCTTTTAGCTGAATATATGTGTCAGACAAAGGAATTTAGAGAAAAACTTTGGAATAGCATTCATAATATTGAAAATGATATAGTAAGCGGTATAAGTCCTATATGCATTATAGATGATACTGAAATGTTTTATCATAATTATCATCTTTATTATGTCTTTCAAATGAGTATTTATGAAGCACAACAATTATTATCATATAAAGACCAATTTAATATTGGTATTAATATGACTATATCTGAAGCTGATACATGTATTCCTATTATTGAATTTTAATTATATTAAACAGGAGAATTTATGGATATTAATACAGATATTCAATATATTATTTTATTTGAAATTTTTAAAAGGTTTGAAACTGAAAGACTTTATAAGGTTGAAGATATATCTTCTGGTCCTGATGAGTTAAGAAAAATTGTACATACTGTAATAACAGAAAATGATTTTATTAATCATAACAATGAGACAGAAGAATATTTTTTTAATTATATTAACAAATTATATGATGATATAGCCTTACATAAATCTAACTCTACAATACCCAAACTAAAACAAGACTATTATAAATATATAAGAGAAAAATGTGAGCAATGGTATCAACAACATTTAAATTCTTTCTATTAACTTTAAACCTTACACGATTTATATGTTATATATGATATTATATATTTAATAAGGAGAATATTTATATGAAAATTTGTAATGAAGCATTAAGGTCTTATTTATTCCATGCTATTTTAGAATGGGCTGATAGTGAAAACGACTATAACGGTATTGAAGATGAGAATTTTATTAAATTGGTATGTAAAACTATCGGTATGCCTAAAAAGGAATATAACGATATTATGATGATTAATAATAATCTTATTTCGTTTACTCATGATTCACATATATAGAAAGGACGAAAATAATGGAACAATTAATTAATACAGCGACACCTTATTACTATGCAATGGTAGCCTTTTGTGTTCTTGCTTTAGGAATTATAAGTGTTGCTATTATTATATTTATATGTTCAGGAGCAACTGCCAGCATAGAATCATTTGTTATACTTATTTTGGGAATATTGTTTTTTATTCCGGAAGAACATTTTGGTAATATTTTTGACAAATATAATGAGCAGATGACAGCTATTGTAAAACCTATCATTAGCGAAAATTATCCTGACGCAACAGATTTTTATTATGGTCTCGATGCTGGTCATTTCACAACAAACGATATTGAATACAAGATTCAGTATAAAAAGACTGTAAACAATGAAGAAAAACTTATTATAACTGTTAAAGATGAACAGTCTAAAGATAAGAATACAAAAATGCTTGATATTCCAAAAACAACTTAATGACAATTAATAATTAATAAAAAAATAGGAGAAAAAATAATGGAACAGTTAGTTTATGCGGCAACAATACCTTATATTGCAACAATAATACTTTTTATATTTGGTGGGGCTTTTTTGGGTGTAATCATTCTTATGTTTGTTTTTGATGACGAAGATAAGAAAATAATAATTACGCTATTAGCTGTAGGAATAATTTTACTAGCTTTAGGTTATTACTGCAAAAATATTTACAGTAGATATAACAATCAAATTAAATCAATTGTCAAAGATGTTATTGCTAGGGAATATCCTGATGCAACAGAATTTAGATTTGAATTAGATACGGGATATTTTACAGAAAACGATATTGAATACAAGATTCAGTATAAAAAGACTATAAACAATGAAGAAAAGCTTATTATAACTGTCAACTATTTTATTGCACCTAGCAACAATAAAAATATAAAAACACTCGACATACCAAAGGAAACAAAAAACAATGAGTCCACTAACGATTAAAATACTCATCCTTGCTGCCGGAGTCATCATTATGGCAACAGGATTTACGCTTAATCATTTCTATATAGGGAATAAGGATGTCAGATACATAGTAACAGCAATTGGTGTTGGTATTACAATATTTGCGCTTGTACAGTTATCAACAGATATTGGCACTGCTCTATTTGGTATAGAAGGTGTCAATACAAGGACACCTAAACCTAATCCATAATATATATAAAGAGGTAAACGATAATGTTATTTATAATAAGTTTTATAATAGGTAGTATCTTATTAGACAGTATTTTATTCATATTAGAGCAAGATGAAATTATTCCTAATATTATTTATTCTAACATTTTAGGTCAACAAGTTTCTTCATTAGAAGCTATTAATTTTACTGCAATATCTTTACAACTTATGGGTATATTGTGCCTATTTCTATATTTTAAAGATAAATTAAAAAAGGAGTAATGCTATTAAGCAAAACTCCTTTATTTTTTCCATTGTATAACAGCACTTCCATATGCTGTCACATTATTATAATTATCTTTTATCTGTTCTATTAATTTTTCTTTTGATATAAAATTATATAATTCTTCTTGTTTACATTCAAAATTTTCTCTTATATCACTATACTGCATATTTAATACTTCTTTATTATCAACAAAGATATGCACTTCTATTGAATAATCATTAAAGTATCTATTACCTTTTTTATCATTATTATTACTATCGTCATTATCTGCATATTCTATGTCTGTGTATAGCTTATAATTGTTTAATTTATAACTATCTGTTAAATATCCATATATTTCATCTATATGTTCTATGTCATCTACATATATATTAAACTCTGGTGTTTTATGATAATCATATGTTATTTTTTCTGTTATATCCGGATATTTTTTTAATAATGCTTTTCTATCGTTTGAAGCTTTTATAAATTTTATATTATAGTAAGCTATTTCAAATTCAATATCATCTACTTCCCAATTTACTTGAAATAGTAAATCATGCCTATCATGATATTTGATTGGAACTGTTATATCATCATCTGGTATATATAGAGAATATATTGTTTCCTTATCATCTTGTTTTATGATGTTTTTAATCTCATATTTGTCGTCTAAATTTTTATCAAGATAAGCAGTGATTTCTTTTTTTATGTGTCTCTCTGAAGGTTTCTTCGTTTCAATATCCCATGCTAAAAGTGCTAACCCACACATTAATGCAAATCCGATAATAAGAACGCTTGCAATTATCATTATTATTTTTATTATCTTTATTATATGTTTTTTCATTATTATAACCTTTTATAAGAATATTTCATCTATATCATCATAAGTATTATCTTCTTCTAATTCAGTAGGATTTCCGTCTTTATCTATATCTTTTATCTGATATGAATTATAATTTCTTTCAGGATTATATTTATCTTCTACTTTATCTACATATAAATTAATACCACCATTATCATTTTTATATAATTCTTCTTTTTGTTTATCTGTTAATTTTATATATCCTTTTAATAAATCATTTATTGTATGTAAACTGCTATTTATTTCATACATTCTATCATTCTTGGTATATTCTAAATTACTCATTATTAGTAATCTATCTATTTCTTCTATATACCTTTTCTTTGCTTTTACTGTTATCATCTTAAATATTTCCTTCTTTCATGCAGCAGTCCTGGATATTGCTCTTTTATATCTTTATATAATATTCTTGAATGTCTTAATTTTCTTAATGCTTTACCTTCTATTTGTCTTACTCTTTCTGCTGTCATGCTTTTATTATATATTACTTTTAAGGCTTCTGCTGTCTCTTTTAAATTTAATGGATAACCTGTTTCTATTCCATTTCGTAATACAAGTACCATATATTCATTTTCTGTTAAAATATTTTTTGCTACACCTAATATCTGGTCTACAAAAATCTTTTGCTCTGCTTTTTCTGCAATATCTGTATCTGTCTCTACAAACCGATACATGTTTTCTTCTGATTGTCTACCCTCTAAATCATTATTATATGTTAATACTTTATCTAATGATTCCATCTCACTTGAAAATGGTAATAAGTTTTTTAATGCATCCTCTGTTATCTCTAGCATCTCTGCAAGTTCTTTTGTTGATGTATCATTTTCATGATTAGTACGTTTTATTGCTATTATTTTATTTAATTCATATATTTTATTCTGCAAATAATATGGTAATGATACTGGATTTTCTGTCGCTTTAATATCTCTTTCTATTGCATTTCTTCCCCACCAGTATGCATAAGTTACAAATTTTCCTTTTTCTTTATCCCATCTATTTGCTGCTTTTATAAATGAATATAATATAGATAAATATGCATCTTCAACATTATCTCCAAAATAATATTTAGATAATATATCTATTGCTAATGTCCTATTTCGTACTATTAATTCCGTTTCTGCCTCTTTATCATTATTTTGTATTCTTACACATAATTCTTCATTATATCCTTCATCAGGTTTTTCTTTATATTGTGGATATATCTTTTCCATATCCTTTATTACTTTAGCCACTTTACTTAAATCATTGACCATTTATACATACCCCCATATGTAAATAGTTATCTTTCTATTTCTTCTTCCTCTAATTTATTTTCTTCTTCTTTTAATATATCTTTGAAATTAATCTTATCTTTTTCTTCAGCTTTATTATTCTTTATGAACTTTGGTACATCATTTTGAAATTTATTATAATTTAAATATTCTGATTTAAATACTTGTATATTCATATTTTTTTATCCTATATATTAAACATATATTTGTTTAAATATTTTTCTTATATATATAGTATCGTAAATTATGGACATTTTCGGTCATTAATTTTATTACTTTATAAATATGATATACACGAATTATATATATGATATGTTATAATAATATTATCAAATAAAAACAAATAATTAGGAGAAAAAATTATGAGTATTGCTGATTATAGAGATGTTGTATTAGATGAAAGAACTGATGCAAATATCAGTTTAGATAAAGGCAATTTTGTAAAATGCATTGATTGTGGCCGATTAATGCTTGTTAATGTAGGAGAAGGCATTTGTCCTGAATGTTGTGGAGATAACCTTATATGGGCTAGTGACAATAAAGAAGAAATTTCAGAGGATTTCTTTAATGATAATGATGAATATACATTAGTTGATATGAAATCATAATGGATAAATACACGATTTATAATACAAATATAGTATAATATTGTTAGAAAATATTTAAGGAGAAAAATTGTTATGTTGATACCATTTAGTACATTAGCTAATTATTGTAAGTTTATAAATAGTAATTGTGAGGGATGTGCTTATAAAATAGCTTGTGATATTTTTTCTGATGAGATAAAAGACGTTACTCCATCTCAATTAATGGATATTATAAATAATCCAAACTTTACAGATATTATAATTAAAAACAAAGCATTTAATAACGAAGATTAAAAAATATTTTCGGTTTATTGTAAAATACTACACGAGTTATGATATATGTGTGATATAATGTATATATAAAATAAATGAGTGATAAACTTCCGAAGAGGGGTATGGAAGGTCTGAGCAGACAGATAATATGCTGGGATATTCGGTTCGACTCCGAGTGCTACATTTTGACTCCGGATATACATTTTGTAGTATATGCTTCTGCAAATAGGAAACCCTAGCAGTACTGAATGGTTCAAGTCCATTCTCACTCAATCCAATAATATATAAGGAGAAATATTATGGCTTACCATTATATTGTTACATTTGATAATAATAAAAAAGTATGGGTGGATATTGATACAACAAATAAAGAAGAAGTAAAACAGATTGCCTCTGCAATATTAGATGAGGCAGATTGCAGTTCTACTATTGTTTCTGTAAAAAGAACTACTCATTTAGGCGATATTGCTGATGTGGATTATGTTGCATGATATATAAGATTTAAAAGGAGATATTTATTATGACTAGAATGAATGACACTATTTATGTAACCGATAACGATAATCTTGATACACTTACTTCTACTGATGAAGTATTTTTATAGGAGATTATATATGAACCTGGATTTAATTGCTTTTATAATTTCTTTTATATTAGCTTGTATTATTACTTATTTTAAGCTTAGAAAAGATTCTAATATTTAAACCATAAATAATATTTAAGGAGCCGATGAACTTAATCTTCGACTCCATTTCTTTTTTTCTAATTTCCTAATGGTGTTTTATATACTATCATATTGATTATTATATCTATAACAAATCCTATTGCTAATAATGGTAACATTCCACCACCATTATATATTAAAAATATTACTGCTATTCCCCATAATACTCCTTTGAATATAACTAACCAGACACATCCTATTGTTACCATCATTGCAAATATATATTCTTTATTAACATGTATGATATTTTCTAAAAACTGAAATATTGGTGTTAATATATTATCTTCAAACGTTATCACATTCGCATACATCATATTAAACTTATCTGCTATATTATGCAAAAATATAATATTATCTAATACCGGTATCTTATTTATATATCTTAATAACATACCACATATGAATATTATTAAACATATTCTAAATCGTGTTACAAATCCTATTGCTATCTCTTCTATTCCATGTCTTTTAAACAAAAATTCTATCATATTCTATTTATCTTCTCCTTTGTTTTTAAATAAATGAACATTAGTAGTTCATTTATCTTGTATAAGTGACTACTAATGTTCTAATATTACTACTATTTTATATATTTGTATAGTATTAGTTTTCATATAAGTGACTACATTTAATATTTCATATTAAATTTTGTTTTCATATAACTGATTACATATCTTATCTTAGATTAAAACATAAGTTTTCATATAAGTGACAACAATACATCTCTGTTTTTGTTATTTTATCCTTTGATTACAGGAAATAGTTTTCATTTATTTGACAACATTTTTATTGATTATCATTACTCTTTACTCGATTTTATTCTGCATTTTCTTTATTTATATCATATTTGTTTTCACTTATATGACAACAATTTATATTCATTTAATTTGATTTTTGATTTATAAAAAGAATTTGATTGTAATTATACGAGATAATTTGATTATTTATGTTCAATTATATGACAACATTTTATTTAGAAAAGATGAGAAATATTGTATTTATTGACTAATTATAACTATTTTTGACATATATATTGATTATATTTTATTTATATCAAGATAAAAACATAGTATTATTTTTGAAAATATTGATTTTATAAGGAAAAATAAAGAAGTTATATTTAGATTTAATAATATTGGTTATATTTAGTATATATAATCAGTATTATTAATAAAAAATAGATTATTCCACACTATATAAAAATATTATTTAAAATTTAATAGTATTCTTTTTAAATATATATAAGTGTATTACTTATTATACTTTATTATTATTTTTATAGATGTATAGAGAGTTATTTTAGCTAAAAAAGTTTTAAGATATTAAAAAAATAAATATATGATATATACATATTTCACAAAAATAAATTATTTACCTGAATATAATTTCCAAAAATTGGGAATTATGATATTATAAATCGTGAACAAATAATTTTATATAAATAGCAATGATATTAATATGATTAATATTTTGCTTATATCAAGGAGGAATTGTCTTATGGAATATAATTCAAAAACCTATGGAACCCAAAAAATTAAAAATGATATTGATAAGAATTTATATTCTTTCAATCATTATTTACAGAGAGAAGAAAATCAATGGAATAGAAAAGCAAAATCTCTTTTAATTGATTCTATGTTAAGAGGTTATATAATATTACCTTTTGTAATTGATAAGAGAGATAAAATTGGTGGTATCATTGAAGGAAAACAGAGATTATCTACACTTAGAGATTTTCTTGATAATAAGCTTCGCATGACTAACAATATGGAACCGCTTGTTTTAGATGTAGTTACAGTTGATGAAGATGGTAATACTAAAGATGAAACTAAAGAATTTGATATATCCGGTAAAAAGTTCAGACAGTTTGATAAAGAACTTATAGATATTATTACTTCTTATCAGTTTAAGTTCTATGAGATAACAGATGCAACTGATAAAGAAATTGTAGATAACTTTATTAGACTTAATGCTGGTAAACCACTCACAAATAAACAGTTAAGAAAAACAGTCGCATCAAAAGAGGTATCTTCAGAAATAGCTTCTATCTGCAATTTACCATTTATGAAAGATAAGCTCATTACTAAAGGACAGAAGAAATCGGCTGCAGATATAGATGCAGTAATTAAAACTTTACTTCTTATATCAAATAAGGAAAATGGTTATGAAATTAAGACATTTAATGTGCCGGATATTCAAGCTTTCCAGATTTGGTATAATGATAACCAAAATGAACATGTTATATCACAGCTTACAGATGCTATTAATGAGTTAGATAAGAATATAGAAACTATATCTATTAAAACTACTTCTATCCCATTTATGCTTTATGCTGCATACAGAACAATTGAAGAAGATAAAGATATGACAGAGTTTGCAGATAAAGTAAAAGACTTTGTTACTAATTATAATAACAATACTGATTATTCGGCTTTAATTAAAAATGGTACATCAAGCAATGCTAGTATACAGGCAAGACTTGATTATTGGAATGAATTAGTATAACACTTTTAAATACAAATATAGCCTACCTAATTAAAAAGGTAGGCTATATTTGTTTATTTCAGTTGCTTATTAATGAACTTTCACTGATAAATTTTATATTATCATCCTTTCGATTACTTAATAATTCTTTTAGCGTTGGAGTTTTTTCCATAAATATCAATCCTTCACATTCTTGTTATTGCTTATTGAAACGACTATTTTACATTTTTACAATTACTCAACATATTCAAGAAATATTTTCTCTTCAAATTCACCTTTCTTAGCAGCCTTCTTCGCTCTCAACTGTTCCAATTCTTCTAATGTATATCCTTTCGCAATGCAAATTGTCCGAAGCACCTCTAAAACATCTGCCATTTCCTCTAAATTTTTGTCTGCATGGTATTCTGCAACTTCTTCATCCAATTTTGTTTCCAATGCTGTTATGTACTCTTTCTCAGATAGGATATGTGTTACACATTTTTTTCCATCTGATTCAATAAGTTCCGGTATCTTATCTCGTACTAATTTGTTATATATTTTCATTTATTCCTCCTTATTTTTTACAATTTTCGCACCTTCGTTATAATCAACGATTGTTGCTTCAATTTTAACTTTATCGCCAATGTTTACGTTCATATTACTCTTCTATCTCAAATAATTCATCATCTGAAAAAATTCAATACCCACTTATAGGGGTCTTACAACGCATATTCCCACCTAAGTTAAATCATTGGTTATACAACTATAGATGGGTATATACATGTTAATTCTAATCAATATCCGCAATGCTTTCTACAAAGCAGTTATAATACATATATCTCTTGCCATTGAAGTCAAACTTGACATATCCACCATCATTGGTTTCAATATCAATCTTGCCTTCGTATGTTGCAAGTTTCTTGCCATCTGCTGTGTATACAGTAATTGTTCTCTGCATACCGCCATTTACATCGCTTTTCATATCCGTTACCATTCTGTCCCAAGAAGCACATCCTGTCATTCCAAGGCATAATGCTAACCCTAATGCAACTGCACAAATTTTCTTTTTCATAATAATTTTTTCCTTTCTGCTGATAATCAGCCTCATCCTCTTAATACACCACATAAAGTTTCTATGTAATCCATAGCCTTACAGCTATCAACATCTTCAGTAGAAAATAACTCTCTAACTGTTCCATTTGTAATCTTGTACATAGTGTATGTTGGCACATCACATACAAAATGTACATTACTATGTTCCTCAAAATTAGGTTCTTTACCATTTAGAATAGAACTAAGATAAGTCTTTTTCCCATTACAGATTGAAATGGCTACATTATCTTCATCTACCCTAGAGTTTTTGTAGTTAAACCTAAAATCTTCTGTGTAATCTAAAATATTAGAATCATCAAATTCTCTAGCCATTATTACAGTACCATCTTTATATATAATAAATAATTTGTGTATATAACCCCAGCCACCGCCTTTTACAGTAAACGCATACTCCATATCATCTAATGACTTTTCAATATCATTATATTTCATTTGTCCTTTTAAATAATCTCTTTCAGACATCAATATATATCCAAGCAAATTTTTACCATTTCCATTAACTGTACCCCATATTCTATCTCCCCAAGTATTTCCTTCCTCAAGAAACACTGTATCAGTATTACATAATTTTTCAGCTAAATCTTTATTCTGTTCAAATTTAGCATGTACAATATCGGTCATAACATCTACTTTTATACTCTGCCAATCAGGACGTAATGAAACTTTTCTTCCTAAACGTTTAGCTTCACTTGCATTTAAATCACTAAATCGTTTTCTATCTTCATAAGAAATACATTTCTGCGCTTGGAATGCGGCTTCATTATTCTTATATGTTATACCATCATATGTTACTGGTCTTTCATAGAAATTACTTAAATAGTAATTTTTCCCTCTAAAACTATCTATTTTATTCATAATTATTATACCTCTATTTTTTATATAAAATCATATTCTGTTATAATTATAACATATATTATTCATTATTCGTGTATTTCAATCTATTAATTTTTCATCTTTATTTGTATCTTCTTTATATAAATTAGTAACACCATATACAATCCACGGTATTACTGACACAAAACAACATATTATTATTGAAATTATCTTATTTATAATAATCACTTATCCTTTCTGTTTATTTTTTTCTTTATATATTAGTATCGTAGGAAATTAAATTTTTCGAGCCAAAAAATAAAAAGGGTATAGTTTTTAGCTATACCCTTAAATATTTAACGGTCTATATCATAATTATTATCCATGAAATAGCGATAATCTTCTAAATAATCTTTACCCAACATATTTTCAATGATTTCTTTACCTTTTTCATTAGGATATATAAATGCTGTCTTATATTCATAACCGACATAATTATTAACATCAACAAATCCTGCATCTTCAAGTATTTTATTTTCTCTTTCTAATACTTCATTTACCGGAATAAGCTTTTTATTTACATCTTTTTCATTTTTAAAGATACAATATTTATTAGGGGAAAATTCTTCACATGAAATATAAGCAGTAGTAATATATAATTCATCTTCTGGCATATTTTTCATATAATCTTTAAATACATCTGCTTTATTCTTATCTAAATAATCATTATCATCTATTCTAATCATATGGATTCTTTTCATATTTATGTCCATTAATGCTTTAATATCTTGTGTAAAAAAACTATCTTCAAAGCCATAATCAAATATTTTATTCATAATATTACCTTTCTATTTTTACAAATCTAATTCAATTTGTTCATATTCATCTTTATCTTCGTCTTTATTTATCTCTTTGTCTTTTTGTAAATCATATTCTTCTATTTTCATATTGAATTTTTGATTACAATATGAAGCAAGTATTGACCTATGACAATCTTCAGGATTTTTTTCATAACAAAGTAATACAATTCCTTTTTCTTCAGGTGTTAATGTTATTAATTTTTCTTTTAATAGTATTTCAACATCCTTACTACTAAGCATTTGCCAATATTTAGACGTATAATCGCCGCTTGTTATCATTCCATTCTTATACTCCTTAAGTAATTCCCAAGACGGTGCCAAATCCTTTATTTCGCCACATTTACAGCCTTTAGGAGTGATACGAGATATACTATAAGGTCTATATCCATTATCTGAATATACTTTTGTTTTAGCAAAATAGCCTGTTTTTATTTCTTTTAATGCCATTTTAATACCTCCTATTTACCTTAGATGTTTTTGCATTTGCAATATTCCATCTAGTATCATCATTTTGCTTTATTAAATATTTACATCCACTAGAATGATTTTCTTTATTTAATTTAATTATATATTTTGCATTAGATTTGAAAGATGTGTTTACAATATCATAATAATCATCAGCATCAGTATTCCATGTAGTAATAAGTATCGCATTTTCCATTCTTGTCGATTTATTTAACTTATTAATATACTCCATCTGCTTATTAGTCGGACAATCCGGACACTCAAATACAATTACTGAATCTGAATAATCTCCAATATCTAATATCTCATTACGATTGGAATACAATATAATATCCTTAAAACTTGCAAAATCTTCTAAATGATTGGTAATGACAATAAACTTTTTATCTTTTATCTGTGACAGTATATTTTTTACTTGAAATGATTTTCCATGACCATTTTCACCCATAATAATAACATTATTTGATATTCTATCCATTTCATCAAATAATTCCAATGGCTCTTCTAATCCTTTTAAATATATATCCATATATAATACCTTTCTGATTTATCAACAACATCTAAGCTTAAAGCGTAGATGTTTATTACAAGTATTTTTAATACTTGTAATTGGTAATCCTTTGTTGTAACCTGCTATGCTAAAGCATAGAGGCTACAGCAAAATATTATCTATCATAATAATCATCTTCATAATTGCCATCATAATCATCTAAATCCGGTAATTTATCTGCTCTTTTACCCATTGAATATTTGTCAATATTATGTTCTTCATTACCGACTTCAAATCCTGATGTATAATTACTAAATTTATCTTTTTCTTCATATCTATCAAAATCTAAATAATCTAAATCTTGTATAAGTCTGTCTTTATTTTCGATTATATAATTTACTCTTTCTTTAATATCTTCTAACTCATCATAAGATAAATAATTTAAAGGAAAATCAAGTACATCAGGAATTGGATTTCCAATTATAAAAGTTGCATAATCTTCATTTAACTTTTCGTCCTCTAAATTAAATTGAATATTAATTTTTTTCTTTTTCCCTTGTAATGAACATAATTCGTCTACATAAGAATTAGCACAGCCAACCATAATTAAATTATTTGGTAAATTCTTAAAAGGGTAAGAAAACTCTAATGTTTTAATATTATTATAGTCATCTACTGAAAATCCTTTTCCTTTAAATTTGTCAATATTAAAAACTTTTAAATCCATTATTTTCTCCTATTTAAGGTATAATACCTTACTATTTACTAGGACTATTACTTTCAATAAATAGTTTCCTAATATTATTATTTTTATTAAAGCTATCAGATGAACATAAATTTACTGCGGTATCAACTATCTCATCATATGAAATATTTATATACCACTCTCCATTATCCTTATTCGCTTTAAATTTTTCATGTAATAAATTTTCAATAGTTTTATCAATATACATAGGACCAATAACAGTCATTCTTTTAAGCTGTAATCCACCACTATTACTATTATTCAGTTCTTTAACTCTATTACCTGGTCTTGATGTTCTACCAATCTTAACACGGTATTCATTTTCTAATATGTATATATATCCTAAATTCTCGCCTATCTCAAAATTATTATCATTAACGTAATTTGCATTTGTATAACTATTTATAAACATCTATTTCCCCAATACTAAAAATATTTAAAGAATATAGCTAAAGAGAATTGAACTCTTATCTTTAGGTTCGTAGCCTAATATTCTATCCATTAAACTATAGCTATATATTTCTTTATATATATTAGTATCGTTTTTGATAGGGAATTTCGATTATTTAAATAAAAAAATGTACCTATCTTTCGATAGATACATTATTCTATATTCCATTAATTAATCTCCATATCATAAGCATTTTTATTAGCCTCTTCTTCTAATTTTCTATCTTTTTCTGACAAAAAATCAAAAAAACTATTTTGTATTTTATTAGCTATTTCCCAATAATCATGTACTGAATCTCTAAAACTATCTAAAGATGAATAATCAAACATATAAGGCTGTACTGTAGATATGATATTATTATTTAAATCATTCATAAATTTATCTCTATCTGTATAATCATAATTTACAAACTTATAAGTATCAAATTTATCTATATTTTCTTCATCTTTATTGTATTCAGTTATCATTTTATAAGCTTTATTTAAAATATATTCAGAATCAGATTTTGTCCTATAATATGCTTTTACTGTATCATTTACAGCATCTAATACATGAGAGTTTAAATAACGTAAATCTTGAATATGATTTGTATTATATTTAATAATTTCCAATTCATTATTTTTATCATAATCAAGTATTAAATACGATAAATCATTTCTATGAAATTCTTCTCTTAGTGTAAAATTAAATCCATGTTCTTTATAATTTGTAAGTGCTTTTATAAAATCATTAGTTTCTGTTATCAACTGTTTGATTTCTATAGCTTTTAATGGAGCATTAAAATCTCTACTATCTAATCTATATCCTAAATCTGAAGCTATTTTTAAACTATAATCATTTAATTTAAAATAGCAGCTATATAAACTCTTCGTTTCATCAAATTTATTTTTATCAATACTTTTATAATCATGATAAATACGTTTATTAACTGTATATTCTCTATCGCAATATAAAGGATATGGAGCTTTTGCTATTTTAGACCATTCCCCATAAAAATCACATAATTCTTTATTTGACGATAAATCAGCAGTATTTTTATGTAAATCACTTGTTAAATTATATATTTGTTCCATACATGTATTTGCTATTAAATATTTACTAAATAAAAACATTACATTTTTATCTATACTATCTTCTAAAAACAGATTAGAAAATTTAAAATTATCATATAATATATTTATATCTTCTTTTCGCTTAGCCACTATACTTTTTAAATAATCATTAGTATCTTTTAATTTCTCATACTCTTTGTTTAAATTTTCTAATTGTTCTAACATTTCTTTTTCCATATAAAAACCTCATCAATAAGCATATAATACTATTTTATCCTATAAATAGTATCGTGTTTTTTACAGGTTTTCGATTATTGTTTAATAAAAAAGACCTAGCACTATTTGTACTATGTCTTTAAAAAATAATATTATTTAATAAATATTTATAAAGTTAATTCACTATCATCATTTTCTAATTGTAGCTCTTCTTTTTTCATATTAAGTTCCAATTGTAATTGACTTCTTACTTTATTAAAATATGGATTATCATTTTCCATAAAATCCCATTTCATATATTCACAATCTTGTAATGTAGTAAGCTTTTCTATTTTATTATGATACACTCCATACTGTCTTTTTTCTTGTAAAATATCTTCTAATTTATAAGCATCATTAGGTGACAACTTTTCCCATATATCATCTGTTTTAGAGTTAATTATAAAACTTGTACCATCATCATGCCTTTCTTCGGTTAAATAAATTTCATCTGCTTTTCCATTGATTTTACAAGCAAAAGTAAATTCATTATATCCGCTATTCCAATGATAATCTGCTTTTGTTAATACTATATCTGTAATATCCTCTATAGCTATTTTTTCTTTATTATCCATAGTTTTCTCCTTAAATATTTATATCATATATAAATATTATAGCATATTATTATATTATTTTAACCCAAAAAAATAACACCTTCTTTTCAGAAAGATGTTATTCTTTGGATTTTGGGTTATTTGGATTGAATATAAATAAGCAATATCAATAATTGGATGGATGTATTGATATTTAAGTGTCGCTCATTTATATGTATTATATTATCATATTGAGCCTATATTGTCAAATTATATACACGATTTTTGTATCATTTTTTATATATAAATTTTAACAACAGTAAAAAAGAGCTAAATGATATAATAATCATCCAACTCTTTTAAGGTATGGGGTAAAATATAAATGACATAAATATATAGAAAAATATTTTCCATTTACATATATAGTATAGCAAAAAATATGAAAAATCCAATAACTATTTTAGAAATTTAATTCAAAATCCTCATTTTCCAATTCTTCCGTATTCTCTTCTTCAGAAATTTCTTTTGAATTAATAAGTCTATCTTCTAAAAAATCTTCTTGTTCTAACATCTCCATAGTTTTTGCATTATTTAAATCATGTTCTATACTTGAAATTTCCTTATTAATTAAATCCATAGCTTCTGTCATAGAATCATAATTATGTATATTAAATCTAATATTTTTACCTATCTTTTCTAATTCATCTATAGCAAATGAAAATTCTTCTTTAGAATGTTGTTTTATAATTGCACTATGCGATTTAATATCAGCGTCAGGATGTTCTAATCTATAATTTTCTGATTCCTTAATTAAATCATTACATTCATACATAAGCGCAAAAATTTTCTCTTTTTGAGCATCACAATGTAATGTTTTGCCAATATTTTTAAATAATCCCATTTTATATATCTCTTTCTTCTATATCATTATCCATTTCAATAGTATTTTCTAAATCTTTATCTTTACAAATAGATTCAATGAATATATTTTCTAAAGACTTAAAATATTCTGGATAAGATAACTTTTTTAATTCTTCTTGCATATCTTTTACTTTATCTAAAATATTATCTATATTATTATGAAACTTAAATACTTTATCCCCATAACTAATATTAAGAAACTCATTATATGTAAATTCTGCATTACATACATGCGTATATGCCATATAAGATGCATCATCATACCTTTGAAGTATATTATTTATTCTTCCTAAATATTTAAATTCATCAGGCTTTTCTTTATATTTATTATATAAATCAAATCCTAATGCAGTTTTTATAAAAGGATAAGGAGCTTTTGCTATTTTGCTCCATTCAATATATGTAAGAAATACATCACTTTTTTCTACAGATTGAGGTATACGTTTCCAATCAATTCCATAATTTGTACTCATTACATAATTGCTATGCATAAGCTTGTCTGTTGAAAATTCAACTTCCTGTAACAATAAAATTAATGTATTATCTTTAAACATATTATTTCCAAATTTAATATTTCTATCATCTAATAAATCTTGTATTTCGCTTTCATGCATTTTTTCTATATGTAACGACATAACTTTATGCATATAATTCTCGTGAAAATTATTAGTTTCTTTATTAATAAGAGCGTCAAGATAACTTAATTTAGCATCTATTCCTGCTAACTCATTTACTTTATCTATTTTTTCATATAAATCCATATTACATCTCCATATCATAAGCATTTTCATATGCTTCTTTCTCTAATCCCATATCTGCTTTAACCATATAATCCTCAAAATCATTTTTTATATCATCTACAAATTTATCATACTGATTTACAGTGTCCGTAAATGTTTTAAGAGATTTATATTCAATTGGATATGGTTTTACTTTAGAAATTATATTGTTGTCAAAAGCATCAAAATACTTATCTTCATCTATATAAGCAAAATTAACAAATTTATATTTTTCATATTGTTTATCATTATCATCATTATATTCAGCTATCATATTAATAACTTTCTCTAATTTTTTATCTATACTATCTTTCTTCTCAATAGTTTTATCTATTTCTTTAATATGATTAGATAATAAATTACTAATTTCTAAAACATCACTTATATGATTAAGCCCATATTTTAAAAATTCCATTTCTTTATTTTTATCATAAATTAATGAAAAATATTTAGTGTTAAGTGATTGACTTTCAATTTCTTCTAATTTAAAAGAAAAACCATGTTCTTTAAGGTTAGTTAGTTCGCTTAAAAATCTATTTGTCATTTCATTTAAATCTTTTAAGCTATTATAATTAAAACTATCCATAAATTTATTCAAATCTACTTCAATTCCATTATCTTTTGCAATGCTTATACTATAATCTGCAATATTATTTGCATAAAAATCATCATATAATCCATTGTATATATCATCATAACTATCATCACTACCTATTTTTTCATATTTATCTGTATTTTCATTATAAAATAAAGGGTAAGGAGCTTTTGCTATTTTACTCCAATCATTTAAACACTTATAAAATGAAGTATTTTTATCTACTTCAACAGAACTATCATGTAAATCAGATAAAACATTTATAATAGCTTCAAGCTCTAACTGATAAATTTGATAATTTTCTATAGTATAAAATGCTTCTTGACTTATATTTGGTTGAATAAATGTATGTATAAATTCAAAATCATCTCTTAATTTTTCAATTTCATCTCTTGAGTCATCAGCATTTATAAGCTCTTTTGGTGCATCTATAAAAAGAAAATTAATATATTTTTCTTCCAATATTAGTTTTGTTTCTGCTGTATTGTTCATATTATAATTCCCTTTCTTCTTCTTGTATTCTTTCAGATTCAATAAAGGCAATAAATTTATCTTTTAGTAACTCATTATTAAATTTTACTTCTGAAACAGTATGACTAGCATATTTACTAAGTTTATCTACATTATCAGCAATATCAGGAAATTGTTCATATAATAAATCTTTATCAAATAACGTTACTGTTGCAACAATAAAACATTCATCCACATAATATGAAAAATTTGAATCGTCTAGTTCTTCTAAAAGCTTACAATAATAATTTACTTGAAAACATTCATTATGATTTGTTTCTGTCTTTATGCCTAATATCTCATCTAATTCATCAATTTCATCTATATAAGCCGAATATACGGTTGTCCTTTCATTATTAGGATAAAACACAGATATGTCTAAATCACTAAATTGTATTTTGTTTATATCTATGGTGTTTTTGACCAAAGTATCTAAATCATCAATTTTCTTACATATATCTTTAAATTCATCTGTTTTTACTATTTTTTCCATAGAAAAATAATTGTCATAAAACATATTATTAATAGCTATACCTAATTTATTTATATCTTTATTAGAAAAACTCTTCCTATATACATAATAATTCACAGGATACCCTAAAGTATAAGAAGCAGTAATACTACATGGATTTTGATTAAAATATAATGTCTTTATACTATCGCTCAAAGATAAATCTTTATCTTCAGAAAAAACCTTGTACATACAATTATCTAAATATAATGGGTATGGTGCTTTAGTAATCTCAGCCCACTCTTTATATAACTGAAAAACTCTTTCTGTAGACAAATCATTAATTTTTACATATTGATATAAAGAATTAATCTCCAATTCACTAGAAATTACATCTAATAATGCATTACATACATAATATTCTTTTACTTTCTCTATATTTTCTAATTCTTTATCTGAAAATTTCTTTAATTCATCATCATTTAAAGAAAATATCATATCATTATTACGAAGATTATATGTATTCACTTTAGTTTTTAATATTTCATTTATAGTAATTGCTTTTCGCATGTATTTTTTAATATCTTCGGCTAATTCAAACAATTTTTTATTCATATATTTTCTCCATTTTTTTTTAAGTATTATAATTCCTTTTCTTCTTCTTTTTCTTTTTCAATAAAATCCTTAAATTTATCTTTTATTGCTGCTAATTCATTATTAGAAAAATATAATAAAGTAGCATCTCCAGTAATTTCTGAATGTTTATGAAGATTAAAAACTGTTTCTGCTAATTCTTTAGGATAATTATTGAATAACATTTCCTTATCAAATACAGTGACTAATACAAATATTTCTATATTATCTTTTAAAGCAAAACCCTTTTTTAAAGAAATATAATAATTGACCTGAAAACACTCATCATGATTATCATTAGTATTTATTCCTAACATATCATCTAAATCATTAATTTCGTCTATATACGCAATATAAAGAGTATCTGGACTACAATCTATTTCTTCTAAATCACGAAATATTATTTCATCTATATTGATAGATTTATTATTTTTAATATTATTATTCATATAAAATTCTCCAATATTTAAAAGTATAATAATACTTTGCTTCTTATATATAGTATCGTAAAACAATATCATTTTCGGATAAAACATATAAATATATTTTCCTTTACTTCTCATAAAATATGAGGCATAATTATATACAGTAAATTTATAACAAAGGAGTAATATTTTATGAAGATGTATACTTGTAAAATTAAAGATAAAGCTATATTATATTGTTTTGGAAAAGATAATAATATAAATAATCTTATTCAATTTATTAATTATCAAGGACCTCATGTTTCTGTTGAAGAAGTAATAAATCGCATTAAAATAGAAAAAATATATGTTCATCCGGAAAGTCAAAAATTATCTGGTAAAAAATATATTAAGTTAGCAAATAAAATATTAAAAAACACAGAATTACTAATAAATAATGATGAACTACATAGTTTAATGTTTTTATCTAATCCTAATAAGATGCAACAATTATTAGGAATTTCCAATGAAGAGAAAGAAGAAATGTTATCTATTATAAAAGAAAAATTTAATATATAAACAATAAAAAAGGAATAGAAAGATAATAACTATTGTTATTTCTTCTATTCCATATCTTAATTAAAATATTTCTTTAGGCGTTGGTTTTATATCACAAGGCATAAGCTTAAATTTATTACTAGCATCTATTTTTTTATTGATATAATTCAGTGCATGTAAATCAATAGCTTCATCTAATATACTTCTTACTGTTCTTGCATTACCAAATGTCATCAGAGGTCTTTCTTTTGATATTCGCACATCAAATACATCATATGTATCTTGGTCAATAGCAAAATTTTGTTGACCTGCCATATATAAAAATATTTGCCGCATTTCTGTCTCATCATAATCTGGGAAAGAAATATATTCCTTAATACGTGAAGCGAAACCCGGATTTGTCTTAATTAATTCTTTCATATTTTCTGTATATCCGGCTAAAATAATAATAAATTTATCTCTATTATCTTCCATTTCTTTGATAAGTGTAGCTATTGCCTGCTCTCCAAATTCTGATTCTCCTAACGAATAAGCCTCATCAATAAATAATACTCCACCATATGCTTGCCTTATTAATACTTTTGTTTTAATGGTTGTATCACCAAGAGAACCAGCTTTAAGGAAGTTACCATCTACTTCTATTACTTTATTTTCTTTTATATATCCATATTTATATAAAAAACCTGTAATAATCCTTGCTACTGTTGTTTTTCCTGTTCCTGGACTTCCATAAAAAACCATATGACGACCACTTAAAGCATTATTTGAACCTTTCTTTTTTAAATCAGTTCTTTCAAATTTCATTCTTGCAACCATCTCATTAACTTTATCCTTTACAGGAGCAAGTCCAATAAGTTCATTTAAATCTTTTTCAGGATTTTTAGAGCCTTGTTTTGTAATAGATTTTAATGTACTCTTACCAATAATTCTTTCCATATTTGCAGTCTGGTTCATATCTATTTGTCTCTGTTCATCTTTTGTAAAATCAAAACGAGACTGCTTTTTTTTCATACCAAATTCATCATATTCAGCACTTAATTTCCAATCTTTCATAATTCTATCAATTGGTTTGAGTAAAAAGACTGTACAAGCACCTATAAATAATAAAATTCGTTGTATACTATTATATGAATCAAAATTATTAGCTAATAATACTAAGCATACTACTGTATTTAAAACACATAGTATACCTACACAAAACCATAAATTATATTTTAATTTTGGATTTTTCATATATTTTTACCCCTTTAACTTCTTTTTTAAAACTTTATAAGCTTCATTTATTTTTTGAGAATATTTAAGGCAAATACTTTCATCAATATTTTCATCAGTATGATATATTTTTAATAATTTATTTCTTTGTTCTTTTAAAATCTGTTCATCATAATAATCATCGACCATTAATGTTGCCTTGGCTAATTCATATTCTTTCTTATTTTTTAAATCAAAAAATTCATATAAATTATTACATTCCTTTTTATAAGCACTTTCTCTTGCTTTATCTATCATTCCTACAAAAATAGAAAGAATTGGTGGAATACTATAATCATAGCCTTTATTAGTCCGTATTGCTTCGCATTTTTCATGATGTTTTACAACTTTTGTTATTTTAATATCTGGGTTATGGAATACTATAGACATTTCTATATCTGCAATAACACTATTATGATATATACTAGGATTTTTCATTGCTAAATCAAAATCTTCTATTTCTAATACCTTATATATATCATGGCATGTATCAGGTAATTTATCATTTTTAATATTTTTACAAAAAGCTATTAATCCATGATGTTCGTCTAATATTACCTCACCAAAACTACAGGTTTTAGTAAAAATATCAATTAAATCATTATGATATAATTTATCATATTCAATATAACTACTTAATTCATAAGGCATATAGTTATTTATTTTTTCTTTTATTAATTGAGGTAAATGATTATAACATTCATTACATATATGATTATTATTACTCTTTTTACTATTTAATATATTTATTTCTTTATTACATATACAGCAATTCAATATTTTACTCCTTTAAAAAAATATTAGGGCAGAAAAATTATTTCTACCCTAATAAGTAATATTATGATAAAGCAAGTCCAATATCAGAAAAATCTAACTGACCTTCTAAATTATATTCTTGTTCTTTGCGTTCTTTCTTCATTGAAAGTTCTTCATTTCTTATTTGATTTAAATTAACATTAAAGAATGTCTTTGTATTTGCTTTATCTGCATCTTTTTGTTGTTTTTCTTTTATGGTAGTTGCTACAAGTGCCTGATAATTAAATCCATATACTTTACCAGTAGCTTTATATGCGTTTAATAATCTTTCATTTAAATGATATGTATTCTTACCTAAATTAAATGTTTTTGGGGTAACATATGGTGCTGATATTACTAATTTATCTTTTGCTCTTGTATATGCAACATATTCAAGACGAGTTGTTTCATCATAATCTTTTTGAACAATTTTATTTGTTCTTAAATTACTCTCATGATATTCTCTTTTATCAAGATTAGCAATATCGACATATACTATTTTACTCTCTAATCCTTTAGAACCATGAATTGTTGATAAATTAACTTCTGAATATACTGATTCACGTTTGAATTTATCTTCTTTACCATGCATCTTAAAAGCACCTAATTTAGCATCTACATCATCTAATGTTTTACAAAATTTAAAATCTGTTAAAAATTGCTGATAACATTCGTCTGTAGCATCTGGGTCTAAACCATCTAATATTTCAAATAATGCATCTGTATCATGTGGCATACCATTTATTTTTTCTTTTAAAGCATTTATATTATAATCAATAATTTCTTTTGAAGCATCAAATAATTTACCATGTGATAAAGTATTTACATAATCAAAATATCCCTCTTGAAAATCATATAAAAAGCTATCCATAAAATTGACAGCAGTTGCAACATTACTATTATCAATGATTGGTACCTGACATCTTAAGACAGAAGGTATACCTAATTTAGTAAGTTCTGCTCCCATTTTTTCAACACCATCATTATTACGTGTTAAAAACATTATATCTTCAGGTTTAGCACCTAATTCAATATCTCTTTGTATCTGTTTCGCAATCCACTTATATTGTTCATTTGTACTATAAAACCCTTCAACTATAGGTTCCATACCAAAATCTCTTGCAGCTACAAGTTTTCTTGGTGCTACAACTTCATCATCATCATATCTTAATCTATCTTTCATTTTATTACCATAGATTTCAGTAATATTATTTACAAATCCAATAATAGAACGATTACATCTATGATTTTCAATTAAATCTATACTATCATATTGACCGAAATTAGTTTGGAAATTATTCTGTGCCATAATTTCCGGTGTAGCATTTAAGAAACCATAAATAGATTGCTGAAAATCTCCTACACAATATAACGATTTATATGATGCGTTATTCTGTATCTTTTTTAATAATTCAATCTGAACTGGGTTAGTATCTTGGAACTCATCTACTATAATATGTTCAAATCCATAATCATCAAAAAATGTTGGATTCCTCTCAACTAATTCATTTACATTAATAAATTCATCTTGGAACTCCATAACATTATTAGCTTTTAATGTATCATTATATTCATCATACATCATTCTAATATATGTTTTATCAATATCACTATAATTTGGGTTTAAATCAATTATATCCATATTGCCTTCACTTTTTATCTTATCTATAATATTAGTAAAAGCTAAATAAGCAATCTTTGTAGTTTTTTTATCAATATATTGATTATTTTTTGGCATTGTTATATCTTCTGTTATTTTATTATACTGCCAACCATTAATTTTTGGATATTTATTAAAAATACTATTTATAATTGCATATTTCTGTGTAGTTGATACTACATGTGGTTTACGTGTATAATTTAATTCTTCATAATGTTCATTTATTATATTTTCACAAAATTTATTAAATGTACCACTCCACATATTTGATACATCTACATCTTTTAATTGTTCATCTGCATTTGCATATAACTGAACTCTATCACTCATTTCTTTACTGGCTGCATTTGTAAATGTAAGTAATGCAATTTTACTTGGGTCAACATTATGATTTTTAATTAAATTTAAAATACGTAATGATACTACTGTTGTTTTACCACTTCCAGCTCCGGCATTTATAAGCATATTTCCTTCAAAATGATTAACAGCTTGTTTTTGTGCAAATGTTAATTTAATATCATCAGCACTTTTACTATATTCTGCTACATTTTCTACCATAGGTGGTTCAATATAATGACAAGCTGTATTACATCCACATCCTGCACATCCATTACCACTACAAGTATATGAATTTTCTAAATCTTGTTCTCTCTTTTTCTCAAAGAAATTCATAAAACTGCTGTCTACTAATGTTGTAAATGTTTTATCACTTTCTTCATTAAAATAATCAGCATTTCTTAATCTTTCTTGCTTCGGAGAACCTTTACCATAATAAGGGTCTGATAAATGGTCATATTCAACAATTATTTGTTTATTACATTCTGCATCTGTATAAGGATGTGGTTTACCTTCTTTATCGGCTTGTAAATTAGCTTCTTTTCTTTCATCTAAAATCTTCTTACCTAACATTGCAAGAGCATATGTTTCATACTGCTCATCTTCACGTATTGGCTTTAATTCACCTGTACTATCTACTTGTCCTTTTGGTAAGGCTTTATCTCCTTTAACCTTTACAATATTGATAGCATATTGATTTTCAGTATAATAAGAAGCTTTAACATTTATATCTTCATTTAATATTGGTAAATGTACAATGTTATCCTGGTTGCAAAGAAATGTCTTATCTCTACGGTCCCCATTAACAAAACGTTCTATATCTTTATTAGCTATACCCATTATTACATTTTGCTGTTTAGCATTTTCCCATTTATAACCAGATATTAAACATGTTGCATTTAATTCCTCTATAACATTAGGAATATCTTCACCTTGTAATAATCTAAGGACTATTTCTTCTTTTGCATGTTCTAATATTTTACTTGGTATTGGATGTGATAAATCTAAATCTTTTCTATAATTACTACATCCATGTTGTATTGTTAATTCTTCTGATGTTCTCATTTTTTATTCCTTTATAATTTTAGAATAGTTCTATTTTTTAATAATCTTCTATATAATTAGTATCGTATTTTATACTGTTTTTCTATTATTTTAAAATAAATTATTTCATTAAAAAATAAGGAATCTCACATTATAGTGTTATTCCTTATTTCATATATTAAGCTCTTATATATTCATCATTTGATTGCATTTTATCGTACCCTATTTCATCTTGAAAACGGTCTGTTATATTCTCACCTTTTTTATTTAAAATTGTCATATCTTCTATTGGTGATGTGGAAAATATCTGTCCTGCTTTTGAACCATTTTCAGGAATATCTTTTATAGTAAACATCATCGGAGCATATTGCCCCATAAAACTAAAAAAAGGTGTCTCAATTTTTATTGGTAAAGGAAAAGCTCCACCTTGTAATATACAAGTATTAATATCATCTGTTGGTGTTATACTGTAACAGCTATTGGCTGTATTTACCTCTAATTTACCAAAAGAATACATTTTATTATTAATCTCTTCAATCATATTTTCCGGTACATTTTTATATATTTCTTTTATCCATGATGTATTAAAAGAAACACCTGCATATTTGCCATTTAAACCGCAATCAATTGTATCAAATCTCATTCCGTATGGTGGAACTTTATTATAATCATCAAGATTTGGCGTTTTAATGTATAACGGCATTTCTAACTTTCCACCAGTCAAAATACATACATTCGGATTATATGTTGACTTAACTTCATAAGTGCTATTTTGTGTACATATTAAACTTTTCATATTATTATTTTCCTATTATATATCAATAAATACATTCTTCTATAGCATTTATTAAATATTTATCTATATCTGCATTTTCTATTTCTGTTTCATCATCTGGTATGAAAGCTAATATAGAGAATTTATTTAATGGAAAAAATCTTTTTTCAAATAAAATACAATCTTCATCAGAAATATTTATTTGATGTGGTATATTTTTATAATTAAATGTAATCATCATTTATTATTTCCCCCATAAACTATTTTTGATTTAATATCTCGTTTATAAATTGCACCAACATTAACACTTCGACTATCTAAACTAACTTCTCTATTATCTCCCATTACAAAATATTGATTTTCTCCTAATGTTATTGGATATGTAATAGACTCATCAGCTTTTAAAGGAGTACCACCCTCATTTTCATAATAAATATTATCTATATAAATCTTATTATCTTTTATATCTATTGTTTCCCCTGGCATTCCAATTATTCTTTTAATTAAACACTCATTTAAACCTTTAGAATAAGCAACTACTACATCATCTCTTTTTAACTCATCTGTCTCACTTATTCCTAAGTATAAATCTCCTGTTTTATATGTTGGTTCCATACTTTCACCAATAATTAAACCAATTTTTATTGGTAATATTGTAAATAGAATGATACATATAATAACTAACATTACAAAAATTACTTTTTGCCATTTTATTGATGACTGATAAATATTATATTTATCTTGATTATTTTGTTCATTATTCATTTATTTTTTACCTCAATATTTTATCTCTGTTATCTTTCTAAATTTGTTTCTTCTAACAGACTATTCATCTGATATTCAGTTGAATTATATACACTGATAAAATATTCTGATTCTGATTTAGATGATTGTAAAAAATCCTGATAATTTTCCTTTAAATTAACATTTACTTTTAAATTATTATTTTCATCTTCTACAATTAAATCATCAATATTTTTATCATTAAGCTTAACTGTATATACTCCATCATCTAAAAAATTAATTAAATTATGTCTAAAAATAAATTCTTGTGGACTCATAATTTTGCCTTTCATAAGTACCAAGTATTAAAAACTTGGTACTGGATTATCTACATTAGTTATTGCTTGTTCTCTTTCCTGCTCATGAAAAATATCTTCTACTTCCACTTCTGGGTCAGTAGACCAAATATTATGTCCATCATATGAATATGTAAGCTGACCAGCTTTTACATCTAAGTCTACTCCACAACCTCTTTTTAAATCGCCAACTTCAGTAATACTTAATGCTCTATAATCAATATATTCAGGACTTAAATATTTAAATCTTTCAGGATGAAATTTAGTTTCAAGATTTGATACATCAACTCTATGCTTTCCTGTTGTATTCATATTTGGTATTTCTGGTGTTTTCATTTTTTATTTTTCTCCTATTTTTATAAGGAATTTCCTTATTATTTTTTATTATATAGACCTTTATATGTTAAACCATATTATATCTTATATATTAAGTATCGTATTTTATAAGTATTTTCGACTATTATATTTAAAATTTATAATAAAAAAGATTAATATACTAATTCTAGTACATTAACCTTTCATATCTTAACCTATTGAAAATCCACAAATATGCTTAAGCTCATCAGGAACATCAATAGGCTCATAACTATCTTTCCCTTTATTATATTTAAACCAATATGATGTAACACTTGGATTATACAATCCTTCAGAAACCTTTTCTATTACTGCATAATCATAAACAGTTTCATTTATATCACAAGCATTGCTAGTCACAGCTTCTATTGCTACAGCTAAATCGGTATAATAGCCTACTATATTAGTGCTGCCAAAATTAGGCCATCCTTTTTTATCACTTTCTATTTTTTCAAGCATTGTTATTGTATATATAACTTGACTATTCTCATTCTTAGTATCAGCACTATCCATATATCTTACATTATAAATAATATCCAATATAGTGCCATAATTAACAGGTGTTTTATTATCAGATATATCCTTTTTTAAATCATATAACATTTGTAAAACATCCGTTTTTCTGATTAAATCATTATCCATATATGTTTTCCCCTTATCTATTTTATTATCTTTAGAAAACAATTTAATTGTTTTATCATCAACTATCTGAAATTCAATTATATCATTTGGTTTGATATTACAATGTTCTCTTAACTGTTTTGGTATAACTATTCTACCAACATCATCAATTTCTCTTATCACACTGAATTTATTCATTTATATTTACCTCATTCTTTCAAATAAGGTTTATTATAATATAAATTATTCGTGTGTGATACTGACAAATTTTGCCATTATACTAGGTATTGTAAAATGTGGTAAATCTTTATATTTTTCTAATAATTCATCCCTATGAAGCATTCTGCAATACCCTTCATCTGTTACAACGGTTTCAGATGCTAAATCATATATTTTACCACATTCAGTACAATATTTAACTTTATAGACTGAATTATATTTATCATTAATAATAACAATTCCCTTACCATAAGTATGTTTATGTTTAGATTTTGATTTAGCTTTTGAAACATTAGATTTAGTATGTTTCTTATATTTTCCAATCTCATCTATATTATCCATAAATATATCTCCAATCTTTTATATCTTTCTAAGATTATTATATCATATACATATTATAATTCGTGTAGTATTAAGCTACTAAATTACCAATTAAATCAAATGATTTAGTAGCATATTTTTCTAATATATTCCATCTAATAATTAAATTAATAGGTTTTTCTGGAATATTATAAGATTTACATAACCAAAAAGGAGTATTTTTAAATCTAATATATTTATTACCATTAGATTTAATATCACCATAAAAATCATTATATTCCATTAAATCACTAAGTCTTTCTATATAATATATATCATAACCATAATCATCTAATAAGTTATAAATATCATCTTTTGAAATTAATAATAATTTTGTATTTAAAGGATTATTAATACTACCTTTTTCAATATAACTAATTAAATAAAAATCAGTTTTATTATTATCTAAAAACCAACCTTTTTTATATATATTAGTAAAATTTAAATTTTTATCTCTACTTAGAAATTTTAATTCAAAACATTGAGTTGTATATTTGGTAATAGGTATATTAATTTTAGTAACTTGTAATTTTTCATCTATATTAAATTTTTTATTATTATTTTCTAATATAATATCAATACCATTTATTTGATTATCAATATCTTTTATATCTATATAATTATCAAATTTATTATAAAAATTATCTTTTAAATAATTATGAAATTTATTTTCTATTATTATATCTTTATTTCTAGTACTATTATTATTCATATATTTTATTATCTCTTATATCTTTATATATATTATATATGTCATAGTGAAAACAAAACTGTATTATTTTTGTATTGGTATTATTTTTATATAGCAATATACACTATGACAATATAGCTATCTTATTGTTATATATTATATTTATTCACAATACACTATTTAAAAATCAATATTGTTGTAATCAATACTGTGTTATTTTTATTTATACGGTATTGTGAAAATAAATCATTTTTTATGAAAAATATTACAATTTTTTCTTGACATATTACTATTTATGAAATATCATCCAGAAAAGGAATTGAAACGGCTTCAGGGCGTACTTTCCCTATGAAACATAGGAAAGAGATACGTCCTGAAAATAAGAAAATACAAAAACATCCGTCAAAGTTTGTTTGTATCCGTATTCTTGTGTCATGTACTATATTTAATACTACTCTTAATTATGTATATAAAAAAATATGTTTAATCAAAAAATATTTTATATGTATTAAATATACCTATCTACCAAGCTATCCATTGTCCTCAACTTGTTAGCCGTTTCCGGCAATTGATAGGCTCCCTGATGTCTTAACAACTATAGACATCCCAAATTTCCCATTCCATGTTCTACTTTTAACCTTTTCAAGTACCTCAGTAGTCTCTCTACTTTCACTTTTATTCTATAATATAGAACTTAGGCTTATTGAGGTCTTGCAACATATTCAACCCCTTACGTTATTTCTCATATGACACTTAGGCTATAAGAAAGCCGACTAGACTCTTTGAATTAGGTCCTAGTAACCTTGATTTTTATACAGCGCATCCTAGCTGTACTACTATATACTAAAATTATAAAAATTAGTTGTAATAATATATAATAGTTTCCTTGACCTATATCTCCCGACATTGGCTTTATGCAAGGCAACATTTAAACAAATAATTTTAAGAAGTAATCTTCTTATGTATAATTAGTATCTAAATGAGAAACATTTTTCGGACACTTATTTTGAATTTTTTTTATTTTTGTGCATAATGCATAAATAATAAAAGATAAACATACAATATTTTTATTAAGCAAAATAAAAATATTGTTGATTTATGTAATAAAAAAATATACTTTTACATATTCTATTGTTATACAATTAAGAAAGGAGGAATATTTTATGGAAATAATTGTTTGGAGTTCTGTTTTATTGTACGCAGGAATTTATACTGCTGCGGATGTAAAAGAACGTATCAGTAATGTATTTAATTAAAATACATAAAAGATAAGGACTGTAATATTACAGTCTTTTTTTTGTAGAATAATATATAAAAATAAAGGGTATAGCTATTAACTATACCCTTTATCTTATATGTTATACACCACTTCTATAATGAATATCTTGATATTCAGTATCTTTAATATTGTATATATTATAAATACCTGTTTCTTGTGTTCCTTTATATCCGGTAGCTGTATATTTATTATTTAATAAATCTTTGTATTTAGTTGTTCCATCATCATGTTTTGTAGTATCAGGAGTTGATAAATGTTGTAATACATATGGTGGTATTCTAACTATTTGATTATCAACACTTGCTAATGGAGCTTTTCCATTGTTATCTCTACCTATTTCATGGCTTCTATTCATACGATTATCAGCACTTAATAGATTATTTGCAATTTCATTTTCCATTTCAGTATTGATTTCTCTATAGTCTAAGTCATAACGTTCTACATATCCATATGTCCATGTAGTTGTTATTCCTGTTTCACCTACACCAAAATCTTTACTTCCTTCAACTGTGACATATTGACTATAAATACATTCATTTATTTCATCTATTACTATGCCTTCAATTGGCTTATCTGGTATAACAATAGGTTTATCTTGTGGTATATCAACACTTGGTCGTGTAAATATATCATTTCTCTTTGTTGTATTACCCTGTGCATCTGTACAATATACATATATGCCTAATTTAGAGGCATTAGGGAACTCTTTATAAAGATTTACCTTAAATGTATATGTTCCGCTATATGGATAATACTTTCCATCATATCCAAAATCATATTTGGTATTTGTACCGTAACTTATATTATTTGTAATATCATATGTCTTTTGAACAGTGGTATTATTTTTATCATATACAAGTACAGATACATTTTTTATACCACTAGCATCTTTATTAGTATTATTTTCATCAATCTTAATCTTAAGGTTTGTATATAACTCACCATTATAAGCACCAGATTGAGATGTTAATGTTAATTGACCACTATTTACTTTAGATAATAATGTTTCTTGTTCTGCTGTAACTTCTTTTATATCAGGTACAGTAATGTCTTTCCATTGTGCATAAAGTGTAACATCATGTGATTTACCATCTAATAATACATCTTTTCCTAAATTATCAATGAAGAATTTATTTCCTATCATCTGATTGTTATTATAAGCTGTACCTTTACCATTATTAATTGTATTCCAATTAATATAGTTCCATCCAGCTCTTATATAGCCATTAGGTGTTAATGCCTTATTATTAGTATCACTATTACTCCATTTATATACTAATGTATCTGTTTTACCAGCACTATTTCTATTTCCATTAAATATTACTCTATATGTATTTAATGTCCATTTAGCATTTAATGTTGTATTTTGTAAGAAGTAATTTGTCTTTACTTTTATTGCACCATTGCTATCTATTATAATATTTCTATTATCAGTATAACCATTAAAAGCATTACCTATCTTATGTGGGATAGTAATTGATGTTATCTGTTTTGTACAAGCTTTATCACTATAGAAACCTGTATCATATTTCTCATATATTACAGTTGTTCCTGTACTTCCAGTACATCCCTCTAATTTACTATCTAATTTAATTTCATAGATATTAGCACTCCAATGAGCATATAATGTCTGATTATTTAATTCTCTAAAGATATTATTAGCTTTAATTTGTGTTCCACCACTAGGAGCTGTAAACCATCCATTGAATGTCCAACCTCTAAGTGTTGGAGCAGGTAACTCATCATATGGACTATCATAAGTTACAGTTTTACTTGTTATTGTACCATTAGCTATATTACTTGAAGCATTGCTAGGCTTATTATAGTTAAATGTCAATATATACTTATTTGCTGCCCAATGTGCTGTATAAGCTTTATTACCAATACTACCATGAGTAATACTTACATCTAATTGATTTTTATTACCATTACTTCCAGTCCATCCTAAAAATGTATATCCGGTCTTTATAGGACGAGGAATATTTAAAGTAGGACTTTCAATTGTATATTTTGTTGGTTGACCATTAATGGTACCACCTTGTAAATCATAACTAATAGTATAATCAATAGGTGTCCATTTAGCAGTAATAGTAGCATCTGCATCACCCATTGTGAATGTATTACCATCCATTTTACTACCATTTCCAGATACTTCCCATCCATCAAATTTATAACCTGTTTTAGTAGGAGTAGGAATGTTTTGTGTTCCCTCATAATATATGGTAGATGTCTTTGTTGTTTCAGTATCACTATTGATATTTTGAGTAAGAGTAAATTTTTTTCTATCAATATAATACGTATATTCATTTACCCTTATATGTTGGTAATCATCATTTACTAATAATACATTTTGGTCAGCAGTATAAGTACCAGCCACATTTGTATTAATATATAAAGCATTTGTATTATATATTTGGTCGTTTACATATTTTGTATTTGAACTTATTTTTTTACTTCTAAAAGGTTCTATTTGGTTACTATTAGAACCCGCATTTATTCTAGTTACATCAGTTCCTACATAATCAAAAGTACCATTTGTATTCCTTCGATATACATTAGTAGCAACATCAAGCCCTTCAAATAAATATAAACCTTCACTATAAAGACCATTTGTACCATATGTCGTAGGAGAATGAACAGTATTCCAAATTAAACCACCATGCTCACTCATACCAGTACGTGTATTAGCACCATCTTCTCCACGAACAGTATCTATTCTGAAATAATACCATTTACCATCAGTTCCTTTATGCCATCCTACACTCATACGACCACTTGCATTGAAACAAAAATATCCATGTATATCAGATTTATTAGGATGTGGGTCATGTGTTCGTGTATGTAGCCATGTATTTTTATATACAATACCAATACCATTTGTGTAATACCAAGTATATTCATTAACGCCATTTAATGTTTCATTAACACAATGCCAACCATTATATCTTGAATAATATGTATTAGTATCACCAAAATCATTTCTAAGGATAGCCCAATATGTCTGACCATTCTTTGTTAAGTCCATCCAATAACCATGAACATATTCATTAATTGAATGTCCGGAACTATTAGCTCCATATAACATATAACAATCAGAATATCCTGTATAGGTATAACCCATACTTTTATAAAAGTCTATCCAACTTTGCCAACTGCCACCAGAACTCCAATATCCACCATTTCCAGTAGCTAAATCAACCATAGTAGACGGTGATGGAATACCATAACCTTTATCACAGTCGGCAGTTGTGGCTTCTGCTGTAATAGGTTTATATAAGATAATACACATTAATATACTAAATAACATAACTATTTTTGTAATTGTAGAACCTCTTATCACATGTACATTTTTTGTGTTCATTGTCTATTTTCCCTTCTTTCTTTAAAATGATAATATCATCATAGATAGAGTTCTTTTTCCTATCTTTTTCATTTCTTATTCCTTTTCTATATAATTCTTTTAAAATTATATTTTTTCTTATATATTAGTATCGTTTTTGATAATAGTTTTCGTATTTTTATTTAAAATAATGTTTACGGAGATGAAGAAAAAGAAGATGATATTATTTATCATAAATATTTAAGGCATAAAAACAGAGGTATCTTAACACAATATTATTAAGTTAAGCTCTTAACAACACAAATTAAAAGACAGTTCTCTCCCAATTAACGGAAAAATGGCTGTCTTTTTTCTTAAATCTTACATGGAGCTATTTGTATTAGTGAATCTCTTATTGTTTCAATTTACCATGTACATACATCCATCTGTATGATGTATTTTCATCCCCATTTTCTTGATTCAACAAATCGACAATTGTTGATGTGTTACTTTCATCTGCAGCTAATATTTCAACAGGCTTTTCGTTTGCTACTTTGATGATTAATAGTATCTGGTCGTTTTTACCAATACGTAATGCATCATCCCTTATGCAATAGGCTGGTACCGCAACAAACGTATCTGGTTCCTCGTTCAATAAGCTTAATATCTTGTCTACTTCCTCTGTATTATATGTTTCATTGAACAGAAATTCAGCCTTATTAAGCTTTTCATTTGTAATCCGAAAAATGCAATATACCATTCTTTTACTCCTTTAATAATTAAAATTCTTTATATTTTTCTTGAATTTTATCCATAATATCTTTCATCATTTAGTTCTAATATATCTTTCATTAATTCAGATAATAGAAAATTTTTATATTGTACTTGAGTTTTTGAACTATCATATTTAGGAGCATTATTGGTAATAATATATTTTTTGATTTCATTATTTTCAATTGCGGCTATTACTGTTTTTGTCTTTTCTAATGTTTCTTTTGAATAATCATTATTATATGGTATAGAAATACCATTTTTAATATAACGTATTATAAAATATATTTGTATTAAAATTGTAACAAGTAATATAATCCATATCAAAAATACTATTTTCATTTTTATAATCTCCTATATCTTACTGTAACAACAAAATATTATCTTTCAAAATCATCTCTTTCAAAATTATCTTTTTCTAATTCTTTATCATCATTAACAAAATTTTTAACAAAATCTTTTGTACTATCTTTATTGTCTAAGGCATTTACATAATCCTTCATTAAATCTATATTATATTTTTGTTCCTTATTATATAATCTAGTTGCATAATTTAAACATTCTAGTGTATCTTCATCATAATTATTCTCTATACATTTTAAACATAATTTTCTAAAATCTTCATAATCTAAACTATCATATAACTCCGGATATTCATATTTATATCCTTTAATATATTCATATTTTTCAATATTAATATATCCATTATCTTCTATATCTTTCATATAGTTTTTAAGATAATAATTACACTCATCTCTTTGCAATGCATTAAAAAATGTTATTCTTTCATCAAAATTTTTATTATAACTATCATAGTCATCCCATCCACTTTCATAATAATCATTTTCAAACCTTATAAAAGCTCCTTTTGTAGGAGTTAATGTACTCTTGGTTGCACTATGATATTTAACCATATCGTTTAAATATTTTAATGTATCTGTATCATAATTTATTTCTTTACATAATTTTTTAAATAAATCATCATTACCTATATAAATATATAATTGTCCATAATCATTTTCAAAATTATTATTCATTTTAATTTCTCCTATTTAAGCTATAATGCTACTGCTATATATAGTATCGTAATATAAATGCATTTTCTATTACAAAAAAAGAGCCTTTCAATTAAGAAAAGCTCTTTATATTTGTATTCTTTTTATTATAATGTGTTTTATTTTCTTTTTCTATTTCTTCTTTACTATATACTTTATGCACTAAATCATAACTGCTGATATTTAAAAAATATCCTATTAAACATATTGTATTAAAATCAAATCTATCACCTACAAGCAATGTTCGATTAATCTGATTTATTGTTGGTATATTATTAATGCCTATTTTTTTATAAAATATTGTAAAATCATCTACAAATTTACTTATATGTCTTTGCAATCCTTTTTGATACTTAGTATTCTTAAACACATTACATAATATAGTTTGTATTGGTATATCATAATTAAAGTCAATATCATAATTAAATATATCTTCTATATATTTTGAAAAATTATATATTTTTGTATTATCAATAAAAACAATATCATTATTACTAGTATTATTTTGTGCATCATAAAATATATAACTACTTCCGGTTATTTTAATATTACTACTATGTAGTTTACATTTATGTTTTGTACATATTCTCATATTTCTTATCTGATGTATTCTATGCCAATAGGTTTCTCCATATTTTTCAATATCTTCTTTTTTACATAAAGGGCAATATTTAAAATAATTATCAATATCATATCTTTTTAAGATAGAAAATACATTTTTGGTATCACAATTGCCTTTTATAATAGTATTTAATGCCTCACATTTTCTTTCTTTAGAGAAAAATCTGGCATAATATGGAAACATTGTATGATTAATACATATTTTTCTTATATCATATATATTATCTAAAATATTCATAATATCAGCATTTAAATTTCCTACAAATTCCTGACTTGGCACATCAGACCTTTTTGTATATAAATCATTAAATGACATTTTATGTGTTATATTTCCTGAATATATGTTATATCTGCAAAATAAACTATATAATAATTCATCTGGATAAATATTAGGTAAATATGTAATCATATACATACCTCTTCTATGTTACAAATATCCTTTAATAAATCTATGATATTTAAGTTTTCTTTCTTAGATTTTTTTACTAGCTGCTCTATTATATTTTCTGATTGATAAGTATTATTAAATTCAGTTTTAACTTTTGTATCATTTTTTACATTAGAACTTACTGAAGTATCTTGTATATCAATATAATTCTGTAAAAGAGATATTCTATTATTATATGCTTTTGTTAATGTATTTATATCTAATACCTCTAATCCCTCTAATATGGCAATTTCTTGTGCATCGTGTACTAACGCTACAACAACCGCAGTAATCCCCTTAGAATGGTCATATAACCATTTTATAAGCATATCCTTATATTGTATTGGGTTTCTTACATAAACATACTTAAATAAGACATTACAAAAGCTGATAAAGTAATCATCAAAAGGTAAAAAGCTATAATTTAATCCAACTGAACGTCTTGCTAAAAACATAGCTTGTTCAAAAAATCTATTGCTTTCCGGTGTACCAACCATACATATTGATATACCACTATTATTAATTAATTGAGTAAGAGAGCCAATAAGATTTTTTCCATTTTTGCTATTTACTACATTTTGTATTTCATCAACAATTAATAAGCCTATATGATTAATAGCTAAATTGCTAACCATACCAATAAGCATATCTGTTGTTGCTGTTCTTGATTTAACTACTGAATTATAATAATTAGTATTTAATTTGTTATCAATATTTCTTAATATCTCAAGCAATAATCCTTTTACAGAACTATCAAAAGGACATTGAACTACAAGACACGGTATTATATCAGCATATGGATTAACAAGCTTAATAACATCATTTTTAATAAAACTATTTACAGCTCTTGAAATAGCACTACTTTTACCAATTCCACTAGTTCCAATTATAGTAAAACTATCACTGCCACCTATTATTCCCTGATAGGATTTATTATTTATACAATTATAATTTTCATATCGTTGTTTAATTGCAATCTTTGTATCTTTCTTTTGCAATGACCTTAATGTAGCTAAATATAATTTACTATATATTTCAATACTCATTTGTGATGGAATATATAAATTATAAATATCCATTAATGCAATTAATCTTTCAGATTCACTTTTATTTATAATATCTGCATCATAAGAGGGAAATACAGATAATTGAGAAATAAGTGTATCTCCACTTAATAATGGATTTAAAATATTTGATATATTCATACATATTCTCCTTATAAATTCTGATTATGTGTAATATTTTGTTCTTTTTTACGATTTTTCCTAATTGCTTTTAAATTAACATCAATATTAATATTTTTATTGGCAATATTTTCAATTGATTTTGCTAAATCAATTTTTCCTTGAATATTCTGCTCTTCTACAGATGCAATTAATTCCTGTTTCTTTTTCCTTAATTGTTCAACATCATCTAAATTCATATTTTCATATTGATTTTCTATTAAAGTAAAAGGAACAAAATCACAATCTTCTATAATCCATACCGTTGATAAATCTTGTGGATTATAAGAGACTATCACATCTTCTCCTTTTAAATATTTTTCTGTATAAGATATATTTTTATATCTTAATTTATTAACTATAAGACCATATCTGGTAAATTTTCCTTTTATTCGAGGCAATAAAGTTAATCTTACTTGTTCACTTGATACATTTATTAAATTACAGCCCATAGTATTTAAACTATAATTCCATATTTGATTAGCAAATGGCTGTATTTGCCTTTCTAACATCTCTTTTGTATATGGAAAATTTTTTAATATTCGTTTTGTATTATAATATATAATACATTCAAGTATTATCTTTTCAAAATCAATCATAGTTAATTTAGCATCTAATCTATAATCATGCGCACCTCTTTCTCTAAAATCTACTTCAATAATGCCTTTTCCTTTAAGATATGGTTTAAAAGAATTTTGTATTAAATCAAAAAATTTTTCTACAGCACCTTTAAGTTCCGGTCTATAAGAAGGAAGATTTATTATTGTAACACCTAATTCTGAAATCTGTTCAAAATTCTCTGAAATATATTCAGAGCCTTTATCTGTAACAAATATTCCTGGTAATTTATCACAATCCCATATATCCTTAGTTATATCAATATTAAAATTTTTACATAAATTAACTTTATTAGTTATAATATTTTGCATTAAATTTTTAAGTGAATATATACCGCCTTCCCATGTTAATGAATATCCCATACATAAGCTGCTATATGCGTCAATACAGGCTGTAAGTATAGGTCTGCCTATTATATTTCCCTCATCATTAACAAGGTATATATCACATATTGTAGCATCTAACATTCCAACACCTATATTTTTTGCAAATTCTTGTATATTATCGCCTAATAAAGGTCTTTTATTTTTTTGATAATCTTTTAAGCCATTTCTGGAAATATAATAGTTCTGTAATTTTTTATGTTTTCTATAAAAATATCTAAACTGATTAAATGTTGGATAATTTTCTTTTAGTTGACCATCCTCATTACAATATTTTTCTTTCAATAAATATATATAAGTAGTATTTAAACTATTTTTCTTTGTAGTGTAAAAATATTTATTTAAAGCCCATCTAATATTTTTCTCATCTACAGATAATATTTTTTCTTTAATTTTTGGTTTTGCAATTAAAATTGTTATATCCTGATATGCTAAATATTTACACAAATATTGTTTTATTGTTTGAGTACTTACATTATTACTATCTGCCATTAAATGTATTAATCTGCTCCTATCTGATTTATTCATAATATATGGCAATATTGGAAAAATCATAGAAAATCGTTTATGCGCTATATTTTGATTTTCTTTAGAAAAATCCGTTATTTTTATATCATTTATATCATCATTATTATTTAACAAAATATTTAAAGCTGTAAAAATATTATTTTCACATAAATTATAATCTTTAAAATCTTCTATTTTTATAAAATATGGCATATTACATTTTACACAATCAATAACAAAATATGATGTATCAGTTATTTCTAAAATTCTGATTAAGGAATTATTATAATAATAAAGTTCATTCTTATTCATTTATTACAATCCCCCAATCTTTTATTCCTCTTTTCAACCAATAATTTCTTGAAAAATCTAATAATTTAACTGTTAATGGTTTTGTTAAATATTTCTTTTGCACACATTCCCGTACTATTAAATCATCATTTAATTTTTCACATACAAAATCCGTAGTATATTCATTATCATTAAATTTTTCATCCAATAATACATTACATTGTATTTTTTTAATTTCTGTATTATTTTCCAATAATAAAATATACTTTGCTTGTATATCATTATAAACCTTTAATACACCTTGTCCTTTGTCGGAATATCTTTTCTCACATCTGCCTTTAAAATTCTTTTTTATCATATTATCCTCACTTTCTCCCAAAAATAATTAAATATCCCAAAAACATAGATAATAAGTCCAATTAATGCTTATAAACCTTTATTATTGGGAAGAAATCCTTATTTTTGGCAATAAAATAGTTCCCAAAAGTAGTTAAGATAAAAAATACCATAATTAAAGGCAAATTAAAATATCAATAATGGGGCAAAAAATATATCATATATATATCTACCGGAAAATATATATAATTATAAAAAAATAAGTCCCTAACTAAATTGAATATAATAATTTCAAGATAGTTAAGGACCTATATTCTAATATTGTTTTTGCCTCATATTTTAATATTTGGCTTTACCTTGCATCAACCTTTGTCTATTTTGCCTGCTCTGCGATAGCAGCCTGTGCTGCAGCAAGACGAGCGATTGGTACACGGAATGGTGAACATGAAACATAGTCAAGTCCAATCTTGTGGCAGAACTCAACTGATGAAGGATCTCCACCGTGCTCTCCACAGATACCAACGTGAAGGTTAGGATTAACTGGCTTTCCAAGCTTAATAGCTGTCTCCATTAATTTACCAACACCAGTCTGGTCAAGCTTAGCAAATGGATCGTTCTCGAAAATCTTGTTGTCATAGTAAGCGTTAAGGAACTTACCTGCATCATCACGAGAGAATCCGAATGTCATCTGTGTAAGGTCGTTTGTACCGAAGCAGAAGAAATCAGCCTCTGTAGCGATCTCATCAGCTGTAAGAGC